>Ga0209164_1000006_pt1 | contig 662396 bp, 613 predicted proteins | sample MTBNYHSulfiMetaG_FD_187458 | JGI IMG/M metagenome (GOLD analysis project Ga0209164, IMG submission 187458) | Enrichment culture microbial communities from rom New York Harbor, USA that are MTBE-degrading - MTBE-NYH (New York Harbor Sulfidogenic)... | ecosystem: Environmental > Aquatic > Marine... | reverse complement strand
CGAGGTCACAGGCGACGGCACCCACACCGTCTCGTTCTTCGCCACCGACGCCGTCGGAAACGTCGAGGTCGAACACGAGCAGTACGTGCGCATCGACGACAGCGCGCCGGCCACCACCGACGACGCGCCGGACGACTGGGTCCAGGGCCCTGTGGACGTGACGCTTGCGGCCTCGGACCCGCTCTCGGGCGTGGCCTCGACCCACTACCGCATAGACGGCGGCGAGCTCACCGAGTACGCCGGGCCGATCACGATGAGCGCCGAGGGCACCCACACCCTCGAGTACCGCTCGGTTGACGCGGTGGGCAACGTCGAGACCACGCGCAGCGCCACGGTGCGCATCGACGACACGGCGCCGCAGGTCAGCGATGATGCGCCGATCGGTTGGCTGACATCATCAGCTGAGGTCGCCATCACCGCGTTTGACGCTCTGTCGGGGGTAGACCACATAGCGTATTCGCTCGATGGCGGCTACCCCTCGACTACGTACACAACTCCCATCATCGTTGCCGACGAGGCCACTACGACGATCCGCTACTTCGCCCAAGACTGTGCGGGCAATGCGACGGAGTCCACGGCCGTCGTGACCATCGACCTGCGCGCCCCGGAGACGAGTTGTGACGCCACAGGCACGTATGTGGATGAGGCGGCGCTGAACATCACCGCCACAGATGACCTCTCTGGCGTGGCCGAAAGCTGGAGCAGTGTGGACTACGGACCGTGGGTGGAGGGGACACACGTCCTTGTGTCCGAAGTCGGTACGCATACCATCCGGTACTACTCCGTGGACGTCGCCGGAAACGTCGAGGTTTCTTCGGCGGCAACGTTCACCGTGGAACCAGGTATATACCGCTACGAAGAGGACGATTCCAGACTCGCCTACCAGGGGACGTGGAGCCCGTCGAGCAACCTCAAGATGTCCGGCACGGCCTTCACGTACACCAAGACCACGGGTTCATGTGTAGATATTGCCTTCGAGGGTGACGAGATATCGCTTATCACCCTGAAGGGGCCGAGCTATGGCATCGCGCGGATCACTCTCGACGACGAGGACCCTGAGGAAGTGGACCAGTACTCGTCCACCTTCGAGTATCAACAGGTCTTCTACAGCAGGACCGACCTCGAAGACGGTCCGCACAACCTGCGGCTGGAGTGGACCGGCAAGAAGAGCCCCGAGGGTTACTACTCCCAGATCGGGTTGGACGCCATCGAGGTCCACGGCACCCTCACCCAGGCCCAACAGGGACCCCCACCGATCGCCCGCGCTGAGCAGGAGGATGCGCATGTCGCCTACGTGGAGCCGTGGACCCTCGCCAACGGCACACGATACTCCGGCGGATCACTCAGGCTGACAAACCAGAAGTCCGCTGCGCTCTACACCGCCTTCACCGGGACTCGAATCGATCTGGTCGCCCTCAGAGGCTCGAACTACGGCATCGCCGAAGTCCAGATAGACGACATGGCGCCGGAATACGTAGATCTGTACTCTCCCGCATATGAATACGCTGCCACGGTATGGAGTTCGGGAACGCTCGAGGACGGTCCTCATACCGTCACCGTGCGTTGGACCGGCACCAAGAATGCGTCCTCGACCGGTACCTCGATCAACGTCGACGCGTTCGACGTGGTCGGAGCACTCGCATCGCGTAGGTATGAGCAGACGCACGAGTACGTGGTCTTCCAGAATGCATGGTCTACGAACACCGGCGTCAACTACTCCGATGGCTCCCTGCTGTGGAGCAACTCGAACGGCGCCCGGGCCGACATCGCATTCAGGGGCAAGAGCGTGAACTTGATCGCGCTCACCGGTCCGGGCTACGGAATCGCACGCGTCACCCTCGACGGAGGCGAGCCCGAGTTGGTGGATCTGTACGGGTCGGCTTACGAGTTCAACAAGTCCGCATGGCACCGCGACGGTCTTGCCGACACCGTTCACACGTTGAGCATCGAATGGACCGGGACGAAGAATGCTGCGTCGAGCAACACCCTCATAAACGTGGACGCCATCGACGTCGACGGCATCATAACCTCTCGCAGGTACGAGCAGGGCGACACTCACGTCACATATCAGGGAGGCTGGTCGACATACACCGGAGCCAGCTACTCCGGCGGCTCCATCCGGTCCGGCAATTCCACAGGCACCATCATGAACGCGACCTTCACCGGCACCGGCGCTTCGTTAATCAGTCTCACAGGTCCCGCGTACGGCATAGCCAAGGTCACGGTGGATGACGGTAGTCCCACGCTTGTCGACCTGTACTCTCCCGAATACCTGTTCCGCCGTTCGGTGTGGTCGGTCTCGGGTCTTCCTGCGGGTCAGCACACGCTCCGCGTTGAGTGGTCCGGCACCAAGAACGAGGCCGCGACGGACTGCTTCATCGCTGTCGACGCTCTCGACGTCGTGGGCACGCTCACCCCGCGCAGGTACGAGCAGGATGCACTGGAACTCAAGTATCAGAAGACGTGGACGACAGCGCAGAGCTCCAGTTTCTCGGGTGGCTCGCTCACTTTGAGTAACGCTGTCGATGCAGCCGTCAACGTTGCGTTCACAGGCAGATCGTTCGACTGGATCGCGGTCACCGGCCCCACGTATGGAATCGCCCGCGTGACGCTGGACGGCGGAGATCCGATATCCGTGGATCTGTATTCGGCTTCGTACAAGTACCGGCAGAACGTGTTCTCCGTAAGCGGTCTGAACGATGGGGACCACTTGATCAAGATAGAGTGGACCGGTACGCGAAACGGCGCGGCAACAGGCAGCAACATCAACGTCGACGCGATAGACGTGAACGGAATACTCACGCAAGCCGACGCGGTCCTCCGCTACGAAGACACTGATCCGAGAATCGGATGGAACGGCGAATGGACCACCGCGGACGCGGCGGGCGCCTCCGCCGGCAGATTCATGTATACGCGTGAAACGTCAGCGAGCATCGCGATTGAGTTCACCGGTGACGAGGTCAGTTGGATCGGGCTCAAGGGACCCAACTACGGCATTGCTTCGGTTTCGTTGGATGGAGGCGCACCGGTCTTGGTGGACCTCTACGCTCCGTCGCACGAGTTCCAACAGGTGCTCTTCCAGGCGGCGGGTATCTCGTCCGATTCGCATACTCTGGTGATCACGGCGACTGGCGGCAAGAACGCGCTCGCCACGGACACGTTCGTCGCGCTGGACGCGGTCGACGTGCACGGTGAGCTCGACTAGACGCGTGGTCGTACGCGCCTTCGAAAGGGTCCGAGAGGCCGGACCCTTTCGACATCTGTCCGCGAAGTGAGACACTGTGTGTTCGAGTGCTCGATGGGTTCTGCGCGCCCTTCGAGGTCCCAAGAGAGGTGGCATGGAGAGAACCGCCCGCACACGCTCGCTGATCGCCATCGGCGTTATCTTGCTGCTCATGGTCCCTCTTCTTCGGTTTGCGTGGGCGGAGCGCGGTTACCTCAAAGAGGTTCGCCTCATGATGGACTCCGAGAAGTTCTGGACCGGACCGGTCACCCATCCGGGACCGGACTCCGAAGCCCTAGGGCCCTATTACCTTTCGCTTCAAGGCCCGTATGCCCTGAGGTACGGCTACGAGAAGTGGGAGGTCTCCCCTCTCGAGGAGAGTAGAGTCCTCCCTGAGGAAGACATCGTACTGGACCGTCCATGGAGCGCCCCTCTCGTCGGGTACAGTGACGGACGACACGTGAACCCGATAACCGTCGCCCAGATAGGCCTTGCGGATCATGTCCGCTACCTGGCCACAGGTGACGAACGGTTCATGGAGGCGTCCAAGGCCGCAGCAGACTGGCTGGTCGAAGCACAGACCGACGAAGGCGCCTGGCGACACGACTTTCCTCACCGGGACCTCCAGCCGGGCTGGATCTCCGCAATGGCACAGGGTCAAGCCGCGTCGCTACTGACCAGGGTGTATCAACACACCGCCGAAGAGGCGTACCTTCGCTCCGCGCGCGACGGCATCGAACTCATGCTTGAGCCCATCGATCACGGAGGGACCCTGGGCAAGCTCCCGGATGCCTCGCCTTACCTCGAGGAGTACGCGGGAAGCTCGCGCATACCTCACGTTCTCAACGGGGCACTGTTCGCCCTCTTTGGGCTCTATGACTACGCCTATGTCACAGCGGACGATCAGAAGATGGACGCCTTCAGGGAGCTGTCGGTCGCGGTCGCCGACAACCTGGATCTATGGGACACCGGATCGTGGACCAGGTATGCGCTGTCCGACGAATATGATATGTCGACCGTTCCCTATCACCTTGTGCACATCGCACAAGCTCGGACGATGTACGACCTGACCGGGTCTCGTGTCTGGTCCTCGCGGGCCGACAGGTGGCAAGGCTACCTTGACAGCGCCCGGTCCCGGGGGACCTTCGCCTACGCGCGACGCGAGTTCGTGCACCGAATCAAGACCCGCGTGCTGTATTCGTCATGGTGGCCATGGTCCCCGCTCGAGCAATGACGACGAACACCCAAGCGCCCCGAACGGTTCAGCCACGACGCGGGAAGCTTCTCTACGTCGCGCTGCAGCCCACCCGCCCTGGACAGGGCGGATACGCGCACGTGCACGGCATACTGTCCGGACTGGCTGATCTCGGCTGGACCTGCGACCTCGTCGACGCAGAGCCCCCAGTTGCGTCGGGCCGGCGCAACGCATTTCGCCGAGCGGCCTCGTGGATCCGCGTCGGCGCCCGCGCGAAGTCGCGACTCCCGAATTGCGACGTGGTGTACGTGCGCGACCACCCTGCGGCACTCCCGGTTATGCGCGCGTGCCGCAACCATGGCGTTCCGACCGTCCTTGAAATCAACGGCGGGTTCGGAGAACTCTCCTCACAGTACACGTCGCTTCGCGCCCTTCGGTGGCTGTTCGCGTGGCAGGCCCGAGCCCGCGTGCGTGAGGCTTCCGGTGTGGTCTGCGTCACGCGCGAACTCGCTGACTGGGCGCAGAGTGTCGGGGCAAGGCTTGAGCCGGCGGTGATACCCAACGGTGCGGACACCAGGTTGTTCAGCCCGGATGCCCGGTCGGACTTCGAGCTTCCCGAACCCTACGTGGTGTTCGTCGGTTCTCTCTCCCCTTGGCACGGACTGCCGACGCTTCTCGAGTCCGTCCGCCGCCCCGAGTGGCCCCGAAGCATGCACCTCGTCATCGCTGGCGCTGGACAAGACCAACGGCTCGTTGAGCGCACTGCAGAGGAGCTCCCCAACGTCACGTACCTGGGTCCGGTTCCGCACGACCGCATACCGGGGCTGCTCGCGGGGAGCAGTGCCGCGCTGTCCACACAGACAAGGGTCGCCGGATACACCGCCGGCTCGCCGGTCAAGGTATACGAATCGGTGGCATGCGGAGTCCCGACGATCGTCTCAGACTATCTAGAGGTCGCGGAGGAACTCGAAGTGAACGGGGCGGGCATTTCGTTTCCCGCCGACGACGCCCGCGGGCTCGCCCTCCGCGTGGCCGATCTCGCGAGCCACCCGGCGCGCGGTGCGGCTATCGGCATTCGAGCTCGCAGACTCGCCCTCGAGCGCTACGACTGGGGCCGCCGCGCAACGACGACTGACGAGTTCATCGCCCGAGTACTCGAGAACTCCCATGCTTCACCGGAACGCGGGCGTGAACGTCAGCCCGTCGACGCGAAGGGCTCGTAGCGCAACCACGCGCGAAGCCGCGCACGCTGAACAACGAGGTAGCCGATACGCGACGAGGCTGATCGCAAGGCGGCAGCTCGTTGCAGCTCGGTCGTATACCGTGGCGTGAGAGCCGCCCGCATGGAGTCGAAGCTCTCACGAGTGATGACGGAAGGGCGCACCTCCGAATAGCCCCTCACGAATTGGTCGAGCAACTCTGGATCGGGCAAAGCCAACCGCCGGGCGGAAGGCGCGCGACACGCGTGCGCCAGAAACCATACGACGTCGATCATCGGATCGCCGGCTGAGGCCAAACCGCCGAGCCCGGGTGCCGCCGCCCAATCGAGTATCACCAGAGAATCCGTGTCCGCTTGGTAGCACACGTTGTCCGTGGTCAGGTCGCCGTGTATGAACACGCGCTCGCCCGATTCGGACGTGCGGACCTCGAGCACCGTGTCCAGACCGGGGGTCACTCTGGCGTCTCGGTGCACGGTCGCGATGGCCCGGCCTGTTCGCCGGAAGAGAGCCCGCACCCGCTCGTCCTGCTGGTCGAGCAAGCGGGAAAGCTTCGACATACCCTCAAGCCGCTCCAGCACGAGTCGGTCCGTCCCGTCTTCCCGCACATCGGGGACGTAGAACAGCCCGCTTTCCAGGCCCACGTCCCGTGCTATGCGCGTTCGCGCCCGTTCGGCTTCAACCCTATCGACATCGACCCTCTTCACAAAGTCGGATGTGTCACCCATCGGCTCTCTCCGCCACGACGATCAGGTCCTCCGCCCAGATGTGGTTGCCGGGTAGATGCCCGAGCAGGGACTCCAGCGCGCTGTTCACCGCGTCCGGCAGCTTCACTTTGGGTACGTGGAACAGGCCTACTCCGTGTATCTCCGCCACGCGAAGCCCCGCCTTCTCGACCAGCGCGCGAATCTCACCCAAAGACATGGAATTGTACACGCGACCCCGGCGTCTCTCATGCCACTTCACGAGCTTCACGTACGGCGAACCGTTGTGGTGGTGCACGTTGAACACGAGGAGGCCATCGCTACGCATGAGCGAGGCGAGTCGCTGCATGGCCGCCTCCCTCAACGCCGGCTCGGCATTCACGAAGAATCGGAAGGCGGTCACCAGGTCGAACCGTCGCTCGCCGAGAATGTCGGGGTCCGCGACGATGTCGCCGAGCACGAACTCCACCTCGGACAGCTTGTGTCGAGCCTCGGCGAGCATCGGCTCGGACACATCGACCCCCACGAGCGTCCGGACCATCGGGGCGATGAAGGAGCTGACCCTGCCGGTACCGCACGCGAAGTCAAGCGCATCCGCACAACGCGGACCGCATCGCGTCGTGACCACTCTGCCGAGCACCGCCTGTTCCCTCTCCCACAGCCACGCGTTCCAGCGGTCGGTCCTGTAGTACTCCTCATACTGCGCGCCTTTGTCGGGGGCGGTGTGCGAGTCGGTGTAGTGCGACCCGCTCTCTTGGGGATGGCTCGAGCCCGTTCGGTTACGCCTGAACACGGACAATGCAAGCTCCTCTGCGGATCGTATCGACATCCAGCGAACCCGTCGGCCCACAAGCCACACGGCTCCTAGGGACACGCCAATGGATGTCAGAGCCGCAAGAATGCCCTGCAGACCAATGGCGGATAAGCCGCTCACAAGGCCCATACATGCGGCTGCCGCCACGACCGTGACGAGGAGAGGAGCCGCGAACATCTCCCCAAGGTTTCCGGCTGTCACTCGAAGGAGTCGAGCGACGTAGACCTGGATCGCCGTGGCGGTCAGTGTTCCCGCAAGCGTGACGCCGGCGGCGACCGCCACCGCGCCCTCGGCAACCGTCGCCAGGACCGCCAACGCGATCGCGACAAACGAGAAAGAGGCAAAGAACGCGTACGCTCTGGGCTTGCCCAGACTCTTGAGCGCAAGCTCGCCGAAGACCGTCGCCACCAAGGCCATTGCGGCAACGCAAAGCACCCGGAAAGGAGCTATCGCGGCCGTCCACTGTGAACCGTACAGGCCTATCACCAGGTCGTCGGCCACAACGAGGGCACAGGCAAGAAGGGGCCACAGTACGACCGCGGCAAGCGAGACGGTACGCACGTAGGCCGAGCGAAAGCGTGCCCCATCCTCACCGATCGACGAGAACGCCGGGAGGGTTACGGCCGCCGCCATCTTGGCGATCCTCCTGACGGGGTACGTCACCAGGTTGTAGGCGACCCCGTACGCGCCGAGTGCCGAGGGACCCAGCTGACGTCCTACGACGAGGTTGTCCACGTTACCCCCGCCGTACGACGCGAGATCGCCCGCCGTCACCGCCGCCCCGAAGGCTACCACCGCTCGCGCCTCAGACCACCGCGGCCGGGTGCGCGGCACGTAGCGGGTCTTCCACTGCACGAACGCGCCGGACGCGGTCAACGCGGCCAGATTGCCGGCCACGATGCTCATCGGGCCAAAACCCGAGGCGGCGAGGCTGATCGACACGGTCGCGTGAGCGACCATGGCCCAGATACTCGCCATGGCAGGGGTGCGGAAGTCCATCTGCCGCCTGAGGAGTGCGCCTTGCACCAGGAACAGGGAGGTCAGTGTGAAGCTAAGCGACAGGCCCCTCACAACGCCGACGACAGCTTGCTCGCGATAGACATTCGCAATCCAGGGAGCAGCCAGCCAGGACGCCAGGGTGAGGGTCAACCCCACCGCCATGCTCACCCAGAAGACGCTGGAGGTCACACGCTCGGTCAGGTCTCGTCGCTGAATCAGCGCGACGGTAAGGCCGAAGTCGTTGGCGAACGCCACCAGGCCGATGAAAACCGCGGCCATGGTCACCACGCCGAAATCCCGCGGCGTCAGAATGCGCGCCAGGACGGCCGTGGTCAGTATGCGAAGAGGCTCGGCGACTGCCAACCCCCCCGCCGTCCAAGCGAATCCGACAGCGGCCTTGTGTCGGAGGTCCGCAGGCTCCAGCCGAGCCGGTTCATGGGCAAGATCAGGAGACAGATGCACCGGTGTACTCCGGGACAAGAGTCGCCATCATCTCTCGAACCTCCTGCGGAGGCACATCGGCCACGAGGTCCGCGACGCGGGCGCAATCAGCCATGTACCCCGGCGGCGCGAAGGGGACCGCACTCGACCGAAGGACCTTCTCACACGACGTGGGCAGCAACTCTTCCTCGGAGCTCACGAGGATCTCAGAAAGCTTCTCGGCCGGCCGCAACCCGGTGAACTCCAGCGTCGCGTGACCGCCCCGCATGTCGATGATCGCTTGCGCTAGGTCGAGGACCCGAACCGGCTCGCCCATGTCCAGGACGAACAGGTCGGCACCATTGCTCAGAACACGGGCTTGAAGCACGAGTTGCACGGCCTCTGAGATGGTCATGAAGTACCGCTCGACGTCCGGATGGGTCACGCGCACCGAGTCGCCCCGCCTCAACGCGCTATCGAAGATGGGAAGCACACTGCCGCGGCTGCCCAAGACGTTGCCGAACCGCACAACGGTGACGGGCAGACCCGATTCGGCCACAGCGAACGCCATCTTCTCGGCGACGCGCTTAGTGGCACCCATCACACTCGTCGGCTGAACCGCTTTGTCCGTGGAGATGAGGACGAAGTCCTCGACATCGTGGCTCGCGGACAGCTCGAGTACGTTGAGCGTGCCACGCACATTCGTCATCACGGCTTCGTCGGGCTCGAGTTCCATGAGCGGAACGTGCTTGTACGCCGCAGCGTGCACGACTACCTGGGGCCTGAGGGTATCGAAGACCTTGGCCAGCTTGCGACGGCTGCGGATATCGCACAAGGACATCCAGGCGGCACCCGGAGCTATGTCCCGGATCTCGAGGTAGACCTCGTAGAGCCTGCTCTCATCGATCTCGAGCATGATGAGTTTCGCAGGTCCGAAGCTCGCGATCTGCCGGCACAGCTCGGACCCGATCGATCCCGCAGCGCCGGTCACGAGTACTCGCCGTCCAGCCAGGCTTGCGCGAATCGTGGCGAGGTCCGTGACGACCTGTTCTCTGCCGAGGAAGTCCTCGAGGGTCACATCGGCGAGGTCGTACAGCCCCAGCTTGCCTCTCTTTGTCGCAAGCGCCGGCACGATTCGCACCGGAAGCTTCGTTTGCCCGCAAGCGTAGAGGATTCGGCGCATCTGATCGGGCGAAGCAGAGGGAACCGCGACGTAAATCGACTCGACGGCATTCTCCTCGGCGAGCCTCGGAATCTCGTCCACGGAGCCTAGGACCCGCTTCCCCCCAAGCATCTTTCCTTGCTTCTGCGGGTCATCGTCCACGAATCCCGCGACACGTATGCCGAAGCCTCGGTTGCTCTCGATGTCCCGCTGCAGCAGTGAGCCGGCGTCTCCAGCGCCGACGATTATGACATTGCTGCCGCTCGTGGATGCCCGCGCCATCTGAACGTAACTCACGAGTCTTCCGAAGATTCGCACGCCGAAGAAACCCATGTACAGCAGAACGCCAAGTATCAGCAGCACGCCGAACGGAATCGGCCGGCCATACGCGGGACTGGTCAGAAGAAGATCGCCGATCAGCAGCACTGCGATGCCGAGAATGGTCACCCATCCCAGTCGGAACAGCGCAGGCACCCCTACGTACCGCCAGATGTACCCGTACAGGCCGAAGACCACGAATAACGTCGGGAATATCACACTTGCGACGAGTGCGGTAGTGGCGATGACCGTGGGGAAGTCCTCGGGGATATTGCCCTCGAAGCGCACGAAATAGGCGATGATCGTCGCCACCCATACGATCGCGACGTCGAGGAGCATGAAAGTGACAGTCTGCAGGAACTCTGACGAGCTCCACCGTCCGCTGGGGCTGTCCACATTCCCCCGGCGCCCGTACTCCTCGGCAGGTAGACTCATGTGCGCTCCTCCCAATCCGCACACCGTGCATCTCGACCGGTGAGTATCGCCCACACCGTTTTGAAGACCACGCCCACATCGTAGCCCAGGGAGCGTTCCTCAAGGTAATGAAGGTAGGCAGCGGTCTTCTGCGGTAGGAGGACCTCCCGGTAGTAGGTCTCGGGATCTGCTTGTGTCGCCAGGAGGCCCTCTTCGTCGCGCAGGTGCAGAGATGTAGGGTCGGTTATCCCAGGGCGGACCGACCACACCCGTTCTTGCTCGGGCAGCAGGAAAGCGAACTCGGGGACTTCCGGCCGGGGTCCGACAAGGCTCATTTCCCCCTTCAGCACGTTCCACAGTTGCGGCAGCTCGTCCAGCTTGTGCCGTCGCAGAAACCGCCCCACGCGCGTGATTCGGCTGTCCCCTTGGGCGGTGACCGCCGCACCCTCATCATCGACGTGCATGGTCCTGAACTTCAGAATCTCGAAGGGCACCCCGCCCTTGCCGATCCGCTCCTGCCGAAAGAACGCTCCACCCCTGGATTCCATACGCACTGCAAGCCCTATGACGGCGAACGGAACCGCAAGGAGAAGCAGCCCGAGCGACGAGGCCAGGATGTCGAGAGTCCTCTTCACGTGCGGTGCTCCGCACAGATCTCACGCACCGCGCTGCATACCCGCCCGACTTCGGCATCAGTGAGATGGGGATACAGGGGCAACGACACTGCACGGCTGTAGACACCTTCGGCAACCGGAAAATCGCCCTCGCCGTAGCCGAACTCCTCAGCGTAGAACCGGTGAAGGTGCAGCGGCATGAAGTGGACGCTGGTGCCGATTCCGCGCTCCCGCATGCGCTCGATGAACTCCGCTCGATCGATCGAGAGATTCTCAGGGCGCAGCCGGACGACGTAGAGATGCCATGCGTGAACACCGGACTGATCATCCCGCGGACACTCAATGGCGGCGACATCGGAGAAAGCCGCCGTATACCGGCGCACGATCTCACGACGCCGCTCAGCCGTGGCTTCGATTCGCTGCAGTTGCCCGAGACCCAGACTAGCCGCGATATCGCTCATGTTGTACTTGAAGCCGCGTTCCACGACTTCATACCGCCAGCTTCCGCTTGCGGTGTACCGGTTCCACGCGTCCTTCGATATCCCGTGCAGCGACAGGCGACGAACCCTCTCCGCAAGGTCGGAGTCGTCGGTAGTGACCATGCCGCCTTCACCTGTGGTGAGGTTCTTGGTCGCATAGAAGGAAAATGCCGTCGCGTCTCCGATCGAGCCGACCTTGCGTTGACGATAGCGAGTCTCCACCGCATGGGCAGCATCCTCCACCACCGCCGCCTGGTGCCTGCGGGCAACGGGAAGGATGCTGTCCATCTCGCAAGCCATGCCCGCAAGATGCACGGGAATCACCGCCGCCGCACGTCCCTCGCTCCGTGACAACACTCGGGCCGTCCCGGGTGCGAGCAAGCCCTCGGCTTCGGCATCTCTAGCGGCACCCACGCGGTCCTCTGACACCGTGATCTCGAGGGCACGAGCGAGCTGTGCGGGGTCGAGGTTCATGGAGTCGCGCTCGATGTCCAGGAAGACCGGCACAGCCCCGCTGTAGAGGATGACTTCCGCCGTGGCGGCGAATGTGTACGCCGGCAGGAACACAAGGTCCCCGCTCGAGACGCCAAGCGACTCCAACGAAAGATGCAAGGCAGCGGTACACGAGCTGACGGCCACCGCATGACGAGACTCCGCATAGGCGGCGAAGGCTTCTTCGAACTCGCTGACCCGGGGCCCCGATGTCCACCATCCGGAACGGATGGTCCGCACGAGGGCATCGATGTCCTCCTCTTCGAAACTTGGCTTGCAGAACGGGATGAAATCGTCCCCGGTGCTCACGATGATGGCCCCTCCCGCGTCAGATCCAGCTCGTACTCGACCATCGCACGACCTTCGGGCCGTGTATACCGTCCGATCTCCTGAAAGCCCAACCCCTCGTAGAACGCCAGCACACGCTCGTTCGCATGAGCATCTGTCTCGAGCCGCAAGGCGCGCGCGCCCCGCGCACGAGTCTCGTGCGCCATGTCTTCCACCAACCGCCGCCCGATCCCTTTGGACTGCGATTCCGGCGCTACCCCAAGGGAGAACAGGACCGCGACGCCGTCATCGGCGGGCTGGGTGGCCGGGTGCCGAAGTGCACCCATGACGCGCACTGCGGAGCCTGGATGTCGAAGTACCGCGGGGATGGAAGCCGCCAAGAAGCTCGGCCAGTGGCGCCTCAGGATCCTGCGGTAGAAGCCGCGGGGCTCGATGCTGCCGACGGCGAATCCTACAGGCTCGTCCCTCTCCGCAACCAGCGCGACGACGGACGGATCGGTCGCTGCGCACCGGTAGTAGACTCCGAGGAACCTCGGACCAAGCGAACTCAGGAAGAAGCCTCGGAAGGTCGCCAAGTGTATCGCGACCACACGGTTCACATCAGAAGGCCGCATGACACGGATGCTGGTGTCGGCAGTCATGAGGCACTTGCCTCCAGAGCTTCCATGTACACGTCGTGCATGCGCTGCCGGAAGGCCTCACCCGTGAACTCGAGCTCATACCGCTCCTGGGCGCGCCGCCCAATCGTGCGACGGAGTTCGGGGTCTCCGAGTAGGTCTCTGAGCGCCTCAACCATTTTGGCCACGTCATCGACCGGCACCAGGATTCCTGACTCTCCGTTGCTGATGAGATCCTCGGTCCCCGCAATCCTGGTCGCGACTATGGCCGCGCCGCAAGCCATCGCTTCGAGAACCGCGACCGACTGACCCTCGCGCCTGCTCGGCGAAAACGTCACGTCGAAGGCCTGATGGAGCTCAGCCGCGTCCGGCACGTGGCCCACAAGTCTCACCGCGTCGGTCAGCCCCTCGGAGGCCACCAGGGCCCCCAGCGCCCCTGCGTCCTCCCCGTCACCGGCAACGACCAGCATGGCATCCGGAAGGACCTCGTGCAGTGCCTTCATAACCCTGACGGCAGTGTCCAGGCCCTTCGTTCGCATGTCCAGCCTGCACACGATGCCTATGACGGGGGTGGTCTCGGTGGCGCCCCAGGACGATCGAACGGTCTGCCTCGCAGTCGTATCCATGCGAGCCGGACGCTCCACTCCGTTGAAGACCAGGCGCACCTTACTGCGCGGCACGACGCCCGTCAGCCCGGCCTCCTCGGCCTGGGTCGAGTTCACGAAGACCTGCACGTCGCTCAACCGGGCGAAGAACGCTTCGAGCAAGCGCATCAACCACCGGCCGGGGCCCGGCCGCATCGACGCATGGTAGAAGCCGTGTGTGTGGTGGATGATGAGGGGGCATCCCGCCAGCCAAGCTCCCAGTCTCCCCACCATCCCGCCCTTGGATGTGTGCGTGTGAACGATTCGCACCCCTCGGGCACGAAGGGCGCCTGCCAGTCTGACCGCGGTGATCGCGTCTCGCAGAGGGCGCGGCTGCCTGACGATGCCCTGGAACTCCCACACGTCCTCACCCCGCGCGCGTGCCGCCGCGACCACGTCAGGATGTGTCGCGAGCAGCACAGGTCGCAACCCGAGGTCGCGCGTCACGTCCATGATGCCGAAGATGACCGGGACGCCGCCGCCGTACGCGGAATGACCAACCACTTGGACAGCTTCCAACCCCGCCCACCAATGCCCTCCGGCCGGCACCTGAGGAGTCGATGCGAGCCTATCCACCGCCCGCGGCCTCCTCGTAGACCTTCACCAACTGTCCGGCAACCTCATCCCAGCTCAGGACACCGGGTGTGCGTGCGATGGCCTCATGGTCCCAACCGCGACTCTCCACGGACACAAGAGCCTCCGCGAGCGCTTCCACATCCCCTGGCGGCACGAGCACTCCCACGTCTCTGCCGGCGATCAGGTCCGGGGCTCCGCCCACGTGCGACGCGACAACCGGTGTTCCCGAGGAAAGGGCTTCGATCAGCACGGTGGGAAGTCCCTCGCGTTGGCTCGGCAAGACAAGCGATCTCGCTCCCGCGATCTGTCGCACAGCTTCATCATGTGGCAACTCGCCCAAGAATCGGACCCTGCTGCCCAGTCCGAGCGCCACACTCAGTTCGCGCAGACGCGTCTCTTCGACACCGCCGCCCACGATCTTGAGGGGTGATTCCACCTTGTCCCGAACCAGCGCGTACGCCCGCAGAAGGACGTGCACGTTCTTCAGAGGCACAAGCTGCCCGCAAAACACAAGTCCGTGGCGGTGTTCGCTCGGCAACACGCTCCGCGACTCTGCATCGAAACCGTTCGGGATGGTCACGGCTCCGGCTGCCAGTGCCGCAGACCGTTCCGCGAGAGCCTCGCGCATGCGTTCGCTCACTATGACTAGCCGGGACGCCAGCTCGAGGCGCTTCGCCAGCCAACGGCCCACAACGGGTCGGACAAGCTGCACGTTCACGTCGGATCCGTGCAACGTGACCACGACCGGAACGCCGAACGCCCGGCCGCATTCGATGGCGATCTCCCCGTCGGGATATGCGTAGTGCGCGTGAATGACGTCGGGTCGCCCTTTTCTCGCAATGAGATGCTCCAGCCCAGCTCTGTAATGCCGCGCGGCTCTGAAGAGCCTTGCCGAGGAGGGTGCCGGTGCCGGACCCCACGGCAGGCGCAGGTACTCGACATCGAGCGTCACGCCCTGCGGTGGCTCCAGTCTGACGCCGGGATACTGTCCCGAGACGACCCAGCACCGCGCCTGCTTCGCGACGGCTTCCGCTTGTAGGCGGACGAACACGCCCCGAGCCGGACTGCTCGTGGTTGGAAACAAGTGCGACAAGATCAGAACATTCACGAGGTGGTCCTCCGCGCTCCCGCCACCGAGGGAAGCGCCGCCATCAGGCCCAAGGCGATCCACAGCTCATTCGCACGGAACACATGGAGGGTGATGCCGCTCAAGAGTATGCACACAAGGCCGGTCACGGCCGTCCGCGCATATCCGGACCACTCCGTCTTTCGCAACGCCGCAGAATAGCGCACATGCGAGATCACGTACGCGGACATTGCGAGAAGTCCTAGAAGTCCCACCCCGAGCGCGACTTCGATGTAGAGGTTGTGCGGCCAGACCGGCGCACCGAACGCCTCGCCCAACACGTAGGGGACGTCGTCCGGGCCGTACCCGAACACCGGACTCCGCCACATCAAGTCGAGCCCTTCGCGATAGATCGCCAAGCGACTCAGGTCGATGGCGATTCCCTGACCCGCACGGAACCGCTCGATGACGATGCCCAGTAGTCCTCCCATCGATGCCACTACCAGGACCACACCCGCACCGCCCAGCTGAGCTATCCTGCCCCGAATGCCACGCTGCCAGAAGAAGTACAGAATCAAGGCGCCGATGAGTGCGGCTATCGCTCCTCGGGAGAAACTGAGAATGAGGCTGGAACCCTGCAGCAACAGCGCTAACACAAGAGCAGGCCGCCAGGGTCGCAGCCGATCCACTGCCAACAACCCGAGAGTGATTATCGCGGCGAACGCCATGTAGGTGCCCAGGGCATTGGGGTCGTTGAAGGTGGACGTCACGCGCAGTATCCCGGACGAGGCCGATGCGTACACCCGGTGCTCGGCGGTTCCGAGGACAGATTGGCCCGACGCGAAGTCCATGAGCGCGAACAGGGCCACCGGCACACTGCTCAGTGCAATCATGACCATCGTCGTCGTGCAGGTCTCTTCGTCTCTCACGAGGTTGTACATCACGATCACTATCATCGCCTGGCCGATGAACGCGAGCAGTCCCCACACGACACCTGACCTCGCGCCGCTGACCGCGGTCCCAATGACTGCGCATGTGAATACGAGGTACAGCAGCCAAGCTCCCTTAGGAACCAGGATCTCCTCTCGGCGCACCATCCTGGTCAGCAGGAGTCCCAGCAAGGTGGCTACGAGCGCCAGTTTCGCCCACGTGATGGTTGTCAGGTCCCCGAACACTCTCCCCGCCCCTTCGAGTGGCATCAGAAGAATGGCCAGGTAGAGGCCCCACCGGGGATTGAGGATGACCAGTCCTGCCAGAAGCAAGACGGCCACCAGCGCCATGAGCGCCAACTCCAGGTCGAGGTACAGGGACGCCCCGAACAAGGCGGCGCCACCTATCGTCACACCCGCAGTGAGCCGACGCGGTTTCAGCCCTTCGATCGCGGCCACAGGCGCCACCTACAGGAAATACACGAGGGTCTCGAGCAGGCCCCAGTCAAAGTACTGGTCAAGGAAGTACAGTGCCGCAAGGGCCAAAGCGACCACCAGCAAGAATCCCAGCAACGCACTCACCACACGTCCGACGCCGCGCGCGAGGACGCGCCCGGGACTTCGGTCGGGCGTCCACTCGACTTCCTCCGTGCCCGCCGCGCGCGTATCCGCGCGCTTCACGGCTTTCGCGGTGTCTCGTCCCGTGTAGTGCGCCGCATAGTACCCGGCGTAGTAATAGCCCCCAGCGTAGTAACCGTATCCCGGACCGCCCTTGCCCTCCTCGATGCCCCACACGACGACCCCGGCGACCCTCGCGCCCACCTTGTTGAGCATCTCCACCGCCTTCTTCGCCGCTTCACGCGTCGAACGTCCCGCCTGTGACACCACGAGCACAGCGTCCGTCCACCGCGCGACCGCGGCGGGATCGGCGACAGCGAGTAGAGGCGGAGTGTCCACGAGTACCCAGTCGGCCCACTCCTCGAGGCTCTCGATCAAGTCCTTCATCTTCTCGGAGCCCAGGAGTTCCGACGGGTTCGGAGGCATCTTCCCCGAAGTCATGATGAGCAGCTGCTCGTCACCGGGCCGCTGGAGGGCCGCCTTCATCGAGTGCGTGCCCATGAGCACGTCGGAGAGTCCGATCAGGTTGTTGACCTTGAAGAAGTGCTCTGTGGTCGGTCGCCGGAAGTCGCACGAGACCAGCACGACCTTCTTCCCGGCCTGCGCGAGAGTGGCAGCGAGATTGGCCGCCACGGTGGACTTCCCTTCCGCGGGAGCTGCCGACGAAATGAGCAGCGTCTTCATGTTCTGCTCGAAATTCAGGAAGTCGAGGGAGTTGCGCAGCACGCGATACGCTTCGGCAGCGGGAGACCCGGGGGTGTCGATGATGGCGAGCCGCCTCTTCTCACCCTTCTCGAGCTTCTCCAGCGGTATCGTGCCGACCACCGGAGCGGAGTACAGCCGCTCCAGCTCTTCGGCATTCTTGACGGTGTCGTCGAGGTACTCGTTCAGAAACGCCATGCTCAACCCGAGAACGAGACCGACAGCAAGCCCTAACACGGCGTTTCGCACCGGCGTCGGAGCCACCGGGCGGTCCTGGACCACCGCCGCGCTCACTATGCGGCCTGACCCTTCCTCGAGCTGCTCGTTGATGCGCAGCTGCTCGAGCTTCTCCGCAAGCGTGGTGTAGGTGCCGGTCGCAATCTGCAGCTCGGCGGACAGCTCGTCGCTTTGCCCCTGGGCCTCGATCCGCCTGCCGAGCTCGAGAATCTGGTCCTTCGCCTCCTCCAGGCGGATCTCCACCTCGTTCGCCGCTGCCTGGATGCTCTCCCGGTTCGTCTCACGTGACCATGTCACGAACTGCTCGGCCATCGCGTTGGCGATCGCGGCAGCCCGCTCAGCGGAGTTGTCTTCGGCGACGATCGTGACGATGTTCGTCTGGCCGACCGCAGTGACCCTCACACGCTCCAGGAGTCTGTCCGGGGTCATCTCGAGTCCGAGTTGGCGGATGGTTTCCTCGGCCAGAGGTCTTAGCTGCATGAGTTGGACTTGCGTTTGAAGACCGCGCTCCGGCTGGCTGGAAAGCTCGGGAAGGACCGAGCCGAAGAGGGCGGCGCCGGTGTCCTTCTCCGATATCAGCACTTTCGCTTCGCCCTCATAGACGGGCGGTTGCACGACGCTGACGACGATCGCCACCAGCGTGACGATGACGACCGCCTGCACGATCGTCCATTTGCGCGCGCGAATGACGTTCAGGTAGTCACGAAGTTCCATGGCCCCCGCCCTGCTCCGACGTGTGCTGCGTCACGGTGCTACGATTCTTCCTGCGTCTTCGTGAACTTCGCTATGAACCAGTGTCGTCCGGTGTCGAGAACTCGCGTGAGAAGTACGATCTCGCCGTAGCCCTCCTCGTGCGTCTCGTCCATCTCGATCTTGAGGGTCACCGTTCCCGCACCCTCTACCACGTCTTGGATCCTGACCGCGCGGACCACGCCTGCCGCATACTCCTCGAGGACGGCGGCGCTCTTCTCCTGCTCCGCAAGGATCGTGTTCAGCAGCTCGACATCCACGTCCTCGAGCGGTGGCAATGATGTCTCGCCTGATTCCGAGTCCCTCGCTACGCTGTCCGCCGCGCCGCCGGTAGATTCTCCGCGCAGCCCGGTGACGTACGCGACATACCACACTCCGCCGAATCTGCGCATGCCGAGTTCGCCGGGCGCCGACGTTCCGTCCGTGAACTCCGCCTCGATGTCGAGGACAGCGGTGTCGCCTTCCTGGACCGTGTTCGTGATCGTCAGGCGCTCGACCTCGCCCTCTCGAAGCTTGGCGATGTTCGCCTGCGAGTCGATCTGCTCCTGCCAGATCCGAAGCGCGAATTCTTCGGGCATACCGGCGGGCAGCTGAAGTCGGCCGTCCACTGTGTCAGTGGTCGCGTCGGACGCCGGCGATGACGGTTGTGCCGGAGAGTCCGACGCCGTCGCGTCCACGGGGGGCTCTCCGCCCAAGAGGGACTCGACGACCGACATGCCGTCCAGGTAGTAGAAGGCGGCCGCAAAAGCAATGATCGTGGCGACCATGAAAGCGACGGCAAGTGTGACTGAACGCCTGGGATTGTCCTGCTGCTTCGTCATCTGCTACGACCTGCCAATCCCCGGGAGGATCGCTGGACACGCCTCACCCGTCCGTGTCCACTGCTACGGTTCATACTGGAGTATATCGGTTCGAACCAGGTGTTTCCATGAGCCCGAATGACAAGCCCCGTTGAGAACGCTAGTCGCCGAGGAAAGACCTGAGGTCCGCTTCGGCAAGCGGTGTGTCGGCCTTGCCGTCTGCAAATGCCTCGACGACGGCCTCTTTCTCCTGCCAAACCGCATGCACGAGCGCCTCGGAGACCGCATTCCTCACCCGGGCCGCAGCCGGCTCGCTGGGTGCGAAGGGGGCGCTGGCCCACCATGCTGCGAGTTCCGAACCGCCGAGGGTCTGCGCCCCCTCTTCGATCGAAATGAGCCGCTCATCCAAGAAGACGTTCGCCCCCCGTTCCACCTGCACCGGGACGCCTCCCCCTTGGTCCACTATCGCCGTCCAGGTGTCTTCTGGCAGGACGAGCCATGCCGGGGAGTCCACGCCCTCCGCTCGTGCATACGCTCGCGACACTGCGTTGCCGCCGCCGAACGGGTATGCGTCCTGCAGCGTCTGGTATGACGTCCCCGGAAGGGTCACCTCCTGCGTTGGATCGACGACGCGCGCTTCGCCGCCTTCCTCCAGCAAGAACAGGACGCCTCCGAGGCTCGCGCCTTCCGCATCACGCGTCACGCACACGACCAGGACCTCGTCCGGTACGCCGGCGCTGCGATATCCGCTCGAACCGATCCCGAGGAATGCGGCGCCCAGTACGGCCGCCACCGCGAGCGCGCCGAGCATGCCTCCCCACACAAGCGCCCGGCCGTATCCGATGCCCCGGTCCATCATCTCCCCAGGTACTCGAGGATCCCGGCGCACATGCCCTCCGCGATCTTGTCCTGATAGTGGGGGCTCGAAAGCAGCTTGTCTTCTATGGGATTGCTCATGAACCCGCACTCCACCAGCAAGGATGGCATCTGTGCCCAGTTGAACCCCGTGATGTCGCTGCGCGCGACGGTCCCGCGCGACTGGGCGCCAGTCGCGGCGACGACCGCTTCGTGGACGAGCGCAGCGGCTCGCCTGCTCTCATCGGCGATTCCGCCCGTCCATTGGTTCGGAGCCGGGTACAGCGTCGAGACTCCGTTCACGTCCTGATCGGGATTGCCGTCGCAGTGTATCCGCACGAACAGATCGGCTTCGGCCTCGTTGGCCATTCGGGCACGCTCGGCGTTCGAGATGTTGACGTCGTTGGTTTCACGCGTCATCACTACTTGCACGCCGGCTGCCTCAAGACGGCTCTTGACGTTCATCGCGATCTGCAGGGTCACCTCGTACTCGGGTATCCCCGTCGCCACACCCGTCGTGCCTCCGCGGATGCGGTCCTTGGTCTCGGTCGCGTCCGGCCCCACGGGTTCGTCACTCGTATCGGACTTCGCCTGATGTCCGGGGTCGATACACACGACGTATGTGGCCCCCTGGACACCCGTCCCTTTGAAGGCAGGCACGGTGAGCACGACACCTGTCCCCTGCGCGACCTTCATGCCCTCCACCGGGTCTTGCGCAAGCACTTCCCGTTCGTCGCCGGCTACGCTGCCAGCGGTCGCCGGGTCCTCCTCCACCGCGACCGTGAGTCCCGCGGCCGCGAGCAGGACTCGGGCCTCGTGCAGCGTCTTCCCCTCCACGCTCGGGACCTCTACCACCGGATCGACCTTTGCCGAGGTCTCGACTGCGTATGCGGGTGCAGAGGTGGTCATGAGCGATCGCGGTTCTTCGATGGTAACCGCCTGCTGTGCCACGGACACTCCGGCCTCGGCGCCGTCGCGGGGCGCGCCGATCAGCCACGCTGTGGTCGCCACCGCCAGCACGAACGCCGCGGCCGCTGCCGCTATCGCTACCCGGGAGCGCCGCGTGCGTTGGGCGCCCTTACGGTCCTGTCGCCTTCTTGCCATAGCCTCGCTATCGGGTGTGTGTGGTGGGCCCGGCAGGACTCGAACCTGCAACCAAGGGATTATGAGTCCCCTGCTCCGCCATTGAGCTACGGGCCCTCCCGGCATGGGGCTGCGCAGAGTTGTAGTGTAGCGCAACCCTCGGTATAATCCTCAACCGTGTCGCGGCCCTTCCGCGACGTGCCGACTACTCCTCAGTAGCTCAATTGGCAGAGCATCCGGCTGTTAACCGGAGGGTTGTAGGTTCGAGTCCTACCTGAGGAGCCATACATGACCGAAGCCGCCCTTCCGGGGCGGCTTCGTGCGTATCACGCTTGGTTCAGGTCTCACGACTCGATCATGCAGAAATGCGTCAACTACCGGGCGAGCTGCTACTCCAGGTAGTCCTTGAGCTTGCTCGAGCGAGAGGGGTGACGCAGCTTGCACAAGGTCTTCGATTCGATCTGTCGAATGCGCTCGCGCGTGACCCCGAACTCGCGGCCGACCTCCTCCAACGTACGCGGATGTCCGTCTGTCAGTCCGAAGCGCAACTCGATGACCTTGCGCTCCCGCTCGGACAGGCCATCCAGCACTTTTGAGAGCTGTTCCTGCAGCATCGAGAAGGAAGCCGCCTCGGGAGGCACGACCGCCTCTCCGTCTTCGATGAAATCACCGAGCTGAGAGTCTTCTTCTTCCCCTATCGGAGTCTCCAACGAGACCGGCTCCTGTGAGATCTTGAGGATCTCGCGAACGCGCTCGGCGCTCATCTCCATCTGCTCGCCGATCTCCTCGGGAGACGGCTCGCGACCGAGCTCCTGCAGAAGCTGCCGCTGCACGCGGATGAGCTTGTTGATGGTCTCCACCATGTGCACAGGGATGCGGATGGTCCTGGCCTGGTCCGCGATGGCCCGTGTGATGGCCTGGCGGATCCACCACGTCGCGTATGTGGAGAACTTGAAGCCCTTCTCGTAGTCGAACTTCTCCACCGCGCGTATGAGGCCCAGGTTGCCCTCCTGTATCAGATCGAGGAACAGCATTCCTCGGCCGACGTAGCGTTTCGCGATCGACACCACGAGCCGCAAGTTGGCCTCCACCAGCGACTGCTTGGCTTCGATACCGACTTGTTCGATGCGGCGAAGGCGACGCCGCTCCGCGCGATCCAGCTCGATTCCCAGCCGCTCCGCCTCTTCGAGCTTGGCGGTCGCTTCGAGGCCGGCCTCGATCTTCATTGCGTAGTCCACTTCCTGGGCAGCCGTGAGCAGCGGGACCTTGCCGATCTCCTTGAGATACATGCGCACGGGATCGCCGGTGAGCGGAGCCACAGTCGCACTCTCGGTACGGCGCTTGACCTTCTTCTTCGTAGCCTTCGCGGGTTTGGGCAGCGGGATCTCGATCTGCTCCTTCTCCTCGGCGGAGATGGTGTCGTCGTCATCGTCGTCGGTCTCTTCCGCGACGTCGGAGCCTTCCTGTTGCACGGGTTCGTCGACTACCTCTATGCCCTGGTCGCGGAAATGGGCGTAAACGCTGTCGATCTGCTCGTCTGACAGGTCGACGTCGGACAACGCGCTTTGGATCTCCTCGTCGGTGAGGCTCCCCTTACCCTTGCCCAGTTCGGTGAGCGCCTTTATCTCGGCGCGTCCCGTTTCGGGAAGAGACGCCTCGGGGGCCTTCTCTGCCGCCGCCTGCGTCTTGGGCGTGGCCTCGGTTGCGGCGTCGTCCTGTGCCTTCTTCTGACGGGCAACCGACCCAGAGGGCTTGGCGCCGGTGGACGTCGTCTCGGCGGCACCCGCCTTCTGAGCGCTCGTCTTCGTCGTTTTGGTCTTGTCTGCCACGCTATTCCCCGTCTTCCTGCTCGTCGTCCGGCCCACCCGAGCGAAGCCGCTCGAGCTTCTTTTGCAGGGCCGTCACTCTCCTGAATTCATCGTCATACGCGTCGCCGTCCTTGACGGCGTCGAGTTCGTGGAGACGCGCCTTACCTTCTATGATTAGACGTTCGATGGAGAACTCCTTGAGTCTCCGTGCCAGATCGGATGCCGCCACCTCCGCATCGGCGTCCGAATAGTCGCTCGTCGCCACCTCACTGAGCAGCCCGGCCACTGACGGCCGGGCCGCGGTTACCGCGTTCACGAGGTGTGTACCCACTGCCGTACCTGCATCGACGATTGCCTGCAACAACGAGGCAAGGTCGGAATCGGGCACGAGTCCCTCTGCAAGCAAACGCCGTGCCTCCGGACGTAGTCCGGGCAGTGCCGCCGCAAGCCCCACGAACTCGCGTTGGGCCAGGTAGTGAGGACCCCGCCTATGCGTGGTCGGGCTCGACGAGGAGCCCTCCGAGGAAGCCGGACGCGCAGCGCTCGCGACTCCGTAAGCGGGTCTGGCACGGTCGACCGCAGCCATGACGGTCGCGTAGTCGGTCGTCAGCCGCCCCGCTACGTACTGCGCGTAGTCTTGCGCCAACAGGGAACCCTTCACAGAGGCCAGGACCGCGGCGGCGGAATCAATGGCCCGCGCCCTCCCTTCCGCGGTTGCGAGGTCCTCCGCCTCGATGCGCCGGTCGAGAGCGAAGCGCAGGAAAGGCACCGCATGCGCGATCACGTCCTTGAGCGCATCCGCGCCGCCCGACGAAGCCAGGTCGGCCGGGTCCTTGCCCTCGGGGATCGAGGCCACGAGAAGTTCCACGCGGCCGCTCAGGAAGCGCTCGGAGCGCGCGTACCCTTCGCCCACTTCCGGCAGCAGATCGAGGTTGGACACGTCGCCCGCCCTGTCGGCCGCGCGAACGCCCGCCGCATCGGCGTCGAACAGATACACGATGCGCTGCGCGAAACGGCCGAGCAGCTTCACGTGCTCTTGAGTGAGCGCCGTCCCCAGGGTCGCCACCACGTTCCTGATACCGGCCTCGTGCATTGCTATCACGTCCGTGTATCCCTCGACGACCACAGCCTCCTTCGCGATGACCATCTCGTTCTTGGCCATGTCTATGGCGTACAGGTTTCGCGACTTGTGGAAGATCGGCGTCTCCTGGGTGTTGAGGTACTTAGGCTCACCCTCGCCAAGCACGCGACCTCCAAAGCCTATGGTACGGCCGCGAAGGTCGTGGATAGGGAACATCACGCGCTCATAGAAGCGGTCTCGCAGTCCGCGATCGCCCTGGACGCCCAGGTTCGCGTCCACGATCTCTTCGGCGGTGAATCCGGCCTCCGTGAGATGAGAGACGAGCGTCCCGCGTCCCGGCGCGTAGCCTAGCTCGAAGCGTTTGGCGACGTCGATTCCGAAACCACGGTTCTTGAGGTACTCACGGGCCCCGGCAGCCGCCTGATCGCGAGAACCGGTCAGGGTCTTGTGATAGAAGGCCGCAGCGGCCTCGCATGCTTCGACCAGACGTTCCCTGCGGTCCCGCGAGAACCCCTCGCCGCCCACCTCGCGAATCTCGATGTTCGCGCGGTCGGCGAGAGCCCGCACGGCGTCGGGAAAATCGAGATGCTCGGTCTTCATCACGTACCCGAAGGCATCGCCGCCCTCGCCGCAGCCGAAACAGTGCCACAACTGCGTACCGGGGTCGACCTTGAAAGAAGGCGTCTTCTCGCCGTGGAAAGGACACAGGCCCCAGTAGAGGCGGCCCTTCTTCTTGAGCACAACGGTCTCGGAGATGAGGGACACGACGTCGGTGGCGTCACGCACGCGCTGGACGTCTTCGTCGGGGATGCGCCCCACGTGCCCCTCCTCTCGTTGGTGTATCCATTCTCTTTACCACGTGCATGCCGAAGAGGCACGCGCCGACACCCTGATCCGCTTCTGTGTGGGCGCCATTGGTCGCGACGCTCTGCTGCTAGGTGCAGCCACGAGACGCGACGCTCCCGATGCGCGCTCGCGCACCGGGAGACGTCGCTGAATCACCGGTCCTGTGGCGGGGTGTCCCGCCTGCGGCGGCGCTAGCCGCCGTGTATCTTCACGAACAGCGGGACGAAGACAAGGCTGACCACAGTCATGAGCTTGATCAGGATGTTCATCGAAGGTCCGGACGTGTCCTTGAAGGGGTCGCCAACGGTGTCGCCGACCACGGCCGCCTTATGTGCATCGGAGCCCTTCCCGCCGTGCTTGCCGCCCTCGATGTACTTCTTGGCGTTGTCCCACGCACCGCCGGCGTTCGCCATGAACACCGCCAAGAGGAAGCCTGTGACGAGTGCACCGGCGAGGAGTCCGGCGAGCATCGAGAGGTCGACCATGCCCACACCGAGCGGAACCGCCACCGCAATCGCGCCCGGGATGACCATCTCCCGCAGCGCCGCTTTGGTGGAGATGTCGACGCACGCCGCGTAGTCCGGCTTGGCTTCGCCTTCCATGATGCCCGGGATCTCGCGGAACTGCCGACGCACTTCGCCGATCATCGAGAACGCCGCCCGGCCCACCGCGCCCATGGTGAGCGCGCCGAACAGGAACGGCAGCATGCCGCCGACGAACAGGCCGACAATGACCATCGGGTTCTCCAGAGACATGTCGATCGATATGCCGCCGAGATTCAGACTCTGGCGGAAGGCAACGAACAGCGCCAGGGCGGTAAGGCCGGCAGAACCGATGGCGAAACCCTTGGCGATTGCTGCAGTGGTATTGCCCACCGAGTCGAGGCTGTCGGTGATCTTCCGGATGTCTGCGCCCATCTCGGCCATCTCGGCGATGCCTCCGGCGTTGTCCGCCACGGGGCCATACGCGTCGACGCCGACGGTGATCGCCGTGATGGAAAGCATGCCGAGCGCTGCCAGCGCGATACCGTAGATGCCCGACAAGTCGTTATCGGGTACCGCAAGGTTCCCAAGGTAGTACGATGTGGCGATTGCTGCGCCGACCACGATGATCGGCAGAGCGGTCGACATCATGCCGGTGCCGAGGCCTGCGATGATGTTCGTCGCGGTGCCGGTCTCGGATGCCTCGGCGATCTTCTTGACCGGACGGTAGTGGTCGGAGCAGAAGTACTCCGTTATCTTGCCGATCAGGATACCCGCGATCAGGCCGGCCACGACGGCGCCCAGGTACCACATGCGCGCCGGGTCGGCGCCCTCCCGGGTCGACCAGTGGTAGAACAGCCAGGCCATCGCGGCGACCTCGAGGACGGCGGCGACGTACGTTCCCGTGTTGAGCGCGGTGTGCAGGTTCGTGCCTTCCTTGGCGCGCACGGCGAAAAGGCCGATGATCGACATCACGATGCCGAACGCGGCGATCAGCAGCGGCACGACAAGGCCGTACTGAAGGTCGATCGACTTCACGCCCGCCGTGGTGTACCACAGCGACACGGCAAGAACCATCGGGGCGAGGATCGAGCCGACGAAGCTCTCGAACAGGTCGGCGCCCATGCCGGCCACGTCACCAACGTTGTCACCTACGTTGTCGGCGATTACGGCCGGGTTGCGAGGATCGTCCTCCGGGATTCCGGCCTCGACCTTGCCGACCAGGTCAGCACCCACGTCCGCCGCCTTGGTGTAGATTCCGCCGCCGACGCGCGCGAACAAGGCGATGCTCGAAGCCCCCATGGCGAATCCGTTCACGATCTCGGGCTGCGGCGTGTCGCCCATGATGAGCAGGAAGATCGCCCAGAGCGACAATCCCCCCAGGCCGAAGGACGCGACCGTGAGCCCCATCGTGAGTCCCGAACGGAAGGCGACGTTCAGCGCCTTGGCCACGCCCTCGGTAGCCGCATGGGCGGTGCGGGTGTTGGCCCTTGTCGCCACATACATGCCGAAGAAGCCGGCCAAAGCGGACAGAAGCGCTCCGGTGAGGAAGGCCACCGCCGTCAGCACGTGCACCGTGAGACCCAGCACCACCGCGACGATCACGGCGAATACGGCAAGGATCCGGTACTCGCGCTTGAGGAACGCAAGCGCCCCCTCCTGCGTCGCCCGCGAGATCTCCTTCATCTTGTCGGTACCGGCGTCCTGCCTGAGCACCCAAGACGCGAGATAGACGGCCACCAAGATGCCGAACACAGCGGCAGCAGGCGCCACCCACGCGATCCAGTCAGCCATTGAAAGTGACTCTCCTTCCCCGTTCAGGACAGAAGGCGCAGGCCACGGGGCCGGGCCCAGCCGTGCTGCAGCCCGATGTTCTTACCCCTCGGCGCACACCACTCCGCGTGATTCTATGCGAACCCGCCTATGCGGGCAACAAAACATGAGCGTGCATAATGCGGCCGGTCCCAGGGTGTCCTCATGCATCGCGCTGGACCCAAGGTCTAGAACATCCACGATCGCGGCACGAACAGCCGCTCGAAGGTCCTGAGCGCGAACCTGTCGGTCATTCCGGAAACGTAGTCGGTCACGCACTGGACCAATTCGTCGTCGGAAGAAGGCCTGTATTCCCCAGGCATATCGCCGGGGTCCTTCATGTAGTGACGGAACAGCATCTGTACCACTCGGAACGCCTTGGGCTCTTCCTCCTTGGCCTTCCCTTTCAGGTAGAAGTTCTCGAATAGCCAGCCGCGCAGATCGATCATCGCCCGCTCGACGTCGTCTGACATGCGTATCTCGTCCGCTCCGCTCGAACTCTCCACCATGTCGCGCACCATCGTCGTGATCCGCGCACCGTGATGGTGACCCAGGATATCGGTAGGCCCCTTCGGCAGGTTGGATTCGGAGATGATGCCGCCTCGAATCGCATCGTCGATATCGTGATTGATGTAGGCGATGCGGTCGGCGGTGGCGACTATCTGACCCTCCAGGGTCGCCGGCTTGGTCTTGCCGGTGTGGTGCTTGATGCCGTCGCGCACCTCCCATGTCAGATTGAGTCCTTTGCCCTCGTATTCGAGAACTTCCACGATGCGTAACGACTGGCGGTTGTGCTTGAAGGGAACGGGCACGTTCGGGTAGTCGGCTTTGATCTCGTTCAGCACGCCGTTGAGCGCGTCCTCCCCGATGTGTCCGAAGGGCGTGTGGCCCAAGTCATGGGCCAGGGCGACCGCCTCGGTGAGGTCTTCGTTCAACCGGAGGGCTCGCGCTATCGAACGCGCGACTTGGGCGACCTCGAGCGTGTGGGTGAGACGAGTGCGGTAGTGGTCTCCTTCGGGGGCGAGGAACACCTGCGTCTTGTGGGAGAGTCTTCTGAAGGCTTTGCAGTGGATGACGCGGTCGCGGTCGCGCTGGAACTCCGTGCGGTACTGGTCGAGTCCGATCTCGCGCTCGCGACCGCGTGTCTGGTCGGCGAAGGCCGCGCGCGGCGACAGTCTGCGGTGCTCCTCGGCCTCATACGTCTGTCGTGTGATGATGTCCATGCGTGAAAACGGCCTCAGATCCCCAAAATGGAGGCTGCGGCATGCGCCAGCAGCACGACGGACACCGCGCCGCCCAGAGCACCGCCGAGGGCGCCTAGGTGCCAGTGCCGAAACATGCCCAGCCCCCGGGCGAGCGTGGTACCGCTCACACTCCCGACCACAGCCCCCGGCGCATACGCCACGAACGTGGCCTGGACGACCGCCCACACATCCTCACCGGAGGGTATCGAGAACGACCCGCTTGCCGCGGCGAACCAAACCCATATGCCGAGTACGCCCAGAACCATCGCGGCGACAACGGCCATCAACCACTCACCAAGGAAAGCGCGCTCCAGCTTCGAGTGCCCCTGGATGAGGGGGGAACCCGCTTGCTGAAACAGCTTCGTCGACCGCGACACGCGTACCCCCCGAAAACACTGCTGCCGGTCCTTTCGAAAGGGACCGGCCGGGTGTCATCTACCTGTTGTCGGATTCCTGCGTACTCCCGGCGAGCGTGGCCTGCGCGGCGGCGAGGCGCGCAAGAGGCACCCTATACGGAGAGCACGACACATAGTCGAGCCTGATCGTGTCGAAGACCTTCACCGATTCGGGATCACCGCCGTGCTCTCCGCACACACCGAGTTTCACGGCCGGATTCGACGCCCGTCCGCGCTCGCAGCCCATCTCGACGACCTTGGCCACACCCCTGTCGATCGTCTCGAACGGGTTACGCGGCATGATCTTGCGCTCGAGATACCGCGGCAGGAACTTCGACTCGATGTCGTCGCGCGAGAAACCAAACGTGGTCTGAGTGAGATCGTTGGTGCCGAAGCTGAAGAAGTCGGCGTGCTCGGCGATCGTGTCGGCCATGACCGCCGCACGGGGCAACTCGATCATGGTCCCGATCGGTATGTCGAGCTCAGTGCCGCATTCAGCAGATACATCGGCGATGACCTTCGCGGTTTCCTCACGCAAAGTCCGAATCTCCGCGGTCAGGCTCACCAGCGGGATCATGATCTCCGGCTGGGGGTCCTTCCCCTGCTGTTTGAGGGCACACGTCGCCTTCGTGATGGCACGCACCTGCATGGCGTAAATCTCGGGGTGCATGATCCCGAGACGGCATCCGCGCAACCCGAGCATCGGGTTGGCTTCGGCCATCGAGTCTATGCGGGCCAGCAGCGCCCGTTTCGCCGCCAGGTCCTCGGCAGGCGCACCCGTGCACTCAGCACGCACGATCTCGACCTCCAGCTCGCGCGGGTCGTCGAGGAACTCGTGCAGCGGCGGGTCGAGCAGGCGAATCGTTACGGGCAGGCCGTCCATCGCCTCGAGAATCCCGAGGAAGTCCGCGGTCTGCCACTCGAGCAGCTTGGCGAGCGCCTCGTCGCGCGTGGCGTCGTCCTCGGCAAGGATCATGTCCTGGACCACGTTCTTCCGGTCCCCCAGGAACATGTGCTCCGTGCGGCACAGGCCGATGCCGGCAGCGCCGAACTCGCGCCCGAGAGCGGCATCGTCGGGTGTGTCGGCGTTCGCGCGCACGCCCATGCGCCGGAAGTCGTCGGCCCACGACAAGATGAGGTCGAAGTCTCCCGAAACCTCGGGAGAGACGAGGTCCACAGCGCCAAGCACCACGATCCCTGTCGTCCCGTCTATCGAGATGACATCGCCTTCCTTGAGCACGTGATCGGTCCCGGCGATCCTCGCCTGCCTGGCGTCGGCGTCTATCTTGAGCGCCTCGGCTCCGCACACCGCCGGCTTGCCCATGCCGCGGGCGACGACCGCCGCGTGCGATGTCTTGCCTCCGTGCGACGTGAGGATGCCCTGTGCCGCGATCATGCCATGCAGGTCGTCGGGGGTGGTTTCCCAGCGGACGAGGATGACCTTGCGGCCCTCCGCAGCGGCTTCCTCGGCCTCGTCGGCGGTGAACACGACCTCGCCCACGGCAGCGCCCGGCGATGCGTTGAGCCCCTTCGCGATCACGTCGTACTCCGCGTCCGGATCGAACTGAGGGTGCAGCAACTGGTCGAGCTGATCCGGGTCGATGCGCAGGACCGCCTCCTCGCGCGATATCAGTTCCTCGTCGACCATATCGGCGGCTATCTTGAGGGCTGCCCGGGCGGTACGCTTGCCGATGCGCGTCTGCAGCATCCACAGCTTGCCGTTCTCGATCGTGAACTCGATGTCGCACATGTCGCGGTAATGCTTCTCGAGGATGTCGAACACCTTGTACAGCTCCTCGCCCGCCTCGGGCAGGATGTCCTTGAGCTCGGCGATCGGCTGCGTGTTACGTATGCCCGCGACGACGTCTTCTCCTTGGGCGTTCATGAGGAAATCACCGTAGTACTCGGCGGTTCCGTCGGCAGGATTGCGAGTGAACGCCACGCCAGTACCTGAGGTCTCCCCCTTGTTGCCGAAGACCATCGCCTGAACGTTCACCGCCGTCCCCAGGTCGTCGTCGATCCGGTACAGCCGCCGATAGTCGATCGCCCTCTTGTTCATCCACGACTTGAAAACGGCCTCGATAGCCAGGTGGAGCTGGTCGTCCACGTCCTGCGGGAAGGCGACGCGGCCGTCCACCGCCAGCGAAGGGAACTCGCTCACCGACACATGGCTCGCAACGATGTCCTTGAACTGACCGACGAGAAGCTCGAGGTCCTCGGCGGACAGGTCTGTGTCGTTCTTGACGCCTCTGGCCTGCTTCATGGCGGTGATCGCGTTCTCGAACAGGTCGCCCTCGACGTTCAACACGACCTTGGAGAACATCTGAATGAAACGCCGATACGAGTCCCAAGCGAAACGAGGATTGCCGGTCTGAACGATCAGGCCCTTCACGGATTCGTCGTTCAGACCCAGGTTGAGCACGGTGTCCATCATCCCCGGCATCGAGAACGGTGCACCGCTTCGCACCGAGACCAGAAGCGGGTCGTCGGGGTCTCCCAGACGCTTGCCCATCTGCTGCTCGAGATCGGCGCGGTGCTCGGCGATCTCCTCCTCGAGGCCATCGGGGAAGCGGTTGCCCGCCTGGTAGTACTCGACGCACGTCTGACAGGTGATCGTGAAGCCGGGCGGCACGGGCAGGCCGAGCCTGGTCATCTCCGCGAGGTTGGCCCCTTTGCCTCCCAGGACGTACTTCATGGAGGAATCGCCCTCGCGGAACGCGTACACTCGCTTCTCAGCCAATGCTGCTCCCTCTCTCACTCCGAACGCCTTCATCTATCAAGATAACGGATGATCTCCTGAGCCGCTTCTTCCACGGCGCGGTCGTCCGTGCGAATCACCATGCAGCCGATCTTCCGCATCAGGGCACGCGCCTCCTCCAGCTCCCGCTCGACGGATTCCCGGTCCGCGTAGTGCCGGGCATAGGCGCCGAGATCGGTCAGGCGCTGGGTGCGGATCGAGGCGAGCAGCTCCGGATCGGTCATGAGGCCGAAGACGCGTTTCGGGTCGACCTCGAACAGCTCCTTGGGCGGATCGGTCCCCGAGGCCAGGGGCACGTTGGCCACCCGATAGCCCTTGAACGCAAGGTACATGGACAGCGGTGTCTTCGACGTGCGTGAAACGCCGATCAGGACGATCTCGGCGTCGAGAAGCCCTTCCGGGTGCCTCCCGTCGTCGTGCGCGACGGCGAACTCCAAGGCCTCGATCTTCTCGAAGTAACCCCTGTCGGTCCTGCGCACGGCTCCGGCCACCCCACTCGGCACCACTCCCGAAGCTTGGGACAGCGCATCTACAACGGGGCCGAAGAGGTCTACCACGTACGCGGACCTTTCTTCGGCGATGTGCGCCATCTCTGCGCGGAGGCGAGGGTCGGCGAGGGTGTAGAGGAACACGCAGGTCTCGCCGCAGTGGGCGTCGACCAGGTCACGCAGCTGCGTTGCGGACGACACCTTGGGGAGGCGCTCGATCGCAAAGAGCCCGGGCTCGAACTGGGAGATGGCGGCGCGCGCCATCATGTCGGCGGTCTCCCCCACCGAGTCCGAGACGATGTGTACTGTCAGTGTGCCCGGCTCCGGCACGCCGACGCCTCGCCTTCTACTCTTCGAGCTTGCTGAAGTCCGCCACGCCCATGAACAGCGCGACCATCCTGTTCAGCAAACGCAGACGGTTCTCGCGCAGGCGCTCGTCCTCCGTCATCACGAGCACCTCGTCGAAGAACGCGTCGATGGGGCCTCGCAACGAAGCCAACACGCCCAACGCAGCCGTATAGTCCCCGGCCGCCAGCGACGCGCCGGTCGCCTGCTCCGCCTCGGCGAGCGCATCGACCAGCGCAGCCTCCTCGGCACCCATGATAGACGCGTCGGTGTGCGTCCCAAGCTCCGGCTTGGAGAGATTCTTGGCGCGCGTGAAGGCAACGGAGAGATCCGCTATGTCCTCACGCCCCCTGAACGGGGTGAGTGCCTCGGCGCGGCGCAGGGCGTCCGCGGGGTCGTCCTCGGCGACCGCAAGTACCGCCGCGACCGTGTCGTAGCGATGTCCGCGCTCGCGCAACACGCCTTCCAGGCGCCCGACCACGAACGCCTTGACCGCGCTGCCGACCTCGTCGGCGTCGAAGTCGTGGCTCTCCCGATATCCCTCCAGCGCCGCCGCAATGGATTCGTCCAGGGTCAGCGCGAGCCGACCGTTCATGATGATGCTCAAGATCCCGATCGCTCCGCGTCGCAGAGCGTACGGGTCAGCCGAGCCGGTCGGCGGCATACCTATGCCGAAGATGCCCACCATCGTGTCGAGCTTGTCGGCAACAGAGACCAGGCAGCCGGCTTCTGTGGAAGGAAGCACATCGTCGGCGAAGCGCGGCATGTAGTGCTCGACGATCGCGGCAGCCACGCCGTCTGTCTCGCCGGAGGCCTTCGCGTAGTACCCGCCCATCACGCCCTGCAACGAGGGGAACTCGACGACGATATGCGTCACGAGGTCGGCCTTGCAGAGGTGCGCGGCGCGTACGGCCTCGGCGGACTCAGCTGCACCGACGCGCGCCAGCGACGCCAGGGCCTCCACCAGCGACTCGACACGTGCGACCTTCGCGGCCAGTGTGCCGAGCTTCTCCTGGAACACGATGCCCTCGAGGGCCGCGACGTAAGCTTCGAGCGAACGCTGCAGATCCTCTCTGTAGAAGAACGCCGCGTCTGCGAGCCTCGCCCGGATGACCCGTTCGTGTCCCGCAACAATGCTCTCCGTGCGCTCAGGGTCCCCGTTGTGGACGACTACGAACGCCGGCAGGAGCGCGCGGGACGGCGACTCCACAGGGAAGTACCGCTGATGCGACTCCATCGCCGTCTCCAGGACCTCTCTCGGCACCTCGAGGAATTCCTGGTCGAAGCGGCCGATCCCGACGGTCGGGTACTCCACTAGGTTAACGACCTCGGCGAACACCTTCTCGGGCACGACCGCACGGCCCCCCGCGTTCGCGACCTCGGCCTCTACTCCCGAGCGAATCTGCTCGGCGCGTGCCTCTTGATCGTACATAACCCTAGCCCGCTGCATCACACCGTCATACGCGTCCGCCTCGGCGACTTCGATCGCCTGGCTCTCCAGAAAGCGCAGGCCGCGCGTGATCCGGCCTGCTTCCAGGCCGGCGAAGCGCACCGGCACCACTTCGGACCCGTAGAGACCGAGGAGCCAGCGCACAGGTCGCGTGAACCGGACGTCGCCTTCGCCCCACCGCATCGACTTGGGCCAATCCAGTCCCTCGGCCAGATCGGACAGCAACCCCGGCAGGACGTTCGCTGCTTCGGAGCCGCGCTTCTCGACGACCGCGTAGACATACGCGCCCTTCTCGTCTTCGACCGTCTCGAGAGAAGCGACATCCACTCCCTGCGCACGCGCAAAGCCCTCGGCGGCCGTGGTCGGATTGCCTTCAGCGTCGAAGGCGGCCTTGAGCGCCGGTCCCTTCACCCGTTCCGACTGGTCCGCCTGCCGCTCCGCCACGTCGGTGACGTGGAGCACCAGGCGGCGCGGCGAGCCATACGTCTCTATGGCGCCGTATTCGAGCCTGGCTTCCCGAAACGCAACATCGGCGTCGGCCTTGAGCTGGGAGATCGCTGCGTACAGCGGCGCGGACGGGATCTCCTCTGTCCCGATCTCGAACAGCAACGTGCGGCTCACGATGCATCACCGCCCCCGGATGCCGACGGCGATCCTACGTCCGCGTCCGCATCGGCGTCCGCCCCGGTGTCCGCTTCTGCGTCATTACTGCCGGGTCCGCGCACCTGTTCCACGTACGCAGCGCAGCATGCCTTTGCGATCGCCCTCACCCTCCCTATGAAACTCACGCGCTCCGCGACGGCTATGGCTCCCCGAGCATCGAGCAAGTTGAAGACGTGCGAGCACTTGAGCACGTAGTCGTAAGCGGGAAGAACCACGCCCCCTTCCAGGAGGCGCTTGCATTCGGCCTCGTACCTGTCGAACAGCAGGTACAGCATCTCCGTATCGGCCAGCTCGAAGTTGTGCCGCGAGTACTGGCGCTCGTTCTCGAGAAAGACGTCGCCGTAGGTGAAAGACAGCCCGTCCGGCCCCGTGGCCCACACGATGTCGAACACGCTGTCCACGCCTTGGATGTACATCGCAAGCCGCTCGAGACCGTATGTGATCTCAGCGGGCACCGGCCGGCAATCGAAGCCGCCGACCTGCTGGAAGTACGTGAACTGGGTGACCTCCATGCCGTTGAGCCAGACTTCCCAGCCCAGACCCCACGCACCCAGAGTCGGTGACTCCCAGTCGTCCTCGACCAGTCGCACGTCGTGGAGTTCGGGATTGATGCCGATCGCGCGCAGTGAGTCCCAGTACAGCTCCAGGACGTCGTCGGGGGAGGGCATCAGGATGACCTGGTACTGGTAGTAGTGCTGGAGCCGGTTGGGGTTCTCACCGTATCGCCCGTCGGTCGGCCGGCGTGACGGTTGCACGTACGCGGTACGCCACGGCTTGGGATCGAGCGTGCGCAACGTCGTGGCCGGATGGAACGTGCCCGCACCCACCTCCATGTCGTACGGCTGAAGCACGACACAGCCCTGGTCGGCCCAGTATCTCGACAGCGCAAGAATGATGTCCTGGTAGGTCATACCTTCCACGTGAGTTCCCCTCGGGATGAGGTATACGTGCACGCCTCGGCGCGCCCGGCAGCGGGATGCAGCGTAGAGGTCATGCTATCGAAAGCCTGCAGGCGGGGCAACGCGTTCAGGAGTCGTCTGCCCGCCGAGGAGACCCGGCGCCGCGCCCGCGGCGCACCCGCTCGTCCAACAGCCGCTCGAACCGCGCCCGGTCCCGATAGTCCACCGAACTCACGGGTATCAGCAGATAACGTCCGCCGGCGGCTTGCAGCACGTAGTGTGCGCCGGTGATCCTCCATCGCCTGATCACGGTCCAATCGATCGTGCCCCCCGAGTCGTCGAGTTCGTACTCTATGCCCGATTCTCGAAATGCGTACGTCACAGGGCGATACACCTCGCGAGCCGCAGGCGAGTGCACTTGCCACTCAATGTATCCCCAGGAGAACAGCACCAGTCCGGCAGTTCCGGCGACAAGGAATGCCGCCGAAGACACGTTGCGGGCCCCGATCGCTGCGCAGGTGAAGAACGCGAGCAGAGGAAGCACGAACCGCAAGCGCGTGACCGTGAGCAGCACCAGCGTCTTGCGGTAGGCGGACGGCTCGAGTTCCACATGCACAACCACGGGCTCGCCCGGCTCAGGCATGTGGGTCTCCCGAGAACATGTCGAGTGCACGGAGCCGCGCCGGCAGGTGGTATCTCACGAACTGTCGCATGAGGTCGAACGCCTGGCGCTCCACCTTCGGCGCCGGCGGCATGCCGGCGACTTCCTGCATCGTCGAGCGCAACAACCGCAAGAGCAGCGTTCGCGCCTCATCGCCGAACGAGACAGCAGACGCGTCCCCGCACGATGGACAGACAACGCCGCCCGCCGCAAGGGAGAACTGCCGGCCACCGTGGATCGCCGCGGCACACGCCGCGCACGTCTCGAGTTCCGGCCGTACGCCATGCATCGCCATGGACTTGACGAGGAACGCCGTGACTATGCGGGCGAGCGCGTCCGTGCCCGCGGTCTCGATCGCGGTCAGCGCCGATTCCCCCAGTCCGAAGAGCCGTGGCTCGTCTTGTCCCTGCACCGATATCTTGTCGAGGACGTCCGCGACCACGGACGCGGCCATCGTGCGGTCGTAGTCCTCTCTAAGACCCGGGTGTAGTTCCACCGTGTCCGCTTCGGTGATGACGTCCAGAGTCCGGCCAGTATGCAGGAGCAGGTCGCCCACCGAGAACGGTTCGAGACGTCCGGAAAGGCGGGAGCCCGGCTTGCGCATGCCCTTGGCGACCGCCCGGATCTGGCTCCCGTCGGCAGACAGCAGCGTGAGGATCGTGTCGGTTTCTCCGAGTTTGGTCTTCCGCAGCACGAGAGCGCGAGCGCGGTACGACGGCATCTACTTGCTACCCCCGATGCATGAGGGTCTCGATGATCTCGATTCCCGAAGACGTGCCGATCCGTGTGGCGCCGGCGTCTATCATCTGCTGCGCCGTCTCGAGGTCCCTTATCCCCCCAGCCGCCTTGATTCCGAGACGGTCTCCGACCTGCTCTCGCATGATCTCTACGTCGCGGACACTCGCGCCCCGAGGACCGAAACCGGTGGATGTCTTGACGAAATGCGCTCCTGCCTGTTCGACCAAGCGGCACCCAGCCGCTGTCTGCTCCTCAGTGAGATAGCCGGTCTCCAGGATCACTTTCACCACTCCGTTGTTGTCCGAGGCGACAGCGACCGCATTCACTACTGCCTCGATGTCGTCGCGTACGAAATCGAGGTCTCCTTCGATGAGCTGGGCGATGTTCACCACCATGTCGATCTCGGCGCAACCCAACGCAACCAGATGTCGGGCTTCCTCGGCCTTGCTCTCCGACGTCTGGTAGCCGAGCGGGAAGCCCGCTACCGAGCACACCGCGGTCTTCGTGTCCGCCGCGCGTTTCACTGCCGCCGGTACGATGAACGGCGAGACGCACAACGTCGCGAAGCCGTGCCCGATGCTGCTTTCGATCCACTCAGATGCGGCGGTCTGTCCTGCGGTCGGCTTGAGAAGCGTCTGGTCGATCATCGCGGCCAGGGCCTTCACGTCCATGTCTACAGCCCCTCCCCATAGCCGAAGCGCCTGATCTGCGCGCTGTCTCGGCGCCAGTCGCGCTTCACCTTGACGGTCAGGTCCAGGAAGACGTGGGTGCCGAGCAGCCTCTCGAGGTCCGCTCGCGCCTCCGTGCCGATCGCGGCCACCATCTCCCCGCCCTTACCGATGAGTATGCCCTTCTGCGACTCGCGCTCGACGTAGAGTGTGGCCGTGATACTCGCCAGGTCGCGCCGTTCGTCGTGGTACACGTCGTCCACTACCACGCCGACCGCGTGCGGTACCTCGTCGCGCGTCTTGCGTAGTGCCTTCTCGCGAACGAACTCTGCAATCATGACCTCGAGGGGCTGGTCGGTGGCCATATCTCTCGGGAAGTACCTTGGGCCCTCCGGCAGCAGGCGCACCACGGACTCCACGAAGCCTTCGACATTGAAGCCCTCCACGGCTGAGACAACGACGACATCGTCGAACTCGACGAGCCGTCGGGACGCGTCGATCTGCGTCTGCACGGTCTCGGCATCGGCCAGGTCCGCTTTGGTCACCACGAGTATGCGCCGCGTGTCCGCGGCTGCGACATGCCTGGCGACCCACTCGTCTCCTCGGCCGACGGGCTGAGCAGCGTCGATCGTGAAGCACACGACGTCCACGTCGTTGAGAGACAGGAGCGCTGAGCGGTTCAGCTCCTCGCCCAGGGCGTCGTGAGGCTTATGCAGCCCTGGGGTGTCCACAAGAACGACTTGTGCGTCGTCGCGGTCGACCACCGCTCGGAGGCGGTGCCGCGTCGTCTGTGGCGTGTCGGAGGTGATCGCGACCTTCGTGCCGATCACCGCATTGATGAGCGTGGACTTCCCGGTGTTCGGGCGCCCCACAAGGACCGCGAAGCCGCTCTGGACCTTCTCCACCGCCTGCGGGTCCATTCCGCCCGCTGCCTACACGTCGACGTCTTGGTCGAGATACCCGCGCACGAAGGCTTCGGGGAGCAGTTCCTCAAGACTCATCACGAGCACCTCGTCCGTGCGGCCGCCCATGATGACGCGCATATGGGGATTGAACTCAGCCATCGCCTGGCGGCAGCACCCGCACGGCACCGTCGGCGCCTCCGAATCCCCGACTACCGCTATCGCGTCCACCTCGCGGTGGCCTGCGGCAACGGCGGCCGCCAGCGCGTTTCGTTCGGCGCACAGCGTCGATCCGTACGCTGCGTTCTCCACGTTCACGCCCTGGAAGATGTCGCCGCCTGCGTACGCGGCGGCTCCCACACGAAAGCCCGAATACGGCGCGTACGCATGCTCCTTTGCCTCCCGGGCGAATGCCAGCAGGGCGAGATCGGGCTGCGTGAGTCTATGCATCGTCTGTCTCCACATCATGGTTGCCGGCCGACTCGACCACGAGCTGCCGTATCCGCGTGCCTTCAAGTTCGGCGACTACAAGCCGAAGACCCTCGATCTCGATCGCATCACCGGATTCGGGAATCCGGCCCGCGACCTCGGTAAAGACGCCGCCCACGGTATCGGCGTCCATGTCGATGGCGGTCCCGAAGCGCTCGTTCAAGTCGTCCACCGGGAGCCTCGCGTCGACCTGGACGCGCCCCTCTCCCAATTCCACCACGAGCGGGACCGCGAGATCGTACTCGTCGAATATCTCCCCGACGATCTCCTCGAGCAGGTCCTCTATCGTAACCAGCCCCGCCGTCCCCCCGTACTCGTCGGCCACGATCGCGATGTGGGTCCGGGCACGCATCTCCATGAGGAGCTCGTGTACCGGCTTGGTCTCTGGGACGAAGAACGCCTCCCGCGCGATCCTGGAGGGCGCCACGGTCGTGTCTCGTGAGTACGCGGCAAGCAGGTCTTTCGCGTACAAGACTCCCCGAATATCGTCGAGGGTCTCATGATACACGGGGAGTCTGCTGTACCCGCCCTGCTCGATGAGGTCTATGGCCTCGCGCGCAGTGGCGTCGTCGGACAGGCATGACATGTCCGTTCGCGGCACCATCACCTCGCGCACCACCTTGTGCGTGAGTTCCGAAACCGCCTCGATCAGAGCCTCTTCGGTTTCTTCTCGCGCTGTCTCCTCGTCCTCCGGCGCCCCAGCGCGGTATTCGATCTCGGTCACCCAGGGAGACGCGACCCGCTCTCCCACCGCCAGGCCCATGAGCCACTCCCACAACGCGCTCAGAGCCTTCGCGAAGGGGTACAGCAGCCCCGTGAGAGCGTGTGCCCACGAGGCGAACGCGAGCGCAACACCTTCGGGATTCCTGACGCCCAGGGTCCGTGGAAGCGCGTGGCCGAAGCTGAACACCCCCGCGGCGCTCACGGCCGCGCCAGCCAGCCCCGCGAGCCACACGCTCACTGCGTTCGTCTCCGCGAGAATCGCCCACATCGTCGCGGTGGCGGTCACCCCGTACGCGAACGCCGAAGCAAGCGCGGCTGACGACCTCAAGCGGTGCGCCCTGTCGGCGAGACTCTCGAGAGACCGCGCGCCCTTCTGCTCCGACTCCACCAAGCGGTGGATACGCGAAGGCGACAGAAGCGCGGCTGCAGCCTCGGCGGCCGACATCACAGCGGCTACGGCGGTGATGAGTATGCTGATCCCGGTTGCAATGAGGATGTTCACGTGGGGTAGGCTACCCTCCTTGTGTGCCGGTCACGCAAAGAATACTTGAAAGATGGCCGTGCTGATGAGAAAGCCCAGCAGCGCGCCGAACACGACTTGCGGAATCGTGTGCGTCTCGCTTTCCACACGGCTCTGGGCCACGAGGCTGGCGATGAACAGCGCGAGCACCGCCAGTTTCGCGCTGTTGCTCGCGTAAGCGATCGCTGTCGCCGCGGCGACGGCGATCGCGGTGTGACCGCTTGGCCATCCCCCGTGCAGCAGACTGCGCTCCCCTGCGGCCGCCTTGATAGCAAGAACCACGAGGCCGGTGATGGCAACCGCAATCACCGTGATCGTGGGAGTGGTCTGGCGTACGATGCGCAGCCCGTCCTCGGCCAGTGAAACAAGACGCGTGTAGAACACGAGGTAGCCGACCGCGACGGCGTTGAGCGACGAGACGAGCACGGCACCGGCCGCGACGTCCTTCGCAATCTTCGCAAGCGGGTCGAACCGGTCTACTGCCACGTCCACTGTGGCTTCGACCGCCGTGTTCGCGAGTTCCGCCGTCAACACCAAAGAGATCGTGAAGAGCAAGGCGATCATCTCCAGCCGGCTCACGCCGAACATGAGGGCCGCCACGAACACTACTCCCGCCGCAAGCACATGAAGTCGCATGTTGCGCTGGGTGCGCAGCGCATACAGGATCCCCTGGATCGCGTAGTTGAAGCTCCACAACAGCGAACGGCTTCTCACCGCGCATGTCCCCTAGCGGCGCTCAGATGGCATCAGAGTACGCGTCGAGCAGCGCTCGCTCGCGTTGCTGCATTACGGCGCTGTCGTCCTCCGAATCATGAGTGTAGCCCAGGAGGTGCAGGATCCCGTGTACGAGCAGAAGGTTGAGTTCGTGCTCCACCGTGTGGCCGAGTTCGAGCGCCTGGCGCTCCGCGACCGCGGGCGCCACCACCACGTCCCCGATGGCGATCGGCTGATCGCTTTCGACCGGACACGGGTCGTCGCACCCGAACGACAGAACGTCAGTTGGCTCCTCGAAACCGCGGTACCGGGCGTTGAGCTGCGCCATCTCATGTTCGTCCACCACGGCCACGGACAGCTCGACAGCCTCGGGGACGTCCTCCCGCTCGAGAACGAATCCCGCCAGACGCTCGAAGGCGGTGAGGTCCAGCGGCTCAGGGTCACGATGACTCGTGATGCTGATGTGCATGCTCCACCTTCTTCGGCCGTGCCTCGGGATACTCGATGCGCGGATGATAGATGCTTGCGAGCATCTTGGCATAGACCTTCACGATGCGCTCGATGTCGGCGAGGGTGAGGTCGGCGTCGTCGAGCTGGTGGTCGGCGACCTTGTCGTCGACGATCCTTCGCACGACCGCCTCGATGCGCGGCAGCGTCGGCTTCTTGATGGTCCTGACGGCCGCTTCAGCGCTGTCCGCGAGCATCACCAGGGCCGCCTCACGCGACTGTGGACGAAGGCCGTCGTACCTGAAGTCCGCCTCGTACACCGGACCTTCTCCACCCTCTGCGGCCTTGTTGTAGAAGTACTGCACCAGAGAGTTCCCGTGATGCTGGCGGATGATGTCCGTTATCTCGGAAGGCAGCTTGTACTTCTCCGCCAGCTCGAGACCTTCGCGCACATGAGCCGTGATGATCAGCGCCGAGAGAGTGGGCGTGGTGTGGTCGTGGGGGTTCTCCGACCCGGCCTGGTTCTCGACGAAGAACCCCGGCCTGCGAATCTTGCCGATATCGTGGTAGTAAGCGCCGACGCGCGCGAGTAGCGGATTGGCCCCGATAGCCTCCGCAGCGGCCTCTGCCAGATTGCCTGCCATCACCGAATGACTGTACGTGCCAGGAGCGTTCACCATCAGCTCCCTCAGCAGCGGCGAAGCGGGGTTTCCCAGCTCGAGCAGCCGGATGTCGGTGGTGACGCCGAACAGGTGCTCAAAGAATGGGAGCAGCCCATAGCCGAGGACAGCCGCGATCATGCCGCCGATGGCTCCATACGCGGCAGCCAGGCCGGCATCACCTAGGGCAGAGCCCGAAGCGAATCGGGCGACAAACCCGATGACCGCCCCCGTCGTCACCAGGAATGCGCCAACGTAGAAGAGCGCGCGACGGTCAGTCATGAAGTCCATCGCGGTGACCGCCGCCAGGCTCCAGACTAGCATGGCCACCACCGAGGCGCCGCCGGAGAAGCCGAGGAGGACCCCGGCCAACGTGGTGAGGATGGCCATCAGCATGCCCTCGCGAGCGCTTATCAGGAGGGTCGCGAGCATCGCGGCAAGCGGCACGGGAAGCAGGTAGAGGGAAACATCCGGCCAGGCCCACAAGACGGCGCGAGTGACCCAGACCATCCCGACGAATAGCGATGAGAGGATGACGAGGTCCCGCAGACGGTCCCAGACGGGCTTGTCGAACTGCCGCACATAGGTTCCGGCGCTCACTATGGCCACCGCCAGCAGGCCGACCAGAGCGAGCAAGGCCCCAACCGTCCCGCCCTGCTCCAGCAGGCCGAGCTGCCTGATGATCTCGATATGCTCCGCGGTGACGATCTCGCCGCGTTGGACGATGTTCTCACCAGCCTGTTTGACGACGACCACCGGCTCCACGGCGTCCGCCGCCGCATCTCGGGCAGCCTGAGTCGCGGCCGGGTCGAGCACAAGGGTGGGCCGCATCGCGTCCTCGACGATACCCGCGATCAAGTCGCGAACATTGCCCGCATACGGCAGGCTGCTCGCAATCTCGCGCATGCTGTCGACCGATTCCGGCAAGTCGTCCTCGGTGAACCTGTCGGTCAACGCGGTGGTGATTAGTTGTTCCGCCGAGCGTCGGGCGACCCTCAAGCTGTCCTCGCTCATCTCCGACGCGGTCGCTATCCATTTCTCGTCCGTGTCCGGGTATTGTTCGCGGAGCGAGTCCACCACCTGCGCTGTCTGCGTGGATTCGGATTTGGCCGCAAGCGAGGCATCGAAGAAGGCGGTCACTTCCGCCCGCGCCTCCGTCAACGCATTCTGGTCGAATACGTACACAGGTTCGACGGAGTCTGCGGCTTCTTGGCGGGCCGCTTCAGTGGCTCGTTCGTCCTCGAACTGGACTGTGCTGTTGGCACGGAAGGTCCGTGGGGCAGGGGCGCCCTCGGTCAGTCCGATCGGTGGCGTCTGCGCCACCAGCGGACCGGTGCACACGAGGATGACCACGAGCGCGAGCAACGCCCGCTGCACCCCCGGCGATCCGAGCGGTCCTCCCTTGGGAAGCGCCCGGGTGAGTCTGTCGAGCAGACTAGCCATTCCCGCCTTCGGCTTTCGCCTCTTCGTACTCGTGATATGCACTCACGATTCGCTGCACGAGCTTGTGCCGCACGACGTCGCGTGCGCCGAGGTCGACAAAGGTCAGGCCTTTCACATCGGTAAGAATATCGCGCACTTGTCGCAGGCCGGATTGGCCGCGTGGAAGGTCGACCTGAGTGACGTCACCGGTCACCACGGCTTTGCTGCCGAAGCCCAATCGGGTCAGAAACATCTTCATCTGCTCGGGACTCGTGTTCTGCGCCTCGTCCAAGATGATGAAGCTGTCGTTGAGCGTGCGTCCGCGCATGAACGCAAGTGGCGCGACCTCGATCACGCCTCGGTCCATGAGCTGCTGTGACTTCTCCGCCTCCATCATGTCGAACAAAGCGTCATAAAGCGGCCGAAGATACGGATCGACCTTCTCGAACAGCGTCCCGGGAAGGTAGCCCAGCGACTCGCCGGCCTCGACGGCCGGACGTGTGAGGATGACGCGGCCGACCTCCTTGCGCCTCAGAGCCGCGACCGCCATGGCCATCGCCAGATACGTCTTGCCGGTACCCGCCGGCCCGATGCCGAAGGTCACTGTGTGCTCGCGAATGGCGTCCACATATCGCTTCTGTCCCGCGGTCTTCGGCCTGATGGACTTGCCGCGATGCGTGAGGATCACGTCCGAATGCAGCGCCGTGGGCGTACACTCGCCTCCGCGGAGCAACTCGATCGAACGCTCCACCGAATCGGGCGTGAGGTGCTCGCCTTTCTCGACGAGTCCGATCATCTCCGTGAACAGCGAAGACACGGCCTGGCTCTCGCTCGGTTGGCCGTTGATGGTGATCTGGTTGCCTCGTACGGAGATCTCGGACTCGAACTCGTCCTCGATCAAGCGCAGCAGCGCGTCGCCCTGCCCAAGGAGGTCGATCATATTCAGTTCGGGAGGGACGACCAGACGAATCTGGGTCGGTTCCACTTATCAGCGCACCTTTTTTCTCATCGCCGGCACGTGCACCGGCTTTCAGCGGGCATCACGGATTCAGTCGGGAATTCTCGAAGCCCGCGCTCGCAGTAGATTTTACCATGCAAGCGGCGGTTTCCCGCCCTTCAGATGGGTTCTGCACAGACCGTGCCGTCTTCGCAGCCCCGCAATCGCACGTCCATGACCTGCCCGGCTTCGGCGCCTCCGCAGTCGCAGCGTACCTTGAGGTAGTCCTCGGTGGTGCCTAGCGCCACCGGCCCATGGGGACCAGCGACCACGCGTTCCACGAGCAGCGAGGCGTCCTGCCCCAGCCGGCCGGAGACGTACCGCTTCCGCAGCTCCGCGTCCAGCTCCCGCAAAGCGGCAGCTCGGCGGGAGCGCGTTTCCGCAGGCACCTGGTCGCTCATCGCTGCCGCCGGCGTTCCCGGTCGCGGCGAATACCGGAACACGTGTAGCCGGCTGAACCCGATCCTCGCGCAGAACTCGCGCGTCGTGGCGGCGTCCGCCTCGGACTCCCCGGGGAAACCGGCCATCACGTCGGTTGTCACCACGAGACCCGGGACAGCGCTGCGCGCTGCTCCGATGCACGACTCGTACTGGTCCGGCGTGTACAGGCGCCCCATGCGCGCGAGGACCGCGTCGCTTCCGGACTGCAGAGGCACGTGGAGATGGGGACATGCCGCAGGGGTCCGGGACAACACCGCTAGCAGTCCCTGAGACACGTCCTGGGGCTCGATGCTGGACAGTCTCAGTCGCGGAACTCCTGCAGCGGCGACGGCCGACACCAACTCGGGGAGGCGCAACCCGTTCGACTCATAACGCCCAAGGTTGACCCCGGTGAGGACGACCTCCCCGGCGCCGCCCTGCACGAGCACACGAGCGCGAGCCACGACTTCCTGGACCGGCACCGAGCGTGGTACCCCACGGGCGTGAGGGACGATGCAGTACGCGCAGTGCGCGTCACAACCGTCCTGCACTTTGAGCATTGCCCGCGAGTGAGACGTCACTCCACGGCGCCTGGGCGTCGGTGCGGACGTCGCGGCAGTGATCCGGTCGGGCAGGGCGCCCTTGTCAGCTTCGGAGATGACGCGCTCGGCGAGCCCCTCTACGGCGCTCGGGTCGACAGAGGCGAGACAGCCCGTCACGAATACGCGAGGGCGCTGCGCCAGTCCTGCGGCGTGCCGGATCACCTTGCGGGCCTTGCGGTCGGACTCGGCGGTCACCGTACACGTGTTCACAACGATGACCTCGGCTTCGTCCTCGGCAACCAGGCGACACCCTCTGGCGAGCAACTCGCCCGTGATGTCTTCGGATTCCACCTGGTTGACCTTGCACCCGAGGGTGCGCACGGCGAACGCCACCGGGCCGGCGGTCGGAGGCCGGTCGTTGCGGCCGGTCTGGGTGGAGGAGCTGGCGAACGACTCAGCCACGTGGCCGGCCTCCGAGTCCGCTCAACTCGTAAACGCACAAAGCCACCGCCACGATACCGGCTGTCTCGGATCTCAACACCGTGTTTCCCAGCGACGCCACGCGAGCTCCCCGTTCTTCGAGCCATCGGACCTCCGCATCCGACAGCCCTCCCTCCGGGCCCACCACTACGGCAACCCTGGATTCCGCACTCACGCCGGCGTCGTCGAGCTGTTGGCCGATGCCACCTGCCGAAGACTCCTCCCATAGCACCAGCACCACGTCATATGAGTTCAGCCTCCCTGCCAGCGACTCCAGCGCGACGGGGTCGGACACTTGCGGCACGAACGCGCGCTGTGACTGCTTGGCTGCGGCGTGTGCGACTCGCCGCCAGCGCTGCCCCCGCGCCGCGCGCTTCTCGTCGTCCAGGCGCACGACGGTACGCTCGGTGAGCACGGGAATCACAGCTTCCACGCCGATCTCGACGGCCTTCTCGATCACCGTATCGGTGCGCGTGCCCTTGGCCACTCCTTGCACGAGCGTCACGTGAGGCTCGTGCGATGCCGGCATGCGCTCGACGGGGACTCCCGTGACGTGCTCGGGGCCGACCGCTGTCAGGCGGACCCGCCACACAGAGCGGTCCGGCTCGACCGCGACGATCTCGTCTTCAGCGCCGAGTCGCAGGGCATTGGCAAGATGGTGCCGGTCGGCGTCGGTGAGCTCCAGGGCGACTTCGGCGTCTCGACTCCGGAGGGGGTGGCTCAGGAAGAAGCGATGCTGCGACATCAGCCTGTCAGCCAGTCCTTCAGCTTCTCCAGTGGGGACCGACGCTCCGGGTCGCCGAGACTCTCTCCGAGCTCCGAGAGGATTTCCTTCTGGCGCTTCGTGAGCTTCTTGGGCACTTCGACGGCCAGATGCACGATCAGGTCTCCGCTGCCGAAACCCCGCAGGTGAGGCATCCCCTTGCCCTTCAGGCGGACAGTGTCGCCGTGCTGCGACCCGGGCGGCACGGTCGCGACGTTCTCCTCTCCGAGCCCGCAGACGTCGAGCTCCGCCCCCAGGGCGGCTTGCGAGATCGTGATGGACGCACGACAGTGCAGGTCGTCGCCTTGGCGGTGCAGGTACTCGTGCTCGGCTATACGGACCGTGACTAGGAGATCGCCGGTCTTTGCGCCTCGCACGCCGGCTTCGCCCTTCCCAGGCACACGGACCTGCATCCCGTCCTGGATGCCGGCCGGGATCTCCACCATGATGTGCTCGCGGTCGGGCACGCGGCCCTGACCTTGGCATTCGGGGCACGGGTCCCCGATGATGACACCCGTCGCCCCGCACCTGTCGCATGGCGCCGCCGACGCCATCGTACCCAGGAACGTCTTGCGATACGTGCGCTTCTGACCGATTCCCTGACACTCGGGGCATGTCGTGGGACCTGCTCCGCTCGCCGACCCTGTCGCACCACACTCCTCACACGGGACCAGGCGCGACAGCACGACCTCCTTCTCAACGCCCGTCGCTGCTTCTTGCAGGGTGATCGCGAGCTGCGCGACGATGTCGCGTCCCTCGGTGCGCGGTTTGCGCGAACCGCCCACGCCCCCGCCGAAGAACACCGAGAACAGGTCCTCCATGCCGAAGCCGGCGAAGATGTCTCCCATGTCGGGCCCGACTCCGCCGCCGAACCCCGTCGCCCGGGGATCGGCCGTTCCGAAGCGGTCGTAATTCGAGCGTCGTTGCGGGTCGGAGAGCACGTCGTACGCCTCGTTGATGAGCTTGAACTCCTCCTCGGCATTCTCGTGCCCGTTCACGTCCGGGTGTGTCTCCCGGGCACGACGGCGGAACGCCTTCTTGATCTCGCTTTCGGTCGCGTCCTTGGACACGCCCAGAATCTTGTAGTAGTCCTTCGTTCCCGCAGACACGTGCCCGTCTGTCTCCTTCCGGCGCCGGCGCTCTCACACGCCCGGTCGCTATGCCTGTTCCGATTGTCCGAGGACCTCGCTCAGTCCCCCCGCCGCCGCGCGTACGGCGGCGATCGTCTTCTGGTAGTCCATGCGGGTCGGCCCGATGACCCCCACGATCCCGTCGGCCGAAGAGGTCGCATATCGCGTGGCCACCAGGCTCATCTGCCCGAGTTCGCGACGCTCGTTCTCGCTGCCGATACGCACGGTGAGGTTGCTCGCCTGCATCGCTTCGGAGAGGGTCTCGAGCATCGCAAGCCCGTCCTCCAGCAGTCCGAGGAGCGGCCGAACGCTCTGTGCCTCCGCGAACTCGGGCAGTGACAGCAATTCCGGTACCCCCACGTGGTACAGGCGGTCGCGGTCGGCCTCTTCAAGGCAGGCGAGCAGCTCGTCCATCACCTGTCGCACCACGTTGTCGCCGGGGCGACTGTGCGGGTCGAGGATGTCGCGCAGGGGCCGCACCTCAGAGGCACGCTTGCGCTGCAACGACGCGTTGAGAGCGCGTTCGACGTCTGCCAGACGCTCGGGCGAGGTCTCCTCGGCGAGTTCGATGTGGCGGTTGACGACCTGGCCGGACTCGGTGATGAGCACGACGAGCGCGCGTTGCGGGCCTAGCGACACGAGGTCGATGCGGCGTATCTGGGCAAGACTCACGGTAGGCGCAAGGACGACGGCGACATAGTGCGTGAGGTGCGCCAGCATTGTGGATGTCTGGCGCATCAGCTCGTCGATCTCGCCAGCGAGCTGCAGGTAGCGGCGGCTGATCTCCTCTGCGTCGCGGGACTGCAGCGAATCGGCCTCTTGCAGGATCTCGTCCACGAATTCCCGATATCCGAGGTCGGTGGGCACCCGGCCGGCCGACACGTGCGGCTGGGTGACGTAACCCGTCTCCTCGAGCGCGGCAAGCTCGTTGCGCACGGTAGCTGCGCTGCAACCGAGGTTGTAGCGCTCTACAAGGTACCTGGAGCCGACGGGCTGACCACTGTGTATGTGTTCCTCGACGAGTGCCTGGAGCACGCGCCGGCGCCGGTCGTTGAGCATCGCGTTCATCTCCTCACTGGCACTCGAGTATAACGAGTGCCAGGGGTGCGGGTGAAGGGTCGGTCGGGCACTTGGGGTGCACGTGGCCGCCCCTTCCTCCTACTCACCCGACCACACATCGCCGAAGACCTCGTTGCCCAGAAGCCATCCACGCCGCGTGGTCCGCCACCACCGCTCGCCGCCCGCGTCTTCGGCGGTATAGCGTTCGACCAGCCCGCGCTCCTCAAGCCGCTCGAGCACAGAGGTGACCCCGGCAAGCTCGGCGGCACTCGCCGATACTCCCTGCGTCAGGCGCAGACCCAGCATCACGTCTTCGCGAGCGGCTTCCTCGGCGGACAGGCACTCGACCTCGGGAGCGGCGCCGCCGATCCACGCATCCGTGTCCGCCCTCTCCGCATAGCGAACGCGCGCCGCGTCGGGTGCACAGTGCCCGCCGAGCCCTACGAGAGCTGCGGTGGGGACGTCGATCATCCCGTGGGCAGCTGGTCCGATGCCGATGTAGCTGCGGCCGGTCCAGTACGCGATGTTGTGACGCGACTCGTGACCGGGCTTGGCGTAGTTCGCGACCTCATAGCGCTCGAGACCGTCCATCCGCAGCCGTTCCTCGGCAGCCAGCATCATCTGCGCGGCAAGGTCGGGGTCGGGCTCCGGTTCGAGTCCGGTCGCGCACGCCACCTCCAGAGGTGTCCCCTCCTCGAGCGTCAACGGGTAGACCGATACGTGCTCTGGCGCCAGCTGCAACGCAGCTTCCAGAGTGACCAGCCACGACGGTAGGGTCTGACCTGGAATACCGCACATGAGATCGAGAGACAGGTCGAGACCGGCGGCGTTGACCGCACGGGCCGCCGCGACCGCTTCCTCGACGGTGTGCACCCTGCCGAGCATCCCGAGCTCGGTGTCTACCAGCGACTGGACGCCCAGGCTCACGCGCGTGACGCCCGTCGCGGCCAGTGCCTGCATGATGTCGGGGGTCACCGAATCGGGGTTGGCTTCGACCGTGACCTCGCAGTCGCTCCTTGCCGGAAGGTTCTCGAGAGCTGCCCGCACGAGCTGCACCAGGCCCGCGGCAAGGAGGGTTGGGGTCCCACCCCCGACGTACACGGTCTCGAGCACGCCGGGAAGCCCGATTCGCGTCCACTGCTGGATCTGCGCCTCCATAGACGCGATCAGCGCGCCCACCCGCTGCCCGCCGATATCGGTGTCGGAGTAGAAGTCGCAATAGGAGCACTTCACGCGACAGACGGGCACATGAAGATACAGGTGCGCCGGAAGCCTCGGCCCGCTCAGGGCCTCGTCGATGTAGTCGGCTGCGGACATCTCGCTACTCGTCGACTTTGAGGATCGCCATGAAAGCCTCCTGCGGCACCTCGACGTTGCCGACGGCCTTCATGCGTTTCTTTCCTGCCTTCTGCTTCTCAAGCAGCTTGCGCTTGCGCGTGATGTCCCCACCGTAACACTTCGCGAGCACGTCCTTGCGCTTGGCGCGCACGGTCTCGCGTGCAAGGATGCGTCCCCCGATGGCCGCCTGGATCGGCACTTCGAACATCTGCCGGGGGATGATCTCGCGCAGCTTCTCCGTGAGCACCTTGCCCCGTGCGTACGCCTTGTCCTTGTGTACGATGAAGCTCAACGCGTCCACCGGTTTGCCCGCAAGCAGGATATCGAGTTTGACCAGGTCGGACGCTCGGTATCCGATGTATTCGTAGTCGAGCGACGCGTAGCCGCGCGTGCGGCTCTTGAGCTGGTCGAAGTAGTCCATGATGAGCTCGGACAGCGGCATCTCGTAGTGCATTTCGACGGTCGTCGCCGAGAGGTACTGCATGTCTTTGAACGTCCCTCGGCGACCTTCGGACAGCTCCATGACGGCGCCAACGTAGTCCGGCGGCACGAGCACGGTGGCCTTCAGGTACGGCTCCTCGACCCGCTCGATGCGGCCCGGGTCCGGCATGTCTTGCGGCGAGTGGACCTCGGTCATCTCGCCGTCCGTGGTGTACGCGCGATACGCCACCGACGGCGCCGTCGCAAGCAGGTCCAGGTCGAACTCCCGCTCCAGACGCTCCTTGATGACCTCCATATGCAACAGCCCGAGGAACCCCGTGCGAAAGCCGAAGCCGAGTGCGTGGCTGGTCTCCGGCTCGTAGACGAGCGCGGGGTCGTTGAGTTGAAGCTTGTCCAGCGCGTCGCGCAGGTCCGGGTACTGGTCCCCGTCGATGGGGAACAGGCCGGTGTACACCATCGGTTTGACGTCGCGGTAGCCCGGAAGCGGATCGGTCGCGCCGTGTTTGGCAAGCGTGACGGTATCGCCGACTTTCACCAACGAAGGGTCCTTCAGACCGGTGATCAGGTAGCCGACCTCGCCCACGGTCAGCTTGTCGACCGGCATGTTCGCCGGCCTGCGGACGCCGACTTCTTCGACATCGGTAGTGGCGTTAGTGGCCATCATGCGCACTTTCTGGCCCTTGGCGATCTCGCCGTCCACGACACGGATAAGCGCCACCACGCCGCGGTACGCGTCGAAGTACGAGTCGAAGATCAGCGCCTTGAGAGGCGCGTCCGGGTCGCCTTTCGGCGGCGGAACCCGATCCACGATCGCCTGCAGCGCCGCGGGCACGCCTTCGCCGGTCTTGCCCGAGGTGAGGATGGCTTCCTCGGCAGGCATCGCGAGCGCCTCCTCGATCTCGTGGCGCACGCGATCGGCATCCGCGGCCGGCAGGTCGATCTTGTTGATCAGCGGTATGATCTCGAGGTTCGCGTTCATGGCGAGCTGCGCGTTGGCCACGGTTTGCGCCTCGACGCCTTGCGCGGCGTCGACCACGAGCAGCGCGCCTTCGCACGCCTGCAGGGAGCGCGATACCTCGTAGGTGAAGTCGACGTGACCCGGGGTGTCAATGAGGTTGAGCTGGTAGGTCTGGCCGTCGGCAGCCTCGAACAGCACGCGCACGGCCTGGGCCTTGATCGTGATGCCGCGCTCGCGCTCGATGTCCATCGAGTCGAGGACCTGCTCCTTCATGTCGCGCTCCTCGACCGTGTGCGTGAGTTCGAGCACGCGGTCGGCGAGGGTGGATTTCCCGTGGTCGATGTGCGCGACGATAGAGAAGTTGCGAATGTGGGTGGGGTCCGTCATCGGAGCGTTAGCATAGCGCATCGCGTGCCGGGTAAGCACCGCGACCTCGCCTCAAGCCGTGGCCTCCGGTGTTTGGCTACTCCCGAGCCCGTGTGCTAACATCGCAGGGTTCGTCAGCACGCAGATGCGACGGGCACTGCAGCTACACGGAAGGAACGAGTCGAACGTGGCCAACATCAAGAGCCAGAAGAAGCGCAACATCACCAACGAGAAGGCGCGAATCCGCAACAAGGCGGTCAAGTCCGAGATCAAGACCGCTGTCAAGAAGGTCGAAACCGCCGTCGCGGAAGGCGACGCCGAGGCCGCCAAGGTAGCCGCGGCGGAGGCTTCTCGCCTTCTCGATCGAGCCGCCAGCAAGGGTGTCATACACAAGAACCAGGCTGCAAACCGTAAGTCCAGCGTCCAGAAGCGGGCTGCGGGCGGCGCAGGCTAGCCCTCACACAGCGACACGCACCAGCGTTCGAATGCGAGCCGGGGGTCCCGGCTCGTTTTCATTACGGCATCCGCCGCCGCCAGTCCGCGCAACGCCCCGATCAGCTCTGACTCGGCGAAGCGCTGCGCCTGCCGCATCAGGTTGCGCGCTTGCCACGGGGCCGCTTTGATCACGGGGGCAACCTCTTCAGGACGTACCGCTTCCCCCCGGTCAAGGAGGGAGCGCACCGAGACCAGGTTGCGCATGTGCCGCGCCGTCATCGCTTCGATGCCATAGATCGATTCACCGTTCCCCAGAAGCTCGGCCAGCGTGCGAAGCGCCTCGCGACAGTCACGCGCTCCAAGCGCGTCGAGGAAATCGAAGATCGAAGCGGGGGCCGTCGTAGACACGACTTCTTCGATTTCCTGTCGCGAGAGTGTCGTCTCCGAGCCGGAGAAGGCGATGACCTTGTCGATCTCGGTGTCGATCTTGCGCAGATCGTAGCCGACGGCCCGGACGAGCACCTCCGCCGCGTCCAGCCCCACTCGTCGTCCCCGTGACTCGAACATCGCCACAACCGTTCGCGGATAGTCCCGCTTCGCTGGGGCCTTGTACTCCGCGATCCCCCCGTGGGCCTGTATCGCCTTGTAGATACGCAGGTTCTTGGCGATCTTCTCAGCGACGAGCACGAGAACGGTCTCGGGATTCGGGTCGGCGGCATAATCCGCGATCACGTTGAGTTCGTCGGTCGACATCCGGTCCGCGTCACGCACGATCACGAGCCGCCGCTCCGACATGAACGGCAAGGTGTTCGCCGCGGCCACCACCTCCGAACCGAGCGCCTTGTCCCCGTCGAAGGTGTCGAGGTTGAAGTCGAGGTCGGCAACTTCCCCAAGACGAGCGCGGAGGCGCTCGAGCGCTCGCTCCAAGAGTAGTTCCTCGGGGCCGAATATCAGATAGACGGGTTTGAGGTCTGACAGGTCCGCCATAGTCGCGGTTCGTCACTCTCTTCCGAGTATGATGCAGGGCGTCGGCATGCCGGATTGTCGCACAGCATCGAACCCGGACGCCACGCGCAAGGCGAGGCCCCGAGCCGGCACCGAGTTGCTCCGGCCGTTCGCGTCCTGTCTCAAGTGAGAATCCCCTTCCGTCATCCCGCAGGACCACGGTCACGTCCCCACGCAGGTCGGTGCGGACGATGAGGGCTCCCACCTGACGGTACGCGCCGAGCGCGCCCGGCGCCGGGTGACCGAACCGATTCCCCTTCCCGACACTGATGACGACGACGCGTGGCCGAAGACGTCGCAGGGTGGCATCGCTCAGTCCCCCCTCGCTGCCATGGTGCGGCGACTTCACGATCTCGACCTCAGGCAGGTCGCCGGAGTTCGCGCAATGTGTGTAGACGGGCTCCTCGGCGTCTCCCGTAAGGAGCAGGTCCACCTCTCCGAACGCAGCGTGCATTACTGCGCTCGCCTCGTTCTCCTCGGCAGGGACGTGGTCCTCAGGCGGCCAAAGCACACTCAGGCGCAAGCGGCCCACCCGCATGACATCGCCCAGTTGCAGGGTCTCCGCTCTCGCGAGCAGCGGTTCGCCGGGCGGTACCTCCATCGCCGCACTGCGGTAGACGCGGTCGCCGGGGACGACTCCGGCAACAGCCTCCAGACCCCCGTAATGGTCGTCGTGCCCGTGAGTGATGATGATCGCCTCGAGCCGCCTTACTCCGACCCTCGCGAGCGCCCGGCGGAGCGAGAGCGGATCCGGGCCGGCATCCACGAGCACGGCGTGTCCACCGTCGCACAGCAGGACTGCATCGCCCTGACCGACATCCAGGAACACGACGCGCGCACCCGACGGTGCAGCGGGGAGCAACACCAAAGCGACGGCGACGCAGCACAACCCGACCCCTGAGCGCGCCACGCGCCGCGTGGGCGGCCGGGGCCAGAAAGCCCAGGCGAGCGCCAGCGCGAGCACGATCGCCCCCGCGAGTGCCGGGCCACCGGACACCGGTAAGCTTGCGCCGGGACGCGTGCCGAGCCAATGCGCGACTTCGCACACTACATCGAGCGCGCCTGCGGCAAGGAGCAGAACGCTCGTCCCCAAGGGCGGACTGGCGACGCAGGCACACAGACCGACCAGACCAAGTCCCAGGCCAAGCGATACGAGTGGCACACACACCACGTTCGCGACCGGTCCGACCACCGGGATAGAGCCGAACACCGTTGCCACGATCGGCGCCGTCACTCCTGTCGCCACGAGAGTCGCGCCTAGCGGAGCCGCGAGCTTCCGCGCGATCGCAGGAACCCCGGCCGTCAGCCAGGCCGTCACGAGTGGACAGACAAGCACCAGCCCGCCGCACGCCGCGACCGAGAGTGCGAACCCGACCGAGAACGCGCTTGCCGGGTCCCAGACAAGTGCCGCAACCACGACGGCGGCAAGCGACGCGAGAGGGTCCGCCCTGCGCCCCGAGAACCCGGCGACACACGCCACAAGGGCGACGCCTAGCGCCCGAACGGCCGAGATCTGGACCCCCGAAAGCGTCACGTACGCGAGGCCGACAAGCAACCCTCCCGCCAGAACCATCCGCCTCGACACGCGCAACGCATTGCCGGCTGCACCTGCGCAGGCAAGGACGATCGCCAGATGAGTGCCGGATACGGCCAGAACGTGCGCGAGTCCGGCCGTGCGCAGGTCCGATTCCGCCTGACTGCCGCGCAGCCGCTCCCGATCCCCTAGCAGGATGCCACTGAGTACCGCGGCCCCGTTGCCATCCAGTGGCCGCAGGCGGTCCTGCGCAGCGGCGCGCAGCTGTGCGACCGCGCCCAGCGGACCGGCACGCCGACCGTGCCGCTCGAGAGCCCATATCGAACCGCGCGCGGCTACCCCGCTTCTCAGGTCGGACAGCCTGCACTCGATATCGGAGACGCTTTCCAGCCGTCCCCGAAAGCGCACGACTTCGCCCAGCCGGGGAATCCGGGCGTCGGCACGCGGGGGCTCCTCGGCGAGACGCCACTGGAGGACCACGCTCTTCCCCCTCCCGGGGTCCGCATCAAGTCTGAGTCGCAAGCGCACCGTGTCGTCCTCGACGCGCGGATCGGCGAGCACTATCGCCGTCCATGTTCCGCTTGCGCCGTCGAGCGCCGCACCATCGGCACTCAGTCTGCCGAAGAAGGATGCACCCAGGACTACCCCGACGCCGCAGGCGCACAGGACCAGCGCAACGGTGCGCTTGCCGCCGCACCCAGCGGGGAGAAGCAGCGCGCAGGCACCTGCGGCCAGCGCCGCCGCGCATCCCGCCGCCGTGGCCCGCACCCATGAAAGCTCCGCCCCCGGTGCCAGTCTGCTCGAGATGGCGACGCCTGCCCACAGCGCCGCAGCCACCCAGGCGAGCGGCGGAATGCTCGGCCTGGTGACGGTAGGCACAGCAGGTTCCGCTGAGCCGCTCATCTCACCGTCACGAGGTCGCGAAGGGCCTCTATCTTCTTGGGACCGATCCCGGACACTCGTGCGAGGTCGTCTACCGACTGAAACGGGCCGTTGGCCTCGCGGTCCGCCACGATCTTGGCTGCCGTCGCCGGACCGATTCCGGGAAGCGTTTCAAGCGCCGCGGCATCGGCGGAGTTGAGGTCGATCAGCCCGGTCCCCGGGCCGGCAACCTGACCCGGGGAAACGTTGAGGTCCGCGCCGGTGCCCGGCGCGGCAGTCTCGAGTGCGCGCTCCCATTCGTCGAGGGTGGGCACCACGACCTGCTCGCCGTCGGCGACGGGCCGGGCGAGATTCAGACCCTGGGGGGCCGCGGACTCGAGACAGCCACCCGCCGACTCGACTGCTTCCTGCACACGGGCACCCTGCGTCAATTCGTACACACCCGGGTGCCGTACCGCACCCACCACGTGCACGAACAGCGTTGCCGAAGACTCTTCGGCCCGCGTCTGGAAGTCAGGGTCATCGGCTGTCGGCTCGCTCGGGGGCGCGGTCGACTCAGTCCGGGCAGTCGTGACTTCGAACCCGTCCGGGTCCGCCTGTGGCCGCGCAGCACATCGGTACGCCCCGAACGCGGCGGCACCTACGAGAATCAAGGCCAGCGCGGCGGCGGTAGGGCGGTTCACGCTCAGTCCCGCCCGTGCGACGACCTCGTTGAGCTTGTCGAGCCACGGCGACACGGGCACCTCCTTCGAACAGTGATGCTCTCAGGAGGCACCAAACGGATTCGAACCCGTGACTTACCAGAGCGCTGAGCGTCTCGCGCTCGGCTTACTTCGCGACGACCACGCTCACGAGCTTGCCGGGCACGACCACGACCTTCTTCATGTCCTTGCCCGCCACGTGGCTGTCTACCGCGGCGAGCGCGGCGGCGATCACGTCTTCTTCGGCAGACTCGGCCTCGACGGATATCTTGCCGCGGACCTTGCCGTTGACCTGCACCGCCATTTCAATCACTTCTGCGGCGGCTGCCGACGGCTCCCACGACGGCCATTGTGCAGCGTGCACGGAGCCTCCGTGTCCAAGCACTTCGCGCCAAAGCTCCTCGGACATGTGCGGGACGAACGGGGCGAGGAGAAGCGTGAGCGTCTCGGCGACGTCCCTCTGGAGCGCCGGGTCGCGCTCCCCCCTCTCGACCGAGTTGCGGTAGTCGTAGGCGGCGTTCGTGAGCTCCATCATCGCCGCGATCGAGGTGTTGAGCGCGAAGCTCGAGACGTCGTCGCTGACTTTGCCGACCACACGGTGGCGCTCGCGGTGCAGCGTCTTGCCCGCCTCGTCATCGGAGGCGGGCGCGCCTCTATCACCCGAGGTCTCCTCGGCAATCTCGCTCACGAGGCGCCACACGCGCGACAACCAGCGACGCATGCCTTCGAGGCCCTCGTATGACCACTCTAGGTCCTTGTCCGGCGGCGACATGAACAGGATGTAGGCGCGGAGGGCGTCTGCGCCGTGCTGCGCGATCATGTCTTCGGGGGCGACCACATTCCCCTTCGACTTGCTCATGGTCTCGCCGTCCTTCTTGACCATGCCCTGGGTGAGCAGGTTCGTGAACGGTTCGCCGAAGTCGCACAGACCCATGTCGCGGAAGACCTTGGTGAAGAACCGCGAGTACAGCAGGTGCAGAATCGCGTGCTCGATGCCGCCGATGTACTGGTCGACGGGCATCCAGTAGTCCACCTTGGCCCTGTCCCAGATCGCGTCGCCGTTGCGTGCATCGCAATAGCGCAGGTAGTACCAGCTGGAGTCCGTGAACGTGTCCATCGTGTCGGTCTCACGCCGCGCCTGCTCACCGCATGAGGGGCACGTGGTCTCGTAGAACTCAGGATGGTCGGCCAGGGTCTCGCCCTTGGTGATGTCGACGTCCATGGGCAGCACGACCGGCAGGTCGCTCTCGGGTACAGGGGTCAGCCCGCAGGTGGGACAATGGATCGCGGGGATGGGATTACCCCAATAGCGCTGGCGCGAGATCAGCCAATCGCGCAGCCGGAAGTTGACGGCGGCGCGTCCCTCGCCCCGCTCTTCGAGCCACCCGGTGACCGCGCGCGCACCCTCGCCGTCCTTACCGGTCGGCGTGCCCGTGAACTGCCCGGACTGCACCATGATGCCGGGGCCGTCGTACGCCTCGTCCCACGGCACGTCGTCCATCACGCGTTCGGTCTGGTCGCGCAACCGATCGAGCAGGGGATCATCCTTCGCCACGACCACCGGCGGGATCGGCAGTCCGTACGCGCGCGCGAACTCGAAGTCGCGCTGGTCGCCACAGGGCACCGCCATGACCGCACCGGTGCCGTACTCCATGAGCACGTAGTCAGCGACCCACACCGGCACCTTCTCGCCGTTGACCGGGTTGACCACGTAGCGCCCGGTGAACGCGCCTTTCTTCTCACGCTCGCCGAGCGACCTCTCCACCGACGTCTCGCGCGCGGCGGTTTCGACCACGCTCATCACGTCGGTCTCATGCTCGGTGCCTTCCACGATCTCGCGCACGAGCGGGTGTTCGGGGGCCAGCAGGAAGAACGTGCATCCGAACAGGGTGTCGGGGCGCGTGGTGAACACTGTGATCTTCGTGTCGGTCGGCTCGCCGTCCGCGTCGCACAGCGTGAACTCGACCTCGGCGCCTTCGCTTCGGCCGATCCAGTTCGCCTGCATGGTCTTGACGCGCTCGGGCCATCCCGGTAGGTCGTCGAGCGAATCGAGCAGTTCCTGAGCGTACTCGGTGATCTTGAAGTACCACTGCTCGAGTTCGCGGCGCTCCACGACGCTGCCGCAGCGCCAGCACACTCCGCCTGCGAGTACCTGTTCGTTGGCGAGCACGGTCTTGCAGCCGGGGCACCAGTTCACTGCCGAGGACTTGCGCTCGACCAGCCCTCTCTCCCAGAACTTCAGGAAGATCCACTGGCCCCAGCGATAGTACTCGACGTCGCTCGACGCCAGTTTGCGACTCCAGTCGTAGGAGAAGCCCATGCGGCGGAACGACGCCTCCTGCTTCTCGATGTTGGCGTACGTCCAGTCCGCGGGATGCGTGTCGCTCTTGATTGCGGCATTCTCGGCGGGCAGGCCGAACGCGTCCCACCCCATGGGGTGCAGCACGCTGTATCCGCGCATCGTCAGGAAGCGGGCGACGACGTCGCCGATGGTGTAGTTGCGCACGTGCCCCATGTGGATGTCCCCGCTCGGATACGGGAACATCTCGAGCGCGTAGTACTTCTTCTTGTCCGGGTCCTCGGTGACCGAATAGATGCCGTCGGTCTCCCAGACGCGCTGCCATTTCTCCTCTATGGCGTGCGGGTCGTACGAGCCTGCCACGTGATATCGGCCTCCTGCGCGATTCGCTGGGTGCATGCTCTGTGCATGATAGCCGAGGACTTGCGCGTGCGGAACCGAGTCACTCAGTGACGACGACCCCGACCCTGTACGTGTCTCGTGCGCGTGCCTCCGACAGCGTACTTCTGTACTCGAGCGTGAGAGATCCCTGACCGGGACTCACGGCTTCGAACGTGATCGTTTCCGTGCCGCCCGCACCCGCTTGGCCGGAGGACCGACGATACTCGGTGCGCCCGCGCCTCTTGAGCGAGCCGGGAGACTGTGCGACCACCCACTCGTACTCGGTGGAAAGTTCAGAGGGTAACTCCACGTCAAGGCGCTCGCCGACCCCGAGTTGGACCACGCCGAGCTCGTCGGACGGCCCGAGGCGGACGGCGCTCGAGTCGCAGCCCAGCAGCCCGAGACCTGCGAACACAAGGGCGAAGATCGTGAGCGCGATGAGCAGCCGGCGACTCATTGTGGGGACCTTACGTCTACTCGACCTTCACGGTGACCTCGAACTCGCGTTCAGGTTCCTCGAGTTCCCAAGGTCGGACATACTCCATGCGCAGCGTGGTCTCGCCGGCCGATGCACCCTTGAAGTGGAAGATCTCCCTCCCCGGAGCCCCAACCGTCTCCTCGTCGTCCGCAGGTTCGAAGGACGGCTCGCCCTCCTGGGAGAGAATCTCGGAATCGAGCTCGGAGACCAGCCACGAGTACCCGGTCGAGGGGTTCGACTCGAGCTCTACCTGCAACTCCTTGCCGACGCCGATCGTGACTTCGTCGCCGGAGTCGGACTCCGTGAGCTGCGCAGCCCCCGAGCCGCACGCCGACGTCCCGACGAGCACCGCCGCAATCGCCACGGTGAGGAAAGCGCGCTCGAGGCTGCCAAGACTGCACCGTGATCTCATGTTCGTTCCGCCTCCAAATGCCCGTGTAGGACCCGAGCCGACCTATACGGCCTGACTCTGTAGCTTCGACGGCCACAGCCGGCGTCCTTGTAAGCGTAACGCCCGCCGCTGAGAATCGCGACGGGCGCTGAATTCTTGGTGGAGCCAAGGGGGATCGAACCCCTGACCTCATGGCTGCCAGCCATGCGCTCTCCCAGCTGAGCTATGGCCCCACATGCTGGGCGCCCGAAAAGGCGCAAGCGACAGTATAGCAGGCACCCGAGGCCGGTCAACCCACGGCGTCACGCTTGCGACCTGCGGAATTCGAGCGGGCACGCGGACGTTACTCCCCGCTCTCTTCGGCCTCGATCAAAGGCACCGCAGGACCCTCTAGAGTCGGTTCCAGCACGACCTCGTGCGCAGCCGCCAGACGCGCCCCTACGACCTCCGCGACAACCATACCCGCGAGTATGAGGGCGGCTCCCGCGAGGCCCCTCACGCCGAGCACCTCCCCAGCCAGCCAGCCGAAGATGCCTCCGAAGGCGGGCTCCATGATCAGGATGAGCGCGGTCCGCGCAGGGGGGATGTGCCGCTGCGCGTACGTCTGGATCGCGAAAGCCGCCGCAGACGCGATCACCCCCGTCACGAGCAGCGCCACCCAGACCGATCCATCGGAAGGAACGCTCAGTCCCTCGGCGACCGCGGCTATCGCAGCGCAAACCAAGGCAGTGGTGGCGAGTTGTACGAGCGTGAGCGCCGCCACGCTCCGTTCGCGTCCGAGGCTCCCGAGAACGATCATGTGCGCCGAGTATCCGAACGCGCACACCAGTACCCTCGTGTCGCCGACGTTCCAGCCTCCGTCCCCGCCGCCCGACAGCAGCCATAGCCCCGTCACCGCAAGCGCGACGCCGAGACCCGTCGCCCATGTAGGAAGCCGCCTGAGAACCGCAGCCTGCATCACGGGCGTGATCACTACGAACATCCCGGTGATGAACGCCGCATTGCTTGCCGACGTGTCCTGAAGTCCCCACGTCTGGAACACGTACCCTACGCACAAGAATGCGCCGGCGAGTAAACCCACCCCGAGCGTCGCGACGTCCAGTCGCTTGAACGCGCGCGGGAAGAGTACCGCGAACGCCACGACCGCGATTGCGAAGCGCCACCCCAGGAAGGAGTAGAGCGGGTACCGGGCGACGGCTTCCTTCACCATCACGAACGTCGCACCCCACACGGCCGCGACGCCAACGAGCGCGAGCTGGATCCAGTAGCGCCTGAGTGCGGCAGGCACGGTCAGCCCGTCGGCCCGGTCACGCTTTCGGGAAGCTCCAGCCGAGGAGCGTCACTCCACAGCTTCTCCAGCCGGTAGAAATCGCGCTCTGCGGGCTGGAAGACGTGCACGACGACGTCCGCGAAGTCGAGCAGGACCCAGCGACCCTCTTCCGCCCCCTCCCGGCCGATCGGCTTGATCCCTGCCCGCTCGCGCAAGCGCTCCTCCACCTCGTCGGCGATGGTACGTACCTGGCGGTCCGTGCGACCGGTGCAGATCACGAAGTAGTCGGTCACCACGAGCAGCTCGGCGACCTCGATGGCCAGGATGTCCTCGGCCTTCTTGTCGGAAGCGGCCTCGGCCGCGAGCAGCGCGATCTCCTTCGATTCCAGGGCTATCCCCTCTTCCTCAGTTGTCCGCCGAGGAATCTTCGGCATTCTCGTAATCGGCTCCGATGATCACGATGACATCGGCCACCTGCTGGTCCGCCGGTTGCATCACGATCTCGCCGATTCCAAGCACGTCTCTCACCGAAGTCCCTGCGTTCTCGTCCCCGTTCTGCACGATCACCTGTGTGGCCTCGTAGTCGAAGCGGTCGGCGTTCTTCGTATCGACGACCCGGAACCCGCCCCGGATGAGCTGCTGAGCTGCCTCGCCGGCGATACCGGGAGTCCCCGACCCGTTGTACACGATCACCCGGACCACGGCGTCACCGTCCGAGATGCTCGTGCCCCACCACTGCTCGACAAGATCGGCAACCTCTTCGCTCTGAGGCTCGAAATACGTCTGCGACCCGAGCGATATCGGCTTCACCGGCAGCGGAACGAGCGCGACGTTCTCCGTGGGCGTCTCGTCAAGCGCCCCCGACCATCTGTCCCGGTCCTCATCACTCAGGTTCGTGTCGCCGACCTGATCCATGATTCCCACGAGTGTCTGCGAAGTCAGGGCCGCCTGGTAGATCTCCGTATCGACGACCCCGTACGTCGTGAAGGGCACGCCGAAGAAGTTCGTCACCGCCGCCATGGAGACGTCGGCGCCGGACTGATACGAGTCGCCGATGCGTTCGAACCCTTGGCCGGGGACTTCGAGGAAGGCCGCGTCGGGTATGGCGATGCCGTACACCATCTCCTGTTCCGAGTCATGGCGAACGGCCAGGAATCCTGTCGCCGACCCGTCCGTCTCTGCGATGAAGAGCAGGTTCTCGCGGGCTCTTTCGGCCATCGCCTCGGGGGAGTTGGCGGCGTCCTCGGCACGCTTCGCATTCCACCGCGCGATGCCGTTGATCGCGGTCGCGACGAGGACGAGTGCGAGCACGACCCCGGCCACGATCGCCAGTCCCATCCCGGCGACGTGAGCCAGGTTCCTCGCTTTTCGTGCGAAGCGCGACCAACTCGTCGTGATCTTCTCTTTGCGCTCATGACTCTTCACTTCCTTGCGCGCCTTCTTGCCCGCACGAGACGCGCGCCGGGAGGTCCGCCAGCCGGTCGGCAGCTCAGACGCCGGTTCGTTCGCCGGGCCCAGCCGGTCCTGGGAAGGCCCGCTCACCAGGACTCCTCCCGGTCCCGGGCCGCCGCGTCCACCGCGGCGTTCCACACCAGCGCCGTTCTGGGGTGCAGATGCCTGCGGCGTTTGATGACGTGGGTGAGCGAGTGCGCGTAACCACGCACGAACAACTCGGGAAGGGGTACCTCGCCCACAGCGGAGCGCAACTCTTCCACCCCCTCGAACGTCCTCGAGGGTTCAGTCATGTCCGCGATGTAGACGACCATGTCCAAGTCGCTCATGTCCTCTGCGCCCAGGGTGTGGCGTTCGACGGCTCGCACGACGTCCTCGGATATCCCCGGAAAGGCCTTCCGGAGCTCCGCGGCGCCCGTCTGAGCGTGAAGCAAGTACGGCACCGTCTCGTCCGCGGGGTCGACCTCGATTCCCAGTCGGCGTGCTTCGGCAAGCAGTCTGTCGTCGCCGTCGTCGCGTGACCAGTCGTGCAGCAGTCCGGCCAGGCGCGCGGCATTTCCGTCGACATCGTATAGCTCAGCCAGTCGGCCTGCGGTGTCCGCGACCGCCAGCGAGTGTTCCACCGACCGGCGACCCAGCCTGCGCTTGACCGCATCGAGTGCAGCCTCGAAGGACACACCCGCCACGTCAGTACGCCTTCCGGTACAGCCCGTGCTTGTCGATGTATGCCGCGACGGACTCGGGAAGCAGGTAGCGTATGGGCCTGCCGTCCCGGGCACGCTCCCTGAGATCGGTCGACGATATCGCCAGCGCCGGGACTTCGATGAACTCGATCCGAATGCGCGCCAGCGCCTCGGCGTGCTCTTCGCGTGCCGCCTGCAGGTCGTACCCGGGCCTCGTGGCGGCGATGAAGGTCGCCAGACCCGAGAACTCCTCGGCGTCCTTCCACGTGACGATGTCCCAGACCGCATCGGCTCCCGTGATGAAGTACAGCGACGTCTCGGGTCCATGCTGGTCTTGTAGTGCGCGTAGCGTGTCGACGGTGTAGGTCAGCCCGGGGCGGTCGACTTCCATGCGGGAGACGTCGAAGTCCGGGTTCGCTGCGGTTGCGAGAACGGTCATGAGATACCTGTGTTCCGCCGAGGAGACCTGGGCGTGTGTCTTCCTCGCCGGATGCCCTGTGGGCATGAATACGACCTTGTCGAGGTTGAACTGGACCAGGGCCTCCTCGGCGGTAACGAGGTGCCCGAAGTGGACGGGATCGAAGGTGCCGCCCATTATGCCGAGACGCAGCTTCTTTCTCACTCGCGGATCTGTCCGCTCCCCATCGCCACGTACTTGGTGGACGTGAGCGCATCGAGCCCCATGGGGCCGCGCGCATGCAGCTTCTGGGTCGAAATCCCGATCTCCGCGCCCATCCCGAACTCGCCGCCGTCGGTGAAGCGCGTCGAGGCGTTCACGTATACTGCCGCGGCATCGATCTCACGCAAGAACCTGCGGGCTGCGGAGTAGTCCTCGGTGACGATGGCCTCACTGTGCTTGGTGCCGTACGTGTTGATGTGGTCTATTGCCTCGTCGATCCCGGTTACAACTCGCACGGCCAGTTCCAGGTCGAGGTATTCCGTCGCCCAGTCTTCCTCGGTAGCGGGTTCTATTCTCATGATTGCACCGAGCGCGCGTACCTTCTCGTCCCCGTGTACGGTCACGCCGCACTCCTCGAGCTCCTTGAGGATGGAGGGCAGGACGGCCTCGTGCACCGCCTCGTCCACGAGCAGGGTCTCGGCCGCGTTGCACACGCCGGGACGCTGGACCTTCGCGTTCACTGCTATCCGGCGCGCCATCTGCAGGTCCGCGCCGGAATGCACATACACGTGGCAGTTGCCCACACCCGTCTCGATCACCGGCACCTTGGCGTTCTCCACGACGCTTCGGATCAGGCCGGCTCCTCCGCGCGGGATCAGCACGTCGACGTAGCCGTGCAACCCCATGAGTTCTTCGGCCGCCTCACGATCGGTCGACTCGATGGACTGCACGGACCCTTCGGGCATCCCCGCACCAGTGGCCGCGTTGGAGAGCACTCGCGTGAGGGCCAAGTTGGACTTCACGGCGAGCGACCCTCCGCGCAGTATGACCGCGTTCCCTGTCTTCATGCACAGCCCGGCTGCGTCGGCGGTAACGTTCGGGCGTGCCTCATAGATGATGGCGACGACACCCAGCGGAACGCGGATCTTCGAGAGCTGGATGCCGTTCGGGAGCGTATGCCCTTCGACGACCTCACCGATCGGGTCGGCGAGCAGAGAGAGCGCCTTCAGCGCCTCGGACATGGACTTCAGCCGCGCGGGATTGAGCTCGAGCCGGTCGAGCAGCGCGGTGGCGACGCTCTTGTCTCTTGCCGCTTGCATGTCCTCGGCGTTCGCGGCGAGTATCTGGTCCTGGTTGCTCATGAGCGCCTGCGCCATCGCAAGGAGTGCGCGATCGCGCTGCTCCGTCGAGGTAGTGGCGAGGCCACGCGCGGCGACCCGGGCCCGCTCGGCGAGTCTGATCACTTCCGACATCCCATGTCCTTTCCCAAGGCGCGACCTGAACTGCGACTAGAGAATCACCAGGTGGTCGCGGTGGATGACTTCCTTGCCCGCCACCTCCGGCGCTGCTTCAGCGAGCTGCGCGCTGCTCAGACCCTTCACGCGCTCGATATCCGCAGCCGAGAGCGAGGTGAGGCCGCGCGCTATCACACGTCCCGTGCGGTCTTTCAATACTATCGCATCGCCGACCCCGAACGTGCCGCCGACGGAGACCACACCGATGGGGAGAAGGCTGGTGCCCCGTGTGCACAACGCATCGCGCGCACCATCGTCGATGACCACCTCTCCCGCCGGACGTTGCCCGAGCGCGATCCAGAGCTTGCGCGCGCTCACGGTAGCGGCGCCGCCGGCGAAGAACGTGCCCACCGGTCTCCCCTCAGCGGCATCGACGATCACGTTCTCGCGGCGCCCGTCGCACACCACCGAAGGTATGCCTGCCCTCATGAGTACTTTCGCGGCCTCCAGTTTGGTGGCCATGCCGCCGGACCCCACACCGGAGCCGCTCCCTCCTGCAGCCGCGATGACATCGTCGCTCACCTCTTCCACATGCTCGAGTAGCCGAGCTCCGGCCGCCTGCCGAGGATCCGCATCATAAAACCCCTCGATGTCGGTAAGCAGTATCACAAGGTCTGCTTTGATCATGGTGGCCACCAGAGCGGCGAGCGTGTCGTTGTCACCGAACTTGATCTCATCTACAGCGACCGTGTCGTTCTCGTTCACGATCGGTACGACGCCGATTCCAAGCAGACGCTCGAGCGTGTCGCGCGCATGCAAGTATGCCTGGCGATGGGCGGTATCGTGGCGCGTGAGCAGGACCTGACCTACAGGCACCCCCTGAGCGGCAAAGAGTGCCGCGTACATCTCCAGTAACAGGACCTGGCCCACCGATGCGGCGGCCTGAAGCGTGGGCATGTCGGTTGGGCGCCGAGCGATTCCTAGCGCCTCCATGCCTGCGGATATCGCACCTGAGCTCACGAGGCATGCTTGCCTTCCGTTCGCCCGAAGCCGCGATATCTGCTCCGTCAGGGACTGGACGTACTCGCGGTCCAAGCCCCCGGACGGATCGGACAGCGTTGAACTGCCCACCTTTATCACAATGCGTGTGGCGTCGCTCACTGCCAGTCCGTTCCGTCGTCCTCGGGTCCCGATTCACCGTGCTCGTCGGCACGGGCGAACTCCGGCTCGTCTTCGATGTAGCCCACTTCCTCGTCTTCGGCAAGCGCCGAAGAGAATTCGAACGTCACTCCGGCGATCTCTATCTCGTCCCCGTCCCTGGCGCCAGCTTGGACCAGAGCGTCCTCCACGCCTGCCTTCACAAGGCGTTTCTGCAGGTAAGCCAGCGCCTCTTCGTTGTCCTTCTCGGTCATGATCACCATGCGCTCGACTCCCTTGCCGCGCACTGTGAACGAGTGTGCCCCGGTTCGCTCGATGTCGATCCGGCGTTCAGCCTCCGGACGGGCCCGGTAGACGCCTCGGGGTTTGGCGGCTTCCGCCTTAGCAGCGGCGAGGCGCAGCTCGTGGACGCGCTCGCCGATCGCGAGGACAAGCTGGTCTACACCCTCTCCGGTCACCGCCGAGACCTCGAAGTACGGGATGCCGAGTTCCTCGGCGTATGTTCGTACGTCCACCGACGCCGCTTCGGTTCCGGGCATGTCGGCCTTGTTGCCTGCGATGATGCGAGGGCGGTCGGCAAGTCCTTCGGCATGGGCGGACAGCTCCTCGTCTATCACCTTGATGTCGTCCAAAGGCGCCCGCTGCTCGTACCCGCCGGTCAAGTCCACGACGTGAACGATCAATGCCGTGCGTTCGATGTGGCGCAAGAACGCGTGCCCGAGTCCCTTGCCCTCGCTCGCTCCTTCGATCAGCCCCGGCACATCCGCGATTACGAAAGAGTGCTCTCCGGCTCGCACCACGCCCAGATTCGGCGTCAGGGTCGTGAACGGATAGTCGGCGATCTTGGGGCGAGCCGCACTCATGCGCGCGATCAGCGACGACTTGCCGACGCTCGGCATTCCAACGAGCGCGGCATCCGCCATCAGCTTCATCTCGAGCGAGATCCAACGGCCCTGTGCGGGCTCGCCGAGCTCGGAGAATGCAGGCGCGCGTCTCGTGGGGGTCACGAAATGGATGTTGCCCCGGCCTCCTCGGCCGCCTTGGGCCACGACCAGACGCTCCCCGTGCACAATGAGGTCTCCGATCAGCTCGCCGGTCTCGGCATCGCGTACCACTGTCCCCAACGGGACGGCAAGCACCAGTTCATCGCCGTTGGCGCCGTGCCGTACGGCGCCTTTGCCGTGCTGACCCCGCTGAGCCTTGTAGTGCCGTTTGTAGTGGTAGTCGAGGAGACTCGACACAGAGCCGTCGGCTTGAAGGATCACGTCTCCTCCGTGCCCGCCGTCGCCGCCGTCCGGTCCGCCCTTGGGAACGTGCTTCTCGCGACGGAACGACGTGACGCCCGCTCCGCCGTCGCCGCCTTTGACGAATATCGTGGCCTCATCCACGAACATGGAAGCCGATTCCTCCTGCGTCGATACCGAGACCCATCATTCTACAGATGCGACAGGCCCCCCGCCCCGTGGGAGCGGAGGGCCCGTGAATGCGCACTCGTCTCAGCTCAGGGCGTAGCGGTTGCTAACCCTCGAGCGGTCGAACGTGGACCCGGCGGTCTTTGCCGTGCGTGAAGTCCACCACGCCGTCGATCTTCGCGAACAGCGTGTCATCCCTGCCGAGACCGACGTTCTCGCCAGGCTTGAGGCGCGTGCCCCGTTGCCGCACGAGAATCGAGCCGGCAGACACTTCCTGTCCCGCAAAGCGCTTGACGCCAAGGCGCTGCGAACGCGAGTCGCGTCCGTTCTTGGTGCTTCCAAGACCCTTCTTGTGAGCCATCGCTCTCTACCTGCCTCGTGACTAGTGGCCCCGGCCGTCACAGCCGGTGCGCGTGTCTAACCTTCGTACTTCTTGGCGTGTACACCGCAGTACTTGGAGCCTTCCTTGGCCTTGTTGGTGCAACGCTCGCCATTCGCCTTGATGGCGATGCACTGGCCTTCGGCGGCCGCCTCCGCGGCGGCCACTTGCTCCTCGGCCTTCGCGGCGGGCTTGGGGGCCGCCTTCGGCTCCTCGGCCTTCGCGGCGGGCTTGGGGGCCGCCGGCTTCTTCGGCAGAGCGCCGAGTTCGATGCCCGTCACGCGAATCCGTGTGTGTGGCTGCCGATGGCCGGTGAGCCGCTTGTAGCCCTTGCGCTTCTTGAACTTGAAGACGGTGACCTTCTCGCCCAGGAAATGCTCGACCACTTCTGCAGTGACGGTTGTGGTCGATGCGGCCTCACCAGCACGCACATCGTCGCCGTCCGACACGAACAGAACGTCGAGGCTGACCTGCTCTCCGACCGCAGCGTCGAGCTTCTCCACGACCGCCTCGGCGCCTTGTTCGACTTTGAGCTGCTTACCACCTGTGGAAACGACTGCGTACATCAGTCAGGCCCTCTCACTCTCGTATGTGCGCAAGGGGGTATGCTAGCACAGGGTCTGACCAGCGTCAACGCTCGTCGGCGCGCTCGCCAATACTGCCCGTCCGCCCCTCTATCAGCACCCGCACCTCGGTAGCGGAGACATCGCTGTCAGGCACGATGGCCACCTGCTTGCCCGTGGCCGCACGAAGACCGGCGACCACGTTCTGGCCCGGCGCCATCACGAGTTCGTAGGTCTCGGGATTCAATCCGAACAGATATGCTTGAGAGCGACCGCCGCTCAGAATCTCCCGCATCCTTCGCTCCACCGCGATCTTGCGCGTGAGCGGAGACAGCACGCGACCTTCGCCCGCGCAGGTCGGGCAGGGCTCGGTGAGTATTCCGTACAGTCCGTCGGTGACGTTCTTCCGCGTCATCTCCACGAGTCCCAGCCGAGAGATCTCCGTGACCCTGCTCTTGGTCCGATCGCGCTCCAAGGCATTCTGAAGTCGCTGCATGAGCTCCGCGCGGTGGAACTGGTCTTCCATGTCGATGAAGTCGATCACGATGATGCCGCCTATGTCGCGTAGTCGAAGCTGGCGCACGACCTCCACGGCGGCCTCGAGGTTCGTACGCAGAATCGTGTCCTCGAGGTTCTTCTTCCCGACGAACCGGCCCGTGTTGACGTCGATGGCCGTGAGAGCCTCCGTCGTATCGATGGTGATGTGGCCCCCCGAAGGCAAACGGACTGTTCTTTCGAGAGCCGACTCGATCGCCGGCTGCAAGCCGTACGCTCCGAACAGCGGCGTGCGGTCCTTGTAGTAGGTTACGTGCCTGGTCAGGTGGGGGGAAGTCTTCTTGAGGAACGAGATGACCTTCTCGTAGACCGACTTGTCGTCGACCAGCAGCCTCTTGAAATCGTCGGAGAAGACGTCGCGGACGAGGCGAAGCGCCAGGTCCATCTCCGTGTAGATGACCTCCGGCGCAAGACCTTCGTGCGCCTGATGGTTGACCCGCTTCCACAGGCGCAACAGGAACTCGAGGTCGGAGGTCAGGTCCCTTTCGCTCACCCCGGCAGCGACCGTTCGCACGATGACGCCGAGCCCGTCGGGGACGTAAGGCGCGATGATGTCATGGAGACGGTCGCGCTCGCCGTTCTCTATCTTGCGAGAGACGCCGATGAACTGCGAGAAAGGCATCAGCACCAGGAAGCGTCCGGGCAGCGTGACTTCAGTGGTCACCCTGGCGCCCTTAGTGCCCATGGGGTCCTTCAGGACCTGCACCATGATCTGCTGGCCGGGCTTGAGCAACGACTGGATGTCGCGGCGAGGAACATCTTCGACGCCCTCGGGCGAAACGACTTCGTCCACATACAGGAAGCCGTTCTTCTCCAAGCCGATGTCCACGAAAGCTGCCTGCATGCCAGGCAGCACGTCCTTCACCTTTCCGAGGTAGACGTTGCCCACCACGGAGCGCTTGGGGCGCTCAATATACAGTTCTACGAGTTCCCGATCCTCGAGCAGCGCAACGCGCGTCTCGTTGGAATCGTGCGAGATAAGCATCTCGCGCAGTATGTCGGCCACGCCGCTCCCCTGTCAGAGCGGACGCCGCAGCCCCTCCTCCGTCTCGACGAAGGTGTCGGTGCGTGTGACCCGTACGATGGTCCCGGAGTGCCCCGCGTGGAGAAGCCCTTCCTCCAACAGTTGCTCCGGCCGCAGGGAACCATCGGGTCCCATGCGGGTGGTCATCTCGATGACGATGTGCCGGTCAAGCGACCCGACCTTCGGCTCCTTCGGGAGACTCCGGGCGAGGTCGAAAACCTTCAATTTGCCTTTCCTGTGAACCGACAGCTCTCCGCGCGAGATGACCGCAGCCAGCGCGTCGCGCACCTGGTCTGCGGACAGTCCCTCCTGGTCGATCACCACCTCGTACTCCGCAATCGTGCACGCCGCCGAGAGCGACGGCAGTGCATCCGACACGTATCCCGCGTCTACAGGCTGGAGGCCTGTCGGCGCGGCGCCGCGCAGACTGCCGAGGATGTCTCCGGCAGGCACGTATCGCGTGAGCCACACATCGAAGTACTCTCTCTCGCCTGCGGTGCCGACAGGGAGCGCCGGACCGAAGGCGACCTTGAGCCGCGGTGTGTACCCACGGGTTACAGCATACGGTATGGCGGCACGTCGTGACGAGCGTTCGAGCGCGTGAGACACCTCCAAGTGCGACAGAAACCGCAGCCGACCCGTCTTCTGATAGGCCACGCGCAGCCGGAACTCATTCGGCGCCACGACGGTCACCCCGCACTACGATGTCTACTCCGAGGGTCTGACATGCATCACAGCTCGTGCATCCTTCAAACGAGCAATCCGGTGTGGTTTCGGCCCTCATGGCGCGAGAACGCTCGCGCGCAAGGTACGCCGAGGAGACACCACAGGAGATGTGGGACCAGGGCAGCGCCGCATCAATCTCGAACGCCTGACCGGCAACCGCTACAGCATCGATCCCCTCGGTCGCGAGCGCACTCTTCCACAGTCCAGGATCGAATCGCTCCGTCCACGCATCGAATCGCGCGCCGGCTCGCCAGGCCGACTCGATGGCCTCGGCGACCTCGCGTCCGCCCCGCGCCATCACCGCCTCGAGGAACGAGGTCTCGGCGTCATGCCACGACAACTCTACGCCCTTGCGGGGCATTGACTCTCGGAGCAGCGCCTGACGGCGCTCGACTTCATTGGGCGGGATCTGTCCGTCCCATTGGAACGGGGTGTGGGACTTGGGGACGAACGTCGAGACCGACACGCTCACGCGGACCGCTCCGCGCTGGGAGGGCTCGACAGCCTCTCGCGCCACGTCAAGCACCCGGCCGACGAGGGCTCCGATCGCATGCACGTCGTCGTCGGTCTCGGTGGGCAGTCCGATCATGAAGTACAGTTTCAGGCGCCTCCACCCGGCACCGAAGGCGTGCCCGACTGTCGCCAACAGGTCCTCTTCCGTGACGTTCTTGTTGATCACGTCGCGGAGCCGCTGGCTTCCGGCCTCGGGAGCGAAGGTCAGCCCGGGCGTGCTGCCGCGGGCCACAAGACGCGCCATGTCGACTGAGAAGGCATCGACGCGCAGGCTGGGCAACGACACGGTCACTCCGGTGCCCTCGAGACGACGGCTCAGTCGCCGGAGAATATCTTCGAGCTGCGAGTGGTCGGTGGTTGAGAGGGATGTCAGGGAGACCTCGTCGTAGCCGGTACAGGAAAGTGTCGCGAGGACGTCTCGGACGACAGAGTCCGCGCTCCTCTCGCGTACCGGGCGATACACCATCCCCGCCTGGCAGAACCTGCACCCCCGAGTGCAACCCCGCAAGACTTCGACGGTGGCCCGGTCGTGGACCACATCCATGAAAGGGACCACGGGACAAGTGGGCGGTCTGTGTTCGGCGAGGTCCGGAACGACACGCTTGTATACCGCCGCCGGCGCCCCATCGACGGCCTTCATGCCGGCGAACGCCCCGGTTGCGGACCGCGACGGCGTGTAGAGGATCGGCACGTACACACCAGAGACCCTGGCCAGCCGCCGCAGGAGGTCTCCTCGGCCGAGTCCCTCCGATCGTGCCGCACGGTGCTCCGCAACGATCTCGGCCACCGCGTCTTCGCCCTCGCCGATGAGGATCGCGTCGAAGAAGGGTGCGACGGGCTCCGGGTTGTATGCGCTCGGACCGCCCCCGACAACGATGGGCATACCCTCGGAGCGATCGCCGGCTCTCAGAGGAAGGCCGGCCAGGTCGAGGGCTTCGAGCACGTTCGTGTACGTCAACTCATAAGGCAGTGTGATCCCGAGAAAGTCCGCCGAAGACACCGGCGCACATGATTCGAGACCAAACAGGGGGATGCCTGCCCTGCGCATGAGATCGGCCATATCCAGCCACGGCACGAACGCGCGCTCGGCGGCGACCCCACGCATACCGTTCAGCTTCTCGTACAGGATCGAGAGCGCCTGGTTGGCCATGCCGAGTTCGTACGTGTCCGGATAGAGAAGCACCGCCCTGTAATCCGCATCGGTATCGTATGCGGCGCCCCACTCGGAATCGATGTAGCGCGCCGGTCTTTCGACCGACGCCAGCAGGCGCTCTATCCTCTCCCAGAGGCTGTCCGTCAAGATCGCCGGCGTCCTCTCCTACTCGGCGTCTGAGAGTGAGGCCTGTTCAGGGAGGCCGTGCTGCTGGATCTGCTCTTGGGCCCCTCCGCTGCTTGCCTGCCGCTCCGCGATTCGAGTCCTGAGTTTCTCGAAACTCCGCGTCAGGCCCGCAAGGTCGGCTCCGTTCTCGAAGTAGCGGATGGCCGCGTAGCCCATCGCCAGGGTCCCGCTCGCGCCGATGCCCCCCTTGATGGCCCATCCGAAGCCGGGTACCAGGCCGACGAACTGGCGCGCCACCGCGCGGAACGCGAGCCCTCCGCCGACTACCGCCAGCAGCTCTCGCGCGCGCTCCATCCCGAGCTGCTCCCCATATGCGGCAGCGATCTGCATCACCATCTTCGCCTGGTTGGCCGTCATAAGCGGCATGTCCGCGCCCGGAATGATAGTCACGGCCCCGATCAACCCATTCTGCCAGGCCGTGTTCCTCACGGACTCCAGCGCCACTGCCCGGCGCATGAAGGCGAAGTTCGCAGCGAATGCGAGGCGTTTGGCGGGAATACGCTCCACGATCCACTCCCCGAGCTCGTCTACCACGAGTTCGTGGGAGTCGAGTCCCGCCAGTGTATCGCGGAAGGGGTGCTCCAGAGCCGTCGCTATCAGCACCGGGTCTTCGGCCTGGGCGATGACGACGGTAGGCACCGCGCGCAGTCGGGCGGCGGCGAGCTGGGGAGCCAGTCCGGCATGTCCGCTCCCCGCCACACCGATCACGACGTCCGCCGTGGAATCCACGAGCAGCTCGACATCCGGTTCGGCGACCTCGACGTGAATCGAAGCGTTCGCGGTATGCGGGTGCAGTTCCTGTCGGACGACTTCTATCAGCTCGTCGGGGGCGTCGATCTCGACGAACACGGCGACCCGAACGGGCCGTTCGCGCTCTTCATTGATCTGGCTCCCTGATTTCACGAGATCGCGGACGTCAACAGGCAGTCCGGGCAGCTTCATCGAGTGTGCCTTCCTTCTCGCACGTCACACGCCTATACGGCGGGCCCATATGCTCAGAAGCATACCCGTTCCCACCAGGTTGGTGATCATGAACGAACTGCCGAAGCTCATGAACGGCAGGGGGATCCCCGTGATGGGCATGAGCCCGATCGTCATCCCGATGTTGACCAGAATCTGGAATGTCCACATCGAGATCAGGCCTGCAGCGATCAGCGAACCATACAGGTCCCGCGCCGAAGCCGACACCTCCAGGGCCGAGACGAGAAGGCCCAGGTAGAGCCCAAGCAAGACGACTCCGCCAAGGAATCCCAGCTCCTCCCCCAGGACCGAGAAGATGAAATCGGTGTGCCGCTCCGGCAGGAAGTTCAGGTTCGACTGCGTTCCCGAGCCAAGACCCTTCCCCGTCAGCTCGCCGGACCCTATGGCGATCTTCGATTGAGCGAGGTTGTATCCCGCACCCGACGGATCCAGCGACGGGTCGATGAAGACGAGTAGACGGTTCTTCTGGTACTCCTGAAGCGCGACGTCGCGATCGAAGGCCCGGTCGAGCGTCGAGTCGAGGGCCAGCACGCCGACGACCAGGACCGCGGCGACTGCTCCCATCGCGACTATCCAGCGGGGCCTGACTCCTCCGATCAGCATCATGCCCCCGGTGATGGCGACGAACACCATACCGGTACCCAGGTCCGGCTGGAGCAGGATCAGCCCGAGGGGAAGGGCGAGGAACCCGAGTATCTTGACCATGTCGCCCGGACGCTCGATGCGACCTTTGAACTGCGCGATGACGATGGCCATGATCACAACCGTCACGAGTTTCGCCGGCTCCGACGGCTGGAAGAGACGGACCCCGGCGACTTCGAGCCAGGACGTCGCACCCTTCGCGGTGGCGCCGAGACCCGGGATCCTCGGCGAAAGGATGAGGAAGGCGTCAAGCAAGACGAGCGGGCCGAGCCATCCCTTCAGTTTCTGAAGGTCCAGCAGCCAGGCGGCCAACATGCCGATAACGCCAAGCCCGATGCCGAGGAGATGTCGCCGGAACATCGCGTCACCGCTGCCCATCGCCGAGGTAGCCGACTGGACCATCACGCTGCCGTACAACAGCAACAGGACGGCGGAAACGACCAGAGGCACGTTGACCCACTTGACCACCGAGCGTGTGCGTGTGGCGATCATCGGCTACCTCGAGATGTCCACGGCTTGGACATGTTCCACGGGCAGACCCAGCAGGGACGCGAGGATCTCCCGAGCAGCCGGGCCGGCGATCGCGCCCCCGTGACCGCCTTGTTCGACGACCACTGCGACCGCGTACTGCGGATCGTCGGCCGGGGCGAAAGCCGCGAACCACGCAAAGTCGTCCTTGCCTGTCACCTGCGCCGTCCCGGTCTTACCGGCAACAGTGGCGCCGAATCCCCGAAACGCGCTCTCACCGGTCCCCTCCTCGGTCACGTCCACCAGCGCACGACGCATGATTGCGAGGTTCGCGTCGCTGACCTGGGGCTCGGCAGCCGTCTCGGGCTCGTATACTCGAACGGGTTCGCCGCTGGAGTCCAAGACCTCCTTGAGCACATGCGGACGTACGATCTTTCCGCCGTTTGCGATTCCTGCATAGCCCGCCGCCACCTGCAGCGGGGTGGCGAGAAGGTCTCCCTGGCCGATCGCGATGTTCACGGTGTCACCCGGGAGCCACTTCTGATATTCAGGATAGTTCTCGTTGAACTCGAGCTTCCACTGAGCGTCGGGTACCCGGCCGTTCACCTCGCCAGGGAGATCGATCCCGGTATCCGATCCGAATCCGAACTCCCGGAACATCTTCTGCAGCTTCTCGTCGCCTTGCTTGTAGAACTCGTATCCGATCTCGTAGAAGACCGTATCGCAACTCTCAACGATCCCGTCATGGAAGCTGATCGTCCCGTGACCGCCGTGGTCCCAGCACCACTTCGGCCATTGCTCACCCATCTCGGTCCACTTACCCGGACAGTAGTACTGCGCCCACTCCCGGCTGACTCCGTACTCGAGGCCGGCCAGACCCGTGAACGCCTTCATGGTCGAAGCGGTAGGGTACTGCGCCATGATCGCCCTGTTGGTAAGCGGGTACTCGCTGTCCTTTGCGTTGAGTGCCTCCCAATCGGCCTCGGCGATGCCCCCCAGAAACAGCTCGGGATCGTACGTGGGGTAGCTCGCCATGGCGAGAACGTCTCCGGTCTTCACGTCGAGAGCCACCGCTGCGCCGGCTGCCGCATCAGGGAACTCGTCGTCGTGCGCCTCCTCCAGCGCCCTCACGAGTGCCTGCTCGGCTACCGCCTGAACGTCAGCGTCGATCGTGAGGACGACATCGCTCCCGGGAATCGGCTCCGCCTCCTCGATCAAGCGCCGGGCCCGACCGGCTGCGTCCACCTCGATCCGGCGATACCCCTTGTCGCCTTGGAGCACTGACTCGAACTGGATCTCCGCTCCCGTCTTGCCGACGACGTCGCCGAGAGCGTAGCCCTCGAACTCCGGCAGCTTGAGCTGCTCTTCTGAGACCTCCCCCGTGTATCCGAGAACGTGGGCCGCGAGCGTCCCTTTCGGGTGCGTGCGTACCGCAAGAGTCTGGATCTCGACGCCGGGATACTCGGCCTCGTGCTCCGACAGGTACGCGACGACTTGCGCCGAAACGTCTACCGCGACCACCCGAGGGGCCAGCGCCTCCTGGCGCTTCGACGACACTCGCTCCTCTATCTCGGACACGGGTATGTCCAGGAGCGTGGACAGCCGGTACAGGAGGTCCTCATCGTCTTTCGCGGACGGCGCAACGCACACTGCGAGAGCAGGCCTGTTCTCGACCAGGGGTGTGCCGTTACGGTCCAGTATGCGTCCCCGTGGCGCGTCTACGTTGAGTTCGCGAACGCGATTGTCGTCCGCCATGGCCGAGAATTCCGCGCCCGACAATACCTGCATGCTCCACAGCCGCACCAAGAGCGAGCCGAGCACCAGGAGTATCACCACTCCCAGTGCGGCATACCGTCCTTTGAGGTCTTCGCGATAGGTGGCCATCAGTCCGTTCTCGTCTGAAGCGGGCCGACCTCCGCATGGGTGCCGACCCGATCGTCGTTTTCGCCGAGGATGAGTCGGCGCCGGTCACGCCAGGCGCCGGAATGTACGCATGGGCCGCTCCCGCCGCAAGAACCGCGCCAAGAACGGGAACAGCACGAGCGCCAACACGCCATTATACAGTGCGCTTGGGATGGAGATTCGCCACAACGAAGCCCACAGGGCCCCAGCTTCGCCGAGGACAGCCAACAGCAGCGCATATGATACTTCCGCCACCAGACTCGCAGTGAAGAGCACCGAGAGGGGCAGCAACCAGCCTTCGGCGAACATGTTCGCCGACAGCGAGCCCGCAACATGACCCACGACCGCAAGGACAAGCGCCATGGGTCCGATCGGGCCCGTACCGAGCAGGTCGAACACGAGGCCCGCAGCGAAGCCGGCAGTGGACCCGGCCTGTGGCCCCTCCACGAGCGCGAGCGTCACCACCACAAGCAGTAATAGGTTCGGAACCACGCCGCCTATCGCAAGGTGCGGAGCGATCGCCACCTGGAGGAGAGCCGCAACAAGGATTGCTAGAACGGTGGGGACAACGCGTCTCATTCTGCGGCCCCCACATCGGTCTCGGGTGGAGCTCCGACCAGCACGATGACCTCTTCGATGCCGCTGATCTGCGCTGTGGGGCGGACCCGCAACCTCGGGAACAAGTCGTTCTCGCGCAGTTGCACGTCCTCGATCTCTCCGATCATCAGTCCCTTCGGATACACACCGCCCATCCCTGACGTAAGCACCACGTCTCCCGCCGTCACCGTGGTCTGTCTGCTTACGTATTCCATGGTCACGGCACCGTCGATCGACCCCCGAACGATACCTTCCGCACGCGTCGACTGGATCATGGCGGCAACGCCGCTGCGCTGATCTGTTATGAGACGCACCCGTGCACTGTGTTCCGCCGCTTCGATGGTCTGGCCGAGCAGTCCTGCGGGTGCGAGGACCGGCATGCCGGTGTCGACTCCGTCTGCAGTGCCTCGATCGATAGTGATCACGCCATGCCACCCGCTTGTCGGACGGCCGATGATTCGTGCCCCGATCGCGTCGAGTTGTCGCGCCTCGATGAAGCCGACCAGATCTCGGAGTCTCTCATTCTCCAACCTGGCTTCCTCGAGCTCCGCCACACGTTCTCTCAGCTGCACGTTCTGCGTGCGCAACTCCTCGATCTCACTTCGGGAGACCGTCAGCCCCGCCACCCAGTCCCCAACGGCACGAAACGGCGTCGTGACCCATTCGCCAGCTGCCGACACCGGTGCGGCAACCGCCTGAAGTCCGTTGCGGGTCCTGTGCAGGACGCCGTTATCGCCTTCGCGGAAATAGACCGTGGTGAGAACCAGCGACGATACGACGAGGAGCGCGAGTAACGCGCGCCTTCCGCCTGGGCGATCGGGCTGAGGTAAGTTCAAGGGCACAGCGAAAAGCCCCTAGCGTCCGCCGGTGAGAACCTTCTTGAGGGCGTCGATCTCCTCCAGCGCCATGGCAGATCCGTCCACGACGTTGGTCAACGCGTTCTCGGAAACGTGTACGGGCATGCCGGTCTCGTGTCTGAGGCGCTCGTCCATCCCTCGGAGCAGCGATCCGCCGCCCGTGAGGACGATCCCGTACTCCATGAGGTCGCTGGCGAGCTCGGGAGGAGTCTGCTCGAGTGTCGCCTTGACCGCGGCTATGATCGCGGTCAGCGGTTCCTCGAGCGCTTCACGGATCTCCTCGGACTCGAGCGTGATCGTGCGGGGAAGCCCCGTCATCAGATCGCGTCCTCTGACCTCTGCATCCACTTCTTCGAGCAGCGGCCAAGCTGACCCGATCTCGAACTTGATCTCCTCCGCAGTCCGTTCGCCGATGAGAGTGTTGTACACACGCTTCACGTGCGTGATGATCGCCTCGTCGAACTCGTCACCGGCGATGCGTATCGATTGAGCCACCACGATTCCGCCGAGTGAGATGACCGCGACCTCGGTCGTGCCGCCGCCGATGTCCACGACCATGTTGCCGGTCGGCTCCTGTATCGGAAGTCCAGCACCGATGGCAGCTGCCATGGGTTCTTCGATCAAGTAGGCCTGTCGCGCGCCAGCCTGCATCGTTGCCTCGAACACCGCGCGTTTCTCGACCTCCGTCACACCTGACGGAACGCACACGACCACGCGAGGCTTGGGCTGCCAGGGGAACCGCTTGACGCGAGTCTTGTTGATGAAATAGCGCAGCATCGCTTCGGTGACTTCGAAATCCGCGATCACACCGTCCTTGAGCGGACGTATCGCGACAATGCTCCCGGGCGTGCGTCCGAGCATGCGCTTCGCCTCTATGCCCACAGCGAGCACGCGCTTGGTGTCCTTCTCGACCGCCACGACAGACGGCTCGATGAGCACGATGCCTCGTCCGCGCACTGAGACCAGCGTATTTGCCGTCCCAAGGTCGACAGCCATGTCGCCACCCCAGGAGTTGAAGAACATATCGATGAGCGACACTGTCGCTGTCTCCTTTCGAGAACCGACTCGCCGACGCTGCCGATGACGCCAGGAGCCGCCAAGAAAACGCAGTCCGCATGCGAAAACAGCCCGGAACACCTGCATTTCCGCGGCCGTACATGAGAACCCGGACAAGTGTAGCACAGAGGAATGCGTGAAACGGCTACGGGACGGCAACATCTCCCAGGTAGCGGGCCTGTACCCCTGAGTCGCGCGGCATCACATGAGCCCCAACTCCCGCATGCTGCTGTGCTCTCCGCCATCGCCGATAACGACATGGTCGAGCAACTCGATCCCGAGGACATCGCCAGCCTTGACGAGTCTGCGCGTGAGCTGGATGTCCGCTCCTGAAGGAGTGGGGTCCCCACTCGGATGGTTATGAGTCACCACCAGGGAGGCCGCGGAAACTCGAACCGCGTCTTTGAAGAGCTCCCGCGGGTGCACGATCGAGGCGTTCAGACTGCCCACGGACACCTCGACTATTCGCATCAGGTGGTTTCGGGTGTTGAGTGCGAGCGCCCAGAAGTGCTCACGGTCAGCTCCTCGAAGCTGCGGCCAACACAGTTCGACAACGTCCTCCGGGGTTGAGACGGTCGTTCGCGAAGTCCCTCGCCAGGTGGTTGCCCGGCGACTCATCTCGAGCCCGGCGAGGAGACGCGCAGCGGACGCCGGACCGACTCCCGGCAACGCAACGAGGTCCTCGGCGCACACGCGCCACAGCGCATCCGGAGAGGGATGATCTCTCAAGATACGCTGCCCGCAGTCCTCGGAGTCCCCCATGAGGACGGCGACAAGACCCGCGTCAGAGACAGCGTGTCCCTGGCCACTCAGCAGAAGCTCCCGCGGCGTACGTTCGACGCCGACCGGTCGTGGCGCCACTGCGCCACCTCCCCCCAGATCACCCAGCGATAGACAACGACGATCGTGGCACGCGGGAGATCAGGAGCTGCGCTGCGTAGCCGATGGCCATACCAGCGGGAATGCTCAGACCGAGGGATATCGGAAGCAGCATCAGGGGTGCTGCCGAGCCTGTGACGAACGTGGCGGCGACGAGCTGGGCAACAGCGTTGGCCGCGGAGCCCGCCAGGGACCAGCCCACAGCCGAGAGTCCCGGAACTTGCGACCTTGCAAGGGTCATGACGGTCCATGCGGCAAGGGCCCCCGCAGCCGACATGAACATAGTCGGTCCCGCTATCATGCCGGTCGCGAGGCCCACAAGAGCGACCCTTCCCAAAGACACGGCGAGCGCCGGCCATGTGCCAAGAGTCGCAAGGGCGACGACCACTGCGATGTTCGCGAGTCCGAGCCTGAGTCCGGGGACGGGCATCGTCGGCAAGATGACGCTCTCGACATACCCCAGCAAGGCAGCCAACGTCATGAGAAGTGCGGCGAGCGCAATGCGACGCGCTCTCGCGGTCTCAGCGTGAAACGGCATCGAGACTGGCCTCCTCGAGCCCGTTGGGTTGCGTGGCCAGCATCGCGGTGACGCCGTTCGGTGCACACACGACCGGACGTCCAGGCGCTACCCGGCCCATATGGACGCACAACTTGTCGGGACATGTCGACTCGACACACACCAGCTCGCCGTCGCGCACTTCGAACACCACTTCACCCAGCCGTCCATCAATCGCGTAGATCCCGGGTGTGTCCAAGGCGATGGTGCTCTCGCCGTACGGGCTACGAATGACGGCCGAGGCCTCGGCGCTGTGTCCGGCCATCCACGATGTGGGCACCGCCGCGACCGCGGCGACGACGAGGAACGCGAGCAGCTTCAAGTCCCCGCGAGTCATTAGGGTTCGGTGCTCTTGGCACTCTCCGGTGAGGGTCCGGCAGCTTCGGTGATGGAACGCTGCGCGACGAAGCCGTCGACCTTCGGTCCTCGGCCGTCCAGCTTCGTCGCAGGGGCGATTGCTGCGCGACCTGTCAGGTCGATGCATTCCTGCGGACAGACTTCGACACAGATGCCGCAACCCGTGCACTTGTCATAGTCGACGACGGCAAGCATGTCGACGACGTGAATGGCGTCCTCTGGACACTCCTTCTCACACTTCCGACAAGCGATGCAGCACATCGAGCAGTATTCCTTGCGCTGCTTGACCTTGTCGTGCGAGCTGCATCTGACCGCCACCGGGCCGTTCTCCGGAATCATGGCCAGCAGGTGCATCGGCCCGCGAGGGCATTCGCCCACGCACACTTCGCAGCCAGTGCACTTGTCCAGGTCGATGACGGGCAGGCCTCGTTCGTCCATGGTGATCGCGTCGAAGGGACAAGCCCTTGCGCAATCGCCGTAACCGAGGCATCCGAAGGGGCATGCCAGGTCCCCGCCCGCCACTTTGACTGCGGCGTTGCACGACATCACGCCCGCGTAGTCGAACGTCCGGGTCGCGGCCCGGCCCCCGCCGCATTGCCTCACCGAAACCGCCGATGAAACCTCGCACTTCTCTACGCCGAGCACATCCGCCACGGCGTCGGCCACCATCTGTCCCCCGGCGGTGCATGCGTTGACCTCGATGGAACCCTGGGCCATCCCCTCTGCCGCACCGAAGCACGACGGGTTGCCGCAAGCGCCGCAGTTCGCCCCGGGAAGCACCGAGAGCACGGCCTCGATGCGCGGATCCGTTTCCACGAAGAACCGCTTCGAGGCAGCTGAGAGCATCGCGGCAGCGATGAGTCCGATCGCACTCAGTGCGATCGCCGCCTGTATCACGAGCATGAGATCCATGATCCTCCTAGATCCCGAACAGGCCGCTCAGTCCGACGAAGCCGAGCGAGAGCAGTCCCGCAGTGACGAACGCCATCGGCAGTCCTCGCATGATCGCGGGCGCGGGCGCGACTTCCAAACGCTCCCGCAGGGCCGCAAACGTGATCAAAGCGAATCCGAAGCCGAGTGCAACGCCGATCGTGTAGACGACCGCCTCGAAGAACCCGAAACCGTACGGAAGGTTCATCTTGAAGAACCCGGGCTTGACTGATTCGGTCGCGGTGGCGAGCACCGCGCAGTTCGTCGTGATCAGCGGCAGATAGATGCCGAGAGCCCGGTACAACCCCGGACTCGCCTTGCGAAGATACATCTCCACGAATTGCACGAGCGCCGCGATGACGAGGATGAAAGCAGGAATGTAGAGGAACTCGCCCACGCCGAGCGGCACGAGCAGAACGTTCCAGAACACCCATGTGGCCGTGGAGGCCAGCGTCATGACGAACAGGACCGCTCCGGCCATCCCGATCGCGGTGTCCATGGATCCGGAGACACCGAAGAACGGACAAAGGCCGATGAATCTTGTGAGCAAGATGTTGTTGACGAGGGCAGCGCCCAGGAGGATGAGCCCGAAGTACTGCAAGGTCTCCACTACGCGCTCCTCTCTTCAACGGCGCACGCCTGCGCGCGAACGCGCCGCGCGTCAAGTCGCTTGTTGAGCGCCTTGGCTCCCGCGATCATGAAGCCGAAGATGATGAACGCGCCTGGGAAGAGAAGGGTGATGCCGGGACCCCGGTACCAGTCCGGCAGCCGGACCAATGACGCGCCCATGAACACGATCTCTCCGCTGCCGACAAACTCTCGTATGGTCGCCAGCACCATGATCACGAGCGCGAAACCGAGGCCCATTCCCAGGCCGTCCGCAATCGCCAGGTGCACGCGGTTGTGGTAGGCAAAGGCCTCTGCCCTTCCAAGGATTATGCAATTCACCACGATGAGAGGGATCCACACACCAAGGAATGTGTAGATCGCCGGGATGAACGCGTGCATCGTCAAATCCACGATCGTAACGAACGACGCTATGACAACGATGAAGACGGGGATACGCACTTGCTCAGGAATGAATCCCCGAAGCGCGGCGATGATGATGCTCGACATCGTGAGCACGAAGATCACTGCCATACCCATGAAGAAGGCACCCTCGAACTTCGTAGACACGGCAAGCGTCGCACACAGACCTATCATGAGAACGGTCAGCGGGTTGTCGACCGCGAGCCCGCGCTTGAAGACGCTCACCCACTCCCTCACTGTTCCGCTCCCCCTCCTTCTCCGCTCACTGCCGCCCACACATGACCCGCGGCCAGCACACCGCTCCGGACGCCATTCGACGATTTCGTCGCGCCGGAAATCGCGTCGAATCCCCCCGCCGCTGCGTCGATGTCTTCGGCGTTCCATCCACGGAACTGGTCCAGGAAGCCTGGCTCCGTCATGACCTTCGTGCCCAGTCCAGGTGTCTCGTTCTGGGTCACGATACTGACACCGGTGACTTTCCCATCTCTATCCACGCCCACTACCATGCGCATGGGTCCACCGTACCCGCGCGGCGCGACGAGGACTCCGAACGCATCCTCACCTGCTGAGAAGAGACCTTCCACTGCGGTATCGCCCGCCGCAGCCCGAGCCTCCTCGAGCGTTGCCGCGTCTTCGACCTCCACGAACTCATCCGCATCCGGCAGGACCTCGCGCAACGCCTCTTCGCGTGCCCGACGTTCCTGTTCCTCGATCCGGTCGCGCGTGAGCTGATACGTGAACGCGAGAGACGAAGCCGACAGGACACTCGTCACGATCACGGCGGCAATCATCCGCGTGGGTGTCGACGGCGCTCTATCCACCTCGGCCCTCCCATCCGAACGTGCGCGGACGGAAGGCACGATCGATGAGCGGGACGAGCCCGTTCATGAATAGGATCGCCCACGTCGTCGCTTCCGGCAGAGGGCCGTAGAACCGCCCGACCACGTTCACCAGCCCGCACCCACACGCGAAGAGGAGCCGCCCGCGCTTGGTCATGGGTGATGTGACGTAGTCGGTGGCCATGAAGAAAGCCCCGAGCATGACTCCGCCCGCCAACACATGGAACACGGGATCGGAACCGAAAGCCCACGACAGCAGTGCCACCGTGCCTACGTATCCGGCGGGGACTCGCCAGTCGATGATGCCCCTCGCGATCAACACCAACCCGCCGACGATTAGCAGTGCCGCCGATATCTCACCGAGACTGCCCTCGAGATTGCGGAAGAGAAGCGGCTGGTACTGCGCCGCGAGGTCGTACGAGTACGCACCGGCAGCCGCGCGATCCGCGGCTTCGATCGCCAGGCGGGTGGCGCCCGTTATCGCGTCGAGTCCGTCTGTGGCCGATACGTCGATAGCGTTGAACCAGCCACCTGCGAACGGTTGGACCTCCGACAGGACCCCCGCCCACGAAATCGCGACGATTCCTCGGCCGACGAGAGCCGGGTTGAAGATGTTCCATCCGAGACCGCCGAAGAGCATCTTGGCCAAGCCGATGGCAAGTATCCCCCCCGCGACCGCCATCCACCACGGAGTACGCGGCGGAAGCGCGAGAGCCAGCAGCAATCCGGTGACCAAAGCGCTTCCGTCCCATAGTGACTGGGGACGCTTGGCGAGGTAGTTCCACACGGCCTCGGTCGCCAAAGACGATCCGATACACGAGACAAGCAGCAATACGGCCACCCAGCCCATGTTCCAAACTGCCCAAGCCGTCACCGGAAGCAGAGCGGCAACCACCCAGAGCATGATGTGGGTGACGTTCTCCTTGGCCGCGATGTGCGGCGACGAGGCGAGAACCGGGCGCTCGAGCGCTGTCGAGACCTCGTTCACAGCTTCGCCCCCCTCGAGAGCAAAGCTCCCTTGGCAACGCGGATGAGTTGAACGAGCGGGCGACGTGTCGGACACACATAGCTGCAGCACCCGCACTCGATGCAGTCCAGCGCGTGATAGCGTTCAGCCCCGTCCCAGTCAGACCGGTTAGCGTATATGCCGATGGCGAAAGGCTCGAGGAACATCGGACAGGCCTGGGAGCATCGACCGCACCGGATACATGGTTGATCGCCGATGACAGCGGGGGCGACCACCCCCTCCGGCAGCGCCACGATCCCTGATGTGCCCTTTATCACCGGATATGAAGTGTCGGCGATACCTTGGCCGGTCATGGGTCCGCCTGCGATCAGCCGCCCGGCGCCCGGAAGCAGGCCGCCCGCGGCTTCGAGGAGACTCTGCGCAGGCGTCCCGAGCAGCGTCAGGAAGTTGCCCGGGCGCGCCACGGCGCCCGTCACTGTGATCACCCGCTCCATGAGAGGCCGCCGGTTCTCTACAGCCTCTGCGATCGCTATGGCCGTGCCGACGTTGTGGACGAGCGCACCCGTTGCCGCGGGTAGTTTTCCGTGCGGGACTTCCGCCTCCATCACTGCCCAGATGAGCTGCTTCTCAGCGCCTTGCGGATAGTGGGTGGGAAGCGGCAATACTTCCACGTCGTTCCCCGCTACCGCCTGGAGGGCCTCGATGGCGTCCGGCTTGTTGTCCTCCACCCCGATGACGACCCGGGAAGCGCCGACCATGTCGCGAATGTGTCTCGCCCCGGCGACGACGCGATCGGGCCTATCGAGCATTTGGCGATGATCGCAGGTCAGATAGGGCTCGCACTCACATCCATTGAGGATCACAGTGCTGATCGGCATGTCCTTGGGCGGTCGCAGCTTCACGTGAGAAGGAAAGGCCGCGCCGCCCAACCCCACTACACCTGCGGCGCGAACGATGTCTTGCGGAGTCTCCGCATCGGGAATCGCAACGAACGTGTCCCAATCCTGCTCGGCGTCCGGGACGATCTCGACGGCCTTGCTGCGGTGTCCGGAGAAGAGTACCTGGTCGATGACCGCCTTGACCTCGCCCGCGACAGGCGAGTGCACGGGAGCGCTGACCATGGCTTCGACGTCTCCGACCACTTGGCCCCGCTCGATGCGCTCTCCGCGTTCGACCACCGGCGAACACGGGGCGCCCAGATGCTGACTCATGGGAATGACGAGCCGCTCTGGAATCGGTGCTCGCTGTACCTGGGCCCCTCGCGTAGCGTCTTTGCTGGTCGGAGGGTGTATGCCACCCCGAAAGCCGGCGTTCGGCAACCCGAAACCCCTCAAACGTAAGACGGACTTGTAGCGGGATTCTACCTTGGAGCCCGATATTCCTGCATCAATCAGCGGAAATGCGAGCAGCGCTTCACTCGCCGAAGAAGATCGCAATCTCGCGCTGTGCGGACTCGGGCGAGTCGGAGCCATGGACGATGTTCGCGTCCATCGTCAGCCCGAAGTCCCCCCTTATCGTGCCCGGGGCCGCGTCCCGAGGGTCCGTGCTCCCCATCAGCTTGCGACACACCGCGACGGCTTCCGGTCCGGACAAGACCATCTTCACTACAGGTCCCGAGGTTATGTACGCGATAAGTCCCTCATAGAACGGCTTGCCCTCATGCTCGGCGTAGTTCGCGGCTGCCTGCTCGGAAAAGATCCGGCCGTGCTCCATCCGTTCGATCTTGAGGCCCGTGTTCTCGAAGCGCGCAATGATTGCGCCCACGAGCCCCCGCGCGACGGCATCGGGCTTGATCATGACAAACGTATTCTGCTCCACGTGATTCCTTCCTCATCTCGAGATCGTTGCGATGTGAGGGACGCTATGAGTCGTCTCCGCTGGATGTCCAGTCGTTCTCCACGCCGGTGACCTTCCAGCCGACGCCTTCGCGCGCGAGCGTGAACTCGTAGCTGAGCGGCGCGCCGTCCGACGGCGTCACCGTGACAAGCGCACGAGACGTCCTCGGCGATCGTTCCACCGATTCCAAGGTGTACTCCTTCACGGGCGGCAACTTCGCCATCTCCCGGTCGACATCAGCGGCGGGCACGGCCACCCAGTAGCCGTCCACGGGCCCGCCCTCGGAGTGCGCGTCGAGCAGGCCGGAGACCGTCATTCCCTGAGTCGGGTATCCGTAGCCGAGGAAGAAGGCGGCAGCGAAACCGCCCACGAGTACCGCGACGCCCACAAGGGCGATGACGACCACGGTCCAGGGGTTGCGGTCCAGGCGCCGCGCGGACCTCTCCGAGTGTCGCGCCAACCGGTCCCGTTCGCGCATCTCCTCCTCGGTCATCGTAAAGAAGCTCGTGTCGAGCTCATCTTCGTCCTTGTCGAAGATGCCGACTGCTTCCCCATCCGCCGGCGTCTCGGATGCCGAGGAATCCGGTTGCGACGGCGGAGCCTCCACGCCCGTCACCGACAGAGCGAGAAGCTCGTCGGTGGACCAGCCGTCATCTGCCGAAGACCCCTCAGCAGGGACCGTCACGGGGGGCATCTCGCCGGTCGACCAGCCCTCGACGACCTCCCTGGCGGGGAGGGCGGCCCGACTGGCTTCGAAAGCCTTGAGGGCGTCGGGTGACAACGTGTGCGAGTGCAGCTGCGTCGCCTTCTCGAAGGCCTTCACCGCGTCCTCGTGCCGGCCGAGCACGTGGAACGCGATTCCCAAGTTGGCGAGCGCCTTTCCTCGGCCGGTGTAGGTGTCGAACCCGAGCGCGGCCTTGTAGGACTCGACGGCGTCTTCCGGACGGCCCATCTGCATGAAGGCAAGACCCAGGTTGTTCAAGGCCTTGCCGGGATCGGGATTGTCGCCATCGAGCGCCGCCTGACGGTACGTGACGGCGGCCTCCTCATGCCATCCCATCTCCATGAGTGCGCCGGCGAGTCCCTGAAGTGCCTTGTAGTGGGTAGTGTAGTCGGGTTCCTCGAGCGCGGCGCGGTATTGCTCGACGGCATCCGCGTACTCCCCAACCGCGGCATGCGCAGCAGCGAGGTTCGCCCGTGCAGCTCCCCGCCGGTCGTACAGCTCGTCCCGCATCGCATGTCCGTAGACCGTGACCGCGTCCGAGTAGCGGCGGAGCCGCATCAGCGCGTTGCCCGCCATGTGGTACGCCGCACCGTTGCCTTCCGTGCCGCGTCCGGCGGCGGCAAGGAAGCCCTTGGCGGCGGCGCGGTAGTCGCCGTCGTCGTAGGCCTTCTTCGCTTCCTGGAACCGCGCCTGGTCCACGTGACCCCCGGTGGGAAACTACTCGGCTGCGCTCTCGATGGTCACCGACTGCATCAGGTCACCGACCTGGATCTGGTGAACGACATCGAGCCCTTCGACGACTTGCCCGAACACCGTGTACTGCCCGTCGAGTCCGGGTTGCGGCGCAAGACAGATGTAGAACTGGGATCCTGCCGAGTTCGGGTCCATCGAACGCGCCATCGCCACGGTGCCCTCAAGGTGCTGGCGAGCATTGAACTCGGCCTCGAGACGATACCCGGGTCCGCCCGTGCCCACGAGTGGATCGTCCGTCTTCGACAGCGGGTCCCCGCCCTGGACAACGAAGCCCGGCTCTACCCGGTGGAATTTGGTGCCGTCGTAGAAACCCTTCTGCGCGAGTTCGATGAACGCCGCAACGTGCTTGGGCGCGTCTTCGGGGTAGAACTCGAACTTGATCACACCCTTCGGGGTTGTGATGACGGCGATCTCCTCGCCAGTGGGTTCGTACGTGGGTGTGTACAAGGGTTCCTCCTCGGGAAGCGTCTCGTCTTCTTCGGCGGTATCTTGCTCCGCGGGCTGTTCCGTCGCCTGCTCGGACGGCTCATCCTCGGCGGGCTGGGAACATCCCTGCAACACGAAAAGCGAGGCAACGAGCACGAACGCGAGTAGTACGAGAGACAGACGTGCAAGGCGTGGGAACATGCGTGGCGGTCCTCCTGAATCCGTGAAATGTGCGCGATTGTTGGCGCCGAACCGTGAGTCATTCTATCAGTGCTGCACCGTGGTGATAAGGAGTATGCTGTCAGGGTATGTGCCATCACGCCCGACGCGTGCGATGCCGCGGGCCCCGTGCCTGCGGCTCTCTGTACCAAGGAGGAGATGCACTTGGGAGCGCCAAGCACTGACACTGTCCGCAACGTCGTTCTCGTCGGCCACGGCGGTGCGGGCAAGACCTCACTCGCGGAGGCGATGCTCTACCTGGCCGGCGCTACCTCCCGTCTTGGGAGCGTGGACGAAGAGCACAGCAATCTGGATTTCGATTCCGAGGAGATCAAGCGCAAGTTCACGATCAACCTCGCGTTGGCGCCTCTGGAGCACAAGGGCGTCAAGATCAACGTGATCGACACCCCCGGCTATGCGGACTTCATGGGCGATGCTGTGGCCGGCATGGAAGCAGCCGAGATGGCTCTATTCGTGGTCGATGCGATATCCGGGCCGCAGGTGCAGACCGACAGGCTGTGGCGGATCGCGGGTGACATGGGCATCGCACGCGCGATCTTCGTCAACCGGCTCGACAAGGAACACGCTGATTTCGAAGCCGCTGTTCAGAAGCTGGTGGACGACTTCGGGCACCGTGTGGGCGCCGTACAGATCCCTATCGGCAAGGAGCACGAGCTCAAGGGTGTCGTTGATGTGATCCGGATGAAGGCCTACGTGCACGGTGACGGCACACAGGTCACCGAGACGGACATCCCCGAGGAACTCGCGGACTCTGCCGAGCAGTGGCGCGAGAAGCTGCTCGAACTGGTTGCCGAGGCGGATGATGACCTCATGGAGAAGTACCTCGAAGGCGAGGCGCTGACCCAGGAGGAGTTGGAGACCCTTCTCGACAAGGCGATCGCTCAGAGCATCTTCATCCCGGTGTTCGCAGGCTCGGCGACCGAGCTGATCGGCGTGCGCGACCTGCTCGACGAGATCGTCGGCTTCTTCCCCCCGCCCACCGCTCACGGCGCCGTGCCGACAGCCGACGGCGGTGAGATGGAGATCTCGACCGGCGGCGAGACGGTGGCGTGGGTCTTCAAGACCATGTCCGACCCGTATGTCGGTCGACTCAACATGGTCAAGGTGATGTCCGGGACCCTCACGCCCAACAGCGAACTCATCGACTCGCGCACCGGCAAGAAGGAGCGCATCGGGCACGTCTACAAGATGGTCGGCAAGGAGACCACCGACGTCCAGGCCGTCCCCGCCGGCGACATCGCCGTACTCCCGAAGCTGGACGACGTCACGACAGGCGACACTTTGAGTGCGTCGGCCAAGGTGGAATTCGCGCCGATTCCCTTCCCGGAACCGCTCTATCCAGTGGCCATCGTCGCGGCTACCAAGGCCGACGAGGACAAGCTGGGCATGGCATTGAACAAAGTCGTGGACGAGGATCCGACACTGCGTCTCGACCGCGACGAGGAGACCAAGCAGACGGTACTCTCGGGTCTGGGCGACACCGCGATCGACGTCGTTCTCAGCCGTCTGCGCGAGAGGTTCCACGTGGAGACGGAGCTGCGGGAGCTTCGCATCCCGTACCGGGAGACGATCCGCAAGACGGCACAGGCGCAGGGGCGCCACAAGAAGCAGACCGGCGGATCAGGACAGTTCGCCGATTGCTGGCTCCGCCTCGAGCCTAACCCCGGCAAGGGATACGAGTTCGTCGACGAGATCGTCGGCGGCAAGATTCCTCGGCAGTACATACCGGCGGTGGACAAGGGTGTGCAGAACACCATGGCCGAAGGCGTCATCGCCGGCTATCCCGTCCAAGACGTGAAGGTGGCCGTCTACGACGGCAGCTACCACAGCGTCGACTCGAACGAGATGGCGTTCAGGACCGCCGCACGCATCGGCTTCCGCGCAGCAGCAGAGAAGGCCGACCCTATCATCCTCGAACCCATCGCAACGCTGGAGATCAGCGTGCCGGACGAGTACTCCGGCGCTGTGATGGGCGACATCTCGTCGATCCGCGGCAGGATCCTAGGTATGGATGCGCCTGCGCCGGGCGTACAGGTCATCAAGGCGCAGGCGCCATACGCCGAGGTCGTGCACTACTCGACCCACCTGCGCTCGATCACCAGCGGCACGGGGACCTACACGATCAGCATCGAATCCTACGAGCCGGTCCCCGGCGACATACAGAAGAAGCTCGTCGAGGAGTATCAGAGGGCACGCTCCGAAGGCAGCTAGTACCGGCTCGACAATTGAACGAACGAGGCCGGCCCGAAGTGGGTCGGCCTCGTTGTCGTTGGAGTGGCGCCCTCTACAGGATTCGAACCTGTGGCCTTCTGCTCCGGAGGCAGACGCTCTATCCACTGAGCTAAGAGGGCAATACGCCTCTGGCGCCAACGCACCATATCATACCCGCCGAAGTCGCCCAACCGGGAGTTCGGGCGTGGGTCGGCGGGCACTCCTTGCCCTGCCGGCGGAGCGTGCTGAGCCTTGAACGCGAGCCATGCGCAGCGCCATCGGATATCCTTGTCACACAGAGGGCAAGAGGAGGAGCGCGTGTCAGTCGGCAGGTGCCTCGTCATCGCGAATCCGGCCGCCAACCACGGCGAAACGGCACGTTTGATGCCGGTCATCGAGAGACTTCTGAACAATCTGCCCCATGATACCGTCATCACCGAGTCCGGCGGACACGCCATCTCAGTTGCGCAAGATGCCGCGGACTACGACCTGGTCGTTGCGGTGGGCGGTGACGGGACGGTCCACGAGGTCCTGAACGGTCTGATGCGCATCCCCGCTGAGGGGCGCCCGGCGCTCGGAGTACTTCCCACCGGGTCCGGCAACGACACTCGCAGGACGCTCGGGATTCCCACCGATCTGACCGATGCGGCGCTCGAGCTTGTCAGGGGTGAGAGACGGTCCTTCGACGTGGGCGTCTGCAACGGCGTGTATTTCAACAACAGCTTTGCTGCGGGACTGGACGCGAAAGTCACTGCCAAGGCGGTCGAGTACAAGCTGACCACGAAGCGCTCCGGATTGTGGCTCTATCTGACCGCGCTGATGCACGTGCTCCTGAACGACCTGGAGAGCTTCAAGCTGAGAATCTCATTCGACGGCGGGCTCGCAGAGATGCATGACACGCTCATAGTGGCCGTCACCAACGGTAAGACGTACGGGGGCGGGTTCCACATCACGCCCGATGCGATTCCTGACGACGGCGTGTTCGACGTGTGCATGATTGACCCGATGTCGCTGCCGGAGACTCTGCTGCGATTGCCCGCCGTCGTCCTCGGCAAACACACGCGGATGAGGCCGGTGCACATGTCCCGCCACACCTCGTTGGTCATCGAGTGCGACGTTCCGGTCCCCGCACAGATCGACGGCGAGGTCTTCCTCGACAGCCGATACGAGGTTTCCATGCTCGCGGGTGCCATCCGCTGCGTCGTCCCGCGCGGGAGCGAGTCGTGACTGGCCCTGTGAGCACGACATGGACGACGGTTCTCACCGGACTCGTTGTCGGCTACCTGATCGGCTCGATACCTTGGGCTTACATCATCGTGAGAAGCGTCACCGGAGAGGACATCACCCGTCACGGTACAGGCAATGTGGGAGCGATGAACGTCCGGCGGTCCACCGGCTCCTGGAGCTGGTTCGCCGTCGCGATGCTCGCTGACGCGCTGAAGGGACTAGTGCCGGTGGCCGTTGCGAAGTTCGCCGTGTCGGGCGTCTCGCTCGGCGTACTCGCCGAACCGGCAGGGTCGCGATTCGCCGAAGGTGTGGTTCCCGCCTCTGTGCTGCTTCCTGCAACGCTTGCCGGATGCGTGCTCGGTCACAACTACTCGTTATGGATGGCACTCGTCGAGAGGCGTTTCACTCGGACCGGGAAAGGCCTGGCCACGGGTGGAGGCGCGCTCCTCGCATACGACTGGCGCTACTTCGTCGCCGTGCTCGTGGTCGGACTCGCGGTCATCTACATCACCCGCTACATGATGGCGGGCCAGGTCGCCGCCACGGTCACCCTTCCCGTGACCGCCGTCGCGCTGCGCTCGCCCGACTGGCCGTTCACCATCCTCCTCGCCGGAGTGGTCTACGCGGCCCACCATAAGCGTTTCGTGGGACTGCTCCACGGCAAGGAGCCGAAGTTGTACGTGCGAGACCGGATGGGGCCGCGAGGTTGAACGGGTCCCGGCGCCGGCCACCCCGAGCACCTGGGGTACGGCTCGGTCCGCCTCCCCCGATGGACGAAGAAGGCCGGACTCCGCATCCGGCCTTCGTGCGTTCTCGCAATGGTCGGGCCGCTAGTCCTGCGAGATGGCCTCGCTCGGGCATGAATCCACGCAGATGCCGCACTCGGTGCAGTCCTCTGGACGAGCCATGACGGCGAAATCCTCGAGGTCGTAGCAGCTCTCCGGGCACTCATCGACGCAGATGCCGCAGGCGGTGCACAGGTTCGTATCGACTACAGGTACGGACATGGCCTTCGTTCCTTTCGACGCTCTTGCGCTGACAAGGTGGCGATATGATAGCACGCAGCAGGCACATATCGGCTATCGCACCTGGTCTCGCAGCTCCTCAGGGTCCCAGAAGCAGAACGGGTACGTGCGGTCCATGAGGATCTCGGTCTCTGCCTGCAAACCTTCGAGGCGCCGCAATTCCTCTTCGCGATCGGCCTTCAATGGTGCAAGCATCATGCCGAGCGCGCGATTCACTTGACGAATCTGTGCACCGAGGTCTTTTTTGTCTGCGCCGTCCTTGGATATGGCCTCGACGAGCTGAGCCTTCTTCTCGGCCAACCGCGTCGCCTCGGCCTGCTGCTCGCGACTATCGAACGGGACCTCGTCGAGCAGAGAATCGGGGTTATGGGCAATGCGATGGATCTGCTGCCGAAGCGCGCTCACTTCGCCCTGAGTCACCAGCGGTCCTCCTAGTGGCAGGAGCATGGTCAGAGATGCGACGACATACTTCGGCGGCTCTATGCCGAAGTAGCCCGCGATCACTGCGTCCGTCACCTGGTCGTAGTCCCCTCCGCCTACACCGTGGATGAACATGTCGGCAAGGAACACGCGCGTGAACATCGTGAGCGTCACCGCGCGCGGCGCGAGCCTGATAGGCAGCCCGGCCAGCACCTTCGCCGCGCGGTCGGCGTCACCCGGGAGTTCGATCTCTCCATCGCCGAGCCGCATGCGCAGCATGCCGTCCGGCCGGCCGACGAACACCGGGTCCCTGCGGCCGCGCCCTAGTGCCCAGAAGGGTGTTTCCGCCCATGTGCCATCCGACTCGAGATCGGGCCACGGCTGCGCCGCGGAACGCGTGCCCGTCCTCGACCGGAACGCGCCCAGTTCGTCGTTGTGGCGCCGCGCGAAAGATGCAGCGTCTACAAGCAGGCTCGCTGCGAACCTCCTGTATGACTCGGTGCCGACAACGGTGCTCAGCGGAAGCTCCAGGTAGTCCGTCCCCGCTGTCCTCTCGTACCGCCGTCGGGCGAAGGTGATCAGTTCGGCCAGGTTGTCTGCATCGCTCGCAGCAGACCGCAACGAGGTGCAGAAACGTCTGAAATTGACCGCGACGGAAGGTTCCGGGAGCGCGTCCAGCGCTCGGCCGGCGGCTTCGCACACTTCCTCGATGGCACGCTGTGCGGGAACGGGAGTGCACGCGTAGCATCCCTGCGGATCACCGACGGCCAGGTCCCACGCGCATCGGCTGACCTCAGGAGTCATGCATGGCGCGGTCACGTCCACGACATCGAAGCGGTCGCTGTCCACTACCAAGTCGACCGCCGTGCCGCCTGTCTCCTCGGCGAGTCTTTGCAGGAGGAAGTCCTTCACCCACACGCCCGGGTGGTAAAGCTCGGGCTGATGGCCCGTCATCACCAGGAGTTCCGGCGTGCCCGCCGGGACCGTTACCGGGACGCCGAGCCGACTCGAGAACGCGACGGCATCCTTCAGCGCCTGCTCTCTTGCAGAGCGTCGCAGTTCCGCCAGCGACCATCCCCCCACATCGCCCACCCAAGCCCGCGCCAAGGACGCATTCTCCCGCGTGAGAGATGCCCACTCGTCGACATCCGGCCACGTCAGCAGCTCGCCATCGCGCGATGGTACTTCGAGGCGGGGGCGGGCCATCGTTACACCAGGTGCTCGGGCGCGCCGATGCCGACCGGTTCGAGGGCGAAGAAAGGCTCGCCGGCCTCGGACCGTATCAGGGTGCCCCACGTCCGGGCGAGGTGCTCCATCATCCCGATCACGTCCCGGTTCGCCTCGTTCTCGGCAAACTGCGACCGGTATGCCCGCAACGCATCCAGTTTCACAGGCAGGTCCGATGCCACGTCCACCACGAACGACGGCTCCCGGAGCAACCGCAAGTGCACCGCCATGTACTGGTAGGCCCTGGCAGGGTAGTGCGGCTCGTGCGCCATTTCCGTCTTAGTGAACTTCGCGTAGAAACGAGCCGCAGTCGCGATCGCATGGGCAGCGACGTGATCTGGATGGGCGTCCTCGCGATACGGCACAAACAGCATCCGGGGTCGGAACTCGCGGATCACCTCTGCCAGCTCCTTGCGCGCATCTACGCAATCCATGAGGTACCGGTTAGGCTGCGACAGAGTGCGACGCTCCTGCACGCCGAGGATCTCAGCCGCCTGGGCCGCCTCTTGCATCCTGGTCTCGCGGGAACCGTGAGGAGTGGGCTCGCCATCGGTGAGGTCTACGACGACCACCGAGAGGCTCCGGCGGACCATCCCGGCCACCGTCGCACCCATGCCGATCTCCACGTCATCGGGGTGTGCGCCTATGCACATGGCGTCGATCATGAGCCCTCCTCGGCGAGCGCAGCATTCCATACCCGCATGTAGTAAGCGTAACGTTTCTCGTGGTCGTCGAGGTCCTCGCCGAAAGAGCGGTCATTGTCCGTGTAGATTCGCTCTACCGCGATCTCCCTGACACAAAGACCGATCCGCCACGCCTTCGCCCACAACTCGAGCGGCATGCCGTATCCCGACTCCTCGAAACTGATCGAGTCGAGTGCCGCCAGACGATACGACTTGAAACCGCAGAACGCGTCGGTGAGATGCCATCCCGTATGCTCGTTGATCTGTTCGGTCACTCGCCGGTTGATCATCTGCCGGGCAGCAGGGACGTCGCCGACCACAAGGCTTTCGGGCAGATACCTGCTCCCCGACACGATGTCCACATCGCCGTCCAGGGCGGCCAGGAACTGGGCAATGTGTGTCGGCTCGTGCTGACCGTCGCAATCCATCGTGACCAGGCGCGCCACTCCCCGGGCCCTCGCGACTGCGATGCCCTCCGCGAGCGCCCGGCCGTACCCCAGGTTGGCCGGGTGTGCGATGAGCGTGATGTCGTGGCGGGCAAGCAGTGCTGCGTGCGTGCCGTCGGTCGACCCGTCGTCGACCACGAGAATCTCCCCGTCGAAGTGCGCTCGAACGGCGTCGAGCACGTCTTCTACGGTGGACGCTTCGTTGTAGACGGGCAGGAGTACGGCATCGCTCACGGAAAGGCTCCAATACGTGCGTGCAGCGGAATACGCGGCTACGGGCTCGCAGTGCCGGGTTCGGAGGCCTCGCGCACCTCGAATGAGGTGTGCACCTGCGTTTGGGGACCCAACATCCCCTTCACCGTGCAGTACTTCTCCTCGGACAGTTCGATGGAACGCGACACTGCCGAGTCAGTGACACCGTAGCCGGTCACGACGTAGTGCAGCCGGATGTCAGTGTATATCTTGGGATACTCGTCCTCGCGCTGGTCTGCTTCGACCTTGATCTCGAGGCGGCGCACGTCCTGGCGCTTCTTCTCCAGGATCGACAGCACGTCCATGCCCGTACACCCTGCCATGGCGCACAGAAAGGCTTGCAGGGGTCTGATGCCCGCGTCATCGCCGGCGTGCTCGCTTCTGGCATCGAGGACTACTGTGTGACCCGCCTCGTCCCATCCAACGGCCTGGCGTCGCCCGCTGAAGCGAACGGTGACCTTGTCCATGAAAGCGATCCCCTCGCTCGGAGATACCGGATACTCTTGGTGTCTACCCGGTATCTTAGAGCTTTCGACCCACCATGCCTGCGAGCTCGCGGGGATTCATCGCCTTGCTGATGGCTTCCTCGAATGTGACTTTGCCGCCCTGAAGCAGAATCTTCAGGTGCTGGTCGAGTGTCTGCATCCCGAGTGATGCGCCACCCTGGATGATGGTCGACATCTGGTGCGTCTTGCCCTCTCGGATCAGATTCTGGATCGCGGGGATGCCCAACATGATCTCCATGGCCATGACCCGGCTGCGACCGTCGGTCGAGCGCAACAAGACCTGGGACAACACCCCCTCCATCGTCCCCGAGAGTTGCATCCGCACCTGCTGCTGCTGGTGCGGAGGGAAGACGTCGATGATGCGGTCAACGGTGGCCGGGCCGCCAGTCGTGTGCAACGTGGCGAGCACGAGGTGACCCGTCTCGGCGGCCGTGATCGCCGCGGAGATCGTCTCCAGGTCACGCATCTCTCCCACCAGGATCACGTCCGGGTCCTGCCGTAGGACACGCTTGAGCGCGGACGCGAAGGAGTGAGTGTCCTCACCGACCTCACGCTGGTTCACGTAACACATCTTGTTCTTGTGCATGAACTCGATCGGGTCCTCGAGGGTGATCACGTGCACGGCGCGGGTGTCGTTGATGTGATCGATCATCGCGGCAAGCGTGGTGGACTTGCCCGAGCCGGTAGGCCCGGTCACGAGGACGAGCCCGCGCGGCCGTTCGGCCAGGTATTTGCACACCTTCGGCAGGCCGAGCTCCTCGAGCGTGGGAATCTTCAGCGGGATGACCCGGAATACTGCGCCCATGGAGTTGCGCTGCTGGTACACGTTCGCACGGAACCGCGAAACGCCGGGAATGCTGTACGCGAAGTCGAGCTCCAGCTCGGTCTCGAACCTCTTCCGCTGCTCTTCGGACAGCAAGTTGAGAATCATCTCCATGGTGTCGCGTTGGGTGAGGGGCCGCATGTTCTCGACGGGGACGATCTCGCCACGCAGCCTGATTCCGGGAGGGCTTCCGACCGTGATGTGAAGGTCCGAGCCGCCGCGGTCGATCATCAGCCGCAGCAGCTCGTCGATTTGAGGAGCGTCCGTGTGCTTAGGAGGCTCCGCCCCGAGCCGTCCTTCGACGGCGGGACCGGCCGGCTCAGTGACTGGATTGGTCACTGCCGGAGAAACCTCCGGCACCGCTGCAGCGAGGGAAGTCGCGGGCCCGCCGGATTGCGGCAGCACGCCCTCGGGAACGTTTGGCGGCGGACCCGGGATTCCGTAGCCCGAGGGTCCCGTCGTGGCTTCCGGTGCGCCTGCGGAAGGCCGCACGACCTGCGCAGTGCTCACACCCGGGTTCGGGGACACGCCGCCGCCGACGGTCCCGGAAGGTGCCGTCGCACCCGACGGGGTCCCGTCCATGGCCGCGAGCGCGAGGATCTTCTCGACGAGCGCATCCACCGGCCCTGAGGCGGCGAGATGCGCCGCGGCTCCCACCTGGCGCGCCTTCACTGCAGACGCCTCGCTCGGCAGGAGCGACAGGATGATGACCTTCGCATTCGCGCCGGCAGCCTCGGCCTTGATCTGTTCGGTGAACGCGTACCCGTCCATGCCCTCGAGTTCGCCGTCCACGACGATCACCTCGGGCTGCTGTGACCCGACCATCCCCATCGCGCGTGGGGCGGAGAGGGCCGATATCACGTCGATGCCTCCGCCTGCCGATTGCAGACGGTTCTTGATCTCATCGACCAGCGACGCGTCCTCGTGGACGACGAGCACCTTCTTCTCAGCCACGAAAGGCCCCTTCCTGGATGAAGCTCGTCAGCACAGCAGCCGGTCGAAACCGGCACATATCATGTAATCGGCACCCGGGCACCAGCACTCAAGACAAACGACCCCTCGCGAAACGGCCTTTCGCCTGACCAAACGGCTGCTATCATGCCCCTACCGGCAGGCGGCCACCAGGTGGGAGACATGAGACTGGCCATCGAGTCATTGGCACACGGTGGGGATGCAGTTGGACATCTCGACGACGGGCGAGCCGCCTTCGTGCCGTACGCGTGCCCGGGAGACGTCGTCGACGCCCGTATCGCCGAAGACCACGGCAGCTACGTTCGCGCGACCGTCGTCGAGGTCCTCGAGCCCTCCGGCAACCGTGTCACTGCCCCATGCCCGTACTTCGGCGAGTGCGGCGGCTGTCAGTGGCAGCACGTGGCTCGCCGAACGCAGATCGATGCCAAGACGGATGCGCTACGTGACTCCCTGATCAGGATCGGGCATCTCGACGCTCCGCGAGTGGACCGGTGCAGCGCTGACGATGACGCCTACGGGTACCGCAACAAAGTCGAGCTCATCCCGTCAGACCAGAACGGGCGCTTCACACTGGGCTTCAAGCGCACGGGCAGCGACGAGGTCATGCCTATCGAGGCGTGCCTGCTGCTGCCGGAGCGCGCGAGGCGTGCTCCGGCGGCCCTTCAAGGTGCGTTGCGCTATCTCTCGAGCGGTCGCGACCTCGGCATAGTCCGCGTCGGCATACGGGTCGCCGCTCACACGGGTGACCTGGAGGTAGCCCTCTGGACCGTCCCCGGTCCGTTCCCGCGCAAGCTCGCTGCAACCACTCTCTCCGACGCCGTCGGCGCATCCGGCGTCGTTCGCTGCCTCGTGAAGGGTCCAGTGGCGGCACGCAACGTCGTGGGCGTGGAAGTCCTGAAGGGCCGCGGAGCCTGGCGCGAAAGGCTCGACGGACGCTCGTACCTCGTTTCCGCTCCCTCGTTCTTCCAGGTGAACACGAATATGGCCGAGGAGCTCGAGCGCACGGCCGTCGCACTCCTCGACCCGGCCGGGGAACGGGTGCTCGATGTGTACGCGGGCGTGGGGACTTTCACGCTTCCTTTCGCCGAGATCACGGACGTCGTCGCGGTGGAGTCCTCAGGCGCGGCGATCGCGGACCTTCGCCGTAATCTTGCGCACGCGGCCCTCGACGCGGACATTCTCCCCGGCGATGCCGGCAGAGTGCTTGAAGGACTCGATGGGTTCGGTCATGCGATCGTCGACCCACCGCGCGCGGGACTCGACACACGGGTCGTCGACTGGCTGTCATCCGCCAGGCTGCTCAAACTCGTGTACGTGTCGTGCGACCCGGCCACGCTCGCAAGGGATGCCCGGCTCTTGGAGAAGGCCGGGATGATGCTGACACGTGCTGTGCCGCTCGACCTGTTCCCTCAGACGTTCCACGTGGAGAGCGTTGCGCTGTTCGAACGATCGTGCACCCGCTAGACGAGCCTGCCGACCTCGGGAAAGTCGGTGACGTACACGTCATGCGGGGCGTCCTCGTGGTCCTCGGTCATGTCCCGGCCCGCAGAGTGCATCCCCTCGTGGTCGCCTTCCGGCCACATCGCGCTTTCGGTCACGTCGTAGACGGTGCCTTTGTAGGCCACGTATGCGCGGTTGCCGTTCTGACCGTCGTACTTCGCCAACTCCTCGGCGGTGAACTCCTTCATGGCGCCTCCAAGATCGCAGGGCGGGGCAGGTCAACGGGTATTTCCCCGCGCTGCGCAAAGGAGAAACAGCAAGACCGCCGTGCCCGCGCCGCTTTCGCTAGTTCGCCTCGAGACGCTCCCGGAGCTTGATGAGATCGACCACGATCTTGCGCCCCTTCGTGGCCACGACGCCCTCTTTGGCCAAGTTCGAGATGATCCGGCTCGCCGTCTCGCGCGACGTGCCTGCCAGGGTCGCTATGTCATAGTGTGTCAGCCCCTGGATCACCGGCACACCGCGTGTCTCGTAACTCGCGGTCGCCACGTTCAGAAGCACGCGCATCACGCGATGAGTGGCGTCGTGGAACGCCATGTCCTCCAGCCGGGCGATGGTGTGGCGCAGACGCCGCGACAGTGTGGCGATCAGCGACAGAGCCAGCCGAGGATTGAGCTGGATCGCGGTGGAGAGATCCTTGGCGTCGAGGCTGAAGAGCTCGATGCCGGTGACCGCAATGACGTCCGCCGACCGCGGCTCGGCATCCACCAAGCTCATCTCGCCGAAGTGCGCCGGCGCCTCGAGGTAGTTCAGCGCGAGTTCCTTGCCGTCGGGCGAAGCCAACGACACCTTTACCCGACCGGACACGAGGAGGTACATCGCTTGCCCGGCGTCGTTCTGGTTGACCACGAAAGCGCCCTTGGGATAGGTGCGGAACTGCACCATGTCCGCAAAGGTCTCGAGGTCCTCCGCGCTCAGGTCCGCGAACATCGGGATCGCCCTGAGCTTCGCGATCTCGCCGTCTTTGGCGGTCTGCGTCTTCATACCAGTAGATGTCGGCGGATGTTCACTGTGACTTGAGACACAAGAGGCCTGTCCTCCCGTGCATCCCCGGCGTCGGCCCGCGGCGGTGGGAAGGGCCTTCCGCCTGCCAACACGCAGACGAGGCGGGGCCCCCAAGGACCCCGCCTCGATGTCTCCTCGGCCGGACTCGTTATGCGAGAGCCGGCCTGCACTCGTTGCGGACGAAGTCCACGAACAGCGGCGTGAGGTGTGGGATGAGCTGCGGGAGGTACGTGGGCATCAGCGATTCCATGGTCTTGGGCAACAAGTCGGGCATCAGCTCGGCCATGTCCTGCGGCATCTCGCCAACGTACACTTCGACCTCGCGAATCATGTCCGGCATGACCTTGTTCAGGATCGACGGGGCCATCGCCGGGAACAAGAGGGGCATCATCTTCTTCATCATCGCCAGGCCGCCAGGGACGTTGCGCATGGAGCACATCATCGGACCCATGACCGACGGCATCGCATCCATCATCTGCGGGAAGATCCGCGTCATGAGCTTGGCCATGTTCTCCGGCTCCATCAGGATGATGAACTTCTCGAAGTAGCTCCACATGTACATGGAGAACTCGGTCGTCTCGGGAATCTCATAGCCGGCGGCCTCCGCGACCACGCGAGCGAGGTCGTCGATCTTGAGGCCAAGGTCGTTCTTGATGTTGCTGTCGCGCAATTGCACCTGGCAGCAGGGGCACAACGCCACGACACGATCTGCGCCCGCGTCCACCGCTTCCTGAAGCCGGTGCTTGCCGAGGACCGGCGCGACCGGCATCTCACCCACCAGGGTGAGCACCGAGCCACAGCACAGTCCTTCTTCGCGATTGTGCTCCATCTCGACGTAGTCCACTCCAGGAATGGCCTTCAGCATCTCACGAGGGGGCTCGTAGTTGCCCTGAGCGCGCCCCATGTGGCAGGAGTCGTGGAAGGTCAGGGTCTCCCCTTCGAAGGGGTTGGACTCCAACTCGATCTTGCCTTCCGCAAGAGCCTCGGCGACCAGCTCCGAGTAGTGCTTGACTTCGAAGTCGTAGGCATCGCCTCGTTCCGCGGCCAGGTTGGCGTAGATCTCCTTCCAGACCAGACCGCACGCCGGACATGACGTCACGATGGTCTTGGCACCCCGCCTGCGCGCCTCCGCGGTGTTGTGCTCGTAGATCTCCTCGAAGACGTCCCATTTGCCGGCGACCTTCATGGGTATCCCGCAGCACGCCTCGTCGGTACCCATGTAGCCGATGTCGTACCCCGAATCCGTGAGGAGGCGCACGGAGGCCTCGGCAATGTCGTTCTCGACGAAGCTTGCCGTGCACCCCGCGAAGTACAGGATGTCGGCCTGCTTGTCCCAGCTGCCATTCTCATCGGCTAGCTTGGTCTTGATGTCCTCAGGGACCCAATTCGCCCTGTTCTCGGCCTTGCCCGCCCAGATGTCACGTTCGCCGCGCAGTGAAGCGGCCATCATCTCGAACGGTGGGAAGGTCCCGCGCTTCTCCTCGTGGACGAGTTGTCCCCGCATGGCCATCCAGTTGTGTTCCACGGGCAGCTGCAACTGGCAACGTGTGTTGCAGACCTCGCACGTCGTACACACCAGGAACGTATCGACGGCCGCACGGTCGAACTGCTCCTTGCCCTCGATGACCTCGCGCAGGAATGCGTACTTGCCACGGGGCGACTGAGACTCCCATCCTCTGCCGGAATACTGTTCGCACGTGTTCACACAGTAACCACACCGCGCGCAGGCGTAAGCCATGAACGCAACGTCACCAGGCACGCCGTTCTTCTCCTTGGCCAGGTCCTGGACTCGTTCAGGCGGCGTGGCCGCATTCGCGATCGGTCGTACAAGAGGCTCCAACGCTCCGGCGGCGCCCATGAGGAGATCGATGACGCCCGATCCCAAGACCTTGCCGGGGTTCATCACTCCCTTCGGGTCGACCGTCTGCTTGTACGACGCCAGCGCGTCGACCTTCTCCCGGCCGAGGACCGACTCGGCCTCGCGGCGGAAGTACAGTCCGGTCGAGTACGCCGATCCCCCGTGCTCCTTGGCGATCTTGATCACGGACAACGACAGGGCGAACGCCACGTTGAACGCCAAGCTGCGTTCGTCGTGCGGGATGAAGCCGAGGAGTACGACTCTGTCTCCCCTGGCTTGCATACCCTCGAGGATGAAGGGCTGGGAGATCTTCGCGTCGATCTCGGAAAGGACGTCGGCCATAGCTGTCAGAGGCACGACGACTTCAGTGGGGACGAGCGAGGGCCCGATCCTCTTGAGACGCATTGGAGCGAACCGCAGTTCCCACTCGTGGTCGGCGGCCTGTGCGGGGAGTTCCTCTCCTCCGGTGGCGGAGACGATCGCGTCGAGGGCCGCATCGATAGCAGAGCGTCGGGACTCCGGGTACGCGATCATTGCGATGTACTTCTCGGGCAGCTCCGGCTCGTAGTGCTCGTGCTCCATCTCATATGGGTGTCCGTGCCGATGCGGCAACTGCTTCTTCAGCCGAATGGATTCGGGGTTGAGGAACGTTAGCGACCACACGGGCAGTCGCTGAGTGGAAATGGCCTTCAGCGCCGCACCCAGGTCGTGCGCATCACCGAACGCAACCGCGCGATGGACTTCGGTCTCGAGCGGACGGACTTTGAACGTCAGCTCGGTGATGATCCCGGTGATGCCTTCCGCGTCGGCGACATAGTCCTGGAGCTCCCGGCCCTCAAAGACGCGAACATCACCGGAGGGCAGCACGACGCGAGCCGACACCACGTTCTCCTTGAAGGTCCCGTACTCGTACGACCCGAAGCCCGCACCGCCCTGTGCGAGCCAACCGGCCGCCCCGGAACTCGGACTCGAGGAGGGATACAGGCGCAAGCTGAGTCCGCTCTTCTGGATCTCTCGTTCGATCTGCTCCCACACCGCAGACGCCTGAACGGTCACCGTCATCGCTGTCTTGTCGACGTTCAGCACCCGGCTCATGCCCGACATGTCGACGACCACCGCGCCCGGGTTGGGCAAGACACCGCCGTACCCCGACGTGGCCCAGCCGCGCGGCACGACTTCGAGATTCTCACGTCGAGCGAGGTCCACCAGCCTGATCAGCTGTTCTTCGCTGTCCGGCCGGACAACCGCACCGGCGGTACCGGACGGTACGAACGGCCTCACGAGTCTGGGCATCGCCCCGATGTCGAAGGAGTACATCTTGCGTTCCACGCGATCGGTCCGGACTCCGTCGCCAAAGATCCCCTCGAGCTCTCGCTCCACTCTCTCAGTCACGGCTGCCATGCGTTCTCGCGTCCCTTCCTACTGGTCTCTCGCCCAGGTTCTTGTGAACCACTTCTCAAACATGTCTTGTTGCATGAGAACCGGTCGGATGCCCCAAGGGGTATTTCCTTACGCGCCAAGCATACCCTCCCAGGTATAGCGCGTCAAGGGAACTTAAGGGTTCGCACGCGGCTTTCACGGGGCGCCTCGTGGTACCATTCGTGAGTTGTCAGGGCAGGCGTTCGGAGGACCCCACAAGATGCAGGCTGTGCTCTTCGATCTCGACGGCACTATTCTCGACATCGATTTGTCCGCGTTCCTGGACAAGTACTTCTCCGCCCTCTCCGCTACCGTGGCCACGCTCGTGCCGACGGATCGCGTCGAATCGGCGATGCGGGCGATCGGTGAAGCCACGGAGGCGATGATGAGGCCCCACACCGGGGAGACGAACCGCGATGTCTTCCACCGGGAGTTCCGCGCCTTGTCCGGAGTGGACCTGTATGAAGACTGGGAGCCCTTCGAGCGCTTCTATCGCGAGGAGTTTCCTCGACTCGGCGACGGATACGGTCCGAGTCCGGGAGCACCGGAGGCCCTGGCGGCAGCCGAGGCGTGTGGACTCAAGATAGCGATCGCCACGAATCCGATCTTTCCCCGTGAGGCGGTGGAGCACCGAATGGGATGGGCGCAGGTCGACCCTGCGCGAGTCCACGTCATCACGTCCTATGAAACGATGCACGCATGCAAGCCGCACCCTGCGTACTTCCGGGAAACAGCGGAGATGCTCGGCGTCCCCACCAGTGAGTGCCTGATGGTCGGAGACGACCCCGTCCTCGACATGGCCGCTGGTGATGTCGGAATGCAGACCTTCTTCGTCGGCGCGGGAGACTCGCCGCACGTGACGTACGCCGGAGACCTGGCTGGAGTCGCGTCACTGCTGCTCAGGGTGTGCAACTAGAGGCTTTGCTTCTCCGGGGTCTCTCCCGGCAGGATCAGCTCACCGACTTGCGCCGGATCAGCGCGACCCAGGCGCCGTCCATCCGCTGGTCGTAGTGGTATTCGTACTTGCCCCGGCTCTCTTTGCGCAAGTCCAGCTGGTATCCCAGTCCCGCGGGTTCGTGATCGCAGACCACCACGAGGCTATCGTCGCAATCCAGTTCGAGCATCTTGTCGATGAGTGCGAACACGATCGGCCGACGAAGCCCGGGAGTGAACCCCCGGACATCGATGACAAGACCGTTAGCCAGACTCGTGAACATGAGCTCCGTCCCAGCACGCGTGCTCACGCGATCGTCGCTAGCTCATTTCTGCGTCCGCGCGCCTGTTCCTGTCTGGCAGTTCCTACACCGGCCCGCGTAGCCGCTACGATCCGCCATCTTCCTCGTTCTCGTACAGCTCCGCGATCTCGGCTCCGGCACAATCAGCGCTCTCCTTTGGAGTCAGCGACTCCCGGTCGCTCTCGCAGCGGTCTCGCAGGTTCTCGTCCTCAGGGGTGGTCGGCTTCCCGCCTAGCGACTCTCTTTCGTACCGGGCCTCATCGTCATGTTTCATCGCCGATCCCTTTCTTTCGCGGCCTACTTCAAGATTCCCAACCTCGGAAATCACATTCACAAAGGCACATCCGGGGGTAGAATGGTGTGTGAGGTGACCGGTACCGCCTCCGGCGTGAGCCGGAACGACTTCATGCGACGTAGCCTGGCGTTGGGGGGTCATGAAGACACATGGTGCCATTCCGTTGGTGGGCCCGCGTGACTGAGGGACATTGCGGACGGCCATACGGCACGACGGGCGTGCAAGTACTGCAACCCCTGGATGGTCTTACCCACGAACGCTTACCTGGAGTCTCCGCCACCCCCGGAGACCGCACTCCCCTTTCATGGTTTCGTACACACGCGGACTCTTCCGACGTGTGTCGAATGTGGTCGAAGGTAAATCCCTGAGTCTGCCTGAGAGAGGATGATGCCGCACATCTGTGTCCCACAGGCGGTCCACCCATATGCCTGGACAAGGGACCGCACTGGAATGACGTTCCGTGAACGCGAAAAGGAGGTGTATCGCATGGCGAGTGAGGACCACGGCGTGCTATACGAGTTGCTCGCAGCAAGAGGTGTCACACGTCGGGATTTCCTCAAGTGGTGCGGCGCGACCGCGACGCTCCTCGGCTTGTCCGAGAGCGTTGTGCCGCGAATCGCCGCTGCCGTGGAGAGTGCGGCTCTCATGCCGCAAGCCCCCGCCCTGTGGATCAACGGCGGCGCATGCAGCGGCTGCACCGAGTCCATGGCACAGTCCGACTCCCCAGACGTCGCAACTGTGGTACTCGACCTGCTGTCCATCAACTACTTCGAGACCATCATGATGGCCCAGGGCGAAGACGCCGAAGAAGCGAAAACAGACACGATCGCCGACGGCGGCTACATCTGCATCTACGAGGGTTCGGTCATGCGCGGCTTCGATGGCAACGTCCTGCGCGTTGCCGGCAAGCCACAGCTCGAGGAGCTGCCGGATCTCTTCGGCAATGCGGCCGCAATAATCTCGGTGGGGTCGTGCGCGGTAGACGGCGGCTGGGTAGCCGCCAGACCCAATCCGGCCGACGCCACGGGAGTGAAGCAGTTTTGCGATGACAACGGCATCAGCACACCCGTCATCAACCTGCCCACCTGCCCGGTCAACCCCGAGTGGGTCACAGCCATGGTCGTCGACGTCTTGCTCCTCGGAGAACTCGAGAGCGGAGCGATCCTGGACAAGCTCGACGACTTCGGTCGTCCAAGGCTGATCTTCGGCCAGACGATCCACGACAACTGTCCGCGACGGGGCCACTTCGAGAATGGCGAGTTCGTCTACGAGTTCGGCACCGAGGAAGAGGCCAAGGGTTTCTGCCTGTACGCGGTCGGCTGCAAGGGACCGCAGACGTTCACCAACTGCCCGATCGTGCGATGGAATCGTCGCGCATCGTGGTGCGTGGAGTCAGGCTCACCCTGCATCGGCTGCGGCACAGCGGGCTACCAGGAGGGCATGAACTGGGTCGACCAGGGGGCGCCTTTCCTGAACCGGCACCGCGACCTGCCCATCGGCGAGGACACTACCGTCCAGCCCACGACCATCGGGTGGATCGCCGGAGCTGCGGTCGGCGGAGTGCTGGTCGCACACGGGATCGGCATGAAGGCCGCCGGACGCATGGATGGTGGCGCCGACTACGAGGAGATGAAGGAACACGATCGCAGGAAGGGAGGCGGTAAGTAGTGGCACGCGCAGTTGTCGATCCGTTGACCCGAATCGAGGGTCACCTGCGAGTTGAAGTCGAAGTCGACGGCGGTGAGGTCAAAGACGCGTGGGTCTCCGGCGCCTTGTATCGCGGCATGGAGACCGTGCTTCAGGGCCGCCGCCCACAGGACGCTTTCTATGTCGCGCAGCGCATCTGCGGTGTGTGCCCGATCTCTCACGGCCACGCCTCGACGATGTCGGCCGAAAGCGCCTACGGACTCACGATCCCTGAGGGCGCGCGGCTGGTGCGCAACATCATCGAGGCCGCTCAGTACCTGCACAGCCACGTGCTATGGTTCTACACCCTCGCGGCGCTGGACTATGTCGATCCCGTGAAGGCTTTGTCGGCGGATATCGCCGAGACCTACGCCCTGGCTCAGCAGGCCGGCACCCGAGTGGCCGACTTCGGAGCCGTGGCGACGCGTCTCGCCGACTTCGTCGAGAAGGGCAACCTCTCGATCTTCACGAACGGCTGGTTCGGTCACCCCGCGTATGCCGAGGACATGCCTCCGGAGCTGCATCTGATCGCGGTGGCTCATTACCTCGAGGCTCTGGAGATCCAGGCTGAGGCGGCCGCCATCATCGGCGTGATGGGCGGCAAGTTCCCGCACTTCATGACATCGGTGAACGGCGGGACGGCGTTCGTGCCCACCGAGGAGAAGCTCGACGACGTTCTCTATCGTCTCACGCGCGTGGTCGACTTCGTGAACGAGGCCATGATCCCCGACACGCTCGCGATTGCGCCGTTCTATCTCGACGCCACCACATATGGCGGTGGCGTCGGCAACTTCCTTGCATGGGGCGTCTTCAACGATCCGGGCTTCGGCATCCACGACCGGTACCTCCCTGCCGGTTTCATCCAGGGCGGCTTCACGGTCGAGGACGTCGATCCGGCCAATGTGAACGAGTACGTCGAACACTCCTGGTACTCGTCGGACTCCGGGCTCAACCCCGCCGACGGGCGTACCGTGGCGGACTTCACCGAGTACGACACCGACGGCAAGTACTCCTGGGGCAAGGCCGTACGCTATAACGATGTGCCTGCCGAAGTCGGACCCCTCTCGCGCATGCTGGTCGCCTATCTCCGCGACAACCCCGTCCCGACCGGAGTCCGCTCGCCGAAGACGCTCGTAGACTTCGCACTGGATCAGCTCGGTGTGCCCGGTCAGCCCGAACTGCTGATCTCTTTGCTCGGTCGCGTCGCGGCGCGCAATCTCGAGACCGCGTACGTCGCCGACCTGGCGATACAGCAGTTCTTAGAGCTCACCGACTACATCAAGAGCGGCGATGTGAAGTGGTTCGAGCCGCACAGCGTGGTGGACGGGAGAGGCGCCGGCTTGTGGGAGGCCCCTCGTGGGTCCGTTGCCCACTGGATGACGGTCGAAGGCGGCAAGATCGCGAACTACCAGGTCGTTGCTCCGACCACGTGGGACATCGCCCCACGCGACGCCGAAGGCGTGCGGGGGCCCATGGAAGAAGCGCTCGTCGGCGCTCCGGTGATCGATCCCGAGCGTCCGATGGAAGTCGTGCGAATCGCTCGCAGCTTCGATCCTTGAATCGGGTGCGCGGTTCACGTGATTGAACCGAAAACCGGCAAGGAAGCGTTCGTTCACACCAAGCCGATGGGGGTGAAGTAGTCATGGCGCACCCGGCACACTATCGGGAGGCACACCCTCTGCCCTTCGTGCTCACGCACTGGATCAACATGATCTCGATCTTCGCGCTGGCTTTCTCGGGTTTCTACATCCACTACCCGTTCTTCCCAGGGTTCATGGCTGTTGCCCGAGGCATGCACTTCTTCTTCATGTTCGTGCTCATCATCAACCTCACATACCGAATCATCGCCGCGTTCTTCGTGAAGTCGGCAACGATGCTCGGTTCGCGTGAGGTAGACACGGACATCAAGAACTGGTTGCCGCAGAAGGCCAACCGCCACCAGCTATGGCCCTGGGTCAAGTACTACACGTTCCTGAAGAAGGAGCACCCCATCTCGGCCAAGTATGGTGTCTTGCAGAAGATCGCGTACCTCTTCACCATCCCCCTTACCTTCTTCATGGCGTACACGGGCTTCGCGATCTGGGGTCCGACCATGGACTGGGGGTTCTTCGAGTGGGGCTTGAAGCTCGTAGAAGGGCCGATGAACATGAGGATCATCCACTACTTCACAATGTGGGTGTTCATCATCTTCACCGCGTTCCACGCGTATCTGGCCAATGTCGAGGGGTTCTCGCCTTCGAAGATCATCTTCGCGTGGAAGGAGACCGAAGGACTCGAGTTCGACGCCGACGGCAGGGTAGTCGGAGGCAAGTCGCACTAGAGTCACACCTACTACGGCCCGATGCAGGGCTCCGGCCACACGGCCGGAGCCCTGTCCTATCGGACACGGCGCCGGACGCCGTCGCGCGCCATTCAGCCACGCCGCGCAGGAACCGTATGAAGACCGTCGAAAGCAGCACCGGGACGTTGTTGCTTCTGGCGCCGACTGCACGGTACCGATTGCGCGGGGGGACGACCGGACGACACCGTACGGTTGTCCGCGGGGGGCGCAATCTCACATTCCGAGACCGTGCCGTGTGGCCCAAAACCGGCATGTATCCACACCAGCGAAAGAGGGTCCATGCTGTCGGAGAGAATCATCACCGCCGCCCTGCGCGTTCTGAACCGCAATTACCTGGCACAGGATGCGTGTGACCTCGAGATGCTGCCTCCGCCTCAGCCCGGCAGAGGTTACGTCCTGTACGCGCATGTCCCATTCTGCGAGCGGCTCTGCCTGTACTGCTCGTTCAACAGGTTCCTGTTCAGTGAGGATCGTGCGCGTGCATACTTCGCGCTGCTGCGCGATGAGATGCGCATGGCTGCGGAGCTCGGGTACGACTTCCCCTCGCTCTACATCGGCGGAGGTACTCCCACCATTCTCCTGGACGAGCTATGCGGGACGATCGACCTGGCGAAGAGCCTGTTCGGCATTCGTGAGGTCTCATGCGAGACCAGTCCGAACCATCTCGGTCCGGAATTGGTGGAGGCGCTGTCAGAGCGTGTCCAGCGGCTCTCCGTGGGAGTACAGACGTTCGACGACGATCTGCTCAGGCAGATGGACCGCTATGACAAGTACGGCTCCGGAGACGAGCTATTCGACCGTGTTTCTTCGGTCGCGGGTGAGTTTCACTCACTCAATGTCGACATGATCTTCAATTTCCCAAGCCAGACAGAAGAGATCTTGCGGCGCGACATAGCGCTACTCCTCGATACGCGCGCCAACCAGACCACCTTCTATCCGCTCATGGCCTCGCCCAAGACTCGTGAAGAACTCGCCGCCGCAGTGGGCCGCATAGACTACACGCGCGAGGCGAAGTACTACCGCATCATCGCGGATGCACTCAGGCCCGAATTCTCCCCGACATCTGCCTGGACTTACTCGCGCGACGTGGACTCCATGATCGATGAGTACATCGTGGACTTCCCGGAGTACCTCGGCCTCGGATCGGGCGCCCTCTCGTTCCTTGGAAGCCGCATCTACGGGAACACCTTCTCACTGCGAGAGCATGCGGAGCGAGTCGGCTCGGGCAGGATGCCGGTCACGACGGTCGGCCGCCCCTACTCGCGAATGGCGATGATGCGCTACCGCTTCGTCACAGACCTCTTCGGTCTGCGTCTCGACAAGGCGCGCTTTGCCCAAGATTTCGGAGTGCCCGTAGAGACCGGTCTCTGGGCGGAACTCTCGTTCATGCACGCAGCCGGAGGCATCGAGCGAGACGACGATGAGTGTGTCACGCTCACAGAGCGGGGTCGATACCTCCTAATGGTCATCATGAGAGAGACACTCGCAACGTCGAACGATCACCGAGACCAGGCGCGCGCTGCATTACCGCCCGAAGAACGACTCTTGTTGCTCGAAGGCGAGGGTGACGACCAAGCCTACGCCCAAGAACTCGCTGCGCACCTTTCTGCGGGCTGAACGCTCCCCTACAGGCTGAGTCCTCTCTGCGCGCCAACCCCTCGCACTATATCCGCAGCGCGCCACGCAACGAGTCGGCGATACCTTCGGCGTCGAGTCCCGCGCGTGCCAACAGGTCGGATGCCGTGCCGCTGGACTGATACGACTCGATTCCGAGTCTCACGAGTCTGGTCGAGACGGCATTTGTTGCGAGCCACTCGGCCACCGAGGCTCCCAGACCCGTGCGCACGTTGTGGTCTTCGACCGTCACAAGGACTGGCGTGCGCGCCGCGAGCGTCATCGCGTCGTGATCGAGATCGAGTGGGGAGGAAACCACTCCCGCCGCAATGCGCACGCCTTCATCAGCAAGCACATCGACGGCCCTGACCGCGTTCCCCGCGACAGTGCCCATTGCGAGCACTACGCCGTCCCCTCCTTCTCGCGCCCAGTCGATGCGTCCATAGGTGAACTCGTAGTCACCGCCGAAGAGCGGGTCGCCAGAATGGGACAAGATCACCGGAAGCTTGCTTCGGCCCATGGCCACGGCCACGCAGCCCTCCATGCCCGCGGCGTGACGGACCGCGCGGTCGGTCTGGTTCGGATCGGCCGGCACCATCACTCTCCAGCCGAACAGCTCGCGGAAGGAACCGACATAGTCGATACATTGGTGCGTCTTACCGTCCTCCCCTACGTCGATACCGCAGTGCGTGAGGGCAAGTTTCACCGCCGCGCCGTTGATGTCGTTGAGCCGCTGCTGGTTGAAGGCCTCATCCAGCCCGAACACTCCGAAGTCGGCCCAAAACGTGAGCACGTCGCTCACGGACAGAGCGCCTGCTACCACCGCAGCGTTGTGCTCGCCCACCCCACACTCGATGTACCGGTCGGGATACTCCTTCCAGAACGCTTCGGTCTTCACCGAACCGGCGAGGTCGCAATCGAGGACCGCAATCGCGACGTCGGGATTCATCTCAGCGATGTCCATGAGGGCCTTGCCCCAAGCCGAGCGGTTGTCGGTGTTCGTCTCGGGGTCATATGTGCATGGCTCCCCGGCCCGCACCTCGATGGCCGGCGTACGGTGCGGAAGAGCGGGTACCGCCAAGGGATGATGCCGGCGGGCCCGTGCATCCTCCAGATCCGGTGCTAATCCGAGTTCCTGCATCGCTCTGGCGTACTCGTCGAGCGTGAGGCCTCGGCCGTGGAACTCGTACTCGTCCTCCATGAAGGTCACGCCTTTGCCCATGTGCGTGCGAGCCAGAATGGCGACAGGAGCGCTCTCATCTGCGACGGCGTCAGCAAGCGCGTCGTACACCACCCGGATATCGTGTCCGTCGATCTCGACGGTTCGCCAGCCGTCCGCTCTGAAACCCTCGGCGATGTGCACCGGCATCACGTCGGATGTGCGACCTGAAATCTGGACCCCGTTGACATCCACGACAACGGTCAGGTCCGTGAGTCCTTCCTTCATCGCCAGGCGTCGGGCCTCCGAGACCTGGCCCTTGTGCTGCTCGCCGTCGCTCATGGCTACAAAGGTGTGCCAGCCTCGCCCCGTCAGACGAGCCGCCAATGCCATCCCCACCCCCGCCGACAATCCTTGACCCAGGTTGCCGCTGCTCCACTCCACGCCCGGCACGGACCGCTCGACGTGTCCCTCAAAGGGACTGCCGGCTTGACGGAAGTGAGCCTCCACCTCTGACAACGGGAAGAATCCTGCGGCCGCGAGGGCCGTGTACACACCGGGAGAGGTATGCCCGTGGCTGATGACGATCCGGTCGCGCCAGGGCCATCGGGGCTCCTCGGGCCTGAGTCTGGCGCAGCCGTACAGGACTGTGAACAGCTCCATAGAGGAGAAGCTGCCACCGGGGTGACCTGATTCCGCCAACGAAGTGGCAGTGAGCACCGCGCCGCGGCATGCGTACGCACGTCTCACGAGTTCCTCGGCCATGTCCTCGGTGAGCGGCCCCCCGAATCCCTGGTGCAGCATGCGGATCCCCTTACGTCCTCGTGCAACAAAACGGCCCAAGAGCGGTACGTTTACACTGTGTCAGACAGTACTGTAGGTATTCCCGAGGAGAGGACACCATGCACGACCCCCTCCACCTCGCACGCGATGCGGCCCGCGCCGGCGGCCTGGTCGTCGCGGAGGCCGGCGTGCGCACGGGCGAGGTCCGCCTCAAGGGCGCTTCGACGGACATGGTAACCGACGTCGACGTCGCCGCGGGGGTCGCGGCCGTCCGGCAGATCGCGGCTTCACTCCCGCACGCGCGCTTCGTCGTCGAGGAAGAAGAGGTGTACGAGCGCGCCGGCGTAGAGCGCGGCGAACTGGAGGACGACGAGGTGTGGGTGATCGACCCCTTGGACGGCACTACCTCGTTCGTCCATGGGTTCCCCTGCTACTCGGTCTCCGTGGCACTGCTGCGGGGTGGCCAACCCCTGGCGGGCGCCGTGCACAACGTGCCGGCCGACGAGCTCTTCTCCGCCACACTTGGAACCGGCGCCTACCGTGACAACGAAAGGATTCGCTGCGGCGAGGTCTCTGCACTCGACGCCGCGCTGCTGATAACGGGATTCCCATACGACCGGACCTCGCTCCTGGACAGGCAGCTCTCGGTTCTCGAGCGATTCCTGCGTGCGCCGGTTCACGGCGTGAGACGTGACGGGTCTGCCGCCGTCGACTGCTGCCACATCGCAGCGGGACGTGCCGACGGCTTCTGGGAGTTCGGGTTGCACCCCTGGGACACCGCTGCCGGCGTGGTGATCTTGCGCGAAGCAGGCGCCCACGTCACGGATGTTGACGGGAGTCCCTGGACTGTGAACTCCCATGGCATCCTGGCCGCCAACCCTACGCTTCACGCTGCCATGCTCGAAGTCGTTATCGCATAGTACGCAGCGTTTCGGTCCCGACCCGACCGCCTAGTAGTAACGCTTCTCCTCTTCGGCGTCCTCTGCAAGCGCGATGTCCCATTCGCCGAGCACCTTGGAGACGGCGCGTTCCCCACTCTCGATGCAGTTCGGCACCCCCACGCCGCGGTACGATCCGCCCGCAAGCGCAAGTCCTTGAATGGCCTCCGAACGGTCCTCGATCGTCTCGACGCGATCGAGGTGACCCGTGGTGTATTGGGGCATGCCCAGATGCCACCTGAACACTCGGCTGAACAGCGGCTCGCCTTTGACACCAAGGATGTCTCGCATCTCCCCGTGAACGATCGACACGAGTTCTTCGTCGGAGTTCTCCATGATTGCCTGGTTGTGCGGGCCGCCTACGAATCCGCGCATGAGCACCTTCCCGGAAGGAGCTCGACCCGGCCACTTGGTGGAGGAGTATGTGGCCGCCATCAGCGACCTGTGCTCCACCAGCGGGCACAGCACGCCGAACGCGTTCATGTCGATACCGATCTCGTCCTCGCGGAAAGCGAGAGAGACGGTGGCCGAAGAGCTGGTGGGAATCCCCGACAATGCGTTCGCGATATCAGTGTCAATCGGCCGAAGAAGCGGCTCTGCCGCCCACGACTCCGTCGCGACAACCACGGCGTCGCCTTCGAGGGACGTCCCGTCCGACAGACTCACCGTCCATCCTCCATCGCCGCGCTCGATCGTTTCCACGGAGGCACCCGTCCTGATCTTGTCGCGCCCCGCGGCGTCGGCCATGGCGTCGGTGAGTTGCTGCATGCCCCCTGTGAACGACGTGAAGAACGTGCGCTTCTTCTGACCCGGCTTGGGTGGGTACTTCTTGCGCATCTCTTCGACCTTCTTGCGCGCCGCGATGAATCCCTTTGTCAACGAGCCGTACCTCTGCTCCATCTCGAGCAGCCGGGGGAACGTCGCGGCAAGTGACATCTGTGCAGGGTCCGAGGCATGCACACCGCCAACGAGCGGCTCCGCAAGACGGTCAAGACACTCGCGTCCCATGCGCCTCACGACGAAACTCTCCAGCGTCTCGTCCATGCGCTGGCCCTCGGGCCACTCGCGCTTGGGGATGAGCAGGTCCATGCCCATGCGTATCTTGCCGGGCAGAGAGAACAGCCCTGTAGTCGCAAAAGGAAGGAACTTCGTCGGCGCAAACATCATGACGCCGTCCGGAAGGTCGTACAGGCGGCCGCGTGACAGTATGTGGGTGCGCTTTCGGGCGTCATCGGTCGGCAGCTCGTCGTCGAAGATGCCGGTGAGCTTCGCGATCCTGTGACAGGCCGGCTTCTCCGTGAGGAAGCAATCCGGGCCGCCGTCCACGACGAACCGAGCGCCCGCCTCACCCGTCCATTCGTCTTCTACGTACTCTGTCGCGATCTTGCCGCCCAGACGTGGATCTTTCTCGACCAGCGTGAACGTGACGTCGTGTCCCTCTTCGGCAGCGCGCTTGACCTTGAGAGCAGCGCCCAGGCCCGCTACACCTCCACCGATAACGATGATGTTCCTCATACTCCTACCTACCTTCCGGCGGCGAACCGGCATCCGCCGCTCAAGTCGAACCCGCCCGGCCGACTCCGTGTCAGCGGGATTCGAGGTGCGGTCCGAGCAATCTCCTGAACGCCTCGATGAGTAGCGGATCGTCGTTGGGCACTCGGGTCCGGACGAATCCGAGGCCGAGAGAGCGCGCCCTCTCCTCCGCAACGATGTCGAGGTCGTACATCGTCTCCATATGGTCCGTAGCAAACCCGACGGGGCACACGATCACAGAGTCGTATCCCTGTGCGGCGACTTTCTGAAGTACGCCGTCCAGGTCGGGTCCGAGCCAATCGCCCGGCCTTGCACCCTTCGACTGGTAGGCGAGCACCCACGGGATAGGGTCCTCCACGGCGCCGAAAGACTCCACGCCGATCAGCCCGTCTTCTCCCGCGACGTCTCTGCCCGGGGCAAGCCCCGCTCTCGCGGCCACGGCGTCAGCGACGTCGCGCAGGCCCGACACGTACGCGTCGTCCTCGGACAGGTCGGCGAGCGGAAGACTGTGGGCCGTCATCAGGACCAGAGGCTGAACGCCCGGCGCGCCGTCGAGACTATGCAGCAGCGCATGGCCGAAGAACTCGCGGAACTCGGGTGCCATATGCAGCGAGTCCGTCTCGCAGATCCCGGTGGTCTCCAGCTGTTCGGCGGCGGCGTGTGCCGCGCGGCGATAGGCGCCGCACGCGACTTTTGACTCGAAAGGGGAAAGCGAGGCCATGACGATGCGATCTACGCCTCCGTCGACCAGTTCCTGCACCGCATCCGCGATGTACGGGTCCCAGTAGCGCATGCCGACTCGGACCGGAACGGGGCCGAAGTCCCGCTCTAGACGCTTCTCCAGCGCCTGGGCTATCGTCCGGGCGATGTCCGGCAGAGGGGACTTGCCGCCGATCGCCTCGTACTTCTCCCGGGCGCGTCGCACAATGGCAGGGCTCGGTGAGCGCGACATGAGATTCCTCATGAACGGCTCGACGGCATCGAGCGAGTCGGGTCCCCCGAATGCGGTGAGGAGCACCCCAGGGCGCCGGTCGGGTGTCATCCTGGTTCCCCGGTCCCCTACACCGCACCACTTCGGATGCGGGCGGAATGTTCGTGTACCGAACGGACGAGCGCTCGTGCGTGATCGGGATCGGTGGTCTTGTGTATGCCATGCCCGAGATTGAAGATGTGTCCCGGTCGCGTCCCCACCGCCTCCAGAATCTCGGCTGCCTTCCGGTCGATGACATCTACGGGCGCGAACAGTGTCATGGGATCGAGGTTCCCCTGCACCGCGTAGTGCGGCCCGATGATGTCGATTGCCTTGCCGATATCGACGCGCCAGTCCAAGCCGACAACGTCACCGCCCGCCTCGAGCACGAGATCGAGCATCGCGGCAGCATTGTTGGCGAAGTGAATGACTGGGACCCCGGCAACGGAGACCTCCTCGATCAGCCGCTGGCTATGAGGGAGCACATACTCCCGGTAGTCCGAAGGTGCCAGGAAGCCGACCCAGGAGTCGAACACCTGCACTGCCTGAGCTCCAGCCTCGATCTGCGCCATGAGATAGGCGATCACGGTGTCCGTAGTCACCTCCATGAGCGCGTGCCACGCCTCAGGGTTCTCCCACATCAGGGTCTTGCAGTTGACGTACGCCCGAGTGGAACCACCCTCGATCATGTACGACGCCAGAGTGAACGGAGCCCCCGCGAATCCGATGAGCGGTACTTTGTCGACAAGCTCCTTACGCAGGATCTTGATGGCATCCATCACGTAGCCGGTATCCGATATCGGGTCGGACACTCTGAGGCTGTCGACATCCGTCCGACTGCGGACCGGATTGTGGATGACCGGACCTTCTCCCTTGGCGAACTCCAAGTCGAGTCCCATTCCCTCGAGGGGGAGGAGGATGTCGGCGAATAGTATGGCGGCGTCGACGCCGATCAGGTCGACCGGTTGAAGGGTCACCTCGACAGCGAGTTCAGGCGTCTTGCACATCTCCAGGAATCCGTGCCTCTCCCGGATCGCTCGGTATTCAGCCATGTATCGTCCGGCCTGACGCATCATCCATATCGGAGTGCGTTCGGTCGGTTCACGTCTGCAGGCGCGCAAGAACAAGTCGTTGAAAGCCATGGATCTCCTTCAGCTTCGGGGGGCAAAGCCGAGGGAAAGTCTACCACGAAACCTGCCCCTTCTCTCCGCAAAGCGACGGACCCCGTCCCAGCCCCCCTTGGGGCCGAGCGGAGTCCGCGCAGTGTGCCGGCGATATGTCCTGGCGCCCGGGTCTCGTGCGTTCGCTTCGGCTATGCCCTAGCGATTCGGCGCCGTGTCCAGGATAGCCTTCACGATCGAAGGATCCGCAAGCGTCGAGATATCTCCGAAGGCATCCATGTTGGTCTCTCCCGCGGCGATCTTGCGCAGGATACGGCGCATGATCTTGCCGGAGCGGGTCTTCGGCAGTTCGGGGACGAAGTGCAAGTTGTCGGGTGTGGCGATTGGACCGATCTCCTGGCGCACGTGACCGATCAGCTTCTTGTGCAACGCCTCGTCCGCCTCCTTCCCGCCCTTGAGGATCACATATGCGTAGATACCTTCGCCTTTGACGTCATGTGGGAAGCCGACGACGGCGGCTTCGGCGACCGCTTCATGTGACACGAGGGCAGACTCGACCTCGGCGGTGCCCATGCGATGACCGGACACATTGATGACGTCATCCACGCGGCCGAGCAGCCAGTAGTAGCCGTCCTCGTCCACGCGAGCGCCGTCACCGGTGAAGTACATGCCGGGGAATGTCGTGAAGTAGACCTCTTTGACACGCGCGTTCTCGGGGTCGCCCCACGTGCCTCGCAACATGCCCGGCCACGGGAACTTGATGCACAAACGGCCGCCGGAACCCACCGGCGTCGGCGACTTGTCTTCGTTCAGGATCACGGGCTGCACGCCGAAGGCCGGCTTGGTCGCGGAGCCCGGCTTCATCGGAATGGCTGCGGGGAGGTTGGTGATGAGATGGCCACCGGTCTCCGTCTGCCAGTACGTGTCCACGATCGGCACATTCTCCTTGCCGATGTGCTTGAAGTACCACATCCACGCCTCGGGGTTGATGGGCTCGCCCACCGTGCCGAGGACGCGAAGACTCGACAGGTCATACTTCTCGGGCCACTCTTCGCCGGCCTTCATGAGCGCGCGAATAGCGGTCGGGGCCGTGTAGAACTGATTCACGCCGTGCTTCTCGACGACTTGCCAGAACCGCCCCGGGTCCGGGTAGGTGGGGACGCCCTCGAACATGAGGGTCGTGGCGCCGAGAGACATGGGGCCGTAGACGATGTACGAGTGTCCGGTGACCCAACCGATGTCGGCCGTGCACCAGAAGACGTCCTCGTCACGATAGTCGAAGGTGTACTTGAACGTGACGGTGGTGAACAGCAGATACCCACCCGTGGTATGCAGCACGCCCTTCGGCTTGCCGGTCGAGCCCGAAGTGTACAGGATGAAGAGCGGGTCCTCTGCGTCCATCCACTCGATGTCACAATGCTGACTGATGTCGGCAGCTCGCACCTCTTCGTGATACCAGTAGTCGCGGTCCGGCTCCATGTCCACGCGTGTTTGGGCGCGAGACACGACGATGACGGTCTCGATCGTCGGGCACTCGAGAAGCGCCTCGTCGGCCATCGCCTTCAGGGGCACAACGCGACCACCGCGGATGCCCTCGTCTGCAGTGATCAACATGCGCGCTTCGCAGTCCTGAATCCGGTCACGCAGCGCCTGCGCCGAGAATCCGCCGAAGACGACCGAATGGATCGCGCCGATGCGCGCACAAGCAAGCATGGCAATGGGAAGCTCGGGGATCATGGGCATGTAGATGGCGACGCGATCGCCCTTCTTGATCCCGTGCTTCTTGAGCACGTTGGCGAAGCGGCACACCTTGTAATACAGCGACTGGTAGGTGTACATCTTCGTGCGGCCCTCGTCGGATTCCCAGATGAGAGCAGCCTTGTTGCGGCGCCACGTGGTGACGTGGCGGTCGACGCAGTTGTACGCGACGTTCGTCTTGCCGCCCTTGAACCACTCGATCTTTGGGGTGTCGAACTCCCATTCGAGTACCTTGTCCCACTTCTTGTGCCAGTACAGGTACTCCTCGGCCATCTCGGCCCAGAAGCCCTCCGGATCCTCTACGGACCGGTTGTACATAGCCGCGTACTCGTCCATCGAACTCATGTGGGCGCCTTCCTTGACCCACTCTGGCGGCTCGACGACGCGATACTCCTTCATCATCGATTCGATAGAGGTCGACTCTTCAGCCATATTGACGGCCTCCTTCGCTCGTCCGTCGGCGTGCTGCAGGCGCTTATCTTCAGACGACACACTGCGCCATACCGCCTCCTCTGGGCGGACTCCTGCACAATGCTACACAAAACCCCCTGCTTATGGGCCTTGCGGGTCGGGTCAGCGGTAGGAATCGCTCGGTGGACGGCAGGTCCGCGGTGCGGGTCGGGACTCCGATTGCCGAGAAACCTGGAAGGCTAGGCAGAAGTTTTGTAACAAATGTTGCAAAGTGCCGAACATTCCGATAATCTCGTCAGCAGATACGGTTTCCCTTCCCAGCAACGCCGCTCTGGGGAATCCAGGCGGCAACACGCGGGCATCGTCGACCGGCATCGCGATGTGTGTGAGGTTCCCAGGCAGGCCTCACCGTGACCCGCAGAGACTCAGGGGTAGCAAGGGAAGGAATGAGGAAACCCCGGCCCGAAGGCCGGGGTTTCCGCACGTTCTGATGTTGCCCCCCTTTGCATGCGCACCTAGGAGAAACCCTTCTTCAGCGTGTAGGGACGCAAGGCGAGAGCCTCGAGGAACACAGCGGTGAATCCCGGATCGGAGGCCAACTCGAGATGGCTGGCGCCCTTCAGCACACTCATCGCTTCCTCGAGGAAGCTGAGGTCCGAAGCGATGATTGCGCCTCCCAGTAGGGATGCGTTGCCGACGCGCTCGACCCGGTCTCCGAGTTCAACAGGTATGACCCCAAGGGACACCAGATCCGCTGGATCGAGGGCGGCACCGAGCGCTCCCGCGAGAACCAGACGACTGATTCCCTTTGGCTTCAAGGCCGCCTCGCGTGCAACCCTCAGAATCCCGGCAGCAAGCGCCGCTTTCGCTGACTGGAACGCCCGTACATCCGTCTGAGTGAACCACACCGGGTCCTCGTCAGTGCCGCCAATGCGCACGGCCCTGACGCTCTCGACCCGAGAGAAAGCGGCGGCGATAGGACCCGCCTCGCGCAGTGTACCTTCTTGGTCCAGATGACCCGTCCGAAGAAGGAGCGCGGCGCAAGAGACGACTCCGGACCCGGTGAGCCATCGAGCCTCGCCTCCCCCGATAGCGTGGGGTACGATGCGATCATCAGCCGAGCGCGAGACCGAACGAACGCCTCCCGGTGCCGCCGGACCGCCCGACGTGATGCCCCCACCCTCCAGTGCCGGCCCCGCCGCAGCCGACGCGAGAACGTATCCCGTGGGTGTAACGCCTACGATCTCCGCATTCGTCCCGGCGTCCACGTAGAGGGCAGACTCGTTCGAGCCGATCAGTCCTGCGGCGAGCACGCCCGCGAGCGCATCGCCGCCCACAAACGACGCGAGCGGCGGGAGTACCAGAGTCTCGACATCATCGGGCAGCGCCAATCGCAGCGCACTGTCCCCCGGAAGACTCCGTGGCGCGTCGAACGGAGGGGTGAAGGGGTGTTCCGCCAAGCCTTCCAGGGACTCGCCGAGGACAGACGCCGAAACTACGGTATTCGCCGAGATGACTAGCCGCCTGACGGCTTCCAGACAAGCCCCCGCGTGGCCGCAGGCGGCATTCACGGCTTCCAGAGCGGACTGCTCCGCAGCCTTTCGGAGTTCGGGGCCGGCTCCGCCCTGTGCTGCCGCCACGCGAGCGATAACGTCCACGCCCCACGATTGCTGCAGGTTGCCGACGGCCCCCCTTCCGAGTTCCCGACCGGTCCGCGCGCCGATGACGACGGCCTCTACGCTCGTCGTACCGAGGTCGACCGCCGCGATCAAAGGCTCGTCCCCGATCTCGACGGAAACGGTCTCCGCCATCGGAGCGCCCGCCATGATCGTACGCACCGTGACCGGGCCGTTGATTCGGGCCCTGCAGGACAGACGCACATCTGGCGGCGCCAGCGCCAGTCCCCGCCGCTCGTCGGCGTCGGACGGCGCGAGGGCACCCTCCGCGACTCTCACCCCGCACTTCCCGCAAACCCCTCTCCCGCCACACGGTGCAGGAATGAGCACCCCAGCAGCTCGAGCTGCCGACAACACCGTGGTGCCGGCACGAGCCCACACCGTGACTCCTGCCGGATCGAACGTCACGGGGTATCTTCGTTCGGCCACCGGCTCACCTCTCCGGCACGAACGCCACGCCCCAGCCTTTGCCGGTGTGTGCCGCGATCACCGTACCGGTTTCGGCTACGTGGAGTTCGGTGGGTTCGAAGCGGCGCAGTATCTCCGCGCTGAGCGTGTGGGCACTGTCCTCAGACATTGCGTGCATCACGCAGAACATGCCCTTGGCGGTACCCTCCATCTTCTCCTCTATCCACCTCAGGCCGAATTCGATTGCTGCCTTGCTGCCGCGCACGGGTCGCACCACGGAGAGAACCCCGTCATTCACGGCGATCGTGATCTTGACCCCAAGTAGCCCTCCAACCGCACCCACGGCGCGAGGCAGCCGACCGCCTCTCACGAGGTTCTCAAGGGAATCGACGCCCACTATCAGCTGCGCCCTTTCACGCACGCTCTCCACCCGCTCGATCACCTTCGCGACACTCAACCCAGCCGCCGCAGCGCGCGCGGCTTCGAGAACCTGGAATCCCAAGCCCCACGACAAGTTGAGCGAGTCCACGACATGCACGCGCCCCGCGAACTCTTCGGCCGCCTGCAGGGCGGACGAAATCGTGCCTGACAGCTTGGAGGAGATATGGACCGACACGACCTCGGACGCCGACCGCAGGGCTTGGCGATACGCGGCCACGAACGCGCCTCTCGACGGCTGAGACGTGGTGGGTAGTTGCTGCGAGCTCTCCATGCGCACGAAGAACTCCGGCATACCGAGAGTCCGGTCGGGCATGGAGTCGCCGTCAATCGTCACGATTAGCGGGACCACTGTGATCCCGTGCGCGGCGGCGGTCTCCGGCGAGAGGTCGGACGTGCTGTCGGTGACGACTGCTACGGTCGGGGTCGACATCCGTCATTCCTCGAAGTTGACCATGCCGTGAGACATCTGCCGACCGCCCATAACGTGCACGTGCAGGTGCTGGACAGTCTGGTTGGCGTCACGCCCGTTGTTGATGATGACGCGGTACCCGGACGTGTCGACGCCCTTGATCTTGGCGACCTCGCGCACGCTCTTGCATATCGCGCTCATGAGAGACTCCGGAATCTCCTCACTGCTCAGATCCGTGTAGTGCTTCTTCGGGATAATCAGCGTGTGCACGGGGGCCTGCGGCGCGATGTCATCGAACGCTATGACCTCGTCGTCCTCGTAGACTCTCTTCGCCTCGAGGTCCCCTCTCGCGATCATGCAGAAGATGCAGTTCTCCACGTTCCTCCTCCATTTCTTCGGACCGGCGAGCCCGCATACGAGAAACGCCTGACCGCCGTTCTAGCTCTTCTCACTCCTCATCCGGCTGGCCGGGCTCATCGGGCTCGATTTCTCCGAGCAAGGCAGTCACCCGCTGTTGCGCGTCGCTCAACTTGCCCTGCAACGCCCTCAGGAGGGCCACCCCCCTCTCATACCTGCTGAGACTCTCCTCCAACTCCAATTGACCGCTCTCGAGGGCGGCGACTACGGCTTCCAGTTCGGCAAGCGCCTCGCCGAACGACATCTGCTCCGGAGGCACCGTGTTCTCGGTCATCACTTCTCCCTACTCTTCGTCTCCACCGTGCATCCGATCTCACCGTCGAAGACACGCACCCGGACACGATCGCCGCGTTCGACCTGATCGACCGATTGAATCACCGTCACGCCGTCCTCGGCGAACGTCGCAGCGTATCCGCGGCTCAGGATGCCCAGGGGGGACAGGTCTTGGAGCCGTGCAGCGAGGATCGCAATGCTCTCCTTCGGCTTGGCGAGGATTCGCTCGCTAAGCCCTCTCATGTTCCTGCGAGCGTACTCGACCCGGTCGGCATCGCGTCTGAGTCTTTCGGGGATCGCGCGGTGTAGCGCAGACGCCGCGAGGTCGATGGCTTGAGCCGCAGGAGCGACGAGGACAGTGCGGTCCGTGAACACCGAGCGGCGAAGGAGAAGCCCAACCGCGTGCTCCGCCGTCTGAATGCGGTGTAGCAGAGCACGCCCCAGCAACTTCGACGTCTTGTCGAGACGCTGCCGGAGTTCGACGGTCGACGGCGTACTGGCCTCGGCGGCCGCGGTCGGCGTAGAGGCGCAGACGTCCGCCACCATGTCGGCAATCGAGTTGTCGGGCTCATGCCCGATACCGGTCACGACCGGGACGGGTGAGTCCACCACTGCCCTCGCTACGATCTCAGTATTGAAAGGCATCAGATCTTCGTAGCTGCCGCCGCCTCTGACCAGCAGGATGACGTCAGGGTGGGCCTCGGCGGCGACGGCCAGACCGCGGACGATCTCGGGGGCCGCATCGGCCCCCTCCACAGAGATGCCCGCGACCAGCAATTCGGCTACGGGATAGCGGCGGCAAAGGGTACGTATGACGTCATGAATCGCCTTCCCCCGTGGAGAGGTGACGACGGCTATGCGTGTCGGGAACGAGGGCAGCGAACGCTTTCGAGAGGCGGCCATGAGCCCTTCACTCTCGAGCTTGCGAGCGAGTTCGGCCACTTGGATGCGCAGCACGCCCTCGCCGGCCATGGCCATTCGCTTGACCATGAACTGCATCCGGCCTTTCGGAGCATACGCCGAGAATGAACCCCAGAGCTCCACGAGAGCGCCACACCGCAGCCGCACCCCAGAGCCTTCATACGCGTCCCGCCACATCATGCAAGGCATACAGGAACCGTCGTCTGCGACGGTGAAGTACGCCGCCTTGTAACCGGGTTTGTCGTTGAACTCCGAGACCTCGCCGATGACGTGCACCGATACGGTCTCGAGAGCCCGCTTGGCAGCAATCATGGCCTCAGTGACTGTGAGCGCCCGGTCATCAGGCATGCGACGGCCCCTCATCCGCTTGTGACGAACTCGATTCTAGCAGGGGCGGCCGACATCGACGGAGGCGCCGCGTCAGCGTCATCGGCGGGATAGACCCAGGAAGTACAGGAGGTACATCACCGCGATAAGCGTGGATGCGAGATACGTCATCGCGGCAGCAGTCAACACTCGCCGTGCACCCGCGACCTGGTCGGCGGGCAGCACAACCCCCGCCTGCCCTCCCTGCAGGGCCCCGAGCGCCCGGCGTGACGCGTCGAACTCGACGGGAAGCGTCACGATCTGGAACGCGACCGCCGCCGAGTACATGATCACTCCGAGAAGGACCAGCCCCGTCAGTTGGATCCATAGCCCGATGAAGATCATCGGGAATGCGAGCTGGGACCCGATCTGCGCCGCGGGAACGAGACTCTGCCTCACGCGTGCGAAGGCGAACCCGCGGGCATGCTGGACCGCATGGCCGGCCTCGTGGGCTGCGACCCCGGCTGCTGCGACAGTCCTGCCGCCGAAGACCTGAGGCGACAGCCGCAGCACGTGGGCGCGCGGGTCGTAATGGTCACTCAGCGTCCCGCTGACTTGCTCGATCGCCACGTCATGCAACCCGTAGGCATCGAGCATTGCACGAGCGACCTCCGCCCCGCTTCTTCCACCCGCCAAGGCAACACGGCTCTGGCTCCGAAAAGCGCTGTTGACCCACGCCTGTGTCGCCATGCCAAGAGCCACGGCTATGAGGACGATCCCCCAATAGGAGACGTACATCGTCAACCTCCACAGTCCTCGGTCGGGATGACCTGGACCCGACCATTCACGATTCTCAATGACAATCGTCCGTCGAGCAGCTCGAGCAGCTCCTCCCCGACCAGTGTTCGGCGCCACCCGCTGAGCAGCGGGCTCTCTTCGCGCTCACCGCCAGCCAAGCGCTCGATATCACCCCTTGAGGCGAGCAAAGGCACTGCCACGTTGTGTTCCTTGGCGCGAATCCTGACGAGTGCCGCAAGCAGGTCGACGACACCGTCCCCTTCGGGAATTCTTCTCGGTCGTCTCAGCATGCCGGGGAGCTGGTCCTCCGGAAGGGCAAGCCCGCGCCGGACCGCCTCGAGGACGCCTTCGGCCACCTTGCCCGAAAGCTTGTCCCCTACCCCGCGAATGCCACGAAGTGCCTCACGATCGGATGGGGACCGTCGTGCGATCTCCACAAGCGACTCGTCGCCCAGTACCCACTTTCGCGGCGAGTCCCTCCGCTGGGCCTCTCTTTCCCGCCACGCTGCTACTGACTGAAGCACGCCGAGTTGTCGGCGGTTCAACGAGGACAGACGCTTGAGGCGCCGCCACATCTCCTCGGGAACGACTTCGTATGTGCTCGGGTCTTCCAGCCGTTCGAAGTCCGGGCGCAACCACTCGAGGCGGTTCTCGCGTTCGAGCCGCGAGCGCAACTCCTCGTAGATTCTCGGAAGGTAACGGACGTCGTTGAGTGCGTACTCGATCTGGGTCCCCGACAAGGGCCTCTTGGACCAATCGGTGAAGGTGTCGGACTTGTCGAGGCTGACACCGGCGATGTCCTGTACGAGAGCGCCGTAGCCGACCTGCTGGGGGAACCCGGCAAGGGTTGCTGCCACCTGCGTGTCGAACACCGGGGTGGGGACGGCATCCATGAGCCGATAGAATATCTCGAGGTCCTGAATCCCCGAGTGCAGGACCTTTACCACGCTCTCTCGTGAGAGCACCTCGAGTAGTGGAGACAGGTCATCCAGGGCCAGCGGGTCGACGATCGCGCTGAGGTCGTCGGTAGCGACCTGGATGAGACACAGCCGCGGGTAATACGTCCGCTCACGCATGAACTCGGTGTCCAGTGCAACGAATGGCGCACCCGCCAGATCGGCGGCGAGTTTCTCTATTTGGCCTGCGTCGGCAACGTACACATGCTCTCCTCTCACCGCCATCGTACCCTTGCGCTCTCGTTTCTAGTAGCGTGTACCCGGAGAGCGAGACCGTTGTTCGGAGGCGAGCGGCCGCCATGCGAATTCTCTCGCTAGTGAATCTCAGGTCCGGGCAGGCAGATGAAGGCATATACGACTACCTGCGCATCCTAGGTCGGTCTGACGCAGAGATCGTCCTGCGTTTCGTCGGCGGCAAGCACAGCCTCACGTCTCAGCTCGAAGATGCCAAAGAGTTCGACCGCGTTGTGGCGGTTGGGGGCGACGGGACCGTGTCGGGTGTCTGCCATGCTCTGAGGGACACGGGTGTTCCGGTCGTCGTCTACCCCGCAGGTACCGCGAACCTGACTGCACTCAATCTCGGCGTACCTTCCGATGTCGTGGCTTTGGCGGACATGACGCTGCATGGGAGCATTCGCAGCTTCGACATGGGGGAACTCGATCTCAGCCCGGAGGGCAACGAGGTGCCGGGACCTTCACGAACATCTCGACCGCGAGGGTTCATCGTAGCTGCAGGAGCGGGTTTCGACGCGAACATCATGGACGGTGCGAGGGATCTGAAGCCCGTGCTCGGCGCAGCCGGCTATCTGGTTTCGGCACTTCAGCACCTCACACCGCAAGTCGCTCGGTTCCGCTTGGTGCTCGACGGCCGCGCTGTCGAGACCGAAGGCATCGCGGTGCTGATCGTGAACTTCGCGAAACTCCAGTTCGATCTCTCCATCACCCATCGCAGCGACGCGGCAGACGGGTTGCTCGAGGTCGTGGTACTGCGGACTCGCAACGCGGTAGAGCTCATTCCCGCCGTGTGGGCCATGCTTATCGACAGGGCTGTCGGGTCGCACCCCGACCGGTCTGCGGGACTCGATATCCACCAGGCAAGAGAGATCTTCGTAGATGCGGAGCCCGCACTGCCGCTTCAGTTCGACGGCGAAGTCCTTGACGCCACCACTCCGTTCGCGGCGCGCGTTCTGCCCGGCGCAGCAACGTTCGTGGTCCCGTAGGGGCACCGGCGCCGCTCGTCCGCACCTATGCCTCCGCGCCGTCTCTCAGGAGATCGCTCCGTTCGATGTTGCGTTGGTATCTCATCTGGACGAGTTCGACGAGCAGCGAGAACGCCATCGCGAAGTAGACGTAGCCCTTGGGGATACCGAATTCGAACGCCTCTGCTGTCAGCAGGACTCCGATGAGCATCAGGAACGACAAGGCAAGAATCTTGATGGCCGGATTGGCGCTCACGAACTCGCTCACCGGGTCGGCAAACCAGATCATGATGGCCATGGCGATGACGATTGCCACGACCATGACCGGGATCTCACCCACGAGTCCTACCGCCGTGATAACCGAATCCAGCGAGAAGACCAGGTCCATGAGTGCAATGTTCACGAGAACGGCTCCAAGGGTTGCTCCCCTTCCTGCGGTATGGACCTCCAGGTCTCTTAGTTCGACTTTGTGGTGGATCTCGGTCGTGGCCTTGTAGATGAGGAACAAGCCCCCGGCGAGCAGTATCAGTGACTGCCCGGTGATCTCGATATGGTGGCCGAATACAGTGAGCTCCCCGAACGGTCTGGTGAGCCCCATAATCCACGCGATACTGAACAGGAGAACGAGCCTTCCGGCGAGTGCAAGCCCCAGCCCCGCCCGTCGGCCCGTCGTGCGCTGGTCCTTCGGCAAGCGTTCCGTGACGATGGCCACAAACACCAGGTTGTCGATACCGAGTACGATCTCCAGGGCCGCCAGGGTGATCAGGCCGACCCACGCGGACGGTTCGGAGAACACGGCCAGAATGTCGCTCACCTCGGGGTGCTCCTCAGTCGCTAGTCGCGGATGCGCTCAAGACGCGTTCCGAGAGTATACCGAGGAATCTTACAGACGTGCCTCCGCAAGGGCGAAACCGGCCGACTCGACACAGAGCACAACGCACAGAACCGCTACTGCGTCGCGAGATAGTCGACGACCTGCGTGTACTCATCGTCGCTTATGACAAGCCCGTGCTGCTTCATCCGGTCCACGGTGGCTTCCCAGCCGGCCCTGTCGTACTCGGCTGCCCAGACCCGGTCGAGCGTGTGGCACATCGAGCATTTCGTCTCCACCAACACGAGCGCCGGGTCGCCCTCCCCGTCTTCGGCGCCGTTCTCATCTCCGTTCGCCGCTGAACCGTTCGTGTCGGGTTCCGAAACCGCGCCGTTGTCGTCCGTCCCGGCGTCGGAAGCGCATCCGGCGACCGCAATGAGCGTGAGAACCAGCGTGATGCTGACCATGATTCGGAACGCTTTGCCGTGCATAGTCTCCTCCTCGGGTACGCTACTGTGGCGTTTGAGACTATGTACCCCTGCTTGGTGGTGGCTGGTGATCGCCATACTCGCGCGGTCCCACATGTAGTGGGCAGGACTACAGGACCGCTGCCAGAGTCTTCGGTAGCCGAGGCAGATCTTCATTCACCCACCCCGTCAACAAAGCCCAGCCAAAAGGCTCAACGAGCGCCAGAGCACCTTCCATCTCAAGTGTGTACTCGGCAGAAAGAAGACAGCGGTCGTGCTGGTCCTCCAAGTCGTATCGGACGTCGATCTGAAGGCTGGGGGACTGGCTGCGGACGTGGATATGCGTCGGTCGGCGGCACTCGACCACTTCCAGCTCGTGCGATACTTGTACGCCGTACCATTCTATGTCGCCCATGTATCTGGCGCCCGCCTCTCCGCGAACTCCAGATACAAGCGTCGCGGAGAGGATCTCACTCCTCCACTCAGGATCGTTGCTGTAATCCGCGACAAAGTCGAAGGCCACGGCTGCCGAAACGGGAAGCACGATGCGCCTGGTTTCCTGTCGCACGATACCTCTCCTACACCGGGCCCGGTGGGGCTTCATCTTCGATAATATTATTGGCCGTGCTGTCCCTATTGTCGAGTGCCGCACGCGCATAACGCGCCCGACCCGCTCTCAGCCCGTCCGGTCATGGACCGCCGCCGTCCTTCATGCGCACTCTCGCAAGAGAAAGCCCAGGACCGGGTGCCCGGTTCTGGGCTTGTGAGTTTGGTGGGCGCTAGAGGATTTGAACCTCTGACCCCTTCCGCGTCAAGGAAGTGCTCTCCCCCTGAGCTAAGCGCCCGTATGCGGTTGGCTGCAATCGAGCAGCGAACGGTATTGTACCAGTCCCCACCGATTGTGCCAGTCCCGCCGCGTAGACCTATCTCACCTGCAATAACCTGCTCCGTAGTAGGCACTCACCCTTCCTTGCACGCCCGAATACCCCCTGGTACACTACCCCCTGCGCGCGGACGTAGTTCAGTGGTAGAACACCACCTTGCCAAGGTGGGGGTCGAGGGTTCGAATCCCTTCGTCCGCTCCATCGAACCGCCGAAGGTCGGCCCGAGGGGCACGCGAAGGCCCGCGCGGTCGGCCTTCTTCGAATAGCGGCGCTCGCATTGCGCCGCGCATAGCGGCGACGTGGCCAAGTGGCAAGGCAGGGGCCTGCAAAGCCCTTATCCCCGGTTCGAATCCGGGCGTCGCCTCCAAGAACAGGAGCGGGCCGCCCCTTCCGCAAGGGGCGGCCCGACTGCATTCCGTGCAGCCCCCAGGCGACATGAAGGCGTCACACGGATGGCCTCAGCCCGCGTCCGCACACGCGGGCAGCATGTCACAAGAAGGCTAGACGCCGTACTTGAGCTGGATCTGCCTCGCCTGCTCGAGGCGCAGCAGTCCGCGCTCGACGTCCCTGGGGTCGGGGATGTTCTCGAGTGCCCACTTGATGATCTCCGTGGGCACGAGAGGATAGCGCTTGCGCGCCTGTGAAAGGGTCATGGCTGCTACCTCCTGCTACGACTGTGCTGCGACTGCGGCTGTATTCGATTGACCCTACGCGGGAATTATCCCGCTACCCGGGGGAATGCGTCAACCTGAGCCTTCAGTGCGAGTCATTCCTGCCCAGGAAGTAACCCAGAGCCAGAATCACGGCTCCGATGCCCGCACCGCGCTGCATCAGCTCTTGGGCGGCTCCGCCCGTAAGGACCATGCCCAGGAACGACACGCCCATGACGACCACCACGACTCCCACGAGCTTGGTCTTGAGGTCCTCGATCGTGCGGATCTCCAGCCAACTCGGCAGGGCTATGTTCTGGTCCACAAACAGCTCGTACAACCCGAGTGCGATCACGTACAGAACTGTCGCCAGCAGGAAGACATCCGCGATCTCTATGAACTCGAGCATCGCCCTTTTCTTGTCGAGGTCACCACCCGCGATGTGTGTCACAGCCGACACCACCTCGACTGCGGCCATGGCGGTGAGCGTTACGGCACCGACGAAGAGTCCGATGACCGGAACCGTCACGATGAACCGCGAGTATGCGGGGAGACTGCGCGCCAGCCGAGTGCCTGACTCCGTCAGGACCTGCGGCTCAGTCTCCAGATCTCTCGGGTCTTGGTCCATCTCAGTCACCCCACCGCTGGAACAGGTCGTGTTCTAGTCCTAGGAGGTCGAGGATTTTGCCCACAACGTGGTTGACGAGGTCGTCGATCGTCTCGGGACGATGATAGAACCCGGGCATCGCAGGGACGATCACGGCCCCGGCTTCGGCAAGACTTGTGAGGTTGCGCAAGTGGACCAGGGAGAGCGGACTTTCACGCGGTACCAGCAGGAGCGGCACACGCTCCTTCAAAGCCACGTCCGCTGCACGCTCCGGCAGGTCGTCAGCCATTCCGTGGGCCACAGCGGCGCAGAATCCCATGCTCGCCGGCGCTACGACCATGCCGTCCACGCGGTGAGAACCGGAGGCCAGCGGATCGAACATGTCGTTGGCGCATGCGACCCTCAGGGCGGCGTCGTGAGGCAGTTCGAGGAAGCGGAGCAGTGTGCGGCGCGATTCCTCGGCAGGAAGATCGAAGCCGACCTCGTAAGCCATGACGTCATGGCCCGCGTCCGTGACGCAGAGCGTGACCTCGTGGCCGCCGATCAAGAGTTGTTCGACGAGGCGCAGTCCGTAGACGCTTCCCGATGCTCCGGTGATGACTACGGTGTACAGACCCATGCGTTCACTCCCCTATCCCAACAGCCGGTCCGCAAGCCCCCCCAGGAAGACGATCACAGCTATTATCCCGTTCACGGTGAAGAATGCCGCGTTCACGCGGGACAGATCCTCGGGGCGCACTATCGCGTTCTCGTATGCGAGCAGTGCAGCCGCAGTAACTATCCCCACGAACCACGGCCAGCCGGCACCTACTAGGTACCCAGCCAGTGCGAGGAGCCCGACAGTCGTGACGTGAAGCATGCGCGTCATGAGCAGTCCGCGAGCGATGCCCAGGTCCGCCGGGACGCTGTGAATGCCGTCCCGAACGTCGCACCCCACGTCCTGCGTCGCATAGATGATGTCGAAGCCCGCAGTCCAAAGCATGACCGCCAGGCCGAGGACCCAGGGGGCAGGGTCCGCCACGCTGTCGGTCACCGCCGCCCACCCGCCGACCGGAGCAAGGCCCAGGCAGAGCCCCAACCAGTAGTGGCTCAGCCATGTGAACCGTTTCGTGTAAGGGTAGACGACGAAGGCCGCCAGGGGGATCGGCCATAGCCAGTGCGTGACCGGAGCAAGCTGCCACACGCCGATCAGATACATCGCCAACATGATCGCAGCGAAGAACCACAGCTCCCGAGCCTTCACAAGACCAGCAGGGACGGCTCTTCCCGCTGTCCGCGGGTTGCGCGCGTCGATTTCCTTGTCCACCGCGCGGTTCACCACGAACGCGAACGCCCGAGCTCCTACCATTACGATCGTGACCCATAGAACCGTCGACCAGGTCGGCCATACCGTGAAGGTCTCGGGACTGTCTCCGAGGATCGTCGCGTACGGAGTGCCAGGAAAGTACTGTGGCGGAAAAGACTCAGCGACGGCAATGCCCGCCGCTGCGGCCCCATACAAAGCCCCGATGTAAGCGTATGGCAATGCGAATATGGAGTGCTCGAACTTCACGAGCTCCAGGAAAGTCGCGATCGTCCCGCGGATTCCGGGCTCGCGCCTCACGTTGAGCTCACTCAAGACCCAGGTCTCCCCACATCGTGTCGACCTGTGCCTTGATCTCGGGGCCCATCTTCAGAGCTTCGGGCCACTCGCGGGTGTGTCCCTCTCCCGGCAGCGGCTTGGTGGCGTCGATGCCCATCTTGAAGCCGAAGCTCTCGTAGTTGCTCGAATGGTCCAGCCGGTCGAGCGGTCCCTTGGTCACGAGGACGTCACGGCTCGGGTCCACATTGTTGAAGCAACGCCAGGCGACCTGCGAGTAGTCGTGGCAGTCCACGTCCTCATCGACGACAATCACGAACTTTGTGAACATCATCTGGCCCATCGACCACGCGAAGTTCATGACCCGCTGCGCCTGACCGGCGAACTCCTTGCGGATCTGGAAGATCGCGCAATTGTGGAACACCCCTTCGAGCGGCAGGTCGTAGTCGATGACCTCGGGCATCATGGCGCGAACGACAGGCAAGAACAGCCGCTCGGTGGCCTTGCCCATGTAGCAGTCTTCCATAGGCGGCCGACCCACGATGGTCGCCGGGTAGATCGGGTCGCGGCGCATCGTGACAGCCTCGATGTGGAAGACCGGGAAGTCGTCGGCAAGAGAGTAGTAGCCGGTGTGGTCTCCGAACGGACCCTCCCACCGGCGCTCGCCAGGGTCGCACCAACCCTCCAGCACGATCTCGGCGTTAGCCGGCACGAGCAGATCGTTTGTCACGCACTTGACGACCTCGACGCTCCGGCCGCTTATGATACCGCTGAACAGGTACTCGTCGATCATGGGCGGAACAGGGGCTGTGGCAGAGAAGATGGTTGTCGGGTCGCCGCCCAGCGCGACAGACACCGGCACCCGCTCGTGCCCTGCGTCGCGCCACTCTCTCAGGTTCTTGGCCCCATCATGATGCTCGTGGATGTGCAGTCCCGTCGTGCGCTCGTCGAACACCTGCAGCCGGTACATGCCCACGTTCATCCGGCCTTTGAGATTGCTCGTGACCACCAGCGGCAGGGTGATGAACGGACCGCCGTCCTCAGGCCAGGTAGTGAGAACCGGTATCTTGGTGAGATCGACATCAGAGTCGCGCATGACGACCTGCTGACACGGAGCTTTGCCCTGCTTGACCTCCTTGGCACCCGCACCGGCGATGTCCTTGAGCCCCACGAGCACGTCGAGCTTCCCGCGCATCGATTCGGGCATGCCGAGGGGGATAAGGTCCATCAGGCGTCTGGCCACAGCGTCGAGATCTCGCCATGTGCCCGTCTCGGCATCCACGCCGAGCGCCCACGCCATGCGGTCGTAGCTGCCCATGAGGTTGATCACGACCGGCATCTCGTACGAACGCCCCGTTGAGCGGTCGATCGGATTCTCGAACAGGAGCGCAGGCCCAACCGCCTTACTCACCCGGTCCACAATCTCACCGATCTCGAGGCGTGGATCCACCCCGACGCTGATGCGTCTCAACTGGCCTTTGGCTTCGAGTAGGGCGATGAACTCACGCAGGTCCTTGAAGGCCATGTGTCAGTCTCCCGCCTCCGAGGTGGTCGGTCGATCGTGGCTGGTCGTACCAGCAGGTCGTACCGCGACACCGGGCCATGAACGGTGCGCTTCCGCCGTCTCGCCTTCGGATGCCGAGGACCGTCGAGTCGGTTCGGTGACATCGCGAGTCTTGGGGTGATACAAACCGACCACGTAGGTGATCAGGGGCGCAAGCAGCGCGGCGGCGCCGAGCGCGGTTATCTGGATGAGGTCGAGGTCGTACTTGAATCCCCAGAGCAGGTCGGGCAGCCGCCACGTGACCTCGGCTCCCCAGGCCCACAGGAACCAGGCCACCTGGACGGCAAGGGTCGCCTGCACTGCGAGCACGGTTGCAGGGCCGAGCGAGAGCCAACCGCCCACGTACGACTCCTGCGGCCTCTTCGGCTTCCTTCTGAGGAGCGGGTAGACCGCCGCGGCGACAGCCGCCGCGGCCAGACCCGCGAAGCCCGCCTCGAGCATACGAATGTTGAAGAACGACTGTACGTACTCCTCGGTGTTGAATGCAGACAGCGACCACCTGTGGCCGTGCAACCCGAAGTACAGTGCGTTGTAGAGGACGTAGTACGCGGCGCTTCCGGCAAGGGCTGCCACGAGTGCCCGCCAGGACAGCAGGCCGATCAGCACCAGTGCGAGGCCCGCAGCGCCTGCGACCGCGGCCGCTGTGGGGACTCTCGCAGCTCTGTCTCGCGCCAAACGGTTCTCGCGCGACTGCCCTAGAACTGCTTCGATGTCTTCGTAGGTGTTCGCCCCTCCAAGGGTGTAGGCCTCTCCGTCGATCACGCGCAGGTACCTGTCGGCGAACTCGCGGTACTGCGCAACTCCTGCGGCCTCGGCAAACTCACCATCGACGAGCACATCGCCCCTCACCCGGCCCGCAGCCAACCTGGGCACCGGGACGTCAAGGAGAGCAGCTACGGTAGGCGCTATGTCCGCTTGCTGCATGAGCTCGTTGCGCTGCGAGGCGACTCCGCGACCGACCAAGACGGCAGGGACACGCGTTACCTCGTCTTCCCATCCCCCGTGTCCGCCTTCGGCAATGTGCCCGTGATCGGCCGTGATCACGAACGTTGTGCGGTCGTCCTGCAGCCGCTCGACGAGACGGGAGACATCCGTGTCGATCCTGCCGACGATCTGTGCATACTCGTCGGAATCGGCGCCGAAGTCATGGGCGGTGTTGTCGGCATCAGGAAGGTGCAGGACGAGAAATCGAGGATTGCGAGCGTCCATCATCGCGATTGCATCGTTCACCAGAGCCGTACCCATGTACGATCCGTCCTCGGCGGGGGGACTGAGGTCGGTAGTGAGCAGCGGCGACCCGGCGTAACCTTCGAGATACAGCGTTTCGAAGTCCTCAGGACCCACCACGCCGGAAGTGACTCCAGCTGCGATGCAGACGTCGAGAAGAGTCTCGACCGGCACCGCTTGTTCGTACCAATTGGTCGTGACACCACTGATGTCCGGGGGAGCGCCCGAAAGGATGGTCGTCCACGTCGGGTACGAAAGGGAGGGCTGCGGAGTCAATGCCACCATGTCCGAGCCATACCCGCGCAAGATGTTCAGTGAGCTCATTTCGCGAGACGCCTCGAGCGACAGGCCGTCGATCACGATAAGTACGAGACGCGGGCTGGTGATGTCTTCCTGCGACTCGATGGCTCGGGCATAAGCGTCGTCTTCGCCCTCGCGGGCGGCGTCGACCCAGGGTCGCCCGTAGTCACCATACGGCGACTCGTACGAAACCACTTGGTCCCACGAGTAGCCCGCAAGGGTGTAGGCGGCGTACGCCGCTCCGAGGGCCACAAACAGTGCCGCTACCCCCGCGATCCACACCCATTTCTGAAGGCGGAGCATTCACATCTCCCATCCGAGATGGGCATCGAGTTCGTACAGGTCACTGATGTCAGCATCAGTCGTGCCGGTGTCGTGCCGGTCGATGAGCACGGCCGTCATTCCCACAGACCGTGCGCCGATTATATCCGCATAATGATGATCGCCGACATGGACCGCTTGTCCAGGCTCCACCCCCAGCCGCCTGCAGGCGAGTTCGAATATGCGTGGATCGGGCTTGCGCAGGCCGACCGCCGCCGAGGAGACGACAGCGTCGAGAGCCGAAGCGAGGCCAAGGCCCTCGAGCAAGATCTCGAGACGCCGGTCCCAGTTCGAGATGACTCCGACCTTCAGTCCGCGAGCCTTGAGGCGTTCGATCGTGGGGACCACGTCCTGGTAGGCCTTCCAGCGACGTGGATGTCCGAACTCGTCGTAGACACGCAGCGCCAGCGTCTCGGCGTCCTCGGTGATGCCCAATTGCCGGCAGAGCAGCGAATACATCCCCACCCACACGCCCGACGTCTCCTGCTCGCTGGTCCAGAAGGTGTCGTCTTCGCGGTAACGGTCCTCGTAATACTGGTCGACGAGAGGGATGAGGGCGTCGATGGCCTCGACCTCGTGCACATGGCCGGCCGCTTCGAGAACCTCGCGGACGACCGCAGACACGCTCGGATACGGGTAGAGCAGTGTGTTCCCCACGTCGAAGAAGACCGCCGCGGTCATCTCAATCCAGGTACTCGGCTATATCGCCGCTCTTCGGCGGGGCAACGGGCGGCTCGTCGGTCGGGTACCCGAGTACGATGAGCGCAACGATGCTGCGGTCCTCGGGAATGCCGAGCGCTTCGGCCATCTCGTCTCTCACCCAGAACGAGAACGTGACGTTGCATGCGCCCAAGCCCTCGGCCGTAGCGGCCAGCAACATGTTCTGTATCGCGGCGCCCACCGAAAGATGCTTGTTGAGTCGGGAGAAGCTGTCCTCGGCCCGCGGCATAGTGCACAAGATGATCATGGGCGCCCCACCCAGCTCGCTGTACCACCTGAGTTGCTCCTGTGTCGCTTCGTGCCCGAGAACGGCCAGGTATTCCTCCAGGTAGTGGGTGTGCTGGGACAGGATCTGCAGCATCTTGGTGCGTGATTCACCTCTGGCAACGTAGAAGCGCCAAGGTTGTTCGTTCAGCGCGGAGGGTGCCTGAGCAGCCGCATGCAGCAGTCTGTCCAACGTGGCCTTGGCTATGGGATCCGGTCGGAACGAGCGTATGGAATGTCGCTTCTCTATCGCTTCGAACAAATCCACCGGCGTCCCTTCACTCGATTCGCCTCTATCGTAGCGCTGTGACCACCCGTTCGCACACTGTCTGAGCCGCGGCAGGCTTGCCAAGTGCGGCGGCGTTCGCGGACAGCTGCGCGAGGCGGTCCGGATGCGTCGACAGGAAGCGCACCTTTTCGACGACATCTTCCTCGTCACGAGCTGGAAGTCCTGCGCCGTAGTTCACTATGAAGTCGACGTTGTAGATCTCCTGGCCCGGTACCGGATTGTAGATGATGAGGGGCAGTCGCATGGCGAGTGCTTCCGAAACCGTCAACCCTCCGGCCTTCCCCACCATCACATCCGCCGCGCTCATCATTCTCTCCATCTCCTCCACGAATCCGAAGACCTTGATGAGATCGTAGCCCGACGCGACGGAGCTTAGCCGCTTTCTGAGCCGCTCGTTGTGTCCGGTGACCGCCGCCACCTGAACTCCCAGCCCCACAAGCTGACGCACTATGTCCTTGGCATCTCCGGGAGTGCCTGCAATCGGCGTCAGCATCACGGTGAATCGATCCGCCAGTCCGAAGTCCGCTCGAGATTCCACCCTGTCTTGTCCCCTGCTGAACCGCTCGTGGATGGGGATTCCCGAAACCACCACCCGCTCCCACGGAACGCCTCGGACCACGAGGTCTTCTCGCACCTCCTTGCATGCGACGAAGTAGATATCCATGGCGGGGTGCAGCCAGGTACGGTGAGCTCCGAAGTCGGTGATGACGGTGGCGGAGACCAGGGGGCGATTGCTCTTGATGTCCGCTACAACACCCCCGGCGACAGGAAACGTGGATATGACCGCGTCAGGACGGTACTCATCGAGATAAGCGGCCGCACGCGCCATGCCCATGATGCGCAACTCGTGCACGACAGGATTCGTAGGCATCTTGTTCGAGAGGTCGTAGAACGTGCCGTAGAGCGCCGGGAAGAACTGCACGGACTGCTGGTAGGCGAACTTGGCGAGCACGTTCAGGCTCGGGACGAACTCTCCGAAGAAGTCCACGATCCGCACGTCTACTTCGTCGGGATAGTGTTCGTGGTAGTAACGCCTGATCGCTTCGGCCGCCGACCGGTGTCCACCACCAAAAGACGCGCTGAACACGAGCACTCTTGCGCTGGATGCCACTTGTACGACCCTTCCGCGCCGCGGTGGGTCGCCTTCCTCTACGGAATCTCGACCGCCGACCGACGCTTGACCAGCGTCACCATGGTGCCACCCGACGGACCCGGTGCGAACCGCACGTCGTCCATGAGGGCACGCATGAACATTATGCCGCGACCACCCGAGGCATACAGGTCGTCACTGCATACATGGTCGCCGTCGAAGCCCGCCCCGGTGTCTACGACATCGATGACGGCCCTGTCGTCGTACGCACGTACGTGCACGAAGATCTCGGTCTCCACCCCCGCTGGCGAACCGTGACGGACCGCATTGGCGAGCGCTTCCCCCAGAGCGACCTTGATGTCGAACATGGCGGCTTCGGAGAAGCGCATACTCGACAACATCGAGCACACGCGTTCACGCGCCGGCGCCAAGGACTCCACATCGGCAGGGACGGACAGCGACTGCGCCCACAGTGGATCCCCGATAGGGATGGCGATGTCCAGACTGAGAAGAGCTTGCTGGACCGATTCATCCGTGCAGACATTCGGCGTCACCGATACAAGGCCCGAAACCTCGAGAATCCGTGCGACATTCTCATTGGCTCCCGTGAGCACTACTTTGCCCCCCGTGCCGGCAAGCTTGTGGTCGAGCCACACCAGCAGGCCCAGAGCAGAGGAGTCGGCATAGGTGACCTTGCTGAGGTCGATGACGACGTTCACCAGTCCTGCGTCAAGCGCATCCTCCAGGGCGCCTTGGATCTCTGGCACGACCGCCAAGTCGATGTCGCCAACGGCGTGCAGCACGCAGGCCTGCAGATCGGGGTGTCTGTCGACCGCGAATGTCATATCGTTGCGGGTCAGGGTCAGGTCTCCTGTTCCTTCGCGTCCATATCAGCCCTAATGCGCACGGCGAGAACCGCTGCATCATCGCGCAATGGCCCCGCAACGAATCTGTCGAGCGCCGCGACGAGACGCTCGATCACATCGCGCGGACTCCCGCCATATCGCAACGAACGACGCACGCGCCCCTCGCCAAAGAAGTTATTCCCACGCCGAGCCTCGGTGACTCCATCCGTGTACATGAGGATGATGTCCCCCGTTCCGAGCATCACCTGCCGCTCCTCGTAGACGGCGTCCAGCATGGCTCCCAGAAGCGGACCGGTGGGCGCGAGGCGCTCGATGTCCCTGCTCTTGCCGGCCCTCAGCAGAAGCGCCGGTGGATGGCCTCCACTCGCGTAGGTGAGCATCTGCGCTTCGAATTCCAGCACGCCGATCCACAGCGTGACGATATCGCTCGGCGCCCCCGACTCCGTGATCATCCGGTTGACTTCACTGATGATTCCTCGTGCGGCGAGCCCGGCGGCCGCTAGGCCGCGGATGGTGTACTTGATCATGGACGTCTTGGTTGCCGCATTCACTCCCTTGCCGGCCACATCGCCGATCGCCACCACCAGCTGACCCCCGGGCACCCGGAACACGTCATAGTAATCTCCCCCGATCTCTACGCCCTCGCCTGCCGCACGGTACACGCTGCTCGTCTCGACCTCCGGAAATTCCGGAAGCGTCTCCGGCAGAATGCTGGACTGCAGTACTGATGCGATGTTGTGCTCACGCCCGTAGAGGTCCGCCGTATCGATCGCGAGGGCCGCTTGCGAGGCGAACGTGTGCAACAAACCCATGTCCTCCTCCGTGAACACTGCCGGCTCCTGGGCGAGCACCGACAACACCCCCAGAGAGCGCCCGCGAGCCACCAACGGTACAGAAAGGGCTGAGTGCAGTCCCTGGTGTACAGCTGCCTTCGCAAGCTCACCCTCGGTGGTGGCCAAGTCGTCGATCTTGGCGGGCATTCCGTCCTGGAACACCCTTCCGGGAACGTCGGAACCGGGCTCAGCCCGCAGGTGCAGCAGCTCCGGGGAAACCGCTCCGCGCGCCATCACCGTTTCGATCACGCGCGTGGTGCGATCGAAGGTCATGAGAGAAACCGCGTCTGCCGTGAAGATCTTCTGGACGACATCGAGCACTCTGTTCAGCACGACTTTGATCTGTAGACTGGAGCTCACGGCTTGGCTGATTCTGAACACAGTTTCCAGATTGTGCGCGCGTTCGCGTGCCTGCTCCAGATGGTACGCGTTCTCGAGCGCGAGGGAGACCTGGTCGCCGATGGCATCAGCAAGCGATTTCTCGCGCTCGGTGAACGTTCGCCCCTGGCGATCGAGCACGAACGCCAGCACCGCGCCCGGCTCTCCCGCCTGCATGGCGGTCACGAACATGGCCGCCGTACCGCGGTTCACGCGCAGGAATTCATCTACGACAGGGTCCTCCCCCTCGCTCGCGGTCATGAGCGCCATGTCGCTGCGCAGAACCAACATCCGGCCCCACGCTCGAAGGAGTGTGCGCTCAGCTTCAGGGTCTTCGGCGGGTGGCACTCCATAGCTGTCTCGATCCACTATCGCCACGGACACGGCTCCCACCTCGAGAAGGTCGTTGGCTCGTCGCACGACATCCCTGAGTGCGTTCTCCAGGTCGGAAGGCTGGGTCAGCCGCTCAGCCACGGCTCGCAGAGCCTCGGCTTCCCTGCGCGAGTGACTCTCCTCGGCAAAGAGATTCGAATTCCGAACGGCCACGGCGGCCTGAGCCGAGAACGTGCGGACCATCTCCGTCTCCGCTTGCGTGAACGTGCGCCGCGAGGTGTCGAACACAGCGACGACCCCGAGCGGGGACGTACCGACGACCAATGGGGCAGCAAGCACCGTGACGGGCTCGCCGGTCGTCAACCCCAAGGCTCGCGCCTCGTAGGAGGGAAGGCTGTCGATCACGATCGGCTCCGCAGCATGCATAGCGTCCCTTACCCAGGACTCGCCCTGCAGATCCACCCAGAACTCTGCAGTTTGGTCGAGACCTCGACTGCGGACGAGGTACACGCGCTCGTGCTGCTGATCCGAGAGAAAGACGGCCACGCGGGCGGCGCCGACAATGTGGCCCATCGCCGAGAGGATGCCGTCGAGCACCTGGTCCAGATTGGACGTGCTCGCCAGCAATTGAGACAGGTCGTGCAGCGAGTTGAGGCGCAGTGCAACCGCGTTGAACGCCTCGACGAGCCGGCCGAGTTCGTCTGTCCTGTCGGTCTCGATCGGCCTGACGTACGCCCCGCGGACGGCCTCTCGAGCCCTCTCCTCGAGGTCCTTGAGCGGAGTGACCAGCCGGCGAGAGAACACGCCGGCGAACGCGACAGCAAGAAGCGCTGCTACGACCACGGCGATTACTGCGGGCGAGAGGGCCCGCATTGCCGAGTCCACTACCGCGATGCGCGGTTCCAGCACGACGACACGCCAATCGATTCCGCGATAGCCATTGACCGTGGAGTACTGCCCCGAGAGCTCGACGCCGTCCCGCTGTGTCGCGCTCGCGTCACCGGCTCCCGTGTCCGCCTCAAGCTCCTCCAGCTCAAGGGTGTCACTGTCCACGGTGATGCCGGGCGTACCCGATGCGATCACGCTTCCGCCCCGGTCGATGATGCCTATCCACCGGCCGTCGCCCTCGACCGCCAGGTTGTTCAGCAAGGAGGCTATGAATCCCGTGCGCACCCGGGTCATCAATGCCAGATCCTCTTCGATGTCCGGTATGCGCACACCCACCCACAGGGCTTCGTTCTCCGCGTCGTACACGAATCTCGGTGTGGCGCCCATCCGTTCAGTGAGGACGGGATCACCTTGCACACGACGAGCCGAAAGGATCGTGGGGATGACGCCCAGGACCTCGCCCTCTTCATCAACGATGAATACTCGGTCCACGAATTCCGAGCCGGCCTCGTACAGCTCCGAGAGTCCCGCTGTGTTCAGCTCCCCTGTCTCGGGATCCACCGCTATGGCAGCCGATCTGTCGAGGAGACGGAGCGCGCCGTCCAGGTGGACGGACATCTGGACGGCCGTGGCCTGCCTGAACACCTGCTGCTGGGCCGCGACCTGGCCGCTCGCGAGATCGAACACCCCCACGAGCGCCACGACACTGATGATGGTCATGGAGACGCCGACCACCAGCAGCACCAGCGTCATCAGATTGGCGGACAGACTCCCAGAGCGACTCTGGTTCGCCACACGACCTCCCGTGACGTCACACGAGCGTGCGGGTGCAAACCCATCCTACCGCGCGGTTCACGCCCGCAACAGGGAGTCGCGCACGATCAGAGCTCAACGGACGGTAGGACCCGTGTGAGCCACCCGGCCAGGACGCTGAGCTGGCCCGTGAAGATCAGGACGCCCACAACCATGAGCAGCACCCCAGCCACGCGGTTGATAGTCATCGCGTGCTTGTTGAGCCAGCCGAGCGCGGGTCTCAACCTGCCGAAGAGAAGCGCAACGAGGATGAAGGGCAGTCCCAGACCCACCGAGTACGTGAGGAGGAGAAGCGCGCCTTGCGTAACGTCCGCAGTAGTACTGGCCAGCGCGAGAATCGATCCCAGGATCGGCCCGACGCAAGGCGTCCACCCAAAGGCGAACGCCATCCCCATGACCAGTGCCGCAACCGAGCCGAATCTGCGCGCGGCACCCATCTCGAAACGGGCCTCACCGTAGAGCCAGGGTACCTTGATGATGCCGAGCATGAAGAATCCCAAGGCGAACACAGCGATCCCGGCCACACGCACCAGAACCCCTCTGTAGTCGAAGAGGAACGATCCCAGCACCGAGGCCGATGCGCCGAGAGCGACGAAGACGAACGAGAATCCCCCTACGAACAGAAGGCTCGGAACAAGGACCTCACGCATTCCCGCCCTCGGTGTGCTCAATTCAGTGGCGGTAAGCCCCGTGATGAACGAGAGATAGGCGGGGATGAGGGGCAGCACGCACGGGGAGAGGAAGGAAACCACACCTGCGGCGAAAGCCGCTGCGAATCCCACCGACTGCTCCACCTGCATGCCACCTCGTCTCTCGAATGCCTGGTCGCCGCATCTACACGGTCGTGCGCTGAACCCCGCGCTCCCGTGAAGCGCGGAATACCTGTCACCTGACGTCGCGAACAGGGTTCACAGCTCGTGCCACAATACCCCCCGGGGGTATCTCCACGCAAGCGAGCGACACGCTCACTTCTGTCAGCACGGTGCAAGCAGTCGAACTCGCGTGCTACGACAGTTCCGCGTCGTAGCCGGCGGAACGAATCGCAGCCACGATGTCGTCGAGCGTAACGACATCCGGATCATACGTGACGAGTGTGTCACCGGAGACGTAGTCAGTCTCTACGCTCTCGACGCCTTCGAGTTCTCCGACCGTCATGTCTACGAGCATCGAGCAGGAACGACAATGCATCCCTGTGGTCTTGAGCGTGGTCTGAGTCGCCGCCATGTCTCCTCCTTCATGTCCCGCTGCCGACGACGGCAAGGCGTCGAGGTCGGCAGCGCTTATGCCAGTTCAGGAACGTGCATCAGCAACCGGGTCGAAGTCCATCGAGTCGCTCCGACTCAGGAGCTGACCACAGTCAGGGCAGAGCCGCCACTCGTCGATGATCTCGTTCCCGCACGACGGGCAGGCGGTAGAGCGCAACTCTCGGCCCGCCTCGTCATCGCCAGAATCGCGCCGGCGATCGTCCAGGAGTATCAGAACCACAAGCCCCAGGACGGCCCCGGCGACAACTGGGACGATCCACCCGAACGGAGTCGTCGCCGTACACGCGACGAAGCCGTACTCGGCGTTCAGTCGGACCAACACTCCGAAGAGCAGGGCGGCGAAGGTCAGCCCGCCGACAAGAACGAGCGCCCATCGCTGTGCTGCCTTCTGCTGCATCTTGATCTCCGATCCGGAACGCGAGTCACCCTCGGAAGTGCAAGGGATGTGCCAAAGACCCGACTCTCACGGGCCGCTAACCTAGTCATAACCCGAGGCGAGTCATCCGCGCCTCGAGCGTCTTAGCCGTCAACCCGAGCAGCTTGGCCGCCTTGGGCGCGCTGCCGCCTGCACGCTCGAGTGCCTGTCGCACCAGGTCGAGTTCGACCTCCTCCAGGTCGACGCCGGCCTCCGGGAGTACAAAACCCGTGGACGACGCCTGGCACGAAAGGTCTCCGAGACGGACCTCGGCCGGCAGGTCCCTGATACCTATCTCTTCTTCATGAGCAAGGATGAGAATCCGCTCGATCGTGTTCTCCAGTTCGCGAACGTTCCCGGGCCACTTGTACGTCACGAGGGCCTCCATCGCCTCCGAAGAGATCGTGCGCTTGTCGGCTCCGTACTTCTCCAAGAAATGAGCGACCAGGAGCGGGATGTCGCCTGGCCGGTCACGAAGCGGCGGCAGAGTCACGGGCACGACGTTCAGTCGATAGAACAGGTCTTCCCGAAACTCACCGTCCGCGATCATCTGCTGCAAGTCACGGTTGGTCGCCGCGACCACACGTACGTCGACCTCGATAGTCCTGGTTGCGCCAAGCCGTTCGAACTGCTGCTCCTGGAGAACGCGGAGTAGCTTGACCTGGACTGCAGGGGTGATATCGCCGATCTCATCCAGGAAGAGCGTGCCACCGTTGGCGAGTTCGAACCGGCCGGGCTTCGCGGTCATCGCCCCGGTGAACGCCCCTTTCTCGTAGCCGAACAACTCGCTTTCGAGCAGGGTCTCGGGTAGGGCGCCCGCGCTTACCGACACGAAGGGCTGGTCGCTCCGCCCGGACAATGCATGAAGCGCGCGCGCAACGAGCTCCTTGCCGGTTCCCGACTCACCGTACAACACAACAGTCGCATCGGTCGGAGCCACCTTGTGAACGGTATCGAGAACCTCGATCATCTTGGGGTCGGCAGCTACGAATCCCTCGACATCGTATTCCTTGTCTATCTCCTCCCGCAGCCGTTCCACCTCGGCAGCGAGATTCCTCATCTTGAGAGCTTTCTCGATGGAGATCTTGAGTTCTTCGAGGTCGAACGGCTTAGTCAGGTATTCCGTCGCCCCCGCCTTCATTGCCTCCACTGCCGTCTCCACATTGCCGTGGGCAGTCAGCATGATGATCGGGAACGCATGATCCTTGGCCCTGATCCGCCGAAGGACTTCCATACCGTCAGGTGCGGGCATGCGATGGTCGAGGATCATGATATCGGGCGCCTGGTCGGCCACCGCCGCGAGTGCCTCTTTGCCATCGGCGGCCTGTTGCACCTCGAAGCCCTCACCCTCAAGCGCCTGGGCAAGCACCCATCGCATGTTCTTCTCGTCGTCGACGATCAGCACGCGTGCGTTCATGTCTCTCCCTCTCGAACGCCTTCGACGATGTCCCCTTCCGCCGTCGGCAGGCTTACTCTGAACGTCGTTCCCTCCGGCCCACTGTCTACTTCGATATGCCCGCCATGCTCGTCAATGATGCGGTGGACTATCGTCAAGCCGAGGCCGGTGCCTTCGTCGCGGGTCGAGAAGAACGGGTCGAAGATCTTGCCGATGTTCGACGCTAGAATGCCGGGGCCGGAGTCCGCGACGGTGACCTGGACGAAGTCGCCCTCGAGCGCGGTACGCAACTCGATGGCGCCGCCGGTTTCCTCCATCGCTTGCACGGCGTTGGTAACAAGGTTCAGGAAGACCTGCTTCAGCTGATCGGGATCCGCTTGCACGGGTGGTAGACCTCCCCTGAAGCGTTCCGCGATCCGGACGTCCGCCTGCTTGGCGAACCGACTGGTGAAGAGCTCCACGTCCCTCAAGACGTCTTCGACGTCGGTGAGCACAAGTGTCGGCGAAGACGGGCGTCCGAAGTCGAGCAGCGCCTTGATCACCTTGTCCAGCCTGTCTATCTCCTGCTTGATGACATCTGCCGCTTCCAAGACTCGTCCGCGGTCGCATTCGGCTTCCTCGAGCAGCTGAACAGAAGCGCGTATGACTCCCAGCGGGTTGCGCACCTCATGCGCTACGCCCGCCGTGAGCTCCCCCATCGCGGCGAGCCTGTCCGCGCGGATCAGCTGCTCGGTAAGGGCCTTGATCTCCGAGACGTCCTCGATGGTGACGACAGCTCCCAGGATACGTCCGCCGACGGCACGCATGCGCGACGAGGTTGCATGGACGTGGATCGTCTTGCCGCCGCGAGTGACGACCGTCATCTCGCGCAGAGTGAGCGGCACCCTGCCGCCCAGCACTCGCGCCACGTCTTGGGAAAGCCCGCCGTCTTCTCTGAAGATCGCCCCGATCGGCTTGGGGACGACATCGTACTCTGAGATCCCGAGCATCCGTTCGGCGGCGGGATTGATGGTTGTCACTGAACCGTCGGGGCCGACCGTGAGCACCCCGGAGGTGATCGAACGCAGAATCGATTGCGTGTAGTCCTGGATGTTGATGAGCTGAATAGCGCGTTCCTCTAGTTTCTTGTATGCGTCCTCGAGCCGAATGCTCACCTGCCTGAGATCTCGCGTCTTGCGTTCCTCCAGGTCTCGCAAGGCGCCGAACAGTCCGCCGATGATGAAGTACATGACGATCTCGAGGGCGTTGTCCACGCTGGTCCCGAACAGGCCCCCGAGTGATACTTGCGCATGCATGGCGAAGGGTACGGCGGCCGCCACCGCGGCCAGGAATCCACCCCTCTTCCCGAAGACGAATGCCGCGTACAAGATCGGGACGTAGTAGAGCCGGCGATACAGCAGGTGAAGCGCAGCATTGCCGCCGAGGGTATTGGTGTATAGGTGGAGCACAGTCACCACGAGAAGCATGGCCGCGACGAGGATGACGGCGCGAGTCGCCGATGCCCGGCTCTCCTTCACGTGCTCCCGGAACAGACCGGCTGGCGCATCGTCGTTTCCCGGGGTCATCGTCGTCTCCGAGCCCACGACGGCTCGATCCCGAGTTCCTCACGGTATTTCGCCACGGTACGTCTGGCCACAGTCACGCCCTCTTCCTTGAGCAGCTCCGCCAGCTTCTGGTCCGACAGCGGTTTGACGGGATCCTCCTCGCGCACTATCTCTTTGATTCGCTGCTTGATGCTCGTCGCAGCGACATCGATCCCCTGGCGCGTCCGATAGCCGCCTGAGAAGAAGTGCTTCAACTCGAACAGCCCGTATGGTGTGGCCATGTACTTCCCTGTGACGCCTCGACTCACGGTCGAGAGGTGTACGCCGAGTTCGACGGCCACGTCCTCCAGCCGAAGCGGCCGCAGCAAACCGGTCCCTGTCTCGAAGAACTCCCCTTGCACCTCGAGGATGATCTCGGTGATTCGACTGACGGTGTCCTTGCGGCGGTCTATGTTCTTGATGAAGCTCTCAGCCGATCGGATCTTCTCTTTGAGGTAGCGCTTCGTCTCCGCGTCGGCGTCCGAGCCCGATCTGAGCATCCTCCGGTACCTCGGGCTGACGCGAAGCGTCGGGATCGACTCGTTGTTGGGGATGATGAGCCAGTCTTCACCGAAACGCCGCACCGTGACGTCGGGGACGATGTAGCCGGGTGAGGGCCCGGGTGAGAAGGCACCTGCAGGCCGAGGATTCAGGGTCCTGAGGACATCCACCACGCGCCGGATCTCCGGTTCGTCGACCTTGAGAGCCCGCGATATCTTGCGAAAGTGGTTCGCCGCGACGTCATCGAGATGGTTTCGCACTATCGTGTCAAGCAAAGGCTCCTCGATGCCGAGCTGATCCGCCTGAATCGCAAGAGCCTCCGCAAGATTCCGGGCACCGACGCCTGGCGGATCCAGCTGTTGCACGATCCGCAGCGCTTGCTCGGCAACCTCCACGCTCACGCCGGTGACCGCGGCAATCTCCGAACAGTCGCCCACGAAGAAACCGTCGTCATCCAACGAGCCGATAATCGCCCGCGCGGCGACAGCTACGTCGTCCGGAATGTCCAGCATGCCTATCTGGTCGAGCAGGTAGTCGTCGAAGCTCTGGAAGCCGCCCACGAACTCCTCCGTGTTGGCCACCTCTGCATTTGGGTCCCTGGGGGCGCTGATCTCGGTCGAGTCGAGGTCCTCGTACATATCTAGCCACTCGTCCCAGGCCCGCTCGTCTTCCTCGGTCTGCTCGCGTTCGGCCTCGGTGTCTTCCGCGGGCGGCTCCTCCTCGATCTCGTCGAGTTCAAGGACGGGGTTTTCGAGCATCTCCGCTTCGACGAGCTGCTGGAGTTCGGCAATCGGCATGGCGAGGATATTGAGCCCCTGGTACACCTGGGGCGACAAAGTCACCTTCTGTTTCAGTTCCGGTCGCTGACTCAGCTCGACCATCGGACCCCTCCGTGATGCCGCCTGTCGGGCCCCGCCGGGAAGGACGGCGCCGTAGCAAGTTATATACCACGTACAGAAGGGGTCGCAGCGTGGTGGTTCTGTGAAGGCCCTGCCGAGGGTCAGGGGGTGGGCGGCAAGGGATAGCGGGTCCGAGGACGCTGCTGCACCACCATGATGGCGACGATGACGAGCAGCCCGCCGAGGATCTGCCATCCATCGAAGACCTCCCCCAGCAGCGGAAAGGCCAGGACTCCCGCAAGCACGGGCTCGAGCGTGGAGGTGACGAGAGCCTTCGTGGCATCGATGTAGTGAAGCGCCGCAAGGAACGCTCCAAACGGCAGGATCGTACTCATGATGGCGATGTAGCCTACTCCAAGCGCGGCTTCGGGCTGCCTCATGAGTTCGAGCATGCGCTCCGGACCTCCCAGGAAGAACAGCCAGAACAGGGAGGCGAAACCCAGGCCGTAGCAGAGCAGCGTCCACGGCGAGAAGCGAGAAGCGGCATAGCGGCCCATCAGCGAATAGCCGGCGAAGAAGACGGCCGAGGCAAGCCCCCAGAACACACCCGGCGCCGAAACGGCCAGTCTGCCACCACCGAACACGCCGACTACCAGAGCACAGCCGGTCACTGAAAGGGCTACGCCGACGGGCAGCGTCCACGTGAACCGCTCACCCAGCGCTACGACGGACACCGCGAGCGTGAGAACGGGAGCGAGATACTCCAGTAGAATCGCTGTCGCGACGTTCGTGTGCGATATGGCAAGCAGGTAGGCGACGTGTACGCCCGCTAGGCCGGCGACTCCGAAGATACCCAGGAACGGCAGGTCGCGCGTGCTTACGAGCAGGCGTCGCGGTCTGCGAGCGGCCACGTAGACGACAACCGCTGCGGCCGATACCCACGCTCGAGCGCCCGCGAGCGTTGTCGGGTCCACCTCAAGGCCCGGCGGGGGGACCGGCCACTGCGAGGTGACGGCGTCAAGCGGAGAGAAGAGCCACTTGGCGACCAAGCCGCCCGTGGCCCAAGCCGAGGCCGCCAGCGCGGCGAGCGCGTAACCCTTCCAGACGTTCGCGCGCGCGCGGTCGCCGTCAACTTCGCCCGGCCCTTCGTCGGGCCTATCGATTCTCGGCATCGATTTGCTCGCGTGTCTTGCCGGCCTGGTAGCCGTCGTAGGGCTCCACGTGTACTATGACGTCCACGACCTGAGGGAAGGCCTCGCATATCAGCCGCTCGACACGTTCCGCGATCTCATGTGCCGAGGTGAGGCTCTCGGCCGGGTCCACCTGCACGTGCAGGTCCACATACACCTCACCCTCGAGACCACGCGTCCTGATGTCATGGCAACCCAGAACGCCTTCGACATTGCCGAGGACTGCGCGGATCTCGTCGGGCGCGATGCGGGAGGCGTCCGAGAGCGTCCTGCCGGCCTGTCTGAACACCTGCCACGCTGTGTACCCGATGGCTGCGGCCACCGCCAGACCCACGAGGGGGTCCGCTGCCGGGTAGCCCAGACGGACAGCGATCAGGCCCGCTATGACACCCAGACTCACATACACATCACTCAGTGTGTGTCTGGCATCGGCAACGAGAATCTCGCTGTTCATGCGCCGACCCACCCGGCGCTCCCAGGATGTCACCACGAGGTTCACCGTGAGGGTGATGAGCATCACCGCGAAGGCGGTTGAATCGACCCGCGGAGGCTCGGCACCGGCAACGAGCTCCGCGACGGCCGAGCTGCCGACGTTGTAGGCAACGATGGCAAGCATGGCGCCGATACCCGCTGATGCGTATGTCTCGAACTTGGAATGGCCGTACGGGTGGCCGCGGTCCGCAGGCCTGGATGCTACCCCAAGTCCGATGAGTCCAACGATGTTGGACACCCCGTCGAACAACGAATGGAACCCGTCGGCTTGCATCGCGACCGAGCCGATCACTAGTCCCCATGTCAGCTTGGCGAGCGCGACGCCGACGTTCAGCCCCAGCACGATCCACAGAACCCGCTTGACCTGACGGCGACGATCTCCTGACATCCCCAAGCCGTCTGCCTTGCGGTACCCCACCGGCCCCCCCAGCTCGACTTGCCTCATATACCCCCAGGGGGTATATTTGTCCCAGACGTCAACCGAACAATCATACCTCAGGGACGACTCAAGGACGAACCAGGGAGCGACCATGCCCGAGCCCATTCAGGCAATCACCGAAGACGCGGAGCGTAAGAAGATAGTCAACCGGCTCAAGCGTCTCGAGGGACAGATACGCGGGCTGCAGACCATGATCGAGTCTGAGAAGGACTGTGAGGCCGTTCTCACTCAGATCATGGCCGCAAAGTCCGCGCTCAACCAGGTCGGCATGCACATCATCGGGCATTCGATGAAGCATTGCCTGATCGACGACGTGGACAAGTCTCGCGACGAACTCATAGACGAGGCGATCGCGGTCTTTCTCAAGTACTCAGCCTGCATCAAGTAGCCGCGCGGACCGATGCGCCCCTCAATCGACGGTCACACGCCGTCGACCGCTCCGTCAACGATGTCTATCACCCTGCGCTCGAACTCCTCCGCTATCTCGTCGAGCTCATGTTCCGGGAAGACGGCCGAGAACAGAGAGGGGCGCAGGGCTGCTACGACAACCCGGCCGTTTTCTTCGTAGATGTTTATGCGACACGGCATGATCAGGGTCACGGGGTCTTCAAGGTCCTCGGCTGGTGCAATCTCGAATATCATGAGCGGACGAATCGGGAACCCCTTTGACGCCAGGGCAGCACCGAGATCGTAGGACTTCTGCACAACGAAGCCGTGGGCGCTCGCTGAGAGCTCCACGGCCTCGGTAGTCTCACTGAATGTCCTGTCGCCACCCCGCTTGTACGCGTACTCCACCCGTCGATCACCAGCCTCCGCATCCGACCGGACGCATCACCTCACGCTCATGTGAATGCGCCCGAACCGCAGGACGTCCCCGCCGATGTTGATACGCTCGTGCCCGAGCCCAGGAAGCCGCCCCCCACGCCCGACTTCACGTGTGTCGATCCGCAGCTCGGACATACCTTGTCGGCGTCCCTGATGACGCGCATCAGGAAGCACTCGAACTTCTCCCCGCAATCCTGACACGTCAGTTCGTACGTAGGCAATGATATCAGCCGCCTAGTGAGAGCTCTGCCGAGATAGCATCGGCGCCGCGAGCTCCGACGACTTGAGCCACCATGGTTCCTCGCTCGAACTTCGCGATGGTCGGGATACTCATGACGCCGTACCGCATGGCGATCTCACGGTTGTCGTCTACATTCACCTTCACGAACTTGACCGTCTCGCCCACGCGCTCCGCAAGCTTGTCGATCTCAGGGCTCACCACACGACACGGACCGCACCATGGCGCCCAGAAATCAACGACCACCGGGACACCGGCATCCAGGACCTCGGTCGTGAACTCTTCACCCGTCACTTCCTTGACGGAACTCATGTCGCATCTCCTCGCTCGACTCGTAGTTGTCTTGCACGGAGAGGATTATACCCATGGGGGTATTGCCCGTCAAACGTCAAGACTCCGTTTACCTGCCACGGTATGATGCTTCCCACAAGGGAACGGACGGACACATGACGGCGATCGCATGGACAATGCTCGCAGGTGGGGCACTCGCCGGAGGAGCCGCTCTCGTCGGACTCCTCGCCCTGCGCCGCGCCTACGAGCCGCTCATGCTCCTTTCCGGGATGCTCTCGATGGGCGTGTGCGGGGCGGGGGTCGCCCGCGTCGCGGGCATCTACTCCGAAGCCGGCATGACGATATTCTCCGTCTTCCTTGCCTTCGGGTGTGTTGCGGGTGGCTACGGTCTCGCTTCGTCGGTCCTGACTGGACTCGCGGTGGACCCGCAGACATTCGAGTTGCTGGATGACCCCCCGGATCAGGAGCGAGGCATCGCCGTACTCCTGCTCGCTTGTATCGAATCGGAGCACTATGACCCCCGCGCAGTCGCGCGCGAGTTGAAAGACCTGGTTTCCGCCGGCCTTCCCGAAGCGACCGTGGGCGTCACGCCGTTTCTCTACGCCGCTCAGAAGGCCCGTTACCGTGCCGTCGGTGGGCGCAGCAACTCCGCTGCGCAAGCTCGCGCCGTCTGCGAGCGACTCGAAAGCGCGCTCGACAAAGGACGGTTCGCGATGGTGGACCGCGTGACCTGCGCGGTCCGGGACACGCTCGCGGGCGCGGTGGTGCGCCTGCAGCGCGAGGGGTATGGACGGGTCGTCGTGGCGTCGCTTTCGGTGGCAGAATCGTTCGACGTGGACAGAGCGAAGAGCGAGGTCGACGCGCTTCGCCCCGACCTGCATGGCATGCGTATCGCGTACACCTCCCCGCTCTGGGCGTCGGACGAGCTCGCGGAAATGGTCGCAGAACGCGTAGCCGTGCTCCTCGTGGACCCGGAGACGACGGGTGCGGTCCTTGTCATGCACGGCCAATCCGAGCTCCGCGAACGCTCGCACGCAACCTTCGACGTCCAGGAAAACGCGTTCTCGAACCGCGTGCGCATGATGCTCATCGACCGCGGATTTCCCGAGAACAACGTGCGCTTGTGCTGGGCTGAGTGGCGCTCGCCCGACGTCACGGAGTCGGTACGTCACTTGGCCGCACTCGGCTGCACACGCATCGTGGTTTCGCCGGTGTGTTACCCCCTCGAGTCGATCGCCACAGTGCTCGACATGTCCGTGGCCGTGCGCCAGGCGCGCGTGAGCAGCGATACCTACGTCACGACACTGCCCGCGTGGGGGGACGACCCCCAGGTGACGAACGCGCTGACTCGGGCAATCGCGCAAGCTGCCGAAGAGTTTGCCGACTAGGAGGCCCCGCGCGAAGTCCTACGCGCGGTCCTTGCACCGCTCCCAGTTCCAGGACTGCTGGCGCCTGATCTGCGGGAATCGGAAGGCGTAGCGGAGCGCCACGTTGAGTCCACCGCCCCCGGTCGCCGCATGGGTCTCCAGATTGTCGATGCTGGTGCGGAGTTCCTCGGCGGTGGAACCGCGGAACACCGTATACCCCTTACCGATGCCGTGCAGGACGTGCGCATCGGAGCCGCCGGTTGCTGCGATGCCCTGCCCGAAAGCGAACATCTTCGCAGCTACGCGGTTGGCCCACACCAGGAAGGGCATCGAGTTGTACACCTCGAGGGCATGGAACGCGAGCTCACTGACTCCCGCGCCGAAGGCCCCCCGGCCGAATGGGCCGAAGACGCCACGGTTTGAAAACGGATGGGGGATCACGGCGACGCCGTCTTGCTCGTTGATCCGCGAGATGGTCTCTGCAGCCGACAGCCCTGCGGGAATCGGCTTCTCCAGGAATAGTCCGATGATGTGACCGGACCGTGACGACACTTCCTCGCCGACGACGACCTCGAAGTCGTACATCTCCTCCAAGGACTTCGCGAAAAGCGCGCCGTCCATGGTGTTGTGATCCGTTATTGCAATGACGTCGAGGTCCGTGTGTTCCTGCACGTAATCCATGATCTCGGGAATGCGGGCCAGACCGTCGCTGTGGTTGCTATGGATATGCAGGTCGGCTTTGCCCCAAGTGGTTTCGCTCACGCGCTATACTCCTCCGTCGCGCACGTCATGTCGGCGCGTGTTCGGCGCCCGCCCGTGCCAAGCAAGCGCCGTACCGTTTCCGCATTCTCTCGCGGGGTCATCCCGCGAAGCGACACGAGCTTAACATCGGCCCTTGCGGGAGTCACCTTCATCATTCTGTGACGTGCGCCACAATCCGGCCGGGTCTCCATCTCGCTGCCGACGGGCGATCACGGAGACTCCTTCGGCGTGTGAGCGGCCCACTCCTCGAGACGCGACACGCCCTCCTCAAGGCGCTCTAGAGCCGTGGCGTAACTCACGCGAACGAAACCCTCCCCTCCCGGCCCGAAGTCGACGCCCGGGGCGAGAGACACGTGCGCCTCCTCGAGAATCCGGTTCACGAGCGCGAAGGAGTCCTTTCCCCACGCCGAAGCATCGGCGAACACGTAGAAGGCCCCCGTCGGCTCGGCATCGACGCGCAACCCGATCCGCCGCAGCGCGGGGACGAGATAGCGCCGTCGCTCGTCATAGATGTCACGCATGCGAGCCACTTCATCTTGCGCCTGCGTGATGGCGGCGGTTGCGGCGACCTGCACGAAGTGATTCGCGCACAGAAAGAAGTTCTGTTGGATCTTCTCGGCGGGACGCACGAACTCCGGAGGAGAGATCATGTACCCGAGTCTCCATCCGGTCATCGCATATGCCTTGGAGACGCCGTTGAGCACGAACGCGTGGTCCGTGAACTCGAGGATCGAGCGCGAGCGCTCGTGGAACTGGAGGCCATGATAGATCTCGTCGCTCGCGATGTAGATTCCCGCGTCCTCGGCGATTGCGGCGAGTTCCGCCAGGTCGTCGGGGGGGAGGGTGGTCCCCATCGGATTCGCAGGCGAGTTGATCATGATTGCGCGCGTCTTCGGCGTGATAGCCGCCCGGACCTCCTGGGCACGGAAACGAAAACCCTCCTCCGCCCGGACGGGGACCCGAACCGGAACCCCGTCCAGGAATGAGATGTAGTTGGCGTACGCCGGGTACGACGGGTCGGAGATGATGACCTCGTCGCCGGGGTCGAGAAGCGATCCGAACAGGAGCAGCATGGCAGGCGAGGTGCCCTGGGTCACAATGATGTTCTCCGGGTCCACCGAAGCCCCGTAGGCAGCCGCGTAGTGCGTGGCGACTGCCTCGCGCAGGTCGGGGAGGCCTGCTGACTGGGTGTATCCAGTGTCACCATGCTGCATGGCTTGTTCGGCAGCTCGTGTGATCACCGAGGGCGTGGGCAGGTCGGGATCACCGATCTCGAGGCGTATCACATCGATGCCGCGGGCCTGCATGGCCTTGGCTTTGGCCACCACGTCCATCACGACGAAGGGCCGGATGTGTTGCGCGCGTCTGGATACTGCCACGGTTCCTCCGGTCGGAGCTGGGCCACTCGAACGTGAGGCGGTCGAGCGGCTCACGATTCTACGCGCCGGACGACGCATCGTCGATTCGGCGCCTCTCGACACGTGCCCTGTAGTGGTCTGCGACCGCCTGACCGAGGACCTCCGCGCGCCGGAGCTCCGCGAAGTCCATCGCCGTCGTGCGGATCACCTCGTGCGGCGGCTCGGGGTTGAAGACTATGCCGAGTTCCTCGGCACGGTCCCACAGGTCGGTCCCCGGGAGAACGTGAAGCGACGAGAGCTGTATCTTGCCAGGGTCGATGGAGAGCGCGAAATGGAGCCCTTCGAGGACGTCGTCCATCGTGTCATACGGGAGCCCGATGATGAAGTCGCATTCCACCGAGATGTTCTGCCGCTTCAGCGCCTGGACGCCCGCCGCAAAACGCTCGGGGTCGAACCGCCGCCTGCATGCTTCCAGAGCTGCCGCACCCACCGACTGTGGACCCGTCTCCACCGACACAACCCCTGCGCGCGCCATCAGCGCGGCCTGCTCGTCGTCTACCCGCTCGATATCCACCTCGATCGTGTGAAGGCGGATCCCTCGACGGGCGTGAGGCTCGAGGATCTGCGTCAGCGTGCGGAGTCCGTCATCCGTGAGGTTGAAGACCGGGTCGATGAAGGAGAACTCTCTGACCCCCGGCGCATTGGCGACGAAATCGACGTCGGCTGCCACGCGCTCCGGCGAGAAATGCCGGATCCTCCCGTACCCCTTGCCCTCGTAGCAGTACCCGCAGTGGTAAGGGCACCCACGATACGTCTCTATGTATGCGGTGCTGGTGTTGGGTATGAGCTGGCCGGACAGATACGGGGAAGGTATCGAATCCAGGTTCGGTATGAGCGGACGATCAGGGGCGGAGACTACTTCGCCGTCTTTCCGCGCCGTGACACCTTCCACTCGCCAGGGGCTCTTCTTCTTGAGCAGGACATGCAGGAGTTCGGCGAAGGTCTCTTCGCCCTCCCCGCGCACTACCGCATCGATATGCGGATGATCCGCGAGGACTTGCTCGGCCCGAGGTCCTACCTCGGGTCCACCCGCTACGATGAACGTCTCGGGCCTGGCGGCCTTGATGATGGTGCATACCTCGCACATCGCACGGGCATTCCAACATGTCGCGGAGAAGCCGACCACGTCGGGTTCTTTGCGCAACACCCGGTATGCGACCCACCAGGGGTCCATGTCGCTCGTGAGGTCCATGTTGATTATCCCGACGCGGCCCGAGAGCCGCGATTCCGCCATGGCGTAAGCGGAGAGGTACGGGAGCGCAAGGGATTGGTACCCGGGCCAGTTCATGGCGAGGAGCACGACCGCGAGTTCGGGACGGTCCGTCACGACGCTTCACCTTCCCACGGCCGTATCCGCACCGGCGCCCACGCGTGTAACGCGTACTCGCCCAGCTCCTCGGCAGATGGTCCTGAGATCGACACCCAGACCCCGTAGACGATGCCGGTCTCTATGGCGGCTTCCAGAAGCGGCATCCTGCGAGAAAGCGACACCGTCGGCGCGATCTCCAGCGAGACGGTGCTGACACCCGCCTCCGCGAACGCAAGGACGATGCCGGGCATGTCGTCGACGTTGTGGCGACAGATGCGTGTCCGTCCGCACACCACGCAACGGATGCTCAACGTGTTCGACGCCTCGATCAGGCATCTCGTGCCGCTGCAGGCTGCGTCGAACGAACCAGGGTGACCGGCGAGCCGGTCGTGCGCCTCTGCCGTGCCAGCCAACAGCGTGATGTCCGCATGCCTCACACCTGCCTGGATGCATCCCGATGCGTTGTCGCCGGCGCACAACGCAACGCCGTCGGTCGTGAGACCGAGACGCTCGACACCGGAATCGACGGTTTGCGCAATCAGAGCAGGTAGCTCAGGGTGTCTGAACGGCTCGACTCCGGAGAAGGACACGTTCGGTCCCGGCGCGTCGCCCCAGTCGGCCACCACGCGCCTCACATCGGCGATCACGTCGCTGAGGGGCCGAAACGTGTCAGGTACCGCTTCGCGCGAGCATTGCACGCAATGCTCCCTGTTCCCGGCGCCTATCGCTATCTCGACATATTCGATCACACGGGGCCCCCCGATCGCGGAGTCGGGGCCGTGACACTGGGACGCCGCACTCCTCGCACGCCACGCTTGAGCACATCGTGGGCACCTGCGATGATGGGTTGGCATTCGAGCCGAACCTGCTGCACCTGTGTGCCTGGTTGGAGTCGCATGACCAGCGACCTTTCCTCACGTCCGCGCATCCTGCCAACGGTGCTTCTCACCGTGGGTGTATGGGCCGTTCTCCTTTGGATTCGATACGGGCTGGGTCTCAACCTTCTCTTCCACGTCTTCGCGGAGTTGTTCGCGGTCACCGTGGCGGGAGCGACATTCATGCTCACGTGGAACGCCCGCCGGTACATCGACAACGGTTACCTGGTCGTTCTCGGCATCGCCTACGTCTTCACCGCCGGCATCGATCTCGCACACATGATCACGTACCGGGGCATGAACCTGATTCCCGGGATCACCACCGATACCCCGACACAGCTCTGGCTCGCGGCGCGGTATATCCAGGCAGCAGCGCTCGTGGTGGCTCCACTCTTCGTGAGCCGCAAGGTCTCCGCGCGCATGGTCTTGGCGGCCTTCGGTGCTGCGACGGCTGTCCTGGGCGGGCTGATCTACTCAGGCGCATTCCCGACAGCGTTCGAGGAAGGCGTCGGGCTGACCACCTTCAAGATCGTGAGCGAGTACGTCATCGCCGGGGCCATGTTCGCTGGCCTCCTGATGCTCTTGCGACGACGCAACAGCTTCGACCGCACCGTTTGGCAGATGCTGTCCGGCTCCATCGCGATCGGCATCATCGCCGAGGTCGCATTCACTCTCTACGCCGATCCGTTCGGTCCTGCGAACGTGGTCGGCCACGTCCTGCGCATCGGCATGTACTACCTGGTCTACCGGGCCATCATTGAAAGCGGCCTCAAGCGGCCGTACGGGGTCCTGTTCAGAGAACTCAACGAGACCGCCGAAGCATTGCGCGCAAGCGAGGTTCGCTTCCGGTCCACCTTCGAGCAGGCCACGCTCGGCATCGGCCACGTGGGCCTGGGCGGCCGCTGGCTGCGGGTGAACACGCGGCTGGCCGAGATCACCGGCTATTCGGTGGACGAACTCGAGCGGATGAACCCGGTCGACCTCACCTACGAGCCTGACCGTGAGTTGGAGCGCTCCCTCATGGATCGGCTCGCGGCAGACGAGATCCCCGAATACCAGATCGACAAACGCCTCGTTCGAGCGGACGGTTCGCTTGTCTGGGTCACGGCATCTCGAACTATCGTGCGCGGTCCGGAAAGCGACCCCAGATACTACGTCGAGATCGTGGAAGACATCTCGGCACGTAAAGCCGCAGAAGACCGGCTTCGCGCTTCACGCGACCTCAACCTCGCCCTCGCCGAGATCGACCGCGCCGCGCTCTCCTCGCTCGATGTGGACGAGATCATGGAGCAGATCGTCCACCAGGCTGCCACGGCACTTCATGCGGACAGCGCTGCCATCGTGCTGCGCGAGGGGCCCCACTGGGTGCCGAGATTCGTCTGGAACTTCCCACAGCCCATCATCGGCACGGCGTTCACGGACGATCAGCTTCCGCATGCCGTGGAGGCCGCGATACTGGGTCAGCTCGTCGCAATAGAAGACTCATACGACGACCCTCGGGTGAACCAGTCAGTGATGCGCAGGTTCGAGATCGCCTCGGTGCTCGTCATACCCTTGCAGTTCCGTGGAGAGGACATCGGCAGCTTCTACATCAACTACCATCGCAATCCGCACCGCTTCTCCGCGGAGGAACTGGACTTCGCCCGCAAACTCGCAGCGATGATAACCGTGTCGATCGAGAATGCTCGCCTCTATCAGGCCGAGCGTGAGATCGCGGACACCCTGCAGACCGAGTTGCTGGGCACCCCGCCTCGATGTGCAGGCATCGACATCGCCCACGCTTATCGCAGCGCCACCGAACTCGCACGGATAGGCGGGGATTTCTTCGACGTGTTCGAGGTTGAGCCCGGCCTGGTGGTCTTCGTGGTCGGCGACGTCTCGGGAAAGGGTCTGGAGGCCGCAACCCTGACGTCCATGGCAAAGAGCACACTACGTGCGTTCGCGTACCGCGACTCGCGGCCCTCGGAGATTCTCACCGCTGCCAACAGAGCGATCTCGGAGCAGATTGCTGAAGGCCGTTTCATCACCGCGGCGGTTTGCACGATCGATGTCGAGACCGGCACGGTGCGCGTCGGACTCGCCGGTCATCCCGCCCCCATCTTGTGCCGAGGCGGACATCGCGTGGAGGATGAGTTGCACCGGAATCCCCCACTCGGCCCCTTTCCGGACGAGACCTTCGAGGAAGCGGTCATCGAAGCGCGACCGGGTGACCATATCGTCGTCTTCAGCGACGGCTTGCTCGATGCCCGCAACGGCTCGGACCTCTTCGGCGAAGCACGAGTGCACGCCGTGCTGGACGCGCTCCACGATGCCACCCCGCGGGAGATCGTAGAAGCGCTGATCGGGAATGCCGAGGACCACTCGGGAGGGCACCCCGGCGACGATATCGCCATTGTGGCGATTCGCTACCTGGGGCGCGAGACCGCATAGTGAAAGCGGCCCCGCTTGTCGCAGAGCCGCTCGTCGTTGATGGTGTCCGAGGCGAGAGTTGAACTCGCACGTCCCGAAGGACACTAGGCCCTCAACCTAGCGCGTCTGCCATTCCGCCACTCGGACATGTCGTGGTCGCTGGCGCGACAAACAGGCAGTATAGCAGTCCATTTCGGGGCTGCCTACCCTTCCACGGGCTTCGTCTCGACCGGCGGCAGTGCGTCCTTCGCACGCTGGGCTGCACGACCCACCACGATGGTCGCGATCACCGCGATGACGGTCACTATGAGCGCGTACGCCAGCAGTGGGCCGATCGTGGACGCTTCTCCGAAGACCTCTGCGAAGATCGCCTGTATCGCGCTGTTCCACGCGAGAGCAGCGACCAAGCCGAGAGCTGCAGTGAGCAGGTCCGACATCTTGTCGATCACTTCGACGTGCACGTGACACACCCCCCGATTCCAAGTGAGATCCTCTGATAGTGGTACCCAATACCTCTGGATAGAGGTGCGAACGAGGATCGGAACGACCGGTCGGCCCGCAGCACGACCACTGGGCTACGCGGCGGACCGCCCCCTAGCCGGTCGGCTCCTCGGCGCGGGGCTCGAGTCCGCCGTGGTGCAGATGCGTTCCCGTAATAGGGAAAGGTGCGGCGAAATGGCAGGCCGCCCAATGGCCGGGAGCGATCTCGCGAAGAGACGGCTCCTCGTCACGACACTTGGGGAACTGCGCAATCGGGCAGCGGGTATGGAACCGGCAGCCGCTTGGAGGGTCTATCGGTGAGGGCACGTCGCCCTCGAGGATTATCCTCTGTCTCTCCTTTTGCTTGGCTGGGTCCGGCACGGGGACAGCGGACAGAAGCGACTGCGTGTAGGGATGATGCGGCGCATCGTACAGGCCTTTCCAGTCGCCGGTCTCGACGATCTTGCCCAGGTACATCACAGCCACGTGGTCGGAGATGTGACGCACCACCGATAGGTCGTGCGCGATGAAGAGATACGTGAGGTCGAACTCGTCCTGCAGCTTGTCGAGGAGGTTGATGACCTGTGCCTGGATCGAAACGTCGAGCGCCGAGACGGGCTCGTCGCAGACGATCAGGCGCGGCCTGAGCGCCAGAGCCCGTGCGATGCCTATGCGCTGTCGCTGGCCGCCTGAGAACTCATGCGGGTACCGGTTGATGTGCTCGGGATTCAAGCCCACTACATCCAGCAGCTCTTGCACCCTTGCCCGACGCTCCGCAGTGGTTCCCGCGCCGTGCACGACCATGGGCTCGCTCACGATCTCGCCGATGGTCATGCGCGGGTTCAGTGAGGCATAGGGGTCCTGGAAGATGATCTGGACGTTGCGCCGATAATCCTTCAGGGCCTTGCCGTGCAGCTTGAGTACATCGGTGCCCTCGAACTCGATGGAACCGGCGGTCGCCTCGAGCAGACGCATCACGCATCGGCCGGTGGTCGACTTCCCGCACCCCGACTCGCCCACGAGTCCGAGTGTCTCCCCCTCATTCACCACGAACGAGATGCCATCGACAGCGAAAACCTTCTTTCCTATTCGGGAGGAAAGCACGCCCTGGTCGACCGGGAAGTGCTTGCGCAAGTCCCTTACGGTGAGAAGTTCCGCCATCTACGCCGTCACCCCCGCGCAGGCAACGACTCCGTGCTCGAAGCCCGGATCGCCCGCGAAGTGACACGCTGCCGTATGCCGTCCCTCGATAGACCTCAGCGCCGGCACGTCGGTGACGCACACGGGCTGTGCGTACGGACAGCGCGGGTGGAACGCGCATCCCGGGGGAATGTTGATGAGGCTCGGTGGCTGCCCCTCTATCGGGCACAGCTCGCCCTTCTCGTCGATGTCGTGACGCGGAAGACTGTCGAGTAACCCCCACGTGTAGGGATGCTTCGGAGTGTAGAAGACCTCGTCGGCCGTGCCGTATTCGACCTGCTTCCCCCCGTACATCACCATCACGTCATCGGACATGTCCGCGACCACGCCCAGGTCATGGGTGATCATGATGATGGCCGTGCCGGTCCGGTCCTGGAGTTCCACCATGAGGTCCAGGATCTGGGCTTGGATCGTGACGTCCAAGGCCGTGGTGGGCTCGTCGGCGATCAAGATGTCCGGGTCGCACGAAAGCGCCATCGCGATCATCGCGCGCTGACGCATGCCTCCCGAGAACTGGTGGGGGTAGTCTCTGGCGCGATCGGCTGGGTTCGGGATCCCCACCATGTCCAGCAGTTCGACAGCCCTTTCCAGCGCCTCCTTCTTGGAGATATTCCTGTGCAGGCGCAAGGACTCACCGATCTGACGACCGACCCGATACACGGGATTCAGGGACGTCATGGGGTCCTGGAAAATCATCGCTATCTCATTGCCGCGCAGCGACCGGACCGCGGAATCTCCCAGGGTGATGATGTCGGTGCCCTTGAACTCGATCTCCCCCTCGACGATCTTCCCCGGAGGATCGGGGATGAGCCGCATGATCGACAAGGCCGTGACCGACTTGCCCGAGCCCGACTCGCCCACGACCGCGAGCGTCTTGCCCTTCTCCAGCGTGAACGTCACGCCGTCGACGGCCTTGACCACTCCGTCACGGGTGAAAAAATGAGTCTTGAGGTTGTTGACTTCAAGCAGAGCCATTGCGTCAGTCCTTCATCTTCACGTCGAGAGCGTCGCGCAATCCGTCACCCATCAGGACGAAGGACAGCACGGTGGTAAGGATCGCGAATCCGGGCCAGATGGTGAGCCAAGGCGCCGCGAACATGAGCGACTTCGCTTCGGAGAGCATCAGCCCCCAGCTCGGCTCCGGAGGCTGCACGCCCATGCCGAGGAACGACAGCGCCGCCTCGGACAGGATCGCACCGCCGATGCTCATCGTGCCGTACACGATTATGGGCGCCACGGCATTGGGCAGGATGTGTCGCGCCATGATGCGCAGGTCGCCCGCGCCCATCGCGCGTGCCGCATCGATGTACTCGTTCTCTTTCACGGACAGTATCGAGGAGCGAAAGACTCTCGCGATGGAAGGCCAGCCCAGGATGCCGATGGCGATGAACACCGGCCAGAAGCTGTTGCCGAATTCCGATCCGCTGGATCTGAACACCGCCATGAGGGCGATCGCGAACAAGATGTACGGGAAGGCGAAGAACACGTCGGCAAGTCTCATGATGAACGTGTCCGGGAAGCCGCTGTAGTAACCGGACAGTGCTCCCAAGGTCAGACCGATGACCAACGAGATGCTCACAGCCACTATCCCGATCACCAACGAGATCCTGCCGCCGTAGACCACTCGGCTGAATACGTCCCTGCCCAACTTGTCCGTCCCGAACGGATGACTCATGCTCGGCGGCTCGAGCGTGGCAAAGGCCGGCTCGTACGGCGTCGCGAAGTACTCGGGCACCCATAGGTCAGCCGTCGCCACGACGAGCACCACGAAGATCAGCCACGTGAGACCGAGGATGGCCAGCTTGTTGCGCCGCAGACGGTACCACGCGTCGCCCCACAGGGTCCGCGTCGCGCCCTCGCCTGCCTCGGCAAACTCGCCCGAGATCGGAGGCGGAACCGGTCCTAGCGCACCAGTGTCCTTGAGCGGGTGCCCGCCGGCGTCCTCCAGATCGCCTGTGACGCTCACGGGGTCCTCGTCGTGTGTGTGCGGCAGATGCGGGTCGTCGTCGGTCAGACGCCAGTCGTGGTCGGTCATTCTGCCGCACCTCCGTATCTGATCCGCGGGTCGAGGAATGCGTAACTTATGTCGATGAGCAGGTTGATCGCCATCACCGCGACCACGATGATGATTACCCCGCCCATGACGACCGGCCAGTCTCGCTGCCCGATGGCAAGGAATATCTCTCGGCCCACCCCCGGCCACGAGAAGATCGTTTCGGTGAGGATTGCGCCGCTCATCATCACACCGAAGTCGATACCGATGAACGTAACCACTGGAATGAGCGCGTTCTTGAGCGCATGGCCGCGCACCACGCCGCCTGACGTGAGACCCTTGGCCTGCGCGGTACGGATATAGTCCTGCCCCATCACCTCGAGCATCTGGCTCCGCATGATGCGTGCGACGTATGCCGAAGACACCGAGGCGAGCGTGAACGCGGGCAGGATCAGATGCACCCAATCGGGGAACTGATTGGAGGACATCTGTGAGATCGGAAGGAAGATCAGCCCGCCCGTCCACTCCTTGAGCTTTATGCCGAAGAGCATCTGCAGGAGCATACCGAGCCAGAAGACCGGAACGGAAACGAGGACCGACGTACTGAGCGTGACCAGCACGTCGGAGAAGGAGTAGCGTTTGAGCGCCGACACCAGCCCCGCGCCGATGCCGATGATGATCTCGATGATGATTGCCGCCACGGCAAGACGAATGGTGTTGGGGAACTTGTCCGCGAAGATCTCTGTCACGTCGCGACTCTTCTGGAACGAGCGACCGAGGTCCCCATGGAGCAGGTTGTTCAAGTAGATCGTGTACTGCTTCCAGAGCGGCTGATCCAGCGCATTCTCCTCCACGATCTGCTGATACAGCTCCTCCGATATCGCACGATCACCGGTGATCATACGCACGGGATCGCCGGGCAGGACACCGGGCGCGCGCAAGAGGAACAGCAACAGCGTCACACCGAGGAACACGGGAATCATTTGGAGGACGCGCCGGAAGATGTACTTGAGCATACGGGAAACCTAGTCTGTCGGAACGGGTCCGCGGGCATTGTGCAAGCAGCATGCCGGGACGCCCAGGGGCGTCCCGGCATCTCCTGCTTCTGTTGAGACGGTACTGCCTACCTAGTCAGTTGACTCGGTGGACTCGGCACCGCCGTCTTGGCTCAGCCAGACCTGGTCGAAGTTGAACAGGCCGTTCGGGCTGAACACACCATCCATGACCCGGTCGGAAGCGACGCGAGTATGGCGGTAGAAGACGATCGGGATAACCGGTGCATCTTCGCCGATCATCCGCTCCGCCTCCTGGTACATGGAAATACGCTCGTCAGCGTCGGTCGTCTGACGGGCCTCCTGCAGCAGCGCATCCACGTCGGGGTTTGAGTAGAACGCGTAGTTGTCCGCGCTGTCGCTCAGGAAGATCGGATAGAGGAAGTTGTCCATGATCGGGTAGTCCGCGATCCAACCGAGACGGCCGACCTGGTAGGTCTTCTCCGTCAGCTTGTCGAGGTACTGCGCCCACTCGGTACCGACCAGCTCAGACTCGATGCCGATGGCCTCGAGATCGCTCTTGACCAGGGCAAGGATGTCCTCATGCCCCGAGCCGGTGTTGTACTCGAGTTTGATGGCGGGCAGGCCCTCGCCGCCGGGATAACCGGCCTCTTCGAGCAGCGCCTGCGCTTCCTCTACGTCATAGCGCGCGTACGGGAAGGCATCCTCCTGGAAACCGACGATACCCGGGGGAACGATTCCGGTGGCCGGGATACGCGTGCCCTCGAATACGCGCTCGACGATCTGCTCGCGGTTGATTGCCAGCGAAAGCGCCTGACGCACTGTCGGGTTCGAGAGGACCTCGTCCTCGTTGTTCATGAGCAGGTAGTAGATCGCCAGCTCGGCGCCGAGCGATACCTGCTCACCCGGGTTGACGGTGTAGCCGTCAGGACTCTCGCCGTACTGTGCGACCGACGCATCGATCTGGCCGGTCGGAATCGGCACGAAGTCCATGTTGCCGGCCTGGAACTCGAGGAACGCAGTGTCCTGGTCGGCCAGGATCATGAAGTCCACACCGTCGATATTCGGCTCTGTGCCGTAATAGTCGGCGAACTTCTCTACCTTCACGTACTGATCGTGAGCCCACGGCTCGCTCATCATGAACGGGCCGTTGCCGATCGGCATGTCGCCGAAGTCGACCGTCTCACCGTTGTACTCGACGCCGTTCTCAACGGCATCCTGCGGCACCGGCGCCAGGGCCGGGTGGCCGACAACGTACTCGAAGTCAGCGAACGGGTACTGCAGCGTGACCTCGAGCGTCTTCTCATCTACCGCGACGACGCCCGAGAGTTCGGTGGCCTCCCCAGCCTGCATCTCGTCGAAACCCTGGACGGCTGCAAGATGGTAGGAGATCTCCGACTCGTTTTCGGGATTGCAGATGCGCTCCCACGCGTACTTGAAGTCCGCAGCGGTGACTGGATCACCGTTGTGGAACGTCGCGTCCGCGAGGTTGAACGTCCACACCGTGGCGTCCTCGTTCGACTCCCAGCTCTCAGCTGCAGCCGGCGCGATTTCGGATGTCACGTAGTCGAACGTCACCAGACTGTCGAAGACGGCCTGGCCGACCTGGGTTCCCTCGGATTCCTGCAGATTAACAGGATCGATGAACGCCGGCTCCGCGATGTAGAACAGGAACGTTCCACCCTTCTGGATCTCGCTCGTGTCTCCATCGTCGGTGTCTTCGCCGCCGGTGTCACCATCCGCGGCACACCCGACCGACCCCACCATGGTGAGGACCAGTGCAAGGCTCAGCACACCCACAATCACCTTGCGGAACTTCTCTGACAAAGCGCACCCTCCCTTCGGTCTGCTTAAAGCATGAACCGTCGTCTCCGGAGACGCCCATTCGGACAGACCACAGCAACTCAACTGTTGCTCGCCTGAGACGCCTCCCCTATCGCCCTCTAGTGTCCTCCTGCGTGCATAGAATGGCAACCCCATGACGACGCATAGTGCAGCGATAGGGCCGTCGCTGAATAGCTGACGGCCCACGATGCATAATTACGCATGAACAGCTCAGTTCTAACCAGCCGGATGGTAGAGAATCATCAGCAGCAGGGTCGTGACGGTGAACGCGCCCGCCAGAACCAGCGTGATGCGATCCAGGTTCTTTTCGATGATACCCGTGCCCGACGAGGTCGTAGGCATCACTCCACTGAACATCGAGGAGACGCCGGTGCCTTTCCCGGAGTGCAACAGAATGAATACGACCAACCCAACCGAAGCCACCGTATGCACGATGAGGATGAGGTAGATCACTGCATCAGGTACGAGGTTGCTCACATCTTCTCCTCGGGATGGAACCCGGTTCGTCGGCGAATCGACGCACTAGTATATCAGGAGCGAGCGTCCCGTCCACTCGTTCGGCCGTTCGAGCCCGACCAGGTCGAGGAGCGTCGGCGCGATATCTGCGAGGATGCCACCCTCCGCGAGATCGAACTCGCCAGGAGCGACGACACACAGGGGGACGTCGTCAAGGGTATGCGCAGTGAACGGAGAGCCGTCGTCGTCGAGCATCTGTTCCGCGTTTCCGTGGTCGGCTGTGATCATCAATACGCCGCCCTTTCCGAGAATCGCGTTCGCGACCCGACCGATCCCGGTGTCCACTGCCTCGCACGCAGCTACAGCAGCATCCATCACCCCGGTGTGGCCCACCATGTCGCAGTTCGCGTAGTTGACGATGTAGACGTCCGCCCGGCCCTCCTCTATTGCGTCGACCAGCCGGTCAGTGACCTCCGGAGCGCTCATCTCCGGTTTGAGATCGTAGGTGGGGACCTTGGGACTCGGAACGAGGACCCGTTCTTCGCGCGGCTTGGGTGTCTCACGGCCCCCATTTAAGAAGAAGGTCACGTGCGCGTACTTCTCCGTCTCCGCGATATGCAGCTGCCTGAGTCCGGCGTCGGCGATCACATCTGCCAGGACGGTTTCGGGGAACTCCTTCGGGAACGCGACGGGGGCAGGCAAGGTCGGATCGTACTCGGTCAGGCACACGAAATGGACAGCAGGACGATCCGGCTGCACGAACCGGTCGAAGGAGTCTTCGACGAACGCACGGGTGATCTCGCGTGCCCGGTCCGGGCGGAAGTTGAAGAACACCAGGGCATCGTCATCAGAGACCGTCGCGAGGGGCGAGCCGTCGGAGCGCACGACCATCGGAATGACGAACTCGTCGGTGACGCCCCGCGCATAGCTCTCCCTCACGCCCTCTACGGGGTCCGAGACCTCATCGCCTTCGCCGAGAACCATCGCCCGCCACGCCCGCTCAACTCGCTCCCACCTGTTGTCGCGGTCCATTGCGTAGTAGCGCCCCATAACCGAGGCGATGCGTCCGACGCCTACCTTGTCGAGCTGCTCCCGCAGCTCGACAAGGTAGTCGGCTCCGGACGTAGGCGGCACGTCGCGCCCATCAAGGAAGGCGTGCACGAACACGCGCTCGGCCCCACGACGCGCTGCCATTCTCACGAGCGCGTACAGGTGCTCCTGGTGGCTGTGAACTCCGCCGTCGGACACGAGGCCCATGAGGTGCACAGACGCTCCAGCGCGCACAGCCGCGTCCATGGCATCAGCCAGCTGCGGATTCTCGTAGAATGACCCGTCCTGGATGGCCTCGGTGATCCGGGTGAGCTCTTGGTACACCACCCTGCCTGCGCCGATATTCAGGTGCCCGACCTCGGAGTTGCCCATCTGCCCTTCCGGCAAACCCACGGCGCGACCGGACGCGCAGAGGCATGTGGTCGGATTCTCGGCGAACAGTGCGTCGAGATTCGGGGTGTCGGCAACGGATATGGCGTTGCCGGGGCCCTCCGGACCGCATCCGAAACCGTCCATGATAACGAGGGCGGCAGGCAGGTTCTTCGGCATGCGACTAGAGGGCCGCTCGGACGATGGACGCAAAGGAGTCAGCGTCCAGCGAGGCGCCGCCCACGAGGGCGCCGTCGATGTCGGGTTCGCTCAGGAACATCCCGGCGTTCTCCGGCTTCACCGAACCGCCGTAAAGTACGCGGAGTGACTGGGCGGCAGGCGGACCGTACAGGGCTCCGACGGTCGCGCGGATCGAGCGACAGACATCGTTTGCGCCTTCCGGCGTCGGGGTGCGTCCCGTGCCGATCGCCCAGATCGGCTCGTATGCGATCACGAGCCGGCCCGCGTCATCGGCCGAGACGCCGTCGAGCCCGGCCCGGACCTGGTCGCGCACGAACGGCTCGGTCTCCTCGGCCTCGCGAGTCGCGAGCGACTCACCGACACACATGATCGGTACCATGCCCGCATCGAAGACCGCCTTGACCTTCTTGTTCACGTTCTCGTCGGTGTCGCCGAACATCTCGCGTCGCTCCGAGTGACCGACGATGACGTAGTCGCACCGCAGGTCGACGAGCATGCGGGTGGAGATCTCGCCCGTGTATGCGCCGTCCTCGGCCCAATGGACGTTCTGAGCACCGAGGCCGAACTCGAGCTTGTCGAGCTCGATGAGGGTGGACACCGGCTTGAGGCCGGTGAACGGCGGGCAGAGGACGACCTCCACACGGTCCCACATGCCCGAGACGCGTTCCTCCAGCTCCTGGCCGAGGATCGCTCCCTCGCCGGGCGTGGTGTACATCTTCCAGTTGCCTGCGATCATCGCCTTGCGCGACATCCAAACCCCTCCTCGACTCACACGGGCGGCTAACGCGGGCTACTCCCGGTCGCTCAGCGCTTCGAGTCCCGGGAGCTCCGATCCCTCGAGCAGCTTCATGGAGGCGCCGCCGCCGGTGGACACGAACGTGACGCGGCCCTCGACGCCGAACTTCTTGAGCGCAGCTACCGAGTCGCCCCCGCCGATCACGGACACGGCCCTGTTGTTGCGTGCGACTGCGACAGCCACTTCACGGGTTCCCGTCTCGAAAGGCGTCAGCTCGAACACGCCCATCGGACCGTTCCAGAAGATCGTCTTCGCCGAGGAGATCGCGCCCTTGTACAGCTCCACGGTCGTCGGACCGATGTCGAGTCCCATCATGTGGGGCGGGATCTCCTCCCGGCCGACCATCTTGGTTTCGGCGTCCTCAGCCATCGCGTCCGCGACGACGAAGTCGACCGGCAGCATGAGGTCCACGCCCTTGTCCGCCGCCTTCGCCAGCATCTCCTTCGCGGGCTCGACCCACTCGTCCTCGACGAGCGACTTTCCCACGCCGATGCGCTGCGCCACAAGGAACGTGAAGCACATTCCGCCGCCGACCAGCAGAGTGTCGACCACATCGAGAAAGCGGTCGATGACGCCGAACTTGTCCGAGACTTTCGACCCACCGAGGATAGCCACGAACGGCCGCTCCGGGTGGGCGAGCATCTCGGTGAGCGTCTCGACCTCGCGAGCCAACAGGATCCCGGCGTATGCCGGCAGGTGCTCGGTCACGCCCACGGTGGAAGCGTGCGCCCGGTGCGCCGCACCGAACGCGTCGTTGACGTAGACGTCCGCTAGCGAGGCAAGGTCCTTGGCGAACTGCGGGTCGTTCTCCTTCTCGCCAGGGTGGAACCGCACGTTCTCGAGCATGATCAGCTCCCCGTCGACCATCCGCTCCACCGCTTCGGTCGCGTCAGGTCCCACGACCTGGTCAACGAAGTGGACGTTCCTGCCCAGGAGCCGGGCGACCACCCTGCGTACGGGGCGCAACGAGTACTTCGGATCGGGCTCGCCCTTCGGCCTGCCGAGATGGCTCACGATAATGACGCGCGCATCGTGGTCGACGAGGTAGCGCAAAGTCGGGAGGGCGGCGCGGATGCGCGTGTCGTCGGTGACGGAGCCCTCCGAGAGCGGCACGTTGAAGTCCACGCGAACGAGCACGCGCTTGCCTCGCACGTCCGCGTCGCGAACCGTGAGTTTGTCGAACATGGAGACTCCTCGGCGGTCGGCTGACAGCGCGGGGGCCTAGCCCATCACTATCTTCACGAGGTCCTTGCACCGGTTTGCGTATCCCCACTCATTGTCGTACCAGGAGATACACTTCACGAACCGGCCTTTGCCGCCCATGACCATCGTTTGCTGCGAATCGAAGATCGAAGAAGCGGGGTTGCCGATGATGTCCACGGACACAATCGGGTCTGTGCAGTACTCCAGAATCCCCTTCATGGGGCCTTCGGCCGCCGTCTTCATCGCGGCATTGATGTCATCCGCGGTCACTTCGGTCTCGAGCTCGGCGACGAGGTCGACCGCAGAGCCGTCAGGCGTGGGAACACGCATCGACATGCCGTCGAGCTTACCCTTCATGTCGGGCATCACGAGTCCGATGGCCTTTGCGGCACCGGTGGAAGTCGGGATGATGGACATGGCCGCCGCGCGGGCTCTGCGCAGGTCTTTGTGCGGCTGATCGAGGATGCTCTGGTCGTTCGTGTAGCTGTGGATCGTGTTCATGAAACCGTACTTGATGCCGAAGTCGTCGCGCAGGACCTTGGCGAAGGGCGCGAGGCAGTTCGTGGTGCACGAGGCATTGCTCACGATGTGATGAGACGATGCGTCGTACTCCTTGTCGTTCACGCCTATCACGATCGTGAGGTCCTCGTTCTTGGCCGGCGCGGAGATGATGACCTTCTTCGCCCCCGCCTGCTTGTGTGCGCCCGCCTTCGCGGCGTCGGTGAAGATTCCGGTGGACTCGATCACGACGTCGACTCCGAGGTCACCCCAGGAGAGCGCCGCGGGATCGCGCTCCGCGAGCACCTGGACGAATCGTCCCTCCACGGAGAATCCGTCGTCGCCCACGGCGACGTCCTTGCCGAACTTGCCGTGGACCGAGTCGTACATAAGGAGGTGTGCAAGTGTCTTGGCGTCGGTAAGGTCGTTTACCGCGACCACTTCGACGTCCGGGTCGGCTTCGCTCGCTCGGAACGCGAGCCGGCCTATGCGTCCAAACCCGTTGATCCCTACTTTGATCGCCACTCGTGACTCCCTCCGTCGTGACGCGGGCGTGAGATGCCGCGCGTGCGCTGCAAACCGAAATGCCAGAAGCGCGTCCGCGGGAACGCGTTACTACTTATCCTCCCCCGTCTGGTTGCGAGCAAGCTCCTCGATTCGGCGCACCCTATGATATATCGCCGACTTCGACAGCGGCGGGTCGGCCAACTCACCGAGCTCGCGCAGACTTGCGTCCGGGTTAGCCAGGCGAAGCTCGGCGAAGTCGCGCAATGCCGGCGGCAGGCTCGACAGCCCGCGGGTGTCCGCAATGAATTGGATCGCTTCGATCTGTGCAGCCGAGGCGTCGGCCGTTTTCGCCAGGTTCGCCGTCTCCGCATTCACTAGGCGATTCACTTCGTTCCGCATGGACTTGATGATGCGGACGTCCTCCGTTCGAAGTAGCGCGCGATGCGCTCCGACAAGGGCCAGGAACGTGACGATCGGTTCCGCACCCTTGAGGTACACCGTGAAGAGACCCCGCCGCCGCGTCACCTTGCCCTCGATGTCGAAGCGTCCCATAAGGGCGGCGAGGTCCTGGGCCATCTGCTCCGACTCGGCCGTGAGCTCGAAATGGAAGTCACCGTGCGGATCGGCCACGAACCCGCCGCCTAGGAACGCTCCTCGCAGGTATGCGATCGCGCAACAATCCCGCTTCACGACACCTGGGTCTATCCCGTAGGCGAGGTTCATGTCGCCGTCCAGGATGCCCATCTCGCGCAGCGCCTTGGGCAGATTCGGCTGGCTCGGTACGGTGATGAGGTAGTTGTTGGTCTTGTGCAGCACGGACCTGCGAACGGTGAGTTCGGTCTTGAGGTCGTACAACCGGTGCAGCAGCTTGATGGTCTTTCGCGCCACGGGGGCGGTCTCGGTCGCGATCTCCAGCCGCAGTGACTCTCGCCCGCTCAGATGGAGAGTCCCCTCCACCCGGATCAGAGCTGCAAGCTCGGCCTTGAGGCAACAGGGCCTCTTCGGCTCGATTCTCGAGAGCTCCTCTTTGACCTCGGCCGTGAAGGACATCGCTACAAGACCTCGCTCAAGGCACGGCACAAACGGTCCCCGTCGTGGCGCGTAGGACACGCGTAGTCGACCATGTCGGTCACGATGACGCGCGGACCCATGGCCTCGATGCGAGCGCGAACCGTGACATCGAAGGCCACGGGTTCGGGCTGTTCGCCATCATCATCGCACACGCGCTCCGCCGACGCAGGACGACGCTCTCCCGTCCTCGCACCCAGCGCGGCCCTGTCCGTCGACTGGTCTGCGTCACCGGCCGTCGAGCCGCCCCCGTCGACGAGTACGAGATCGAGCACGTCGTGCAGGCCGTGGTCGACGAGCGCCTGGACGTGGTCGGCCGCGTCCATACCCGCTGTCTCTCCGCGCTGGTTGGCGACGTTGCAGACGTAGACCTTCCGGGCCGAAGACTCGGCCATCGCGGCAACGATACCGTCCACGAGAAGATTCGGTATGAGGCTCGTGTACAGGCTCCCGGGACCCACGACGATGGCGTCAGCGGTACGCAGCGCCTCGACGGCGGGCGCATATGGGGCGGGCGTCTCAGGTTCCAGGTCCACGCGCGAGATCCGGCCCGTCCGGGCTATCAGGGCCTGACCGCGCACGGGGCGACTTTCGGCGTCGAGGGCAGTCAGATGCACGTCCTCGAGCGTGACGGGGTGCACGTGTCCTCGGCAGGCCAACAGGTCCTCAGCGACTCGTATCGCGCTGCCGAAATCGCCTTCCATGTCCGCCAGCGCCGCGAGGATCAGGTTGCCGACCGAGTGACCGGACAGACTCCCGCCCTGGCGGAATCGATACTGGAACAGGTCCGCAAGCACCGAATCGCCCCCGGCCATCGCGACCATGCAGTTGCGCACGTCGCCGGGCGGCAGCATGCCCAGATCGCGTCGCAAAGCTCCGGTGGAACCCCCGTCGTCTGCCATGGTGACGACCGCCGAGGTCTCATATCCGAGGTCGAGCAGGCATCGCAGCACGGCCGGCAGGCCGGTGCCGCCCCCCACTGCCACGGCGCGGCGCCCGGCGGACGTCACTGCTGCGCCCTGTCGCGACCGATGTCGCGATGGTTCACCGTGACCTGATAGCCGATCTCGCGCAGGAACTGAGCGGTCTGATCGCTGAGCACGACGCTTCGGTGCATCCCGCCCGTGCATCCCATCGCGATCGCGAGATGCGATTTCCCCTCCATGAGGTAGCCCGGCAACAGTATCTCCAGCAGCGATTTCCACCTCTCCAGGAACTGCGCGGTCTCGTCCCGGCCCAGCACGTACGCACGCACTGCCTGTTCCAGTCCCGTGTGGTCCCGCAGTTCGGGCAGGTAGTAGGGATTCGGGAGGAACCGGACGTCCATGACGATGTCGGCGTCGATCGGGATCCCGTACTTGAACCCGAACGAGGTGACGGTCACGAGAAGAGACGACGCCAGGTTGTCGGAGAACATGCGGTCCTTGATCTGCTTGCGCAGTTCGCGAGGCTTGAGGTCGGTGGTGTCGATGATGAGGTCCGCGCGGCCGCGTATCGACTCCAGAGCTTCGCGCTCGGCACGAATGGCCTCCGCGACGCCACCGGACTCTTCGGCAAGGGGATGCATACGCCTGGTTTCCTTGAAGCGCCTAACGAGGACGTCGTCGGACGCCTCCAGGAATAGCAGGTGGAACGGGATACCTGCGTCCTCGAGACGTTTGAGTTCGCCGGCGAGCTGCTCGAAGAAGGCCTGGCCTCGCACGTCGCACACGACGGCGATCCGCCTGATGCGGTTGCCGGGCAGCGCCGTCAGGTCCACCAGCTGGCGGATGAACGAGGGTGGCAGGTTGTCTATACAGAAGTAGCCGAGGTCCTCGAACGTATGGATCGCCTCGGAACGTCCTGCGCCGGACATGCCCGTGATGACCACGAGCTCCGGGCTCGACTCCGCCCCGGGACCTCGCTTTGTGCGCGGCTCCGGGTGAGATTCGGAAGCAGGGGCGCTCTGGGTGTCGTCGGTCACTTCTCGGGGCTCCTGTCCGGAAGGCGTCCGGTCGTCGGGCATCGTCGCTCCTGTTAGCCGAGCAGGCGTCGATATCGATGTCGTGACAGCAACATGCTGCCTGAGCACGTGTTTCATGTCCGCGCACAAGGCCCGGGACACTTGCGTCTTGCGCCGGTTCAGTATACCAGCGTGACGTGCGCGGCGCGTGTCACCCTTCTCCGTCGCGCGGACGTCGAGGGAGTTCCGCGAGCGCCTCAGCGACTTCCTCCGCAAGTTCGGTCGGGATGCCACGCACCGATGCGATCTCCTGCGCGGACGCCTCCCGAAGTCGCTTGACCGAGCCGAATGCTTTCAGCAGGGCCTTCTTGCGAGTCGGTCCGATTCCGGGCACCTCATCGAGGATCGACGCGGTCATCGCCTTGGAGCGCAGCTCGCGGTGATACGTGATCGCGAACCTGTGCGCCTCGTCGCGGATGCGCTTGACCAGGTACAGGGACGCCGATCCCGCGGGGAGCACGACCGGTTCGTCCCACCCGGGCACCCATAGCTCCTCCTCGCGTTTCGCGAGAGCTACCACAGGGATGTCGCTCGCACCCAGATCCGCGAGCGCGGCGCGCGCGGCGCCGAGCTGCGGCTTGCCGCCGTCAACCACCACGAGGTCGGGACGGGTGCCGAAGCGTCCGTCGGCCAGGCGCTCGGGTGCGAAGCGGCGGCGTAGCACCTCGGCCATCATCGCGACGTCGTTGGCCGACTCTGAGGGCATGCGCACGCGGAAACGACGGTACGCCGGCGGGTCCGGCCGCCCGTTCGTGAACACCACCATCGAGCCCACGGAAGACCGTCCGTGCAGGGTGGAGATGTCGAAGCATTCGATGCGCAGTGGTGGTGCCGGCAGCGCCAGCGCGCTCTCCAGCTGCATGAGGGCGGCGTTCAGCCGCTCCTCGTCGTAGCGCGTTCGCACCCGGAAACGCTGCAGGGTGTGACGGGCGTTCGTCGTCGCCAACTCGAGCAGCTCGCGTTTCTCGCCGCGCTTTGGGACGCGCAGGGCCACGCGACCGCCGCGGCACCCCGCGAGCCACTCCTCGACGGTCTCGGGGTCGGTCGGGAGCTCAGGCAGCAGGACCTCAGGCGGCACATCGGACGCCTCATCGTAGTAGCGGAGCAAGAAGCCCTCGACGAGTTCGGGCAGCGGGACATCGAGCCCTTTGTCGAGCACGAACTCGTTGCCGATGAGCACGCGGCCCTCTCGCACGACGAACACATGCACTCCTGCGATCGTCTCCTCACGCCAGAAGCCGACCACGTCGAGTTTGAGTGGCCGAGCCGAGACCATCTTCTGGCGCTCCTCGATCGCATGCACCGCATCGAGGCGATTCCGGTAGCGTGCGGCGCGTTCGTAGTCGAGCTCGGCAGCTGCGGCTCGCATCTCGCGCTCGAGCTCCTCGGCGACTCCCTCGTGCTTTCCTTGCAGGAAGCGCGCAACTTTGCGCACGGTCTCTGCGTACTCCTCGCGCGAGATCTCGCCGACACATGGCCCGGGTCCTCGGCCGACGTTGTAGTCGAAACATGCCTTGCCGGTCGGCTCACCGCCGCGGGCGGTCACGCGCTTCCACTCCACGCACTGGGCGCTGCAGATGGGGTAGATGCGGCGGACGGCCTCGATCGTCGCGCGCGCGGCCTTGGCGTTCGTGTACGGGCCGAAGTACCGCGTGCCCTTCTTGTGCCGCTCGCGGGTGTACTTGATCGCCGGGAACGGGTCGTCCATGGTGAGCGCGATGAACGGGTAGGACTTGTCGTCGCGATAGTCCACGTTGAACGGTGGGCTGAACTGCTTGATCAGGTTCTTCTCGAGCACGAGGGACTCGACCTCGGAGTCGGTCACCACGTAGTCGAACCCGGCGACCTGTTCCATCATGAGAGGGATCTTCTCGCGGTCGTCCTGGCCGAGGATGTACTGCCTCATGCGCTTGCGCAGCGACTTGGCCTTGCCCACGTACAGGACTTCGCCGGCGTCGTCCTTCCACAAGTACACGCCCGGTGAATCCGGCGTCTGGTCAACACGGTCGCGGATGCTCGGGTCGCCGGACTCCGGCGCTCGCTCCGGCAGTCCCTCGTGGTCGTTGTCCGCGATCATCGGGTCACCCCCGTGGGGAAGACCGCCAGCCATCGCCCGCACCGATCGGCGTCTACGAGCGCGGCCCGCTCGACCGAGAACGCCCAGCCGCGGACCGAGCCATCCGTGAGTGCTGCTTCGGCGCCCTCGCCGGCCAACCAGAAGACCGCGCCATCGGCGCGGCGGTACGCCGGCCACACGTCGGGCGCATAGCGCCGGGGTCCGTCAACCGTGGCCACCGTCAGGCCCAGGCCGTCCTGGCCCAGAGTGCCGGCTGCGGCCAGCGCGCGGTTCGGGAGCATCTCGCCGTCCGGGCTCGAGGTCGCGTCACTCGACCGCTCCCGCTCGAAGCGCGATACCGCGAGCATACCGGACGGCGCGTCGGGGACGTCGGCGGCGACGAGGACTGCGTCGCCGAACGCGTCCGCCCCGATGGGCGTCTCCCGCACGCTGCGCGCACTGTCCGCTGCCGCGCCCAGGGTGGCACCGAACGCGTCCGACCCCGTGGCCGTCGCCACGTGATACCACGTGCGCAGGCGGACCACTGCCTCGCGCGAAGCGCCCGGCTCGACCCGGGCGAGCTCCTGCAGCAGCGTCTCGACTCCCGCCACCTGCCGCTGGTCCTCCAGCAGAACCGTCGCGCGCTCGCGCCACACCAGTGCGGCGTCCCTGTCGACCGGCACCGCGGGGATGCCCGGCACCGCGTCCCGCATCTGCCGTGCGAGCTCCTCGAGCCGCTGACCGCCTTCGAGCGGGCCGACGTACCCTCCGTCAACGCCGAGGAGGCCCGCCGCGCGGTTCTTGGCGTCGAGGTAGTTGCCGGCAACGTGCACGTCTACAGCCAAGGAGTCACCGGGGAGCGCGACCGCGTCTTCAGGCTGCGCGCCGTACAGCCGGCGTGCCGCCTTCGCGAGTTCGTCGGGCACCGCGAGCGAAGGCGTCTCGCGTTTGCCCGTCAGGCCGCGAATGATGTAGCCGAACAGGCCTGCGGAATCGTCGGCCACCCCTCCGACGGACGCACCCGCACCGACCGCGATGTCACCAGAAAGGTAGACGAACTCGGCCGAGGACCTCAGCGCATCCGGGTCGTTCGACTCGACTTCTTGCCTCGCCTCCTCCCGGTCCCATGCCACCTCCAGGAGCGCCGACTCGCCCTCGAAGATCTGCACAACGTACCGCCCGCTCCGTGGATACGCCTCGGTAAGCGCTGCGACACCGCTCTGCCACGCGATCTCCACGTCAGCGGCCGAGGACACCGCAGGAATCGCTATCCGGGCTACCGCACCGTCGCGATCGGCTCCCGCCACCGCATGCTCGAAACCCGCGAGCCGGACGGTCCGGAGAACGACCTCTTCCGGCCCGCTCGCGGCGAGCGGGTCGGCCACAGCGGCCGAGAACGGAAACCACGCCGGGACCGGGCCTCCGCCGCGCGCGTACAGGAAGGCGCCGAGCACTACTACGAAGACGGACGCCGCGGCGGCAATGAGGACTTTCGGGACCTTGCGGCGGGAGTCTTCGGCCATGTCAGGCAGCTCCCTCACGTTCGGGCGCCACACTCGCACCGCGCCCCTCGAGCACCGGCTTGAGGAACCTGCCCGTATGAGAGTGAGAGCACGCCGCTATCTGCTCCGGAGTGCCCGTCACCACGATCTCGCCGCCCCGGTCCCCACCCTCGGGCCCGAGGTCAATCACGTGATCGGCGTTCTTGATGACATCGAGGTTGTGTTCGATCACCAGCACGGTGTTGCCGCCTTCGACCAGACGCTGCAAGACGTGCAGGAGCTGGCGCACGTCGTCGAAGTGCAGGCCGGTCGTCGGCTCGTCGAGGATGTAGAACGTGCGGCCCGTCGAACGCTTCTGCAGTTCACTCGCCAGCTTGACCCTCTGCGCCTCCCCGCCCGACAGTGTCGTCGCAGGCTGGCCCATGCGGATGTAGCCGAGCCCCACGTCGTACAGCGTCTGCAGCTTGCGCTTGATCCTCGGGATATTCTCAAAGAAGTGCAGGGCCTCCTCGACGGTCATGTCCAGCACGTCGCTCACGTTCTTGCCCCTGTACGTGACCTGCAGCGTCTCGCGGTTGTAGCGCGCGCCGTGACAGACTTCGCACGGGACGTACACGTCGGGCAGGAAATGCATCTCGATCTTGATCTGGCCGTCACCCTTGCACGCCTCGCAGCGGCCGCCGGAGACATTGAAGGAGAAACGCCCCGGTGCGTACCCGCGCGCCTTCGACTCGGGCACAGACGCGAACAGCGACCGGATGTCGTCCCAGACGCCCGTGTACGTGGCCGGGTTCGAGCGCGGCGTGCGCCCGATCGGGGACTGGTCGATGTTGATGACTTTGTCCACGCCGTGAAGGCCCTCGACCGCCCGGTGAGCCCCGGTGCGCCTGCGCGCGCGCGTCACCGCGTTCGCGAGAGCCGGCGCGAGCGTGTCCGCCACCAGCGACGACTTGCCCGATCCCGACACTCCGGTCACGAGCGTGAGCGTCCCCAGCGGAAACTCCACGTCGATGTCCTTGAGGTTGTGCTCCGCCGCGCCGACGAGGCGGACCGCTCCGCGGTCAGGGACGCGGCGCTCAGACGGAAGCGGTATCGCCTTGGCGTTCGACATGTAGGCGCCGGTGAGCGACTCCTCGCACGCGAGGATCTCCTCAGGCGAGCCCGTGCACACGATCTCACCTCCGTGCTCTCCCGCGCCCGGCCCCATGTCCACCACGAAGTCGGCCGCACGGATGGTCTCCTCGTCGTGCTCGACCACGATCACCGTGTTGCCGAGATCGCGCAGTCTCTCCAGCGTGGCGATCAGTCTCGCGTTGTCGCGCTGGTGCAGGCCGATCGACGGCTCGTCGAGGATGTAGAGCACCCCCATCAACCCGCTGCCGATCTGTGTCGCGAGCCTGATCCGCTGCGCCTCGCCCCCGGACAGCGTGGACGATGTGCGGTCGAGCGTGAGGTAATCGAGACCGACGTCCACGAGGAAACGCAGGCGCTCCACGATCTCTTTGATAATGCGGCGGGCGATCGTCTCGTCCCGTTCCGAGAGCTCGACGCCATCGAAGAACGCGAGCGAGTCCTTGGCGGACAGAGTGGTGACCTCGTAGATGTTCTTCCCGCCGAACGTCACCGCCAGGATCTCCGGTTTGAGACGCGCCCCGCCGCACGTCTTGCACGGAATCACGGACATGTACTCCTCCAGCTTGTCGCGGCTGCCCTCGGACTCCGTTTCCTCGTATCGGCGCATCACCGAGTTGACTGCTCCCTCGTAGCGCGAGTACCAGTGCGTTTCACGTCCGTCGCGCGTGATGTAGTCGACCCGGATCCTCTGATCCCCAAGGCCGAAGAGGAGAGCGTTCTGCGCCTTCTTCGGCAGCTTCTCCCAAGGTGTGTCCAGGGAGAATCCCATGTGATTGGCTACGGCCCTGATGAGGGATGGGTAGTAGTTCTGCGTGCCGCTCGAGAACGGCTTGATGGCCCCGTCGTCCAGAGAGAGACGCTTGTCCGGCACGATAAGGTCCGGGTCGGCCTCCAGGCGGGCGCCGAGCCCGGCGCATTCCGGGCACGCGCCGTAGGGCGAATTGAAGGAGAAGTCGCGAGGGTCGAGTTCGTCCATCGACACTCCGTGGACCGGGCATGCGAGCGCCTGAGAGAAGGAGATTTCCTCGGCGGAGTCGACGAGGTCGATCAGCAGACTGCCGCCTGCCAGCCGCAGCGCCGTCTCGATGCTGTCCGCGAGGCGGGAGCGTATGCCGTCCTTCATGACGAGGCGGTCTACCACTACCTCGATGTCGTGCTTGTACTTCTTGTCGAGCGAGATGTCCTCGTCCAGGGAGCGGATCTCCTTGTCGATGCGCGCGCGCACGAAGCCTTCGCGCTTGAGCTCCTCGAGCAGCTTGCCGTACTCGCCCTTGCGGCCCTTCACGACCGGGGCAAGCACCTGGAATCGCGTGCCCTCTTCCATCTCGAGGATGCGGTCGACGATCTGGTCCGAAGTCTGCCGCTCGATGGGCCTGCAGCAGATCGGGCAGTGCGGGATGCCCACGCGGGCGAACAGAAGCCGCAGGTAGTCGTAGATCTCCGTCACCGTGCCCACGGTCGATCGCGGGTTCTTGGATGTGGTCTTCTGGTCGATCGACACCGCGGGCGACAATCCCTCGATGTGGTCCACGTCGGGTTTGTCCATCTGGCCGAGGAACTGCCGGGCGTACGCGGACAACGACTCGACGTAGCGCCGCTGGCCCTCGGCGTATATCGTGTCGAACGCCAGAGATGACTTGCCCGAACCTGACAATCCCGTGATCACGACCAGCTTGTCGCGCGGGATGTCGAGGTCGATGTTCTTGAGATTGTGCTCGCGCGCGCCGCGCACAGAGATGTGTTCGATGGACACGGGGCGAAACTCGCTTTCGCTTGCTCAGACGTTTCCGGCCGATTCTTCATTGTACTCCCGCAGTATAGCGAACACATGTTCGCTCCCGCGACCGAGGACGTGTCTCGTGTTACCCTCGTCGCCAGGGAGTGAGGACGCGCGCTTGTCAGCGCATGGCAGGTGAGGGATACCGGCATGTCGCGTCGGTTCGGCTGTGTGACAACACTCGGTCTACTGATGCTGGTGGCTTTCGCGAGTTGTACCGCCCTGGCCGAAGGAGACGTGCCCGTACCGAGCGTCCTCGGCGCCTCCCGTGAGTTCGCGGAGATCACGCTGTCGCGCCAGGGCCTGCGCCTCGGCGACATCAGCTTCGACGAGGACGCGCCCGGGCCACAAGGTGTGATCATCGCCCAAGACCCCGACCCTGACGATACGACGCTGCTGAACGCCGAGGTCGACGTGGTGATCTCGGGCCCGGACCTCGTCGAGCTCCCCTATCTCGCTGGTAAGGACGAGGAGACTGCAATCGCGTCCTTGAGGTCCGCCGGCCTGCGAGTGGGGCGCGTCATTCGCGATTTTCACGACTACGAGCCGGAGGGCACGGTGTTCGCGCAGAATCCCGACGACGCGTTGTGGGCTCCGCGGCACAGCAAGATCGATCTGTACGTGTCTCGCGGACCGGAAAGCGCCCCGGTACCGCCTGTCGCGGGGATGTGGGACGACGACGCGCGGAAGTTCGTCCTCGATGTGGGATTCAAGGCGGACATAGACCGCGAGTACGGTCGTTATGCCGAAGGCATCGTCATGGAGCAGGACCCCCCGGCCGGAGCCGATGAGAAGCTCGGCGAAGAGATCAAGCTGCTTGTCTCGAAGGGAGCTCAGCCTGTCGAGATCCCCAATGTGCGTGGCCTCGAGGCTGCCGCGGCGACCTCCCTCCTGCGCTCGGCAGGGCTCTGCGTCATCGAAGAGCGTGTGCGCGTGAAGGACTTCGAAGGTGAGTCGCCGGTGGTCGGCGAACAATACCCGAACCCCGGACGCCGTGTTCCCGAGGGCAGCAGCGTCACTCTCGTCATCTGGCGCGACTAGACGCCGTTCGGGCGGCGATAGGGCCGGCCACATGCCTCCGCGGTCGTAACGCAGTCGAAATAAGCCGCCGCTACTCTGTCTCGCAACGCGCCGGTAACGTCGCGGACCTATCACGGCAATCGCGGCAAGCGACAAGGAGTGGAGTATGGCTGCAGTCGACTTCGGCGACACCGCTTTCATCATGGTGTCTGCCGCCCTCGTACTCTTCATGACACCTGGGCTCGCGTTATTCTACGGAGGGCTCGTCCGCTCGAAGAACGTGCTGTCTACCACGATGCACAGCTTCTTCGCCATGGGACTGATCTCGGTGATCTGGGCCGTCGTCGGCTACACCATCGCCTTCGGCCCATCGGACGGGCCTATGGGAGCGTTGATCGGCGGGTTCGACCATGCGTTTATGAACGGCACGGTCGGCGAGGTCGCCGGCACGATTCCTGTTCCCGTGTTCGCGATGTTCCAGGGCATGTTCGCCGTCATCACAGCCGCACTGATCACCGGCGCGTTCGCCGAGCGCATCAAGTTCGGTGCGTACGCCGCCTTCATCGCAGTGTGGAGCATCATCGTGTACTCGCCGTTGGCTCACTGGGTCTGGGGCGGCGGATGGCTCATGGAGCGTGGCGCCCTCGACTTCGCCGGCGGCACCGTGGTCCACATCGCCTCGGCCGCTGCCGCGCTCGCCGGCGCGCTCGCTGTCGGGAAACGCAAAGGTTTCGGCACCGCGACCGCCGGTTTCCAGCCACACAACCTGCCGATGACCGTCCTTGGTGCCGGCATCCTGTGGTTCGGCTGGTTCGGGTTCAATGCTGGTTCGGCGCTGGCAGCCAACGAGCTGGCAGGCACCGCGTTCATGGCCACGCACCTCTCCGCGGCAACGGCCATGCTCTCGTGGCTCGCGCTCGAGAAGGTGCGCCACGGGAAGGCCACGACCCTCGGCGCCGCCTCTGGCGCTGTCGCGGGTCTCGTGGGTGTCACGCCCGCAGCCGGTTTCGTCTCCCCGATGGGCGCGATTGCGATCGGCCTGATCACGGGGGCGCTGTGCTATCTCGGCATCTCGCTCAAGGACCGGTTCGGTTTCGACGATGCGCTCGACGTGGTGGGCATCCACGGTGTCGGCGGCACGGTCGGCGCGCTGCTGACCGGCGTGTTCGCCTCGGAAACCATCAACGGCGTCCCTGGTCTGCTCGAAGGCAACGGCGCGATCATGCTCGAGCAACTCATCGGCGTGGTGGCGACGATCACGTTCTCTTTCGTCGTGAGCTATGCGCTTTTCAAGGTCATCGACCTCACCATCGGCCTGCGCGTCGAGGACGACGCCGAGGAGACCGGGCTGGACCTCTCGGAGCACAACGAGGCCGGTTACGTCCTGTAGCAGCTTCGCCCACCGCGGTCAGCGACACGAAGGAGTCGAATCGTGAAGAAGATCGAAGCGATCATCAAGCCGCACAAGCTGGAGGACGTCAAAGAGGCGCTCAACTCGCTGGGCGTGGCGGGCATGACCGCATACGAGGTCAAGGGCTTCGGGCGGCAGAAGGGCCACACCGAGGTCTACCGCGGCGCCGAGTACACCGTCGACTTCCGACCCAAGGTCAAGATAGAGGTCGTGGTCGACGACGAGCTCGCGCCGGCCGCCGAAGAAGCCATGGTCGAGGCGGCACGCACCGGCAAGATCGGCGACGGCAAAGTGTTCACCTACGACTGTGAGGGCGCCGTGCGCATCCGCACCGGCGAACGCGGCCCCGAGGCCTTGTAGCAGTTCACCCCAGTGAAACGTGACCGTCACGCGTTCTCAACACTTCATCTCACTGCAATCTGCTCGAAACACAGCGGGCAGACCCTCTTCTAGGCTCCATCGGTCACTCGGACAGGAGGGTTTGCATTGGACGTACAGATGGCACTCGATACGGTGTGGGTGCTCCTTGCGGGAATGCTCGTGTTCTTCATGAACCTCGGATTCGGGCTCGTGGAATCCGGATTCGCGCGCGCGAAGAATACGGTGAACATCATCTCCAAGAACTTCATAGTGTTCGCAGTCTCCACGCTGGCATTTCTTGGCATTGGATGGGGGCTCATGTATGGCGACGGCAACTCGTTCATGGGCTTGAAGGGGCTGTTCTTCCTGAGCGGAGCGGACAACAGCCCGGCAGTGGGCGACGCCTACCAGGGCGTGTATTCCGCGTTGAACTGGACGGGGGTGCCCCTGAACGCGAAGTTCTTCTTCCAGCTCGTCTTCGCCGGCACGGCGGCGACGATCGTCTCGGGCGCTGTCGCTGAGCGGATCAAGTACATCTCGTTCATCGTTTTTTCTTTCTTGCTGGTCGCGCTTGTGTATCCCGTGATAGGTCACTGGGTCTGGGGCGGTGGCTGGCTCGCACAGCTCGGGTTCTGGGACTTCGCCGGTTCGACCGTCGTACACTCTGTTGGCGCCTGGGCGGCGCTTGCAGGCGTGATCGTGCTCGGACCACGCATCGGCAAGTACGGCCCCAACGGCGCCGTGCACGCGATTCCCGGACACAATATGACCTCGGCCATGACGGGCGCGCTCGTCCTGTGGCTAGGATGGTTCGGGTTCAATCCCGGCAGCACCATGGCGGCCGATCCAACCTCGATCTCTCACATCGTCGTCACGACGAACATCGCCGCCGCAGCGGGTGCGGTGGCCGCCACAACGGTTGCGTGGCTGCTTCTGGGGAAGCCGGACATAGGCATGACCATCAATGGGGCGCTCGGCGGACTCGTTGGCATCACCGCCGGTTGCGCGTTTGTGGGCATCGGCAGCTCGCTCATCATCGGCGCCATTGCCGGAGCGCTGATCGTGTTTGGAGTGATCGCGCTGGACAAGCTGAAGATCGATGACCCCGTCGGCGCCCTCGCAGTGCATGGCATGGGCGGAATCTTGGGCACGCTGGCCGTGGGACTGTTCGCACAGGACTCCATCGCCCCGGGGACGACGGGTGACGGGCTCTTCTTCGGCGGTGGCGCGGGCCTGCTGGTGAACCAGCTCATTGGCGTCGCGGCCGTCGGTGCGACCGTGTTCGCAGTCTTGCTCGCAATCTGGCTGGCCATCAAGGCGACGCTAGGCGTGCGCGTAAGTGCGGAAGAAGAGATGGATGGCTTGGACATCGGAGAGCACGGGAACAGAGCCTACCCCGACTTCGTCCAGACCGACACGGTGTTCTAGTCCGGCCCGCGCCACGAGGGTGTGAGTCGACACAGACACGACGACTTAGTGAGGAGTCGAACCGTGAAGAAGATCGAAGCAATCATCAAGCCGCACAAGCTCGAGGAGGTCAAAGAGGCCCTCAACGCGCTCGGTGTAGCGGGCATGACCGCCTATGAGGTAAAAGGCTTCGGGCGGCAGAAGGGCCACACCGAGGTGTACCGGGGCGCCGAGTACACCGTCGACTTCCGGCCCAAGGTCAAGGTCGAGGTGATCGTCGACGACGAGCTCGCCGCAGCTGCCGAACAGGCAGTGGTCGATGCCGCCCGTACGGGCAAGATCGGCGACGGCAAGGTGTTCACCTACGATTGCGAGGGTGCCGTGCGTATCCGCACCGGCGAGCGCGGCCCCGAAGCGCTGTAGGGGACGCACCTCATATGGAACGCTACCTCTCCCAGCGGGAGGAGTTGCTGCGAGCCGCCGAACCGGGACCAGTCTCGGCACGGCGGCTCGCGCGTCTCACCGACGATGTACTCGTCGCGATGGCCCAGGCCGCCTCCTGCGCGCATCTGCCGCCACGCGTGCGCTGGTCGCTCGTCGCGCTCGGGGGATACGGCTCGGGAGCGCTGCTGCCCGAAAGCGACTTGGACCTGCTCGTGGTCTCCGACGCTTCGCGAGCAACGCTCAGGCCGTTCGCCGAGGCGCTGCTCTACCCGCTCTGGGACGCGGGACTCAAGGTCGGCCACCAGGTGCGCTCCCGCAAGGAGCAGCTTCGCGCTGTGCGGGAGGACTTGGCGACCCTTACCGCGACGCTCACCGGCCGCGTGGTGGCCGGCGACGCCCGGCTCGGGCTCGACGTCGTACACGCCTGCGCGGCCGACGCGAGAAGGAGGCGTCGCGCACTCCTCGCCGAGATTGCGCGACGAGAGCGCCCCGGCTCTCCCTACCTGCTTGAGCCCGACCTCAAGGAAGGAGCCGGCGGGCGACGGGACTTCGACGAGCTCACCTGGACCGCCGCCATGCTGTCGGGCACGCCGCAGAGGGACCCCTCCGCGCTGGTTTCACTCGGCCTGCTCACCGACGCGGAGTTGAGTCGTTTGTCGGAGGCAGCCGACGTCGTGGCCGCGGCACGCTGGGAGCTCCAGCTCGCGGGTTCCGGCTCCTACCTTGCCGAAGAGAACGCGGCGGAGATGGCAACCGATCCTCATCGGGTCCAAACTGCACTCGCCGATACCCACCATCTGCTCCTTGCCGCCCGTCGGCGGATAGCCGGCATCGAGGACGCACCCGACGGGCCCATGAGCGCCGAAGAGGTTCTATCGCACTGCCGCCGGGGACGTTCTGCCCTTCCCGCGCTCGAAGAGGCAGCATGGGCCGGCCGGCTGGAACGGCTTCTGCCGGGGTTTCAAGCACTCATGACGCTGCGTCGACTCGGCATCGGCCACACCCTTACGGTGGGGGCGCACTGCCTTGCGACCGCGACGGTCGTGGGCGAGATTGCACGCGGAGAAGCGGGTGACGAGGTCGTCCGCCGCTCGGCGACGGCGTGCTCGGAAATCGACTCCGTCATTGTCGCCGCGCTCGCGCACGACGTCGGCAAGATAGTCCCCGGCGCCGGTCACGCCAAGCGCGGAATGGCCCTGGCCGCGCGCGCGGCCAGGGCGTTCGGACTGGACAACGAAGCCGACAGCGTTGCCGCGCTCGTCTGCCATCACTTGCTGCTCGCCGAGACAGCAGCATCGCGTGACCTGGACGACGAGGCCGCCATCTTGGCCGTCGCAGAGAAATTCGGTGACCGCTCCCTTGTTCCGGCGCTGCACGTGCTGTCGGTCGCTGACGCCATCGCGACAGGACCGGGGGCGTGGTCGCAGTGGCATGCCGCCCTCTTCGGCAAGCTCGTCATGCGTCTCGATGCGGCGCTTGCCGAAGAGGTCCTCGGCGCGGGTATCTCCGGACGGGCGGAACAGACAAGGGCTGCAATTCGCTCGTCTATCGATACGCGCGACCCCCGTTACCGTTTCGTATCGCAGGCGTCACCGCGGTATCTCGCGGAACGCTCAGCTGAGGAGGTTCTCCGTCAAGCAGGTCTGGCGCAGGGCTTAGCCCAGATGTCCGCACCTGGTGCACACGCCGTCGACATTACCGTGGGTCCGACGCCTGATTCGTATCGCGTGACGGTGCTCGCCCACGACCGCCACGGTCTGTTCGCCACGATAGCGGGAGTCATTGCACTGTCCGGCCTCGACATCCTGGGAGCCGAGACCCATTCCGTGCCCTCGGGCATCGCCCTTGACACGTTCATAGTCCACTCGGCGACTCTTGCGTCGATCGAACCCGACACGTGGGCCAAACTCGAGCGAAACCTTGACCTCGCACTCAAAGACCGGCTCGCGGTCGCCGTGCGTCTCGCTGAACGCCGGCGTCACTACCGTTCCTCGACCCGCTCGCCCGCCCCGGGGGTTGAGATTCACGCAGATGACCCGAATGAGACGGTCCTGAGGATCAAGGCAGCTGACCGGGTGGGACTCCTGCATGACATCGCCCGCGCCATCGCGGACAGCGGCCTCGATATCCGGTCGGCCACGGCACTTACACATGCCGGCCTCGCAGACGACACGTTCCGTCTGACCGGCGCAAACGCTGGGGCACCGTGTGAGGTCGGGTCGCTCGGGCAGCTGCGCATGAGACTGCGCGACGCGCTCTAGACTTCGGTCTCCCGGGCGATCCGGGTCCGAGTCACGGACGCCTATGGGTTCAGGGTTCAGGGTTCAGGGTTCAGAATCCGAGTGTGGCCTTGATCTGCTCGAACTCCTCGCGGTTTATCTCGCCGCGCGCGTATCGCTCGCGCGCAATGGCCAACGCTTTGTCGGCGGTTTCCGGAGCGCTCTCCTCGGCAGTCGCCCCGACGCCGTGCTCCACCACTCCGCCCGCTCTCACGCCCGGCCCGCCGCCCATACGGTCCGAGGACGCCGCAGAGGGCTGCTCCGCCCTGCGGGCGACACCGTAGATCACGGCGGCAACAAACACCCCTCCGCCGAGCAGCAAGAAGCCGAACAGGACGATGATGAGCAACTCCAGCGGACCGATGCTCACGCGCGCGTCTCCTCCGACCGGGTATCGACTCCAGTGTACCCTTGGGAGCAACCAAGAGCGTCGAGTGCGACGAAGATCGCGGCGGACGGAGACACGATGAGCGAACCGGTGTACACGCGCGCGGGCGACGGGGGCGAGACCTCGCTTGCGGATGGTGCCAGAGTCAGCAAAGCCAGCGAGCGCGTCGAAGCCTACGGCGAGATCGACGAGGCCAACGCGGCCGTCGGCCTGCTCCGTTCCTCGCTGCACGCGATCGTCGACGAGGAAGCGTTGCTCGACCGCATCTTCGACGTCGTACAGCACCGTCTCATGGACTGCGCAGCGAATGTCGCGACACCCGCGGGATCGAACTCGGCATCGACGCCCGCGCTTGCCGAGGAGGACGTGGCACATCTGGAGAGCTCGATCGACGAACTCGCAACCAGACTCGGCGAATCGGAAGCGGGATTCGTGCTGCCGACGGGCTGCGAAGAGGCCGCGCGGGCCCACGTGGCCAGGACCATAGTGAGACGCGCCGAACGTCGGCTCGTCGCGCTCGCCGGGAACGAGGAGGTCGCCCCGCTGGTTCTCGCGTACCTGAACCGGCTCTCCGACCTGCTCTTCGTCGCAGCCCGCTACGCGAATGCCGTGTACGGCGCAGGAGACCGTCACTGGGGCCCTTCGCGCTAGTGGCCGATGCCACCCTGGTCGCGACGGGCGCTGCGATCAGTAGGTTTCCGCGCCGCTGAGAAGCTCCTTCACGACCTTCGGGTCGGACAGGGTCGAGATGTCACCGAAGGTTTCCATGTCCGTCTCCCCGGCGGCCATCTTGCGCAAGATGCGGCGCATGATCTTTCCGGAACGCGTCTTCGGCAGGTCGCGCGCGAACTGGATGCGGTCCGGCTTTGCGATAGGGCCGATGATCTTGCGGACGTGGCCGGACAGGATCTTCGCGAGGTCCTCGCTGGGGTATTCCCCTTCGCGTAAGATGACGTAGGCGTGGATGGCTTCGCCCTTCACGGGATGCGGGAAACCCACTACCGCAGCTTCCGAGACCGCCTCGTGCGAAACGAGCGCGCTCTCGATCTCCGCGGTGCCCAGGCGGTGGCCGCTCACGTTGATGACGTCGTCGACCCGGCCGAGCAGCCAGTAATACCCGTCGGCGTCCTTGCGCGCTCCGTCACCGGTGAAGTAGTGGCCGGGGAACCGCTCGAAGTACACCTCGCGCAGGCGGGCATTCTCGGGGTCGCCCCACGTGCCTCGAAGCAGGCCCGGCCAGGAACGTTCGACTACCAGGTAGCCACCCTCGTCGACGTCGGCCTCGCTCCCGTCCTCACGCAAGACCTTCGGTTCGATGCCGAAGAACGGAACGGTTGCACTCCCGGGCTTGAGCGGGGTGGCGCCCGGGAACGGGGCGATGATGATGCCGCCTGTCTCGGTCTGCCAGTACGTATCCACCACGGGCACCTTCGACTTGCCGATCGTCCTGTGGTACCACGACCACACGTCGGGATTGATCGGCTCGCCGACGGTGCCGAGGATCCGCAGGCTGGACAGGTCGTACCGCTCGGGCCACCCGTCGCCGTATCGCATCAGGGCACGGATCGCCGTGGGTGCCGTGTAGAACGTGTTCACCTGGTATTTCTCCACCACGGCCCAGAAGCGGCCCGGGTCAGGATAGGTGGGCACGCCCTCGAACATGAGCGTCGTGGCGCCGGCTGCCAGCGGGCCGTAGACGATGTAGCTGTGTCCTGTGACCCATCCGATATCGGCTGTGCACCAGAAGACATCCTCGTCACGGTAGTCGAAGACCGTTTTGAAGCTCAGCGCGGAGAAGAGCATGTACCCAGCCGTCGTGTGGATGACCCCTTTCGGCTTGCCGGTCGAGCCCGACGTATAGAGCACGAAGAGCGGGTCCTCGGAGTCCATGGGCTCGGGCGGACTGGGTTTGCGCACCTCCGGCGCCGTGATCTCCTGGTGCCACCACGTGTCCCGCCCGGGCTCCATGTCCACGTCGCCTGCTCCCCGCTTCACCACGATGCATGCCTCGATACTCGGGCACTCGAACAGCGCCTCGTCCGCGGCGACCTTCAGGGGGACCTTGCGCCCTCCACGGATACCTTCGTCGGCGGTGATGAGAAGGCGAGCGCCCGAATCCTGGATGCGGCCCTTCAATGCCGAAGAGCTGAACCCGCCGAACACGACCGAATGAACGGCGCCTATCCGCGTGCACGCCAGCATCGCGATGGGGAGTTCCGGGATCATCGGCAAGTAGATGGCGACCCGGTCGCCTCGCTCGATCCCCTTCTTCCTGAGCACGTTGGCGAACCTGGATACCTCGTGATGCAGGTGCTGGTAGGTGAAGGTACGGCTGCTTCCGTCGTCGCCCTCCCAGATGAGCGCCGCCTTGTTCCGCCGCCACGTGTCGAGATGGCGGTCGAGGCAGTTCGCGGACACGTTGAGCTTGCCGCCCGCGAACCAGCGATAGTCGAGATCCTCGAAGCCGCCCGAGACTACCGTGTCGAACGGCTCCATCCATGTCAGGTGCTCCAGGGCCATCTCGCCCCAGAACCGCTCGGCATCGCTGAGCGACCGCCCGTACAGCTCCTGATACTGATCCATGCTGCCGATGACGGCCTCACGAGCCAGCTCCTCCGGTGGGGCGATGACCTGTTCGTCTCCGGCAAGGTGCTCGAAACCCCGGTCCCCTGTGTCCTCGGCCATCTCGTTCCCTTCCGTCATGATCGTGCGCGCACGGATCCTCCGGCCCTGGCGCCGTCTTTACGGGCCGCTGCCTCGCACATCCTCTCTGGGTTGAATTCATTCCCCAACGCTCACCCCCTCCTGTCCGGGCGCATCCATCACACAGGAGCGCCCTTCGCACGCCACCGCCCGCCGACGCCTCCCCACGCCGTTCTTCGGCGGAATGACACCGCTGCGCGGAAAACTCGCACCCACCCGACACAAGTGCGTACCAAGGTCCTATACTTGACGCTCCAGGGTGGTCCCGGGACGTACCGCTCGATGGGGATGAGGAGGGCATCCGACCGCGTGAATCCAGTTCAGAAGTACGAGATCCTCCTCCAGAACCTCTCCCGGCTGGAAAGCGTTCTCGTCGCCTTCAGCGGCGGCGTCGACTCCACCCTTCTGGCACTCGCAGCGCACGTCTCGCTCGGTACACGCTGCCTTGCCGTTCTCGCGATCTCGGACACCTATCCGCAAAGCGAGGTGGACTACGCGCGCGGGGTAGCCGCCGAGCTCGGGCTGCGCCTGCTCGAGGTGGAGACTCACGAGCTGGTCGACCCCGCCTTCCGCGCGAACACGCCGCAGCGCTGCTACCACTGCAAGCGAGAGCTCTTCGGCCTTCTGCGAACCATCGCCGATGCTCGCGGCCTGATGCATGTGGCCGATGGGAGCAATGTTGATGACATCGACGACCATCGCCCGGGCACGATTGCGGCAAGCGAGATCGGCGTCATCAGTCCGCTGCGGGACACCGGGTTCACGAAGAGCGACATACGGCAGGTAGCCGCAATGCTCGGGCTGCCGAACTGGGACAAACCCTCGATGGCGTGCCTCGCATCGCGCTTCCCATATGGGGAGGAGATCACCGAAGACCGGCTGCGCCGGGTCGCCGAGGCGGAGGACGGCTTGCGCGGACTCGGGCTTCGGCAATTCAGGGTGCGCGCCCACGGTGATGTCGCTCGCATCGAGGTCGAGCCCGCCGAGATGGATCGAGCGTGGGAGCTGAGGGATGCCGTAAGCTCCGCGATCAAGCGCGCAGGCTTCGCGTTTGCGGCACAAGACCTAGAGGGCTACCGCACCGGCAGCCTGAACCGGGTCTTCGCCTCCACCGGCACCGGCCGCTGGGCAGAGACGGCGGACCCCTCGCACGGCTCCTAGAGCAGCGGCAGGTACTCGTCGAGCTCCCACTGGGTCACGCGGCTGCGATACTGGTTCCACTCGAGCTTCTTGTTGCGCACGTACCACGAGAACAAAGGCTCTCCGAGAGTCTCGCGCAGCAGCTCGCTGGCCTCAAGCGCTTTGATTGCCTCGTGCAGGTCCTCGGGGAGCTGGCCGATGCCGAGAGTGGCGCGCTCCTCATCAGTCATCTCGTACACGTCGTCCGTCACGTCCGCCGGCAGCTCGTAGCCCTTCTCGATGCCGTCCAGACCGGCTGCCAGCATCACAGCGAACGCCAGATACGGGTTGCAGGCCGGGTCTGGTGAGCGCAGCTCGACGCGTGTCGCCGCCTCTTTGCCCGGCTTGTACATGGGAACGCGCACGAGCGCCGACCGGTTCCGATGCGCCCAACACACATAGACAGGCGCCTCGAAACCGGAGACGAGGCGCTTGTACGAGTTCACCCACTGGTTCGTGATCGCGCTGATTGCCGCTGAGTGATGCAGCAGGCCAGCCACGTACCCCTTGGCGACGTCGGACATATGGTGCTCGTCGGCGGGATCGTAGAATGCGTTGCGGTCGCCTGCGAAAAGGCTCTGGTGCACGTGCATGCCATTGCCGGCTTCACCGAACATCGGCTTAGGCATGAACGTCGCGTAGTAGCCGTTGAGCTGGGCGACTTCCTTGACCACGAGCCGATACGTCATCACGGCGTCGGCCATCTTGAGACCTTCGTCGTAGCGCAGGTCGATCTCGTGCTGGCTCGGCCCGACCTCGTGGTGGCTGTACTCCACGCGGATGCCGAACTCCTTGAGCATGCGCACGGTCTGCTTGCGCAAGTCCACGGCAAGGTCACGTGTGGTCATGTCGAAGTACGAACCTCGGTCGAGCACCTGACAGGTACTGTCGTCCGTGAAGTAGTAATACTCGAGTTCGGGGCCCACGTAGAACGAGTAGCCCATCCCCGCGGCCTTATCGAGCGTGCGCTTCAGCACATACCGAGGGTCGCCCTCGTACGGTTCGCCACTCGGCCGCCGGATGTCACAGAACATGGTCCCCACGAGCTGGCCGTCCTGCCGCCACGGCAGAACCTGAAGCGTGTTCGGGTCCGGCATCGCGATCATGTCGCTTTCCTGGATGCGCGCGAATCCTTGGATGGAGGACCCGTCGAAGCCCATCCCCTCGGACATCGCCGTCTCGAGCTCGTCGATCGTGATGACGAATGTCTTGAGGAACCCAAGAACGTCTGTGAACCACAGGTGGATGAACTCGACATCCTCCGCCTTGATCGCCGCAACGACTTCCTCACGCTTCTCCTGGGGCACGGGTGCCTCATCTCCTCATGCGGTCGTGCTCGGACCTATCGCGACGCCAAGTGTTTCCTCGGCATGTCTGCTATGTTTCCAACAGGTTTCGCCAGGGGCTAGAATAGCCCAAATCGAACGGCGTGAGGGAAAGGGAACCAGCGATGAATCTTGGCGGTCCACGAGGCAACGACGCAACCCGGACGGCGAATCGATCGCGCGACGTCGTGAAGATGTCAGGGTTGTGTTCCCGCTGCACCGATACGTGCCGCGGAAACTGTGAGGTCTTCAAGTCCTCGTTCAGGGGTCGCGAGGTCATCTATCCGGGGCCGTACGGCGAGGTGACTGCTGGCGCGGACAAGGACTACCCGATCGACTATTCACATCTGAACATCATGGGCTATGCGATGGGCGCCGACGGACTGCCCGAAGGACAGGTCGGTACGCCCGACAACACCCTATTCCCCATGGTCGACACTGAGACCGAATTCGGTCATGAGAACAAGATCAAGATGCGGCTGCCGATCTTCACGGGAGCGCTCGGATCGACCGAGGTCGCCCGGAAGAACTGGGAGCATTTTGCAGTTGGAACCGCGATCTCCGGTATCTCGATCGTGTGTGGCGAGAACGTGTGCGGCATCGACCCGGAGCTGGAACTGGACACGAACGGAAAGGTCAAGCGTTCCCCGGACATGGAACGCCGCGTCGAGTCCTACCGCCGGTACCGCGAAGAGGGATACGGCGACATCATCGTGCAGATGAACGTCGAGGACACGCGTCTTGGCGTGGCGGAGTACTGCATCCAAACGCTCGGTGTCGAGACGATGGAGCTCAAGTGGGGCCAGGGAGCCAAGTGCATCGGCGGCGAGATCAAGGTGCACAGCCTCGAGCGCGCACTCGAGCTGCAGCGCCGGGGCTACCTCGTGACCCCGGACCCGAGTGACCCGGCGATACAGGCAGCGTTCAACGACACCGCTATCAAGGCCTTCGAGCGCCATTCCAGGCTTGGGTTCATCGACGAGGAGTCCTTCTACAACGAAGTCCAGCGGCTGCGCGACTTGGGCGCCAAACGCGTCACCCTCAAGACCGGTGCGTACCCGATGCGCGAGCTCGCGATGGCCATCAAGTGGGCCTCGAACGCCAAGATCGACCTGCTCACCATCGACGGCGCGCCGGGCGGTACCGGCATGAGCCCCTGGCGCATGATGGAGGAGTGGGGCGTTCCCACATTCTATCTGCAGTGCATGGCGAACGAACTGGTGGAACGGTTGGCCGCGAAGGGCGCCTACGTACCCGACATCGCGATCGCCGGCGGCTTCTCTACCGAAGACCACATTTTCAAGGTCCTGGCACTCGGCTCGCCGCATACGAAGGCGGTGTGCATGGGGCGTGCACTCATGATCCCGGGCTTCGTCGGCAAGAACATGGAGCGCTGGATCGCGGAGAACGACATTCCCAACACCGTCAACAGGTTCGGGACCACCGTCGAGGAGATCTACGTCACCTACGAGACGCTCAAGGCCAAGTACGGCAACGACGTCGACGACTTCCCGCTCGGCGCGATCGGGGTCTACACGTACTCGGACCGCATCAAGGTCGGACTGCAGCAGCTCATGAGTGGCGCGCGCAAGATGAAGCTCGACACGATCACACGCAACGAGCTCATGGCCCTCACACCCGAGGCGGCCGAGGTCTCCGGCATCCCCTACGTGATGAATGCGTATCGCGAGGAAGCCATGAACATAATCGATGCGTAAGGCCCGCTCTTGTCATGCGAACGGCACGCCCGGCTGCCGTTCGCTTCCGGGAGATCTGCAGAAGGGCGCCTTCGGAGGCGCCCTTCTCGTCTTTCGCCCAACTACTCGGCGAGAACGCGGAGCGCGGCGCGCATAGCGGCATCCACGCGCGAGGCGAGGTGCTCCGGACGCAGCATCTCGCGGGCGATCAGCTTCGTGGCGAAAGGCTTCGCAGCCTGCGTGATGTCGATCTGGGGGTACAGAGCGCGAGCCACCCCCTCCACGGTCACCAGCGCCTTGATGAGCAGTCCGTATCCTATCGGGATCTCGATACCCTGTCGGCCGAGGATCCTCAGGAACCCCATCGCGAACCTGCGTACGTCGGCGGGTCTGCCTTTCCCTCCCAAGGTCCGGCGCATGAGGTCTGCCACCTCGCTGCGCACCACTGCCTGCTTCCCCGGCGGGATAAGCAGACCGAGCTGGGCACTGTACCTGATCGCGCGGTCCGCGTCTCCGTAGACCGTGGCCGCGAGCACGTGCGCGATCGCCACTCGCTCTTCTGGGGTGGTCCGTCCTATTATCCCGAAGTCCAGGTAGCAGATGCGGCTGTCCGGGGTGACAAAGAGGTTCGCGGGATGCAGATCTGCGTGGTAGCGACCGTGGACGAGAACCTGCCGCATGAAGACATCGGCCCCGTGCACCGCCAGCGCGTAAGCATCCACACCCGCACGATCGGCGTCCTCCAGGTCGGACAGCCGCCAACCCTCGACGAACTCGGTGGTAAGCACGTGTCGGGTCGTCGCTACCCAGACGACCCTCGGGACGACCATGAGCGGATCGTCCCGAAAATCGAACGCGAAGCGGTCGGCCACACGCCCTTCGTTACGCATGTCCAGCTCGCTTCGGAGCGAGCGCTCGAATTCGTCCAGGAACGCCGGCAGGTTGTAGCGTGCAATCCGGCGAAGGCGCGAGAGCCGCGTCGCCCATACCCTCGCCGCCTCGAGGTCCGCCTCGATCACCGGCAGCGTTCCCGGCCGAACCACCTTCACTACCAGGGGCGTTCCGGCTTCCAACCGCTCCCCCCATACAGGACGGTATGCCTGCCGAAGAACGGCACGGTGCACCTGTGCGATCGACGCCGAAGCCAGCGGCTCGTCGTCGAACGACGCGAAGACCTCCTCGGCGGGTCGGCCGAAGTCCCGGCGTATCGCCGCGTGGATCTCAGAAACCGGGATCGGTGCGACCGAGTCGCGCAAACGCTCCATCTCGAAGACGAGCTCCGGCGAGAAGAGGTCCGGGCGGACCGAGATCAGCTGACCGAGCTTGATGAACGCCGGGCCCAGGTCCTCGAAGCCCAATCTGAGCTGCCGTGCGAGTGCGGCGCGCCGGCGTGCCGGAGACGCGAAACCGAACCCAGCGTGCCAGCCAGCTCGGGCGAGCCGGGCCAATGCGACGCGCGCGATGCGGCGCGAACGCTCGCTCACCGGCTACTCCGGCGTCTCGGTGTCAGGCATCCGAGAGATCGCATCAAGGGAGGCCTGCATGGACTCGAGCCGCCCGCGGAGCTCGGAGACCTCGAAACGCAGCTCGTCGAGCCTGGCAGAGATGTCCGCGCGACTGCCGGACGGTGACGCGTCCCTGGATGCGAGCGCGGCCTTGAGGCGCTCCTTCTCCTCGGCGATCATCGCCGACAGGCCGTCGACGAACGCTTCGGGGTCAGCCATCTCGCCGGGCTGCTGGCGCGCGCCCCGCTCCACAGCTGCCTTCCAGCCCTCGTCAGCGGTCTCGTGTACCAGCGCCCACGCTGCCAAGAAGCGCATGAACTCGTCGGTTTCCATGCCCGCCCCCTTCCGCGCATTGACTTCGACGCGACTATACCCGCTCCTGCGGTGCTCAGCGGGCTCGAAGCAGGCGCAGCCCGTTGAGAATTACGAGAAGGGCCACTCCGGTATCGGCAAAGACCGCCATCCACAAGGTCGCGAACCCGACTGCCGCAGCCAAGAGAACCGCCATCTTCACGCCGATCGACACGATCACGTTTTGCCATATGTTGGCGACGGTCCGCCGGCCCAGCGAGAAGAACCGGGGCAATGCTTCCAGGTCGTCCGACATGAGCGCGACATCGGCAGTCTCGAGAGCCGTGTCGGAACCCGCCGCTCCCATCGCGATACCTATGTCCGCAGCTGCAAGAGCTGGTGCGTCGTTTATCCCATCGCCCACCATCGCCACGGACCCATAGCGTTTCCGCAGTCGCACAACCTCATCGACCTTGTCTTGTGGAAGCAACCGCGCCCTGTGTTCCGGGACCCCGGCTTCCTGCGCGATCGCCGCGGCGGTGCGTTCGTTGTCGCCCGTCAGCATGACCGCGTGCTCGACGCTCCCGGCCAGCAGAGATGCGACTGCCCGCTTCGAGTTGTCCCTGACTTGGTCGGCGAGCCCGATGATGCCGACCGCGCGTCCCTCGCGTGCCACGATCAGAGCCGAGTGTCCGTGTTGCTCAAGGCGGCGGATCTCACGCACCGCGCCGTCGAGCTCGATTCCTCTCTCGCGGGCGAACGACTCGCTTCCCACGAGCACTGCGTCGCTGTCTGCGCGGCCGATGACGCCCTTTCCCGCAAACTCCTCGAGTTCGGTGATCGCTGAGCGCGCAGCCTCACCGCCGGCGCGCACTACCGCACGGGCGAGCGGGTGCGTGGAATACGCCTCGGCGCCGGCGGCGAGTTCGAGCACCTGCGCCGCGTCCAGCTCGTCGAGGGTGACGACTTCGGCCACCTCCGGGCTGCCGTAGGTCAGCGTCCCGGTCTTGTCGAACGCCACCGCGCGCACTCGCGGCGCCAGTTCCAGGAACGCGCCGCCCTTCACCAGCACGCCGTCCTTCGTCGCGCGCGTGATCGCAGACACGACAGCGACGGGCGTGGCGATCACGAGCGCACAGGGGCAGGAAACGACCAGCAACACCAGTGCACGATAGAACCAGTCCGAGAACCCGCCCCACTCGGCTCCGATCGCCGAGCCCACCACCGGAGGCACTACAGCCAGCGCCACGGCCAGCGCCACGACGGTGGGCGTGTAGTAACGGGTGAAGCGATCGACGAGCCGCTGGAAAGGCGCCTGCTGGGATTGGGCCTCCTCCACCAGGTACACCACGCGCGCCAGTGTCGTCTGCGAAGCGAGGGCCGTCACCTCGACGTCGATGAGCCCCGATGTGTTCAGCGAGCCGGCGAATACCTCGGCCCCGACGGATTTCTCGACCGGGATCGACTCGCCGGTGATCGGAGACTCGTCGACCGCCGAAGATCCCGCGCGCACGATACCGTCCAACGCGATCCGCTCCCCCGGTCTGACGCGTATGACCTCGCCGGGCACGACTTCCGTCGGAGTCACCCGGATCTCACCCGCCTCACGGAGGACACGGGTCTGCTCGGGAGACAGGTCCATGAGGTCGCGAATCGACCTTCGAGTACGAGCCAACGAGCGCGCCTCCAGCAAGCCGCCTACCGAGAAGAGGAACACCACCATGGCTGCCTCGAGCCATTCGCCGATCGCTCCCGCGCCTACGACCGCGATACTCATGAGCACGTTCATGTCCAGCATGCGGGCCTTCAGCGACACGAAAGCCCGGCGCGCCACCAACGTCCCGCCGGCGACGATGGCCAGCACGTATGCGGCGACCGAGGCGAGTTCGGGAGCATCCCATCTGCCCAGGAGCCATCCGGCCGCGATCGCGATTCCCGCCACTGCGGTAGAGACGTCGTGCCGGTGCCGCTCCCACCAAGTGCGCTCGGCTGGCGGGGCGGCGCCCGGGCGGGTCACGGCCTCGACACCGTAGCCCGCGGCCTCTATCGCCGCGCGCAACGTGTCGGCAGTGACGAGCCGCGCGTCATAGCCGACTCTCATTCTGGCGGTCGCGAAGTCGATGGACGCTTCAGACACGCCTCGCAGAGAAGCCACGGAGGCGCGTACCGACTCAGCGCAGTCTGGACAGTCGAGGCCCACGAGCCGAAACTCGGCGACCGGGCGACCGGCTGCGTCGCCCATGGGCTCCGCCCCGTACCCCATCGCTTCGAGCAGCTCCGCGACCTCTCGACGAGGGTCGCGGGCAGGGTCGTATTCGATCAGCAGGACCCCACTGGCGAAGTTCAGGTCCGCCGAGAGGACCCCCCCGATGCGAGAAACGGATGCATCGATCGTACGTGCGCAGTCAGGGCAATCCAGGCCTGTAACGCGCCACGATTCGTGTCCGACACGTCGAGCCACCTCGAAACCAAGGCGCTCGATCTCCTCGGCAAGGTCCGCCGGGCTCACCCGTGACGAGTCGATCTCGGCGGTGAGCCTGGATGCGGCCGGATCGATGGATACACTCCCAACGCCGGGGACCGAGTCCACTGCCTGCAGGAGTTGGGCGGTGCAGGCTCTGCAGGCCTCAGGCGAAGGAATCGAGACGGGGACCTCCACCGTCTCGCGATGGGTTCGCTGGGAGTGTTCCGGCTCAGCCACGGGGTCCCACCGACCGCTCGTCGGCGTGCGCCTTGCCGATGTCGAGCAGAGAGCGCACGTGGTCGTCGGCAAGACGGTATACCGCTCGCCTGCCGCGGCGTTCGTACGCCACCAGGTCGAGCTGCCGCAAGATCCGGAGCTGGTGGCTGACCGCCGACTGTGAGGCCCCGGTCACAGCCGCTACGTCGCAGACACACAGTTCCTCACAGGCTAACGCGCTCAAGATACGGAGCCGTGTCGGGTCAGACATTGCGCCGAAGATGTCGCTGCATGCCTTGAAGGAAGCATCCGGACCGAGGGCGTCTCGCACGCGACCCACGGCGGTCGCGTCGACAACGGTCACGTCGCAGGTATCGTCGCTTCGATCGCTAGTGCCATTGTGTGAGCGTCTGTTCATACGTTCACATTACGAGGAAGCCTCCCACGGCGTCAAGCTTGCAGGTGAGGCAACGCATGGAGGTGCCTCTACCACTGGTTGTGGTGATCGGGATGGGCTCCCAGACGCTCCCCGCGATCCAGGGCATCGATCGTCGCCATCTCATCGACGTCCAGCTCGAAGTCGAAGATATCGGCATTCTCGCGTATGTGGTCGGGGTTCACGGATTTCGGGATGGTCACGATGCCGTGCTGCAGGAGCCAGCGCAACGTCACTTGTACTGCGGACTTGCCGTGCCGCTCTCCGATGCGAACGATCTCGGGTATCTCGAGCACCTTGCCCTTCATGAGCGGTGCCCATGCCTGTACGACGATGTCTCGCTTCATGCACGCCTTCAACACATCGAGCTGCTGGAGCCGGGGATGGAATTCGAACTGGTTCACCATGGGCATGACATCGGCGTACGATTCCGCCTCCTGGATATGGTGCGCAAGGAAGTTGCAGACTCCGATCGCGCGGGTAAGCCCCTCTCCCAGCAAGCCTTCCATCGCGCGCCACGTTTCCTCGTTGCGGCCCTCGACGGGCCAGTGGATCAGGTAGAGGTCCACATAGTCCAGGCCAAGGCGCTCGAGCGACCCCGTGAACGCCTTACGAGTGCTCTCGTACCCCATGTCGCGCGTCCACACCTTGGTCGCAACGAACACGTCTTCGCGATCGACGCCGCTGACCCGCAGCCCCTGGCCCACGTACTCCTCGTTGTCATAGATAGCCGCCGTATCGACGCCACGGTAGCCGACCTCGAGCGCGGTCGCCACCGCCCGCACGGCGTCTTCCCCGCGTGCTTTGTACGTGCCGAAGCCGAGCCGAGGCATCGGTACGCCGTTGGACAACGTGACGGTATCGCCGAGAGTGAGCACGGCGTACACCTCCTGCCGGTCGCGACGGACCGGCGCGCGCTACAAGGAGGCGTACGGGTCCATCGGGTCGAATGCCTGCACGTTCCAGTCGATACCCAACTCGGTGAGCTTCGCGTAGTAGTCCTGCTCGCTGTACTCCTTGTTGAGAATGTGAAAGCGCGCGCCGTTCAGCCCGACGCAGTAAGCGCAATCGCGACAATCCACGCACTGTACGCATTCGATTAGACTGTCCGCGTTGTGGCAGCTGATGCACGCGCGAGAGTTGTAGACGTAATTGCAGTTCCTGCAGGCCTCGACGTTGAAGCAGCCGTAGTTGTTCGCGGCGTCGCGGTCGTGCGTGTGCTCGGCCCTGAGCCGGGTCCACTCTCTCTGGAATTCGTCGTTCATCGCTCCACCCGATCACTGCGTGCCGACATAGGATGGATAGACTCTACCATCCACGAACTCCCGGCGGTGCGCCGAACAGCCTCTGTCGATTTCCGGAATCTAAGCAACGTGCGACGCACACCGCCTTGCTCGTCAGCGACGGCGACGCCTGCCGTACGCGGAGCCGCGCCGGGCTCCTTGCTTGAGCCGGTCGAGCACATCGTCCTCGCTGGTCCGATCGACCTCGGCCTTCAGCTTCACTACCTGATCTCGCAGCCGTGCCGCCGATTCGAAGTCCAGAGTCTCGGCTGCGGAGATCATGTCTTCCTCCAGTGTCGCGATCAGTCGCATGAGCTCGTCGTGCGGCAGTCCCGAGAGTTCCTTGGCGGCTTCGGCGGCGGTCGTGAGGTCGGCCTCGCCTTCGCGCACGTACTGCACGATGTCGTTGATCGCCTTGCGAATCGTCGTGGGCTCGATGCCGTGCTCGGCGTTGAACGCCATCTGGATCTCACGCCGGCGATTCGTCTCATCGATGGCAGCTCGCATCGAGTCGGTCACGTTGTCGGCATACATGACCACCCGGCCGGAGACGTTGCGTGCCGCACGACCTATCGTCTGGATCAAGGATCGATGGTTGCGAAGGAAACCCTCCTTATCGGCGTCGAGGATGGCGACGAGCGACACCTCGGGCAGATCGAGCCCCTCACGCAGGAGATTGATGCCGACCAGACAATCGAACTCGCCGAGCCTGAGATCGCGCAGGATGTCGACACGCTCCAGGGTCCCAATGTCCGAGTGCAGGTAGCGGGCTTTGATTCCCTGCTCGAACAAGTAGTCGGTGAGGTCCTCGGCCATCTTCTTGGTCAGGGTCGTCACAAGCACGCGCTCGTCGCGTCCGACTCGCGCTTTGACCTCTCCGATCAGGTCGTCTACCTGACCCTTCACGGGACGCACGACCACCTCGGGATCGACGAGTCCCGTGGGCCGGATGATCTGCTCGACCACGTTCTCGGAAACCCGGGACTCGTAGTCGCCCGGGGTCGCGGAGACGTAGATGAACCTCGGGACCCGCTGTTCGAATTCGTCGAAGCGAAGCGGGCGGTTGTCGAGTGCGCTGGGAAGCCGGAACCCGTGTTCGACGAGCGTCATCTTCCGGGAACGGTCGCCCTCGTGCATCCCACGAATCTGCGGCACGGTGATGTGCGACTCGTCGATGACGCACAGGAAGTCATCCGGGAAGTAGTCGATGAGCGTACTCGGAGGCTCGCCCGGCTGTCGGCCGTCGATGTGTCGGGAGTAGTTCTCGATGCCCGAGCAGAAGCCCATCGTCTCCAGCATCTCGAGGTCGTAGTTCGTGCGCATCTCGAGACGTTGGGCCTCGAGCAGCTTGCCCGCATCGCGCAGCTCGCCAAGACGCCGCGCGAGTTCTGCCTGAATCGTCTGGAGCGCCTTCTCCAGCTTGTCACGACGTGTGACGTAATGGGTGGCGGGCCAGACCGGCAGCCACTTGAATTCGACGATCACTTCACCGGTGAGAGGGTCGACCTCGCTAATGGAGTCGATTTCATCACCGAAGAGGTCGACGCGCACCGGGCGGTCGGCGTAGGGCGGGAATATGTCCACCACATCCCCCCGGACCCGGAACGTCCCGCGGGACAGCTCGTAGTCGTTCCGGTCGTACTGAATGTCGATGAGGTCCCGTACGAGGACATCGCGATCGTAGGATTCGCCGGCCGTAAGCATGACAGCCAGACCGGCGTAGTCCTCGGGCGACCCGATGCCGTAGATGCACGACACGCTTGCAACGACGACCACGTCCGGTCGGGACAGGAGGGCGGCCGTGGCAGCGTGGCGCAACTTCTCGACCTCTTCATTGATGGATGCGTCCTTCTCGATGAACGTGTCCGTCGTCGGCACATACGCCTCGGGTTGGTAGTAGTCGTAGTAGGACACGAAGTAGACGACGGCGTTGTCGGGGAAGAACTCACGTAGCTCGGATGCAAGTTGGGCGGCAAGCGTCTTGTTCGGTGCCATCACCAATGTCGGCTTCTGCACCCGCTCGATCAGGTGCGCCATCGTGAAGGTCTTCCCCGAGCCCGTAACCCCGAGCAAGGTCTGGTACCGGAGATCATGCTCGATGCCCGACGTGAGCCCGTCGATGGCCTTCGGCTGGTCGCCCGCCGGTTCGAATGGGGACACCACCTTGAAGCGTCGGTCAGACACCTAGCCATCCCTCCACTCGGGAAACGCATCGGGATAGAGGCGTTCGTAGACGTCTCTGGCCCGGGAAGCCCTCAGCACGAAGTGCCTCGTCTCAGGGAACTCGATCGCATCGCGAATATCATCCCCATTGGCGATCCAGCGATCGACGTTCGATATGCCTGCGTTGTAGGCGGCAAGCGCGGTCTCGATCTCGTGGTATCTCTCGATGAGCACGCGCAGGTATGCCGTTCCGTACTCGATATTGACAGACGGGTCTGACAGCGGACCTGATGTGACGACGCCCGCGTCGATGACTCCTTGAGCCCGCAGCTCCTCGGCAGTTTCAGGCAGCACCTGCATCAAGCCGACGGCGCCGGCTTCGGAGACGGTGTCCGGATCCCAGCTGGACTCCGCATCGATAACAGCGGCAATCAGATACGGGTTCACTTGGTGTCTGTCGGCGGACGAGGCAATGTGCTCTCTGTAGTCAAGCGGGTAGTACAAGCGCTGCCAGAAAGCCGGACCGCGCAGGAACAAGAACGTCGCGGCGGCGAGCACCACGACCACACCGACGATGAGCCAGCGATGCGGCGCGAGGAAGCTGCTACGCGGCACCCTCCACCACCTCGTCCCAGAAGCGAGCGAGTTCCTCCATCAGCTGCTCGTGGGTGCCGTCGTTGATGATCACTCGGTCCGCGATCGCTTCCCGCTGCGGGTCCGTCGCCTGACATCTGATGCGGGACCGAGCGTCCGCCTCGGACATCCCGCGCGCAACCGCGCGCTCTACGCGAGCCTCCTCGGGTGCCGATATCGCCAGCACCACGTCGGCGATCTCGGCGAACACAGGAGCTTCGACAAGCATCGGGACGCACAACACGACAAGCGGTGGTGGGTTCTGGAGGAGTCCCATCTCGGTGAGGCCGGGCATGACGTCGCTGGCCACAGCCGGGTGGACGATAGCGTTGAGCAACTGGGCGTTCTCGTACGAGGCGAAGGCCTTCGCCGCAAGGCGGGCGCGGTCGACGGAACCGTCTTCGGCCAGGATGTCATCTCCGAAGGCGGAGGCGAGCTGCTCGACCACGGGGCTCCCCGCGGCGAGCAGTCTGTGCGCTACGTCGTCGAGGTCGATCACGACCGCCCCGCGCGACCGGAGGAAATCGCAGGCCTCGGTCTTGCCAGCCGCGAGACCTCCCGTGACCGCAACGATGTACATGTTCTCTCCCCCCGGCGGACGGGAGGGGCCGGCGTTGCCTATTGGCACACGACCGGCCCCATTGCATCCAGATAGCGCCTCCGCTACGACTCGTCGTCTACGGATTCGTCCTCTTCGGTGGATTCGTCGTCGTCGGAGTCTGCGGTCTCTTCAGTGTCGGGCTCCTCGGCGGGCTCGGGCTCCTCGGCGGGCTCGGGCTCCTCGGCGGGCTCGGGCTCCTCGGCCACTTCGGCCACCTCAGCCTCAGGCACCTCGGAAAGCTCCGCCTCGGCGATTTCGGGCTCCTCGGCGGGCTCGGGCTCTGCGATCTCTCCGGCCACCTCAGCCTCAGGCACCTCGGAAAGCTCCGCCTCGGCGATTTCGGGCTCCTCGGCGGGCTCGGGCTCCTCGGCGGTTTCGGGCTCTGCACCCGGCTCTGCCGCCTCGGGCTCTGCGAGCTCTTCCTCACCCTCGAGAGCCTCGGCGCCCTCGACGGCCTCGACAGCCTCCTCGCCGGCTTCGCCGGCTTCAGCGGCACGTTGCGCCTCGAGCTCTTCGCGGGAAGGCAGCTCGATCACGGTGCCAAGCGCCTCACCGGCGGCACGCATCGACAGCGAGATCCGGCGGCGGTCGAGGTCGACGTCCATGACCTTGACATGCACCTGCTCGCCGACTGCGGTGATCTGTTCGGGTGTCTCGACGTGGCCGCGCGCCATCTCGGAGATGTGCACGAGACCCTCGACGCCGTCGCCAAGCTCGACGAATGCGCCGAACGGCACGAGCTTGGTGACCTTGCCCTCGATGATCGAGCCGACCGGGTACTGCTTGACCAGCTGCTTCCACGGGTCCTCGGTCGTCTGCTTCAGGCCGAGCGAGATGCGTTCGCGGTCGCGATCCACGTCGAGCACCATGACCTCGACCTCGTCGCCCACCTTGACGACCTCTGACGGGTGGTTGACGTGGCTCCACGACAGCTCGGAAATGTGAACCAGGCCGTCGATCCCGCCGAGGTCCACGAACGCACCGAAGTCCACGATGCTGGACACCGCTCCAGGAAGGATCTGCCCCTTCTCGAGCGTGTCCAGGATCGCGGCACGCTCTTCCTTGCGCCCTTCCTCCAGCACTACGCGGCGGGAGAGCACCACGTTGTTGCGGTTGCGGTCCATCTCGATGACTCGCGCCTCGAGGCGGTCGCCCAGAAACGCAGCAAGGTCCTTGACCCGCCGAAGATCCACGAGGGAAGCGGGAAGGAACCCGCGCAGTCCTATGTCGAGGATCAGGCCGCCCTTGACGACCTCGATGACTTCACCTTCGACGTTCTCGCCCTTGTTGAACTTGTCCTCGATAGTACTCCAGGCGCGCTCGTACTCAGCGCGCTTCTTGGAGAGGATGAGGCGGCCGTCCTTGTCTTCCTTCTGCAGCACGAGAGCCTCGACCTCATCGCCGAGGTTCACGACCTCTGAGGGGTCCACGTCCTTGCGAATGGACAGCTCGCGCGCGGGAATGACGCCTTCGGACTTGTAACCGATGTCGAGGAGGACTTCGTCGCGCTCCACCTTGACGATCGTTCCCGACACCAGGTCGCCTTCGTCGAAGTCGGTCATGGTGTCGTCGATGAGGGCATGCATCTCCTCATCGGTGTACTCGGTCTTCTCGACGACCGAGTCATTCTGGAACTCACTCACTGTGCGGCCCCTTTCGAACCTCGGGGCCCCTTGCATGATCTCGCGGTCAACAGGTCCGAATCGTCGTGGACAGGTCGGATCGTCGCCTACAGTACGTACAAGACATGTCTCGGGGCCGATACGTACCGGCGCAAGGACTCCGTCCGTCCAGGCGCCAGACCGCGATTATACAGCGCGCAATAAGGGAACGCCAGGAGGCGTGGTCAGGGTTGCGCGTCCTGGTCCGAGGCCTCGTCGCCGCCCCCGGCTCGGGACTCGTGGCCGACCTCTGCATGTCGTGCGTTCGCAGCCCTCACCGACGGACTCTCCGGCCCTTCGCGGTCGGCCCGCCCCCCTACCGACGTAACCGAGATCGTCCAGGTAATCCCGGGTCGAGTCGGGATCGGCCGGTCCGGTCGGATGTGGCATCTCAAGTCCTCCTCTCACTTCGCTTCCGCCCAGTTCCGGCCGCTGTTGACGTCGACCACTAGAGGAACCGCTAGCTCGACGACCCCGCCCATTGCCTCGCGAGCCATCTCCCCCAACGCGTCGACCTCCTCGACCGGCGCTTCGAACACCAGCTCGTCGTGGACCTGAAGCAGCATCCGCGAAGCGAACGCGCCCTTGCGCAGCCGCCTGTCCACCTTGATCATCGCCAGCTTCATGATATCGGCGGCCGTGCCCTGCATCGGATGATTCATCGCCGTCCGTTCCCCGAAGGCCCGCTGTTGGTAGTTGCTGCTCTTCAACTCGGGAATCCTCCGCTTGCGCCCGAACATCGTGACGGCATGCCCGTCACGATGGGCCGCCGCGACCGTCTCGTCCAAGAACTCGCGGACACGGGGATAAGCCGCATAGTACTTGTCGATCATGGTTTGCGCCTCCGCATGCGGGATCTTGAGCGTGTCGGCCAGCCCGTGGGCCGACTGCCCGTACACGATGCCGAAGTTCACCGCTTTCGCTCGCGCTCGCAACTCGGGTGGGACGGCATCCGCCGGCACGCCGAAGACTCGCGCGGCCGTGGCGGCATGGAAGTCTTCGCCGCTGGTAAAAGCGTCGATCAGCCCTTTGTCACCTGAGAGATGGGCGAGCACCCGCAGCTCGATCTGCGAGTAGTCCGCCGATACCATCAGGTCACCCTCGCGCGCGGGGATGAACGCTGCCCGGATGCGCCGCCCGAACTCGGTGCGAACAGGGATGTTCTGGAGGTTGGGGTTGCTGCTCGACAGCCTGCCGGTCGCCGCCACGGTCTGGTTGAAGGACGTATGAAGCCGCCCGTCCTCGGCAAGGAGTCTCGGGAGAGCGTCGATGTAGGTGGACGTGAGCTTGGTGAGCTCCCGGTACTCCATGATGCGCTCGGCAAGCGGGTAGCTCTGCGCCAAGCCGGTGAGCACAGATGCGTCGGTCGAGAACCCCGTCTTCGTGCGCTTGGATGCGGGCAGACCGAGCTTCTCGAACAGCACCTCGCCGAGCTGTCGCGGCGAGTCGATGTTGAACTCGCAGCCGGCGTCTGCGTAGATCGCGTTCCGGATCTCGGCGATGCGGGCTTCAGCCTCCGTCTTGAGTCCCGCAAGCACGTCGGTGTCGATCCCCACGCCGATGCGCTCCATGCGCGCGAGAACGGGGACCAGCGGCATCTCGATCGTCTCGAACACCTCGGCTGAGCCGTCCTCAGCGAGTCGGGCCTCGAGTAAGGGCGCGAGTTCGGCGACCGCGCGAGCCTCGAGAGCCACCGCCGGGAGGGAATCCGTGGGCTCCGGCAGCGGACGGCCGAGGTAGTCCGCGGCAAGCGCTGCGACCTCGAACGAGGAGCGGTGCGATTCGAGCAGGTACACCGCCACGGCGCAATCGAAGAGACGCTCCGGCGCGACTGCATCGTAGGTGACGTCGCACCCGCCGATCTCGCGAGCGTGGCACAGGGAGTGCAGTATCGACTTAATGTCGCCTGCGGCGATCCTCGCGGCGGCCAGGCACGCTTCGAAGACCTCCCGGGCGTCCTCCCCTTCGGCGATGGCGAGGGTACCGCCGTAGGCCAACGCGAGGTCCCGCCGCACCGCGAACAGGGACTCTGCGGTGCCGTCATCGAGCGCCACTCCCAGCCAACCGCCCTCCCGAGTCGCGCCTGCGAGCAGCTCGCGCGCCTGTTGCACGCCGCGGGCCACGGCCCACTCCAGGGGCGGCGCCGCTGTCTCCGCAGGCATCTCGCCTGCGGCGGCCTGCGCGGGTACCGTCGCGAGCACGCGCTCGAGCAGGGAGGTGAAGCGCAGCTCGCCGAACGCTTTGGCGACATCTTCCGGCGAGAACGTGCCCCAGTGCACCCGGTCGAAGTCCAACGCGATGGGCACCTCGCAGCGGATGGTGGCGACGGTGCGGCTGATGCGGGCGTCCTCAGCGTGCTCGCGTATGTTCTCACCGAGCTTGCCTTTGATGGCTGCGGCGTGTTCGAGCACTCCGTCGAGGGAACCGTACTCCGCAACGAGCTTCGCCGCGGTCTTCTCGCCGATGCCGGGGATGCCGGGAATGTTGTCCGAAGCGTCGCCTTTGAGGCCGAGGTAGTCGATGATCTGGTCGGGGCGCACGCCGAAGCGTTCCTCGACGGCGGACGGATCGTAGATCTTGATGTCGGTGATTCCCTTCTTGGTCGACACCACGTGCACCGTATCCGTGACGAGCTGTAACGCGTCTCGGTCGCCCGTCACGAGGAGCACGTGCCAGCCGCGTTCGCTGCCCTCGCACGCCAAGGTGCCGAGCAGGTCGTCCGCCTCCCACCCTTCGATCTCTATCTGAGGGACATCGAGCGCGTCGAGGAGCTTCTTCACCATCGGGAACTGCTGCTTGAGCTCTTCGGCGGTCGGCTTGCGAGTGGACTTGTACTGCTCGAGCGCTTCCATGCGGAACGCCGGCTTGCCGCAGTCCCACGCGACGACCACACCCTGCGGCTGCAGCTCCTGCACCATCTTCACGAGCATCGAGACGAAGCCGAAGGCCGCGTTCGTGGGCCGGCCGTCAGGCGCGGTCATGCTTTGCGGGAGTGCATGGAACGCCCGGTGAATGATGCTGTTGCCGTCGACAACGGCAAGTGTGCGCTCGGGCATGCGGTCTCCCCGCTTCGTCGAGAGTGCTGAGGGAACAATCTTCCATATCAAAGCGCTGCGAGATCGCACCACGTGCCGCGTGGACCGCGCTCCGGTCAACAACGATTCTACCCAAGGACTGTGACACGATGGGTTTCTTCAACTGGTCGGCCCCCGTCTTCGGCAGGTTCGCGGACCGCTGGTCGCCGAGCGACATCGACGAGATCGCCGGATGGCTGCGGCCATACGTGCAGCCGGGCGGACGGATGCTCGATGTCGGCGGCGGCACGGGCGCCCTGGCGGCCAAGCTCTCGCACGCACTCGAGGCCGAGGTCACCGTGCTTGACCCGACCCCTGAAATGATCCGCTACGTCCCCTCCGAGCCGCTCGTGCACGCGGTCCTCGGAACCGCCGAAGAGATGCCGTTCGACGACGACTACGCAGACGCGATCATCGTGAGCGACGCTTTCCACCACTTCGCGGACCAGGACCGCGCGGCGCAAGAGATGGCGCGCGTGGTGCGTCCCGGAGGTGGCGTCATCGTGCTCGAACTCGACCCGAGCGGATGGTTCATGCGCATGATCGTCGCCGGCGAGAAGCTGCTTGGCGAACCGGGAACGTTCTTCACCGTCGGCGAGATGTGCGAGTTCTTCGGCCGGCACGGGATTGATGGAGAATGCACGCAGATGCGGGGACCCACGTACCGGTTCGTGGGCCGGGTCCGCTGAATGGGTGCCCCGTGCTCACTCGAAGGTCATCGACTCCGCCACCTTGAGGAGGCCCTCGACCGTTAGCGTCTCGCTACTGACGATGTACACGTCCGGCCCCACAACCCAAGACACCCGACTGACGAGTGTTCGAATCCCTGTTCCCCGCTCCTTCTGTCCTGTCTTCGAGTCGAAGACCGCCGGAATGTCGACCTTCCTCACCGCGAATCCCTCGAAGGGTCCCACCTCGACGTCATGGGCCACATTCGTCCAATCAGGATCACGCTCGTTGTTCGCACGTTCGGTCTCCAGGTACGTCGCCGCTTGGTCAATCGTCCACCAGTGATCAATGTGTACTTCGAGGTCTCGTTTCCCATCCCCCCAACGCACGAAGACCGCTGGCGGAGCATATTGTTCTTCGAAACCGGGAGAGGAGTAGATGCCGGTCATTGGAAGACCTAGGGTGGACTGAGGAAGAATGATGGCACATCCGACCGTCCTCTCCGCCTCTTCCTTTGAGTCGTGCCGCGGGAACCCATCGAGGTATTCATCCCGTGAACTCACGGCAAACGGGTGTCTGGCGTTGCGCGCGCTGTCCTGTCCGACGCCTTGGACCGTCGTTGACTCGGGCGGAGCGCCTGTCGAAGTCAGCATGAAGACGACCACGAGCGAAAGAACCGTGAGGGCACGCCCCGCACCCTGGGAATCCTGCACACGGCACATTCGGCACCTCACCAGGTCGGATTCGAACCAACATGACAGTACCCCCCACCCCCCCAAGAGCCACAGTCAAGAGAAATTGGACCGGCAGATTGCGCACAGAGCACGCTGGGGCGCCAAGATTCCAGTCTGGTCGAATCTGCACCTACGCCTGCCAGAGATACCCCACGTTTCGCACCGTCTCGAGCCGCTTGCCCAGCTCGGGGCCGATCTTCGCGCGGATGCGCCTGATGTGCACGTCGACCGTGCGCGAGCCGCCGTAGTAGTCGGTGCCCCAGACACGGCGCAACAGCACCTCGCGGCTGTACGCCCTGTTGGGATGCGTGACCAGGAAAGAGAACAGCGCGTACTCCAGATATGTGAAATCGACGGGCTCGCCGGCTACGTAGGCCTGGTAGGTCGCAAGGTTGATCGTGAGGTCGTCGACACGTACGAGCTCCGAGCTCGTCGCCTCCTCGCCAGGCCACAGCAGACCGCGCAGGCGCGCGGCAAGCTCCTCGGATGCCGCGCCGCGGACCAGGAAGTCGGCCGCCAGTCGGGTCGGCAACCGGAGCGAAGGAAGCGCTTCCCGCTCCAGCACGAGCAGGAGTCTTACCTGGACACCCCCCGCCGATGCCGCCTCGACGCGGTGGACGAGTGTCTCGGGGTCGAGGCCCCCGTCGACGATCACCGCATGTACCTCGTCGCCCGCAAGCGCGTTGGCGAGTTCGGAGGACGAGGCCTCGGTGATGGACACGTCGAGACTCTGTATCCCGCTGGAGATCCACGCGCGGGTATGCGCGTCGTCCGAGGCGATGAGCACGTGTTTCATGTGCATGATTCTAGCGCTCCTTAGCTTGCGCTTGAACGCGACAGGCGCCGAGCGGAAACCGCCCGGCGCCTTTGCCGTCGACTCGTGCGCCCTGAGGCGCGTCCTAAATCGTGCTCAGATAGCGGTCGAGCTCCCAGGCCGACACGTACTGGATGTACTCAGCCCACTCCGCCTTCTTGTTCTCGGCGTAGAACTCGTGGATGTGCTCACCCAGGATCTCCTTCATGACCTCGGACGCCTCGAACAGCTCGATAGCTTCGCCGAGGTTCGCAGGCAGCGTGCCGATGCCGGCTTCCTCCAGCTCCGCGGGCGTCATCTCGAAGATATCGTTTTGCGCCTCTTCGGGGAGTTCGAGACCCTCCTCGATGCCCTTCAGTCCCGCGCCGAGCATGCACGCGAACGCGAGGTAAGGATTGCAGGAGGGGTCCGGCGAGCGGAGCTCGACGCGGGTCGCGGCTTCCTTGCCGGGCTTGTACATGGGCACACGCACCATGGCCGAGCGGTTGCGGCGGGCCCACGACACATACGTGGGGGCCTCGAATCCCGGAACCAGGCGCTTGTACGAGTTCACCAGCGGGTTCGTGACCGCGCAGAACTCCGGCGCGTACTTGAGCAGGCCCGCGATGTACTGCTTGCCGACGGTGGACAGGTTATAGCCCTGCGGGTCGTCGGCGTCGAAGAAGGCGTTGCCGTTCTTGTCGAACAGGGACTGGTGCGTGTGCATCCCCGAGCCGTTCTCGCCCTGGATCGGCTTGGGCATGAACGTGGCGTACACGCCGTTGGCGTACGCCGTCTCCTTTACCACGAGGCGGTACGTCATCACCGCATCCGCCATCGTGAGCGCGTCCTGGTAGCGCAAGTCGATCTCGTGCTGCGACGGAGCGACCTCATGGTGCGAATACTCGACCGGGATGCCCATCTTCTCGAGGGTGAGCACCGTCTCGCGGCGAAGGTCGCTCGCGATGTCGAGCGGCGTGAGGTCGAAGTAGCCTCCCTTGTCCAGGATGTCGGTGTCCTGGTCGTCGGCGAAGTAGAAGAACTCGAGTTCCGGACCGACGTACATGGTGTAACCCATGTCGGCGGCCTTCTGAGTGATGCGTTTGAGCGCGTAGCGGGGGTCGCCCTCGAACGGCGTGCCGTCCGGCTTCTGGACGTCGGCGAACAGGCGAGCGACACCCTGCGACTCAGGGCGCCAAGGGATTATCTGGAACGTGCCGGCATCCGGGAACGCGACCATGTCGGACTCCTGGATACGCGTGAAGCCGTCGATCGACGAACCGTCGAAGCCCATCCCCTCATCGAACGCGCCCTCGAGCTCGCTGTCCGTGACGGCGAAAGACTTGAGCACGCCCAAAACGTCGGTGAACCAGAAGCGAATGAACTTGATGTCTCGCTCCTCGACCGTTTTGAGCACGTACTCCTTGTCGAACGTCGGTGCCATGCGCCTACCTCCTTGATCGCGTACCCGTCTTGCAGCGCGCGTATGCGCGCGCGAACGTTCCTTCCCGCATGATGCTAGGGCCTGCATGTTTCGTGCGTGTTTCGAGGTGAAATCGTCTATTTCGGGCGCCCCCTTCGGGTTTGCCCTTGCCCGCACTCGTCGTGTTCGCACATCCTTGAATGTGTCACGACTTCTCGCGGGATGCACGAGAAGAACGATATGCGAAGGAGCGGTCTCATGATCATCGGCGAGACGGTGTACCTCACGGCGCTGGACCCCGAGAACATCGAGACCGTCCGCGGGTGGATCAACGACCCACAGGTCCACGAGTGGATGCTCGCCGGCCACGTCCCTGTCTCCAAGGGAGAGGAAGGCGCGTTCTTCGACAAGGCACAGGAGCCCGATTCCTACCATTTCGAGATCTGGCGCCTGGACGACCGGCGCATGATAGGCGTGTGCGGGCTCCAGCACGTCGACATGGTGCACCGTCACGCCGAGATCGGGATCGTCGTCGGCGACATCGGCAGCCAGAGCAAGGGCCATGGCGCCGATGCGATTCGCACGCTAGCGCGTTTCGCCTTCGAGGTCCTCGGCATGCACACGGTTCAGATCGGCTACATCGACGGCAACGAGCGCGCAGCTCACCTCTACCGTCGGCTCGGGTTCAAAGACGCCGGCAGGCTGCGCGAGTTCCACTTCATCCGGGGGCGATTCCGCGACGCCGTGCTTCTGGACATGACACGCGATGAGTTCGACGCGATGCCTGCCGAAGAGACAGGCAGCGAAGCGGACGCGGCAACGTAGCGCCTCAGAAGTCCGACTGCCTCACGAGATACTCGATGCGCTCGGCGTAGGCCGCCCGCCAGAGTTCGGGCGCGTTCGCCTTGCCTATGGTCTCGTAGGCCTCGACGGCTTTCCGCTTACGTGCGAATGCCTCGTCGCTCCCGCCCACGAAGACCGGCGTCCACCGCTTCCACCACTCGGCCCGGTGCACGACGTAGAGCTTGTAGAAGTCCGCGTCCTCGCCCCGATCGGCTGCGAGGGCCTTCACGGCGTCGCACACCACTGTGTGGTCCGGGTGCATGCGAGCGTCGCCTCGGAGCAGTCGGTCCGGCAGGTACTTCATGAGCGTCATATGGGATGCGCTGCCGGGTTCTTCGGCAAGGAGGTCTTCGACGGCTCTCTCGACCTGGGGCTGGGTGAGTTCACCGTCCGTGAAGCCGTCAGCGCCTTGCGAGTCCGAGCTGCCCAACAACACGAGGTCACGCACACCGAGCAGCGTCATCGCAGTGACATACTCCGCACGCGAGGCGAGGCCGAAATCCCACTTGTCGATGTCGCCGTCGCCGTCGTAGTCGATTCCGCCTTGGCCCGCCCACTCCTCGGCGCGGTCCGATGCCTCGCCGTCAGTGAGGAGCACCCCGATCACGCGCTTGCCGGCGAGCACTTGTTCCGCGACCGCTTGCCCCATCGCGTAGGTCTCGTCCCCGGGGTGCGGGCTGTACACGTACACGGTGTCGGCCTCGGCGAGGGGCACAGCCTTCGGCCAACGCCACCACACGATCGCGGCGGCTCCTACGAGCACCACCGCCGATGCCCCGACCGCGACCTTGTACCAGAACCTCACATGCGTCCCCTCGATCCGCAGACCCCTGCATCATGACACCACTGCTCGGCAACCGCGTATGGTTGCCGGTCGAGTACAATAATGGCAGGGAGTTGAGGGGCCATGAAGCGAATCACGGCATTGTTGTTGGCGCTGCTCGTTTGCTCTGTCTTCTTCCCGAGTCTTGCGCTCGGGGACGAATCGACGAGCTCGCCGGAGCCCACGGGGTCGATCGAGCCGGAACCTGAACCGTATTCCGCGGACGCTTGGACTGACGGCGAGATCGACTCGCGAGAATGGCCCGGCGCGCCGCGGGACCCCGAATGGATCTTGTGGGTGCTCGAAGTCGGGGGCCTTCAGCCGAATTCGGGCGGGGGTATCAATCTTACGCTCAGGAAGGCCGGGCGCCTCTACCAGGATGCCCCCGACGACGGTTTGTACCGGTTCCGTACCTCGGAGCACGACATCATGCTCGAGGCCCAGGTCGGCTTCTTCGTGTCTTCCGGTGAGCCGCTCACCGAGCCACTCACCATCGAACTGATCGACATCGAGTTCGGGCTCGAGCAAGCGTCGTCCCCCTCTGCGGAACCCGCTCCGGCCAGACCTGCCGCCGCAAGACAGCCGGTGGCATCCGAGCCTTACCTGCCCTTCACGGGCCCCACGGACACCGGTCTCGGCATCGCTCTCGTGTCCCTCCTGCTTGGCCTCGCGCTGCGCCACTACGCCGCACGCGCTCGTGACGAGGGGTGACTCCCGCCACCGCCACGAACAGCGTAAAGGCGCGACCTCCCCTCAGAAGTCGCGCCTTTACAGCGTGTTTGAGCGCCCGCGCGGGGCGCGTGGACGTCAGACGTACGTGTAGAGCTTGCCGTATGGCCGGTGGCTGATAGGCACGAGCTTCGTGAAGGGCACGGACAGCACTTCGTCCACGTCCATGTCGAAGTGCCCGCAGTACTCCTCGAGGATCGGCCGCAGACGCGCGAAATCGTCCTCGTCGGCAGTGAAGATGCCGCACTCCTTGCCGACCTGCCATGGCTCGGCCTCGCCACGCAGGAAGATCTCCCCCCCGTGCATGCCGGTGCCGAGATACCCGCCCACGAGCGGCCCGTCGAACTGCGAGTTCATCCCCAACAGGACGAGCATGCCGCCCGCCATGTACTCGCCGAAGAAGTCTCGTGACCTGCCGCCGCAGACCATCACCGGCACCAGCCCCTCGTACGCCTTCATGTGGATGCCGACCCGGTAGCCCACGTCGCCCCTGATGTACACACGGCCGCCGCGCATGCCGTAGCCGAGCACGTCGCCGGCATCACCGTGCACGACCACCTTGCCGGCGTTCATGGTGTTGCCCACGCCGTCTTGCGCATTGCCGAAGACCTCGACCGTAGGCCCGTCCATGAACATCGCCATGTCGTTACCTGCCGTGCCGTGCACCTCGATATGGGCATCGCCTTTGAGTCCGGTCCCGATGTATCGCTGGCCATTCACGTTGTTCAGCACGATCCTGTTGGCGCCTTCCGCAATGGCGCGCCGCACCGCTTCGTTCACCTGCTTGTAGTACACGTTGCGCGCCTCGATAGTGGCGGTGTCGCCATCACGCACGACATCGGGTTCGATCATGCGGTAGCCCTCGATGAGAGTGGTACGCCCCTCCGCAGCCGCCTGTTTCTGCGTATCCGGCGTCAACTGCGCTTCTTTGAGCTGTGTCATGCTGCGTCCCTCCTCTACAGACCCACAGGCTTGACGCCCAGGATCTCGCACGTCTGCTGGTCCAAACCGACCGCGCGCAGACGCTCCCTCGAACCCCGCAGCGACTCGACGGCGTTCACGCCGAGCGCGCCTAAGATCTCCTGCAACTCGTGACTCCATGCGTGCACGAGGTTCGTGAGCCGCTCCGCGCCCCATTCGGGGTCGATGCGCCGTGTGAGCTCCGGCTTCTGCGTGGTGATGCCCCACGAACACGAACCGGTGTGGCAGCCCTGGCACAGGTGACAGCCGAGCGCGACGAGCGCCGCTGATGCGATCGCCACGACGTCCGCGCCGAGGGCGATCGCCTTCGCCAAGTCTGCCGAGGACCGGATAGAGCCCGCCGCTACGATCGACGCCTGGTTGCGGATGCCCTCGTCGCGCAGCCGCTGGTCGACGACCGCGATCGCCACTTCGATTGGGATGCCGATGTGGTCGCGGATGATCTGTGGCGCTGCGCCCGTGCCGCCGCGGAAGCCGTCGAGGTACACATAGTCGGCACCTGCGCGCACGATGCCGCTCGCGATGGCGGCCACATTGTGCACGGCTGCGATCTTCACGCCCACCGGCTTGTAGCCGGTGGCTTCCTTCAGCGAGTAGATGAGCTGCCGAAGGTCCTCGATCGAGTAGATGTCGTGATGCGGCGCGGGAGAGATGGCGTCGGTGCCCTGCGGAATCATGCGTGTCTCGGAGACCTCACGGTTGATCTTCTCGCCCGGCAGGTGTCCGCCTATGCCCGGCTTGGCGCCCTGCCCGATCTTGATCTCCATCGCCGCGCCGCGATTCAGGTACTCCGGGTCCACCCCGAAGCGACCCGACGCCACCTGCACGATCACGTTGTCGGCATACGGGTAGAGGTCGGCGTGCAGTCCGCCCTCACCGGTGTTCATGAGCGTGCCGAGACGCTGCGCCGCCATCGCGAGCGAACGGTGCACGTTGAGCGACACCGAGCCGTAGCTCATCGGCGAGAAGATGATGGGGGTCTCGAGTTGGATGTTGCGGGCGATGTCGTCGCCATTCCTGAGGCGGAAGCCGCCGTTGCCGTCGGGCTCCACTTCGACGGAGTCAGGCTTGCGGCCCAGGTACGTGCGCAGCTCCATCGGCTCGCGAAGCGGGTCGATGGAGGGATTCGTGACCTGACACGCGTCCAGAACCAGGTGGTCGAAGATGTTGCGGTAGGGCTTGTCGTTGCCCATGCCGGTCAGCATCACGCCGCCGGACTCGGCCTGGCGCCACACGGCTTTTCGCAGCCCTGGGTTCCAGTGCTCGTTCTCCCGGTAGGCCAGGTCGTTCTTGCGGATCGTGATGCAGTGCGCGGGACAGTACGTCACGCAGCGGTGACATGCGCGGCACTTCGAATCGTCAGGGACCGGGCGCTCGTTGAACGAGTACACGCCCCAGCCGCACTGCTGAACGCAGCGACCGCACTTGTGACACTTGTCGTAGTCGATCTCGACCTTGTACTCGGGCTGGATCAGCGTAATCGGCATCGCTAGCTCACCTCGACGACGGTTTCACAGGATTCCTCGACGCCGGTCATGGCGCACGAGACCTCGGAAGCGGACAGATGGAGGTCGCCATGGATGGGCCAGGTCATGTCCCGCACGCGCGCGATCACCGGCTCGCCGGCATTCGGCATCCACACTCGATCGGGGGCGTCGAGTACCTCGCGCATCGCGCTTTCCTCGGAAGCGACCATGACCATGGAGCCCTGCTTCGCGGCCACGAGCGGCCGAAGCTTGATGCGGTCGTTGAGCGCAACCATGCCGCCGTTGAACCCGAGTACTATCGCGAACGGGCCGTTGAGCATGCCGGGTCCGTAGACCGCGCGCAGCGAGCGCATCACAGCTTGCTCCTCGGCGGGCATGCGGTCGATCTCGCTCCACAGCGGGCTCGCGAGCGCCTTGCACGCGAGCTCGAGCGGCAGGCGATGACGGCGCAGCATGAGGTCGAATAGGTACGCGGCGACCTCGGTGTCGGTGCCGAGTGTGCACTTGTAGCCGAAGGCTTCCAGGTAGCGGCTGTTGATGCCGTAGCTAGAGATCTCGCCGTTGTGCACGATGGCCCAGTCGAGCAGGGTGAACGGGTGGGCGCCGCCCCACCAGCCCGGCGTGTTGGTGGGGAAGCGGTTGTGGCCGACCCACGTGTGGCCTTCGTACTCCTCGAGCAGGTAGTAGTGGCCGATCTCCTCGGGGAAGCCCACGCCCTTGAACGCACCCATGTTCTTGCCGCTGGAGGCGACGAACGCACCGTCCACGGTCGAGTTGATGAGCATCACCGTATGGACGACGAAGTCCTCGGCACTCATCTCCGTGCCCTCGAGCTTGTGCGGGTCGGGATTGAGGAAGTAGCGCCACAAAAGCGGCGCGTCCGAAATGCCCTTGACCGCGCGGGTCGACATGGGCTCGGCCAGGTCGACGACGAAGTAGCGGTCGAACACCGCCTCGGCGTCCTCCTTGGCCTTGATGTCGTGGTACATCATGTGGAAGCAGAAGTGGTCCGGGAACTCCGGATAGATGCCGTAGCCGGCGTATCCGCCGCCCAGGCCGTTGCCCCGGTCGCGCTGCACGGCCATCGCGCGGATCGCGATCTCGCCGCTCATGTGCGTCCCGGACTCGTCGCAAATGCCCATCAGGCCGCAGCCGCCGTGGATCTTGAACGGCGACTCCTCGGCGTAGCGAGGACGCTCGGCGCCGAAGACGCCTTCGCGGTCGGCGAAGGTCGGCAGCTTGGTCGTCGGCATCCGCTCGAGAAGCGGTTCGTAGGTCATCGGTCACTCATCTCCCTCAGTCGCTTCGCATGCGGCAAGCAGGCGCGCGACGGCGTCTCCGCCAGTCGCGGGAAGTGGCTTGAGCCCGAGCTTCTTGCGGGCGCCTTCCTTCGGCTTGCCGAGGACACCCTGCTCGAGCACCTGCTGGTAGGCGGCGGACACGGACTCGGGCCCGGTACCCGCGGCCATGGCGATCTCCTTCAACTTGCGGAACGTCTCGGCCATCCCGATCTCGGAGTGGCACAGCTCGTGGCACGTATAGCACTCCAGGCACTTCCACAGCTGGGAGTCATCGATCACATCGTCGAGGTGCCCGCGAACGAGCGACTCGATGATCTCAGTGGGCTGGAATGCCGGGTCGATCTTGCACACGGGACAGTCGTCCTTGCACGCCTGGCAGCTCGCGCATTTGCCGAGGATGGACACGTCGAAGAACTCCGAGAGACGCTCCTTGTCGGCCTGGCGGTCGCCCCAGCGCTCCAGGAACGGGTCGACGCTCACACGGTGCATGCCCAGGCCGATCTCGTCGGGCTCGTGGCCGTAGGCCAGCGCTATGAGTTCAGAGAGGTAGAGGACCGGCACGTGGATGTCTTCCTTGGCGCGCTGCAAGGCGGCCTGGTTGAGATCGAACTGCTGGAAGCAGCTCGGGCAAACGACCACCAGGGCATCGACCTGCTCGCTCTGGAGTTCTACGAGTTTGCGGCGAGCGAATGCAAGAGACACGTCGCGCTCGCCGACGCGGTCGAGAGCGCCGCCACAGCACTGCATCTTCGTGCTGTAATCCACGACGCGGGCTCCGAGAGCAGCCACGAGTGATTCGACCTTGGTGGGATGTAGCGGGTCGTCCCAGCGCACGGCCGGCTGCGGCCTGAGCAGATGGCAGCCATAGTGGACGGCGATCCGCAAGCCCCACAGCGGCTTGGTCGCCTTGCTGGCCACCAATCCCGGGCCCATATGGTCGTACAGCCACTCTGCGAAATGCACGACGCGGCCGTCACCGTCGTAGCGCAGTTCCTCGACAGCAAGACGCTCGTTGATCGCGTCGCGCTCGCGCCACTCTGTGCGCAGGTGGCTCGACGCCTCCTTGAACGTCGAGTAGCACCCGTTGCACGGCGTCAGCACGTCCAGGCCCGCCTTCTCGACGATGGCGAGGTTGCGGGCAGCGGCGCTGTAGAACGCAAGCTCGTCGGCGGACTTGACGAGCGTGCCCTCGGGGCAGCACGTGTGACCTTCGAGCTCGTGCGCGGTGGCGCCGAGATCCTCGAACACCACCCGCGTCGACTTCTCTATGAACGGGAATCGCGCGGGGATGGTACATCCCCAGAACACCGCGAACTCCTTCATGGCCCTGCAACCTTCCTCGTGTCGACGCAACGAAAAACGCCCGCCACGGCCCTTTCGGGCGGGCGAGCGTCGTTGCTCGTGAATCTTGTGCGGCACCTCGATGTGCTGCTTGCCAGGGATTATAGCAAAGTGCGTACCTATTGAGAAGGTCGGATTTCGAGCATGTCACCTTGACGTCACAGGATCATTTCCCGCGAACGCATCTCATTCCTCTTGCGTATCCGCCTCCCCGGCCTGCCCGCCGAAGATCCAGAACCGTGCGCCTGCAAGACCTGTCCCGATCGCCCCGCCGGCGAACAACGCACTGCCTGTCAGCGCCCACAGCACCAGATACGCGACCGCGAAGTACCACAAGATGACACCCGACATCTTGAGATCCAGCCACCGCGCGGCTCGTGCGCGGCCCTCGACACCTCCTTTGAGCGCGACGTAGCGGAACAGCACGATGTTCTGCGTGTGACGCATCTGCACCGGCAGCTGGGTCAGAACGAAGAACCCGACGAAGCCCACGTAGAGCGCCTCGAGACGACCCGCGCGTACCGTCAGCCACCACACGATGACGAGGACCAGCCAGATGCGGGCGACAGCCAACAGGTGCCGCGGGCTCAGTGGACGCTCGGCCTCCACGTCGTCGATGAAGGGAGGGTTCAGCTCGTAGCTTCCGCCGAAGTCGTAGTGCTCGTGAGCGCCACGGTGGTACCAGCGGTGACCCAAGACTGAGAGGCGGTAGTCGAGCACGTACAAGAACGTGACGACTGCCAGACCGAACCACAGCTGTTCCGCGACCAGCTTCGCGACCACGGCCTAGTCCCCGCCGTGAGGGGACACGTCATCGGACGGCGTGCTCTTGCCCGACGGCCCGGAGGACGCCTCGCCGGACTCGGCCTCCGCAGCGAGCACGACCGCCTCAGCAATTTCGCGCAGCGTCTTGCGCTTATCCATCGCGAGCCGTTGCAGGGTCTTGAACGCCTCGTCCTCCGCGAGGCCCTTCTTCATGAGCATGCCTTTCGCGCGGTCGAGCACCTTGCGCGTCTCAAGCCGCTCCTCCAGGTCCTCGACCTCCCGGGCAAGGGCGTTGGCCTCGGAGAATCGTGCGACAGCGACCTGCATCGCCGGGACGATGTCTCGGGCGGTGAACGGCTTGACCAGGTAGCCCATGGCGCCGGCGCCGCATGCCTCCTCGACGTAGGACGCCTGAGAGAATGCGGTCACCATGACGACGGGAGCGATGAACTCCTCACAGATGATCCGTGCGGCTTCGAGCCCGTTCATCTCGGGCATCTCGATGTCCATGAACACGATCTCCGGGCGAGTCGTGCGGGCCAACCGCACGGCCTCCCCGCCCGTGCGCGCCTCGCCTACTACCTCGTGGCCCTCCTCCTCGAGCATCTCCTTGAGGTCCATGCGTATGAGGGCTTCGTCTTCGGCGATCAAGACGCGCATGATGCGCTCCCCTTCGGTGTCATCGGTCAGCCTTGGGCGTGTCGTGCTCGGTCAGCGGGAATCGCACGGTCACCGTCGTCCCTCGAGCGGAACTGAATGAAAGCGTCCCCTGCAGGTCGTCCTCCACGATCGTACGAACGATGGCCAGACCCAGGTTCTGCGACGCATCGAGGTCGAAACCCGCAGGAAGCCCCACACCGTTGTCACGCACGGTGAGCACGAGTTCTCCGTCGAGGCGTCGCATCTCCACGTCCACCACCCCGTCGGAGCTGCCGGCCAATCCATGCTCGATGGCATTGTGTACGAGCTCGGCGACGACCAGCGCCAGCGACGTCGCAACCGGGGCCGGCACCTCGCCGGTGCCGCCCTTGACGTTCACCTGCACCCCCAGCTCCTCACCCGACAAGCTCCGGCGGACCATGTCTACGACCGTGACCGCCGCTTCCTTGAAGTCGATACTCTCCTCCGTCGAACCCGCCAACAGCTCGTGCACGACGGCCATCGAAGCCACGCGCTCCATCGCTTCGGCGAGCGAGCGTCGCGCCTCGTCGGTCTCCGCGCGGCGGGCCTGGATCCGCAGCAGACTCGCAATCGTCTGGAGGTTGTTCTTCACGCGGTGGTGGACCTCGCGGATCGTGGCTTCCTTCACCTTCAGCTCCTGCTCGCGCCTGCGTGCGTCGGTGACGTCCTCGACGAGCACGAACGCCCCGTCCGACAGCCCGATGGCGCGGTAATGGAGGATCCGGTCGCGCGCCTGGACCTCGGTCGCCAGCGCGTCGTGGGTCCCGATCACCGGCCCCACCGCGTTCGCCGAGCCCGGGAGCCTCGACATGGAGCGGCCGATGAGCGGCGCCTCTACGCTGGCGAGCCCCATGATGTTCACCGCGTTCGGACTCGCGTACGTGACGGCCCTGTCCATCGACACGCGAATCACGCCGTCGCCCGCGCGCCTCAGCGTCGAGAACGGGCGACCGGTCGCCGCGTCTCTGAGCGGCGCCATGCGCAGCGCGCTGAGCAGCTCTTCGGCGGCGGTCATGAACGCCGTCTCCATCGTGCCCGGCGCCTCGAGGACTTGCTGTGAGACGTTGCGGACCACGACCGCTTCGGGACGCTCCCCCGTGCCGATGGGGTACGCCATCGTCACGAAGGAGATCCCGCGCGTAAGCCGACGCCGATCGCCCCGGACCGTCTCGCCTCGCTCGAGCGCTTCGTAGGCCTCCGGCTCATCCTCATGCCGAAGAATCTGACCCATCCGGGAAGTGACGACCGCTGCGACCGCGGTCATGGGCCGGGCATCGGCGATGACGCGCAGGGTCCCGGCATGCGTGGGGACCGCAAGCGCAACGTCACCGTAGCCCAAGTCGGCGATCAGCTGGAGGTTCTCGGCAACGTTGTCGAGGTGCGCGCTCACCGCGGCGGAGTTGTCATGGTCTGATGCGTTCGGCATGGTCAGAGTATACGCTGCCGGGCATACCGCGGGGCGCGCAGTGCCGTCGGAACGCCGCGCTTGTCGGCTGTGGCGTCCCGGCACTCCGCTCCCGTATAATCCGCGGGGCAGCCGGTCGCCGGCCCGGGTGGCGGAACAGGCAGACGCGTCGGTCTCAAAAACCGATGGGGGAAACCCCGTGAGGGTTCGAGTCCCTCCCCGGGCACCAAGATCGGCCTTGACCCGACAAGGCCATCACCAGTCTGACAGCTCCGCTTCGATCTCGGCCTGCTCCCGAGCGGTTTCGCCCTCCTGGGCGCTCTTCTCGTCACGCGCCGCCCTGCTCGCCTTTCGGTACAGCGGCACGCCGAACGCAAGACCCACCGAGCCGACCAGGTACGCAACCGGGAGCGAGACTTCCCGCGCGATCCACCCCAAAGCCGGCTGACCGAGGGCGCCGCCGCCGTCCGCGAAGAAGGAGTCGAACGAGAGCACCGTCGCGCGCTGCGCGCTCGGGATGTGTTCGTTGATGAAGGCCTGCCGGACAGGCAGCGCCACCCCGTCCAACCCCCCAAACACGAGCCACAGGGCCGACGCGATCGTGAACGGGAGTGCTCCCGGCTCGAGACCGACCAGGCCCACGGCCGCCATGCCTACCGTGGCCGTCGTGATGATCCCGGCTATCCACGCGAGCACGGTCCCCGGATCGCGCCTGAGCTCCCCCTCGCGCATGATCGGACTCACCAGCATGTTCCCGACGATGCTTGCTGCCGAGAATCCAGCGACGAGCAGACCGGACACCCAGACAAGCTCCATACCGAGCAAGTCGAGAGCGTAGCGCTGCCACGCGTAGAACCCGAACAGGTAAAACAGTCCCTGCGCGAAGGAGATGTACAGCAGCGGACGCACGACAGGGCTCTTCCAGCCGTATTCGACGCCGGCGCGGGCGATCTTGCGCGTCTCCGCCCCGAACGTGCGTACGCGTAGGGGCCTCGGGTCGAACCCGATGTCGTGCATCATCAGCCACGTCACGATGAATGTGACCAGCAGGATCCCCGACCGGGCGAAGTAGGGCCATGTCAGATCGACCTGGCCGAGGAACCCGCCGATCACGGTCCCCACCAACATGGCGACACCCATAGCGATGCCGCCCCAGGCGAACACGCGCTCTTTGGGCCGCTCGTAGCCCACGCGATCGAGTGCATCCACGAGCCACGCGTCAACGGCGCCCGTCTGGCAGGTGAACCCGAACCCGAGTAGCACCGACGCACCGGCGAAGGACCACATCCCCCACGACATGATGTCTCCTGCGACGTACCACAGCGTGGACACGAGTATCGAAGCGATGCCGATCAGGTACGAGGCCCTGCGCCCGATCGTGTCGGCGATGACTCCGGTGGGGACTTCGAAGACGACCTGCCCGACGGTGAACGCCGCATTCACGACGAGGACTTGGAAGATGTCGAGACCGGCCCCGAGCAGGAACAGCGTGTTCACGCCCCAGATCGTCGAGGCTGCGAGAGTGAAGAGAGCGCCCGTGGCAAGATACACACCCACGACCGTCGACCCGCTGGGAAGCTCGGTGCCGCCGGGGGGGCTCCCGCTTTCTTCGTCGGCCACCGGCCCGCTCGTACCGCCAACGCCCACGGCACTGGCCGGTCCGTCCTCTTCGCTCATCTCGTGTGGGTCCCTCTCGTCGTTCATGCGACCGCCGTCAGCTCGGTGCTGGTCCGCCAGAGTCGCACGCCGGCGGACTGGTCATACGAAGCCGGCGAAGACGGCACCGGCTTCATGTCGAAGAAATACCCGCCTGAGATGCCGTCGACCTCGGCTGCCACCGCCAGGTAGACAATGGTCTTGGCACCCTTCTCGGGGCTACGCAGAAACGGCCTTATGAGCTTCCATCCGAGTCCCGCGAGCCCGAACCCCTCCCGGCCGAAACCGGTGCGCACGCTTCCCGGATGGGCGGCGTTCGATGTCAGGCGGCCCGCCTCCCGGCGTGCGAGCTCGTAGGTGAACATCACGTTGGCGAGTTTCGAGTGTCCGTACGACCGCAAGGGCGTCCAACTGCGCTCGAAGTTCAGGTCGTCGAACCGGATCTCGTCGGCCCAGTGTCTGTGCGCGTCGGAGGAAACCGTGATGACGCGGCCTTCCCCCGATGCACTGATGCGGTCGAGAAGCGAGGTGGTGAGCAGGAAGTGAGCGAGATGGTTCACCTGGAACGTGAGCTCATTGCCGTCGACAGTGATAAGTCGCCTATCGGCGATGATGCCTGCATTGTTCACCAGCACGTCGATGCGGTCGTACGTCCGGCGGATCCGCTCCACGCTCGCCCGGACCTGCGCGAGTTCGGCGAAATCGCTCAAGAACAGAGATACCGACCGGTTGCCCGTCTCCGCAACGATGTCATTGCGAGCCCGCTCTCCTCGCTCGCGGCTGCGGCACATCATCGCGAGGACGGCTCCTCGGCGGGCAAGCTCGCGAGCCGCCGCGAGGCCGATGCCCGAATTGGCCCCCGTCACCACGCAGACGGCGCCGGTCATATCCTTGGCCACGTAGCCGTGCGAACCCACACACCCTCCATTCGTGCGGTCGAGAAGACGATTCCCGAACGACGCATCCCGCGCACGCAACTCGGTTGCACTGTTCGTCACACCTATGCGAACATATGTTCGTATCGCATATCGCGTATCGCCTGCCGTACGTGCCTGTGGGCAGTCTGGGGGCTTCGATGACTGATGACGGGATTCCCGCCAACGAGTGCGCCGACGGAGCGGCCGCAATCCTCGGCCGGCTCAATCCGCAGCAGAGAGCGGCGGTCACGCACGAAGACGGACCGCTCTTGATCGTGGCCGGGGCGGGTACCGGCAAGACCACCACGCTCGCACATCGTGTCGCGTATCTGATCGAGCAGGGCGCCGACCCTCGGCGCGTGCTGCTGCTCACGTTCACCCGGCGGGCCGCGGCGGAGATGATGCGCCGTGTCGACGCTCTGCTCTTCCCGCCCCCCTCGTTCGAGTCCCGAGAAGCGAGCCCGACCACGGCGAACACCGCGACCACCCGGCATGTCTCCGGACACTTGTGGGGCGGCACTTTTCACGCCGTCGCATCGCGGCTCCTGCGAATCCACGGTCGCGACCTAGGACTCCAGCCCGATTTCACGATTCTCGACCGCGCGGATGCCGAGGACCTCATGCACGTATGCCGCACCGAGCTCGGTCTGTCCTCCAAACATCGCCGCTTCCCGCAGAAGAGCACCTGCCTGGACATCTACAGCCGCTGCGTGAACGCGCGTACCCCTCTGGGCGAAGTGCTGGCCACCGCCTTTCCGTGGTGCCGCGACGACGAGGACGATCTCAAGCGATTGTTCACCGACTACACGGAGCGAAAAGAGTCCCAGCAGGTGCTCGACTACGACGACCTGCTGCTCTTCTGGGCGGCGCTACTGCGCGACCCCACGGCCGGCCCGCGCGTGTACGACCGCTTCGACCATGTGCTCGTGGATGAATACCAGGACACGAACTCACTTCAAGCAGAGATCGTGTCGCTATTGCGCCCTGACGGCACGGGAGTGACCGCCGTGGGCGATGACGCCCAGGCCATCTACTCGTTCCGCTCCGCAACGGTGCGCAACATCCTCGACTTCGAAGTCGCCTTCCCCGATGCGACCGTTCTCGTGCTCGAGCGCAACTACCGCTCGACCCAGCCCATCCTCGACGCCACGAACGCCATCATCGGCGAGGCAAGCGAACGGCGAGACAAGGCGCTGTTCACCGACCGCGAAGGTGGAGCAAGACCGGTGGTCGCCTCATGCAGGGATGAGGTCGAGCAGACCGAGTACGTGATCGGGCGCATCCTCGAACACCGCGAGCGCGGCACTCTTCTGCGAGAGCAGGCCGTCCTGTTCCGAGCCGCCCACCACTCCGCGGCGCTGGAGATCGAGCTGTCGCGCCGCAACATCCCGTTCTTCAAGTACGGCGGACTCAAGTTCGTGGAGATGGCGCACGTGAAGGACCTGCTTGCCTACCTGCGACTCGCCGCGAACCCGCGCGACCAGGTGGCGGGCATGCGAGTCCTCGGCCTGTTGCCGGGGATCGGACCCAAGACCGCATCCGATCTCATGACAGTACTCGCGCAAGCAGGCGGCGACTTCGAACGCGCGTGGCTCGGCTTCAAGCCGCCGGAAGCGACCAGGGGCGCCTGGCCGGGATTCGTCACGCTCATGCGTGGACTCGCCGCGGAAGAGCCGGGTGCGCTTCCCTCGCAGGTGCACGCAGTACGCACCTACTACACGCCGCTGCTCGCCATGCGCTACGACAACGCGGAGTCACGCGTCAGGGACCTGGAGCAGATCGAGAACCTCGCGTCCCGCTATCCGTCGCGCGACCGCCTGCTTGCCGAACTCGCGCTCGACCCACCGGCGTACACCCAGGACCTGGCAGGACCGCCATACCTCGACGAGGACTACCTCATCCTCTCGACGATCCACTCGGCCAAAGGTCTCGAATGGGACGCGGTGTACGTGATACACGCCGCTGACGGCAATATCCCCTCGGACATGGCCACCGGTTCGGCCGAGGAGATCGAGGAGGAGCGGCGGCTGTTCTACGTCGCCTGCACACGCGCGCGCGATGACTTGTACATCACGTGGCCGTTTCGCTACTACACACAGCCGTTCGGACGCGCCGACACCCACGGACTCGCCCAGCGAACGCGTTTCATCACCCCCGCCGTCGCTCCCCTGCTGCGCGAGGTGCAGGCATCACCCGAGACCGGCGGCGACGTCACGGCCGCCCCCGGCCACCGCCGCGCGACTACCGCTTCGGTGCGCGCAGGGGTGAAAGCGATGTGGGAGTGACACTACGAACTGCGCGGTTCTACTGAGTTGCAGCCGTGCGGGTGCGCCTTGATGTGGTCCACCATGTGTTCGACGGTGTCAGTGACGTGTACGAGCTCGATGTCTCCTGGACTGATCGTTCCTTCGGCGACCAGGCGGTCCCTGAAGAAGGTGATCATGGGGTCCCAGAAGTCATGTCCCATGGCGATTATCGGGAAGACGTCGATCTTGTGAGTCTGGATGAGCGTGAGGGTTTCGAACACCTCGTCCAGGGTGCCGAAACCCCCGGGCATGACCACGAAAGCGCACGAGTACTTCACGAGCATCACCTTGCGCACGAAGAAGTGCTCGAACTCGATGAACCTGTCGACGTATGGGTTCGGCTGCTGCTCCCGTGGCAGATGGATGTTCACGCCGAGGGACAATCCGCCGGCCTCCTGGCATCCCCGGTTCGCCGCCTCCATGATGCCCGGTCCGCCCCCGGTCATGACACAGAACCCGGCCTCGGCAAGGCCTCGCCCCGCCATCCGGGCCATCTCGTAGTACGGATGCGCCTCGGGAAACCGCGCGGAGCCGAAGACGGTCACGCACGGCTCCTCGATCGAGAGGAACTCGAATCCGCGCAGGAACTCGAGGAAGTAGCGTACGGCACTTTCCACGTTCTCCGAATGCTTGCGCTTCCCGGCCAAGAACTCCGCTTCGGTGCCCTCGACCATCTCGAGCAGCGAATCGGGGATGCGGACTCCGTCCGGCTCCTTCAACTCAGCCATTCGCGGTCTCCCCGGTCGGTGCCGCTCTCCGCGCGGCCTCTAGCATTCCCAGCCTGTCTGGAGCACCTTCTGGTACTCGAGCGCGCGCGCAAGCTTGTGGAAATCGCTGTCGCGTTCGATGAACCGGACTCGGGTCTTGAGCGTGGATTCGTCGATGAGGTGATCGAAAGGCACGTACTTGAGTTGCAGCTGCTTCTCCACGCTCACCATGTGACCCGTCAGGCCTTCTTCCACCAGCCCCCGGTACGCACCAACGCCGAGCTGGGTGCCGAGCAGCACGTCGAAGGCGCTGGGCTCGGAGCACCGCACCTCGTAACCCACTTGCTTGTGTCGCACCTTCATCGCCGTGCCGGTCAGGGTCTCGTACGCGGCCTCCAACTTCCCGGCCAACAACTTGCCCACTTGCGCCGCTCCGAGCACCACGTTTCCGTGCTCGTCCACGTCCTGGGGCCGTTGAGCGTCAGGAAGCATGTCGGCAAGCCCCTCGGCGATGCAGATCACGCCGAACTCCCGACCGTCTTTCACGCGGGACTCCATGAGCTGCGCCATTTCCTCGGCGGTCTTCTCTAAGTCGAATTCGCCGTCGACGTCCTCGACGGAAAGCATGCGTGTGGCTTCCCCGGCGATACCCGCGGCGTACGTGAGCCAGCCCGCCTTCCGGCCCATGATCTCGAGCACGTACCACACCTTTGTCGACTTGGCGTCGGCCCGCAGGTTGCGGATCTCGGCAGCCGCATAGTGTGCGGCGGACAGGAAACCGAACGTCCAGTCGATACCGAAGTAGTCGTTGTCGATCGTCTTTGGCAGATGGATGACCCGGACACGACGCAACTCCGGCATGAGCTCCTGCATCCGATACAGGTAGTTGGCGGTCTTGAGCGTGTCGTCGCCCCCGATGGAGATCAGCGCGTCGATGTCGTGAGCTGCGAAGGCGCCGTACACGGCGCGCAGCTTGGCGTTCTTCTCCGGGTCCTTGAGGTCGTCGAGAGTTCGGATAGCCTTCCCCGGATTGGCGCGTGACGTCCGCAGGATGATGTCCTTGCGGTTGCGGATCCCTGAGACGTGGTCCCGGCGCAGGCAGATGTAGTCATCGTGCTCGTGCAGGGGGGTCTCGGGCGTGTACCGCTCGAGGTCCTCATAGCCGTCATAGAAGCCCACCACTTCCAGGCCGGCGTTGATGAAACTCAGTGCCGCGGCCGAGATGACCGCGTTCGCCGCGGGGGCCGGACCCCCGGAGAACAGCATCCCGACCCTCTTGATGTCCGTTGGACTCGTCACGGCTCAACACCCCCCGCTTCGTACACTCTGTCCCCTTACTCCTACCCTTTCGGTCCCTCGTCGCGGTACACGCCGACGGAGCGCAGTCTCTCGTTGCGCGCGTCACGCAGCTTGTCGCCTGCCATTCCGCCCAGCTCGTGCAGCGCGGCCGCGATGCGCACTCCTACAGCGTCGAAGACTGCCCCCGGGTCGACGTGCGCGCCCCCGAGCGGCTCCTCGACGATCTCATCGGCGATGCCCAGTTCCACCAGGTCGGCGGCGGTCAGCTTCATCCGTCCAGCGATCTCCTCGGCATGCGTGGAGTCCTTGTACAGAATGGAGGCGGCCGCCTCCGGGCTCGCGACAGAGTAGTACGCGTTCTCGAGCATGATGAGCCGGTCGCCGAAACCGATCGCCAGCGCACCTCCGCTGCCGCCTTCGCCGATGGCGACCACCACCACAGGCACCTCGACCGATGACAGGGTGGCGATGGCCTCGGCGATAGCCCATCCCTGCCCGCGCTCCTCGGCTTCGATGCCCGGATAGGCGCCTGCCGTGTCGAGGAATGTCACGAGGGGCAGTGCGAACTTGTCGGCGAGTCGCATGACCCGCGCAGCTTTTCGGAACCCTTCGGGGTGCGGGGAGCCGAAGTGGTACGCCAGATTCTCCTTGGTCGTGGATCCCTTCCGATGGCCGAGGACCGCGAGGTGGCGGTTGCCCATCCTCGCAAGCCCCGCGAACATCGCGGCGTCGTCTCCGTACCTGCGGTCGCCGTGGACCTCCACGACGTCCTCGAACAACGCAGCCACGTAGTCTTGCGTATGGGGCCGGTGCGGGTGGCGCGATATCTGCACCCTCTGCCACGGAGTGAGGTCCGTGTACGTCTCGATCCTGAGGCGCTCGATCTCGGCAGTGAGCTCCTCGATCTCGGCAACCAGCTCGGGGTTGTCGGCCACGTCGAGCTTGCGAAGTTCGGCAAGGGTCGTTTCCAGCTCTACCAGCGGCCGCTCGAACTCCATCACGTAGCGTCTCACGCCGCATCACCTGTCTTCGGCATCAGGTGACCAAGCAATGTCGCGAGTTTGGCGGGGAGTTCGGGGCGCGGTACGACGTCGTCCACCATCCCATGCGCAAGCAGCGACTCTGCCGACTGGAAGCCCTTCGGCAGGTTCTGGCGTATCGTCTGCTCGATCACGCGAGGCCCGGCGAAGCCCACCAGCGCACGCGGCTCGACCAGGATGACGTCGGCGAGTGTGGCGAACGAGGCCGTCACGCCGCCAAGGGTCGGGTTCGTGAGCACCACGATGTAGGGCAAACGGCTCTCTGCGAAGCGCTCGACCGCAGCGGCCGTCTTTGCCATCTGCATGAGAGAGAGCATGCCTTCTTGCATGCGCGCCCCGCCGGACGCCGTAGCGAGCACGACGCCGCGGTCCTCGGCGGCGGCCGTCGCGAACACGCGTGCCAACTTCTCCCCGACCACCGAGCCCATCGACGCTCCCACGAACGCGAGGTCCATCGCACCGAGCACCACGCGGTGCCCCGCGAGAGTCGCCTTCCCGGTCACGATCGCCTCGACGAGCCCCGAGTGCTCCCGAGCGCCCGCCAGACTCTCCGCGTACGTCTTGACAGCTTCGAACCGCAGCGGGTCCGCCGAAGCCATCTCGGCGTCCAGCTCCTCGAAAGTCCCCTCGTCGGCCAGCATCCGGATGCGCTCGGGCGCGGTCAGGCCGAAGTGGAAGCCGCAGTGCGGACAGACGCGAGCGTTCTCGGCGAGCTCGCCTGCGTAGACGATGCGCTTGCACTCTTCGCACTTGCTCCACACGCCTTCAGGGACGTCCGCTTTCGCGCCGCCCTCACCTATGCGTGCGTACCTGTTCGACTCGCGTGCCTTGAACCAATCGGCGATCGACATCGGGCTCCCGCCGGTCTCGAGTGTCTAGGCCTTCGTATGTGCCGCGGCACCGCCCGTGGCCTCCTGGACGGTGCCGCGCGGGTTCGTGTCGTCTCGGGCTACTTGACGAACCAGCCGTCGCCGCCCTGCTCCAAGTCCTTGCCGCCCTCGAAGACCTCGAGAGCCTCTTCGGCAGAAGAATCGGCGAGTGTGATCGCCGAAATGGCCTTCGTCAGGCGTACCGCCTCGCCCAGGTCACGCTGGTGGATGTTGCGACCCGTCGCGTTCCCGATCGCGCCGCCCACGTGGATCTGCTCCCAGAGCTGCGTGAGGAAGGTCTTCGCGTCCACCGTCGAGCCTCCCGCGCACACGAGCCCGGTGCGGCCCGCCGCCGAGGAGGCCTCCTTCAGAAGCTCTGCCGAGGATGCCTCGTAGGTGCCCTTCGGCGGGTTTACCTTCACGAAGTCGGAGCCGAGGCACAGCCCCACACCGGCAGCTCCCGCTATCAGGTGCGGGTCCTTCTCGTTCGCCACCGCTTTCCCGCGGGGGTACATCCACAGGACGACGATTAGCCCCGCCGCGTGCGCGTCCGCGATGAGCTGGCCGGCCTCCATCATCATGGCAGACTCGTACTCCGAACCGAGGTACACCGTGTAGCCGACGCCGACCACGTTCACGCCGTTGGCCTTGAGGTCCAGGGCGGTCTGGATGTCATACAGCTGCGGGCTGTAGGGGTCTTCCTGGGACGTCTTGACCAGGTGGGTCTTGGAGTTGATCTTCACCAGGTAGTTGATGTCGGGATAGTCGGCAGCGTAGCGAGCGATCAGTCCCCGCTGGCCGGCAAGGATTCCGCACACCCCCTGCGAACCGATCCTGAACAGATGCTCGGGGTCGGAGTCTTCGGCGGAGATGCCGTCACCGTAGAAGTCGTCGTTCATGTGCTCGATCTTCTGGTCGCAGGCGAACAACATGAGCCTGCCTGTGCCGCGTGTGGCGGCCATGTAATTGTCTATGTAGGTCTCTCGCGCTTCCGAGAGGACATCCGCGGGGACGCGGACCTGTTCACGGGTGATGCTCGGCATGTGGACTCCTCCTCATGGTTCCGAGAATGGCAGGCGACCCGGCTGGCTTCATGCCACCCTCGGCGCCGGGTTCGCCCCATCAGCGTAGGACAACGTACACCGATTTTCTACCCGCTTCGCGACGGCCCTCCCCGCGGGGCGGGGACGAGCGGACTGTGGCGTCAACGCACCGACAGACGCAGACGCATCGCTCGGTGCGGCGTGTTCGTGCGCCCCGAGAGGAACTCGACTCCGCAGGTCTCGAAACCCAGTCGTTCGTAGAACCCGACGGCGTGCACCCGAGCGTCGAGCGTGACCTCGGCAGCCCCGGACTCCCTGGCAAGGGCGACAAGTCCGTCCATGATCGCGGTGCCGACGCCCATGCCCCGCATGTCGTGGGCGACGCATACCTGGTAGACGTGCGGCGGGTCGGCATGAAGGTGGATCCGGCCGTATCCGACCACCGAGCCACCGCGTATCGCCACGAGGTGGCGGTACGTCCGGCCATCCGTGTCCTCGACGAGTTCCCGCGGCAGGCCCCACTCGGCGTACAGCGTCTGGTATCGCAGTTCCTTGGCCTCGAGGTAGAGCGGTGTGCTCGTCTCGATCTCGAGCAGGCAAAGATGTTCGGGGTCATCGGCGTTCATTATCCGCGAAACCTGTTCGTCACCGGCATGCGCCGGTCTTTGCCGAACGCCTTCGGAGTGATCTTGATGCCCAGGGGCCCCTGGCGGCGCTTGTACTCTGCTGCGTCCACCATGCGCGCGACGCGCTCGACGATCGCGCGCTCATGACCCTCCGCGACTATGTCGTCGACCGAACGGTCGCCTTCAACGTACATGGCCAGGATGGCGTCGAGCGTGTCGTATGGCGGAAGGCTGTCCTGGTCGGTCTGGCCGGGACGCAGCTCGGCGCTCGGAGGCTTGGTGAGGGTGGCCTCAGGGATCACGGAGCCGTTCTCCTGAGCGTTGCGCCACCGCGCAAGCTCATATACCCGCGTCTTGAATACGTCCTTCAGTGGCGCAAAGCCGCCCACCATGTCGCCATAGAGTGTCGAGTACCCGACTGAGAGCTCAGACTTGTTCCCTGTCGCGAGCACCAGCCAACCGAACTTGTTCGACAAGGCCATGAGCAGCGTTCCGCGAACGCGCGCCTGAAGGTTCTCCTCGGTCACATCGGTCCCGAGACCGGCGAAAACCGGCGAGAGTGTCTCCTCGAATGCATGGAATGCGTCCTCGATCGGCAATTCGATCAGGTCGATGCCAAGCCGTGACGCGAGTTCCTTCGAGTCCTCCACGCTCCCTGCGGAGGAGTAGCGGCTCGGCATCATCACCCCGTGCACGTGTTCGGCTCCGAGAGCGTCTACGGCGAGCGCCGCGGTCAACGCAGAATCGATCCCGCCCGACAAGCCGATGACCGCGTCGGTGAAGCCGTTCTTGATCACGTAGTCCCGCAGTCCGACCGTGAGCGCGCCGTACACCTCGGCATCCGGCTCCGGCACGGACAGCAGGTGCGCAGCTGCCCCCAGCTTGGAGCCGGGTGTGAACTCGGCAATGACGAAGTCCTCCGCGAACGAGGCCGCCCGAGCCACGACCTCCCCCGATGGTGAGAAGATCGCGGAGCGGCCGTCGAAGACCAGCTCGTCCTGACCGCCGACAAGATTGCAGTAGGCCAGCCAGACCCCATTGTCTGCGGCGCGTGACGCCAGCATCCGCTCCCTCTCGCCTCCCTTGCCGATGTGGTATGGAGACGCGGACACGTTGAAGATCACGCCCGCGCCCAGGCCTGCGACTTCTTCGGCGATGTCCGGAACCCAGATGTCCTCGCAGATCGTCGGCGCAAAGAGGGTCCCGCCAAGCTCCAGCAGACCCGCCTCTGCTCCCGGCTCGAAGTAGCGCTGCTCGTCGAAGACACCGTAGTTGGGAAGTCTGCGCTTGTGGTAGATGCTGAGGATCCTGTGGTTGCCGCACATCGCCACGGCGTTGTAGAGCACGCCGTCGACCCGGTCCACGAACCCGACGAAGGTTGCCTGACCGCATGCCGCCGCAATCATCTCGAGCGCATCGAGGTTGGACTCGACGAAGTGCGCTTTGGCGAGCAGGTCTTCAGGCGGATAACCGGTGATGACGAGCTCCGGGAAGAGAGTGAATCCCGCGCCGGCCGCATCGGCCCGCGCGACCGTCTCGAGAATCAGCTTCGTGTTCCCCTGGACGTCCCCGACCGTCACGTCGATCTGTGCAAGCGCAACGCGCATCAGCTCTCCATCCCACCTCATCACGTCGCCGTAAAGGATAGCACCGGTCGGTTGGTGTGCATACGGAGGGGGGTATACTGATATGGTAGGTACTGTGTGCTTCACGCGAAGCGTACGACTGCCTATGGGACTGGCACGAACTGACACTTCTATCCGCCGCTAGGGTGGGTATACGAACTATTGGACGGCCACACCGAGGCATGTGCCTCGAAGCCGCAAGAGGACATAAGTAAGGAGGTGAGATCGATGGCATCACTCGTCAAGTGGGACCCTCTCCACGACCTGCTCAACTTGCAGCGCGACGTCAACCGGATCTTCTCCGGCGTCGGGCTGGCGCGCCCGTCGCTCCTGACGGAGGAGCGCACCGTGGGCATGCCGGCGATGGACGTTTTCAGGCGCGGTGAGGACCTCGTTCTCCGAGCTGAGATGCCGGGCATCCGCGCCGAGGATGTCGACATTTCCGTCACTGAGGACGTACTCACCGTCCGCGCCGAGCGCAAAGAGGAGAAGGAGGTCAAGGAAGAGGACTACCTGCTGAAGGAGACGTCCTGGGGCACGATGGAGCGCAGCATGCGCCTGCCGCAGAGCGCGCTGATCGACGAGATTCACGCCGACTACAAGGACGGGATCCTCGAGATCACCGTCCCCAAGGGCGCTCCCGAATCGGGCAAGACCCACAAGATCGCGATCGAGACCCATGGAACGAAGGAGCTCAAGGAGCACCACTAGGCCACGGGTCACGCAGACGGTCGCAGTTCAGGAACCGGGTGCTTTCGCGAGAAGGCATCCGGTTCCTCTTGGAGTCGACTACCGCCGGGAGAGCGAATCGATGTACGAGTCCGACAGTGACTGCAGGTCGCGCACGCGCTGGGAGGTGTCTTCGGCCGAACCGTCTTCCGGCGCCGCAGCACCGCTGGACATGGAATACACTTCCGGCTGACCTTCGCCGCTCCGCGGAATGTAGAGGATGTTGTCGTCGGCAAACGTGCCGGTCTCCATGTAGTACCGCATGCCGATGAGGCTGAGACCGGGATTGAGCAGGTCCTGGCCCATGTGAACGTATTCATCGAGCGGGATTCCGAGGAGATTGGCGACGGTCGGCATCACGTCCACCTGACCGGCGGTGATTGCCACGGTCCGGCCGTCCGCGATGCCAGGCGCGACCACCAACAGCGGGACGGTCAGGCGGTCCACCACGGTGTACTCGCGACCGAGCACGGTGCGGATGGCTTCGCGGTCCGCCTGGGTCATCGTGTCCAGTTGCAGGCCGAAATGATCGCCGAAGATCACTATCACCGACTCGTCGAAAATCCCTCGGCGCTTCAAGCCGTCGATGAAGCTCCCGATCTGGCCGTCGATGAAGTGCATGGACGAGAGGTAGTCGCCCACGAGCGTGCCCTCTACCTCGGCGGGAAGCCCGTCCAGATCGTCCTCCTCGGGCATCACGAAGGGGTGGTGTGTCGTGAGCGTGATCATGCTTGCGTACACGGGGGTCTCGCCGCCGGAGAGTTCGTCGATCGCGTCCAGGGAACGCTCGAACAGGACCTCGTCGGAAGGACCCATCCCGATGACCTCTCCGCCCTTGAAGAACTCGATGTCGTAGTACCTGTCGAATCCGAGAGCGGGGTAGAGCTCGTGCCTGTTCCAGAAAGTCGCTTCGTTGGCATGCAGTGTCGCCGTGGAGTAGCCGCGCTCCGAAAGCAGACGAGGGAGGCTGGGGAACGCTCGGTCCCCGTACTCCAGGCTGACCGCCTTCGACTCCAGAGGATACAGTGACGTGTTCGTCACGAACTCGCAGTCCGACGTGTTGCCGGCACCGATCTGCTGCACGACGCGGGGGAAGTAGAAGGACTCGGCCCTAAGGCCGTCCATCACCGGAGTGACGGACTTCCCCGCAACGCTCAGGCCCACTGCGAAGGACTGCATCGACTCGACCTGGATGAAGAAGACGTGTCTGCCTTCGGCCGACCCGCAGAAGCGATGTCCCGCGGTGTGTCCCGCAGGGTCCCGGAGCTGCTTCACGCGGTTCTGCACCGCCCGCGGGTCCGTGAGGTCCACGTCGGCCGCAGCGGCCGACTGCGGGGTGGTCAGACCGGCCAGAGCATGCTGGATCTGGAACGCGAAGAGCCCGCGCGCCTCGGCCGCCGCCACTGTGTCGGAGGTGTCCACCTGAGGCCCGACCAGCAGCGAGAAGGCGATCATCGCTGCGGCAATCGCACCGAAGCGCACAAGCGCGCGTGTGCTCGTCCGGGGAGCTCGGAACGGGTCTTTGCGACGGATGAGCAACTGCCCCAACCACAGTATGTCGACGAACACCAGTGCCAGGCCCGGTCTCAGGAGAGCGACGACGCTTCTCTGAACGTCGGGCACTTGTCCCAAGAGCGCAAGGAGCTCAAAGGTGGCGATGCGGTCCGCATACGCGTGGTACACGATCACGGCGCCGAGCAGGACGGTGAGCACGGTGTCGAGCACCACGAACGCAAGAGTCCGGCGACGCCAGAACAGAACCTCGAGAAGAATCATCATCGCGAGCAGGAAGCCCAGCTCGACTAGGACAGCTTTACCCAGATCGAGTACGTTGAAGAGGATAGCGCGGGCGATAGTCACCTTGAACAGGAGCAGCGCAGAGAAAGTGAGCAGTCCGTTCCTGCTTCGTGACGGATCGGACTCCGTCGCCGGCTGCGGGTCGGCTGCAGGAGCTGCCTCGCGCGTCGTGACGGTGCGGGTCGCTTCCTCGGCATCACGCCGATGCATATCGGACGGCCGCGATACTTGTCCGCCCATACGGCCCTCAGTAAGACGTGATCGGCAGGAAGAGGAAGTACTCGGTCGGCTGGAGCTCCGCCTTTGTCGCGTACGCATGCCCCGGTGCCATCGCATACGTCAAGGTGTCGCTCACGGTTCTTCGGCCGACATCTGCCGTGACTACTACTCGGTAGGTCCCGGCGACGTTGCGGATCTCAGTGCGAAACGTGCCGTCCGCCGCGGCAACCAGGGAGGCGACCTGCTGGTACCCTGTCGCCGTTTGCTTCGCGACGACCACCGTGGCACCGCGAACGGCAAGACCCTGCGTATCGACCACCTTGCCGTAGACGACGATGGTGTTCGATGCGATCGCATCGGCCTGGATGTCGACCGCCATGGAGGGGGCCGGGGGCATGAAGATGAGGCCGATGACGACCATCACCACGACGAGAGACAGGCTGGTGAGGAAGATGTCCTCGGCCAGCGAGTGCCCGTGTTCGACCGCTGTTGCTCTCGCGCCTCTCACTTGAGCAGTGCCTCCAACGAATCCTCGACGTGTGCTGAGAGCGCACCCGTACCCCCATAGACGGCGACCTGGTCCACAATATTCATATCGGCGTATTCCTGCACGTACTCCACTGTTTCGCGCGGCAATTCCGTGGGACGGCTGAGCACGAGAACGCCCTCCCAGTAGCCCGCTGCGGCACCTCCGCTCAATGCATCGGGGAAGTTCGTCCCCGAAGCCACACCAAGGTACGACGGCGAGCACCAGAACCGTGCGACTGAAAGCCCCCCTATCAGCGTCGCCGTCTCGTACCGGTCGATGCCGCCCACCCTGGTCACGTACGGCGTCTGATCCAGTCTTCGCAGGGAGTCCACGACCGGTTCCGAGATTGCGCCGGTGCCCCCTGCTACGATGACCTCCTCCACCCGCAAGGCCTCCAAGGCTTCCTGGGTGAAGCGCGGCAGCGTATCAGGTCGCGTGAGCACGATCGGCACGCGCCGGGCGTAGGCGATGGGCGAGACGACAAGCGCATCCGGGAACAGATCGCCGCGTGCCAGAAGGGCGATGCGCGGCTGTTCTGCCACCGTGAGTTCACCGATTGCGCGGGCGACGAGCGCGGCGGTCTCGTACCGGTCAATGCCACCGTGGCGGAACACCGTGTACCCGAAATCCTCGAGAGCCTGCTGGACGCCCGCCGAGACGGCGCCGGGCCCGCCGATGATGTGGATGTCCGTGGCCTCGAGACGCGCGAGTTCCTGAGGCACGCACAGGGGAAGACGATCCTGATAGGTGAGCAGGAGCGGGCATCCCAGCACCCCCGCAAGCCCGGCTCCGGTCAGGGAGTCGGGGAACGACTGTCCTGACGCGAGAACCACATCGCGGGACGGTTCGTCCGAGAACGTCTTCGCGGACACGTCGCACGCGGTCTCGTACCTCGTGAGTCCCCACATGCGCACGATCTGCGGGTCGGCCTGAGCCGCGGCGATGGTGTAGGTGAGCTCGTATCCGCCCATCCCTGGATCTTCGTAGGGGTGTATCCAGACGTAGTACACGCCGCCCTCGGCAACATCGAATTCGAACTCCTCCGGATACTCGGGTGTGACGGAGCGCTCCGCGATCTCAGTGTCGGGGACACTCACGGCTGTCGGGAAGAACAGATAGACATCGAAGTCGGTCTCGGCATCGCCGGTGAGCGACACGCTGAGTCTTTGGCCGGCGTTCAGTTCCACCGAGAAGATGTCGCCTTCGCTACCGGGATGACGCTGCACGGGAGAAGGAGGCAACGGCGTGGCGGACGCGAGGTCGAGAGCACCGGTACTATCGAGGGCCTCGAGCGCAGCCGTCACGCGCAGCTGCTCCGCGGACCCGGACCGCGATGCCTCCTGAGCTACTGCAACCCCTTGGCTGCCAACCGACAGTGCTGCGATGATTGCTACGACAACGGCAGCCCGCATGGCCCCCCCTCGTCGTCTCCCTACCGAAAGCGCCGATTCACGCCGACATCCGCTGGCACGAACCGATTCGCGGATCCGTGCCACCGCGCGTTCCAAGAGCAGAGACGAAGCGTGTCGCGGTGAGTGTAGCATACCGTCTCACCAGCTAGACAGCGTTTTCCGACCGGACACGTGCTGTCTTGGCCCACGCGTCCTTCCCCCTCCAGAGCCGGATGAGAGCCCACACCTGAGAGATCAGCATGGAGTACGTGTACGCGGTGAACACGAGTCCGATCGCGGGAAGCCAGCGTGCCTTGAATGGCCGTGCAGCTTTCTGCTGATACACGACCATGAATACGCCGAAGGGCGCAATCGCCAGCACGAAACGTATGAGGCTCCTGAGCGACTCGTTCTCGATCCAGGCAAGGAAGGATGTCCGCACCGAAATGAGCCCGGCAGCTGAGAGCACGCTCATGCCGGGCCCTGCCGCCACGAACCAGATGTACACGCCCATGAACAGGTAGACCAGGAGATCCGCTCTGGTCATGAGCGGGATGCTGCTCTCCTCCGCCAGTCCCCGAAAGTGTTGCCAGCACTGGTAGTGTCCCTGAATCCAGCGTGTCCGTTGCCTGAGAAGCGGTCTGAACTTCACGACGGCCTGCTGGGCCACCCACGCCGTGGGACAGAAGCGGATGCGCCACCCGGCACGAGTCAGCGTCAATCCGAGGTCCAGGTCCTCGGTAAGGCAGTCTGACCACGGATCTGTGCCCGTGGTCTGCAGGGCGAGCAGCCGGGTGAACTGCCCGTTGCCGCCGAGGCCGACTGCGCCCCACGCATCGCGGGCCTCCTGGACCATCGCCGAGAATCCCACGAATTCGAGGTCTTGCATGCGCGTGAGGAAGTTCGTGTGCGCGTTCGCGATACGCACGCCGATTTGCACTCCGCCGACGTCGGGTTCACTGAAGTACGGCGCCACGTGCGAGAGACAGCTGCGTTCGAGTTGGCCGTCTGCGTCGATCACGCACACGACGATGTCCTCCGCCCGGCGCCCCAACAGTTGTTCGTCATCGGAATCCGCCATGTCACAGAGTATCCGGAATGCATGGTTGAGCACCGCACCCTTCCCGCGTCCTGCGACGTCCGCCCCCCGGTCGATGACGGTGACGCCCGCTGAGGCATATGCGTGCGCGACCTCGCTGGTCTTGTCGGACGAGCCGTCATTCATCACCATGACGAGCGTGTGCAAGTAGTCCTGGCGCAGCAACGCTTCGATCGTGTGCCCGATAACCGCTTCCTCGTTGTGACAGGGAATCACGATGCACATAAGGGGTTCGTACGATGCGTCGAGGGCCTTGCGGCCTCTCCATCCCACGTACTTCAGACTCCCGAACAGGAACAGGTAGTAAAGGCCGAAGATGGCGAGGAGCCAGCTGAGCCATGTCAGGTCGGTAATCAGCATGAGAGTCGTTGACCCCTTCGCGAGCCGTCAAGCGCAAGCGGTTACGGCAGGATGGCGAGCCAGACGCCGTTGGAGACGATGCCATCGTGCGTCACGCCAACGTACCCGGAGGCCAGCCCCGCAGGGACGGTGAACTCGATCCTGGTCGCCGACCAGCTTGCGGGCGACACTTCCACACCGGCGACCGTCAGGCGACCTGGTGCGTCGCGGAAGCCGGAGCCCGTGACGGTGACGAGCTGACCGACCGCGGCTTGGCTCGTTGAGACAGTCGTGATATGAGGCGGCGGATACGGCATGAAGAACTTGCCGTTCGACGTGATGCCGTTTTGGACGATTCCGGCGTAGCCCGTCGTTGAGCCTTCGGGGACGATGGCGATCACGGACGTGTCCGACCAGGAGACTACCTGCGCCGGCACGCCCGAGAAGACCGGGTACCCGCTACCCTGGACCTCACCGAAGTCCTGTCCGGTGATGGTGACCTGGTCACCCGGCACGCCCCACCAAGCGGAAATACCGCTCACGACCGGAATCGGAGCGCCGTACTGCATCCATATCCCGTTCGAGGAAAGGCCCTCTTTGTACACGCCCAGATAGCCGGATGTGACTCCGTCGGGCACGCGAATCTGTATCTCGGTGTCCGACCAGCTCAGGATGTCGTCGATCTCGAGCCCGTCGAACCGCACGGAACTCTTGGGGTCGGCCGCGCCGAAGTCCTGTCCGGTGATGGTGACGAGCATTCCGGGCATGACTCTGTTCGTGCTCACTCCGGTGATCGTCGCCGGCTTGTTGACGACGATGTACTTCGTGATCGACGTGCCCCACTCGCCCCGGACGACCTGCAGGTTGCCTGTCGAGGAGCCGACCGGGATCCGCGCGATTATCGCGGTGTTCGACCAGGATTCCGTGGGAACGGCCGACCCGTTCAGCAGGACTCGGCCGTCGCTTCCGTCGCCGAAGCCTGCGCCGTTAAGGGTCACGGTCGAGCCCGGCGCCGCCCAGGTCGAGGACAGTCCGTCGAGGCGCGGGCCGATGATGATGTATTTGCCGTTCGAGGTGATGCCGTCGCGGCGGATGCCCGCATACCCGGACGTGACATTGTCTGGAACACTGAAGCTCACCTGTGTGTCCGTCCACGCTGTCGCGGCTACCGGCACTCCCCCCACGACTACCTCGTCCGCTCCGTCGCCAAAGCTCGTCCCCGAGATGGAGACAGAGTCGCCTACGCGGGCGAACGTGGTAGAAATGCTGCTGACCGCCGGGTTCTCGAACGGGATGAAGAACCGGCCGTTCGAGTTCATGTCATGCTGCACGACCCCGAGATATCCCGCGTGTGCTCCAGGGGGTACCTCGACCTGGATCCGCGTATCCGACCAGCTCACGACGGTACCGGGCGTGCCCGCAAACGACACCCATCCGTCCCGCTGAGCATTCTCGAAGTTCGCGCCCGTGATGGTGATCAGAGTGCCGGGGAGTTCCTGCATGCTGCTCACAGTGTCTATCCTGGGCTGGAGAAACGGCACCAGGTACAAGCCGTTAGAGCCGATTCCGTCGTTCTGCACCCCTACGTAGCCGGGCGTCTGCAGGCCCGTGGGCACCTCGAAGACGATCTCGGTGTCCGACCAGGAGATCGTCCTGGCCTTCTTGCCGCAGCAGTACACATCGTCCCGCGGTCCCTTGGTGTCGCCGAAGTTGGCTCCGTACACGGTCACATGGGAGCGTGGAGGGGCGATACTGTCGCTCAAGCTGTACAGGATCGGCACGCCGGGCGAGGCCTCGGCCGCGAGTGCCTCTTGGGGCATGCCGAACATGGACGCCACAGCCAGTGTGAGCACCACCAACAGCATGCGGCTGCGCAGATCGATCCTTGCTACCGCGGCCTCACTCGCCCGTCTCCCGTCCATGTCACGCATTCCCCTCGTCCACTCCCGACGACTTGCTTCGCACGTCCGACGCGCGCAGCTCGAATAACGCAAGCCACCAACATGTCTTTGTTTTCGGCATGCAGGCACGGGGAGTTGAGTGAGGAATGTCACACGGGCGCCTGGCAGGCGGCAGTTTCGGCGATTTCGGCCGCATCTGTGACGGAGGGCACAACGCACGCGCGGTGAGGCTGCCAGGCTAGCGGGCGTCCCTCACGGCTCGCGCCAGCGACGAAACGAACGCCCGCACGTCGTCGGGTGCGCCCTCCCGTCTCACGATCGCGGAGCCGACTATGACCCCGTCAGCGATACGGCCGAGGACCGCCGCTTGCTCGGCCGTGGAGATGCCGAAGCCCACCGCTATCGGGAGTCCGGTGTGGGCCTTGATCGTGCGCACGAGCTCCTCTATCCCGGAGGGCAACATCGCACGTTCGCCGGTGATACCGGTGGTGGACACGCAGTACACGAAGCCGGAAGCGGACATCGCGACCAATTCCACCCTGTCGGCCGTGGACGTAGGCGCCACCAGGAACACGGTCGCGAGTCCGTTCTCGCGCGCCGCCTCCAGCCAGTGGGCGGCCGTCGGGTCGTCGGGCGGCATATCAGGGATGATGAACCCGGACACGCCTGCGCGCGCGGCGCGCCGTGCTGTTTCCTCGATACCGAGGTTGAGCACCGGATTCAAGTAAGTCATCAGCACGACGGGCGGACATGTGACGCCGACGCCGCGTATCAGCTCGCCGGCTAGATCTACGGATTCCGGCAGGCCGAATCCCCCCGTGTTCGCGCGCATCGCGTCATGAGCAGCGCGCACGATCACCGGTCCGTCGGCCAGCGCGTCACCGTAGGGGACGCCCAGTTCTATGACGTCGGCTCCGCCCTCGACCGCCGCCTCCAGGCTCAGCAACGATGTGGCGCGATCGGGATAGCCCGCCATCAGATACGTAACGAGCGCCGCCCGCTCCTCAGGAAAGCCGGCGCCAAGGTCGCGGGTCCGTGCCCCGGGACTATTCTCCGCCAAGCCCGGCCTCCCTCACGATGTCCACGTCCTTGTCGCCCCGCCCGGAGAGGGTGACGACCACACGCGCATCGGCTCCGAGATCGCGTGCGATGCGCGGGAGCAGCGCGAGCGCGTGCGCCGATTCGATCGCGGGGATGATGCCCTCGGTGCGGCAGAGCTGCTCGAAAGCTCGGAGGGCCTCGGTGTCCGTCACCGGCAGATAGCGCACGAGGCCCCGATCGTGCAAGTGGGCGTGCTCGGGACCGATGCCGGGATAGTCGAGGCCCGCCGAGATCGAGTATGCCTCCAGCGGGTTGCCCCTCTCGTCTTGCAGTAGGTACGAGAGGAAGCCGTGCATCACTCCCGGTCGCCCGAGTGCGATCGATGCCCCTGTGCGATCGGTATCGAGACCCTCGCCCGCCGCCTCTGCGCCATAGAGCGCCGGGCGCCGCTCGACCTCCACCTCGCGGAGGAAGGGGTGAAAGGTGCCGATTGCGTTGCTGCCGCCGCCCACGCACGCGACGACCGCATCGGGCATCCCCAAGCCGCGCTCCTCGATCTCATTCAGGATCTCCTCGCCTATGACCTGCTGGAATCCGCGTACCACCGCAGGGTACGGATGCGGCCCCACTGCCGAGCCGAGCACGTAGAAAGTGTCCCGCACGCGCTCGACCCAGTGGCGTAGGGCTGCAGTCACGGCGTCGGCAAGCGTGCCGGTACCGTCGTCGACGGGAACGACCTGCGCCCCGAGCAGGCGCATCTTGTAGACGTTGAGGGCCTGGCGCCGGATGTCCTCGGTCCCCATGAACACCGCACATTCCAGGCCGAGGAGTGCCGCCGCGGTAGCAGTAGCCACCCCGTGCTGGCCCGCACCCGTCTCGGCGATCACCCGATGCTTTCCCATCCGCTGCGCGAGGAGGCACTGACCGACGGTGTTGTTGATCTTGTGCGCGCCCGTATGCGTGAGGTCTTCGCGCTTCAGGTAGACCTCGCGAAGACCGACCGCTTCGGCCAGCCGCTCGGCGCGATACAGCGGAGTGGGGCGGCCGACGTAGTCGCGCAGCAACGAGGCCAGCCGCTCGGCGAAGCGTGGGTCCGCCCTTGCCTGGTCGAACGCGCGCTCCAGCTCGCGGAGGGCGGGCATCACGGTCTCCGGCACGAACGCTCCACCATAGGGGCCGTAGTAGCCCGGAGCCTCTGGTGTTCGCCGGTCGCTCACAGTCTCGTCTCCGCGTCGGCGGCGCGTACGGCGGCGATGAACGCCTGGACCTTCAACCGGTCCTTCTGGCGGGCACGCTCCTCCACTCCGGAGGAGACATCCACCGCGAACGGCCGCAGAGTCTCGATGGCGGCTCCGACGTTCACCGGATTCAACCCCCCGGCCAGAATGAGGGGAGCCCAACCGGGGAGTCCGGTGAGTGAATTCCAGGCGAAGGTTTTGCCGGTACCGCCAGCCACTTGCGGGTCGTACGTGTCGAGCAGGAGAGCGGCCACCTGTCCCCGGTAGGGCTCCATCTCTCCGTCATCAAACGCCGTGCCGACGCGGAACGCCTTGACGACCGGCACCGGAGCGGCTGCGCACTCCTCGGGGGATTCCGAGCCGTGGAACTGCACCGCCGCCAGGCCCAACCGCTTCACCGCGCGCTCCACGTAGTCCGCCGGCGCGTCCACGAATACACCGATGCGGGCGACGATCGGCGGCACCCCCAAGAGCACGGCCTCGGCCTCGGATATGCCTACCTGCCGAGGAGAGGGCGCGAGGACCACGCCGACGGCGTCGGCTCCGGCTCGCACGGCGAGGGCGGCGTCTTCGGCAGATGTTATGCCGCATATCTTGATTCGAGTTCTCATGGTGGGATGTGCGGGGCCCGTCTCACCGCGGGCCCCGCACGGGGAGGTCCTTTCCGGGGCCTACAGGTCGTCCTCGCACAGCGTGGTGCCGGCGGAGTAGTCGTAGTCCTTCAGGCTTCCCGACAGATACGCCTCGTATGCCGTCAGGTCGAAGTGTCCATGGCCCGAGAGGTTGAACAGGATCGTCTTGTCCTCGCCGGCCTCCTTGGCGGCAACCGCCTCGTCGATTGCGGCGCGAATCGCGTGACTGGACTCAGGTGCGGGCAAGATGCCTTCCGCCCGAGCGAACTGGACGGCAGCGTCGAAGCACGCGACCTGGTGCACCGCCACGGCCTCCATGTTGCCGGTCTTCACCAGCAACGACACCAGCGGGCTGTCACCGTGGTAGCGCAGACCGCCTGCGTGGATACCCGCAGGGACGAACTCGTGTCCGAGCGTGTACATCATCATGCTCGGGGTCATGCCCGCCTCGTCACCGAGGTCGTAGCGATACTCGCCGGCCGTAAGCGTGGGGCAGGCCTTGGGCTCGACGGCGAGCAGACGCGTGTTCGACTTGCCCTGGAGCCGACGATGGTAGTACGGGAACGCGATGCCTGCGAAGTTCGAACCGCCGCCGACGCATCCGATGACCACGTCAGGCTCGGCTTCGGCCATCTCCATCTGCCGTATGGCCTCCTCGCCGATGATGGTCTGGTGCAGACACACGTGCCCGAGCACCGATCCGAGCGAGTAGTGCGTGTCTTCGTTCTTCGCGGCGACCTCGACGGCCTCGGAGATCGCGATGCCGAGCGAACCGGTGGATTCAGGGTCGCGCTCGAGAACGTGACGGCCTGCGTCGGTGAAGTCGGTCGGGGACGGATGGACCGTTGCGCCGTAGGTCTCCATGAGCAACCGGCGATACGGCTTCTGTTCGTAGGAGACTCTCACCATGAACACTTCGATGTCGATTCCAAAGAGCGCACCTGCGATGGCGAGTGCGGAGCCCCACTGTCCCGCGCCGGTCTCGGTCGATATCTTGGAGATGCCCTCCTGCTTGTTGTAGTACGCCTGGGCGATGGCCGTGTTCGGCTTGTGGCTGCCGGCGGGCGAAACCCCCTCGTACTTGTAGAAGATCTTCACGCCGTCGGGCAGACCCAGAACCTTCTCGAGAGCCAGGGCGCGGTTGAGCGGACTCGGCCGGTAGGTCTTGTAGACGTCCAGCACCGCGCCGGGGATGTCTATGTAGCGGTCCATCGACACTTCCTGCTTGATGCATTCCATGGGGAACAGAACCGCAAGCTGCTCCGGAGTGACCGGATTGCCGTCGGGACCGAGCGGGGGCGCAAGTGGCTCCGGCAGGTCCGGATTCACGTTGTACCAGGCCGTTGGCATGTCTCGCTCGTCGAGCACGAACCTCGTTCTCTCTGACATCTGAAGCTACCTCCTCCTATACCGGCTGTTCGTTCGCGTCCATATCTTCACGGGAGCGGCCGGCTCGGCTCACGCCCGTCAATCCCTCCACCGCGTCTTCGGGGAACTGGCTGCGCATAAGCATCTCGCCGACGAGAACGGCATCGGCTCCAGCCCTCGCTGCTGCCTCAACGTCCGCCCGCGACGACACGCCGCTGGCAGCCACCAGCGTCACGTCGAAGCGCTGGGCCTCGGTGAGCACCTCCTGCGCCGCGTCGGTATCGACCTCGAGCGTGCGCAGGTCCCGGCTGTTCACTGCGATCACGGTGGCCTGCGCTGAAAGCGCGGTCCGAAGTTCGCGCAAGTCGGTCACCTCTACGACCGCCGCGAGTCCCAGAGTGTCGGCGAGGTCGACGTACTCGCCTATCGCCTCTCCCAGGACGCTCACCATCAAGAGGACCGCGTCCGCACCGTGACCGCGCGCCACGAACAGCTGCACCGGGTCGACGACGAAGTCCTTGCACAGGACGGGCACGTCCACGGCATCGGCGACGTCCGACAGATCGGTGAACGAGCCGCCGAACTCCTCCGGCTCGGTGAGCACGCTGATCGCCGCCGCTCCGCCGCGCTGATAGTGGAGGGCCTGTTTGGCGGCGTCACAGCTGGGCGCGAGGAGTCCTGCGCTCGGAGACGCCTTCTTGACCTCGGCTATGATCGCGACCTCGTCGCCCTCGCACAGGGCGGCCTCGAAGTCCCGAACGGCACGGGCGCAACAGGCAAGCTTCTCGCGATCCGCGGCGCTCATGGGACCGTACTCACTCGCAATGCGGCGCGCACGTCGCTCCACCATGTCGTCGAGGAAGCCGCTCATGCGTTCACTCCCTCCGTCGACGCACGCTCACGAGCTTCCGCGCCTAGTCGTTGGGAAACGCGCACGAGCGATCCGAGGACGCTGAGCGCTTTCCCTGTGTCGATGGCCTCCCGCGCACGTACGACGCCTTCCGCCAGGTCTTCGGCGTGCCCGGCAGCCATGAGGGCAGCCGCGGCATTCATCAGCACGACGTCGCGCGCCGGGCCGCGCTCGCCCTCCAGGATCTTCCGCGTAATCCCTGCGTTCTCCTCGGCGGTTCCGCCTGCGATGTCGGCGAGCGTGCCGCGGAGGATCCCGACCTGCTCGGGCTCGATCTCGAACGTCCGGACGTCGCCGCGGTCCGCGTCGTACTCGGCTACGGTGGTCGGGCCGCTTGCTGAGACTTCGTCCATGCCGGGATGACCGTGGACCACGAGCACCCGCTCGGCCCCGAGCCTGCCGGACACCTCCGCCATCACGGGCGCGAGCCGTGCGTCGTACACGCCGAGGAGCTGCCGCTTCGCCCCGGCGGGATTCGTGAGCGGGCCGAGGATGTTGAACACCGTGCGAATCCCGATCTCACGCCGCGGCCCTGCGGCGTGCCGCATGCTCGCGTGGAGCGCCGGCGCGAACAGGAAGCCCACGCCGCATTCGTCGATGCAACGCGCCATGTCGTGCGGGCTAAGCGAGACGTCGACGCCGAGGGCCTCGAGCACGTCGGCGGAGCCCGCCGCGCTGGAGACCGCGCGGTTCCCGTGCTTGGCGACCGGCACGCCGGCGCCTGCGACCACGAACGCAGTGGTGGTCGAGATATTAAAGGTGTGCAGCCCGTCCCCGCCCGTCCCGCACGTGTCGATGTAGTGCTCGACACGCGGCCGCACGGGCGTTGCGCGCTCGCGCATGGCGCGTGCGAACCCCACGATCTCGTCGACGGTCTCGCCCTTCATGCGCATCCCCACGACGAGCGCGCTGATCTGCGCGTCGGTGGCTTCGCCGTCCATCACCTGGCCCATCACCACGAACGCTTCCTCCTCCGACAGCGAAGCGCCCCCGCTCACACGGCCGATCGCCGCGCCGATCGTCGCAACCTCCGCCGAAGACACCGACGCGCGCTCGGAACCGCTGCCCGCCGCCACCACCTGTGGCGCCCCGCTCACGGCCCCCTCCAGCGGCACCTCGCCCACGATGTCGAGGAAATTCGCGAGGATCTTCGCACCTTCCGGAGTGAGCACGCTTTCGGGATGGAACTGCACGCCGTACACCGGGATGACCTTGTGCCGCAGCGCCATGACGACGCCGTCGGGCGTGCGCGCGTCCACGTCGAACACGACGGGCACGCTTTCCGTCTCGACACACAGCGAGTGGTACCTGGTTGCGGTGAACGGGTTGGGGACGCCCTCGAACAAGCCCTCGCCGGTGTGTTCTATCTCGTCGGTCTTTCCGTGGACGGGCCTTGGCGAACGGCATATCGTCCCGCCGAAGACCTCGGCGATGACCTGGTGCCCGAGACACACGCCGAGGACAGGGATGCCCTCTTCGGCACACATGGTGACGATCTCCGGACTCTCGCCGGAGTCGGCGGGAGTACCCGGACCGGGAGATATTACGACGCCCCGCGGCTGCATGTCGTAGACGCCCTGGATGTCGATCTCGTCGTTGCGGCGGACTTCGACCTCAGCACCGAGAGCGGCAAAGAGCTGCACGAGGTTGTACGTGAAGCTGTCGTAGTTGTCGATCACGAGGATCATGCCGCGGCTCCTTCCTCGGCATCGTGCATGCCGGCGGCGAGCTCGAGGGCTTTGTGGAGCGCGCGCGCCTTGTGCAGGCACTCGTCGTACTCGCGCTGCGGGTCGGAGTCGGCAACGATCCCGGCACCCGACTGGAGATAGGCCTTGCCCCCGGTGAGCACGAATGTGCGGATCGTGATGCACATGTCCATCGCGCCGTCCAAGCCGAAGTACCCCACCGTGCCGGCGTAAGGGCCCCGCGCGGCCGGCTCGAGGTCGCGGATGATCTCCATCGCGCGGACCTTAGGCGCGCCGGACACCGTGCCGGCGGGGAAGGTGGCGCGGAGAGCGTCGAAGGCGGTCTTGTCTTCGGCAAGCGTGCCGGTCACGTTACTCACGATGTGCATGACGTGGCTGTAGTACTCGACCTCCATGAGCTCGTCGACGGTGACACTGCCCGATTTCGAGACCCTTCCCAGGTCGTTCCGGCCCAGGTCCACGAGCATCACGTGTTCGGCACGCTCCTTTTCGTCGGCGAGCAGGTCGGCCCGCAGACGGCCGTCCTCGCTTGCGTCGATCCCCCGCGGACGCGTCCCGGCGAGCGGGCGCGTGAGCACCTCGTCGCCCACGACCCGGACGAGCGGCTCAGGGCTCGACCCCACGAGCGTGACGTCGCGCGTGCGGACGTAGAACATGTAAGGGCTCGGGTTGACCGCACGCAACACCCGGTACAGGTCGAGACCGTCGCCTTCGTAGTCAGCGCTGAAGCGCTGAGACAGCACGGCCTGGAAGATGTCACCGGCCGCGATGTGTTCCTTGGCCTGCACGACCGCTTGGACGAACTCCTCGCGGCTCGTGTGCTCGGTCAGGGGAATATCACGCGAAACCCCCACGGCCCCGAGCTCCGCCCCCCGCGGGCCCCGGTCGATCTTGCGCAGGTACGCATCGATGCGCCCGAGCGCGTGCTCGTAGGCGGCGGCGGGCGCGCCCCCGGGCCGGACCGGCGCGATCACCTGCATCACGCGACGCGCGTGGTCGAAAGCCACCACGATGTCGGCGAGCATGAACACCATGTCGGGAACCTGGAGCTCGTCGTTCCCGTGTCTCGGGACGCGTTCGAAACCCGCAGTCGCTTCATAGCCGAGGAACCCGACGGCACCTCCCACGAACGGCGGCAGCCCCGGCACGCGCGCGACGGTGCCCGCACCGAGCCGGCGCTCGACCACGCGCAACGGGTCTTCGGCCCGCTCTCCCACGACTCCGCCGTTCTCGATCACGACCTCGTCGCCTCGTGCGCTCACGACCTCGCGGTCGCCGACGCCGAGGAAGCTGTACCGTCCGAGACGCTCTCCTCCGACCACGCTTTCCAGCAGGAATGCGTGCTCGGCTCCCTCCGCGAGCGCCATGAACGCCGAGATCGGCGTGGCGAGGTCCGCGTACACCTCGCGTGCGACCGGGACCACGTCGTGGTCCTCGGCAAGCCGCGCGAACTCATCTTTGTTCGGCACGATCATCTCGTACTCCTTCGCGTACACCCTGGCGTACACCCGCACCGGTCTTCGCGCGCCGACGACCGGCTTAAACGGCCCCGGAAAACACAAAGACCCCTCATCCCCAAGGGACGAGAGGTCGTCTCGCGGTGCCACCCTTGTTGACTCGCCGCGTGTGCGGCGTGCCCACTCTGCTCCTGTCGGTACAGGATCCTCGGCGCACCGCTCGCGCGGTCTCGCGTTGTCTCCGATACCCGGCCCCTTGTATCGGTGGGGGTCCGCCGGGACTAGTCGGCGCGTGGCTTTTGTCCCGGAACCTCAGGGGCCCATTCTCTCCGGTCGCTCACGTCGGGTTTCCACCATCCCCGACTCTCTACGGCTTTCGCTCCCGGGATACTCTTCCCCGTCATCGGCGCATGTTCGATTGGGAAGGAGTGTAGCACCGGGGTTCGCGGCGGCGCAAATGGAGGGGCTCGGGCCCTGCCCTGACGGGGTTGTCGCGCACGGGGCATCACGGCGGAGTCATCTCGCGTCCGGTGCTCAACTCGGCACGCTTATCGCTTAATCCCCGTTCAGATAAGACGTCTGGTCGTCACTGAGGCGAAGCGTACCGGTGACGACAGGGCTCGAGGAGATGGCACCATGGTTCGCAAGGTCGTGTGCGGCAACTGTAAGGGTAACCGGGTGATCAGCGTTCGGACTTCCGACGGACGCACGAAGCCGCATCCATGCCCGGACTGTGGCGGTTCGGGCTACAAGGTGGAGGTCTCACTCTCGCCTCATTCGCGCTGACTCCCTCGCGGGCGTGCCGTCAGACGCGCGACGCGATTCATGCCGACGCCTCCGAGTCCGGCGCGGTGGATCACGCCGTCTCGCCCGACGTATGCGATGCCTCCAGCACCGGCGCGGGAGGCGGTTCGAGGACAGCGAGGTTAGGACGCACGGCCGGCGGCGCCATTCCCTCTACGCCCAACACTTCACGAAGGCGCGCGACCCGGCGCATCTCGGGGTCCTCGGCGTCATCCGTGCTGTCCCCCGTGTAGCAGAAGAAGAGCAATGCGTAGCCGGGGCCGGCTCCCGGAACGAAATTGTTGAAACGTACGCACTTCTCGAGAGCGCGCAGCATAGAGTGCGGGTCCTTCAGCAGCAGCATCCCCTCTGCGTCGGACTTCTCCGAGTGCCGCAGGTGCAGCGACTGGTGTCCGGCGAGGATCAGCGTGCTCACGACCACGAACACCCACGCGACAGCTAGCAGCCATAAGATGCCCACCGTCGCTTGGCCCGCCGCGTCGGCCAGCGGGATGCTCTTGCGTTCCCAGTCCTCGGCCGAAGAACCGAGCAGCCGATGGTTCTCGGTGTCGTCGCGCCAGCTTCGCTCGCTCAGCGCCCACAGTGGTCGCATAAGCGCGGTGACACCCGTGGCCCACATCGTGTCGCCCTGCCGCAGCCGCGCCACGAGGCTCGCGAACACCGCACGCTGCTCGTCGACGGCCAGCCGTTCCACGAACCCGCGTGTCACACCCACGACCGCCCGGCGGTGCGAGTGCGCGAACACGAACGCGTTCACGTTGCTCGTCTCCATCAGGTAGAGGGCGGGCGCGACCTCGTAGCCAGCGGCGATCGCCATGTCTTTGAGCGCGTGCTTCGTGGGCAGCATCTCGCCGAGCGGCACGAGCACCGCGTCGAGTCGCTCCAGCAGCCACTTCTCCGAGCGGGTGAGCGCCCAGCCCGCATAACCGGCGGCGACCGCCATCGCAACCAGCGAAGACACCAAGAAGACGCTGCCCAGGTTCGCCGCGACTTGCGTCCACCAGCCCGGCGACGCACCGAGGAGGAACACACCCAACAGCGCGACACCGAGCAGCACGTCCATGCCGATCGCCGAGGAGACCAGGAACAGCAGCACGAACAGCGCGAGTTCGACCCGGTTGCGGTCGACCCGGTCCCACAGCGGTTCGATGCGCTTCTTCCTGACCTCGTTCGTCGCCACGCGCCCTCCTCAGGGCGACGCGTACGACCTACGCTCGACGCCGCCCGGCGAGTTCTTCGGCAAGCTCCTCGAGAGTTAGGTCGTCACGAATCATCACGACCATGAGGTGGTACACGAGATCCGCGATCTCGTAGCGCAGCTGGTCGCGAGAGTGGTCTTTCGCGGCCATGACCACCTCGGTCGCCTCCTCGCCGATCTTCTTGAGCAGCGAATCCTCCGGGCCCAAGAGCAGGCGCGCGGTGTAGCTGTCCTCCGGCATGTCGCGTCTGCGCTGATCGAGGACCGCGTAGAGCTCGTCGAGCACGTCGCCGATGCCGGAGGATGGTGGCGCCGGGGCACCGGTTGGATTGGGCCGCGCGTCGGACATGGGAGACCTCCTCGAAGCCGCTAGAGTGTTTCGCACGCCTGGGACTCGGGACTGGTGAGTGACCGGTAAAAGCACGTCCGATGACCTGTGTGACACGCAACCCCGGTCTGGTCCACGAGTACGAGTAAGGTATCCGCATCGCAATCGTACAGCACGTCCTTGACCTGTTGAGTGTTCCCGCTCGACTCGCCCTTCATCCAGTACTGGTTGCGGCTCCGGCTCCAGAACCACGTCTTGCCGGTCTCGATCGTCTTGGCAAGCGACTCGCGGTTCATGTAGGCAACCATGAGCACTTCGTTCGTGTCGTACTGTTGGATCACCGCCGGAATGAGCCCGGCGTCGTCGAGATTCATGTCGTCGATGCTCAAGTCGTCCTTCTCGCGGTCCATGAGACTGTCCTTCCGTCGTGGCCACCCGCGCCCTTGGCGTCGGGCGCAGCGTCGCGCGCCCGCCTGGGTCATCGTGTCCTCGGGCAAAGTTGGGCGGTCGCGGCCTCGCTACAACCGCACGGGTATGCCGTGCGACGCCATGTTCTCCTTCACCTGACGTATCGAGAATTCCCCAAAGTGGAACACGCTGGCCGCGAGCACGGCGTCGGCGTCCGCCTCGATCACGACTTCTGCGAAGTGGTCGAGCTCGCCGGCCCCGCCGCTCGCGATCACCGGGACGTTCACTGCCAGAGCAACGGCGCGAGTGAGTTCGATGTCGTAGCCGTCCTTGGTCCCATCGGTGTCCATGCTCGTGAGCAGAATCTCTCCCGACCCGCGCTTCTCGACCTCGGCCGCCCAGACCACGGCATCGATCCCGGTATTGTGGCGACCTCCCGCCGTGAACACTTCCCAGCGTGCGGGCGACGATCCGGGGACCCGCCGGGTATCGATCGCGACCACGATGCACTGGGAGCCGTAGACGCGGGCCGTGGTGGTGATGAGCGAGGGGTCGGCGACCGCCGCGGAGTTGATGGATGTCTTGTCGCAACCCGCCGCGAGCATCGCGCGGATGTCCTCGGCAGAGCGCATGCCCCCACCGACGGTGTAGGGGATGAAGACCTCCTCCGCGGTCCGCGAAGCGACTTCGAGCATGTATGGGCGGTCTTCGTGGGTCGCGGTGATGTCGAGGAAGACAAGCTCGTCGGCGCCTTCCCGATCATAGACGGCTGCGAGCTCGACGGGGTCGCCGGCGTCCCGCAGGTTGACGAAATTCACACCCTTCACGACGCGCCCCTCGTGCACGTCGAGGCATGGGATGACGCGCTTGGTGAGCATCGCGAGGACCTACGCGCTGCCGCTGCGTCCCGCAGCGATCGCCTGGCTCAAGGTGAATTTGCCTTCGTAGAGAGCCGTGCCCACGATGACACCCTCTATTCGCGGGCCTATGGTGAGCAGGTCGCGGATGTCTTGCAGCGTGGCGACGCCGCCCGAAGCGATGACGGGGATGTCGATCTGATTCGCGATCGCGCGGTACGCGCCGTAGTTCACACCTTGCTGCGTGCCGTCCTTGGAGATGTCGGTGTACGCGACACGTCGCACGCCGAGCAGCTCGAGTTCCTTGATCAGTTCGAGGACTCCGCGCTCAGTTCCCTGGTTCCAGCCCTCGATGGCCACCTTGCCGTCGCGTGCGTCTATGCCCGCAACGATCCCCGGGTACTTGGCGCAGGCCTCAGCAACGAACTCGGGCTGGGTGACCAGACTCGTGCCGAGGACCGCTCGCGACACGCCCGCCTCGCACAACCGGTCGAGCGTTTCCATGTTGCGTATACCGCCGCCGACCTGTACGGACAGACCCACCGAACGCGTGATCTTCTCCACCCACTCGATGTTCCGCGGTTGGCCGAGAACCGCTCCGTCGAGGTCGACGACGTGCAGCCACTCGGCGCCCTGCGCCGCCCAGATGCGGGCTTGGTCCACCGGGTCGTTGTTGTAGACCTTCACCGCGTCGAGCCGGCCTTGGAAGAGGCGGACGACTTTGCCGTCGAGAATGTCGATGGCGGGCAGGATGATCATGCAGACTTCTCCTCCACGATGCGGCCGAAATTCGCGAGCAGGCGCAGGCCCATCGTCGATGACTTCTCAGGATGGAACTGCACCGCGTACACCTCGCCGACCGACACCGCGGCAGCGAAGCGCGTCCCGTACTCAGTGCTCCCGATGATACAGGATGGGTCGTCGGGATTCAGGTGGTAGGAGTGCACGAAATAGAACGCGGTCCCTTCCGGCACGCCATCGAATAGAGAGCTCGGTGAAGGGTACTCCACGGTGTTCCAGCCGATGTGAGGAATCTTCACGCCCGGTGGGATCCGTTCGCACCGGCCTGGCACGACGCCCAGCCCTTCCCACTCCCCGTCTTCAAGGCTCACGTCGGCAAGCAGCTGCATGCCAAGACATATGCCGAGGAAAGGCGTCCCGTCCCCGATGCGTTCGAGCACCACGTCGCGCATGCCGCTCTCGCGCAGGTGCGCGGCGGCGTCCCTGAACGCGCCCACGCCAGGGAGCACGACGCCGTCGGCCGCCGCCACCCGTGCAGGATCGTCGGTCACCACGACGTCGGAGACACCGGCGTGCTCGAAGCCCTTCTGCACGCTTCGCAGATTACCCATACGGTAGTCGATGATGGCGATCACGGGGTCGACCTCGTGCGCGGGGCCCTCACAGGGAACCCTTAGTGGACGGCACGCCGGTCACCCGCGGGTCCAACTCCACTGCGTCGCGCAGTGCGCGGGCGAGCGCCTTGAACGCCGCTTCCACGATATGGTGGCTGTTGTCGCCCGCGAGTTTGTGCACGTGTAGGGTGAACCCGCCGTTCATCGCGTAAGCGGTCATGAACTCCCTGGCCAGCGTCGTGTCGAACGTGCCGATGAACTCGATCGGGAGGTCGACCTCGTAGACCAGCCCTCCTCGGCCGGAGATGTCTACCGCCGCCACGACGCATGCGTCGTCCATGGGCACCGTCGCCGAGCCGAATCTGCGGATGCCCGTCTTGTCGCCGAGTGCCTGGGCGAGCGCCTGACCCAGGCAGATGCCGACGTCCTCTACAGTATGATGCGCGTCGACCTCCAGGTCGCCCACCGCTTTCACGGTCAGGTCGAACAGCCCGTGACGTCCGAGGGCTTCGAGCATGTGGTCGAAGAAGGGCACGCCCGTGGCGACCTCGGTAACGCCGGAGCCGTCGAGTTCCAGCTCCACGCTGATGTCTGTTTCCTTAGTGGTACGCGTGATCTTCGCCAGTCGTCCCATCTCAGTACCCCAACTCCCCCGCCGCGCCGTGGCGCTGGACCACGCCGTTCGTCTTGATGGCCGCCTCCGTGCGCGCCGCAAGCACCGCCCGCGCCGCCTCGAGGAACCGTTCGCACTCCTGAGTGTCTCCGACCGTGACGCGCAGGCAGTCCTCCAGACCCGGGGTCCGCGAGAAATCGCGGATCAGCACCGAGTGCTCTTTCAGCAAGTCCCGCCAGAATGCCGACGCATGCGCCACCCGGAAGAGTACGAAGTTGGCTTCGGTGGCGAAGACCTTCACGCCGGACAGTTCCGATAGCCCGTGCACGAGCATGTCGCGGTTGCGCATGATCTCCCGGATGGCCGACTGGAAGACCACCCGCTCTCGGAAAGCTTTGGCCGCAACCCACTGCGAGAATGCGTCGACCGAGTAGGGCTGACGCACCTTCGTGAGCTCTTTCACCACGTCCTGGTGGCCCAAGAGATAGCCGACCCGAAGACCCGCAAGCGAGAACGCCTTGGAGAAGGTGCGCAGGATCACCAGGTTCGGGTGCCGCTCCATGTGCGGACGCATCGTGTGGCGGGAGTATTCGAAGTACGCCTCGTCCACGAGCACGAGCGCGTCGGTAGCATTGAGGATGTCGATCAGCGTTGTCTCTGGAACCAGGTTCCCTGTGGGATTGTTCGGATTCGAGACGATCACGACGTCGGCGCCCGCGCCGCGCAGACGTTCCAGGACTGCTTCCGCGTCGACAGCGAAATCCTCGGTGCGCGGGATCTCAACGACCTCGGTCCCGGTCACGAGCGCGTCGATGCCGTACATGGCGAACGTAGGAGGCATGTCGATCAGCACCCGGCCTGGCCCACCCCAGGCCACGAGGACGTCGAAGATCAGCTCGTCCCCTCCGTTGCCGATCAGCACGTTGCCTCGTTCGAGTCCGTTTGCCTCGGCGATGAGCTCGCGAAGGTCGTTGGCAAGCGGGTCCGGGTACCGGTTGAACGCGAAACGCGGTAAGCCCGCACTGAGCCACTCGAGGATCTCCCGGGGCAGGTTCGATGGGTGCTCGTTGGCGGCGAGCATGACCTCGGCCTTCACGTCCTTTGCGTCGTACGGGACGAGACCGGCCAGCTCTGGTCGAGGGTCGCGGATGCGGTCCATCAGACGTCATTCTCCTCGGCATATGCGGCGCGCTCTTCGGCGATGATGTCGAGTCTCAGCTCCACCGCACGCCCGTGAGCGTCGAGACCCTCTGCTTGCGCCATAGTCATCGCGACAGGCCCGTCCATCTCGAGGGCCTCGAACGAGTACGAGAGCACGGAGGACTTCTTCACGAAGTCGTCGACGGAGAGCGGGCTCGAAAATCGCGCGGTGCCGCCGGTGGGGAGCACATGGTTCGGCCCGGCGATGTAGTCGCCCACCGACTCGGGAGTCCACGGCCCCAGGAAGATCGCGCCGGCGTTCCGGACAGATCCGAGTATGTCGAAAGCGTCCGCCATCTGGATCTCGAGGTGCTCGGGAGCGATGGTGTCAACGGCGTCGAGCGCCGAGACTATCTCGGGACACACGACCATCACCCCGTTGTCCTCGAGCGAGCGCCGGATGACGTCGGCGCGCGGCGCCTCCGTCAACAGCATCTCGAGGGCCTCTTCTACCCGGTCGGGCAGCGTCGGATCGGTCGTGACCACGTACGTGGCCGCGCGGGGGTCGTGCTCCGCCTGTGCCATCAGGTCGATCGCTACGAGCGCGGGCACGGCGGTCTCGTCGGCGAGCACGAGCACCTCGCTGGGCCCGGCGAGCATGTCGATCCCGCACTCCCCCATCACGAGCTTCTTGGCCGCCGTGACATACGCGTTGCCCGGCCCGACGACCTTGTCCACACGCGGGACCGTCTCGGTACCGTACGCCAGGGCCGCGACGGCCTGCGCCCCACCCACCTTGTAGATCTCCTCCACGCCTGCCTGCGCCGCGGCAGCAAGTGTGAATGGGTTCACGCTGCCGTCCTCTGCGGGCGGGACGACCATCGCGATCTCATCGACCCCCGCGACCTGCGCCGGGATCGCGTTCATGAGCACGCTGCTCGGATAGCAAGCACGCCCGCCCGGCACGTAGATGCCGACTCGCCGCAAAGGAGTCACCTTCTGGCCCAGGAACACTCCACCCTCCTGCGCCGTGAACCACGACTGCGGGACCTGGCGCGCGTGGAAGTCCCCGATGGCGCCCGCCGCAGCGCTGATGGCGTCCAGGAAACCGTCGTCGCACGCGGCGATCGCCGCCTCGACCTCGGCTTCCGTGACGCGAATGTCGTCGAGCTCGCATCCATCGAACCGCGCCGTGTACTCTCGCAGCGCCGCATCGCCCCTCTCGCGCACGTCCTCGACGATACGCGCGGCAGCGCCGACGATCTCGGCGTCGATTCCGCCCGAGCGTGCAAGCAGCCGCTCGTCGAGCTGCTGTCCTCGGCCGATGTCTATGCGTCGCATCATGAGTGCGCTGTCCTTTCACGCGTCGCGCCCGACTCCCACGGGCGCGATGACCCGACTATTGTACCCGCACCTCGCCCAGCCGACGGGCGAGTTCGGTCACTTCGGTCGACCTCGTGCGCAGGCTCACTGGGTTCGCGATGAACCGTGCCGAGGAATCCAGGACCTCCTCGACGACACGCAGCCGGTTCTCGGCAAGCGTCGTTCCCGTCTGCGTGATGTCGACGATGCGGTCCGCGATCCCTATCAACGGGGCGATCTCGATGTTGCCGTTCAGTTTCACGACCTCCACCTGGATGCCGCGCTTCGCGAAGTGCGCCTCCGTCACGCGCGGATACTTCGTAGCTACCCGAATGACTCCGAGATGGCGGTAGTGATCCTCGACCGTCGTGTGCGCGTCCTCCAGTTCGGCGACCACGAAGCAGCATGCGCCAAACCCCAGGTCGACCATCTCCACGACGTCGAGAGCGGACTCTACCAGCACGTCCTTGCCTGCGACGCCGACATCCACCGCGCCGTACGCGACGTACACGGGGATATCCGTGGGTTTGCCGATCACATACTCCATGTCCGGCGTGCTCACCACCAGCTGGCGTCCGGGGTCGGCAAGCGTGCCGGTCGAGAACCCGGCTTCCTCGAGCGCAGCGACCGTGTCCGCGAACAGCGCGCCTTTCGGTACCGCCATACGCAAGCGGGAGTCGCCGTCGGCGCCGCGTCGGTTCCGGGTTATGGAGGCGATCATCGCTTCTCCTTTGCCACACGCAACTCCAGCTCCACGACGCCATCCGGACCAGCGAACAGAGCTTCGCGCGCGCCCAGCGACGTCGCCAGGTCTACGGTGGAAGCGGGGTCACGCCCCGGAGCCAGCACCACTTCACGGCCCTCCGCCCGCAGGGTCGCGCCGCTCTCGAAGACTTCCGCCGCGCCTCCTCCGAGCACGACCTCGGCTGCCGCGTGCATGCCGGCATCGACACCCTGCTCGGAGAGCGCGATGTGCAACCGCTCCAGGCCCACCGCGAAGCCCGCCGCCGGAGCAGGTGCTCCGAACTTGGCGAGCACTTCGTCGTAGCGGCCCCCACCCCCGAGGGGTAGGCCGATGCCGGGCGCGTACACCTCGAGCACGATTCCGGTGTAGTAATCGAACGAGCGCATCACGCCGAAGTCCAGCGTCACCCGCTCCGAGGCACCACCCTTCTCGAGCAGCTCCCACGTCAGCGTCAGATCGCCGAGGACGTCCGCGACACCACAGGGCTCGAGGACCTCCGCACACCGCTCCAGAGCGTCGTCGGCACCGCGTATCCTCGGCACGGCGCGAAGCGCTTCAGCCACAGCGGTCGGCACTTGGTCCGCCGCCGCTAGAGCGTCGATTCCCGCGACGTTGCGCTCGTGTGCCGCCGCCAACAGGTCTGCCGACCATTCGGGGCCCATCCCTGCCCGCTCGATGAGTGCCTGCCACACCGCGACCGTCCCCACTCCCACGACGAACTCCCGCAAGCCCGCTGCCTGCAGTGAGCCGACGAGTACGCACACGACCTCGGCGTCGGCCGTCGGTCCGGCCTCACCAATGAGTTCCAGGCCGACCTGCGTGAACTGACGCGACCGGCCCCTGAGCGACGTCTCCTCTCGGAACACGTCAGCCACGTAGCGCAACCTCGCCGGGGCACCGGACAGATCGAGGCGTGTGGCGGCCATTCGGGCGATGGGCACGGTCATCTCCGGACGGAGCGAGAGGAGTCGGCCGTCCGAGTCGAACATGCGGAAGACGCGACCGTCAATCGAGGTCCCTGTCGTCTCGGCTAGCGTCTCGTACTCCTCGACGGCAGGAGTCTCAACCGGCGCGTATCCCCACGATGCCATGACACGGGACATTGCGTCGGAAAGCGCAGCGCGCTCGAGCGCCTCCTGGGGGAGGACGTCTCTGAAGCCACGTGGTGTGACTGGCTTTCTCATTCAAGCTCCCGCGGTTACTGGTTGAGCGATACTAGCGTACTCTAGAGTGCTGTAGTGATGGAGTATGGCATCTCGTGCCCGGCACGTCAAACGTCGCGTGCTCTCTTCGCTTCGCTTCTCTGCCGTCCACACGCCTTTTCGCGAATGTCTCCTTTTGAGACATATGTCTCAAACTGTGACAAGACGTATTTCACGCAGGGACATATGTCTCAATCTGTGACATTCGACTGGAGGCCTTCGGAAGTCGCCTTGACAATCCACGACAGGGGGTCCGCAGACCATGGCACCGTGGCAGGCCGGTCCACGGGTCGGAAGTAGGAGCCGTCCGGCGCACGGTGCAGGCTCGACGTTCGGCAGGCGCCCGCCGCGTGAATGCTACCCTGCGACCGCGCCCGACCCGAACAGCTCGAGCAGCTCGCCGTGAAGACTGGATGAAGCGCGGTCGATCCCCCCGATCCGGAAGGTCTTCATGCTATCGCTCCCCACAAGCTGTATCTCCAGGACGTCGCGCCCCGGATAACGCTCGACCACCTGCTTCAATCGTTCGAAGCGCCCGTTCAACAGAGCATCTGCATCAGTGCGGACGACCACCTTGCCTGGAGGCACGGCGAACGCGTCCCCGTCGAACGGCTCGACCTCCGAGACTATGAGCTTGCGCCCCCGGTCGGAGTCTTCGAGCTTTGCCCGCACCCGGACAACGGCATCTTCCACGATGATGTCGCGGTTCTTGTCGTATGTCTGCGGGAACAGCACGATCTCGACTCCACCCTCGAGGTCCTCGAGGGTCGCAATCGCCATCATCGTCCCCTTCCGGGTGGGCTTGCGGTCTACCGAGGACAGGAGGCCCGCGAACCAGCCCGTCGTTCCGTCGGCCAGCTGATCAAGTTCGCCAAGCGAATGGTCGGCCGCAGCACGCACCGAATCGGCGATCTCCGCCAGCGGATGGTCGGACACGTAGATGCCAAGCATCTCCTTCTCGAAGGCAAGCTTCATCTTCTTGTCCCACTCGATCCCGTCGGGTGCGGGAATGTCGTCGGAGAACCCGTGCTCTTCTTCGGAGAACATGTCGAACATGGAGACTTGGCCCGACTCAGCGTCCCGCTGGCGTTTGATCGCGCCGTCGACACACGTGTCCATCATGGACATAAGGTGCTTGCGCGTGTAGCCGGTCGAATCGAAAGCGCCGGCCTTGATGAGAGCTTCGATGGTCTTCTTGTTCGATTGCCGCATGTCGACACGCGTGCAGAAGTCGTGCAAGGAGCTGAAAGGTCCGCCCTCCTCGCGGGTGGCGATGATGGACTCCACGACGCCTTCGCCAACGCCCCGGATGCCCGCCAGACCGAACCGGATGCCCTGTCCGGGCACAGCGGTGAAGTCCTTGCGCGACGAGTTCACATCGGGGGGCAGCACGTGCATCCCGGCCCTGTTGCACTCCGCCACGTACTTGACGATGTTCTCGGTCTTGCCCTGGTGCGAAGTGAGAACCGCCGCCATGTACTCCAGCGGGTAGTGCGCCTTGAGGTATGCGGTCTGGTACGACAGCGTGGCGTACGCCGCCGCGTGGCTCTTGTTGAAGGCGTACTCGCCGAACTTCTCGATGTCGGTCCAGACACGCTCGGCCAGGGCGCGGTCGTACCCTCGCGCGACCGAGCCGGCGATGAATTCCGCCTTCAACGCGTTCATGATGGCGGCGACCTTCTTGCCCATGCCCTTGCGCAGTTTGTCGGCCTTCGCGCCCGAGAACCCGGCCATCTCCATCGCGATGCGCATGGCCTGCTCCTGGTAGACCATCAGGCCATACGTTTCCTCGAGAATCGGCTTGAGTCGCTCGTCGTAGTACGCGATCCGCTTCTTGCCGTGCTTACGCGCAATGAAGTCGGGGATCGAATCCATCGGGCCGGGGCGGTAAAGGGCCACCACGGCGACGATGTCCGCAAGCGTGGTCGGCTCGAGGTTCTTGAGTACCGCCTTCATGCCGGGTGACTCGACCTGGAAGACGCCTTCGGTGTCCGCGCGTTGATAGAGGGCGAACGTCTCCTGATCGTCGAATGGGATCTCGTCTGCGACGATGCGGACCCCGTGGTTCGTCTCTATGTTCCTGATGGCATCCGCGATCACCGTAAGGGTCCGGAGTCCCAGGAAGTCCATTTTCAGCAGGCCCAGGTCCCCGACCGTGGGCCCGTCGTACTGGGTTATCACAGCCTTGCCCTTGGTGTCGTACTTCACGGGCACGTACTCGTAGACCGGGTCGGGACAGATTACGACTCCCGCCGCATGTATGCCTTCACCACGAACGATTCCCTCCAGCGACCGTGCGGCGTCAACGATTCGCTTCGTGTCCGGGTTCGAGTTGTAGTCGTCGCGGAACTCGCTGTTCTGCCGAAGAGACGAGTCGATCGTGGCCTTGAGGTCGTCCACGATCATCTTGGAGATGCGGTCGGGCACGCCGTACGGATATCCGAGGACCCTGCCGGCATCGCGCACGGCCGCACGCGCCTTCATCGTGCCGAAGGTGATGATCTGCGCCACGTGGTCTTCGCCGTACTTCTCCCGCACGTAGTCGATGACCTCGTCCCGCCGCTCGTCGTCGAAGTCGATGTCGATGTCGGGCATCTCTGTGCGTTCGGGGTTCAAGAACCTCTCGAAGAGCAGGCCGTGCTCGATCGGGTCGAGATTCGTTATGCCCAGGGAGTAGCTGATGATGGAACCGGCAGCCGATCCTCGGCCTGGACCGACGCCGATCCGATGTTCCTTTGCCCAGCGTACGAAGTCCGACACGATCAGGAAGTACGCGGCGAAGCCCTTCTCGTCGATCACTCCGAGCTCGTAGTCGAGCCGCTGCATGACCTCTGCGGGCGCGGGGTCTCCGTATCGCTGCCGCAGACCGGCCATGCACCGTTCGCGCAGGAACGACTCCTCGGTGTGCATGTCCGGAACCGGGAACACGGGAAGGTGTATCTCGCCGAAGTCGATCGTGACGTTGCACTTCTCTGCGATCTCGAGCGTGCTCGCTGTCGCCTCCGGGTACTCTGAGAACACTTGCCCCATTTGCTCAGCGGTCTTCATGTAGAACTCGTCGCATGAGAAGCGCAGGCGTTCTTTGTCCTCGACGACGGAGTTCGTGCCGATGCACAGCAGGAGGTCCTGAGTCTTGGCGTCTTCGGCAGTCAGGTAGTGCACGTCGTTGGTGGCGACCAGGGGCAGGCCCAGTTCCCCCGCAAGCGAAACAAGCTCGCTGCCTATCTGCGCCTGCGTGACACCGTTGTCCGCCACGATTCCCTGGTTCTGCATCTCGATGTAGAAGTCCCCGTCCGCGAAGGTGCCCGCGAGAGTCCGCGCCCACGTGCGGGCGTCCTCGGGCGTTCCCAGTTCGATGGACTTGCTGATGATGCCGCTCATGCACGCACTCGTGCCGATGAGACCCGCGCTGTGCTCCCGGAGCAATTCGAGGTCCACCTGAGGCTTGTAGTAGAAGCCCTCCACCGCGGCATTCGACATGAGCGCCATCAGGTTGCGGTACCCCTCATTGTTCTTGGCGAGCAGGAGAAGGTGTGTGAGGTCCGGCTTCCCGTCACGCTTGTGTCTCGAGTGGGGGACGAAGTACACCTCGCACCCGATGATGGGTTTCACCAGCGGCGCGTCGCCGTCCTCGGGCGCTGTGGCCATACAGTGACGGTAGAAGTCCACCGCGCCGTACATGTATCCGTGGTCCGTGATCGCCAGCGCCGGCATCCCGAGTTCCACCGCACGTTCAACGAGTCGGCTGACCCGCGCCGCCCCGTCGAGCAAGGAGTACTCGGAGTGGGTGTGTAGATGCACGAAGGACACAGGTCTATCCCGCCGCGCCGTACAACTTGTCGAGGATCGACCGGTAGCCGTCGGCCCCATAGTTCAGGGCCTTGCTCACCCGGCTGATCGTCGTCGCCGATGCGCCAGTCGCTTCCTGGATGTCGGTGTAGTGCTCCCCGTGAGCCAGCATCCGGGCGACTTGCAGGCGCTGCGCCATGTCCTGGATCTCGCGCACGGTGCAAAGGTCTTCCAGCAGCGCAAAGGCCTCGTCGGAGTCGTCAAGCGCGAGGAATGCGCGGAGCAGTTCCTCGACTTCGGCTGTACGCAGACGATCGGCTGGCATATTGAGTGGACGCTCCGGCTCGTGACCCCTCGGACACACAATATATCGTGGTCAGCATAGCACGGCGGGGCGACATTTCGGGCCTGTGGATAGCCGAGCGGATGGTCATCAGCGATGGACGGCGAATGTGTCGCTCGATACCGAAAGTCGCCCTCGCGACGAACGGTGCCGGCCCTTACGCCACGCGGTTGCGCAAGGTCCCGATGCCCTCCACGGCTACCTCGACCACATCGCCCCGGGCGAGGGGACCTATGCCCGCGGGAGTCCCCGTGAGGACGACGTCCCCGGGGACAAGAGTCATCACGCCGGACGCGAACGACACCAGGTCGTACACGTCGAATATCATATCCGACGTCCTGGCTGCCTGCTTGACCTCCCCGTTGACGCGGCATTCGATAAGCAGGTCGAGGGGGTCAAGGTCCGTGTCGACCCATGGACCAAGCGGGCAGAACGTGTCGTAGCCCTTCGCGCGGGTCCACTGGCCGTCCCGCTGCTGTATCTCACGTGCGGTGACGTCGTTGGCGCATGTGTATCCGAGGATGTTCTGCCGAGCCTCGTCCCGATCCGCTCTATAGGTGCGTCTGCCGATCACGACCGCGAGTTCTGCTTCGTGGTCCACGCGGCCGACACCTTTGGGCAACACGATGTCTTGACCTGGACCGTTCACAGACGTGGGCGGCTTCAGGAACAAGACAGGCTCGGACGGAAGTTCGTGACCCATCTCCTGGGCATGCCCGCGGTAGTTGATGCCGACGCAGACGATCTTGGTGGGGACCACGGGGTTGAGCAGCTCGGCATGGGTGAGGCCGACTGTCCCCTCGGGCTCCCATGCGGCGAACGGCTCCTCGGATATCAGGGTGACGGTGCTGTCGTCGGCCAGACCGTAGCGACAATCCCCCTCGTTTACCAGGCGTACGAGGCGCATACCGCTCCTCTTCAAGCGGTCGAACGAATCTCCTCGTTCGTTAAGTTCCATGAGGGTGCGCCTTCTCCTGCACCGATTGAGGACATGACCTGTGGAGATTCCGTGACGGAACCTTACTGCGCCGGCTCATCACGGCGGGGGTGCGAGAGGCCGTATTCGACCGAGTCGACGAGCGCCTCCCACGACGCCTCGATGATGTTCTCCGACACGCCCACCGTGCCCCAGCTCTTCTCGTGGTCGGAGGACTCGATGAGGACGCGGGTGACCGCCGCCGTGCCCTTCTTCTCGTCGAGCACGCGCACCTTGAAGTCGGTGAGCGTGATGTTCTCGAGGTCGGGGTAGTAGCGGCCGATTGCGAGGCGCAAGGCGCTGTCGAGCGCGTTGACCGGGCCGTTGCCCTCGGCGGTGGCGATGTAGCGCTGACCGCCGACAAAGAGTTTGATGGTCGCCTCGGTCATCACCTTGCCGTCCTCACGCTTCTCCATGATGCAGCGGAAGGACTCCAGGGTGAAGAACGGCTCGTAGGTGCCGGTCTTCTTGCGCAACATGATCTCGAGCGTCCCGTCGGCGGCCTCGAACGAGTAGCCCTGATGCTCCAGGTCCTTGATCGAGTCGAGCACCGCGCCCACGGTCTCCGGGTCGGCCGTCAGGTCGATGCCCATCTCCTTGGCCTTCATGGTGAGCGATGCGCGCCCAGCCATCTCGCTTACAACCACGCGTGCCAGATTGCCCACGGCGGCCGGGTCGATGTGCTCATACGCCTCGCGCAGACGCGCGGCCGCGCTCGCATGCACGCCACCCTTGTGCGCAAACGTCGAAGCGCCCACGTAAGGCTGGTGCGGATCAGGCGAGACGTTCGCGGTCTCGGCCACGAAGTGGCTGACCTCGGTGATCAGTTTGAGCTGGTCGGACGTGATGCAGTCGTCGCCCATCTTGAGCACGAGCGACGGGATGATCGTCATGAGGTTGGCGTTGCCCGCCCGCTCGCCGTAGCCGTTCACTGTCCCCTGCACGTGCGAGCAGCCGGCGCTCAGAGCGAGGAGCGAGTTGGCGTCGGCGCATCCTGCGTCGTTGTGCGCATGGATGCCGAGGGGCACCCCCACTCGCTCGACCATCGCGCGCACCGCATCCAGCAGCGCGTGCGGCATGGTCCCGCCGTTCGTGTCGCACAGCACGATCGCGTCGGCACCCGCCTCGGCAGCCGCCACACACACTTCCACAGCGTAGCCGGGGTTGGCGGCGTACCCGTCGAAGAAGTGCTCCGCGTCGAAGAACACCGTCCGCCCCTGCGCCTTGAGATATCGCACGGTATCCACGCACATGCGCACGTTCTCCTCGAGCGTCGTGTGCAGCGCTTCGGTCACGTGCAGGTCCCATGCCTTGCCGAAGACACACAGCGCCTCAGCTCCCGTGTCGAGCAGCGCCGCGAGTTGCGGGTCGTCCTCGACCGCGGTGTCCTTGCGGCACGTTGAGCCGAACGCCGAGATGACGGCGGTGCGCAGTTCCAGATCCCGAGCACGCTCGAAGAACTCGGTGTCTTTCGGATTCGCGCCCGGCCAGCCACCCTCGATGTAGTGGATGCCGAGGTCGTCGAGGCGCTGGCAGATACGTAGCTTGTCCTCGGCAGATAGCGACAGACCTTCTCGCTGCGTCCCGTCCCGGAGGGTGGTGTCGTAGAGCGTGACCACGGTCGGCTACACCCTCTCGAGCCAGTCCTCGTAGTCGGAGTTCCTGCCCTGGACGATCTCGAAGAACGCTTTCTGCAGTTCGAGCGTCACCGGACCTGCATCGCCCAGAGAGCGGCCGTCCACCGAGCGGATCGGAGCCACTTCGGCCGCCGTGCCGCACATGAACATCTCGTCGGCGGTGTACAGCTCGGTACGCACCATCGAGCGTTCTACGACCTCGTAGCCCAGGTCACGCGCTATCGTCATGAGCGAGTCGCGGGTGATGCCTTCGAGGATGCCGTCGGAGACGGGCGGAGTGCAGACGACGCCGTCTTTGATGATGAAGATGTTCTCGCCGGTGCCCTCGCAGACCTTGCCGTCCTCGTTGAGCAGGATGGCCTCCTCGTACCCGTGCTTGTTCGCCTCGATGCGGGCGAGCGAGGAGTTCAGGTAGTTGGCGGTGGCCTTGATTGCGGGCGGGTTGGCGTTGACGGAGCGCTGGCGCCAGCTCGACACGCCCACGGCGACACCATGGGTGAGCGCGTCTTCGCCGAGGTAGGTGCCCCACGGCCAGACGGCCACGACCACCTGGACCGGACAGGGCAGCGGGTCGAGTCCCATCACGCCGTAGCCGCGAAACGCCACGGGACGGATGTAGCACGAAGCCAGTCCGTTGACGCGGACGGTCTCCTTCACGGCCTCCACCATTTCGTCCACTGAGCAACCAAGCTCCATCAGCAGCATGCGCGCGGAACGATCGAAGCGCTCCATGTGCTCGGTGAGGCGGAAGACGGCCGGGCCGTCGGCCGTCTCGTAGCAGCGGATGCCTTCGAAGACACCGGAGCCGTAGTGGAGCGCGTGCGTGAGGACATGGACCTGGGCTTTGTCCCAGTCGACGAGCGTGCCGTCCATCCAGATCTTGTCCACTTTGGGAAGTGACATCGCGCTGCTCCTCTCGGTGCCAGCGTTCACGGCCGTGCGGATGATGAGTAGTATGGCAGAATCGCCCGGTCAGCTACCGATGCGCTCGGCGATCAAGTCGCCCATCCGGCTCGTGCCGACGAGCTCCTTCCCTTCCTCCATGATGTCCTTGGTCCGGATTCCGTCCTGAAGCACGCGCTCGATGGCAGATTCGACAGCATCGGCCTCCCTTTCGAGGCCGAATGAGTAGCGCAGCATCATGGCCGCGGACAGCACTGTTGCCGTTGGGTTGGCTACGTCCATATTCGTGTACTTCGGTGCGCTGCCATGACTCGGCTCGTAGAGGCCGGGACCCTCGCCCAGGGACGCGGACGCGAGCATCCCCAGCGATCCGGAGAGCATCGATGCCTCGTCGGACAGGATATCGCCGAACATGTTCGACGTGACCACCACATCGAACTGCTTGGGGTTCTTGATGAGCTGCATAGCGCAGTTGTCCACCAGCAGGTCCCACAGCTCGATGTCCGGGTAGTCGACCGCAGTCTTGTGCGTGACCTCGCGCCACAGTCGCGACGCTTCGAGGACGTTCGCCTTGTCGACCGAGCATACGTTGGACGTGCCGCGCGCGCGGGCGATCTCGCACGCCTTTCGCACGATGCGCTCTACCTCGAATGCGTGGTACTCCTCGGTATCGTAGGCCATGTCGCCGACGCGCTCGCGCTTGCCGAAGTAGATGCCTCCCGTCAGCTCGCGCACGATCATGATGTCGACGCCTCGGATGACTTCCGCCTTCACCGTGGAGCTGTCGATGAGCGCATCGAAGATCTTCACGGGCCGCAGGTTGGCATAGAGCCCAAGCTCCTTCCGTATGCCGAGGAGCCCTTGCTCGGGCCGCACGCCCTCGGGGTCCGTCGTGTCCCACTTGGGTCCGCCGATCGCGCCGAGCAGCACGGCGTCGCTCTCTTTGCAGACGGAGACGGTGTCTTTGGGCAATGGGGAGCCGGTGGCATCGATCGCCGCGCCGCCGATCAGTGCCTCTTCGTATTCGAAGGAGTGCCCGAACGCGGTCCCTACGGCGCCGAGGACCTTCTGCGCCTCCCGCGTGATGTCAGGTCCGATACCGTCTCCGGGAAGTGCTGCGATCTTGTACTGTCCCATGTCCTCTCGATTCCTCTTCCGCTCGTGTGACGTGTGTGGTCGTAAGCGATGATTGTAGCCCCATCGGGGTGGCGCCTCAACGCGCCGCCTGCGCTATCGCGGCCTCGATGACCTCCAGACGCTGGAGGGCCCGGGCGCGCCAGGAGTAGCGCTCTTCGACCGCCTTACGACCCCGCGCGCCCATCGCGCGTGCGGCGTCAGGGTCCGCAGCCAGCTGCGCGACGGCGCGAGCGATTGCGCCCGGGACTTCGGGCGGGACAACGATGCCGGCATCTTCGGCACGGACATACTCGGCCTGCCCGGGCGTGTCGGTGCAGATCACCGGGACGCCACACGCCATCGACTCGTAGAGCTTAAGCGGCGAGTAGCCCGCACGTTCGGGCGCGTAGGTGAGCACGGTCGCGGCGAGCGCATTGGCGACGAGCCGGGGGACATCCGCGTATGGCAGCACGCCGACATAACTCACGCGGTCGCTGCTCGCCGCTGCGGACTCGACCCGTTCGCGCAACGCGCCGTCCCCCGCGAGCACGAGAGAGACACCCTCGGGCCACTCGGCACTCTCAACCGCGGTCAGCAGCGAGTCGATCCCCTGCCACGGAGCGAACTGGCCGAAGAACGTCACGTAGCGCTCGGGAAGTCCCGGCAGGCGCTGGACGCCCGGGCGGAAGACCTCGTCGTTCGCGCCGTTCGGACTCACCACGACATCCGAGCGGCCCGTCACCTCGCTGACCCAGTCCGCGAGCGACTCCGAGACGGCGATCACCGCGTCCGCGGAGCGATACTGCGCCCGCTGGAGGGCGATCACGAGTCGCGAGAAGCGCCGGGTGGCGGGCCACGCCATGAACGCGTCGTCCCACGAGCCGTTCGACTCCTGGACCACCGGGACACCCGATCGCCTCGCCGCTGCGGTGACCGGCCATGCGAGCGGGTGAGCGCGCACGTACACCGCATCGTAGCTGCGGACTCGCCGCATGAGCCGCCACTCGACTCGCGCGATCTGCGCCATCCTGCGCATGAAGCCGGGTGGCGAAGGGCGATCGTATACCGGGTAGTAGAGGTCGACGTCCCACCCTGCGGCCTCGATCGAGTGCACGATCTCGAGGACAGCCGCCCACGTGTCCTGGCCCTCCACGATCGCCTGGGCGCTCAGGTATGCGAGCCTTCGCGGTGTAGCGATTGCGTTCACGTGCTGTGCGACCCTCCTCGGCCGGCGGGTGGTGCGTCTCGATGAGCCACCTTCATGCGGACCGGTTTGAGGATACACTGGATGGCATGAGCCCATCTGCCCTGTTCGTAACGACAGTCCCCATCACCATCGAGGCGTTCCTCCTGCCCTTCGCAGAGCATTTTCGCTCGCGCGGATGGCGCATCGATGCCCTGACGCGCGAAGCGACGCAGCAGCCGCGTATCTTGCGGGCGTTCGACACGCTCTACGACATCACCTGGAGTCGCAACCCGCTCGCGCTGCAGGAACACTTCGACACGTGGGATCGCGTCCGCCGCATCGTGATCGAGGGCGACTACGACGTCGTCCACGTGCACACGCCCATCGCGGCGTTCGTGACCCGGTTCGCCCTGCGTTCCCTCCCGCAAGCCGAGCGGCCGGCGATCATATACACCGCCCACGGCTTCCACTTCTACGAAGGTCAGTCGCGCCTGGGCTGGTCGCTTTTCCATAGTCTCGAGCGCACGGCGGCGCCCTGGACCGACTATCTCGTGACCATCAACGAGGAAGACTACGAGGCTGCCTTGCGTTTCCGGCGGATCGACCCCGACCGAGTGCGACTCATCCCCGGCATCGGCGTGGACGTCCAGTCGTACTCGCCCGACGCAGTGACTCCCGAGCAGGCGGAGGCGGTACGGCGCGAACTCGATGTCGCCGAAGACGCCTTCATGCTCACCATGGTCGCCGAATTCTCCCCGGTGAAGCGCCACGCACACCTGCTCGAAGCGCTCGCCCTCGTGGAGAGTCCGCGCGTTGTCGTGGTGTTCGCCGGCGAAGGCGAGATCGAAGACGAGATCCGCGCGAAGATCGCGCAGCTGGGGCTCGAGAAACGCGTCCGCTGGGCGGGCTACCGGCGCGACATCCCGGCTGTCCTTGGCGCCAGCGACGCGCTCGTCCTCGTGTCGGCTCGCGAGGGGCTGCCCCGCTCGGTGCTCGAGGCCATGGCACTGGGCCTTCCGATAATCGGAACGCAGACGCGAGGCATAGTGGACGCGGTAGGCGACGACGCCGGCTGGCTCGTGCCCAAGTCCGACGCGCACGCGCTTGCACGCGCCATCGACCGGGCCGCGGCCGACGCTCAGGAAGTCACACGCCGGGGAGCCGCAGCGCTCTCGAGAGCCCGCACGCGCTTCGCCCTGCGTGACGTACTCGACGCCTACGAGCAGCTCTACGACGAAGCGCGCAGCAGACGGTCCGAGAGCGACGCTTGAGCGAGACGCGCCGCCCTGCTGGCCACACCTGGCATTCTCACGCGATGTTATGATGTGTCGTGCCTTCTGACCAGCACCGTTAAGGACCAGCTAAGACGGAGAACGTCCTTGGGACTCATCAATGCTTTGAGGCGGGCGCGCCAGGCCGCCTACCCCTCCAACTGGATGCTCGTGGCACTCGATGCGGCCATCGTGGTCGTCATGACCGTGCTCGCGTACTACGCACGCTTCGAAGGCGTGCTGCCGGAGTTCTTCGAGCCCTACGTCCCGTGGCTCGCCGGCGTCGGGGCGGTCGTGTACGTGGTCCTCTTCGGCCTGCTCGGGTTGTACCGGGTGGTCCTGCGCTACGTGGGACTGGACACGCTGCTCAGGTTGTTCATCGCAACGAACGTCGGCTTTGCGGTGCTGCTCGGCGCTAATCTGCTGTTTCCGCTGCAGGAGGGCATGCGCCCCGTGCCCATCGGCGTGCTGTTCTTCCAGGCCGTGCTCGTGTTCGTCACCACCTCTGCCGCGCGCATCGCCGTTCGCGTGGTCCTGCACCTCAATGCCACCCGCCGAGGAGACCGTCAGCGCGTCCTCATCGTGGGCGCGGGCAGCGCCGGACCCCTGCTCCTTCGCGAGATCCAGGCGCACCCGGACTTCGGCATGAGCGTGGTCGGCTTCCTGGACGACGACGCTGCCCTGCACGGCCGCACGATCAACGGCGTGCCGGTCCTCGGTGGCACCGGTGAACTCGCGGCGCGCGTGGCCGAGTACAACATCCAAGAGGTCATCGTGGCCATGCCGTCGGCCCCGCGTGACACGATCCGTCGCATCCTCAACGCCGCCGCCGATGCCGGCGTGCAGACCCGCGTCACGCCGCAACTCATCATCGCCCGCGGCTCCGTGAGCCTGCGCGACCTGCGCAGCGTCGACATCGAGGACCTATTGGGGCGGGAGCCTACCCCGATCGACGTGGAGCAGGTGCGCGAGACCATCGCGGGCCAGGTCGTGGCGGTCACGGGAGCGGCGGGCTCGATCGGCTCGGAACTGTGCCGGCAGCTCGCCAAGCTCGACCCCACCCGAATCGTGCTCATCGACATCGACGAGTCGCGCCTCTACGAGCTGCACCTCGAACTCGAGGCGGCGCACCCAGGGCTCACGAGCGTGGCGATATGCGACATCCGTGACGCCGACCGGGTCGATGCGGTGATGGCCCGGGAGAAACCGTCGGTCGTCCTGCACTCGGCCGCGTACAAGCACGTGCCGCTCATGGAACTCGCGCCTGAGGAAGCGGTGACAACCAACGTCGTGGGCACCCGCGTGGTCATCGAGGCATGCGAGCGGCACGGCGCCAAGCGTTTCGTCCTCGTCTCCACCGACAAAGCGGTCGCCCCGGTGAACATCATGGGCCTCACCAAAGCGATCGCGGAACTCGTGATGCTCGATGCCACCCGCCGAGGAGGCCTCGATGCGATGGCGGTCCGCTTCGGCAACGTGCTCGGCAGCCGCGGATCGGTCGTGCCCATCTTCGAGGAGCAACTCCGCCGAGGAGGCCCGCTCACCGTCACGCACCCGGAGGCCACGCGCTACTTCATGACGATCCCGGAGGCCGCACGCCTTGTTCTGCAGGCGCAGGCGATCGGCGCATCGGGCGATATCTTCGTTCTCGAGATGGGCGAGCCGGTGCGAATCGTGGAGCTGGCTCGCAAGATGATCTCCCTGTCCGGTTGCCCGGCCGACATCGAGTTCATCGGCCTCAGGCCCGGGGAGAAGCTGCACGAGTCGCTCATCTCCGAGCATGAGACGCTTCTGCCGACGGACCGCGAGAAGATCCTGCTCGTGAGCCGCGTGGATGTGCCGCATCGCGACATTGCCGAGGAACTCACGATGCTGGAGGATGCCGCGCACTACGGTGACGCTGATGGGATGCGAGCGGCGATCGAGAGAATCGATCCGGGGTACTACGGGCGCGCTCATAGGCCGAACGGCGGGTAGTCAGTCTGCCGAGCGGCCGACGCGCGACCCGCTGTGCGGACGACCGGGCCGATTCTAGCGGGCAGCGACCTTCCGCTTGACCGACTCGATCAGGCCACCCTTCTCGATGATGTCCTTAACGAAGGGCGGGAACGGCTGGGCGCGGAAGGTGGCGCCGGTGGTCTTGTTCACGATGACGCCGGCATCGGCATCGACCTCGACCTCGTCGCCGTCCGAGATGCCGTCGACGGCCTCAGGCGCCTCCATGATCGGGAGCCCCGTGTTGATCGCGTTGCGGTAGAAGATGCGCGCGAACGACTTGGCGATGACCACGCTGACGCCCGCGGCCTTGATGGCGATCGGCGCGTGTTCGCGGCTCGAGCCGCAGCCGAAGTTCTCCTCGGCAATGAGGATGTCGCCGAACTCGATCTTGCCCACGAACTCGGGGTCGAGGTCCTCCATGCAATGCTTCGCCAGCTCCTCGGGCACGCTGGTCGTGAGGTAGCGTGCCGGGATGATGACGTCCGTGTCGATGTCGCGGCCGTACTTGTGGGCGGTGCCGTGGAACTTCACGGGGACTCCTCCAACTTGGTTGTGCGTGCGAGGATTCTAGCATGGAGGAGTTCGAGTGACGGAAGAAGGGGCTTGCGCGTGTAGGAAGGACGAATCGCGCTGGGGCATACTGGCGTGGGAGCATCCTCCGCGGAAAGTGAAGTACATGAAGCGCCTGTTACGGAGCGCCAACGGATTCTTGACGGCGATCGGGATAGACCTTCGCAAGGCGATCATCTCGTTGCGGGACCTCCCTGCGTACCTGCGGGACCTACGGGCGTGGAGGCGCCGTGAGAACGAGACGGAAGCCGGGTTCGCACGCGGCAGACTGCGTCCTTGTCTTGGCGAAAGGTCAGCCGACAGCGGACATGCGAGTGGTCACTACTTCCACCAGGACCTGCATGTGGCGAGACGAATATGCGTCAATCGCCCTGCGGTGCACGTGGACGTGGGCTCGCGGGTCGACGGTTTCGTTGCGCACGTCGCCTCGTTCCGGGATATCACGGTGTTTGACATTCGTCCGCTTCCGGGATCGATTGCCAACATCCGTTCTGTACAGGTCGACGTGATGCAACCCGTCGCCGAGGAATTCACGGACTACTGCGACTCGTTGTCGTGCTTGCACGCGCTGGAGCACTTCGGACTCGGGCGTTATGGGGACCCGGTGGACCATCAGGGGCATCTCCGCGGACTGGACAACCTGCACAGGATACTGAAGGCCGGCGGCAAGCTGTATCTCTCCTTACCAATGGGTCCGCAGCGAGTCGAGTTCAACGCACACAGGGTGTTCTCCCTCGGCTACCTTCGTGAGCTTCTTGAAGGCCGGTATCGAATAGACCAGTTCTCCTACATCGATGACCTGGGAGAATTCCACGCTGATGTGACGCTTACCGACTCCGAGACAGCGCGGAACTTCGGGTGCGAATACGGCTGCGCTGTCTTCGAGCTCACGAAACTCTAGCGCCGAGAATCTCGCCAGGCGCCTTCCGCATCACGGTGTGATTCTGATGCTGTCGTCCCTGACCGCGACATCTACGTCGGGCCTGAGCGAATGCACGAACTCGGCAAGCTGCTCGACTGTAGGATACCCCGGCTCATCCCCGAAAAGACGAGCATCATCGATGATGATCACGTGCCGCTTCTCGCCAGCCGTCAGCACGTGCTCGAGTTCGGCCAGAATCGGCGTGTCGCACTCCCCTTTGGCGGTCTCTTCCCCCGAGTAGTGTCCGTCGAGCCAGAAGAGAGCCGGCTCCCGCAACGCACGTACGACACGCGCGAGCTCGGCTCCGCTGTCACCGTGAATCAGCCTCACGTGCTCGTCTCTGCGGAATCTCCTGACGGCCTTTCGATGAAGCTCCTCGCTCAACTCGATCGAATAGATGACGTCGAACGACGACCTCATCGCCTCCACCATGTCGCCGTAGTACGTCCCGGTCTCAACCAGTGTCTTCAGCCCGTACCTTGTCGCATACTCCTTGAGCGTCATCTGCTTAGCGATGTGTGGCGGCGGAAGCGGTCTCCCCGCAGCTTCCCAGTCGGCAAGAGCGTTGCGCGCGGCCCGTTTCACCGCCCAGGTTCGCAGCGGCCCGTAGAGCGGAGTAGCTCTGACGAGGCTCTTCAAACACGTCTTCACCGGTAGCCCTTCCTGTCTCGATTCTCCAACCCCAAGTACATGGCCGCAGCGCTCACAATGATCTGACCCTGTCCAAACCATACTTCGGGGCCTTGAGGATCTTCTGCAGCAACGTGCTGCGAGGAGGAGACTCGGGGTCCCACCATCCGCGGATCTCGAACGGCAGCTCGATCTCGTGTTGCTCGAAGAGATCGGCAACGGCGTCCCTGTTCCATCGGCCCTTCACGATGCCCGTGGGTACGTACGGAATCACTTGTGGTTGTCCGTCGCCGAAGACATCGCGGCTCACGCACCATATCCGCCCGTCGATTCTCGACGCTCGACGCGAACCCCAAACCTCCATTTGCCACGGCGATTCGTGCGCTCGGATGTACTTGCGCATTCCGCTCTTCGTCCAGAGGCCCGCCTGAAGGGATATCCGATACTTCGCGTGTTTGGTAAGCGACCACAGCCAGTCATACGGCGTTTGGCCCCATGGTCCCGTTCCCCCACACTCCATGAGCCGCAGACAGTCGAGGTCCTCGTCGATTAGGATACGCGCCGCCTCGTCGACTATCTCGGTCTTCACATGGTCATAGAGGAAGTAGTCGTCCTGCATGTACACGAACACCTCAGTGGGAATCGAATTCAGCGCCCGCACCATGCATTCGCCCCAAGGGATGCGCCCCTCACCCGGCTTTGCAACTTGGGTGCACTCGACGGCGACCCCTGAATGCGCGAATGACTTGCGCTCGGTGTTCAGGACTACGCGCCCCGCCTGGGGCCAATAGTCGTGCAGCAGGTGGAAGAACGGCTCCCACGTATCCTCGAAGCTGTCGGTGCTGTTGACGAAGACGCTGTACTCGGGCACACGAGTCATGCGCGGCTCCTCGGCCGGTCTGCCGTCACTCCGCTCACCAATAGCACCCGCCTTCGACCATTCCGCTGTCGGTCGGCGTCTCCTCGGCAGAAGGGCGGACCCAGTGCTCGTTGAACAGAGGCGCGATGTCGTCAGGCGATTCGACTTCCCAGCGGCGACCCTTGATGCCGAAGAGCAGCTGCGTCGCCCCGCCCAGGTGGACGGCTTGCCGTCCGAGTCGCTTCACCTCTGCGGCGAGGGGTAGTCCGTACGCCCCGGCGCCTATCACTGCGACGTCGAAGTCGGTTGCGGCCACTTCGTCCCGCATGTGATCCAAAGCGCGGGACCACGAGGGATAGCCGCAGTCGCTGCCCGCAATCGACTGGACCGCCACGAGAGTCTTGAGTTCGAATTCGGGCAGGACTCTGGGGTTCTCGAACAGCTCCTCTCGGTGCTCCCGATACTGGGATTCAATCGTCCGCGCGAAAGGATGGACCACGAGGACGACCTTGCCTTCGAGCTCCGTGCTCCAAGGACTCGGCCAGAGGACCGGGTTCAACGCCTCCAGTTGCACCAGGCGAGCATTCGGACAGAAGCGCAGGACGATCTCGTGCTCGTTCCTGTTGAACCACACTCCCATCACGTCCGTCTCGGACACCGCGGCAAGGAATGTCTCAGAGAACCGGTCGAGCGACTCGTCGTCCACGGGAAACACGCCGGCGTTGACTCGCATCACACGGCGCAACGGGGACGGATACGGCAGCGGGGTACGACGGCCGGCTCTCCATCTCACGTAGTAGCTGATGCACGACAGTTCCGACGAGCCGAATCTGCCTACAAGACAGGGACCCCCTGCGACAAGCGTGCTGCGGACGATCTCGCCACCTGACTCACCCCAGGACACGGAACGCACGTACGTCCCATCCTCAGGAGGTAGCGAACCGTACAGCATTCTGAGAGCCATGGGGCCCGCAACCGCGCGAATGGTGGCTGCGACAGACTTCATTGACGTCCTTCATTGATTGGCGGCCCGCTCTCGATGTCGAGAGGCCACGCGGCTTCGCCGGCCTGAGCCTTGAGTGTGCCGAGCGATGCCCTGCTCGTCGCACTGAATCCTAGCATAGGGCCTGACTGCCTTCCGCGCGCAACCAGCGATCCTGGCGGGACGGTTGCGGACAGCGGGTGGCCCTTCTCACGCGTCTTCCTTCAAGGAGAACGCGGTGCGCAGTAGCACAGGTCGGGAAGCCAGCGCCAACCAGCCCACACCCGTCCCCCACCATAGTGTCGCCGCCCTCGTGATGAGCGTGGCCGCCGAGGCACTCGACGCTTCCATGCCCACCGCCACCAGCAGGCCGGCCATCGACGCCTCGGTGAAGCCGACTCCGCCGGGTAGCAGCGACAGTGCGCCGGCGATAGTCGACACAGAGTAGACGGCAACGGCCCCAAGGAGAGCGATGCTGCCGGGCTCCAAGGACTGCACACACAAGAACAGCGCAAACCCCTCGAATCCCCACGCGAGCACCGATAGGCTGACCGACCACCAAAACGTTCGCCACTCGAGTGACGACCGAAGGGTAACGGACAATATCTCGAGCGAAGACTCGTGCTTGCGCATCCATCGCTGCCTGGCGGCAAGTCCCAGGACGAAGTTGTGGAACCACTCTGAGCGAGCGACGGCCGCTGCCGCCAAGGTGAAGACAAGCATGGTGGCCACGACCCACACGTCTCGAGCGAGGAACATGCTCAACCCACCGAACGACAGGATGCACAGCGCGAGGACATCTGCAACTCGCTCAGCTACGACCAGGGCCACCCCGCGCGCCATGGGGAAGCCCACCGTCTCCCGCGCTATCCAGGGCTTGAAGACCTCGCCGACTCTGCCCGGCGTGACGGTCATTGTCTGACCGGCCAACTGCAGGTACAGAGCATCGGTGAGTCCGACCTCGGCTCCTGCCGTCCTCATGAGGAGCCACCAGCGGACTCCCCGGACGCCGAAGCATGCGAGCGCCAGAGCCAACATGCCCAAGAAGACGCGGACGGGGAAGGCGCCCAGCGCCTTCATGACGGCCGGGGCGTCAGTCAACAGGGCCAGGACGACATAGATGAGAACGCTGGCGAGCCCTGCTGCCGCCAAGCCCCGAACGATGCGATTCCACGTCATTCGAATACCTTACGTTTGCTTAGGTGGAGGCGTCCAGCGTAGGATGCGGACGTATCGCAAGCTGCGAACTTGCGATCTGATTCGTACGTGCGGATGATTGCTGAATCGCTGGACTGCGAGGTGTCCTGCAACGTGTCGTTTCGCGACGTCGTGACACTCGTTCGGCCCAAGGAGTGGACGAAGAATACTCTCGTCTTCGCCGCCCTGATCTTCGCGCGGCAGCTTTTCGAGCCTGCGCTCGCGATTCGCGCTGCTCTTGCTTTTGTCGCACTATGCGCCGTCTCGAGTGGGGTTTACGCCGCGAATGACGCGATCGATGCGGACCGCGACGCCCGGCACCCGGTCAAGCGCAACAGACCTGTCGCCGCCGGACGGGTTTCGCGCGGCACAGCGTTCGCGCTCGCGATCGCGCTGGTATCCGCAGGACTTGCGCTGTCGGCATTCCTGGACGTGGTACTCCTTGTCACCGTCGCCCTCTATCTGCTCCTGCAGGTCGCCTACAGTGCGTACTTGAAGCATGTCCTCATAGTCGACATGCTCGCAATCGCCGCCGGATTCGTGTTGCGCGCCATCGCAGGGGCTGTCGTCATCTACGTGGCGGCATCACCGTGGCTCGTTCTCTGCACCGGGCTGCTAGCGCTGTTCCTAGCAGCGGCGAAACGGCGCCACGAGCTGGTGTTGCTCGAGGGTTCCTCGGCAGAGCACAGACCCGTACTCGAGGAGTACTCGCCCGAGATGCTCGACGGGTTCATGACCACCTTGGCCGCGACGACCATCACCTCCTACGCGCTCTACGGGTTCTTCGCCTCCATCACCCCCTACTACATGATGATGTCCACCGTTCCGTTCGTGGTATACGGTGTACTGCGTTATCAGTACCTCGTGCTTCGTCGCCAGCTCGGCGGCAGGCCTGCCGAGGTGCTGCTCGGAGACAAGCCGATGCTGATCGCCATTGCATTGTGGCTGTCGACGGTCGTCTTGATTCTGTACGTACTCAGACCCGCCCTTACCTGACGGAGCCCGGATGTCCACTGTCGCCCTCCTTCGCGCCTCGGCAGACACGGCTCTCGACGACGTGCGTCGAGTCATGGACCTCGGCGGCTGCGCCGACGCGCTGGACCCCCAAGCAACGACCATCCTTAAGGACAACATCTCGTGGCACATGCCGTTCCTGTCGGCGAACACGACGCCCTGGCAGTTGGAGGGCGTGATCCGTGCTCTGCGCGCGGGCGGGTACGATTCGCTCGTGTCGGTGCACAACAACACCGTGGTGACCGACCCGTTCAAGGGTGAGCGTCTCAACAAGCTCTCTCCGCTGTACGAGGCGTATTGCGTCGACGAACTCTACAACTTCGACCCGGCGCACATGAGCTGGCAGGTCTACGAGCCGAAGGCCGAGATGCTCGCGCTGCACAAGATCTACCCCGAAGGCATCCGCATACCCGACTTTTTCCCGGGCAAGAACGTCGTGCACCTGCCCACGGTGAAGTGCCACATCTACACGACCACGACCGGGGCCATGAAGAACGCGTTCGGCGGACTCCTGGGCACGAAACGGCACTACACGCACACGTGGATCCACGACACGCTGGTGGACCTGCTCGCCATCCAGCAGGAGATCCACCCCGGGCTGTTCGCGGTGATGGACGGCACGTTCGCAGGGAACGGCCCGGGGCCGCGCACGATGGAGCCCATCGAGAAGAACGTGATGCTCGCCAGCGCAGACCAGGTCGCGATCGATGCGGTGGCTGCCAAGCTCATGGGCTTCGACCCGCTGTCGATCCGCTACATCCGCAAGGCACACGAGCGCGGTCTGGGCTGCGGGGACGTGCGCGAGATCGAGATCGTCGGCGACACCAACCTCGCCGAGGAGAGCTGGGGCTTCGAGGTCGGTCACAACGCCGCGTCGAGGGTAGGTCACGGCGTGTGGTTCGGCCCCCTTGGCGCGCTGCAGAAACTGCTGTTCCGCACTCCGATCGTGTACGCGTTCATCTTCGGCTCCTTCGTGTACCACGACTATCTGTGGTGGCCGCTCAAAGGCCGCGGCATCCAGGCGCGGGTGCGCCGCGAGACCGCGTGGGGCCGCCTCTTCGACACTTACGAACCTGCCGAGGACGCAGCGGCCTTCGGGCCCGGCATGTGCGAGCGACACGAGGCGCCGCTGGAGTCGCCGGGCGGCTTGGTGAAGGACTGATAGGAGACGGCCTCGAGATGATTGCACAGCGCGAAGGACAAGGGGGCGCAGCGGCCGGTAAATGGCTCACCTTCCTGCCTGCGGCCGTGGCGACTGTGCTGCTCCTGGTGATGGTCAAAGCGGTCTGGGACGCGGGTGCGTACTACACGTCGGGCAACTTCGCTTACGCTCTCGATGACCCGTACATCCACATGGCGTTGGCCAAGAACCTCTCGCGCCACGGCGTGTTCGGTGCGACGCCGTATGAGTTCACTTCGGCGTCCTCGTCACCGCTATGGACCCTCATGCTCGCGGTCATATACAAGCTTGGCGGAGTTCGAGACCTGACCTCACTCGTCATGACAACGGTGTTCTCGCTGGGACTCCTGTTCTGCGCGGACTACGTGATGAGGCGGCTCGATGTCGAACCCGTCCTGCGACTCGTCACACTCGGCTGGATATGCGTTGCGACGCCACTCGTAGCGATCATCTACGGCGGCATGGAGCATCCGCTCCAGATTCTCATCGACATCCTCTTCGTGTTCGCGTCCGCCGCGATCATCAGCCGCGAGGAGGCGGAGTTCGATCGGCTGGCGTTTGCCACAATCGGCCTGGCTGCCGCTGCAACTGCGGTTCGGTACGAGGGGGCGGTGCTCGTCGGCCTGGTCGTGGCACTGCTTGCGGTCCGAAAGCGACTCCGACTGGCACTGGCAATTGGTGCGGCAGGCGTGATGCCGATAGTCGCGTATGGTGTTGTATCCGTCCTGCACGGCGGGTTCTTCCTCCCTAACTCCGTGCTGGTCAAGGGGGCCACTACAAGCGGTGCGGCTCTCCTTGGACTGGACTTCGCATCATTCTGGCAACAGCTGGCGATCCAGGCACAGGGGACGTATCCGCTGTACGTCCTTATGGCCACAGCGGGAACATTGCTTGTGATGCAGCTGCGCAGCAGCTCCACGAGGTGGCGGACGACCGTGGTAGCCCCTGCAGTCGCCCTCACAACGGCCGTCATCCAGGTGCTGTTCGGAGAGACGGGCTGGCTGTACAGGTACGAGGCATATCTGATGGTCCTGCTGGCCGTCGGAGTCGTAGCCCAGTTGTCCGAGCTGGCTCGCGGTGCCGAGGAGAAGACATCGCTGGGCTCGGTTCTTTGGCTCATCGGAATCGTGCTGGCGGTCGCATCTGTCGGAACCGGTGCGGTCCGTGGTTGGGCCGCGTGGCAGGCGACTCCTCGAGCCATGGAGAACGTCTACGAGCAGATGTACCAGACCGCTCACTTCCTGAAGGACAATCCTCAGTACAGCAGCGTCGCGATCGGGGATCTTGGAGCAGTCGCTTACTACAACGACAATCTCCGCATCCTCGATCTCGAGGGCCTCGCCGAGACGGGCGAACCGCTCGATTCGCTCGGGCGCTACAACTCGACGGCGGCCGATATCGCCGCGCGCGCGGAAGAGGACGGAGCCCAGATCGCAATCGTGTTCCCCGACTATTTCGACCTTCCCGAGGACTGGGTCGAAGTCGCTCGCTGGACTATCTCCTACAACATCTCCGCATACGCCGACACGGTTGCGTTCCTCGCCATCCCGCCCACTGACCCGGTCGAGTTGGCCGTCGATGTCAGGGACTACACGCTGGAGAAACTACCCCGGACAGTGGGGGCCCAAGGCATCCCTATTCCGGAGGAATAATGAAGACTCAACCCCTTGGAACAGGCGGTGGGTGAACACTCCTGCCCGACCGGGCAGCGCTGTCGCCTAGGATAGAATGGCGATAGTCCCTCATGTATCCACCCACCCGCGCAAGCAAGATGTATGAGGCGGGCTCGCGAACCGGAAGGACTACGCATGGCCGCCAAGTTCCGCCCCGCCCTCAGGGCCTCGATTCGCAGCGTCTTCCCGTCGGCGAGAAGGCAGGTCACCCGCCAAATCGGATCGCTCGACCTCGGGGACCTCGCGAGGACCACACCGGTCAGCGCGGTCTTCGGCTTCGATCGGGGCACTCCCATCGATCGCTACTACATCGAAGCGTTCCTGCGCGAGCAGTCCTCGACGATACGCGGTCGGGTGCTCGAGGTCGGTGACAGGACCTACACGGAGCTGTTCGGCGGCGGCTTCGTCGAGCGAAGCGACGTCTTGCACGTGACCGGTGACTCCGATGAGGCCACAATCGTCGCCGACCTGACCTGCGCTCCCCAGATCGATGACGCATCGTTCGACTGCGTCATTCTCACGCAGACGCTGCACTTCACCTATGCGATGGAATCCGTCGTGGCCGAGCTGCATCGCATCCTCAAGCCCGGAGGCCACGTTCTGTGCACCGTGCCGGGGATAAGTCAGATCAGCCGCTATGACATGGAGCGCTGGGGTGACTACTGGCGACTCACGGACCTGTCGGCCCGGGAGTTGTTCAGGACAGCCTTCTCTCCCGAGCTGGTTGAGGTCACGACGTACGGAAACGTCTTTGCCGCGGTAGCATTCCTGCACGGACTCGCACTCGAGGAGGTCACGACGTCCGACCTAGATGTCCACGATCCGGACTATCAGGTGATCGTCGCCGTGTCTGCCAAGAAGGCCGAGGAGACATGACCGGCCTGCGCACACGAGCCCGACGTCTCCTGGGCAAGCACGTCGGCCCGACCGCAGTGGTGTTGATCTACCATCGTGTGGCCGAACTCGACCATGACCCACAGCTCCTCGCCGTCTCGCGCGAGGAGTTCGATGCGCAGATGCGCCTGATCGCATCCGAGTACTCCCCTGTCTCACTCAACGAGTTGGCCGAGAGCCTGGCACATCGCTCGTTGCCGGACCAAGCGGTCGCAATTACCTTCGACGACGGCTACGCTGACAATCTCCACGCCGCGGAGCCGATACTCTCGCGCCACGGGGTCCCCGCCACCGTCTTCGTCAGCAGCGGGTATGTGGAAGCCGGCCAGGAGTTCTGGTGGGACGAACTGGAGCGCGTATTCCTGGAGCCGGGAGAGTTGCCGTCTCGAATCGAAATCGCGACGGCAGGCGTCGTGTTCACAGCCGACCTCGGTGATAGCGCGGAGTACTCCGCCGCCGACGCCGCGCGCCACAGGGATTGGAACGTTCTCGAGCGACCCCGCAACGAACGCCAAGCCGCGTATGTCTCACTGGCACAGGAACTCCGGCCGCTGTCCGCCGCGCATCGTAGTGAAGTACTCGCGGAGCTTCGCCGACTGGCTGCTGCGGCGCCCGACGCACGCCAGACGCACAGGCCGCTCGACGCGGACGAGGTTCGCGCGCTCGACGAGTCGCCGCTCGCCGAAGTAGGCGGCCACACAGTGAGCCACCAGCTGCTCTCCCGGCGCACCCTTGAGGAGCAACGCGAAGAGATCGTCTCGGACATGGAGGCAATCGAAGGGCTGTGTGGTCGGCGACCGACGTCCTTCTCCTATCCCTACGGGGGACTCGACGACTACACGGACGACACGGTGACCCTCGTCAAAGGCGCCGGATACAGGCTCGCATGCTCCAATCACCCCGGGACGGTGAAGCCGTGGACCGACCCGTTTCGGATTCCTCGGCACATCGTCCGAAACTGGCCCGCCGAAGAACTGTCGCGCCGTCTGGAGGCATGGTTCGATGGGGGTCCCTGAGCGGCAGCGAGGCGCGGTTCCCGCTTCCGGAATGACAACTCCAGCCACGGCGCTGCTCGTGCGGACGGCGCGGGCGATACGGCGAGCTCTCAATGTCTCGCTCGGGACGGCGGCCGCCCTACTCTACAGGCCCGGGCGCAGCGCCCCGGACGCCGACAAAGGCGTGCAGGGCCCACGGGTGCTGCTCGACGGTTGCGTCTTCCAGGACCCGCACACCGGCATCGCCCGGCTCTGGCGCTCGGTCATGGGCGAGTGGTCCGAGAGCGGTTTCGCCAAGAACGTGGTGGTGGCCGACAGGGACGGCACCGCACCCCGGCTCAGCGGCTTCACGTACGTCCGCGTCCCACTTCTTCGAGCTCACGACATTCGGGCGGAGCGTACGATGTTGGAACGGCTGTGTGGGGCCGTGCGGGCGGACGTCTTCGTCTCGACTCTGTACTCGTATCCGACGAGCACCCCTTCGCTGCTTCTCGTGCACGATCTCACGCCCGAGGTCCTGGAATGGGACCTGTCCGCCCCGGTCTGGCGGGACAAGGCAGCCGCTGTCAACCGCGCAGCCGCGTTTCTGTGCATATCCGAGAGTACGAAACTCGATCTGCACCGGATGTACCCGTCCGTCGCCGGCAGGCCGGCCGCAGTCGCACTGCCTGGCGTGGACCCGTCCTTCGCTCCCTCCTCGGCCGAAGACGTCGCGGCGCTGCGCGACAAGTACGCGCTGCCGAACACTTTCTACGTGTTCGTAGGGCACCGCGACATCCACAAGAACGCTGAACTCGTCTTCGACGCCGTCGCGCTTGGTCCCGACATCCCGGAGTACGGGCTGCTGCTGCTCGGCGGACGCCCCGACCTCGAGCCGCACTTCGCCGAGCAGGCGGGCGAGACGCCGGTGCGCATCGCGCGCCTCACGGACGAGGAGCTGCGAACCGCATACACCGGTGCGGCCGCGCTGCTGTTCCCTTCACGATACGAGGGCTTCGGCTTGATCGCTCTCGAAGCCATGGCGTGCGGCTGCCCCGTCATCACGTGCCGAAACTCGGCGATCCCTGAGGCGGTCGACGACGCGGCGCTCTTCGTGGGCGAGGACGATCCCGTCGGCATGGCGCGTGCGATGTCAGCGGTGCTCGAGCCATCGACTCGCGAGAGTCTCGTGCGTAAAGGGTACGAGTGGAGCGCGGGGTTCAGCTGGACGGTCATGGCCGATGCCGCCGAGCGTGCGGTCCGGGAGGTTGCGGATGTACAGCGCTGACACCCCCCACAGCCCTCCGCAGGGTAATGCTCGTCGCCACCCGCCGCGTGTACTTCAGGTGAACATGCACGACGTCGGCGGCGGTGCCGCGACCGTGATGCAGGGCCTGCATACCGAGTACCTCCGAAGAGGCATCGACGCATGGATCGCAGTCGGTCATAAGTCCGCCGAAGACGAGCGGACCCTCCTCATCGATAACGATGCCGCGCGAAGCGCTTGGACGCGGTCGCTGGAGCGGCTGTCCCGTGCTGTTGAAGGCGGAGCCCGCGATGTCGCCGGTCTCCGTCGTGCACTCGCCCGCACACTTCTGGTCCTCGGCGACCCGCCTCGCTACCGCGACATACTCACAGGCATGGAAGACGTCCGCTTCCCGGCCACCAAACGCCTGCTCGATCTCCCTCCCTCGCCGGTCGACATCCTCCACCTGCACAACCTCCACGGTTACTACTTCGACCTGAGAGAGCTGCCGCGACTCACGGCGCGCGTCCCCGCCGTGCTCACGATGCATGACGCCTGGCTGCTGACGGGGCACTGCGCGCACCCGTTCGACTGCGAGCGCTGGCGCGAAGGGTGTGGGCGGTGCCCGGACCTCGGCATCTACGTCCCGATCCGCCGCGATGCGAGCGAACGCAACGCCGCCTTCAAACGAGAGATGCTGCGGCGCTCAGACGTGCGACTCTCCTCGCCCAGTCGCTGGCTCCTCCGAATGGCCGAGGAGACAGGGGTCATCGGGGAACACACCGAAGGCCGCTTGATACCGAACGGTGTCGATGTAGGCGTCTACGCGCCGGGCGATAAGCGGGCGGCTCGCGAGCAGCTCGGTCTTCCGCTCGACCGCCAGATCGTACTCATCGTCGCGCATCTGATGGACGAGAACCCCTTCAAGGACTACCGCACGCTTCGCCAGGCGCTGCCGATGATGGCCACATCGGCCGGGAGCCCGCCACCGCTCGTCGTTGCGCTCGGAAGCGAGGACGAAGAGACCCTCGATGGGGCCGATATCTTGCCCGTTTCATATGTGGCCGAAGCTGAGAAGGTCGCCACGTACTACCGGGCGGCAGACGTCTACGTACACGCGGCGAGAGCCGAGAATCAGCCACTCGCGATACTGGAAGCGATGGCGTGCGGCACACCTGTGGTCGCGAGCAATGTGGGAGGAGTGCCGGAGATCGTCGCCGACGGTAACACGGGGATACTGGTGCCGCCCGGCGATCCGGGCGACCTCGCGGCAGCGGTGCGAAGACTCCTCGGCGATGAAGAGAGGCGGGAGGCTTACGGCCGGGCGGGGATTCGGGCTGTCCACGCTGCGCACACCCTGGAGCGCCAGGCCGATGCATACGTGAGCTGGTTTCAGGAGATTCTGGCCCCGAGAAGATAGGCCCCGGTGGGTGGGCGGTGGCTACGAGACCTTCGTCCACTCGTCGACTGTGCGCTTTGAGCGGCCCCACTCGTAGAACTCGCGGGAGCGCATGTCGCAGTTGCCGCACCACGGGACCGCGTGAAGCAAGAACTCCGCGATCTTCTCGGGGTCCTTCTCCTTGTGGATGTCCACGTAGTCGGCTTCGGTGACCTCGAGTCCCGGCAGTCCGAAACGGCCTTTCAGCACCTCGGCAAAGGCGACGTAGGCGCAGGGATACAGTCTGCCGTTGCGTACGATCGGACAGTTGTTGAAACCCTGGCAGTGCCGGAAGGAATCGCGCGCATCGTGTCCTCCGGCCGGGTCTATCGGGATCTTGAAGAACTGCTGGCGCTCCGGGGTCCATTCGACCGTGACGCCATGTTCACTTCCGAGCCGGTTGATCTCATCGACGGGCAGGCCGATCGGATAGGAGTCCGCAAGCAGTATCGTGCCGGTCTCAGCCATCGCGCGCCAGAACTCCTCGGCCATGCGCGTGACGAGCGTGCCGTTCGTCATGAGGTAGATGCGCGTGTCCGGGAAGATCTCGCGGGCGACCCGCACGAACTGAGCGACTTGCGGATGCAGCAACGGCTCCCCGCCGAGGAGATAGATCTGCTCCACGTGCGAGAAGTGCCCGGCCATCGCGCGCATATCCGACTCGAATTCGCCGAGGTTGGCAAAAGTGGGCTTGCAGAGGTTCGAGAAATGCGCGCAGCCCTTGCAGTTGAGGTTGCAGTGGTCGGTAATGTGGATCTCGAAGTGATACAAGACCGGCTTCCGCCGCAGTATGTGACGTCGCGCCCACACCACGCGCCTCGGTTCCCGAGACACCATGCTCTGCTCGTTGTGGGTGCGCATCAAAGCGTCGCGCATGCCGTCTGCGACTCTTCGGGGCAACAAAGAGCGCAGGACGGAGCGCGCACGGGTCGGCACCTTGTCGAGAATGGCCATGTGACTCCTGTTGCATGCTTCCGCGGCTCGATCGGGCTGCACGCCGCGGCTCTTCGGCATGTCAGAGTATACGGAACGGCTGCCGCTTTGCTACCGTACGGGCGTACCTGCACATTCCCTGCGAAGCACGTGCCATGAAGGAGATGCCTACCATCGCCGGCTCACCTCTCGTCTCGGTGCTGACGCCCTCTTACGACCAGGCGGAGTACCTGCGGGACAACCTGCGCTCGGTGGCCTGCCAGACCTACCCGCGCATCGAGCACATCGTGATGGACGGCGGCTCGACCGACGGCAGCGTGGAGGTCCTGAGCGAGGCGGGCGACACGGTACGCTGGCGCAGCGAGCCCGACCGCGGCCAGTCCCACGCGATCAACAAGGCTTTCGCCGAGTCGAGCGGTGAGATCGTGGGGTGGCTGAACTCCGACGACGCCTACTTCGACTGCCGCGTGGTCGAAGATGTGGTCGCGGACTTCGAGACACGTCCGGACGTAGACGTAGTCTACGGGCACGCACTGCAGACGACTGCAGACGGTTCTGCCATCCAGGTGCTGTGGGCTCCGCGCTTCGACCACGACCTGCTGAAGGCGGTCGACTTCATCGTGCAGCCGGCCGCGTTCGTGCGCCGTTCCGCACTCTCAGAGCCGATGGTGGACGAGTCGTACCACTTCGGCATGGACTACGAGTTGTGGGTGCGACTCGCCGCCGGATCGCGCGGCTTCGCGCGCATCGACCGACTGGTCGCCGTCGATAGGCACCAGCCCGCCCGCAAGTCCTCGGTCTCCAAGGACGTGTACCGGGAGAACCTCGCGCGGCTCGAAGCCGCGTACGACATGCACCTGGGCTCTGAGTGGGAGAGCGCGCGGACGGCCTTCTACATCCGTCAACGGCTTATGGGTGCGCTACTCATCCCGCGCCTGCGCGGGCCATTCGCTTTCACGGCCCCGCCCGACATGAAGAGAGGCCTTCTGCGCCGCCAGGTATTCCAGCGCAAGAGCACGTGGCCCCGGGAGCTGCGCTAGATGCCCGCCGAGGAGACAGCCGACCGCGGCACTCGCGAGGGCAGGCCACTCGTCTCTGTGCTGACGCCCTCGTACAACCAGGCGGAGTACCTGCGGGACAACCTGCGCTCGGTGGCCTGCCAGACCTACCCGCGCATCGAGCACATCGTGATGGACGGCGGCTCGACCGACGGCAGCGTGGAGGTCCTGAGCGAGGCGGGCGACACGGTACGCTGGCGCAGCGAGCCCGACCGCGGCCAGTCCCACGCGATCAACAAGGCTTTCGCCGAGTCGAGCGGTGAGATCGTGGGGTGGCTGAACTCCGACGACGCCTACTTCGACTGCCGCGTGGTCGAAGACGTGGTCGCGTACTTCGCCACGCATCCTGACGTCGATATCGTGTACGGGCACGCCGCGCAGATCGCCGAGGACGGCACGGTCATCTGGATGATCTGGACGCCGCCGTTCTCGCGCCGTGTGCTCCGCATCACGAACTTCATCGGCCAGCCCGTGGCGTTCATCCGCAGGCGCGTGCTCTCCGAACCGATGCTCGACGAGTCCTACGACTTCGCCATGGACTACGAGCTGTGGCTCAGGTTGCTGGATGCAGGCGCAGTCTTCGGCCATATCAACCGAATCGTCGCCGTCGACCGGCACCAGCGATCGCGCAAGGGCGTGACCATGACCGACGTCCTGCACGCCGACTACGAACGCCTGGCGGACACGCACGGCCGAGGATACCCGCGCGGAAAGCGGCTCTTGTCGCGCCTCTTCTACGCGTGGCGGCGCTTCATGGGGGCGTTTCTCGTGCCGAGGATCCCCCGCGAGCTTGCGTTCACGGACACCCGCACGCCGCGATCCGACATCCTGCGACGGCAATTGCTCTCATGGGGCAAGTCGTGGCCGGATGACTACGAGCAGCGACGGGCCTAGGCCCCCTCCGCACCGCCAAGCCGTGCCCGCACGGCGGTCAGAGCGCGACCCAGTTCGGCACGCTCTGTCGGATTCAGACCCACTGCCGCCAGAGCCCCCCAGTACAGGGCTACCGCTGCCGCGGATGCCACGAGAATCCCGGGTATGCTGTCCGCCAGCGCGGTGACGGACAGGCCGATCGAGGCGAGCAGCGGCACGACGAGCAGCGGGTAGACCGGCGCGGCAACCACCCGGAGAGCCTCGCGCATCGTGGTGTTCGTGTTCCGCGCGAGGAACCTCATGTGCAGCGGCCAGTCGACGACGTGCGCTATCGAGGTGCCGAGCGCCACCCCGAGTACTCCATATCGCGGAATCAGCAGAACGCTCAAGAGAATGTTGAGCACCGCCTGGAACACGATGTACGGCACTCGTCCCGCCAGCTTGCCCTGGCTGATGACGACGGCATCCCCCACCAGGCCGAGCGACGTCAGCAGGTGCGGGAAGATGAGCACTTGGGCTACGAGCGCCTGCTCGGCGAAATCAGGACCGAGCCAAGCCGCGATCAAGGGACGTGCGAAAACCACGAGCACCACCACGATCGGGCACACGAGCGCTGCCGCGTACTTGGTGCCCCGGAGCAGCAGCGAGTGCAGCGACGCATAGCGTCCGGTCGCCCCCATGCTCGAGGCCAACGGCATCACGGCGGACACCGACAACCCCGATACGTAGGTGAGCAAAGCGTTGAACTTCGCCGCGGCCTCGTAAAGGCCTACGGCCGTCGCTCCCGCGAATATGCCGAGGAGCACGCGGTCCGTCTGCTGGTAGAACAGGACGTCGGAAAGCTGCACCACGAATACCGCCCACGAGAAGGTGAAGATCGCCCGCACGTAGAGGCGCGACGCACCTGTGAAGCCGAGCACGGGCACCCCCGACAGGCGACGGGCGGCGATCACGTTGAGCGCCGACACGACCACCATCACGAACCCGTTGAGTGTCACGAGGATGATCGGGCCGTATCCGCCAAGGATCACGAACAGGGTCGCCGCGATGGTGAGCACCGTCGACGTGACTCCGGTCGCCGCCAGGACGCCGAAGCGCTGCAGTCCCGCGAGAACGTGCCTCGCGGTCGACGCAGGCCAGTACCACAGCTGGAACCCCGCACCGATCCACAGCATCGTTCGCAACAGCTGAGCGCCCTCGGCGCTGATGTCGAAGATCGCTCCCGCCAGTGCGCCAACCGCGAACATCAGGCCGGCGCCCAGGACCCCGACACCCGTGTACAGCGCAAGCGCGCTCGATGCGGACCCGACCAGTGCCTCGCGATCGCCCGTCGCTTCGTGCTCGGCAACGAACTTGGTCAGGGCCGACCCGATGCCCAGGTCGAGCAGCACGGCGTACGCACTCACCGAAGTCGCGAGCATGAAGAGCCCGTAGTCCTCCAGGCCGAAGGCGCCGATGAGCAGCGGCATGAAGACCAGCGACGCCAGCATCGCCGCGAACTGCGAGACACCGTTCGCAAGCGTGTTGACGACAAGCCGGCGCTTCTCGCTCAATCGGGCCGCCCTCCCCGGCGCAATGCGCGGCTGGACCTACGTCCGGTAGTGCGCCTCGAACCAGTCTATGGTGCGGCGCAGCCCCTCGTCGAAGGACGTTGACGCACGGAAACCGAAGAACTCCTCGGCCTTGCTCGTATCGAGGCTCCGCCGGGGCTGGCCGTCGGGCTTCGTGGCGTCCCACACGATGTCGCCGTCGTACCCGGTCAGCTCGACGATCTTCTCAGCCAGGTCGCGGATGGTGATCTCGAAGCCGGCACCGAGATTCACAGGGTCCGGCCCGTCGTATCCCTCCGTGGCAAGCACGATGCCTTCAGCGGCATCCTCCACGTACAGGAACTCGCGGCTCGCGCTGCCCGTGCCCCACAACGTGATCGTCGGCGCTCCCGCCCTCTTCGCGTCCACGCACTTGCGGATGATGGCGGGGATCACGTGCCCTGTGGTCAGGTCGAAGTTGTCGCGGGGGCCGTAGAGATTGACCGGCAGCAGGTAGATGCCGTTGAACCCGTACTGCTGCCGATACGCCTGGAGCTGGACGAGCAGCATCTTCTTTGCGAGCCCGTAGGGTGCGTTCGTCTCTTCGGGATAGCCGTTCCACAGATCTTCTTCGGAGAACGGCACCGGCGTGAACTTGGGATACGCGCATACGGTGCCCAGGCACACGAACTTCTCGACGCCTGCTTGTCGCGAGAGCTCGATGAGTTCGATCCCCATCACTGCGTTCTCGTAGAAGAACCTCCCGGGCTCGGCGCGGTTGGCCCCGATTCCTCCGACCACCGCAGCAAGATGGATGACGATCTCGGGCTTGCCGTCGTGCAGGGCGCGTTCGATGTTGTCCTCGTGCACGAGGTCGTACTCTTCGCTGCGTGGCACGAACACGTCGCGCGCGCCGCGTGCCGCGAGCCGTTCGACCACGAACGAGCCCAGGAACCCCGAACCCCCGGTGACCATGATGCGCTTTTCAGCCAGATCGATGCTCATCTTTGCCGGTCATCCTTTCGCAGCCCAGCCGTGGCGGTCGGCGTAGTCCCGCCGGGGCGGTCATTTCTCCCGGTCCCAATCGTCCTCGATGCGGACGATGTCGTCGTCGAGCAGGTACTCGCCCACCTGCACCTCGATCACCTTCAGGGGTACCATCCCGCAGTTCTCGATGCGATGCACGGCACCGACAGGGATGTACGCACTCTCGTTGACGTGCACCTCGATCTGTTCGTTGTCCCGGGTGACCAGCGCGGTGCCGGACACCACGATCCAGTGCTCCGAACGGTGCCGGTGACGCTGCAGGCTCGGCTTCTGTCCCGGCTGTATCTCCAGCAACTTGATCTGGAAGTTCGGACCCTTCAGCAGGCTCGTCCACGAGCCCCAGGGCCGCAAGGAAACCTTCGGCTGGACGACCTCTTCGGCTCCGGCGGCCTTGAGCGCCTCGACCACGAGCCGCACGTCTTGCGCACGCTCCTTCGGCAGTACGAGCGTGGCATCCGCTGTGTCGACCACGAGCAGGTCCTCGATGCCGAGAGTGGCGACCAGCCGGTCGGTCGAGTACACGATCGAGTCGCGGCTGTCGATGTCCACGCCGCGACCGACCCGCACCGTGCCGGACTCGTCCGGCTCGGCGATGTCGGCAAGCGACAGCAGCGACCCGACATCGCTCCAGTTGAGCGGCGCGGGAATCACAGCCACCTTCGACGAGCGCTCCATCACGGCGTGGTCGACCGAGATGTGTGGCAGGGCACCGAAGCGCTCGCGGGCCTCCTCGGCGTCGACCTCCCCTTGCGCTTGCGCCGCCGCCAGCCAGCGCGAGGTCTCCGCGATCGGGGCTGTGTCCTCGCGCGACTCGAGTTCCTCCAGCACGCGCGAGGCACGCATCACGAAGATGCCCGCGTTCCAGTTGTACTCGCCGGAGGCCACGAACTCCTCGGCCCTCTGTAGGTCCGGCTTCTCCACGAATCGGGCAGCCTGCCGAGGAACCGCGTCCCGCACCGCGTACTCGTCGAGCACCGCACCGGCCTGGATGTAGCCGTAGCCGGTGTCCGGGCGGGTCGGGGCGATGCCGATCGTCGCGAGGTAGCCCGCGCGCGCGAGCTTGACGGCGCTCTCCAAGCAGTCACGCCACAGCGAGTCGGTCTCGAGCAGGTGGTCGGACGGCAGGACGATCATCACCGCGTCCGGGTCCAGACGGTCGAGCGTGGCCGCGGCGTACGCGATCGCCGGGGCGGTGTTCCTCGGCAGAGGTTCTTGCAGGTAGCGAACGTCGCGCAACCGGTGATCCGGGTGGGCCGAGAGGTGGTTGCGCATCTCGTCGAAGAGGCGTTCGTTGGTGACGATGTACACGGCTTCGGCCACGGAGTCCACGCGGTGGACAGCCTGAGCTATGAGCGACTCGGTGCCGAACATCGTGAGCATCTGCTTCGGGGAGAGTTCCCTGGACAGCGGCCAGAAACGTTGACCGCTTCCACCTGCGAGAACGACGGCGTAGACGGAATCGGTGGACACTGGGTGACATCTCCTTCTCAGGGCGCAGCGGCACCGGGCGGCGGTTTAAGATCGGTCATGTGAGTTTACCCCAGGTGAGCGGCATCAACCAGGGACCGAAGGCTAGTGTCGGGCGCGCGGAATCGTCTCGGAGAAAGCGCGGCTCGGAGTCACTCGTTCGAATGGCGCTTGGTGATGAACAGCGCCGCGGCGGCTGCAAGCAAGTTGAAGGAGGCGCCGATTGCGGCCGACGTGGACAAGCCGAACGCCGGCTCGAACCACAGACCGGCAAGGGCGGCTCCAACTGCAGAACCGAAAGCGCTCGCGGCCGAGACCGCGCCCGCGGAGGTGACGCCGCTTACGAGCCTGCCACCCGCCACGGTTGCGAGCGGGAAGGTCATCCCGAACAGCGTCGCTGGCGCGAGCATGACGATAAGTGCCACCGCCGAGCGCAGGACGAGCGAAAGCAAAGGACCGCCCGATGTGGTCACGGCGAGCAGGACGTAGATCCGGCCGGCGACTGCAAGTGCCGGAATGGAGAGCACGCCCAGTGCGGCGGCCCCGACCTCGACGTAGAAGAGCGTCCGTGCCGGGTGCGCGAGCCGGTCGGAGCGCCTACCCATGTACCATCCACCCAGCGACAAGCCACCCAGGAATGCCGACAGCATCACCGAGAACGCCACCGCCGTCGAGCCGAGCGACAGCCCGAGCTGGCGTATCCAGACCACCTCGTAGATGAGCGACGCAGCCCCGGCCAGGACGACTACCGCCATGAGCAGCGCGAAGTCTACGCGGGCCCGGGTCAACGCGTCCGCCTTGGCCGCCCGTGCTTGCGCTGCTTTGCCCCCGGCCATCGGCTACCCCTCGCCCCGCGCAAGCGCGCCGTTCACGAAGTTCCAGAACACCCTGTACTCGAGCGTCGAGTGGTCGTCGACGTTGAGTGGCACATTCGGGTCGTTCACCGCAGCCTCGAGCGCAGCCGCCCCGGGGTATGGAGTGATGCTTTCAGGCACCATCAGAGGATTGCCGTCGGCAAGAATGTCCATGCGCTCGTCGAGGCGCTGCTTGACGGTGTCCACAGACGTTCCGTTCGGATCGTTGTACCCGATCAGGAGAAGCTCGGCGTCCCGGTCTTCGGGAAAGTTGATGGACCAGACGTCGACCCTGTCGAACACCTGGCGCATGGTCTTGTACATCATCGCCACGTCGTCCTCTTGAAGGATGTAGTTGGGTAGCCACTGACAGTAGACGCCGGTGTCGTTGAGGCGTGATCTCGCCGCCTCCATGAACTCCTGGGTGAAGAGGGCAGCGACACCCGAACTCCACGGCCACGACGGCTCCGACGTGATCGCATCGTACTTCTCGGGATGGGTGAGGATGTATGCGCGCGCGTCGTCCACCACGATGTCCCAGCGAGGGTCGTCGTCCGCGACAGGCCCTATGAAGTACTCGGAGGCCGGAACGACGTCCGGATTGATCTCGACCGTGGTCACGTGTCCGAATCCCAGGTCGTAGTACATCCGCGAGGTGAAGCCTGTCCCCAGACCGACCACGAGGGCCGATTCGGTGTCCTCCGCGCTCATAGCCGGCACCGCAGCCAGCATCGTCGTGGTGACCCGGTCGAACTCATTGTCGGTCCCTTCGTCGAGCGCCCCGTTGTGCAGCGTACGCATACCGCTGCCGCTCTCGACGACCGCGACGTGAGAGTAGATGCCTTCGGATTCGAACACGGTCGTGCGCGCGGAAGCCGTCCGCTCGAAATCCGCCGAGGACTGGTAGTAGAACGCCTGCCCCAAACCGAGTGGTGAGCCGGTCCGCGCCGGAATCAGCAGGATCGCGCCGATCACGAGCAATGCAAGCCCGTCGGCGGTCCGGAAGAACAACGGGACCCTGGAGTCATTGGTGGCGAGCGACGAGAAGATGACCGCGGCAGCGAGCGAAACGACCGCCGCGATCAGCAGCGAGCCCTTCACGCCCACGGTGGGCAGGAACACGAAGCTCGCGAGCAGCGATCCCACGATCGCGCCGAGCGTGTTGACCGCGTACAGCTTCCCCGACCACTCGCCGAGCTCCGCGTCACGGTTCACAGCGCGCATCACGAGCGGATACGTCGCGCCCATGGCCACCGTGGGTAGCGCCATGATCACGAATGCCACCGCAAACTGCAGGGCGAGGAACAGACCGCCGGAGGTCAGCCCCCATCCTTTCATGACGTCGAAATACCAGCCAGGCAGGTACCGGATGCCCAGGAACGCAGACACGGAGAGCACGGCCACCGCGATCTCGGCTCGCGAGGCCAGGCGCATGGGCCGGCTCGTGCGCATCGCCAGACGCAGGCCGACGATCGCGCCGAGACCCAGACCGCACATGTACGCAGAGAGCATGGTCCCCGACGCGTACGCGGTAGACCCAAGCATGGTGGAGAGTTCGCGGAACCATGCCAGCTCGTACGCGAGCGCGGCCAGGCCTGAGAGCGCGTATGCTATCAGGAGAAATCGGCCTTTCATCTGCTTCCTTCGCCGATCGCGGACGGCCGTTTCCGTGCTCGATTCTTCACGGCATTAAGAAACATAATGGTACCATTGCCCAAGTCCGGCGTCGTAGGGATTGACGTGCAGATCTCACCCACCCTTCCCTGGCGGGCACTGCTGGCGGTCGTGGTCATCGTTCCGCTCGCGGTAGGGGCCATACCGGTCGTGGGCACGCCACTCACGACCAACATCTTCGTGCAGGCCAAGCTCATCGCTCTGTGCGTGACGCTTGCCGTCGTGCTTGCCGCGTGGGGAGTCGAGCTGCGCTCGTCACGCACCGTGTACGCGGGACCGGCTCTCATCCCCATGAGCGCGTTCCTGTTGGCCGGAGCCGCATCGGCAATCTTCTCCATCAATCCGCGAATCGCCTTCTTCGGCGATTTCGAACAAGGCGTCGGGTTCGTGGTCCTGTCTCTGTGCGTTCTCACGGCATTCCTTACCGCTCAACTCGTGCGCGACGCGACTCGTCTGAGGGAACTCACTTCGGTGGTCCTGTACACAGCGACCGGAGTGGCGGTCGTCGGCCTCATGCAGCAGATCGCGGCATTTGACCTCGTCCTGGGTCCGTACGCGGACCAGCTGCCCGAGTGGATGCTGCAGCGGGGCTACGGGACGATCGGGAACGCGGACATCTACGCCGCCTTCCTCGTCCTGCCCGCCTTGCTGGCCATCCACAGGTTCCGCCTTGCCGAAGACACCAGCCGGCGCTTGCGGCGGGCCGGCTCAGCCGTAGTGATCCTGACGACGCTCGTCATCGCGCAGACCCGCGCCCCGCTTGCCGGCCTCGCCGTCGGCGTGGCCGCATACGCGGTCGCGGAATGGCGGACATCGCGAGGAGAGACAGCAAGACGCAAGCCATCCCGGGGCCAGGGGAAGACATCTCCCAAGGTCGTAGTCGCTACCGTGATCGCCGTCGTGGTCGTGGGGGTCCTGGCGAGCACCGTGTTCGGCACGGCCAGCGACCTTGGCGAGCGGTTCAGTCTCGAGTCCATCGCCTCGCTGGGCGGGCGGCTCCCGCTATGGCGAAGCGCGGTCGATATCGCGGGCAATCACCCGGTTCTCGGTGTCGGACCGGACTCGTTCCGACTTGGCTGGTATCCCGTCAGACCTCTCTCTCATCTCGACGCAGGAGCGAGTCTGGTAATCACCGATCCGCACAGCGTTCCGCTGTTGATCGCGGCGACGATGGGCATCCTCGGCCTGGCGGCTGCCGCGTACCTGGTCCTTGCCACGGCTGCCACCGGAGCGAGAACGCTCATGGCGAGCCGCTCCGCGAAAGGTGCAGTGTCCGACTACCCGGCGTGGTTCTTTGGATGGTTAGGCCTTGCTGTTGCGCTGCTCGCAAGTCTGCTTGCCACCAGTCTCGCGTTCGTGCTCTTCCTCGGCATCGGCGTGCTGCTGGCACCCGCGCTGCAGAAGCGAGAACTCGGGGGAAGCACGGCTACACTCGTGCTGCCCGCCGCATCCCTGCTGCTGAGCGCCGCACTGCTCGCGTTCGGCGTGGTCACGGCCGCAGCGCAACTGATCGCGGTCGGAGCACGGACCGACGACGCCCAACTCGACGCCGGTAGGGCCGCGCGTGCCTCAGCACTTGCACCGTGGGACACGGGACTGCGAAACGCGAAGTACGAGACGGCCGTCCAGGCGGCTCTCGAGCAGGTCTTCACCGACCAGCCCGACGCCGACGCGGCTGTGGACCGCGTGGCCGACGACCTCGCGCACGCGGCCGACGCCGAGCCGCACGAGTACCTGCATCCATACCGCTCCGCGCTCGTTCTGATCGGCTCGGGTCCGCGCCTCGGCGACGAATTCACCCGCCGAGGAATCGATTCGGGCCTTCGCGGTCTGGAGCTCTATCCGAACTCGGTGGAACTGCGGACCGGCGTAGCCTCCGGGTACCTCGCCCTAGGTGAAACCGAGAGCGCTGAGGCGATACTGCGGGACTACTGGAACGCGGACGCCGAGTACCTCCAGGCAGGAATCACGTACGCGCAAGCGCTGATTGCGCTGGATGAGGTGGACGAGGCACGTGAAGTACTGTCCGAACTTCGCACACGGTTCGCGGACGATGTGTCTGTCCGGGAGCTCGAGCAAGAACTGTACGCGGACTAGTTGCTGAGGGTGATCGAGTGGGCAACATGGTATCGCCGGACTCCCGCATAGAGAAGTACACATGGATCGCGTTGGTCGCGTCCGTCGCTGCAGCTCCCCTGGCAGTCGCCGCGGCGCCTTTCCTCGAACGTCCCTTCATGGTGACCGTCTTCGCGTACCCGCAGAACCTCGTGTTGGCGGTCGGACTGGCAGTCGCGCTCGTTTTGTGGACCGCCGCGCTGTGGGTGGGTCACACGCGATTGGTCGTGTCCAGACCCATGATCGCGTTCGCGGCTCTGGTCGTCTGGGGCGCGGTGGCGACTTTCGCATCGCTCCAACCGCTGCGGTCTGCTTTCGGGCGATCTTCGGCAAGTCTGTCGCTGATTCAGATACTCATGTACGCCGCGCTCTTGTTCCTGGTCACGCAACTCGTAGACTCACGCGAGAGAATGCGAGTGCTGACGTGGGCCGTGATGGTTTCGGGAACTGCGGTCGCTCTTCTCGGCCTGGGCCAGCAGATATTCGGCATCACCGTGCCCGGGCTCCCGCTCGATGAGTGGGTGGTGGGCAGAGGCACCGCCACGATCGGCAACCCGGACCACCTGGCCAACTTCCTCGTCCTCCCCACCATCGTCGCCCTGGTGCTCGCAGTCGGGGAGCGGCCCGGGAGAGCCCGCATGGGCGCTCTGGCCTGCCTGGGCATCTTGCTGGCAGCCGTCACAGGCACTCTCACACGTGGCGCATGGGTAGCCGTCGCGTTCGGAGCCGCGCTCGCCGCTTTTCTGCTTTGGAGGAACGCGCGCCGAGCACAGGACCGGCTCGGCAACTGGCCGCTCGTCGTCGCCGGTGTGTGCGTCGCAGCCGTAGCCGTTGCGCTCGTTGCGAGCGATCCTGCCGACCTGCGCTCCCGTTTCGCCACGGGGGGCCAGGTCCCCGCCACCCCCGGCGCGTCCGGCGATGCCGCAGAAGCGTCGGACGTCTTCGGCACACTCAATGCCGCGTCCTCCGACCGGCTCGACCTGTGGCGGACATCCCTCCGCATGGCCGGGGAGTGGCCTCTCACGGGCACGGGCCCCGATGGCTACGACCTTGGATGGTACGGGCAGGCCGTCGACCAGCGCTCGTACGGCGGGGAGATCGCGGTAGCCCGGGACCCGCATTCGCTGTACTTCCTGCTGCTGGCAACGATCGGCGTTCCCGGCGTCCTCGCGTTTTTGATAGGTGTGGGGTGGGCTGTCGCCTACGGCACCCGTACGTCCCGCACACTGACGGAGCGAGAGCCGTTCTCGGGCACAAGTCTCTACTACGTGTCGTGGTTCGCCGGCACAACGTCGCTGCTCATCGCACTGCTGCTCGCCGCCGTGAGCACCCCGATCCTCATGTACGCCTTTCTCGGCGTCGCCGTCCTGCTTCGGCCGTTGGCCGCCGCACCCAGCGCGGAGAACGCCGTGTCGAGGTACGGCCCCGCCGGCCTAGCGATTCTCCTCGCGGTCTTCTTGGCTGTGCCCACGATGATGACCGCCGTCTCGGAGCTTGGCATGGCCGACGCGCTTCGGGAGGGGTCGCTCGATCGTGCCGCCGAACATGCGGACCGGACTCCCTGGAATATCGATGTGCAGATGCAGTACTTCCACTCCAGGGCACAGACGGTCACTTCTCTCCTTCAGTCCGGGTCCCCGGGCGCCCCCGATGGTGCGGAATCACTCGTCGGTGAGTTACAGGAAGCTGAGACAAGGCAGCCGCACGAATTCTACTTCCCGTCGGTGAGGACACAGATCCTCGCCAGCGCAAGCCAGGCCACCGGAGACACGTCGTACGCGTCGGCGGCCGTTCAGGCGGCCGACGAGGCGCTTGCGATCATGCCCGTCAGCATCCTCACTCGTGTGAACAAAGCGATTGCGCTCAGCACGCTCGAGAGATTCGAGGAGATGGCAGACACCCTCGAAGGCTACTGGGAGTATGAGCAGACATCGGCGTATCCGGGCATCCTCTACGCTCAAGCGCTCGCCTACTCGGACAGGCCACAGGATGCCGAAGGGGTGTTCTCGGCACTCGAATCCAGATTCCCCGCCGACGCCGCAGCTATCGAGGCGGCCCGCCAGGAAGTTCGGCAGGAGCTGCAGTAGTCGTTACGCGTGTCCACGCGCCTCGATCTGCACGCTCATCGAGCGTGCAATCTCGCCCACGCCGTCCTCAGTGGTCGACACCCTACGGGTCGGAGCGGCACGTTAGGCCGGTGCCTACTGCGTGACGACCGGCTCGCCGTGGCACAACTCGCACAGATCGCGCCCGGCAACGTAGGCTCGCCTGTTGTGGCAGGCGTCGCAACCGCCGGTGTTGCCTGCGGCGCCGTGATTCGCCTCGAAGAAGTCGACCGGATGGCCAGGGAAGAACGCATGGCATCGGGTACATGGCCTGCGCTCGGCGGTATGGCACCGTCCGCATCTCTCGCCGTCGTTGTACCAGATGTCCTTCACGCCTTCGCGCGCGTGTCCCCACCACAAGAACACCTCGGTGTGCGGCATGCGCACTCCACCATGGCAGGGGTCACACTGCGATGCCTGGTTGTGGCAGCCTCCGCAGTCCGGCGTCGGGATGAGTGGCTGACCGACCATCTCGGCCAGATTGGTCTGGGGCCTGGTCGCAGCACCGACGTCCTTGGTGTGGCATAGCGAGCACTCCGACGACTGGTCCTGGCCGTCATGACACCGCAGACACGGCGCCATACCCACGGTCACGGCGGTTATGACACCGGAATCCAGGGTGTGGCAGTCACGGCATTCGGCTCCGGCTTCCAGCGGCTCCTTGTGCGACATGCGTACGCCCCGCTCGGCATCCTCGGTGATCTCGGTGCGGACGACCCCGTGACACTGGAGGCACGTACGACTCACGACGTATCCGTACCCAGCAGTCTGCGGCTCGGTCATCATCCCCCTGCCGAAGTGGACGACCCGCGAGGGCACGTCCGCGGTCACGAGGGCGAACCAGTTGGAGCTTTCGTGGCATCGCACACAATCAACACTGGCATGCGGGTCGAAACCACCTGCTTCGACTACGTCGGCATGCGGGTTCGTCACGTGACAAGACGTACACACTGCCGAAGAAGCGCTCGTGAAACCCACCGCGATCCACAGTACGAGGCCCACCAACAGCGCCCCACCGACCCATGCGGCGGTCCGGTAGGGAGGACCCCCTTCCTCGTACGCAGGGATGCTCTCTTCACTTTCGCCGTGAATCCCGCGATCCAGGTACGACAAGTAGTACTCGAGCTCCTCGCGATTGGCCCTCTTCCGACGCTTGGGTCGCGTCGCGACCAGAATCGCTACCGATGCAAGCAGCAGAACCGTGATGACCACTACGGCCAACAGGAGCAAAGCGCCGCCGATATTGGAGTACGGGTTGCGAACGAGGTAGAGAATCTCTTCCCACACCTCTACGAGTCTGAGCGACTGGAATGTCTGTTCCATCAGTCGCTGCTCCTACTCGGTGCGGGAATGGCCCCGACTGCACCGCCGGGATGTACGTGCTTCAGATGGCACGTGTCACAGTCGTCGGAGGAATGGCAACGCAGACACGTCCCTTCACCGTCGCTCTCGACGATGTTCGAGTGTTCGGGGACGAACGAAGCAGGATGGGGCATCTCCATGAGATGGCAGCTGTCGCAGAATGCCTTGTCGTGGCACGACTGGCACTGCGCGCTCTCGTTTTGAGCGAAGTCCGAGTGCTCGTTGAGGAACGTGGCGGCGTGAGGGACCCCCGGCCCGTGGCAGCGCGAGCACGCGTCCTCCTGGTGGCAGACGGTACACGAACTCATCTGACCCATGCCGTGGGTCTCTCTCCATGTCGGCCCATGCGTGATCGAGAATTCCGGCTCCGCATATCGTGTGGGTTGCATCTTGCCGACATGGCACGTCTCGCACTCCAACGACACGCTCTCGGTTCGATGGCAACTCGTGCAGTCTGTCATCGAGCTCACCCGGGGCCACGATGTCGCCTCCGCGTGACCGACCTCTGAGTGGCAATCGATGCATGTCCGACCAACGGAACAGTCTGCATGGACGATCCTCATTCCACGCACTTCTACCAAGCGGTCGAGGACATCCTCATGACATGCCAGGCACCGCGTGTCCTTGATCGCCACTGCGTCGGACACGGCGGGATCGAGCACCGGAAGCCACATGCCGAAGACCTGATACAGCCCGAACTCGGAGCGCGCGAGGATACGGTCCGTCTCCACGTGGCAGTCCGTGCAGCTCAGGCCGGCGGACGCGTGGGAGGTCGAGGCGGTCGGGGCTTCGAAGCCGGGCTCCCGGAAGTGACAACCTTCACAGGCCGGCAGGAAGGCCGTCGCGGTTCCAACTGCCGCGAGTACGAGAACCATGAGAGCGGCTGCGCCAATCACAAGGATTCGCACAACTTGTGGACGTTTCCAGAACTCCTCGCGCACAGACGTGTCTCCCGAATAGTGGCGGGCTCGCGGCACCCAGCGAAGAACGCTAGGGGATGTAGGTCTGTCTAGCAAGAGGGGGGCCGGTCCTTTCGGACCGGCCCCTCCTCATCAGAAACTCACAAACGTACAGCGAGTTCCAGGTAGATCTTAGTAGTCGAAGCCCACACCCGTCGAAGCGGAGCCGCGGTGGCACTTCAGGCAGGTACCGTCGAGGATCGACGAGCCAGCCGAGCCTGCAACCGTGGTGCCGTCGCCGGTGTACTGGTTGTACGGGCCGACAGCGTAGCGGGTGTCGCCAGCGAACGCACCGGCGGTCAGCCATACGGCCGGACGCCAGGTACCGTCAGCACCGACAGCCGAGTCGACGACGCCGTTGATGGAGTGCGGGAAGGCCGCCTTGCCACCGTTGTTGTCGTCAGACAGGTCGTGGCACGAGTTGCAGTAGTCCACGCCCGCGTAGGCGATCGTGATGTTGGTCTTGTTGGTCGGGAACGACGAGTCGGCGTTCCACGTCGTGGTCGCGGCTGCGATCACGCGGTGACCGGTGACGGCCGCCGTGATGGCGCCGCCCGTGTCGACCGTCGAGGTCGCGCCAGCGCTGACCACCGCGAAGTTCGAGTCGTCGTGGCAACCGTCACGGCTGCACAGTGCGCCTGTCGCCAGCGCGCGGGTGGTTGCATCCCACGTGCCAAGGTCGACGACCAGGCCCGCGTCGACTGCCTCGTTGGCAGCGACGACCGCGTCCAGCTTGGTGTCGGCAGCACTGGTCAGCAGCCTGCTCGACGGACCGGCATAGGCAGACGCGCCAACGCCGTGGGGACCGCCGTGGCAGTCGGTGTTGGTGCAGCGGCTCGCGTGCGGGCCGGCACCGGACCACGAGATCAGGTCGGAGGCGACAGCGCCACCGCCGTAGTACGCGTTCGTGTGGCAGTACGCGCAGGCGCTACCTTCGTTCAGCAGCGTGTTGCCGCCGCGGTGCACGGAGTGGCATACGGCACATTTGATGGTCGTGGTGGCGTAGCCAGCGTGCGGACCAGCGTCCATGAGGGCGGCGTCGGGGTTCTGCGAAGCCAGGCTGTAGGCCTCTGCCCACGGCACGTACTGTGTGGTGTTGCTGTAGCCCGCGTACTTCGCGAACGCAGGAGCAGCAAAGACGAGCATGAGCGCCATCGCGAGAGCGATGACGATGAGGGTCCTCTTCATACTTCTCTCTCCTTTGTTGTGGCTTCTTACGAGTATCTCTTTCATACGATCACCTCCCGTCCGAGATGGGATACCGGCCTTAGGCCGGGAAACGTAGCCAAATCGTACTCAGATGTCGCCTGGCTATCGCACCGTCCATCTTAACAAGGATTATTCCCGTTGGCTAGGGATTAACTTCATTAAATCCTCACAAAATGCCGCATGAGGGACCGCACCTAAACCGCCGCATCAGGCTCTGGTCCGTGCTCGGAGGCGATGTCACGCATTTCGCGCTCTTCACGCCGACGCTTCAGCCAGCGGAAGAGGGCCAGCAACAGCAGCAAAGGAAGCAGCGTGAAACACGGCCACAACGCGCGTGCCGGCCCAGACATCAGCCGGTTGAACCAGGATTGGAGCCCAGCCAAACCCTCCGCACCCGTGCCTTCGATCCTGACGATCTGCGCCCTCAGGTTATCAGTATCGGCGACGGTGAACCAGTCCTTGGAGGGATCGTAGTCGAAACCGGAGGGGTACATGAACTGGCCGTCCTTGTCACCGTGGGTACCCCACTTGCCCAGGAAGTCCCCGTCCTCCGGGTCGAAGGCCGAGATTGAGAAGTCGAAGGCGTCGAGGACTATGGGCCGGCCCTTGCCGTCTATAGTGACATCCGTGGGAAGCTGCAAGGCGGCAGGGGTCGAAGATGTGGTCTCCAGGCTCATGCCTCCCTCGAGGGTGACATCATTGGCGGGGTTGCCTAGCCGCACTATCCACTTGCGTTCTCCCGAGATCCCCCAGGCACTCAAGCGGTTGTTGTACGTGTCCACGACGTAGATCGTGTCGGTCTCGGAGTCAATTGCAACGCCCCCGACGGAATCGAACTGGTCATCACCGCTCCCGCGCGTGCCGATCACGCGCTGGACGTTGCCATCCTTGTCGAGGACGGCGAAGCCGGCTTGGGATCCGACTACCACGCTGTTCTCGTCGGCTGCCACGCACGTGACTCCGGGGATGTTCTGGCTCGCGAGTCTGGTGTTCCCGTCCATGATCGTGAGCGTCTCGTTGGCGCGGTCCACGAGATAGAGAACGCCTTCCGGGTCTACCCCGATCCGAGACGGCAGCCGGAAGGGGTCTCCCGTCTGCTTGCTGCCCTGTACCATGTCGACGAACGTGCCGTCGCCACGAAAACCGAGTACGCGCGCGTTCGCCGGGTCTGTGACCCATATGACACCGTCCGGGCCGGTCACAGCGTCATTGGGGTTGGAGAACAGCTGATCGGCCTCCGGGCCGTACCCGTAAATCGATCTCACCCACATCACTCCCGCAGTGTCGGTCAGATCGTCTTCGGCTCCGGGACCAGTGTCCGGACTCGGAACGAGCAGGCGGTACAGGAACGCGCCTACACCACATAGGAGTAGAAGGAGAACGACCAGCACGACGATCAGAATGACCCGGGTGCGCCGCGAACGCTCATCGTAACTCGCCTCCTCGGCAAGGATCTGCTCGACGCGCCGCTGGGCTTCTTCTTCAGACAGAGCCGGCTCGTCGGCTTGGCGCCCCCGGATGTCGTCATTGGCAGTCATTCACTTGCTCCGATTCTCTCGAGCCCGGCGAGGGCGTTGGGGTCGTCTGCGATGAACTCGAGCGTGCGGCGGTAATCCGCTTCCGCTCCCGCGGTGTCGCCGAGTTCCTCCTTCACCTCACCCCGCATGGTGAACACCGTGGCGGCGGTCTGGTTCTCGGCAAGGTACTCATCGTAGGCGGCAAGCGCCAGGTCCCATTCTTCTCTGTCCTCGTAGATCTCAGCCTTGAGTAGGAGGAGTTCCCCGTAGTTCTTGCTGATTCCGAAGGCGGCGGCCTTTCCTATCATGCCTCCGGTCTGCTCGTATTCGGCAAGGGCAGCGTCGTAGGCGTCTTTGATGGTCTTGAGCGCCTCGTCGGCGGTCTCGAGTGCCTCGTCGTACTCGCCTTGTGCCGCGTAGAGATCCGCCTGCATGTACAGCATGTCCGCCGAGATCTCCTGGTCCTCGAGCGTTTCCTTGCCCTTGTCTATCCACTCTTGCGCCTTGCGATACTGCCCGTCGTCGGTCAGAGCGAGGATGTAGGCCATCCAGTCCAGACGATCGGTGCTGCCCGCCTCGACCTTCGCCGCCGTGGACATGACCCGCTGCTCGTTGTGTGTACGCGGAGCTCCCGTACCGAACACGCCGGTCAGTAGCGCGTAGGCAACCGTCACCAGGGTGAGGACCACGATTGTGAAGATCGTGAGTATGAGTGCCTGGACGAGCGGGTCCGCCTTCTTGCGCGGCGGCTTGAGATCCGGCGTTTCTGCCGACTCGCCTTCGGAGGTCGACATCGAGTCATCGGTAGTCTCGAGCGCCTCAGGCTCTTGCGTCTCTTCTGTCATTCTCTCCTCCAGCGGAACTCATGACTTCACGCCGGACCGAGGACTCGGACCGGCGGCTTGTCCATTCCAGGCACACGATGCGCAATGATAGCAGCGTCTTGCTGGGTCTCGCTGCCGCAATCATTATGCAAGATGTACGCCAAGCCCTTGACCTGCAAGTCCCTCTGCGGTTCCACACGAAATCTCCGCATACGCGGATGAGGCGGTTGCCACGGAGGTCCTCAGTCGAGGTCCTCCGGCAGCGCGATATGACCGGCCACGGCCGTGGCTGCCGCTACCGCCGGCGATGACAGGTAGACTTCACTCGTGGGGTCGCCCATTCGTCCGACGAAGTTACGGTTGGTGGTGGCTACCGCCCGCTCCCCCGCCGCAAGGATACCCATGTGTCCGCCCAAGCACGGCCCGCACGTGGGCGTTGAGACCGCCGCGCCGGCATCGAGAAAGACGTCGAAAAGCCCCTCGTGCATCGCATCGCGGTAGACCTGCTGTGTCGCCGGTATCACGATCAGGCGCACACGGTCGGACACCTTTCGTCCGCGCAGGACCTCGGCGGCGATGCGCATGTCCTCCAGGCGGCCGTTCGTGCACGAACCGATCACGACCTGGTCGACCTCGATGTCGCGTGATTCCTCGGCAGTTCGCGTGTTGCTGGGCAGGTGCGGGAAGGCCACGGTGGGCTTGATGGCCGATGCGTCGATCTCGTAGGTGTGTGCATACCCGGCGTCCGGGTCGGAGTGGTACTCGATCCACTCGCGCTCGGCCCGACCTGCGACGTACTCTCGCGTCACGTCGTCCACGGCTATGATGCCGGACTTGCCGCCCGCTTCGATCGCCATGTTCGTGATAGTCATGCGCCCGTCCATGTCGAGCGCGGCGATCGTGTCGCCGGTGAACTCCATTGCCTGGTAGAGCGCCCCGTCTACACCGATCATGCCGATGATGTGCAGAATGACGTCCTTGGCACTCACCCACGGCCTGAGCTCACCGTTCACATCGAACTTGAGCGACGCCGGCACCTTGAACCACGCTTGGCCGGTGGCCATGCCCGCGGCCGCGTCGGTGGAGCCCACACCGGTCGCGAACGCGCCCAGCGCCCCGTACGTGCAGGTGTGCGAGTCTGCGCCGATGATCACGTCCCCGGGCACAACGACGCCCTGCTCGGGCAGCAGCGCGTGCTCCACGCCCATGCACCCGATCTCGTAGTAGTGCGAGATCGATTGCTCGCGCGCGAACTCGCGCACCATCTTGGCCTGCTCGGCGCTCTTGATGTCCTTGTTGGGCGTGTAGTGGTCGGGCACCAGGGCAATGCGCTCAGGGTCCCACACGCCGTCCACGCCGATCTTGCGGAACTCCTTGATGGCGATGGGTGCCGTCACGTCGTTCGCGAGCACTATGTCCAGTGCGCATTCTATGAGCTGGCCGGGTACGACATCGGCAACATCCGCGTGGGCGGCAAGTATCTTCTCGGTGATGGTCATCGGGCGGGGCATTGAAACGCTCCTCTTCGTCTATCGTTCATGGTCCGTGCATTCTAGGCCACACGCGGCAAATCTACGAGTCACGGGAGTCCCGGGACACCTGCCGCGGCGGCGACCGCTCGCTCCGTGATGTCGCCGGCCGCGATGGCCGCAACCGCCTCGGCGTGGCGGTCGAACTCCTCGGCCAGTCGGGCGGTGGTCCGCGCTTCGCTAGCGAGCGCCGCATCGTCCGCGTACAGACTTGTGCGTGCCTGAAGGGCCGCCAGCCAGGCAAGTCCTACGTAGTCGTTCGGGTTGCGGTCCAAGTGCCGCTGGAAACGCACCGCTGCGTCCTCGTACACTTCCAGGACCTCTACTGCGGGGTCGCCCATCCCGATGGCTGTCTCGACGCGGGCGGCATACGCCTCGGCGGCACCGCGGGAGTATTTGACGGACAGCGGGTTCAGCGCCAGCGCCCGCTCGGCAAGAGGTGCGGCATCCTCGTCCAGGGCACCGCGCAGAGCCTTCCTCGACCTGAGGTACGTCGCGTCGGCCGTTAGGAGTGCTGCCGACGCAAGAAGCGCCGCGACCGTGACCATCGCGGCAGCACCAGCCGTGACTCGTGCAACCGTTCCGGGTACGACGGCATCCTTCGCGAACGGTGACGCGACGACGCCGAATAACACCCAGAACGGCACCGCCGATCCCGGGACCGCCACGTTGAACAACATGTGGACGATGAAGCCCGCACATCCCAGCCATGCGCCGATCATCACGATCTCGTCCGCACGGACATCGGCCCCGCCCTTTCGGGCAAACGCGAGTCGCCGCGTCCGCCACAGCCCCAGGCCGAGGACCAACGTGATGAGTAGCGATCCGACCGCACCCAACGTCGCGGCGTACTGGACCGGCCACGAGTGCGCGTTGTTGAGGGTGGTCCGTTCGTCAAATGTCACTGCATACTCGTCGGTACGATGCATGCGGAACGCCGGCAGGAAAGCGTCCGGACCGTAGCCGAAGAGCGGCCGCTCCAAGAACGCCGAGAAGGCGATGGGTGCGGCCAGCAGACGCTCGTTGATGCTCCCCTTTTCCGAGATCGCGTCCGCGACGCGATCGACAACGTTGAGATTGCGGGGGCCTACCAGCGAGGAAACGACCAGCAGGCCGGTCACCGTCAGGCTTAGGACCACGATGAGGCGAGTAGTCGAGCCAGCCCGTCGCCCACGCGACTGCCACCAGACGAACCCGGTCAGGAAGAGTTGCGCCAGGAGCGCGATCCACGCGCCTCGGGTGAACGTCAGGAAGAGCGCGGCCAGTGTTACGACACAGGCCGCTATCCAGCCGACCCGCGCCGGAGTCGACACCTCCCTGCCCGCGATCGCCACCTGGAGCGGAAGTGCGAGCACCAGAAGTCCGGCCAGGAAGTTCGGGTTGCCTGTCGTCGCGAACGCGCGCCCCGCTTCGAACCCGTACGCTTCGATCGAGTAGTTCGCAGGGTCGAGACCCGCATACTGGACGATGCCGTACACGCTCAACAGCCCCGCGGCCGCCGCGATTGCGGAAATGACCACTCGCGCGTCCCTTGACGACCTCACAACCTGCAGGGCCAGACCGTACAGCAACGCATACAGGGCAACCGTCACAGCTCCTTCCAGGCGCTCGGACTGGCCGAGGACAGCGAGGTTCCGGTGCGGCGACACCGTAGCCGACACGGCAGCCCAAACGGCCAGCGCACCGAGCAGCACCCATACGGCGTCCGCCCGCATCGGCTCACCCTCACGGGCCGCTCGCCAGAACCACGCCGTCCACGCGGCGCACGTGAGCACGAGCGTGATTGCGAGCCTCGGTAAGGCGATCGTGTCGTATGTCAGCGCACCTGAACCTATGCCGAGGCCGGACACGTTGGTGGTAGCCACCGCCACGAGCGCAACCATGATCGCGACGAGCCAAAGCGGTATTCGCCGCAGCGCGTCCATCAGATCTCGTCTGACATACGCGAGTTCCCAGCGACGAGCAGCCGGTTGAGCGCGTTCGTGTACGCCCGCGCGGAGGCCACGATGATGTCGCTGTGGGCTCCTCGGCCGGTAAAGACGCGGTCGTCGGCGCTGCGAACGCGGATGGTGACCTCGCCGAGCGCGTCTATGCCCCGTGTCACCGACTTCACCGAGAACTCCGTGAGGTCGTTCTCCACGTCGATCATGCGGTTGATGGCCCTGTAGACGGCATCGACCGGGCCGGTACCGTGGCTCGAATCGACGATGTGGTTCCCGTCCTGGTCCACGAGTTCCACGGTAGCCGTCGGGATGCCCGGTTCGCCGCACATCACGTGCAATGACTCCAGGTGATAGACCTCGCGAAGCGCGCGCTCCTGCTCGCCCACGAGCGCCTCCAGGTCCTCGTCGTAGACCTCCTTCTTCTTGTCAGCGAGCTCCAGGAAGGCCTCGTAGACCGGCTCGAACTCGGCATCGTCCAGCGCGAAGCCAAGCTCCTCCAAGCGGTGTCGCAGGGCGTGACGCCCACTGCGAGCCGTGAGCACGATGCTCGATCCGCCCACACCGACCTCGGCCGGGTCGATGATCTCGTAGGTGGTGCGCTCCTTGAGCACCCCGTCCTGGTGGATGCCGCTCGAGTGCGCGAACGCGTTCGCGCCCACGATAGCCTTGTTGGGCTGCACGTTGATGCCGGTGATGCTCGACACCAGTCGTGACGTGCGCATGATCTCGCGCGTGTTGATGCCTGTGTCCACGCCGAAGATGTCGCGGCGCTGGCGCAGCGCCATCACGACTTCTTCCATGGCGGTGTTGCCGGCCCGCTCGCCGAGACCGTTCACCGTGCACTCGATCTGGCGCGCGCCTGCGCGTACACCGGCAAGCGCGTTGGCCGTGGCCATCCCAAGGTCGTTGTGACAGTGCACCGAGACGGTGACGTCCTCGATGCCTTTCACGTGCTCCATGAGGCCGGCGATCAGCGCGCCGAAGTTCTCCGGATAGGCATAGCCGGTGGTGTCGGGGATGTTCACGACCGTCGCTCCGGCGGCAACGACCGCCTCGATCATCCGGTAGAGGAACTCCGGCTCCGCGCGCCCGGCGTCTTCGGCATAGAACTCGACGTCCTCCACGTACTCGCGGGCGAGCTTGACCGCGGCGATGCCCCGCTCGAGCGCCTCGTCACGCGAGATGCGCAGCTTGTCACGCAGGTGGGATTCGCTCACGCCTATCCCGGTGTGTATGCGAGGACGCGCTGCGTTCTTGAGGGCGTTCGCAGCCACCTCGATGTCGCCGGGTATCGCCCGCGAAAGCGCGCACACGACGCACGCGTCGCCTACCTCCGCACCGATGCGCGCGACGCTCTCGAAGTCGCCGGGGCTCGAGATCGGGAAGCCGGCCTCGATAATGTCGACGCCGAGCCGCACGAGCTGACGGGCTATCTCGAGCTTCTCCTCGGTGTTCATCGATGCGCCGGGCGATTGCTCGCCGTCGCGCAAGGTCGTATCGAATATGTAGACCCGGTCCGTACTCATCTCACTCACTCCCATCAGCAGCGGTACCGCCGTGCGTACTCACGTGCCGGTGGCCCTGCCCTCACGAGGGAGGACTCACCGGCCCCGTAAGTCGGGCACGGCGCAGCACCGCAGTGGTGTGCAGAATGGATGTGAACCGGTGGATCACAGCTCCACGCTCCAAGAGTCCTCGATCCCGGCCTCTTTGACGATCTCTTCGAGAACCTCCGGGGTGACGGGAGTGTCGACGTTGATGCCCATGAGCGCGTTGCCCGCGACCTTCTTGCGACCGACCTGCATCGAGGCGATGTTGGTCCCGTGCTTCCCGAGAATCGTCCCCACCTTGCCGATCATGCCGGGGCGGTCCTCGTACAGGAAGAACGACATGTACTTCGAGGGTTGCATGTCGAGATCGAAGCCGTACAGGGACACGAGGCGAGGTTCGTTCTTCTTGCCCACGAGTGTAACGCCGATCTCGACGGGCCCACTCGGGGAGTCCGCCTTCACCGCGACCAGCGCAACGTAGTCGTGCGTCTCGCTCCGCTTGGTCTCGGTGACCGTGATCCCGCGCTGCTCCGCCAGATAGTCCGCGTTCACGAAGTTCACCGACTCGGCACTCACAACGCTCAGCATTCCCTTGAGCACCGCGGTCGTGAGGATGCGCGTGTCGGTCTCGGCAAGCGTGCCGATGAACTTCACGTTCAGCGACTCCACGCCGCCACGAGCAACCTGAGGGACCATGGCCCCGAGCTTCTCGCACAGCTCGATGAAGGGTCCGACCTTCTCGAGCACCTCGGGAGCGACAGGGGCGATGTTCACCGCTGTCGGGACCATCTTGCCCAGCAGCCCCGCTGCGACGTATTCGGCGATCTGCTCGCCGGCACGGTCCTGCGCCTCAGCCGTGGAAGCGCCCAGGTGGGGCGTGAGGATCGCGTTGTCCAGCTCGACGAGCGGTGAGTCGGTACACGGCTCCAGTTCGTACACGTCGATACCCACAGAGGCCACCTTTCCGCTCCTGATAGCCTCGGCCAGCGCTTCTGTCTGGTAGATGCCACCGCGCGCCGTGTTCACAAGGCGCACGCCGTCCTTCATCATCGCGAACTCCTCGGGACCGAACATGCCGATGGTCTCCTTGGTCTTAGGCAGGTGCACGGTGATGAAGTCCGCCTCCGCCAGGATCCGCTCCAGGTCCTCCATGAGCTCGACACCCATGGCCTGCGCGCGGTCGGGCGTGGTGTAGGGGTCGTAGCCGATCAACCGCATACCAAAGCTCCGGGCGCGCTCGGCCACGAGCGAGCCTATCCGCCCGAGCCCGAAGATCGCGAGCGTCTTCTCGTAGAGTTCGGTGCCGGTGAACTTGGAGCGCTCCCACTTGCACTCTCGCATCGACGCGGCCGCCTGCGGGATGTTGCGCGCCTGCGCCAGCAGCAACGCCATGGTGTGCTCTGCGGCCGACACGATGTTCGACGTCGGCGCGTTACACACGATGATGCCGCGCTCGGTGGCGGCCTGGACGTCCACGTTGTCCACGCCCACTCCCGCGCGACCTATGATCTTCAGGTTCTCGCCCGCCTCGATGACCTCGCGTGTCGCGCGCGTGGCGCTTCGCACGATCAGGCCGTCGTACGCGGAGATCTCGTCGACCAGTTGCTCCGGGGACAGGTCGAGCTTCACATCGACCTCGAAGTCCTCTTTGAGTCGTTCGATGCCCGCCGGCGCGATCTTCTCCGCTACCAGTACCTTCATCGGCACTCCTACTCCCCCATGAACACGGCTTCGGCAGCCTTGATGCCGGCGCCGCGCTCGAATTCGTATCCCAACCGGGCAAGCGTCATCTCCAGGGCCGCCAGCGTGGTGATGATGTCGAACTCGCCGAAGTACCCCAGATGACCCACGCGGAATATCCTGCCCGCGTAGTCGTCCTGACCGCCGGCGATCGTGACGCCGTACGAATCCTTCATCATCTTCACGATCGCCTTGCCGTCGACGCCCTCGGGTACCCACACCGGGGTCACGGCCGAGCCGCGGCCCTCAGGCGGAGCGAAGAGCTTCAAACCCAGCGCGACGCATCCCTGGCGGGTGGCCTCGGCGAGCATCGCGTGGCGTGCGATGGTGTTCTCGAGGCCCTCTTCGCGAATCATGCCGAGCGCCTCATTCAGGCCGATGATCAGCGACACCGGCGGCGTGAACGGGGTCGTGTCCTTCTCGAGTGACTTCTTGTACCGGCCCCAGTCGAAGTAGAACTTCGGCAAGGTCGAACGCTCGTAGGCACGCCAGGCCTTCTTCGAGACGCTCAGCGCGGCCAGACCGGGCGGCAGCATGAGGCCCTTCTGCGAGCCGGTCATCACAACGTCGAGGCCCCACTCGTCCGTCTTGCACTCGACCGCGCCGATACCGGTGATCGAGTCAACGATCAGCACGCAGTCGGGATGCGACGCGGTGATCTCGGCGACGGCCTTCACGTCGTTGAGCACGCCGGACGAAGTCTCCGACTGCGTGACGATCACGCCGCGAGCGTCGTGGTGCTCGTGGAGTGCCTTGGCGATGTCGGCGGGCCTGACAGTCTCGGTCCACTCGTACGCGAGATCGACCACCTCGAGACCGTACACTTCGCAAAGCTGCTTCATGCGGTCGCCGAACTTGCCGTTGCGCGTGACGATGACCGTGTCACCGGGGCAGAAGCAGTTGCCGATCGACGACTCCATGACGCCGGTGCCTGAGCAGGCCATGATCAGCACGTCGTTCTCGGTCTGGAACACGTACTTCAGACCCTCCACGGCATCCATGAGAGTGGCCGAGAAGTCCCGCGTGCGGTGGTGGATCATCGGCCGGGCTTGGGCGAGCAAGACCTCGGCCGGTACCGGGGTCGGTCCCGGGGTCATCAGGTAGCGCTTCTTCATCGCATGTTCTCCCGATCTCGTTTGCCATCGTGCCGCGGTCTTGGGAGCCGGCACTCGTCCATCCCCATCCCGCACCGGCGCTTGAGCTGCACGCAGTGTCAGCTCGAAGCGCCGGGTAGCGCGACTGCCCGAGCTTCGCTCGGGTCAGCGCGCTACTTCTTTATCCACGCGAACATGTTGCGGAGCTCGCCGCCGACGTCCTCTATCATGTGCTCCGCCGTGATGCGCCGCATCGCCTTGAAATGCGGAGACCCGGCCTTGTTCTCGGATATCCAGTTGCGAGCGAACTCGCCGTTCTGGATCTCCCACAGCACCTGAGCCATCGTCTCTCGCGTCTCGTCGGTCACCACACGCGGACCGGTCACGTACGCGCCGTACTCCGCAGTGTTGCTGATCGAGTCGAACATCTTGGCCATGCCGCCCTCGTACATGAGATCGACGATCAGCTTGACCTCATGCATGCACTCGAAATATGCGATTTCGGGCTGGTAGCCGGCCTCGACGAGTGTCTCGAACGCCGACTGCACGAGTTGTGTGAGGCCGCCGCACAGCACGACCTGCTCGCCGAAGAGGTCGGTCTCGGTCTCCTCGGCAAAGGTGGTTTCGATGACACCGGCGCGCGCGCCACCGATGCCGGCAGCCCAGGAAAGCGCGATGTCGCGCGCCTGACCGGTTGCGTCTTGCTGGATCGCGATCAGACACGGGACGCCGGAGCCCTCGGTGAAAAGGCGCCGGACCAGGTGCCCCGGGCCTTTGGGAGCGATCATGATGACGTCGACGTCCTCGGGGGGCTCGATCTGGTTGAAGTGGATGTTGAACCCGTGCGCGAAGGCGAGCGCCTTGCCCGCGGTCATGGATTCGTGGATCTCACTGTAGTAGATGTGCCCCTGCAGCTCGTCGGGGGCGAGGATCATCACGATGTCGGCCTCGGCTGCCGCCTCGCGGACCGTCGTGACCTTCAGTCCGTCCTCCTTGACCTTGTCCCAGGTCTTGGAGCCGGCGCGGAGCCCGACACGGACGTCGCACCCTGAGTCGTGCAGGTTCAGCGCGTGCGCGTGGCCCTGCGAGCCGTACCCGATGACCGCTATCTTGCGGTCTCTCACGAGCGATATGTCGGCGTCGCTCTCGTAGTAGATGGTCGCCATAGCCTACTCCTCCTAGCTTTCTCTCGAGCCCCTCGCGAGGGCGATCTTCCCGGTGCGCACCAGTTCCTTGATGCCGTACGCTCTCAAGAGGTCCTCCATGGCCGAGAGCTTGTCGGAAGAACCTGTCGCCTCGATGGTGAGGCTGTTCTTGCCGACATCGACGATCTTCGCCCTGAAGACGTTTGCGACTTCGATCACCTCGTGCCTGCGTTCCGGCGGTGCGTTGACCTTGAACAACACGAGTTCGCGGTCGATGCGCTCGGACTCCTCCAGGTCCTGGATCTTGATCACGTTCACCAGCTTGTGGAGCTGCTTGGTGATCTGCTCCAGAGGAGTGTCGGCCGCGCTCACCACGAGCGTGATGCGCGACTGCGTGGGGTCTTCGGTCACGCCCACGGCGAGCGAGTCGATGTTGAATCCTCGGCGTGCGAACAGTGACGTCACACGTGTGAGCACGCCCGGCTTGTTCTCGACGAGAACGGACAGTGTGTGTTGCATCACTCCCACACCTCCACCAGGAGCTCGTCGTCGAGCATCTCGGAGACCGGTCCTCCGGGGATGCCGCCGAGCATCTCGTCGATCGACCCACCGGGGGCCACCATCGGGAACACGCACTCCTCGCGAGCCACACGGAAGTCGACCAGCGCGGGTCCGTCGTGGTCGAACGCGCGGGTGAGCGCGTCGTCAACGTGTTCGGACTGCTCGACCCGGATGCCGAGCCAGTCATACGCCTCGGCGAGCTTGAGAAAGTCCGGGACCTGCTGTGAGAGCACCGTCTCGCTATAGCGCTTGCCGTAGAACAGCTCCTGCCACTGACGCACCATGCCCAGGTAGCCGTTGTTCAAGAGGAGCACCTTGACCGGGAGCATATTGACGGAGCACGTGGCCATCTCCTGACTGTTCATCTGTATGGACCCGTCTCCGGCGATGTCGACCACAAGCGCGTCAGGCCGGCCTGCCTGGGCACCCATCGCTGCGGGAAGTCCGTAGCCCATTGTCCCCAGACCGCCTGAAGAGACCCACGTCCTGGGCTTGCGCACGTGGTAGAACTGGCACGCCCACATCTGGTTCTGGCCGACCTCCGTGGCCACGATGGTCTCGCGGCCCTTGGTCAGCTCGTCCACACGCTGGACGACGTACTGCGGATATAGGACGTCCTCCTCGCGGCCGTAATGCAGCGGGAAACGGTTTCGCCAGTCGTCGATCGCGCGCATCCACGCGTCGGTGCGCGGTTCGGCGGCGGCCTTTCGCAGTTCGGCGACAAGGCCTGCCAAGACGTGCTTGGCGTCGCCGACAATGGGCACGTCAACCATCTTGTTCTTGCCGATCTCGGCAGGGTCGATGTCGACGTGGATGACCTTGGCCTTGCTCGCAAAGGTCTGGAGCTTGCCCGTCACGCGGTCGTCGAAGCGGGTGCCGATCGAGATCAGCAGGTCGGTCTCGGTCATCGCGTAGTTCGTGTACTTGGCGCCGTGCATGCCGGGCATGCCGATCCACAGATGGTGGTCTTCCGGGAACGCTCCCTTACCCATCATCGTCGTAGTGACCGGGACCTGCATGAGCTCTGCGAGCTCCTTGAGCTCCTCGGCGGCCCCGGACCAGATGACTCCGCCTCCTATGTAGAGCAGCGGCTTCCGCGACTTGGCGATCATCGCCGCCGCCTGCTTGATCTGCTTGGCGTGACCGCGGTACGTGGGCTTGTACCCCGGGAGGTTGCAGGCGGCAGGGTACTCGAACTCGAGTTCGCCCTTGCTCACGTCCACCGGCACGTCCACCAGCACAGGCCCCGGACGGCCGGTCGTGGCTATGTGGAAGGCCTCTTTGATGACCTCCGGTAGCTCAGCGGGGTCTTTGACCAGGTAGTTGTGCTTGGTGATCGGCATCGTGATGCCGGTGATGTCGGATTCCTGGAACGCATCGGTTCCGATCACGTGCGTGGCCACCTGGCCGGTGAACACCACGAGCGGCACCGAGTCCATGTATGCGTTCGCGATGCCTGTGACGGTGTTCGTCGCCCCGGGCCCGCTCGTGACGAGCACGACGCCGGGCTTGCCGGTGACTCGCGCGTAGCCGTCGGCGGCATGTACCGCGCCCTGCTCGTGACGGGTGAGGATGTGGCGGATCCTGTCGCTCGCCTCGTAGAGGGCGTCGTAGATCGGCAGGACCACGCCGCCCGGGTAGCCGAACATCAAGTCGACTCCCTCGGCTTCGAGTCCGCGGACGAGCGCGTCCGCGCCTGTGATGATCTCGCTCATGACAGCACCGCTCCCTTGTCAGCGCTGGAGACGAACCGCGCGTATCGGGCCATGTAGCCCGCAGTGATGCGCGGCTCCGGTCGCGTCCAGCGACGGCGCCGATCGGCCAGCCTCTCTTCGGTCACGGCCAGCGTGATCGTGCCGTCGTCGATGTCGATGGTGATGTCGTCGCCTTCCTCGACGAGCCCTATCGGCCCGCCCGCGGCAGCCTCGGGACTCACGTGCCCCACCGCAGGACCCTTGGTGGCGCCCGAGAAGCGACCGTCGGTGATCAGCGCTACGCTGCTCGAAAGCCCCATGCCGCTGATCGCGGAGGTCGGAGTCAGCATCTCGCGCATCCCCGGCCCGCCTTGCGGACCTTCGTAGCGGATCACGAGGACATCACCAGCTTCGATCTTCCCGCCGAAGATCGCCTCCACGGCCTCCTCCTCCGAGTCGAAGACCCGGGCCGGGCCGGTATGCCGACGCATCTCGGCGGGCACCGCGGACTGCTTGACGACGCAGCCGTCAGGCGCCAGGTTCCCCCGGAGCACCCTCAGGCCGCCCTCCTCGTAGTACGGGTCCTCGACCGGACGGATGACCCGGCCGTCCGCTCCCGGCGCGCGGTCGGCGAGTTCGCCCGTGGTGCGCCCGTCCACGGTAGAGGTGTCGCGCGCGATCAGACCCTTCTTGTCGAGCTCCTTGAAGATCGAGGCAACGCCGCCGGCCCAGTACAGGTCCTCCATGTGGTACTCGCTGGCCGGCGAGATGCGACACAAGTTCGGAGTCGCCGAGGAGACCGCCTGCCAGTCGTCGAGTGTGAGCGGAGCGCCCGCCTCGTACGCGATGGCGGTGAGGTGCAGGACCGTGTTGCTCGAACCGCCGAACGCCATATCGAGCGTCATCGCGTTACGGATGGCGTCCGGCGTCATGATTCCACGCGCGGTGACGCCCTCCTCCAACAGCTCCATCACGCGCTGGCCGGCACGCTTGGCGAGGCGGATGCGTTCCGAATACACGGCTGGAATGGTGCCGTTGCCCGGCAGTCCCATGCCGATCGCCTCGGTAAGGCAGTTCATCGAATTGGCGGTGAATAGTCCCGCGCACGACCCGCATGTCGGACACGCAGCGTTCTCGAGTTCGCACAGCTCGTCCTCGGACATCTCGCCTGCCTTGACCTTGCCGACCGCAGTAAACACTGTATCCAGGTCGACGTCGGCGCCGCCGTACTTGCCGGCGAGCATCGGCCCACCGCTCACGACGACCGTGGGGATGTCGAGCCGAGCCGCCGCCATGAGCATGCCTGGGATGATCTTGTCGCAGTTCGGGATCATGACCATCGCGTCGAACGCGTGTGCCTGGACGGTGAGCTCAACGCTGTCCGCGATGACTTCGCGGGACGCGAGCGAATAGCGCATGCCCTCGTGATTCATGGCGATGCCGTCGCACACGCCGATGGTGGCGAACTCCATCGGGGTCCCGCCTGCCATGTAGACCCCGGCCTTCACCGCGTCGGCGATCTTGTCCAGCATCAGGTGTCCGGGGATGACATCGTTGACGGAGTTGACGATGGCTACGAGCGGACGGGATATCTCCGCGTCCGTGAGCCCGTCGGCCTTGAGCAGGCTCCGATGAGGGGCCTTGGCCGCCCCGGTCTTCATACGCTCGCTCTTCAGCTGCATCGTCCACCTTCCCTTCAGGTGCACCGCCGCCGCACGAGCGAGCGATTCCGCCAGACCGAGTCCGGCGCGCGAGGTGTCCGGATATGCGAAACCGCGGGCGCACGCTCGCGCCCGCGCCGGGACGAGAGTATGCGACTCCCGCGGTACCACCCCGCTTGACCCCACGGTCTCATCGGCCGATCGGCTACGACGATAACGCGAGGTCCACTCGTACGGCAGATAACGGATGCCACCGACCCGGCCTACTCGCCACGGCTCCTTGCGAAGATCGTTCGCACTGTGCAGGCATCCGCGGCTTTACTCCGGGTGGCTCGGGGGACAGTTTCGAGACGTCCCGCGCCGGGCTTCCACCATGACCCGGCTCTCTGAGGCTGGGATTGGCCTCTACTTCTCCCCGTCAGCGCCTGTTCGGATTCAGTTGTAGGTCGGGAGTATACCCCTGGCACGCAGCCGCTACAACCGCTCACACCGACAGGGAATGCCGAGGACAACGCCGCAGTCACCCGCGCCGCCCGGCAGCGGCGGCTACAGCCCCGCGCCCGCCACTACTTCGGTGCGGCCGGTGCCGTCCGTGACCGCGCTCAGAAGCGATGTCGCTTCGCCCTGGAACGCGTTTCCCTCGATGAAGAAGACGCGCGTGCTGTCCGTGCTCCAGCACAGCGGATACGTGTCGCGGCGCACTGAAAGCTCCACGGGGTCGTCGTCCGGGAGCGTGAGGACGTATGCGCGGGAGAACCCATCATCCCCCTGCGCGGCGTACGCGACCTTCTGCCCGTCAGGCGACACCGAGATCGATGCGTAGATCACAGGCCTTCCACGCCGAGGAGGTCTCACGAGTTCGCGCGACGCCGAGCCGTCGGGCGCGGCTGTCATGAGACGCAACGTGTCTGGGTCTCCTCGGCCGGTCGCATAGATCAAGCCGTCACCGCCCCATACGACTTCGTTGGTCTTGATGCCCACTCCCCCGGCATCGGTGCCGTCGATGTCGGCCACGACAACGGTGCCCGCCTCTCCGGGGGCGCTGTGGGCTATGAACGCTATGCGCTTGCCGTCGCGCGAGATCCTGGGAGTGTGTCCCGCGCCGATCGTCGCCCTCGGATCACTCTTGGGCCCGACCACCCGCACCTCGGGCGCCGCTCCCGCCAACCCCGTGTACGCCAGCGCCGATGAGTCCGGCGACCAGCATGGCGGGATGTTCTCGGCGGGCCCGACGTCCGAGTCGTCACCGGATGCCACGTCCACCAGATGCAGTCGCTTCGCCGCTCCGTCTATGTAGGCGAGCGTCTTGGCGTCGGGCGACAGAGCGAACGAGCCTCGCGCCGAGTCAGCCAGTCTGCGAGCCGCCGTGCCGTCCTCGCGTGAGACCCACAGCGCGTCTTCCAGCCGATAGGCGACGAACGGCTCGGGTGGAGCTACCGCGCCGGCGGGACCGCGGTCGCTGTCGCTGGAGCCGGAGGAGTCGCCGTCGGTGCCTGTGCCAGACCCGCCGTTGGTGTCCCGCGAGTCGTCCGATTCCGCATCGGCGTCCTTCGAATCCCCTCCGGATCCGGCACCCGGCGTACTCGTATCGGAATCGTCCGGTGAATCCGTCAACTCGTCCAGACCGCCGATGATGTCCACGTCACCGTTCGAGGGCCTGTTCAGCGCATACGCAGCCGCCAGCCCGATAACGACCACGAGAGCGGCCGCTACGGCGCCCCACGCGAACGGGTGCTCCCGCAGGCGTTCGCCGAACGACTTCGGCACCTCGAGCGTCTCGGGCTCCTGCCCCTCGCCGAAGATGTCGTCGCCGCTTGTGGGCTTGCCGTTCACGTCGCCTCCCGTACCGGACTCACGCACCGCCAAGCTATAGATGCTCGATGAGCGCGTCTGCGTACGACTGCGTGCCGACGGCCCCGTCGGTGCTGCCGAACCGTGTCCTGCGGATATCGTAGGTCACGCGCTCGCCGGCGGCCAACACCGTGCGCACCGCCCGCAGTACGCGCTCGCCGGCCTCGCGCTCTCCCAGGTGGTTCAGCATGAGCACGGAGGACAGTATCTCGGCGGTCGGGTTCGCCATGTCCTTGCCCGTGTACTTGGGCGCTGAGCCGTGGACCGGCTCGAAGACCGCGCACTCGTCACCGATGTTCGCGCCTGGCGCCATCCCGAGCCCACCGATCAACCCCGCGCACAGGTCGCTCACGATATCGCCGTACAGATTCGGCAGCGCGAGCACGTCCCACCACTCGGGGTGGAGCACGAGCTGCATGCACGTGGCGTCCACGATGTAGTCCTCGAACTCGATGCCGGAGTCCGCGTATTCCTCGGCGACCTCACGCGCGACCTTCAGGAACAGCCCGTCGGAGTGCTTGAGGATGTTCGCCTTGTGTACCGCAGTGACCTTCTTTCGCCCGTTCGCGATGGCGTAGTCGAAGGCGAACTTCACTATCCGCCGAGAGCCGGTGACCGATATCGGCTTGAGAGAGATGCCCGAGTCCGGGCGAATGGTGCCCGCGCCCTTGTCCTCCACCCACTGGATGAGCTCGGCCGCATCCGCAGTGCCCTGCTCGAACTCGATGCCTGCGTACAGGTCCTCGGTATTCTCCCGGCAGATCACCAGGTCGACGTTGTCGTAGCGCGCGCCCGTCCCCTCGATCGAGAATGCAGGCCGAAGATTCGTGTACAGGTCGAGCGCCTTTCGGAGCGCGACGTTCACGCTGCGGAAACCCGTGCCCACCGGCGTGGTGATCGGGCCTTTGATGGCGACCTTGTTCTTGCGGATCGACTCGATCACGTGATCGGGCAGCGGGGTACCGTACTTGTCCATGACGTCGGCGCCGGCCTCGACGACGTCCCACTCGATGTCCACGCCTGTCGCCTCTACGACCCGGCGCATCGCGCTCGTGATCTCGGGGCCGATACCGTCGCCGGGGATGAGAGTCACCAGGTGCTTCGCCACGTCGATTCGATCCTCTCGCGCTCGTGGACGGCTTGTGTGCACAGCCCGTCCGCGGACTTCGTCTGCCTTGCATGCATCTGTCGTGGTCGGTTCCCACCCGGTACTCCCACCGGGTTCGGGCCCCAGCGGACTACGAGCGCTTCCGCCTCTTGGGCGCGCAATCGACGATGCGCTTGGCTCGCCGCCCGACCAATCCCTTGCTGTGGTCGGCGTCGAAGGCCATCGTCTCCGCAGCCGCCGCCTTCACCGCGCCCGACGCGTTGCCGGACACAAGACGGATCACGCCTGAGAGCATCTGCGGGAACTCCGGGTCGCCGTGGTACACACGGATCGCCTCGTCGAGCAGCGGCCAGACCTTCTCGCTACGCCGTTCCGTGGTCGCGCCATACGCCGCGAGCATCCTGAAGGCCGCTAGACGTACCACGCCCGACTCGGCGTCGTGCAGAGCGGCCTGCGCAGGAGTGAGCGCCTTGTCGACCACACGCGCGTCGACCGCCACCATCTTCTCCAGGGCGCCCATGATCTCCCAACGAGTCTGGGCTTCCGGCTTCTCGAGTGCGTCGGCCATCTCCTCGGCATGGTCCTTGAGGACATCGGGTGTGTGCACAGCGATGTGGTGGACCGCCTTGGCCGCCAACACACGCTGCCCGCGGTCCTCGCCGGAGAGGATGTCGAACAGTTGCGCGCGCACCTTCTTGTTCCGTGCGGCGCGCTCGGCGATCTCCTCTTTCGTGCCAACCAGCCTGCCGTCGACGATGACTTCCTGAACCGCGCTCATGTGGCAAACCCGCCTCTACAGGTTGAATCCACCGTGCTTCCTGAAGTGCTCGACCAAACCACCATCTGCCAGGAGCTGCTCCATGACCGGAGGCAGCGGCGTAAACGGTATGTCCGTACCCTTCGTGATGTTGCGTACCCGCCCTGCCTGGAGATCCACCGCGAGCTCGTCCCCGTCGTCGATCAGGTCGGTGTCGCACTCGACCACCGGAAGGCCGGTGTTGATCGCGTTGCGGAAGAAGATGCGCGCGAAACTCTTCGCGAGCACCGCTTTGGTGTTGCTGTGAATGAGCACCAGCGGCGCCTGCTCGCGACTCGACCCCATGCCGAAGTTCTTGCCGGCGACCAGGAAGCCGCCCTCGGGCTTGACCTTCTCGTAGTACCGTGGGTCGAGGTCCTCCATCGCATGGACGGCCATCGCCTCCATGTCGGTGGACTTGAACTTGTACTTGCCGCTGATGATGTAGTCGGTGTTGATGTCGTCGCCGTACTTGAACGCTTTCGCGGTCAGCTCCATGTCGTGTGCTCTCCCCTGGTCTCCTCGGCCATCCTACTCGAAGTACTGCCGAGGGTCTGTGATCTCGCCCGCGATCACGGACGCGGCCACAGTCGCCGTACTGCCGAGGTAGATGAACGCGTTGCTGTTGCCCATGCGGCCCTTGAAGTTGCGGTTGGCTGTCGAGATGACGTTCTCGCCGTCGGACGGCACGCCGTTGTGCGTGCCGACGCACGGACCGCAACCGGGGGTGACCACCGCGGCGCCGGCTTTCACGAGTGTCTGGATGTAGCCGGCGTCCATCGCGTCGAGGTAGATCTGCCGCGAGGCCGGCGCCACCACGAGGCGCGCTTCGGGGTGGACGCAGCGGCCGTCGAGAATGCCCGCGGCGATTGCGAGGTCCTCGAGGCGCCCGTTCGTGCACGTGCCGATATAACCCTGCTGCACCGGCGTGCCTGCGACCTCTTCGATCGGCGCGACGTTGTCCACCGCGTGCGGCTTGGCGATCTGCGGGCCGATCTGGGAAGCGTCGATCTTGAGCTCGGCGGCATACGTGGCGTCTGGGTCCGGCGAGACCGGCTGCGGGGCCCGTTCGCCTCGGCCCTCGTACCAGGCGAGAGTCTTCTCGTCGGCCTCCATGAGACCGGCCTTCGCGCCGACCTCGATAGCCATATTGGAGATCGTCATCCGGGCCTCGACCGACAACGCCTCGATGACCGGACCGTGGAATTCGAGCGCCATGTAGGTGGCCCCGTCCACGCCGATCTGGCCCGCGAGATACAAGATGAGGTCCTTGCTGAACACGCCCGGCTGCAGCTCGCCGTCATACGTGACCCTCATGGTCTCGGGAACCTTGAACCACAGCTTGCCTGCCGCCATCGCTGCGGCGCCGTCGGTCGAGCCCACGCCGGTGGAGAACACGTTGACCGCCCCGTACGTGCAGGTGTGCGAGTCGCAGCCCACCATCAGGTCGCCGGGGACCACGTGCCCTTGCTCGGGGATGAGCTGGTGGCACACGCCCGCGCCCACGTCGTAGACGGTGCACCCTGTCTTCTTGCCGAACTCGCGCATCTGCGTGTGCAGCGCGCTCACGCCCTCGATGGGGCTCGGCGACGAGTGGTCCATCACGAGAGCGACCTTGCCTGGGTCGAACACCGCTTCCACGCCCATGTTCTCGAGCGCGCGTATTGCCAGCGGCGACGTCCCGTCCTGACCCATCACGTAGTCCACCTCGGCGACGACGATGTCGCCGGCACGCGCGTCTTCCCCCGAATGTGCCGAGAAGATCTTCTCGGCGATGGTCTTTCCGGCTATCGGAATCACCCTGCCCCACCGTCGATGGAGGCCTCTTCGGCCTTCTTGTTCACGTAGTCGTTGTAGACGTAGAGGAGTTCCTTGTCGAAGAGACTGCGCTTGAGCTCGATGGCCAGAGACCGGACCATCGGAAGCAGCTCCGTCGCCTGTTCCTTCGTCAGTTCTATCCCATATTCGCCGAACTTCATCTCGAGCGCCTTGGAGCCGGAATGCTTGCCGATCACGATCTGGCGCTCGAGACCGACCTCGCCGGGCGCGAACACCTCATACGTCTTGGGGTTCTTGATCACCCCGTCTGCGTGTATGCCGCTCTCGTGCGCGAACATGTTGGTGCCGATGACCGACTTCCACGCGGGGATGCGACGCCCGGCGGCGGCCATGACGTACTCGCCGATCTCGCGGAACCGCGTGGTGTCGACGTCGATCTCGACGCCCTCGATGTACTTCAGCGCCATCACGACCTCCTCGAGCGCAGCGTTGCCGGCGCGCTCGCCCAGGCCAGCGACGGTCACGTTCACCCAGTTCGCTCCGGCCCTGATGCCCGCCATCGCGTTGGCGACGGCCATACCGAAGTCGTTGTGGGTGTGCATCTCGATCTCGAGACCGGTGCTTTCCGCAAGCGTCTTGATCGCCTCGTAGCAGCGGAACGGTTCCATGAGGCCGATGGTGTCACAGAACCTGATGCGGTCCGCGCCCTCCGCCTTGGCGGCTTGCGCGTACTCGATCAGGAACGCCATCTCCGTGCGCGAGGCGTCCTCGGCATTGACCGAGACGTACACGCCGCGCTCCTTCGCGAACGCGACCGCTTTGCGCATCGAGTCGAGCACCCACGCGCGGTCCTTCATCAGCTTCGTCTTGATGTGTATGTCCGAGGTCGCCAGCGAGATCGCCACCGCGTCCACGCCGCATTCGACCGACGTCTTGATATCGGCGATGTTGGCGCGGTTCCACGCGAGCACGGAAGCGTTCAAGCCCAGGTGCGCGATCTGCTCTATCGTATCGCGCTCGTCACCGCCCATCGCAGGGATGCCGACCTCGATCTGGTGCACGCCGATCTCGTCGAGCAGCTTCGCGATGCGGATCTTCTCCTGGTTGGCGAAGACCACACCGGCGGTCTGTTCGCCGTCCCGGAGGGTGGTGTCGTCGAGCATGATCGGCTTGTCGCCAAGGCGGCTTTCGAACGGGACTTCGTAGGCCTTGGTGTGGTCCACACTTCCTCCTCGCAGTGCGCGGATTACCGGCTCCCCGGAGCGGTCGTGGTACGGGCGGCGGCGCGAAGAATGGCCGCTTGGGGGCTTGGACGCAGACAGGTATTGTACGACAGCAGGGCATCGGCTCCAAGTGGGGAACCAAGAGACCAGGAGGGATGCCAGTGGATGTGCTCGTGCCGTATTCTCACGAGATCGCCTTGTACGACTTGGGTAAGCAGCACCCGCTGAAGCCGGAGCGGTTCACGCTTGCCGTCGAACTCATGGAGGCGTACGGGATCCTCTCCCGGGAACCGCAAGAGCCTGCCGAAGACTCGCCGCCCGTCGCAGCCTCGGATGCCGGCGGACCAGCCGTTGCTCGCGTGGTGGAGCCCGACCGGATCACCCGGGACGACCTCGAACTCGTACATGACCCCGAGTACGTGGACACGGTGATGCGCGCCTCGAGCGACCCGTCGCACTTCGTGCCTCAGCGCGGTCTCGGCCCGGGGGACACACCTGCGGTTGCCGGTATCCACGATGCATCTCTGCTCGTGTGCGGCGCGACCGCGCGCGCCGTGCGTTCCGTGCTCGAGGGCGAGGCGCTCCGCACGTTCTCGGTGGCGGGAGGACTTCACCATGCCCATAGGGACCGAGCCGCGGGGTTCTGTGTCTACAACGACCCTGCCGTCGCGATCTCGATCGCGCGGCGCGCCTGGTCCGACCTCAAGATCATGTACGTGGACATCGACGCCCACCACGGCGACGGAGTCGAAGAGGCGTTCTGGAACGACCCGCACGTGCTCACGGTGTCCGTACACGAATCGGGCAGGTACCTCTTCCCGGGCACGGGGCGCGTCGAGGACACCGGGGGGCCGGATGCTCCCGGATCGGCGCTGAACGTTCCCCTGCCCCCGTACGCCGACGACGCATGCTACGGGCTGGTGATGAGAGAGGTCGTCGAGCATGCGGCACGGACCTTCGGCCCGCACATCATCGTCGCCCAGTGCGGTGCCGACGCTCATCGCGATGACCCGCTCACGCATCTCGGCCTCACGCTGGAGGGATACCGCTCCCTCGCCCGCTCCCTGGTGGGGCTGTCCGCCGAGGTGTGCGAAGGGCGCCTGGCGTGCATGGGTGGCGGCGGGTACGGGACCTACTCGGTGGTCCCGCGCGCCTGGACGATCCTCCTGAGCGAGCTGCTCGAAACGGAGCTGCCCCAGGAATTGCCGGAGTCGTGGCGCGAGGCGTCGCGCAGGGCGTCCGGCTCTCGAGCCCCCGAGACGCTCACGGGAGAGCGGCGCTGGTCACCGCCGGTCGCGGGCGACATGCTGCTCGAGGAGACGCGGAACGTAGTGCGTCGTCTGCGTCACGAGTCTCCGCTCTTCGCCGACTGACGGAGGCCGGCCAGCCCTCCTCGGCGGACCCATGCGTGGGTGAACTCGGCGCCGAACAGCACGACCTGCATCGTGTAGTACGCCCACACGACGAAAGCCACGAAACCCGAAGCCGCTCCGTAGGCGGTGATGAGACTGCTGGACCCGAGATAGAGGCCCAGGGCCGCCTGGCCTACCCCATACAGGACCGCAGTGAACAGTGCGCCCGGGAGCACGTCTCGGAACCGGTTGCGGTTCGCGGGCAGGTAGGCGAAGGCCAGCCCGAACAGCAGGGTGATGGCCAACAGATAGACCCACGGTCCCACTCCGAGGAAGGTGCTCAGGGGCGCAGGCACGGTGAAGCTGACGTCGATAGCCGACTCGAGTTCTGCGAGCGCCGTCTGGACGCCCGTGTAAGCCAAGTTCGCCGCGAGCACGACCACGAGCAGCACCACGAGGGCCGCAAGCGACAACGCTTTCTGGAAGGCGAACGCCTTCCACCACTCGAGCTCCTCGCGCTCGCCGCCGAAGACGGCGTCCATCGACGCTATGAACCTGCCGAGGAACCCGGACGCCCCCCACAACACCAGGCCGGCGGCGACAATGGTGCCGTACCCGCCCACCATCTGCTGGTAGTTCTCGACGATGGGGGCAAGGGTACGCGTCGCCTCGAGACTGCCGCCCGGAGTGATCACGAGGTCGGAGATGCTGAACGCGTCAAGGACCATGCTGCCCGCCCACAGCAGCACGATCAGCAGCGGAGCGATCGTCATGAGCAGGTAGTACGAGGCGGCGGCGGCGAGAACGGGGGCCGAGTCCTCGGCCCATCCGGTGTAGGTGTCTACCAGCAGACCCCAGATCGCCTTCAACATCGGCTTCGCCCGCGCCTAGCGCTCGCCCGCGAAGCCTTCGACGACCCAGGTTCCCGAACGCTGGTCCTTCCGCAGCGTGACGAAGCCCAGCTTCTGTGCCTCTTCGAGGAGCTGGGTGAAGGACCGGTAACCGTACGTCGATTCCGCGAACGAGGGCTGCTTGCGCTTCATCGTGTCTTTCACCAGCGAAGAGTGCATCGCATCGATGTTCTCGCGCTGCAGCGCCTCGATCGTCTCGAGGAGCAGCTTGTACGCCGGCCGCTTGTTCTTGGGCACCTTGTCGCCTATCGCGGGTACCTTCGGACCCGTGCCGAGGTCCTCGTAGTAGATCCACTCGTCGCAGTTGCTGGCGAGAAGATCGCTCGTCGACTCCTTCATGCCCAGGCCGATGACGGTCCTGCCGTTCTCCTTGAGCTTGCTCACCAGCGGAGTGAAGTCCGAGTCGCCCGAGACGATCACGAACGTATCGATGTGCTCCTTGGTGTAGGACAGCTCCATCGCGTCGACACACAGGCGGATGTCCGCCGAGTTCTTCCCCGTCACCCCTCGCTCCGGAATCTCGATCAACTCGATGCCGAGCTCGTGCAAAGGCGTCACGTACTCCTGGAAGCGTCCCCAGTCCGCGTACGCGCGCTTCGCGACCACCTTGCCCTTCTCGACCAGGCGCTCGAGCACCCGCGACATGTCGAACATCTCGGCTTTCGAACGCGACTTCGTGCGACGCCCCGACTTCTCGATTCCCACCGCAAGGTTCTCGAAGTCGATAAACACGCCCAGCGCGTGAGCTTCTTCGGGCATGCGGCTCCCCCTTGTGTCAGCAGCGATCTTCAGGTGCATCGTACCACCCCACGTGGGCAGCGAACCTTCCAGGCGAACAAGCCCGGCGTCCGCGTTTCCTCGGAGATTCGCGAACCGTCAGGCCGCGCGTACGATGGATTGCAGCACGTACCCGACCCGGGAGGAGTCCGATGAGAGCACACACGGTGTACAAGACGTTCAACACGCAAGAGCGACGGGAGTACGTGAGAATCACTGACGACGTGCAGGCGGCAGTCGACGAAGCCGGCATCGCCGAAGGGATGGCCATCGTTGGGGCCATGCACATCACCGCCGCCGTGTGGATAAACGACGACGAGCCCGGCTTGCAGGAAGACGTGCTGGAGTGGCTCGACAAGATCGCACCGCCGAGCTGGAAGCCGCGCTCGACCCGGGTGGCCGAAGAGCTCTTCCCCGACCCCGGCGACTACCGGCACCACCGCGGCGGCGAGGACAACGGCGACGCGCATCTCAAGAACCTGCTCGTCCACCATCAGGTGATCGTCCCGGTCACGAACGCCCGCCTCGACCTGGGTCCCTGGCAGGCGATCTTCTACACGGAGTTCGACGGGCGACGGCCCAAGCGCCTGATCATCAAAGTCCTCGGGGAATAGGGCTCAGCCCTTCGGCAGGTCGTCCGAGCGCATGAACTCGTCGTGGACGCGCCAGGCGCCCACGCTTCGCCCGTAGCCGTATTTCAAGCCAGTCAGAGCCCCGCCGATGAATGCGAGACTGCCAACCACGAGCCACCACTGCCCGAACACGAGTCCCAACACGTCGCCCAGCGCTCCGATGGCCACCGCGACGACGTTCGCGATCCAGTACCATGCCGTGCTGCGTTCGCGGAGAAGGTAGCCCACTCGCAGGCCGGCGACCATGCCCAGCGCCAGGCCGGCGATTCCGCCGACGACGGTGATGACGACGTCCAACCCAGTGCTCCCTTCCCGCGGCTGCGGCTAGCGTAGCATCCCCGAGGCGGTGAGGGGCACGCTGTTCGTGCGGCACACGTGCTCGTAGAACGCCGCGCTCTCCCGCACCCTTCGCTCTTGAGTTTCGTAGTCCACCTCGATCAGCCCGAACCGGGGGCCGAATCCTTCCCGCCATTCGAAGTTGTCCGTGAGCGACCAGTACAGGTAGCCGCGAACGTCGGCGCCCTCTTCGATGGCTCGATGCAGCCACACGAGGTGGTCCCTGATGAACTGCGCCCGCTTGGTATCGGAGGCGTCCGCAATCCCGTTCTCAGTGACCAGGACGGGCAGCCGCGAGCGCCGCCACACGTCGCGCACTACGTAATAGAAGCCCTTCGGGTAGATCTCCCAGCCCATGTCGGTCTTCGGCAGCTTTCGCACGCCGCGGGGGATGGCAAGCGGGTCACCGGCCAGCAGCTGTGCGACGGTCGCGCGACTGTAGTACTGCACTCCGATGAAATCCGACCGGTCCAGCACGCGGTCCGTGAAGTAGTGGTTCGCCAGCCAGTCGAGCGACCCGCCGAGCATGCGGTCTCGGAAGGTGGGCTTTCCGGGGTGCTTGAGCGGCGTGATGTTGACAGCCGGACCCACCTGGCACTCGCTCGCCGCGTCGTGCACGGCTTCGTACGCAAGCCGGTGTGCGGCAACCAGGTTGCGAGCCACACGCCGGCCGGCAAGCAGGCTCCGCCGTTCAGGCGGCCACACGCCGAAGACGTACCCGGCCGTCGCCAGGAGCATCGGTTCATTCACCGTGATCCAGGTGTCCACCCAGGGGTCCAGCCTCCCGGCCACGACCCGGCAGTAGGCCGCGAACATGGCCGGGACGTCGCCACCCTCCCACCAGCTGTACCGCTCGAGCCACAACGGGTTCGTGAAGTGGTGGAGCGCCACCACTGGCCGGAGACCGAGATCGCGCATCGTCCGTACGACTCGTTCGTAGTGTTCGAGCTCGGACTCGTCGAACTCGCCGGGGCGCGGCTCGACCCTCGACCACTCGACGGATATCTTGACCGCTTGTTGTCCCATGTCCGCGGCGAGCCGGAAGTCTTCGGCGAACCTGTGGTAGTGGTCGCAAGCGTCGCCCGACGTCTCACCGTCGGCGATCCCGCCGTTTTGCTCGAATGCCCACCAGTCGTTGTTGCGATTGCCGCCTTCCGCCTGATGCGCGGAAAGGCCGCTCCCCCACATGAAGCCTTCGGGGAACTCGAGCACGTCGGCTCCGGGGGTTCGGGTCGGCATCGTGCGATACTCCTCAGTCCGCCAGTCGCTCAAGCAGCCAGGCCATGTTCTCGCCGAGCCGGCGCATGGTCTTCATGCCCTCCTCGTCGTTCTCGACGTCACCCGGCTCCCGCCCGATGCCGATGTTCCAGTAGCTCGACCCCACCACGATCATCTCCCCTATCAGGAAGAAGTGGTTGACGGTGTCGAGCGCGTGGATCGCCCCCGCACGCCGCACCGCGATGACCGCAGCGCCCGGCTTGCGAGCGAACATGTTGTCGTTGCCTCGCGAGACGTACCCCGCCCGATCGATGAGCGCCTTCATCTCGGCGGAGACGTCGGCGAAGTACACTGGGGACCCTAGGAGCACGGCGTCCGCCGCGTCCATCTTCTCAATGATCGCGTTGGCGTCGTCTTGCCTCCCGTGACACCGCCGGTCTTGCTTCCGGCGGCACGCGCCGCAGGCCCTGCAGCCGCCGACGGTGAGACCCGCGAGTTCCACGAGTTCGCACTCGGCACCCGCTGCCCGGAGCGGTTCGAGGGCGGCCCTGAGCAGAGCGGAGGTGTTGCCGTTCGCTCGAGCCGAGCCGCTTACCGCTATGACATTCATGCCGCCCATCCCTTCGGTCCGTCCAGGCCGATTACCCGGCCGTGCGCTTTGAGCGATTCTACTGGATTACGGAACGTATAGAATCGGGTGGATGCCGCATACAAGGAGGCCAGTATGGACCGCACCCGTGTCGTGATCATGGGGGCCGCAGGGCGGGACTTCCACAACTTCTTGACCTGCTATCGCGACGACCCGGCAACCGAGGTAGTCGCGTTCACCGCGAATCAGATCCCCGGGATCTCCGGAAGGACCTTCCCCTCGGAGTTCTCAGGGCCTTTGTACCCGAACGGCATCCCCATCCTCGCCGAAGAGGACCTGCGTGAGATCGTGTCGGAGCACAACGTAGACCGCATCGTGTTCGCCTACAGCGACGTATCCCACGAGGAGGTCATGCACCGCGCTTCGACGGCACTGGCATGCGGCGCCGACTTCGAGCTTCTGGGCCCCAAGCGCACCATGCTTCCCTCTTCGCGCCCGGTGGTGTCCGTGTGCGCCGTCCGCACCGGGGTGGGCAAGAGCGGCATCTCCAAACATCTTTGGCAGCTCCTGGACGGGCGCGGCCTCAAGGCCGTCGATATCCGGCATCCTATGCCATACAGGGAATTGTCCATGATGCGCGTGGAGCGCTATGCATCCCTTGAGGACCTCGACCGGTATGCGTGCACAGTGGAAGAGCGAGAGGAATACGAGCATCTCATCGCGATGGGGATCGTGGTGTATGCCGGCATCGACTACGAGGCCGTGCTCCGTGAGGCGGAGCGGGAAGCTGACGTCATCATCTGGGACGGCGGCAACAACGACATGCCCTTCGTGCGCTCCGATCTCGAGATCGTCGCACTCGACCCCCACCGGCCCGGACACGAGCGTCGGTTCCACCCCGGTGAGGCGAACTTCCTACGGGCCGATGTCCTGGTGATCAACAAGGTCGACACCGCCGAGCCGGACGCGGTCGACGCGGTGCGGGCCTCCGCCGGCCGGCACAACCCCCACGCGGCGATCGTGGAGACCGCCTCGGCCATCGAAGCCGCAAATCCTGAACTCATCCGCAACGCCAGGGTGCTCGTGATCGAAGACGGGCCGACCGTGACCCACGGTGGCATGAGCTATGGCGCGGGAGCCATCGCGGCGCGAGAGTACGGGGCCGCCGAACTCGTGGACCCCAGGCCGTTCGCAGTGGGATCGATCGCTGAGGCGTTGGAGGAGTACCCGCATCTGTCGCAAGTCCTGCCGGCAGTCGGATACTCCGCCGAACAGCTCGGCGACCTCGAGGCGACCATCGCGGCAACTCCTTGCGACCTCGTAGTGATCGGGACCCCCATAGACCTGAGTAGGATCATACGCATCGATCAACCCTCGACGCGGGTGACCTACAGCATCAAGGACGCCGGCGAGCCGACGCTCGCCGAGATCATCGACGAGTTCGTCGGCCGTTTGTCCTGACGCGTCCGCTTGTCGGCGGCATTCTTGGGCCGGGCGGCGTATCGTTCCGCCCGTCGGGCCGTTAGTGGGAGTACACTCAAATCCCCGACAGGAGTTGCCGATAGGTTATGTAGGGCGCCACGTCGCCCGGCCGTGCCCCGCCAACACGGACCGAGGTTGCAGCGTGCGAACGACGATTCGAAGTCTCGAACAGATTCGCCCTCACTACACGGAGGAAACGAAGTACCTGTTCCAGGTCCTTCTGAACGCGACTTCCGTCGTAGAGTCCAACATCGCGCTCGACCTGCTCCAGAAGACGCTCCCCGACAGGGTGCTCGTCACAGCGGTGAACTTGCGCGAGGTGCTCAAGAGCCTTCCACCCTCACCCTTTGCGATGGCTGTGGACGAACGCACGCTCTTGCGCGTCACCGGCATGACCAAGGACCTCGCCGTTTTCAAGAAGCAGACGGACGACGGATACGAGGTGATCGTCACCACCGCAGGTAACCTCGTGCTCGACTTGATCGTGAAGCGCGGCGGCGACAAGTACTTCTGGACGCCGGTGCCGGTGACGAGCGACTTCCTGAACCCCGCGCTCATAGAGCATCTGATCACAAGCGATTACCTTCTCCAGGAGGTCATCGACCTCGTGCAGGCGATGGGAGTCGTGTTCAACCCGACCCTGTACCTGTCGGTCGAGGACTGGCATCTCGAGTACGCGCGCGAGACGATGGAAGGGCTCGGCGACCTCTTCTAGGCCGTCCCTCGGTCGTCGACAGCCTCTTCCGCAGTCCGCGGGACGAACAGGATCGGCGTGTGCGTCGCACGCATCGCGCGATCGCTCACCCTGCCGAGGACGGCGTCCGTGCGTTCGGAGCGTCCCCGGGATCCCATCACTATGAGGGAGTACACTCCCGCTGCCCCGCGACACCGGAGTTCCTCGGCGGGTGAACCGTGCACCAGGTGAGTTTCGACGCGATCAGCGCCTGCCGCCATGAGCCGCTCGCGCATCTGCTCGAGCCGGATGGTGTCGGTCCGATCGAACTCCTCCACCGTGCGCCACTCCCGCTCCATAATTCGCGCGACATCTTGCACGTGCAGCAGGGTGAACTGCCTTGCCCCGACCTCCACCAAGCCGACGGCCGTCTCGAAGGCGCTCTCGGCCGCGTCCGAGAAGTCGGTCGCCACGAGCACGTGCTCGAGTACGTCGGGGACCGAGGACTCGCCGGGCATCAGCGCGGCGACGAAGAGAGGGGTCCGGCTCACCGCCACGAGGTCCGATGACACGCTTCCCGAGAACGGCGCGGCCAGCATGCTGGCGCCGTGAGTACCCGCGACGACCAGCGAGGCGCCGTGAAGGGCCGCGACCTCGCGCACTGAGAACGCCGGGTGTCCCAGGGGGGCCTCGACCTTTACGCGCAGACCTCGTGCCTCGAGCATCTCGACTTGTCGTTCGAATGCGGCTTCCGCCCGGGCCGAGACCGAAGCCCGGTCACCTGAGAACACGTCGACGACGTGTGTGAGGACGACTTCATTGAGTCCCAGTGCTCTGAGACCCGCCGCGCAAGCCACCAGCGCGGCGGACTCCTCGCTCAGGTCGGTACAGACGACCGCCTTCTCGTACACGCCTGCGCTCCCTAGGACGGCTCGGCGCGCCCCTCGTCCTCAGTGTAGTCGAATTGGCATTTCGTGGATGCGACGGGCATCACACTAGCGCGCACCGGCCAAGATCTCCGTGCTCGTCCGCAGAAGGCAGCCGGCGTCCCGCATCGTGTCGAGCGCGGCTTCTCCGTCGGTCGGTTCAAGGTTCACCGCCCGACAGCCGTCAGTCGCCACGATGACCGCGAATCCGAGCTCCCGAGCGTCCAGCGACGTGTACAAGACGCAGTAGTCCGTGGTCAGACCTGATATCACCACACGGTCGACCCCACGTTCCCGGAGGTACCCCTCGAGACCCGTGGCCTTCAGATGGTGGTTATCGAAGAACCCGCTGTAGGAATCGATACTCGGGTCCGTTCCCTTGCGCACGACATGCCCGATGGGCCCGACGTCCAGGCCGGAGTGAAAGCTCGCCCCCGGTGTGTTCTGAACGCAGTGGTCGGGCCACAGCACCTGATCCATGCCTTGGAGCTGAATCACTTCACCGGGCTTGCGGCCGGCGTGGTTGGAGGCAAAACTCGCGTGGTCCGGAGGATGCCAGTCCTGGGTTGCCACGACGAGTTCGTACGCTTCCGCAAGCCGGTTGCAGACCGGCACTACCTCGTCCCCACCGGACGTTGGCAGAGCGCCGAACGGCATGAAATCGTTCTGCACATCGACAAGCAGTAGGGCTTCCATGTCACTCCGCCCCTTTCCGAGCCTCCAGGATCAACCTCGTGCGCTCGTTCTGCAGCCCCTCTTCGAGACCCACAGGATACACCTGGGGATTCAAGAGCCGTCTTATCCGTTCGTCCAGTTCGGCCAATCCGTCTCGAGCACGCTCTCTGACCTCCGGCAGGGCAGGGGGATCGTACACTTTCGCGCCGCGCTCGAACACGGGGACGAGCAGTTCTTCGTAGGGTTCCTGGGCACGGAATCGTTTCGACCGCGTCGGGTCTGCGGGGTCCACCATAAGGACGTCGCCCTCCGGCGGACGCCCGATGTCGTAGACCAGGTCGCCCGCTATCTCCCCGTTGCGGCGGTACCGTCTCACCCCCAGGACTCCCGGCACCGTAACTTTCGCGGTCTGCTCGGACACCTTGATGCGCGGAGTCCACGGTTCGCCCGGCCGCCGGATCGCCGACAGTTTGTACACGCCCCCGAGCGCCGGCTGGTCCCATCCCGTGGCGAGTTTGGTCCCCACACCCCAGAGGTCGATGGCCGCACCTTGGTCCTTCAGACTCTCGATGACGTGCTCGTCGAGCTCGTTGCTGGCCACGATCTTGGCGTCGGGGAAGCCCTCCTCGTCGAGGATCGCACGGGCCTCGATGGACAGCCATGCCAGGTCGCCCGAGTCGATCCGCACCCCGATCATCTCGTGGCCGCGCTCGCGCAGACGCTTGCCGACATCCGCTGCTCTGCGGACTCCGTCAAGTGTGTCGTAGGTGTCGACCAGGAAGGTGCAGTTGTTGGGCATGGCGCGCGCGTACGCCTCGAAGGCCTCGAGTTCCGTGTCGAAGGCCATCACCCAACTGTGCGCGTGAGTACCCGCTGCCGGTATGCCGAAGACCCTTGCGGCAAGCGTGTTGGACGTCCCCGCGCACCCTCCCACGTACGAGGCTCGACTCGCCAGCAGGCCGCCGTTCGGACCTTGCGCCCGCCTCAGACCGAACTCGACTACCGGGTCGCCCTGAGCCGCATGGCACACACGAGCCGCCTTGGTCGCGACGAGGGTCTGGAAGTTCATGATGTTGAGCAGCGCGGTCTCGATGATCTGGCACTGCACCATGGGGCCAGTGACGCGGATCAACGGCTCCTGGGGGAAGACCACCGTTCCCTCGGGAACCGCGGAGACGTCGCATGTGAATTCGAAACCCTCGAGCCACTCGCGAAAGCCTGGGTCGAAGAGCGGTTGGCCGTCGTTTCCCGTCTGGGCGAGCAGGTAGTCCGCGTCGGCAGCCGAGAAACGAACGCTTTCGAGGAACGCGGCAGCGTGTTCGAGACCGCACGCTACCGCGTACCCGCCGCCGAAGGGATTCTCCCGGAAAGTCACGTGGAAACACGCTTCGACGTCGGCGACGCCCGACTGCAGGTACCCGTAGGCCATGGTGAGTTCGTAGAGGTCTGCGAACAGTCCGGATGACGGCACGGCGTCCAGGGCTCTCATCCACGATCCTCCTTGCCGGGGACACGGGACTTACCTCAGACCGTACCCGAAGCGATGGAAACTGAGATGTTAACCTTGTGTGAATTCTGTCACAGCCTGACAGCCGACAGGGTATAACGTAACAGGACGGGCGCGAGGCACCCGGCGGTCGCTCAGAAGGGGGATCGTGATGGTCGACTTGGAAGCGGGACCCGGTCCCGACATCGTCGACACACAAGCAGAGTCTCTCCAACCCGAATCCGCCACCGACTACGCAGACCTCGCTGCCCGAGCAGCGGACCAGGCCACGGACCTATACGCCCATTCCGAACACGAGCAGCGCCAGCATCGCTTCGATAGAGCGATTCGACTCGCTCGCGAATCGTAGTCACCTCTCCGTCTCCCCGCGCCGCCGGTCCAGCCGTCACGAGACCGGGATTCCCGGCTTTCAGCTCGCGGCCTCATGTGTCGCCACGGCAAGCAGACGTGCCGCCACATCGAGCAACAAGCCCGAGTCCTCGACGTCGTCCACCCAGCCGGCGGGAATCGCATCCACCCCGAGCGCGGCCCCCGAGAGTCCCCCGGTGAGTGCGCCGGTCGTGTCGCTGTCCCCCGTGATGTTGACGGATGCAAGGGTCGCCCTTCGCCAGTCCGACGGATATGACATCGAACACATGAGCGCGATCCCCAGAGCTTCCTCGGCGATCCAACCTTCCCCTATGAGCTGCACGGCCTCGACAGGGTGCACATCGGACATGTATAGCTCGACGGCCCGGTCCACGGCCTCCAGCGTTTCGTCGTAATCGTCGTAGCCGAGCAGGATCTCCCGTGTCTCGGCGACAGCTGTGGAGATGTCGGCGCCCCGGACGACACGGGAGATCACGTCTGCATAGAAACCCGCTGAGAGGTACCCGGTCGGATGCCCGTGCGTCAAGGCCGCGATCTCGGCAGCCGTCTCGAACGCACGTACCGGACGCTCCACCAGGCCTGCCGGGGCCACGCGCATGATGCCGCCCGAGCCCTTGCGGTCGTTTATGGCATCGTAGACGCATCCCGCTACCCCGGAGGTAAGGGCATCAATGCACGTGCTCCCCGGGCGTCGCGCGTACCCAGGCTCCGACTGCGTCGCCAGCCACTCCCGGTAGCGGGCGTAGACAGCGGCCGGTACGTCTTCGAAACCACCGGACCTCGATATCTCGAGTGCGTCGAGCATCCCGAACGCGGTGGCGAGCATCATCTGAGTGTCGTCCGTGTAGCTGCCGCGAGGGAACTTGTGCGCCGCGGTCGTCCACGGCACGAAGTCCGTGACTCCCTCGGGTCCATGGGCGGCGAGTATCTCCTTGCGAGTCATGAACTCGACCGGCGCTCCCAAAGCGTCGCCGACCGCGTGTCCCACGATGCACCCTTCGAATCGTTCGATCTCCACGGATTCCCTCGTCCATCGACGTCACCTTCAGGGTACAACGCGCGCTGCGCGGAATCTTGTGCCGGGCTTGCGCGGTCTGTGTCGTGCTACTCTCGTGCCACATCGAGGAGGACCCACGTGCGAGACTCCACCGATCAGGCAGGCCTGCTGGGGCGAATCGCGGGAATGCGCGCCTTCCGGATCCAGCTCGTCGTCCTCGTCACGGTGTACACGTTCGCCGTATTCGGAGCGCTCTACTACCAGAGCCAGCGCCTGTTGTTCGACTCCCTGCAGGCGGAGGCGGCCTCCTATCTGGATCTCGTCGTCCAGACCCGCGCCTGGAACGCGAGCCACGGCGGCGTATGGATCGAGAAGGGTCCCTTTGCCCGGACCAATCCCTACTTGCGCGACCTGGGGATCACCGCCGATATCCGGACCATGGACGGGAGGGAGCTCACGCTGAGGAATCCCTCGGCCATGACCTCGGAGATATCGCGCCTCACGTTCGAGTCTTCCGGTGTGACGTTCCATCTCGTTGCCGAGGACCCGCTCAATCCTTTCAACTCTCCCGACAGGTGGGAATCGCAGGCGCTTGCATACCTTGCCACGAGCGATGCGGGGTTCACGGAAACCGTCGAACGTCGACCCGGGGGGAGTGCGTACCGGTACATCGAGTTGCTCGAAGTGGACGAAACGTGTCTCGAGTGCCATGGCGCGGAGGGCTACCGAGCGGGCGAGGTCCGCGGAGGAATCACCATCAACATACCGGTAGCCGACACCGAAAGCCGCCTGGCCCGCACGCGATGGACACTGACGGGCCTAGCGCTCGTCACGTTGGGATTGGCGGTGGGGGCGAGTCAGTGGTTCGTAGGTCGCCTGAGGACGCGTCTCGACGAGGCGAACAAGCGGCTCTCGGAGATGGCCGTCACCGACGAGCTGACCGGACTTGCGAACCGCCGAACAGTCTTCGGCAGGCTCGGTGCGGAGTTCTCGAGAGCGCGCCGCACGGGGCGTCCGCTCAGCGTCATCGCTCTCGATATCGATCACTTCAAGCGCATAAACGACCGCTTCGGGCACGCCGTGGGTGACGCGGTGCTGCGAGAGATCGCGCAACGCATGCGCGACAGCGTGCGCGAATACGACCTCGTCGGCCGCATCGGCGGTGAGGAGTTCCTGGTCGTGAGCCCCGAGACCGAGCGAACCGACGCCAGGGTGCTGGCGGAACGCATTCTCGCCACCGTACGCGATCTCCCGATATCGGTCGGTGAAGTCCAACTGGATGTCACTGCCAGCGCCGGAGTGGCGACCGCGGGCAAGGGCGACGCTCGCTCCGACGACCTCGTCGCCCGGGCAGACGACGCCCTCTACTCGGCCAAAGAGCGCGGGCGAGACCGCGTGGTGACAGAAGGCGAGTTCCGCCGCCGGTGAGATGCCGGCAGCGCGCCGGGGCCGTCGGGCTGCGCCGTCTCGCAATCTGCACGAGGCGTGTCTCCGCGGGAGCGAGTGTGGTAGTGTATACGCTCGCTTGGCAATGCATAACACCCTGCTTGACGTGCGATGAATGAGCTCTACCGTGACCAAGCAATCCGACATTCGACGCGTTGTTGCCGCGCGCTTCCTCTCGAGAGCGGGAAGCGAAGCTGCATTCTTCGTTGGCGTGTGGGGCAAGGCTGCGTTCGTTCTCGGAGCGACGCCCGCCGGACTCGCGGGCATCATGTTCGCCCTCTCCGTGTCGTCGATCGCCGGAAGCATCGTGGCGGGGATTCTCATAGACCGGTTCGGTCCCAGACGAGTCCTCATGTACGGCGAGTTCCTCTTCGTCCCCGCAGCTCTCGCCGTGGCCGCCGCGCAGACGCTGCCTCAGCTCTCTTTGATCGTGAGCGTTTGGGCGTTCGTCGGCGCGCCGGTAGTCACGGCAGGCGCGTCGTTCGCGCCGTTCCTGGTCTCCCCCGGCGACCGGCTCGAACGCATCAACGCATGGATCGAGGGAGCGGGATCGCTGTCGTTCGCCGTGGGTCCCGCGGTCGGAGCGCTGCTGGTACGGTACGCGAACGTCGACTGGGTGTTCGTTCTCGACGCCGCGACGTCGCTCGTGGCAGCGGTTCTCGTGGCCCGCGTCCACATACCGCCGGTGGTCGCCGCAGGCGAGACCGCTGAGCGCCGCCCCTTCGCCAAGCTGAGCGCAGGCCTGCGCATCGCGTACGGGACGCGCAGTCTCCGCTACTACGTCCTCGCCGGGACGCTCGTGTGGCTGGCGTTCGGGTCCTTCGGAGCGCTCGAGCCGTTGTTCTTCCGCGACGTGGTGGGGACGGGGGTCGAAGGCATGGCCTGGATGAACAGCATTTTCGGGATGGGGTTCTTGGCCGGAGCCGCTCTCCTGCCCCGCCTGCCGAAGAGACTCATCTCGGCACGGGGTTTGGCTCTCATGGTGGCTCTGACGGGTCTCGGAGCCGTCCTGTACGTGGGCGTACCGAACTTGCGCGTGATCGCCGTGGGGGCGTTCGTGTGGGCGGCGGTGATCGGAGTGATGGAGCCGTTGCTTCGCACGCTGCTCCATCGCGACACCCCCACCCACGCGCTCGGCAGGGTGATGGGCACATCCGAAGTACACCGGCGCGCGGGCGAGATCGTGCCGCTCGCATTCGCCCCCGGACTCGCCGCGGCGTTCGGCGTGCAAGCGGTTCTCATCGGCGGTGGTCTCGTGGCGACGGCGGCAGCGGTCCTGTTCGTCGGCGAGGCGGCAGCGATCGATCGACAAGCTGCCGAGGATGGCGTACCGGAAGTGGAGATGCAGCCGCAGATCACAGCCGATGAGCCCATCTCGCCCAACCCGTAGAGCGACCCGGACGGAGACGCCATCGGGGCGACCGCTCCCACAAGCGGTCGCCCCGATGCCATGAAGAGGACCCTCAGCCGTCAGCGATACGTGCCGGTACCCCCGAGGCGCTCCGGATCTTGTTTCGTGAAACGCGCGACGCCCGCGCGAGGATACGGCTCGCGCGCCGTCACGATTCGCGGGCGTCCGCGACTCGCGGCAGTGCGGCGACCGCTGCAGTCCTACGGAGCTCGGCATACGCGTCCTCCGCATAGTCAGGCGCCACTTCGAGATCCGAGTCCCCGACGTGGTAGCGCGCGAGGATCTCGTGCGGCGTGAGCACATCGACGCGGCGCACCGTCGCACCGTGCGTCTCCGGGAGCTGCGCGAGCACTACCTCGACGACCTGCGGACCCAAGCGGTAAGCCGGCAGGAACCTCGCGAACGGACCCGCGGACATCACGAGTGGTGCGCCTACCAGTTGAGACGCGATAGCCCGCGCGTCATCGCCAACGAGAGGCGGATCCACCGCAACCAGGAGGTCTGCGCGACCCGCCCATGGGGCGTACGGGCCGAGGATTCCCCGCACGAGCTCGTCTCTGTCGAGGACCGTGAAGCGTTCGGCTTCCCCGCCCAGAACGAGGGGCTCAGCGACCGCAGTCGGGCGCGAAGAGTAGGGTAGGAGGAAGGGTTCCCCGCGATGCGGCTCGCGGTCGGCGCCCGCCGCCGCGGACGCGCGGGCGACCTTGGGGGACAGGCGTCCGCTCGGAGAGAGTCCGACAGCCGCGGCACGGTACTCCACATACGCCTGAGAGAACATGCCGGTTTCCATGAGTCTGTCGGCGTGCCTCTCGAGCAGGACGCGTGAGCGCGGGTTCTCCTGCAGCGCTCGGAGCAGCGCGGTGTCGTCCACTGCGTCGAGTCTGCCGGCGATGCGGCGAACATCTCGTTCCGCATCGAGAGCGCGCTTGAACCTGATGGCGAAATACAGGCCTACCGCCGACACGAAGCCGGCGGCCGCCGTGGCTAGGCGATCTGCAGATACCTCCGTCAGAACCGACAGGGCGTAGAACGCCCCGCCGCCGACCCCGAGCGCGACAAGGAACGCCACCCCGTTGCGCGCAGGCCGAAACGAGAGCGCTTGCTCCCGCGGCGGCTCGTAGGCAGCTGCCGGACGGTCCTCGGCGGGCACGCGGGATTGGGTCACGACAACGAGATCGACCAAGGTGCGGTATCCCTCCCACACCCACGCCCACACGAGCCACGTGAACACGAGAGAGGCAAGCCCCGCAGCGAAAGCTCCCACGACGGGAACGGTCTCTATCCAGCTCAAAGACGCCCCGACCGCCCCAAGGACCGCTGCAGCCAGGAACCGGGGCGGCACGTGAAGGAGATCGTGAGCATCGAGGCGGTCCAGCGCCGCGAATACGTCCGCAGGCTCGCCCCTCTCCCGGCGAATCCCAGCCAGCAGCAGCGCCAGTCCCGCAAGGGCTATGAGGGCAGCAGCAAGCTCCATGGACGAATCCTACCAGGCTTCGACCAACCGCCCGTGGCGCAGGGGCATCGCGTGCGGCGGCTGTGCGCCTCGGTACTGGACGCGCCCGCGTTCGACGCTATACTCGTCGAGCGAGGGGCTCAAGAACGCGCGCGTGAAGGGGGACGGCGAGAGACTCATGGGGAAGTACTATGACGCTTGTCAGGAAATCCTGACGTACATCGACAACAACTGCGACGACGTCTTTCGGATGCGTGGCGCATTCTCGATCAAACTGGGTCAGATGATCTCCCTCGTCGAGCCCGACCACCCCGACGACCCCTCGCAGATCGCCGAGCTTCGAGCGGCCGCTCAAGAGATCCTCGGCTTACAGCTTCGGGCGTAGCCGCGCTCGCAAATTCCTCGGCCACCTGCCGAAGAACCCGTAGAGGGCGCCGTCCGCGAAGGACCGCGCCCTCTACGCTTGCCCAGACCCTGAAACGCGTGCCTATTTAAGGATCGAACTCACTTCGTCCCGTACCGTCTGCGACACGGCTCCCGTGCCGCCGAGATAGGTCACATTCCCTATCCAGTCGCGCTGGGCCTTGAGTTCGGCTGCCACGGTCGGGTGCAGATACCCGGTCGGCGTGAGCAGCAGCACCGAGCCGGCTTCGCCCTGCAGGATGCCGCCGGCCAGCGCATCGGGGAAGTTCGCGCCGGTCGAGATCGCCACGCCGTCCCACCAAAGGCCGTGCGCGACCCCGAACTTGGCGCACTCTATGGCCGTGTCGTAGCGGGTGTCTCCAGCGAGACGCGTGACCTTGCCCTCGCCGAACATCTCGGCGAGCTCGCTCTCGGCGGTCGCCGAGACGGCGCCCTCACCGCCCAGGATCACGCCGTAGCCCGAGCCGATCTCCTCGATCGTGGCCTTGGTACCGGCGGTCAGGCCCTGCCCCTCGGGCGCGAGCACGATCGGGTACGGGCCGAGCGCCGCGAGCGGGCTTGCGCCGAGCGCGTCCGGAAAGTTGGCGCCGGTAGCGACGAACACCTTGTACGGCGAGTAGCCCATGGCCTCGTACGTGGCCTTCGCTACCATGTCGGCGGTCTCATAGCGGGTCGCTCCACCGATGCGTGCGACCTTGTCCTCGCCGAACTCGGTCTTCAGCGCGCTTTCGACTGCCGAGGAGACCGCTCCCTCGCCACCCAGGATGATGGCCTCGGAGGCGCCCAAGCGGTCGATCTCTTCGATGACACTCGCGGGCAACGCTGTAGGCGCAGTGAGCAGGATTGGTGCGTGCTTGGCCTTTGCCAGCGCCGCCCCACCCAGCGCATCGGGCCAGTTCACGCCAGTAGCGATCACGACGCTGCAGGCACCTTTGGGGAACGCCTTCTGCGAGGAGGCGATCGCCGTGTCATAGCGCGTAGCGCCCTCGATCGCCGTGTATACGGTGTCCTCCGATATCAGATCGAAGTACTCGACGTTGTAGTCCTCGAGGTTGCCGACCACGTCGTAGCTCTTGTGGTGAAGCGTATGGCGGCCGGGCCGCGTGACGGTGAACGGACCGTCATACCAGGCGCCGACGTAATCGACCTTGTACCAGGTCTTGTCCACACCGGAACCGAGCGGACCGTCTTCGGCGAACAGCTCGATCGTGGCCGAGCCTGTGTAAGTCGCCTTCGGCCCGGAAGTGCTTGCCGCGGTCACACCGACGTGGTCGCCAAGGTCCGACGTCGTGGTCGGGGCCACAGTGTCGTAGCCGGCCCGCCAGATGTCGCCGTTGGTGACGCCGGCATTCCGCGAATCGACCCACACCACGACCGAACCGTCGGTCGCCGGCAAACTCTGGTTTGCGGCATCCGCGCACACGACCCACTCGGTCTGCGTGCTCAGATCGTACGCGTACACGTCCCAGTCCGTCCCGCCCCGCTTGTCTTGCCAGACGACGACGTCACCCGAGATGGAAGGTATTTCCTGATCGCCCGTCGCCGTGCACACGGGAAACTCGGTGGCGGTACTCAGGTCATAACCGTAGATGTCTAGGTTGCCGTTGCGGTCGTCGACCCAGACGATGACATCGCCGCTGATGGCGGGAGAATACCGCATGGACGGCCCCGGTGAGATCGTCGTGACCGTACTCGACGGCACATCGTACATCGCGACTTCGCCTTCGGCGGCGAACACCACGCTGTCACCTGAGACGTCCGGTGTCGGGTAGAAGACCGGGTCGATATCGACCGTGAACGTCGTGGGGCCGCTCAAGTCGACACCGCCCACGTAGTAGCCGGTGTCGTCATCGCCCTCGCACCAGGCAATCAGGTCGCCGTCGATGGCAGGGAACTTCTCGCCCACGCCTCCACGATTCGCGACCTGCGTGAGCGAACCGCTCTCGAGGTCCTTCATCCACACGTCGCCGAACGAGTCGGCCGAGTACTCCTCCCACACTACGCAGCCGTCGTCGATATCGGGCTGCCGCGAGAAACCCGAGCCGTAGACCAGGCCGCCGCTCTCCGCGGCCAGGTCTTCGAAGTACACCCCGTTGTCGCCCCAGTTGACCCATGCCACAACACCGTCGCTCACAGCGGGATCGTTCTCGTTACCGGCCATAGCGCTCAGCTCCTGCACACCGAAAACGGGGTCCACCGAAACGGGCTCGGTGACAGCGCCCACGATGCCCGGCGTCACGGCCAGGAGTACGGCGCAGGTGAGTACAGCGATCAGCGATCGTCTCATTTCGTATCCCCTCCAGCTAATCGGACGCACGTCGCAACATCCGTGGCACCCACTGATGTCGTTCGCGACGACGGACCCGGCGCGCGCCACCGTCCGACGTCGGCGCCGATGGTACGTTCTTCGGCTGGAAGAGGTGTCCTACTTAGTGATTGCGCTCACTTCGAACACTACCGGATTCTCCGCATCGGGGCAGGTCAGCCGTATCTGACGGCGGCCGCTCCACGGGAAGGTTCCGCCGAACCGCAACGCCGTGACGTAGGGCGAGATCGAGTTGTACGCGGCCGCGCACATGCCTTCGGGAAGCCATCCGTCCTCAACCTCCCAAACGCGGCCGACCTCGAGTCCCATCGGACACTCGCCGCGCTCGAGGATGTCCACGATCTCGATGCGCACACGCTCGCCGGTCTCGCCCATCGCCCGTCCGCCCCAATCAGTACGCCTGCTTCATCGTCTTGACCACGGTCCCTTCGCCCCGCGCACAAGCATACCCTCCTCGAAGGGGGTAGAGTCCTGAGTGAGCCGAGATTGGAGCCTCATGAACGAATTCGCGCAGCGAATTGCCGAAACGCAACCCTCGGCGTTGCACGCAGAGGGCATCGAGGTGCTACAGGTCAACGTCGGTCTGCGGTGCAACTCGGCATGCGCTCATTGCCACCAGTCCTGCTCGCCCGGGCGCACGGAGGCGATGAACCCCGAGACCATGAACGCCGTAGTGCGGATCGCCACGCAGGTTCGCCCCGCGCTCGTAGACATCACCGGCGGCGCTCCCGAACTGCACCCTCGGCTGAGGACGTTTATCTCGGCGCTGACGGATGCCCAGCTCCCGGTGCAGGTTCGCACCAACCTGACCGTCCTACTCGAGCAGCCCGCTGACAGGCTGGTCGACTTCTTCGCGGAGCGCGACGTGCGTTTGCTCGCTTCGCTACCCGGCCTGTCCTCCACCGAAGTCGCCGACCAGCGCCCCGGCAGCTTCGCGGCGAGCGTCGCAGCGTTGCGTCGGCTCTCTTTGGCAGGATACGGGCGCGGTCGGCTACGTCTCGACATTGCGGTCAACCCCACCAGCCGCACTCTTCCGCGACCTGCCGAAGAAGTCCGCGCGGAGTTCCGTGAGGTGCTCACCAACGGCCTCGGCATTCCTTTCGACGACCTCGTGCTGATCGCCAACACGCCGGTGGGCCGGTTCAGGGAACGTCTCGCGAGTGAAGGCACCCTGGACGCATACCTCGACACATTGCGCGACGCCTTCAATCCCTGCACGGTCGAACACCTGGCCTGCCGGACCACGCTCGAGATCGGCTGGGACGGACGGCTCGCGGACTGCGACTTCAACCTCGGCGCGGGTCTGCTCACCGCAGGTGGGGTCCCCGGGCATATCAGCGAGTTCGACGCTGACGCGCTCGCGTCGCGCCCGCTCCGTTTCGGCGAACACTGCTTCTCGTGCACTGCCTCGGCCGGCTCGGGTTGACACGGAGCGCTGCTGTGACCCGGTCGGATCACATGCCCCCGCGCCTGATCGTGATGGCCCGCGTCCCAAGCCCGGGTGTCGTCAAGACGCGGCTCGCCGAGGAGCTCGGCCCGCGGGAGGCCGCCGACCTCTACCGCGACATGGGTGCGTACTGCGTGCGCCGAATGCGCGCTGCGGCAGCCTCGGGCGGCCTGCGCCTCGAGATACGCGTGGACGGCGGCATCACTGCGGCCCGCGCATGGCTTGGGCACGGGATGCAGATGCGGTCCCAGCGGGAGGGCAGTCTCGACGCGCGCCTCGCACGAGCCTTCCGCAACGCCTTCAGAGAGGGCGCCCCGGCAGTACTGGCAGTCGGGACCGACTGCCCTGAGCTAGGTGGCCGGCACGTGAGACAGGCTCTCGGCGCCCTCCAGCACGCCGATGTCTTTTTCGGCCCTGCGGAAGACGGCGGGTACAACCTGGTGGGGATTCGAGCCGACGTGGCGGACCGCGGGATAGCGGCGATCTTCGGCCCGCACATACCGTGGAGCACGGACGAGGCGCTGACCGCCAGCGTTGACGCCGCAGAGTCGTTCGGGCTCTCGGTCGCGCTCGGGGAGTCGCTGGCCGACGTCGACCGGCCCGCCGATGCGTTCGTGTGGCAGCATGCCGCCGCCGAGCGTGAGCGGGTGAGGACCTCCCCCCGCATCTCGGTGGTGATTCCCACCCTCGAGGAGGCCGAAGAGGTCGCAGGCGCGATCGCGAGCGCCGTCAGAGGCGGGGCGTACGAGGTCATCGTGGCCGATGCGAGCGCCTCCGGCGCCACGGCGAGGACGGCGGAAGTGGCCGGCGCGCTGGTCTTGGGGTCCGACCGGGGCCGCGCGCGGCAACTCAACGCCGGCGCCCGGCAGGCCAAGGGCGACGTGCTCGTCTTTCTCCATGCGGACACGCGCCTCCCGGTGGACGCGGCCGACCTAGTGCGCGACGTCCTCGACGACCACGAGGTTGCTCTCGGGTCGTTCAGGTACGGCACCCGGACCCCGCACGACCTGACCGATGCCGTGATACGACTGGGAGCCGACGCGCGACATCTCCTGTTCGGCCTGCCCTATGGCGACCAGTGCCAGTTCTGCCGGAAGCAGGACTTCGAGGATGTCGGCGGATTCCCCGACATCCCTACCATGGAGGACTACGAGTTCGCGCTGCAAATGCGCCGCCTTGGGCGCGTCGCGACGGCACGGGGAAGTGTCGACACTTCGACCCGAACATGGCGCAAACACGGCCTGGCGCGTGCGACACTCGTCAACGCGGGAGTGATCGCCGGCTACCGTCTCGGTGTCCCACCCGAACGGCTTGCCGGCTGGCGTGCAAGGATCTCCCGATGATACGGGTCGGCCCTAGCGGCGTCTCCGCGCGCTGCCACGTCCGCGGCCGCCCCGGCGCATGACGCCGCCTGAGTACGCGAGTCTCGGGCCTCCCGTGACCTTGCGCTCGGCCATCGGCACGATGCGGTCGGTCGCGTACGCGAATCCGTCGTGGTCCCTGATCTCCAGGCGCTCGCCGAGCTTGCGCTCGATCTCGTGCAAAAGCGCGGTCTCTTCGGCAGCGAGGAAGCTCACCGCGCTTCCTGTCGCGCCGGCGCGGGCCGTGCGCCCGATGCGGTGTACGTAGTCTTCGGGAGTGTTGGGGAGGTCGTAGTTGACGACGTGACTGATCTCGTCGACGTCGATACCGCGGGCCACCACGTCTGTCGCAACCAGCACGCGCGTCTTGCCGGCCTTGAAGTTGTCGAGCGCCTTCTGGCGCTGGGCCTGGGTGCGACCACCGTGGATCGAAGCCGCCGAGATGCCGGCCTTAGAAAGCACCTTGTGCACGCGGTCGGCCCGGTGTTTCGTGCGGGTGAAGACGAGGACGCGTTCCATGTGACGTTCTTCGAGCAGGGCGACCAGCAGCTCGGACTTCTGCCGCGAACTGACCGGGTACACCGCTTGTTCGACCTCGTCCACAGGCTTGGTCGCTTGCGATGTCTCGATGTTCACGGGCTCGTTCAGCGTGGAGCGCACTACGTTGAGCACCCCGCTCGACATGGTCGCCGAGAACAGCAGATTCTGCCTCTTTTCCGGCAGCAACCGGATGATGCGACGCACGTCGGGCCAGAAACCCATGTCGAGCATCCGGTCCGCCTCGTCGAGCACGAGGATCTCCACGCGGGAGAAGTCAATCTCGCCCCGCTCATGGATATCGAGCAGACGCCCGGGCGTGGCAACGACCATGTCTACACCCTGGCGCAGCTTCTTGAGTTGCGGCTCGTAGCCCACGCCGCCGTAGATCTCGGCTATGCGATGGCGCGAGAAGCGAGCGGCCTCCCGGCCAACCTCACCGATCTGCTGTGCAAGCTCACGCGTCGGCGTGACCACCAGTGCGCGGAGCTTGCCGTCGGGCTTGATGCGGTGCAACGTCGGCAGTACGAACGCGGCGGTCTTGCCCGTGCCGGTCTGAGCGCAGCCGACGACATCGCGGCCCTCGAGCACGTGCGGGATAGCCTCACGCTGAATCGGCGTGGGCGATGTGTAGCCCATCTCGACTACGGCATCGAGCAGCCGCGGCCGCAGGGCCAAGGATTGAAACGACATCTGTCTCCTGTACCGTGCGCCCCCTTGGCGCACTTATCGTGGCAGACGCAGCTGATCCTTCGCGTCTGCTTCGATGCAGTACAGGACAACCGAGTCTTGGGTGGATAACAGGAAGAGTATAGCAAATGAGCTGCCGAGATACGCGTCGTATGTCAGAAGACACCGATTACGACGTAATGCGAGGCGGGACGGATCACTTCCGCCCCGCCTCGACACCGTTCTGCCGACGTGGTCTGCGACTGCCCGGCTACGTTCCCTGCTGCCCCTCTTCGCTTCGTGAGTCTACGTCGGAGCCGGTTTCCTGGTGCTTTGGGGCAGTCGCTCCCTGCCACGTCTTAGCGGTCAAGCAAACAGTGCCTCTCGCCGTGGCTTTCCCGCCAGATGGCGCTTGATTCGGGTTCCTACATGCTCGCACAACGTGATATCGCGCACTACGCACACACATTCCCGACGAACGGCACTGTTTCCTTGACGAACGGTCACAGCGAGCTGATCCCTTGGAATCGCGCGTGCCAACCGTATCGGGACAAGGGAGGTCGGGTACGTATTCTAGGTCCGGCTACGTCGCCGGCAATGCGAGTATGACAGCCGCACCACGTGGTTGCGGCCGAGGGGAGCCACCATGAAGAGACTGGCGTTGATGCTCGCCGCGACCGCGATAGCCGCGAGCGTCACGGGTTGCGCGACAGGTCCGACCGTGACCGAAGACCGCGATGTGGACGGCGTCGACGAGGTGTCGATGTCGGGAATCGGCAGACTCGAGGTCGAACAGGGGGCGCGCGAGTCGCTCGAAGTCGAAGGCCCGGAGAGTGTGCTTGCAGATCTCGACACCCGGATGGACGGATCGGTCTTGCGCATCGACTACGACCCGTCTTTCTGGTCGTTGGACTGGCTCAGGCCGGACCAGGACCTGATCATCCGTCTGACCGTCCAAGACCTGCGACGGATAGAGCTCTCGGGTGCGGGTTCTGTATCCATCTCCGACCTCGAAGCCGACGACCTCGAGATCGATGTGAGCGGCGCGGGCAGCGTCGACGTGGACGGGCTCTCGGCCGACTCTCTCGAATGCAGTCTGTCCGGCGCGGAATCGTTCGACGTCACCGGAGAGGTCGAGGAGCAGACCGTACGGCTCTCCGGCGCGGGCAGCTACGAAGCCGGTGATCTGCAGAGCGAGCGTGCGGAGATCGAGGTCTCAGGAGCCGGCAACGCCACCGTGTGGGTCGAGGACGATCTCGATCTCACGTTGTCGGGGGCAGGCAATATCGACTACTACGGAGACCCGAGGGTGCAGCAGGACGTTTCCGGAGCGGGCCGCGTGCGGAGTCGCGGTGACAAGTAGCGTCGCGCGCCTGCACTAGCTGAGCCTGGTTGCCTCCCGCGAACCGTCCTGCCGGCCGTCCAGAGCTCGCAGACGATCGATATAGCTCGAATACGCCGGATCGGAGAGGATCCGCTTGATGCGCCGGCGACCAATCGCCAGGAAACTCACGGGAGCGAACTTGTACTCGATGTGCAGACGCACACGCCACCACAGTCTGCGCCGCCAGCCGCGCTTCTCCCGAAGCCACTCACGCTGCGCTGCGCCCAGCCGGCGCGAGCGGATGAACGCGCCAGCAAGCGCACTCGCCACGATACGCCGCACCGAGTAGAACCGCTTGTACTCTCGCACGACCAGGTCCTGCATCTCCCATGCGACCATCCGTTCGGGCCGAAGGACGACGTGCATGCCGTCGTAGAACCCGAGGTCTTCGGCGGATGGGAAGAGCAACGCCCCGTCGCGCTCGTGGGAACGCGTGCGCTTGGTCCCCGGCAGCGGCGTCTCGAACAGGTACTGTAAGGACGTCACGTATTTGCGCGCGTACGTACCGTTGCGCCGGATGACCTCGGCGGTGTCGTCCCTGAGCGCGATGAACATACCGTGCACGAGCAGGCCGGCCCGGCGCATTGCCCTGAGAGCCAGCGTCATCCGCTTCGCGTCGATCCGCTTGTGGACTCGTTCGAGGTCGCCGTCGTCGGCCGACTCGACGCCCACGCACACGACGGTCACGGCGGCCGCCTTCTTAAGAAGTCTCAGCAACTCCTTATCGATGCGGCCGTTGCGGTCGAGCACCGAATCCGCCCGCAGTTGTGTGACGAGCATGCGCGCATACCCCTTCTCGATCGCCGCGCGCAGGAAGCGCTTGAATGCGGTTTTGTTTGCAGCTGCGTTGTCGTCGACGAGGAACGTCGTCTGGTACCCCGCATCCTGGGCGCCGATGAGCTCCTCCACCGTGCGCTCATCGCTGCGGCGTACGCATCGCGGCCAGATCTGCACGACCTCGCAGAAATCGCACCTGTCGGGACAGCCGCGCGTCCGCCACACAGCCGCGACGGTCCCTCTGTCTGCGTCGTGCACGAGCGACCGGTCCACCAGCGGCAAGACATCGAGTTGCTCGCGCGTGAGCTGCTCCGGCGGAGGACCTTCACGCAGCTCATCGTTCTCTCTCCATACGAGACCGGGGATATCCGCGAAACGCTCTGCCGAGGAACCATCGAGCACGGCAACCAGGCGTGGCAGCGTGAGCTCCGATTCCCCGCGCAATACGAAGTCGGCACCGGCGTCGAGAGCGCGGTCGACGGCGCACGTCGGCTCCGGCCCGCCGAGGACGATCGCAGCTCGGGGGTTCTCGCTCCGCACGCGCTCGATGAACTCGACGGTCCTGGGCAGGGTGCACGTGATGGCCGAGAAGCCGATCACCCGAGCCCTCGCGACCCACTCCCAGTCGATGGAACCCCGGCCGCTGACATCTTCGATGAACGCGCGCACGTCGTAGCCTGCGTCCCGCAGCACGGTGGCAAGGAGCGGGACCCCCCGACCCATTGCGACGTGGGAGTAGATGTTGAGTCCCGGCGACCCTGCTTCTATCAGCGCGACACGTGTTGATGGTGCAAACCGCATGCGACGACCCCGATCATTGCGACCATAGGGAGTGCATCCCCGCCCGACGCTCATCGAAACTCTGATGGGCGTCAGGCGGGGTCGTCCGACCGCTGTCTACGCTGGCTGAGCAGACGCCCTACTGCTCGACCGTGTCCTTGGCCTTGGCGATGACGTCGTCGCTTATTGCGCCGAGACCGCCGAAGAAGGTCAGTCTGTAGGTCTTGTCCGCGTACTGGTCGAGTACGGCTTCGGTCGTAGGCGTGAGGGAATCAGAGTGGGTCAGCAGAAGCACGGTTCCTCGGCGTGCGGAAAGCACGCCTCCGGTGAGCGCGTCCGGGAAGTTGAGGCCCGTGGCCATCGTTGCGCCTTCCCACTCCATGAAGGGCAGGTCCTCGACGGCCCACTTGCCGATCTCGCGTGCCGTCTCGTAGCGGGTGGGTCCGGAGAGGCGCACCACATTCGTCACGCCGAACTCGGATGTGAGAGCGCTGTAAGTGCCGTCACTCACGACATCGGAGCCACCGACCACGTAGACCTTCTTCACACCGTCTGTCTTCATCTGATTGACGGTCGTCGCCGAGATACCCGTAGGCTCGGCCAGGTAGATCGGCATGCCTTGCGCAGCCGCGACCGGGGACGCGGCAAGGGCATCGGGGAAGTTGGCTCCTGTCGCCACGATTCCACCGTAGTTCGGGAACAACCCGAGTACCACGCGACCCGCGCGGCGACTGCCCGAGCCGTTCCGTACCTGTCGGCGCCTTCGAGGCGCGTGATCGTTGCTCCCGGTATCGCGGCTTGTACCGCCGTCTGTACGGCGTCACTGACCGCACCGGAGCCGCCGAGAATGTATATGGCGTTCGGACCCAGCCGCTGAAGCTCGTTCTTGGTCACATCGGGCAGGAAGGTCGGCTGCGTCAGAAGGATCGGCGCCTCAGCGACCCCGGCAAGAGCCGAACCACCGAGCGCGTCGGGGAAGTTCGCACCCGTGGCGATGATGCAGGTGTTCACGTTAGCCGGGACCGGGAATGCCGCCTTGCTGATCTCGACAGCTGTCTCGTACCGTGTCGGCCCTTCGAGCTGCTCGATGTCGACATTGCGCTGGAGCTGGGAAACGAGTATGTCCGCATCAGCGAGGTTGGTGTGCCATACCCCTTACCCGCGGCCGATACTCACATCATACCCGCTTGGCGGTACGCAGCGGTCCTGCGACGGCAGCGCCCGAAACGCGCGGGGCCGCAGAGCGACGCTCCGCGGCCCCGAGTCGCACGCGACTCAACAGGAATCCTTCTACCAGCCAAGCGCGCCGAACACGGCGTCCTCCACCTCGGCCGTCACAGCGCCCACACCTCCGAAGATGTCGCAGTACAGCACTTGCGGTCCGCGAAGGGCCAGTTCATCGGCAGTGAACTTTGGAAGGTCTTCCGTGCGCGTGAGCAGCACGACGCCGGACTTCACTCCCGCGCCGACTCCGCCGGACAGCGCGTCCGGGAAGTTCATACCGGTAGCGATACCCACATAATCGAACGCGCCGAAGCCCTCGGCCACAGCACCTTCAGCGACGGCGACTGCGGTCGCATAGCGATCGATCCCACCCCAGCGGTCCGAGGTTATGTTCGGGTCTCCGATGACGGTTCTCATCGTCGCATCTACCGCCGCCTTCACTCCCGCCGACACGGCGCCTACCTCACCGCACACGAACGCCTGCTCGATCTTGAGGTCCTGCAGGGCAACCCTCGTGAAGTCTGGCAAGAGGGTGGGCCGGACAAGCAAGATGGGCGACACATCGGCGAAGGAGTACGGGGAGACAGCGAGGGCATCGGGATACAGGTCGCCACGTGCGATAAACGCACTGTGCGTGAACTCGTCTCCTGCCACCGCCGCGACTTCTTCGGCGATCAAGGCGGATGTCTGGTAGCGGTCGATCCCTCCTATGCGCTTGATCTCGTAGTCCGTAGCCAACACGTCCTCTACCGCCTGTGAGACCGCTCCGGTGCCGCCGACGATGATCACGTGTGTAACACCCAGGTCACCCAGAGTCTGCGAGGTGATCGGCGGCAACGAATCCGTGCGTGTGAGCAAGAGCGGCGACTGGTAGGCCCCGCACAAGCCAGCCGCAGACAGCGCGTCGGGGAAGTTCTGACCGCTTGCAATCACCGCGATCGTGGCCGAATCGAAGGTGTCCTTCGCGACCTCAGCTGCCGTCTCGTAGCGGTCCAGGCCCGCGAGGCGCAGAATCTCGGCCGTCGGACGTTCCCACGCACCCATGTCATCCGCTTTGGTGCCGTCACCGTCGCCATCGAGTGGGCGCGTCTTACCTTCGATGTCCTTGGGAGGCGCGTCCGCCGCCCGAGCCGAATCGATGCATGGCGAGCCCGCCTCGAGACGGAAATCGCCGGCGTCCGTGTCGAAGAGCTTCGGGTCACCGTGGACCATGCCGGAGCCGACCGTGACGCCTTGACCGCCGAGTTCGGCATCGCTGCTCGCGGTGCAGCTGTAGCGGATCGTCGCTCCGCCTCCCACGTCTTTCTCGTCGACGTGATCCCAGAAGATGGAGTTCGACACCACGAACGGACCCGGACCATCGAAATAGACGCCCGCGAAGCCCACCATCGCGGTGCTTTCGTTGCCGAAGACCGTGTTGTTGAAGAACTCGGCGGTTCCACCGTTGAAGAAGGCCGCCCCGCCCCCGCCTTCGCACGTATTGTCGTTGATCACGCAATTCTCGAAGTTGACATCGCCATCGCCCACGTAGGCCGCACCACCGTCGTCGCCCGCTCCGTTGCCCGTGAAGCGGCTCCTGGTGACGTCGAGCGATTGGCCTCCTGTGCCCTCGAACCACACAGCGCCCCCATCCTGGACTGCCTGGTTCCCCAAGAAGGTGGAGCCGTCGATCGAGACGTCCGCGTCCTGCGCATGAGCGGCCCCACCGGCGTTGTCGAGCGCCTGGCAAGCCTCGAACTCATCGCGGACCGAGGACCAGTCCCCGCCGGCTCCTGCAGCCACGGCCCCGCCCTCATCGGCATCACACTCGAAGAACGAGCTCTCGGCTGTGGTAGCGGATGCGTACGCCCCAACGTACAACGCACCGCCGAGTGACGCGGCGGTGCAGTCAATGAACTCTGTGCCGACGATAGTCGGCTCGGCAAGGCCGTCGCTTATCCCCTGGACACTGACCGCGCCTCCATCGGCTGCTTCACACCCAGTGAAGACGCAATCCTGGATCAGCGGCCAGCCCGGGGCGGAACCCGGAGTATCACGACGGATGATGACGCCCGAGCCGGACCCGATCGTGGCGCCGTCTTTCACCGTGAAACCGTAGAAACTCGTGTACACGGTGGCGTTCACGACCTCCAAGGCGCGCGCGCTTCCCTCACAGTCGATGACCGTAGCCTCCGGACCGTCGGCACTCTGTATGGTGGTACCGGGAGTCACGGCAATGGGGAACGTCTCGCCATTGCCGGTCGCAGAGTACGTCCCGGGCAAGGCGATGATCGTGTCCCCCGCCACGGCGACAGAGGCGGCATAGCTGATCCGCTTGAACGCTTGTGTGACGCTTGTCCCGGAGTTGGCGTCGCTCCCGTTAGCGGGGTCGACGTAGTAGGTCGTCTCCACGGCACCGACCGCTGGTGCAACCACAACGAGCATCGAGACCGCCACCATCAACGCCAACACGGCACGCGCCACGCGAGACGTGAGTCTTACGCGCATAACGACATCCTCCTCGAAGTTGCCTGGGTCCCAACGAGCGAACAACTCATTCGTATTGAAGGCGGAAACGTCTGTCCCTGCAAGCCGGGAGCTGTTCGCCTCGACAAGCGGTCCGAACAGACTCTCACACTAGTGCTTGTGCCCCCGGTACCGCGCCCAGATAATCGAGCCGAAGAACCAGAACGACACCGCAAACGCGGCGACCAGCCCTATCTGGCCAACGACGCGGACCCACCCGACTTCCCCCGTCACACTCAGAAGGGTGGAGAAGCCCACGACGAGCGCCGAGACGACGATTGCGAAGGCAAGACGGTTCACGAGTTCGTGCAGCTCGTCGATGAGGTCGTGGTAACCGGTGGGGCGCACGGAAAGGCGCATCTCTCCTCGAGACGCGCGCCGCATGAGCCTTTCGACGCTGTCCGGAAGCGATTCGAGCAGTCTCAAGCTGTGACGCAACGAGCGCCCGGCGCGCTCGAGCAAGGCATCCGGCCTAAGGCGCTTGCGCACGTACTCGTCGGCGAACGGTTTCGCGGTCGCCGCGAAGTCGAACGTGGGGTCGAGCGCCGTGCCGACTCCTTCGAGGACCACCAGCGTGGAAAGGACCAGCGCGAAATCCCCGGGCACGTTTAGTTCGTAATCCCGGATGAGGCCCATCGTTTCGCCGAAGAGCTCACCGAACCTGATGCGCCCGAGCTCACGCCCGTGGTACTTGCCGATCAGGCGGCCGACCTCGCGCCGCATAGCGATCTCGTCGATGCGTGGATTGTCCGACGCTGCGATGAGCGTGTCGGTCGCAAGCTCGATGTCGCGATTGACGGCCGCCCACACGAGGTCGATGAAGTTGTCCTGCGACTCCTCGGTCAGTCTTCCGACGCGACCGAAGTCGGTGAACCCTACCCGTCCGTCCGGCAAGGCCAGGAAGTTTCCGGGATGGGCGTCCGCATGGAAGAATCCCAGGTCGAACATCTGATGCAAGTAGCAAGTTATCCCCCGCCGGGCGAGTTCCTTGCGATTCGCGCCCGCCTCGTCCAGCAGGTCTAGCCGGTTCATGCGCACGCCCAGAAGACGTTCCATGGTGAGCACCCGTGTCGTGGTGCAGTCCCAGTAGATCTTCGGAAACGCGACCGTTTCATCGTTGCGGAACGCTCGCCACAACCGCTCGGCGTTGCTCGCCTCCAGGGTGTAGTCGAGTTCGTCGCGGATCGCCTCGGCGAATTCCTCGGCGATTCCCACGATATCGATCTCGCCGAAGACGTCGGTGCGCTCTTGCACGAACCGCGCCTGGGTCAGCGCGATGTCGATGTCGACTTCGACCTGCCGGCGAGCATCGGGGCGTTGGACCTTCACCGCGACGTCGGTACCGTCGTGCAGCGTTCCCCAATGCACTTGGCCAAGAGACGCGGACGCATACGGCTCCGGTTCGAAGATCGCGAACGCCTCGTCGATAGACATCTCGAGTTCGGTCTCGACCATCGCCCTTACGGTCTCGAACGGCTCGGGGGGGACCTCGTCCTGGAGTTTGCGCAGTTCGGCTGCCAGCCGGGGAGGAATGATGTCCGTGCGCGTTGAAACCGCCTGCCCGAGCTTGATGAACGTGGGACCCATCCGCTGCAGGGCGCTGCGGACGTGCTCCTCGGGCGTGAGGCCGTCTCGGCCCCCGCGACGCCGGAGTCTGGAGGGCGCCACGCGGCGAAGGCCCGTGGCGTCGATGACGGCGTTCAGACCTTCATCCGCAAGGACCGCGGCGATGTGCTGGTAGCGAGCGAGGTGCTTGCCTATGTCGGGACCGGCGGATCGCCTGGGGCTCACGGCTCGGTCGTCCCACCCTCGACAGGACGCAGGGACGCGATCATCGCCTTGATCTCGGTGAGTTCGTCGTGCACGTCGGCGAGGTCCTTCTTGGAGGCCAGGCCCATGCGCTCGACCACCTTCGCGGTTTCCTCGGCGACGGTCTTCTGCGCCGAGGAGGCCGTCTGGTCGGCCCTGTTCGCGAGTCTGCCCGCGAAGGACTGAGAGTCTTCCTGGCTGATCTGCCCGCGCTTGACGAGCTCGTCGGCCAGCTCCTCGGCCTTCTCCTTCGCGAACATCGCGGCGCCCACACCCATCAGGAACGCCTTCTCGACGAGGCCGATCTCGCCTCCGGCCCCGGTTCCGGCGGACCCGGTCGCGGGCTCGTCCGCTTCACTCACGAATTCGGGTTCGGTCGGGTCGGTGTTCGTCTCGTCAACCACGGTGATCCCCTTTGCTCGGTGCGAACTGGACATTACTGTTTATCCCACTGGCAGAGTCGGCTGGAACGTTTTGCGTTCAGGCGTTTCCTGCCCGGTACGCTAACGACTATCGTGTGATACGGACGGGGGGAGGTCCGTTTGTTCTCGGCGCTTGGGGAGCGCGACTATCGGCTTCTGCTCATCGGGCAATCGGTCAGCTATGCGGGCGACCAGTTCCACCTGGTGGCTCTTCCATGGCTCGTTCTCCAGTTGACATCCGACCCGCTGCAACTCGGCTTCGTACTCGCGACTGCGGGACTGCCGCGTGCGCTGCTGATCGTCGTGGGCGGCACGTGGGCCGATCGCCACTCCCCGCGAGCGATCATGCTCCTCGCCAACGTCGTGCGCTTCGCGTTGGCAGGCGGGCTCGCCGTCGCGATCCTGACCGACACGGTCGAGATGTGGATGGTCTATCTGGTTGCCGCGGGATTCGGCACGATGGCGGGGTTCTTCATCCCCACGACCCACGCAGCCGTTCCGCGCCTCGTCTCCGACGAGCACCTCGAGAGCGGGAACGCGCTGTTGGAGACGGCGTACCAGCTCTCGGTCTTCCTGGGACCGGCCGCCGCCGGCGCAATCATTGCGTGGTTCGGCGGGGCGACCGCCGCGGGACAGGAGACGGCATCGTTGTCGGGTATCGGAGTGGCGTTCGCGTTCGACGCGGGCACCTTTCTGTTCGCCGCGCTGATGCTCCTGCTGATGTCGCCCATGACCGCCGCGGGGATGACCGAAGGCGAGCGTCCGGTCGCCGCCCTGATCGACGGCCTGCGCTTCGCCTGGCGCACGGTCTCGCTTCGGTGGCTCCTCATAATCATCTCGCTCGCCAACATGCTGTTCATCGGGCCGCTGCTCGTGGGCGTGCCGACGCTGGCGAGCACTCGCCTTGCCGAAGGCGCGGCGGCTCTCGGCATCATCTTGTCCGCATTCGGTCTGGGCAACATAGCCGGGATCGTGGTCGCGGGCTCGCTCAGGAAGACACCCGCGCGGGCCGTCGGACTGGCGATCGTCGTCCTGTACCTGCTATCCGGTGCCGGCTTCTGTGCGTTCGCCCTGATACAATCGACCTGGTCGGCGGTACCGATCGTGCTCGCAATCGGGGCAGGCAACGGCTTCCTGGGCATCGCGCTACTCACGCTGATACAGCGGATGGCCCCGGCGGCGATGCTCGGACGCATGTCGGGACTGCTCATGCTGTCGATCTACGGTCTGCAGCCGATCTCGCAGTCTTTGGCGGGCGCGATCGCGAGGGTTGGACTTGACGCGCTCTTCCTTGCGGCAGGCGGTGGCCTGATCGCGCTCGGACTGTTCGCCGCCTCGAGGCGTGAGATTCGCCACCCCGTCCTGGTGCGGACCGCGCAGGACCGGGCGGGTGCCTGACGAGGGCGTCCGCGCGACCGCACGCCGGACCGCCCGCCTCACGGCGACCCCCGCGCAGCTACCGTACGGCCGCTCGCACCGCCGTTACGACTTCAGGCTCGATTGCACCCGCTCCGCCGAACAGCGTCACGCGTGGAGTACCCATGCACCGTTCCTCGGGCACTGTCTGTGTTGTAGGCGTGAGGAATGTGCTGTGCGTCAGCAGCATTACGTGCCACGCATGCCGGCGAGCGCGCCTCCGGCAAGCGCATCGGGGAAGTTCTGCCCCGTAGCCACGGTCACACCGTCGGTCAGCGCCTCCTCGGTCCCGGGGGTGACGACGTCGGCGCGACCGGCGAGACGGCCAGCGCGTCGGGGAAGTTCGCGGCTGTGGCTATCACCACGTCGTCCCCCCGCTCGGAACGTAGACAGGGAAGTGCTGCGCCGAGCCGAGCGGCCAGCGGTACACGCCGTACTTGCCGTCGCCTTCATCGTCGTAGGCGTACACGCAGGTGTCCCCCCACACGGTAGAATCCATCTCGTCTTGGGCCGTCGTAGCCACCGGGAGCTTCGTCGGTGGGGAGGCGGTCAGGTCGTAGGCAAAGACGTCTACACTCGCGCCGGCGCTCCGCCCGAGCACTGAGTAGCGTGAGCCGACATCGACGTTCATGTGGGTCTGTGGTCCGGTCTCTCATCGACGATCAGCCGATGCCCCGTGATCGCGGCGTGCGCTGAGCCGGTAATCGACGCCACAACGACGACGGCACAGGCGAACACAAGCGAGAGACCGCGCGGCGCGCGAACGAACCCCCTCATGACGATCTCCTCCCCGAGGACCGGCGGGCAAGCGCGCCCGGCGGACGGGCGTCGGCCCGCCACTGCAACATTCAAGTTCACACCCTGCTTGAGTCGCTGCCGGACTCCATGCGTTCTGCCTGCGCCGCTTCGGCGGGGTGCCGGTTGCGGAGTATGATGTGGAGAGGCGGACATCGAGGGGGTCTCGATCATGTACACGCCACGGCGACGTGCGCATCGACGCATACTCTTGAAGCTTGCCGTAATCGCCTGCATCACCCTTGTCTTCGGTCTCGCCCTTGCAGCACATCCGCAAGTCGCTGCCGCCGACACGATCTACGTGGACGTGACGCGCGGGAACGACGTGACCGGGAACGGCAGCCTCGGCAGGCCCTTTCGCACGATCACGAGGGGCCTGGACGCAGCTGCCTCGGGCGATACGGTGGACGTGTCAGCGGGCGAGTACTCGCCCGCTACCGGCGAGGCGCTTCCGCTCACCGTCCCCAGAGGGGTGACTGTGCAAGGAGATACGCCGAGTTCGCGAGAGTACGAAGAGCTTCGCGGAACAGTCATCAAGGGGAACGACACCGGCCGTCTGATGCAGATTCTGAGCGGTGACCGAAACACGGTCATAGACGGCATTCACTTCACCGAGAATGACTCTCCGGTGCGAGGCGGCGCCGTCTACATCCTTGGAGGGGCGCTCCCGGGCGGAGTCCCGATTGTCCGGGACTGCCTGTTCACCGAGCTGTCGGCACCGAGCGGCGGCGCGATCTGGATCGAGCGCGGCATGTCAACGTACTGCGCCCCCCGCCTCGAGCGAACCATGATCTTTGGCACGACCGCCAATGGGCCGAACCCTCGTGGCGGTGCGCTGGGCGCCATGGGAGCGGACTGCACCATCGAGGATTCCGTCTTCTTGCTCTGCCGATGTGCAGCGGTGTTCGACCCCGCCGGCGGCGCCCTGTCCCTGGTGGACTCCGGCCAATCGACGATCCGCCGCAGCGAGATCTACGGCTGCGGGATACCCACTGGAGTCGGTGGCCTTGGCGGAGCGGCGTACGCGTTCAATCACAACCTGCGCATCGCCGAGTCGACGATCCAGGGTTGCGGGGCCGACTACGGTGGAGTCGTGCACGCCTTCGACAACGCCGCCCCCTACGACACGACGGTGCTGGTAGAGAACTCTGTGTTCGTCGGCAACCAAGGCGTGCAGCAGGGTGGGGCGCTATCCCTGAACAACGTCGACAGCACGCTGGCCAATTGCACGCTGTACATGAACCGCAGCACTGCCGGTGCGGGCGGCGTCGACTACGACGCCGGTGCACACCAGGTGCACAACTCAATACTCTGGGAGAATGGAGACGAGGTCCGCACTGCGGGCGGAGCGACTCTGGGCATAGGGTGGAGCTGCATTCAGGACCTCGACGGAGGGCCAGGTGTGTCTCACGACGACCCCTTGTTCATGGAGAACCCGATACACCTGCGCCTGCGGCACGACTCTCCCTGCGTCGACAAGGGGAACAATGTGCTCGCCACGTCAATCGACGTGGAAGGCCGTGACCGTCCCGCCGACGGCGATCACGATGGCATCGCCGTTGTGGACATGGGCGCCTACGAGCGCGCGCCGATCGTGGACCGCGCTGCCGGATCCGTACGCTACACCACCGCAATCGCAGCGAGCCAGAGGAACTTCACCGTTGCCGATCATGTCATTCTCGCCACCGGCGCAGCGTATCCTGACGCGTTGTGCGCAGCGCCCCTCGCCGGTCTTGTGAGGGGCCCCATCCTCCTGACAACTCCAAGTGCGCTCCCGGCAGGGTTGACGCTCGAGCTCGAGCGCCTTGGGGCCGAGAAGGTCTACATAATCGGCGGAACCGGCGCGGTCTCGGAGTCGGTTGCCGAGGAACTCCGTAACCTGGGATACGAGGTCGAACGCATTGGTGGAGCCGATAGGTACGCGACAAGTCGCGCCATCGCGCAAGAGCTCTCGGACATTGTGGGCGCAGGACTGACGGGCACGACCATCGTCGCACGCGGAGATGCATTCCCCGACGCGCTCTCCGCCTCTCCACTCGCGTACAATCGGCAGATTCCGATTCTACTTACACGGCCGGACGTACTCCCTCCCTCGATCGACACGGCAATCACTGATTTCGGTTTCGTCCGCGCCATCGTGGTCGGTGGAGAGGGGGCGGTCTCTCCGGCGGTCTTCGACCGCCTGGCCGGAATGCTGGCTCCGGGTGCCACGACCCGCGTCGGCGGCGTGGACCGCTACGCCACCGCGACCACATTCGCGCAGTTCGTCCAGGCCGATTCCAATCTGCAGTACGCCTATTCGAACGATGTCATCGGGCTGGCGACCGGACTGAACTTCCCGGACGCGCTGTGTGGAGGCGCCGTGTGCGGGCTCGACTCAGCTCCGCTGCTTCTGACTCGAACCGACGCGATGCCTGCCGTGACTCGCGACTACATCGCCGAGTACGCAGAGACGCTCGTACACGTGCAGGCCTTCGGAGGCACGAGCGTGGTAAGCGACGCGGTACTCGACGACGTTCGCAGACTGATCCCGTAGTAGCGGAGTATCTCTGGCACGCGGCACGCTTCATCGGGTTGGGCGACACGCGGGCTCCAAGTGCCGCGACATGCGCGAAAGATGGGTAGACACCCGACAAGCGCGCACAGTCCGCCGGTGCGCTCGTTCCGCCCATTCGAGGAGGGTGTATGAATCGCTTCAGACCAGCACATGCACGAGGACTCGCGCTCGCAGTAAGCGTGCTGCTACTCCTGATCAGCGTCGGATGTGATTCTGCCGCGGAGGAAGGGCAGCCGGACGCAATCGTCGACGAGGCACTTCCCGACACCGAAACCCCTCCCCCTACCGAGACAGCCACCGACGAGCCTGAACCTCCCGTCGCCGAGGAGCCCGCAAGCGATCTCCCTCTCAGCGGATCGGGCGCCGATCTCTGGCCGATGCTCTCCTCGGGGTTCTACCGCACGGAGTGGGACAAGGCGCCCGGTTACGAGACCCGTCAGCCAGCGGTAGGGCCGCACGGAGACGAGGTCGAGATATTCATCAGTCCGGTGATGTCGGACGCTGCTGCTCAAGGCGGACTGGACTCGTGGCCGAACGGTTCTTCGGTAGTCAAAGACGCTTACGCGGGCGGGCAGCTCGTCTTCGTCGCCGTGATGCAGAAGCGTGGAGACGTATGGTACTGGGCGGAATATCACCCGGACGGCTCGATCGTCGCCGAGGGCCTCGACACCCCGTCGTGCGCGGACTGTCACTCGGAGGGCGAGGACTACGTCAGGGCGTTCGGCCTGCCATAAGGCGCCCGCGACAGCCAGGGGCCGGAATCACCACGACCTAGTTGGGCGCCCAGCCGTGAAGCGAGCACGTGAAGCTGCAGTCGTTCGGGTTGAACACGAACTCGCCTCCCGCGGGACATACGACCGGTTTCGACAGAGCGCCCACCCGCACAAGCCCCTCAACGCTCGCCCCTGTCATCAGGCGGCCTCCAGCCTCGACCCACGTCCAAACCTCCACCTGTCCGGCGCTCTGGTTCGCGAAGCAGGCAGCCTCTGCTGCGGGGTCTTCGGCCGACATCAGCGGTGTGCTTGCCGAAGAATCACGCGCGCACCCGGCAAGCGCGCCCGCGCACAAGAGGATGACGATGCTGCCGACCGCTCGTGAGCGCAGCATCCCGCGCCTCCTTCTCAACGACTACCAATAAGTGATTCTTCGGCTGTGATGGAGGCTCGCTCAAGCGCCTCGATCCGCTATCCCCGCAGCTTGCGCTCGAGCACTTCGTTCACGACCTGCGGATTAGCCTGACCGCGCGTCTCCTTCATCACCTGCCCCACGAAGAAGCCGATCAGGCCGGTCTTACCCTCCCGGTACCGCTCGACTTCGTTGGGATTCGCTTCAAGGACACGGTCGACGATCTGCTCGAGCTCGTCGGTGTCCGAGACCTGCTTCATGCCTTTGAGCTCGACGATGGCGCCGGGAGCGTCCCCCGATACCGCCATCTCCGCGAAAACGTCCTTGGCCTGCTTGCCGGAGATCGTGCCGTCCTCTACCAGGCCGACGAGTTCGGCGAGCATGGCAGGCACGATGCGCGATTCGCTGGGCGCGATCGCCTCGGCATTGAGTAGCGCGCTGAACTCGCCGAGCATCCAGTTCGAGATCTGCCTGGCCCGCTCGACACCGGCGATCGTGACCGCCGCGTCAAAGAACTCGGCCATCTCGGTGTCGCCAGCGAGTGTCGCGGCGTCGGCGGTCGGGAGGCCGTAGTCGGCAACGAAGCGCTGCTTGCGCGCGTCGGGTAGCTCGGGCAGCTTGGCGCGGACCTCGTCGATCCACTCGGACATGAACTCGAAAGGCACCATGTCGGGCTCGGGGAAGTAGCGGTAGTCGTGCGCCTCTTCCTTGCTGCGCAGCGAGCTCGTACGCTTGGCGCCGGCGTCCCAGTGTCTGGTCTCTTGTACGATGCGCCCGCCGTCTGCGAGCACCTCGGCCTGCCGCACGATCTCGTACGCCAGAGCGTCGTGCAGCGACTTGAACGAGTTCATGTTCTTGACCTCGGTCTTGGTGCCGAACTCGGAGTCGCCACGCGGGCGGATGGACACGTTGGCGTCCACGCGCATCGAGCCCTCCTCCATGCTGCAGTCCGAGATGCCGAGGGACAGCCATATCAGCCGCAGCTTCTGCGCGAAGCGCCGGGCTTCCTCGGGGGTGCGGATGTCGGGCTCGGTCACGAGCTCCATGAGCGGGGTGCCCGCGCGGTTGAAGTCCACGAGCGAATGGGTCGCACCGGCGAGGCGTCCTTCCGAGCCGCCGACGTGCACCATCTTGCCCGTATCCTCTTCCAGGTGGATACGCGTGATGCCGATTCGGGCGATGTACGCGCCGTCTTCGGCGAGTGTGACATTCTCCGCTTGGGCGGAGTCGGTCCGCTGTGCGGCGCCATCGCCGTCGACCTCGACATTCAGACGACCTCGCTCGCAGAAAGGGAGGTCGTACTGGGAGATCTGGTAGTTCTTCGGCATGTCGGGATAGAAGTAGTTCTTGCGATGGAACTGGGATCGAGGCGCGATGTCGCAGTCGATCGCAAGGCCGGCGAGCACGGTGGCCTCGATCGCGTACTGGTTGGGCACCGGCAGCGCGCCCGGCATGCCGAGGCACACGGGGCAGACTCGCGTATTGGGCTCTCCGCCGAACTCGACCGGGCACCCGCAAAACATCTTGGTATCGCTCGAGGTGATCTCGGTGTGGATCTCGAGGCCGATGACCGCCTCGTATCCCTCGAGTACCTCGCGAAGCCGATCATCCGCCATGGGCGCTGCTACTCCCCTCCGGGTTCGCATCGTCGCTCGTAAGCTGCGGGTTCGATTCTACTGCAACGCGTAGACGATGGCGGGAACCTCCGGGGTCGTCGGCGGCAAGGTCGCAGACTCTGGAACGACCTGGCCCGCCCCCCTCTGCAAACGTATACTCTGGCATTGATACTGCATAACCGAGGAGGAAGCGGGCATGAACGCTCGGCGTGACGCGGCAGGCACCGACACAGGGATGTGCATCGACCTCGAGCACACGTACGGCGCCCCGAACTACCACCCGCTTTCCGTCGTGGTCGCACACGGCGAGGGCGCCTGGGTGACCGACGTCGACGGCAAGCGTTATCTCGATCTCCTCGCCGCCTACTCCGCGCTCAATTTCGGACACCGCCACCCCGATCTGGTGGCTGCCGCCCGCGACCAGCTCGAGCATCTCACCCTTACCAGCCGTGCGGTCTTCTCCGACCAACTCGGCGCATTCGAGAAGGAGCTCGCCGAGCTTGCGGGTATGGACATGGTCTTGCCCATGAACACCGGCGCCGAGGCCGTCGAGACCGCAGTCAAGACCGCACGCAAGTGGGGCTACGACGTCAAGGGTGTCGCCGAGGACCTTGCCAAGATCGTCGTGTGCGACGGCAACTTCCATGGCCGCACCACCACCATAGTGAGCTTCTCCACAGATCCCGTTGCCCGGGGCGGTTTCGGACCGTTCACTCCCGGCTTCGAAACCGTCGCATATGGCGACCTCGACGCGGTTGCCGAAGCATTCGAAGACCCCGACGTCGTGGGCTTCCTCTTCGAGCCGATTCAGGGCGAGGCCGGCGTCATCGTGCCGCCGGCCGGGTACCTTCGCGGAGTGCGCGAGCTTTGCACCTCGCGCGACGTGCTCATGATCGCCGACGAGATCCAGTCCGGCCTCGGCCGTGTCGGCGCCACGTTCGCGTGCGAGCTGGAAGGTGTACAGCCGGACATGTACTGCCTGGGCAAAGCCCTGGGCGGAGGGATCTTGCCCTTGTCGGCAGTGGTTTCCCGGCGCGAGATCTTAGGCGTGCTGACTCCGGGCACCCACGGCTCCACGTTCGGTGGCAACCCCCTCGCGTGCGCGATCGGGAGAGCCGTGCTGTCGTTGATGCGCACGGGTGAGTTCCAGAGGCGGTCCCGAGAGCTCGGTGGCCACATGCTGTCACGGCTGAGGACCGAGGCGCCCTCATGCGTGCGAGAGGTCCGCGGTATCGGCTTGTGGGCGGGCATCGAGATCGACCACGGGGTGGGCAGCGCGCGCGATTACTGCGAAGCGCTGCTCCGCCTCGAGCCGGGGATCATCGCAAAGGACACCCACGCAACCACGATACGGCTCGCCCCTCCTCTCGTGATCGAGCCCGACGACCTCGATTGGGCGATCGACTCCGTCACCGGTGTGCTCGAGCGCGGCTTGTGACCTACACGCCCGGCGCCACCAGTGGCGGCGTGGTATCGAACTCGACGGCCGCCTCGAATGCCGCGGCCGCTCTCAGGATCGTCTCTTCGGCGAAGTAGTCGCCGATGATCTGGAGCCCTACCGGCAGTCCCGAGTCTGAGCCGAGTCCGGCCGGCACGCTGATCGCGCAGTTGCCGGCGAGGTTCACGGGAATCGTGTAGTAGTCCGAGAGGTACATCTGCAGGGGGTCGCCCGATTTCTCGCCGAGCTTGAAGGCGGTCGTGGGGGTCGTGGGCGTGAGGAGCACATCGAAGCGCTCGAACGCCGCGCTGAAGTCCCGTTTGATGAGCGTGCGGGCCTTCTGTGCCTGGCCGTAGTAGGCCTCGTAATAGCCTGCAGAGAGCGCATACGTGCCGAGCATGATGCGGCGGATGGTCTCGGGGCCGAAGCCCTCGGTCCGCGAGCGCATGTACAGATCGAGCACGTCGGTCGCGTCAGGCACTCGATAGCCGTAGCGGATGCCGTCGAAGCGGGCGAGGTTCGAGCTCGCCTCGGCCGGGCCGATGATGTAGTACGCCGACAGGCCGTGTTCGGCGCTCGGCAGCTCGACCTCGCCGACCTCCGCGCCCAGGTCGGAGAAGATCGTCGCAGACCACTCGACCAGCGATCGCACCTCCGGGGCCAGCCCTTGGACGTCGAGCAGGTCGGTCACGACCCCAACCCTCATGCCCGACACGCCCGCGGTAGCAGCCCGCCCCACAGCCGATACGTAGTCCGGCACGATCTCGACGGCGCTCGTGGCATCCATCGGGTCGGGCCCGGCGATCGCGCCGAGCGCCAGCGCGCAGTCTTCTACCGTCTTCCCGAACGGCCCGATCTGGTCAAGCGACGACCCGAACGCCACGATGCCGTAGCGCGAGACGCGGCCGTAGGTGGGCTTCATGGCTACGGTTCCTGTGAGCGCGCCCGGCTGCCGGATCGAACCACCGGTGTCCGAGCCGAGGGACATCGCGACCTCGCCGGCGCTCACGCACGCGGCGCTGCCACCGCTCGACCCGCCGGGGACGCGGTCCAGGTCCCAAGGGTTGTGAGTCGGACCGAAGGCGGAGTTCTCCGTCGATGAGCCGAACGCGAACTCGTCGAGGTTGCACTTGCCCACCAGAACGGCACCGGCGTCGAGCAGACGGCGGGCCGCGGTGCAGTCGTACACGCTCACGTGGTTCTCGAGCATCCGGGAGCCGGCCGTCGTGTTCGTGCCGGCGACGTTCATGTTGTCCTTCAGCCCCACCGGCACCCCCGCCAACGGCCCGAGCGTGTCGTGCGGATCGAGACCCGCCGCGCTCGCGGCGGCAACCGCGGCATCGACCTCTTCGGCGGCTTGGTCGGCCAGCTCCGGAGTGAGCTGGACGAATGCGCGAACCCGGTCCTCGACGGCCTCCACACGTGCCCGTGCCGCCTCCAGGACCTCACGAGCCGAGAACTCGCGGCTCGCTATGCCCTCCCGGATGTGGGCGGCCGTCAGCGAAGACAAGCCGGTGCCGTCACCGGGCCGGCCTTGCGATTCACCAGCGCCGCCGCTCACGCCTCGTCACTCCCCGGCCCCACGATCCGCGGGATCACGAAGGCACCGTCCTCGGCCTGCGGAGCGTTCCTGAGCGCATCCTCTTGGGACAGCCCGGGGCGCATGACGTCGTCGCGGGTCACGTTCACCACGTCGAGCGGATGGGCGGTGGGCTCCACGCCGTCGAGGTCGAGCTGCTGGATCGTGTCGATGTGGCCCAGGATCGAGTTCAGCTCCTCGCCCAATCGCTCGATCTGGTCGTCGTCGAGCGCGAGACGAGCGAGCAGTGCGACGTGGCGGACCTGTTCTTCGGAGATCGCCATTGACGGACAAACCCCTTCCTCACTGCCGAAGACAACGCCCCCATGATACCGGCAATCCGCGGGTGTGCGAGAGCGCGTACGCGTCAGGTGAGGTGCACTCACCCCACCAGGTAGAAAGCCATGGAAACCGGGATCACGTTGTACAACGCGTGAAGCGCGATCGCCGGCCACAGACTGTCGCGTGTAGCCGCGAGCCACCCGGCTGCCGCGCCGAGTACGAAAGTCGGCACCAAGAGCCACGAGTTGAAATGGTAGGCTGCGAACATCGCCGAGGAGACCGCGATCGCGACCCACATCCCGAAGCGAATATCCAGGGCCCGCAGCACGACGCCGCGAAACACCATCTCCTCGATGACGGGACCCACCACGACGACGATCAGCACGGACAGCGACAACCCCACCGAGTCCGGGCCGAAGACGTCGGTGAGATTCCAGTTCCAGCGCGCGGGTGGGTCCCATCCGAGCGCTTGGACCGTGACGCCGTAGACCCACGCGAACACCCTCGTGCCGAGCAGCAGCCCGATCACCGCCGCCGTCGAATCGAGCTTAGAGCGCCACGAGGTATCTAGTACGCCCAGACCCAGCGAATCAGCCAGCCCGACACCTCTGAACTTCGCCATCGCCAACAGGGCCACCACCTGCACAGCGTAGAACGCGGCGAGCACACCCACGCGATACCAGACGAGACCGGACGGTCTGAGACTGCGCGCCCAGTCTACGCCCAGCGCAACGTCCTTGAGCAGGAAGGCGACGAAGACCATCGCAAGCACGGCGACGACCTCGAGCAGCGTCCAGGGCACGCGAGGGGCCTCGGTGACTCTCTTTGCCGGCGCGGTGGGCTTCTTTGCCGGCGCGGCAGTCTTCTTCGTCGGCTGCGCCGCCTTCTTGCTCGTCGGCGCGCTCCCCCTGGCTTGCGGTGTCCGCAACGTGATCGCCCCGCGGTCGCATGCGTCCACGCAAGCCGCGCAACCGTCGCAGCTGCGCCAGTCCACGAAGATGTAGGACGCCCCCACTTTCAGAGCTCCGAGCGGGCACGCCGCCACGCACCGGCCGCATCGGTCGCACACATTGGGGTCCAATCGAAGTCTCATGGACGGCGTGGCCACGATCTCACCTCACACCAGGCCGACCGAGCGAGCCGAATACGCCAGGACAAGCGCGGCAAGATTGAAGGCCATATGCGCCACCACGCTCACCCACAGCGAGCCGGTCTTCTCCATCAGCCACGCCAGTGCCACGCCAAGGAGCGCCGTCGGCACCACCAGCCACAACAAGTCGACGTGCACCAGGCCGAACATAGTCCCCGAAAGCCACATGCCCCAGCCCGGCCCTACGCGGTTGCGCAGGGCGCCGTAGAGCACGCCCCGAAACACGACCTCCTCAACGAAAGGACCCACGATAACCGCAATCGCGAACAAGGCAGCGACCCCGACTGCGTCGACCGGGAACAGTCGCGTCACATCGAGTTCGGCCGGTGGCTCGAAGCCCGCCAGGAACACGAGCACGCGCCACGCCGTCGCGAGCAGCCGGCCGGCGAAGGCGACGCCGAGCGCAAGCGCGATACCTCGGCCCGGTTCGAACGCGCGAAGCCCCACCGCATCCGTCCACGACCAGCGATGGGCTCTCGCGGTGAGCACTGCCAGACCCAGCGCCAGGAGGTAAGGCGCCACCAGCAAGCCCGATCTCGCGACAGTACCCGCGACTCCCGGGATCTCGCCTACCTCCGCGCTCCCGGCAACCGAGGCAGCAGCGATTCCCGCGGCGATGTTCAACAACACGATTCCAACGGCGCTACTCAGCAGCCATGGCGCGACGGGGCTGCCATCCGAATGCGACGAGACGTTCACGACGCATCGCCGGACGACCCCGCGACGAGTTCCCCAGTCTCGAGAATCCGCTCCAGGTCCCCTTCGGTCAGAATGGGCACGCCGAGCTGGACCGCCTTGTCGAATTTGGAACCCGCGTCCTCGCCTGCCACCACGTACGAGGTCTTCTTGCTCACGCTGCTTGTGACTTTCGCCCCGAGCCCCTTGAGCGCCGCCGACGCCTCGTCACGGGTCCACTTCGACAGCGTACCCGTGAGGACGAACGTCAGGCCCGCAAGCGTCCGCGGACGCTCGGCCTCCCGGCGCTCCTCGGCCATCGAAACGCCACGCTCGCGCAACCGGTCGACCAGCTCCAGATTCTCCGGATTGCCGAAGAACGCGCGCACGCTCCCCGCGATGGTAGGACCCACGCCCTCGATCTCGGCGATGGGATCCTGGCCGTCGACGGGCTCCCTCGCGGCCGCCTCGACAAGCGCATCCATGCTCCCGAAAGCGTCGGCCAGCGCTTGCGCGACGGTGCCGCCCACATGCCGGATCCCCAGCCCGAACAGCACCCGGGCGAGCGAGCGCGACTTCGACGCCTCGATGCTCGCAGCGAGCTTGCGGGCGACCGTCTCACCCAAGACGACCGGCGTTCCGTCCTGCTTCACGCGTCCCATGTCGAGCGATGCAAGCTGTTCGGTCGAGAGCGAATAGAGGTCGGCTATGTCGCGAACAAGTCCCGTGCCCTCCAGACGCGTCATGATCTCCTCGCCCAGCCCGTCGATGTCCATGGATCCGCGGCCCGCCCAGTGCAGGAGCCGCTCGTGCCGCTGAGCGGGACACTTCGCGTTCGTGCAGCGTGTGACCGCCTCACCTTCAAGCCGCGTGACGGGCCCGCCGCAACTCGGGCACGATACGGGCGGCTCCCATGGCGTCTCGGAGCCGTCGCGCAGCCGCTCCACGGAGCCCACCACCTCCGGAATCACATCGCCGGCCTTGCGCACGACGATGGTGTCGCCGATCAGCAGCCCTTTGCGCTCGATCTCGTCGAAGTTGTGCAGAGTCGCCCGCGCGATGGTGGACCCCGCCACCGTTACCGGGTCGAACTCCGCTGTCGGCGTGAGCGCGCCGGTGCGCCCGACCCGGATGCGGATCTCGCGCAGCACCGAGGTCTTCTCCTCGGGCGGGAACTTATAGGCGATCGCCCACCGCGGCGCCTTGCTGGTGTAGCCGAGCTCTTCCTGCACCGCGAACTCATCGACCTTCACCACGACCCCGTCGATCTCATACGGCAGGTCGTCGCGTTTGCCGAGCGCCTCCTCGCAGTATGCGTGGACCGCCTCCTCGTCGTCGCACACCTCGACATCGGGGTTGACCCGGAACCCCGCGCGACGCAACCAGTCAAGGACCTCGGATTGGCGCGAGAAACCCAGCGCGCGCGGGTCCACGAGCTGGTACGCGAACGTCGCGAGGTCGCGCAACGCGGTCACCTTCGGGTCCTTCTGCCGAAGAGACCCGGCCGCGGCGTTCCGGGGGTTGGCGAAGGTGGGCTGACCCGCCTCCTCCTGCTCCTCGTTCAGTCGCTCGAAGCTCGTCTTCGGCATGTAGACTTCGCCGCGGACCTCGATACGGGGCCAGTCGCCCGCTTCATCGCTCGCGGCGAAGAGCGTTCCCTCCCTGGGAGCCGGTCGGGCCTCGTCCCGCAGGCGAAGGGGCACGTCGCGGATCGTGCGGACGTTCGCGGTGACGTTCTCGCCCACGCGTCCGTCTCCCCGCGTGGCGGCCATGGCGAGCAGTCCACCTTCGAACGTGAGGGCGATGGACGTCCCGTCGATCTTGAGTTCGCACACGTATGCGCACTCGCGGTTGCCCACCGCGTCGCGCATGCGCGCGAGCCATTCGTCCAGCTCGGCCAGGTCCATAGCGTTGTCGATGGAGTACATACGCTGTGAGTGTGTGACCGGCTCGAAGAGTGCGCTGGGAGCGACTCCCACCCGTTGGGTGGGCGAGTCCGGCGTGATCAGCTCGGGGTAGGCCTCCTCGATATCGCGCAGCTCTCGCACGAGTGCGTCGTACGTCGCGTCCGAGATCTCAGGCGAGTCCAGCGCGTAGTACAGATAGTCGTGGTGCGAGATCTCCGCGCGCAGCGCTTGCGCGCGTTCTTCGGCCGCTTGTCGGTCATTTGGGACCGGTGTCACGATAGCCGGCCCCTCCTACTCTTCGGCGCGCAGCTTCTGGACATGGACGTCGCCCATCGCCCACACCGTCGCCTGCGGCACGAAGCGATTCAGCCGCTCCGCCTCGTAGATCCAGACGTCCTCCATAGCGACCTCGAAGTACACGCCGCCGCCTTCGTTGTGGGGGGTCACGGTGACCTCGTTGGCCAGATAGGCCCTCAGCTCGGTCTCAACGTAGTAGGTGAATACGCGCGCCGCATCACGGTACTCGTTGTAGAGAGCGAGACGCTTCTCGGCCTCATACATATCCAACTCGTCGATGCTGTCCATACAACCTCCTCGACCACGGCGGGCCCGAACACCGAGCCTGATCGACCCGGTTTGTGTTCGCGCACTGCCATTCTATCCCCTGACGACTGGGTATGAACGCACCAACGTGCAGGAAGCTTTCGCGGCACGGAGGTCGACGACATGAAGTCAGGATGGATGATCGTAGCAGGCGTGGTTCTCGTCCTCGTGGGTGTGGCGGGTGTCGCAATCGTATTGACCCAGGTCGATGCCGAACGGACCGCCAGGCCCGATTCCGCCGACTCGGACGTAGGACCGTACGTGGTCCCCGAGGGAAGAGGACCTATGGGCCGGCGCTTCCCGCGGTACTCCGACGAACGCGCGTCGTTGGGTGAGGCCATATACCTCGACGGTGTGGGCGCCGACGGCCGCACGGTACCCCGCACCGCCATCGGTCCGGGAATGATGGGCGGAGGATGCGTGATCTGTCACGGTATCGACGGCGAGGGCGGCCGCATCGGGATGATGGGGCGCGCGATAGAAGCGCCGTCGATCACCTACGAAGCGCTCACGTCCGAACACGAACACGGCGAGTCCGGGTGGACGGACGCCGAGATCCGTACTGCGGTCGAAGAGGGCGTCGAGCCCGACGGGGAGGAACTCGACCCCTTCATGCCCCGATGGGACTTCACGGACGAGGAGTTCGACGCACTCCTCGACTACCTCAAGGAGTTGAGCGAACCATGATGTGGGGAAACGACGGCTTCTGCCCCTGGTGCGGCGGCTACATGGGCGGCGGCATCGGTCTATGGGAGCTGTTGCTCATCGGCTTCTTCGGCCTGCTCGTAGTAGCCGGGATCGTGCTACTGGTCTGGTGGGTGGTGCGCATTTCTTCCGGAGGCCGCCCCTCCGACGGAGCACCGCTCCCGCACACCGCGACCGACGACGCGGTCCGCATCGCGAGGGAGCGGCTGGCGCGCGGCGAGATCACAAAACAGGAATACGACGACCTCGTGCAGGCTCTGAAGGGCTGAAGCGCTGTGAGGGGCGCACTGCGCGTCAGTCGCCCAGCGCAACTAGGTGCACGTTCCCCCACGCGCCGACGTGACCGTCAACGGTCGCCAGCACACCGAGTATGCCGAGGATACCTCGAGCCGCCTCGATCGCCGTTTCGATGTCGTCCGGCGTCCGCACGCGGTTGGCGAGCGCGGTGGCGACGGCGTCCGCCAGAGCACCGTTGCGTGCGAGCACAGTCACCGCGTCCGCGTCGCCCAGCGACAGCGAATGCCCTATCCTGCCCGAGGACGTGCAGACCGCGACCGGCATGAGCCCGCCGGGCACCCGGAGCCCCACGTTGGAGACTCCCCGCTCGCCGGCCCACAGGGCGATCGTACGGTCCGTCCGGCCCATGAGGTAGATGTCGCCGCCGTTCTCGACGATGACCTCCGGTGATACTTCGGCAAGTCCCCGAGCTACATGCTCTGCGATCGCGCCCGCGACCGCCGCCATCGGGCCCACCTTCGCGACCCGGGAGGCCTCGGCCATCCGCACCACGATCGCCGGTGCGTCCTCGGGTACCTCGATCGGAGCGTAGGACTCGGCGAAGTACGGGTGCGTGCGGATGAATTCCTCCAAGTCCCATCGCGCGCGGACCACCAGGTCTTCGGCAAGGTCGGTGAGGTCACGCTGGGCGCATACCTGAAGATCGGTTTCCTTGATGGTCACCCCGAAGCACGTGAGATCGTCCGGTTCGACGGTGTGACGATATGTGCGCGGCTCGTACGACATGGCACGTATCTTCCCCCCACGGCGAGCTCGCTTCAAGAGCAACCCCTGCCTCGGTCGGCGGGGGTATGATGATAGTGAGGCCCCGACGGTTCACCCATGGTCACGTCTCCCAAAGACAGGAGGACGGGGTGCGCACGATCCTCGAGCTGTGCGTCGCCATGGACGATTTCGCGGCGCGCACGTATGACGCCATGTCCAGCGCGTGCCCGGACCCGGATCTCGGCAACATCCTGCACAAGATGGCGATCGAGGAGCGCAATCACGTCACGTGGTGGCGCGACCTGGCCGATGCATGGGACCAGGGCCTCGTGGCCGACGTGGTGAACGACACCGAAGGCCTCGAGCGGCACATGAAGGGCCTGTTGACCGAGATGCAGACCGCAGCCCCCGACGACTTCACCTCCGTGCCCCAGGACGTGATGCTCGATATCGCCGCGCGCATCGAGTTCTTCATGCTGGACCCGATCTTCGGCGAGCTGCTCGACCTCACAGAACCCGGAGGCGCGAAACACCATCGCGACGCATACGCCCGCCACCTCGAACGCATCGTCGCCGCCATCGAGATGTATTACACGCGGGACGACCTCGCGCGCTTCCTGGCCCGTGTGCTGCGTCGAGCTTGGCGGGACAATCTGGCGCTTGCGGCGTTCGCCACGCGCGACCCGTTGACCGCGCTGTTCAACCGCCGGGGCCTGATGAACCACCTCAAGCAGTGGATGGCGTGGGCGGGACGATATAGCAGGCCGCTCGGGCTGCTCCTGGTAGACGTGGACGACTTCAAGACGATCAACGACGAGCACGGACACGCCATAGGGGACCTCGCGCTCAAGTCGGTAGCGCACTCACTCAACCGGACGGTCCGCGGGTCGGACCTCGTGGCCCGATACGGAGGAGACGAGTTCGCGATCGTCGCACCGGAAACCGACCTCGACGAGCTCGCAGCATTGGCGTCACGCGTGATCGAAGGCGTGCGCTCCCTCCTGATCCCCGACTGGGATTCCGGACACGTGCCGGTCTCGATCTCGGTCGGCGGGGCGGTCGCAACCGAACCAGGTGCCCGGGGCACATCGGTGAGTGGGTTGCTCGCGACGGCCGATCGGAGTCTGTACGCCGCCAAGCGCAGCGGGAAGGGCCGCGCGGCGGAGATGCTCCCCTACCTCGCGAGCGAGCCCGTGGCCGGCGGCTAGGGGATCATCTCGCCTGCATGATAGCTGCTCCGCACGAACGGGGCGCTCGCGACAGCCGAGAATCCCATGCGTCTCGCCTCCCGGGCCATGTGCGCGAACTCTTGCGGCTCCGCGAATCGCGCGACCGGCACATGCTCCGGACCCGGGCGCAGATACTGGCCGAGGGTGAGAATCTCGCATCCGGCATCCCGCAGGTCACGCATCACGTCGAGCACCTCCTCGGCGGTCTCGCCGAGGCCCAGCATGAGGCCCGACTTCGTGGGCATCCGGCGCGCAACGGCCCCGGCGCCCGGCCCATTGAAGGATTGTCCGGCGCGTCGGCGGGCTCTCGCAAGCACCTCGAGCGAGCGGCTGTAGTCGGCCTCGGGGCGCACTCCCGCGTACAGGCGCGGGACGGTCTCCAGGTTGTGGTTGTAGACGTCCGGGCCGGCATCGACTACCAGGTCCACGCTCTCCCCGCGGCCTCTGAAGTCGCTCGTGAGCACCTCGACGGTGGCATCAGGCACGGCGGCACGGAGCGCCTCGATCACCGCGACGAAGTGCGACGCGCCGCCGTCGGGAAGGTCGTCGCGCGTCACGGACGTCACCACGACATGCGACAGGCGCAGCCGTCGCGCGGCATGGGCCACGCGCGCGGGTTCTTCGGCATCCAAAGGCGCTGGCAGACGAGCCTCCACCGCGCAGAATCGGCACGAACGCGTGCAGGCGTCGCCCATGATCAGGAAGGTCGCGGTCCCCGAAGAGAAGCACTCGCCCCGGTTGGGACATTTCGCGCTCTGGCACACGGTGTTGAGATGCAGCTCGCCCAGGAGCCCCTCGACGGCCTTCGCCCGGCCCGGAGTCGCGAGCGGACGGCGCAGCCAGGCGGGAAGACGCTCGGTCGCCCCGTCGGCGCCGTGTGCGTATCGGCTTGCAGGCGTGTCGGCCACGTCGCAGCGACCTACAGGCCGCACTTGGCGGCTGCGTCGACCGCCGCGTGCTTGATGACCTCGCTCACGGTGGGATGCGCGTGCACGGCGTGTGCGATGTCCGCGACGGTCAGGTCGTGGTACATGGCGAGGGCTACCTCGTGGATGATCTCTACTGCGTGCGGTCCCACGATCTGGCAGCCGAGGATCTTTCCCGTGCCCTTCTCGGCCACAAGCTGGACGAACCCGTCGCTCTCGCCCTCGCCAAGCGCCTTGCCGTTCGCGGTGAACTTGGCGACCGCCTGCACGGCGTCGATGCCGTTTCCCTTGGCGGAGTCCCGGGACGAACCGATGACCGAAATCTCGGGAAACGTGTATACGCATGCGGGGATGCAGTCGTGACACACCGTGTCGTACGGCTGCTCTCCTTTGAGTTCGGCAACGGCATTGCGGGCAGCTGCCAGACCTTCGTCTTCGGCGACGTGGGCGAGCATCATCCCGCCGATCAGGTCCCCGATCGCGTACACGCCAGGAACGCTCGTGCGGAAGTACTCGTCGACCTTGACAGCCGCACGGTCCATCTCGATGCCGACCTCCGGGTAACCCATGTCCGCCGAGTTCGGCATGCGGCCGACCGCGCTCATGACGACGTCGGCCTCGAGCACCACGCCGCTGCGAAGCGTCGCACGCATCCGTTCTCCCACGCGCTCCACGGTCTCAACCGCGTCGCCCAGGTGGAACTCGATCCCCATCTCTTCAAGTTCGGCCTGCGCGAGCTTGACGACGCGCTTGTCGTTCCCCGGGAGCACCTGCTCCATCAGTTCCACCACCACGACCTTCGAGCCGAACGCGGCATAAGCGCACGCGAACTCGAGGCCGATCACGCCCCCGCCGATGATCACGATGTCTTTGGGGATCTCCTTCAGCGCCACCGCGTCATCGCTCGTCCAAACGCCTTCCATCTCGTGGTCGATGTTGGGGAGCTTGAAGATCGTCGAGCCGGTCGCGAGGATCACGGCGTCCGACTCGAGGACCCGGGCCTCGCCGTCGTCAGTCGTGACCTCGACGCTCTTGGAGCCGATCATGCGACCCGAACCGTGCATCACCTCGACCTTCAGTCTCTTGGCCGAGGATTCGACCTGGTGCACGAGTTCGTCGACAACGCCCTCCTTCCGGGCGCGCAACTCGTCCACGTCCACGGTCGCGATCTCCGTGTGCAGACCGAACTCGGCGGCCCTCCGGGTGTCGTCAATGATGCGCGCCGACCGCAGGATCGTCTTGGTCGGGATGCAGCCCCAGTTGAGGCAGGTGCCTCCCAAACGCTCCTTCTCCACCAGGGTCACTTGGGCCCCGAGCCGGGACGCCTCGAAAGCGGCGCTGTACCCCCCGGGACCGCCGCCGAGAACTGTGATTCGCATAAGGCTCCCCTCGTTACCTGCCATGGGTGCGGCGGCCGCAGCCGCGTGCGGTGATTCTACCGCGATGCGCAGCAGCGGCACAGTCAACCCTTCACCAGCGGTACCCGAGTTTCGGTAAGACCCGGGTAAGAAAGCGCCGCTAGTATGCGCTCGTCGCGGACGACGTTTGTTGGGGGTGGTTACCGTGACGAAAGCGCAGAAGGGGACGCGCAAGCACGAAGGGCATGGCCGAGGACTCAGACGCGGTGTGCTGAGCGTCGTGTTGGCGGTGACATGTGGCGCGGCAGGGCCGCTGGGGTCCGCCGCCCACGCGACCGGCCGGCCGGCCGGGGACCGAGTCGGAGTATCGGATACAGAACAGCATCTTGTGGCGCCAGCCACCGGCGGCTACGACGTGGTCGCAGAACTCAGCGTGGGAGTCGGGCCGCGCGAAGTCGGCGTCGAGACACCGGAGCACGGGCCTTCCTGGGGTCCGGCCTCTTTCGATGTCACGGACGACGGTCGCCTCTACGTTCTCGACGGGGTCAACCGGGTCCTGCACGTGATCGCAGAGAGCGGCGCATACGAGCCGAGCATCCCCTTCCCCGCTGCCGTCGCATGTCCGGAGGACGTCGACGTGACCGAACACGGCATCTACCTGCTCGATCTAGCGGCTACTCCCCCAGCCGTCCAGCGCATGAACGCCGATGGAGTGCTCACAGACAGTTGGGAGATCCCTTGGTCTGTCTACGAGGACGGCATTTCGGGTCTCCGCGTCCGGGAGGCGGCGGCCCATGTAGAAGCGACGCCGGGCGCAGCGGCAGCCCCCACCGTCTACCTCGAGATCGACGGCGCCTGGGAGATACCTCTCCTCTCGGCCGGACGACGCGTTGACGCGCGCGTTCCAAAGCTCCGTAATGGTGACGTGGTCGACGTCCCCGCTACGGAACGAGCGCACTATGCAGTGGGCTCGACGCGTGGAACGACCGCGTTCTCGGTCGCCAAGGACTGGGACACATCGCAAGAGGCGACGGTCGACGTGTACCGCAACGGTCGACCGTCCCGCATACATGTGAAGACCGAGGCAAGACTCGGCGCCGTCAAGGCGCTGGACGCCGACGATGCCGGCACGGTCTACGTGTTCGCCGAGGAACTCGCCGGCAATGAGGTCCGGGCCTTCGTGAAATCGTTCGATGCCTCTGGGAAGCCCTCCGAGCTCGGAGAGCTCCCACTCGCGGAATACGCGACCCACCCACGGCATCCCCTCCGCGTCACGGACAACGGCGATGTCCTCGCCCTCGTTCCCGGAGCCGATAAGGTGTCGATCGTACGACTCAGGACTTCGGAGGACCCGTCCGATTCGCTCGGTCGTCCAATGGCCGCACTCGACGGTGGCCCGGAAGCCCCGACTCCCGAGGAGGTCGCAAGCACGCGGGGGACAGCCTCTGGCGCGGGTGTGCTGGCGTCGGTGCGGGAGTTCTTCGGCCGACTGTTTTCGCCCGAACGGGCCCATGCCGCGTGGACCCAGGTGAATGCCTACGACAGGGCGATGCAGTACTGCGCCAACAGCTGGTATTGCAGTGTGTACAACTACTACCCGAACGGCGTGAACATTCGGCCGCGCTACATCACGTCGTACAACCGTTACTGGATGTCCGTGCCGTACTGCTGGGGCGGGTGGGACCTGCCGTCGACGTTCAACTACCTGATGTCGAAGCGTTATGATGCTGGCGACATCAACACGTCGACCTCCGGCAAACAACCGAGTACGGCCGGTACTGACTGCTCAGGTCTTGTATCGCGCCTCTGGGGGCTCGGTCACAAGCGAAGCACGAGTTGTGTCGCGTACTGGGGCTTGGGGGCGACGGACGTTTCCTACTATCTCGGTCTGCCCGGCTCGGCGCGCGAGCGGCTCGGCGACATCTACCTCAAGCCGAACTCGCACGTGATGATGGTGGATTACCTGACCAGCGGGGGGGCTCGTGTGTTCGAGTCGACCAAGAGCGACTCCTACGATCGAGTAGTGCACGTGATCCGAGCGTGGAGCGCCATGCCGGGTTACTACGTCCGTCGGTACAACAACTGGTGGCAGTAGGGGGGATGAGCGAGTTGAAGAAGCGTTCATATGCGCGGGGAAAGCAATCTCGCCAGAGTGGGAAGTGGATGCGTCGGACCGTCGCCGCGACAATACTGCTGATGTCGTGCACGATGATGTGGGGGTGCTCGTCCTCGGACGGTACCGACGCCGCCGACGAAAGCCCTTCGCCACGGGAATCCGAATCAGTGCTCGATGTCGACCTGACGTCTATCGCACCGCGCGAAGTCGTCTTCCGCGCGGGCCGAGACATCTTCGTGAGCGGGGCCCAAGGAAGACCGACCCGACCGATCTGCACGGCTCAGATCGATCCGGCCGTCGCTCTTGTCTCTGTGTCAGGCGAGACCCTCTACTACATAGGCGTGGAGACAACGGGACCCGTGCTGTGGTCGGTCGATTTGGGATCGTCTGAGCAGGCCTTTCTGTGCGAAGGCGCGATCGACATCTGCGGAGCCACTGATGACCGCGTTGCGTTCCTGAGCGAATCAGGTCCCGCGCCTCCTGAGCTGCAGACGTATGAGGCGGGCACCGGCGCTTTGATGACCCATGCGGGCTCGGTGACCGAGGCGGCGTGCGACCCGGACGTCCAACTGCTCGGCTACACCGCGCCGCTAGATCCCGGCTCCGAATCTCCGAGACATGGGGTGTACTTCCGGTCGCCGGGAGAGGCCGGGCCGCGACTCGTGCGCGAGGTCGAATCGGGCACGGCGGCGGTCCATGCGGTCTCGTCGGAGCGGATGCTCTTCTCGACCTTGCGGGAAGGCAGCGATCTGACCGGCGACCTATATTCGTATGAGATCGGCGACGGATCGCTGCACATGCTCGCGTCGGACGTGCGCTATCTCGACTCCTCAGACGATCTCTCATCGGTGGTCGTATCCGTCCTCGCCGGACCGAGCGACTCAGTTGCCATCCAGGCAGCGCACCTCAAGCGACAGGCGACAGGCGAATGGGACCTGGAGAACATCGGCGAACCGGTCCGAAACGGCACGATTGGAGCGCGAGTCGCCGGCGGCGGCGCTGCGCTCGTGTACGAAGCGACGCTCGGTCGGGCAGACGTACTCCGCGTCTTCGACCTCGCGACCGGAGACGTGACACATGAGACCGCGCTGGAGACAGGTACCGCCATCGGATGGTGTTCGATGTCTCCGGACGCCGGATGCATATTCGTCACGACGCAGAAGAACCCGCCGGGTTCGACACAAGGCATCGGAGAGGAAACCCTTCTCGCCATCGACACGGCGGATGGATCGAAGACCCGACTGGCTACCAGCAGGATCGACCTCGGAGGACCCAGTCTGGCCATCGTGGGCCTGTCGGAACGCACATCGTCCGAGTAGTGAGAAGCGGCCCACTGGCGGAGGCACGCGCGCGTGAAACGCGCGCGTGCCGCTTCCGACGTCAGTGCGAGACCTACGATCGCAAGCCTGCTTCGTTGACGATACGCTCGACCGCGTCGTCAAGGCCGAGCGGCATGATGTGGACTCCATCGGCGACGTCTTTCAGGGCAGCGGCCTGCTCCGTAGCGAGCCGTATGGATTCCTCGGCGGGGTCGGATGCCGAGCGTATCCGCTCTGCGATGGGGTCAGGGACCATGAGGCCCGCCAGCTTCGTGTTGATGAAGTCGACAACGCGCGGGCTCTTGAGCAGCAGTATGCCCGCGATCAGCTTCACGCCCGTCGGGTGGAGGTCTTCGGCGGCACGCGTGAAGCGCTCGATGTCGAAGATCGCCTGCGTCTGGAAGAAGCGTGCTCCGGCGGCGACCTTGCGCTCCGCACGATGTAGCTGGGCGTCCCACGGCTCAGCCTCGGGGAATGCGGCCGCTCCGAGGAAGAAGCCCGTTGCCCCGTCGAGTTCGCGGCCGAGCATATCCCTGCCCTCGTTCATGCCTGCAGCGATGCCGAGCAGTTGCGTCGAATCCAGATCGAAGACGGCTTTCGCCTGGGGATGATCGCCTCCTCGCGGGTCGTCGCCCGTGACGATGAGGACGTTCTCGAGCCCCATGGTCCACGCAGCCAGAAGGTCCGATTGGAGCGCAAGGCGGTTCCTGTCGCGACACGTCTGCTGGAATATCGGCTCGTGACCCGCTTCGAGCAGAGCCCGTGAGGCTGCGAGGCTCGACAGGTGCAGAGTCGCGCCCTGGTTGTCCGTCACGTTGATCGCGTCACACACCGGGCCGAGCACCTCGGCCGATCGCAGCATCGCGCTCAGGTCGGTACCCACGGGCGGCGCCAGTTCGCCGGTCACCACGAACTCGCCCCGCTCCAGCGCGTCTCGGAGCCTACTCACCGGCTTTCCTCCGCGGCCGTTCACGACCGGCGCGCAGATTCACCGAGCCGGGCTTCTGCTTCGCGCCGAAGTTCTTCGGCGGGAGTACACCGGCTTCCGCGCGGCCCTGCACGGCGAGGCGACGTTGAATCCTCACGTGCGTGCACTCCCGGTCCGTGAGCACCTCGCACTTGCCTTCCCACATGCCGCCGCACGGGCCGTTCAAGAGCCCCTTGGGACATGTGGTAACGGGACAGATCCCGGCGGTCACGTCGAGAACGCAATCGCCGCACATCTGGCAGCGTTCCTCGAACACTCCGTGCCGGATCACGTTGCCCAGGAATACCGACTCGAGACCCGGGAACACCGGCTTGTCCACTGAATCGGCCATGGTCTGGACGCCCGCTCCGCACGCCAGGACCAGGATCGCGTCGGCCTGCTCCACCTCGCCGACGTGCTTGCGAGTATCGAGCCTGGTGCTCCCCAGATGGCATGCGACCTCGCCGACCGCCCACCCGGTCACGGTCCGCCCCGTCTGCTCCAGTGCCGCCTTCGCCTGGAGGATCTCCTTCTCGCCGCCGGTGTCCGCCACGGTCGCGCACTGGCCGCAACCCATGATGAACACACTCTTTGCGTCGATCTCGTCCAGGTTGCGCTTGATGCGAGCCCAGTCGCGAGGTCTGGTGATGATCATGCGTGAGCCTCCTTGTGCAAGATCGCAGCGCGGACTTCACGCACGCAGCCCGGCGCGTCGTCGGCATACCCGGCGCCGACGGCGTGCGCCCATTTCGCGGTCACAACGGCGCCCCCGACGAGCACGGGAGTCGAAGCCATATCTCTAAGCGTCGCCACCGCACGCTCCATCGCCGGCAGCGTGGTGGTCATCAGCGCAGACAGGCACACCACGTCGGCCGAAGACGCCGCCTCGACGATGTCGTCGATTGCCACATCCACGCCGAGATCGAGCACGTCGAAGCCCTGACTTTCGAGCAGCGATACGCAGATGTCCTTGCCGATCGAGTGTATGTCCCCTTTCACCGTCGCGAACACGACCGACCCCTCGGAGTGGTCCTCGGCATCCGGCAGATGCTCCTTCACACGCCCGACAGCCGCCTTCATCGCGTCGGCGGCAACGATGAGTTGAGGCAGGAACACCTCTCCCCTGCCGAACCTGTCTCCGAGTTCCTGGATCACGGGGGTGAGTACGCTGCCGATCACGTCTCCAGGTGCGACGCCTCGAGCTACGACGCGGTCCACCAGAGCCGGCGCACCCTCGGTATCGCCCCGCAGCACGGCCTCACCGAGCGCGGCAGAGGCGTCCCCGTCCACCCGCGCGGCAGGAGTGCTCTCGGCGGTCGCTTCCATGGGACCGTCGACACCCTCGGCGAACTCCTCGGCAGAGCAGAACGCGATCCATGCGGACGCCTGCTCGTCCACGCCGAGGAGCACGTCCGTGGCCTTGACGGAACGCGCCACGTCCAGGTCCTCGGGATTCACGATGGCTGCCGTCAGGCCGGCGGCGCGAGCCATCGCGAGGAACGTAGCATTGAGGGCCGGCCGGCCGGGCAGGCCGTGCGAGACGTTCGAGACGCCGAGCACGGTACAGAGCCCGACGTCACGGGCCACCGCACTCACGGCGTCGAGCGTCACCGACGCGGACGAGCCGTCGGTCGCGGCTGTGAGCGTGAGAACGTCTGCCACGAGGTCGTCGTCCGAAAGCCCGGCCTTGTGCGCACTCTCGCGCACCCGCTCGACTATCGCCACACGGCCCTCGGCGGTCGGGGGAATGCCGTCGTCGTCGAGCGCGAGCACCACGACCGCGGCGCCGTAAGTCTCTGCGATGGGAAGCAGCGATTCCATCGATTCGGGCGACCCATTCACGGAGTTCACCAGCGCACGGCCTGGGTATACGCGCAGCGCGGCGTGGAGCGCCGCCGGGTCGGTGTTGTCGAGCACGAGTGGAAGATCGCTCATCCCAGCGAGTGCAAGGGCGGCTGCGGGCAGCATCGCGACTTCGTCGACTCCCGGTGAGCCCACGTTCACGTCCAGCGCTTGGGCCCCGGCGTGTTGCTGCTCCACCGCCAGCGATCGCACTACGGTCATCGACCCCTCCCGCAACGACTCGGCCAGGTCGGGTCTGCCGGTCGGGTTGATGCGCTCGCCGATCACGACGAAGGGCAGCCCTTCACCGATTCTGGCCATACCCCGCGGTCCCGCCAGCGTCACACCGGGAAGACCGGTCCGGTCGGTACGCAACGGCACGGTCCGTGCGAAATCCGAGATAGCGCCTGTGAAGGCCGGTGTCGAACCGCAGCAAGACCCGACGAGCGCGGCTCCCGCCTCCACGAAACGGGCGGCATACGCGCCCATCTCCGCGGCCGTCCCGGGAAACACGGTCTTTCCGTCCTGCACGCTCGGCAGGCCGGCATTGGGTTGAACGACGAGCGGCAAGGCGGTGGCCGCGGCCATCTGCCTCACGAGCGGCAGCATCTGTTCGGGGCCCAGACCGCAGTTCAGCCCCACGGCCTCAGCGCCGACCGCCTCGAGGATCACCGCTGCCGTCGCCGGGTCGGTCCCCGACAGGTCCAAACGTCCCGAGAGGCCGAACGTGCATGTCACGAAAACCGGGAGATCGCACACCGAGCGGGCGGCCAGCACGGCGCACCGGGCCTCGGAGATGTCGGTCATCGTCTCGATGATGATGGCGTCGACCTGCTCGGCGGCGAGGACGGACGCCTGCTCGGCGAAGACCTCGAACAGGTAGTCGAATTCGGCGTCGCCCAGTGGGTCCAGGACAAGGCCAGTGGGTCCGATGTCACCAATCAGATGCGGTGCACCCGAAGAGCGTGCCGCACTCACTGCCGCCCTGTTGAGCAGCTCGACCTGGTCCCCGAGACCGTATTCCGCGAGCTTGACCCGGTTCGCACCGAACGTGTTGGTGGTGATGCAGTCGGCTCCCGCTAGGCGGTAGTTGCGGTGTATGTCTTCGATGATCTCGGGCGCGGTCGCGTTGAGCTGAGCAGGGCTCTGCTCCGGCGGTATCTGATAGCGCTCCAGCATGGTGCCGAAGGCCCCGTCCAGGACAAGGACCTCGCGCCCGAGTCTCATACGTATGTCAGGCATATGGCATCTCCGATGGTGCAGCGCTCCGGCTAGAACTCCAGGGTGATGGCCCTGCGCGGACAAGCCACGACGCACGCCTCACAATATACGCACTTGTCTTTGTCGAACACGAGCGACCCGTCGGCAGGGTCCAACGTGAGCGCTCCGGGACGGCACACCGCGGTGCACAGCCCGCACGTGACGCACGTCTGCTCCTCCAGGCGGATGTCGCTGGCCGCGGGATGTACGGCCACTCCCTCCCCCTCCAGGAAAGCCACTCCTTGCTCGATGGCCTCCCGTGGGCCTGCGACCTCCACCAGCATGCGTCCCTGCTGTCCGGGCTGTATCTGCGCTCGCAGGATGTTGGGCTGCAGGTCGAAGTCCTTCACCAGGTGGTACGTGATCGGCTTCGTCGCCTGCCGAGGAGGGAACGTCAGGTCTAGTCGTCTGCGTGCCATGTCAGATCGCCTCCTCTGTGCGGATCTCGAGTGGTTTGAACCCCTGGGTACCCGGTTGCGGAAGCTGCTGCAGTGGCGGCGCAAGGGTGAACTTCTCTTCGGCGATCCATCGCTTGAGCTCGGCCGCGATCTTGCGAGCCGTGGGAAGCGATGAGATCGGGCCGGTCGGGACCTTCTTCCCGTCGATCTCGATCGAGCCCGTGCGCAGTTGACCGTATGTCACCTGGCCGAGCGAAGGGCGCGAACGGCGCTGGACGCCGTAATCGAGAATGGTCGCCGTCAAGTCATGGTCGGTCAGCGCAAGCGTGGCGGCAAGATCGTCGTCGAGCACCGGAATGGGAATCCCGATTCCCACGAAAGAGCTCACCCCATACTTCGAGAACGTGGCCGCGCTGAAGTAGTCGGGTGAGGCCGCCTTGAGGTCGGCGATGACCGCGATCGTGCCCGACGGCGCAGTCGGCACGCCGTTCTCATCGCGAGGCTGGTTCGGGTTATGTTGCGTGCCCTCCCAGGCCACGTAGCCCGGAGCGCCCGCCACGAAGGCGCGCGTCCCCACCCCTATGGTGCGATACGTCGGATCGTTGAGCAGCGGCGAGAGCGCGCCCGCCGAGCAGAACGTCGCGTTGCCGAAGCGCGCCAGCAGCGGCCCGAGATACGTGTATATCACCTGGTCGCTCGAGTTCACGGCTACGGCGTAATTCTGGTAGGCGTTCCGGGGGTTGAAGAAGTAAGCCTGGTTGAGGTCGTCGAGCGTCACCCATGTGTCGATCTCTGTGCGCGGGTAGCAGTCGGTCCCCGGACCGGTCGCTTTGAGGTGCACGGCCCGGCCGCGAAGCAGGTCCTCGATCACGTGAGCGCCGCCGTACTCGATACCTCGTGTCAGCGAGGGCTCCGTGACCCCGAGGTACGTGTCCACCGCCGCGAGCCCGCCGCTCGCAGGCACGTCGTTCAGTGTGATGGTCTGCATCTTGATCGGCGGATCGGAATGGCCGAAGTTCAGGAACGCCCCGCTCGAGCACATTGGGCCGAACGTCCCCGTGGTCACCACGTCCACCTTCTTAGCTGCCGAAGGGACGCCCTCCTCGGCCGCGAGGCCTGCGAACTCCTCGGCAGTCATGACGACCGCCTCACCCGCCGCTATCCTCGCGTTGATCTGTTCGTAGCTCTTCGCCATAGCGCACCTCCAACGAAAAAACGCCTCCCGCCCACGACAACATGACTGCTGTCAGGGCGAGAAGCGCGTCGCTTCTCGCGGTACCACCCGACTTCGCCACCCGAACGGGTGGCCTCTCAAGCACAGAACCGCTGACGTCTCGCGTGGGCGGGAGTGCGTCCGCGAGGCAAGTCCGATGCTCTCTAGCTCATGGTATCGGGAGCGTCCGTCCGGCATTACTCGGCGCATTCGCGCCTTTCCTCCGGAAGCCTCCGGGGCCATGTTCCGCGGGTTTTCGGACGCCGGTTCGCAGCTGCCCCGGCTCTCTGGTGGCCCTACTCGGACCGCGTACTCATCCCCTTCTCAGGCGATGCCGTATTCGATTGCGCGGTAGTGTAGCACCTATCGTGCCCGCTGGTCGAGGCGATCCAGCGTTTCGAGCGCATCCGCCACGATCTGCGCGTGGTCGAACGCCAAGGGCGGCAGGTCGTTCGCGGGGTGCCAGCGCGCGTCGGCTGCGTCATCCGCACCGCGAGCTGCGAGGGGCTGAGCGCCCACATAACCTACCCAGGCCACACTCACGGTCCACCCACGGGGATCGCGCCCCGGGTCGCCGTACGCGCCGACCTGGGTCAGCAGACCGTCCCACTCCACCCCGGTCTCTTCGGCAAGCTCGCGCCTCGCGGCATCCTCGATGAACTCGCCCTCGTCCACGAAGCCCCCCGGCAGCGCCCAAAGCCCCGCGAAGGGGTCGTTGCCACGCTCGATGAGGAGGACATTGCGGCGTTCCGGGGTACCGGCGACGAGAACGACATCGGCGGTCACTGCGGCACGTGGATGATCGTAGAACGGCATGAACGCATTCTACCCCGCGCGACGAAGACGTTCGCCCTGAGGTGAGTGGACGCTCTCCCCTGCCCGCCGTGACGGCTCGAGCGCTACCGTGCGCTCGTACGCTCGCGGCCCTCGAGGTAGATGTCGTGAAGTCTTTCCGCCGGCTCGTAATCGAGGCTTTGCTCGACCTCGACGCGCGAGAAGAACGCGCACTTGCGGCACACGTGGATCTTGTCCTCGAACGTGCCGCTGGTCTCCCCGTCGCACTTGGTGCCCGTGACCACCCAGCACGCACGCCCGCCGTTCGCCCCACCGTTGCAGCCGTCCAGTGCGTCCGCTGTGGCGGCCGGGCATACGCCGTCAGAAGAACGCTCGCCTCCCGGCTCACGTCCACAACGTTGATACTCCCAGCAATTCAAGCCTCGTTGCCGCATCCCATCCCGCCAAGGTGAGTGATCGGCGCTGCGCCGATGCAGCGTGGTAGAGCACAATGCGTGCCAGAAGCGGGTCCACGCGCCGACGGAGCGTCACATAATCTCCACATGCGATTCACCGCGGCTGCATTGCCGCTAGGGATACTTCTGTCATGGACAGAGGAGGGCAGCGACAATGACGATCATAAGCGCACTCATCGTCATCGGCGTGTTCGTGTGGCTCACGTTGCGCGGTAGCGTGCCGGCGCTCACTGCGAACCGTCTCCGCACAATCCCGCCGACTGCCTCCCAAGGCGCGCTCGCCTACGCTCGCCGTCGCCTCGAGCGCGGGGAGATTGGGCCTGAGGACTACGAACGCATCGTCGCCGTCCTCCAAAGCTAGGTAGGCCATACCGAAGCATCCTTCTTCATCCTCCTTTCCCGCCAGACGAAGCCCCGGACTCCGGGGCTTCGTCGCGTTTCCGGCAGGGTACAATCGTGCGGGAACCAGCCCTCCCGCACGCCCGTGGCGCTCTCTCCCACCGGGACGCAGAAACGAAGGTCTCTTCACACGTGAGATCGAATGCCCTCATCAGGTCCCTGCGGTTCATGCGTGCCCACAAATGGGCGGCGTTCCTTGCGGTGCTGGGTGTGCTGGCAAGCTCGGCGGCGGACCTTGCGGCCCCACAGATCCTCCGCGTGCTCGTCGACCGCGGGATCGGTGAGGGCGAGACCCGCCTCATCCTGCTAAGTGCAGCCGGTCTCGTACTCGTGGCGTCCCTCGGCGGTATAGCGTCCTTCGCGCAGGGCTACCTGTCCGCGAAGGCAAGCCATGGCGCAGCGTTCGAGATGCGCAACACGATCTTCGACAAGCTGCAGACGCTCTCGTTCTCCTTCCACGACCGCGCCCAGGCCGGTCAGTTGATCACGCGCGTCACGTCGGACGTGGACCTGGTGCGCGAATTCGTGGGCGGCGGGCTGGTGCATGCAGTATCCGCCGCGCTCCTGCTCGTGGGCGCGATAGCGCTGTTGCTTTCCATGAACGTGGTGCTCGCGCTCGTGACGTTCGCGACAATACCCGGAACCCTCGTGGTCCTGCTCGTGTTCGTGCGACGCCTGGGACCCATGTATCGAGAGTTCCAGGCCCGGCTCGGAGCCATCAACTCCGTGCTGCAGGAGAACATCGCGGGCATCCGTGTGGTCAAGGCGTTCGCCAACGAACCGCACGAGGCGAAGCGCTACCGTGCGGCCAACACCGAGCTTCTGGATCAGGGGCTGGCAGTCCGCCGCACGGTCGCGAACGCGTTCCCGCTCCTTTTCGCGGTCGGATCGTTCGGCGTCGCGGTCGTCACGGGCGTGGGTGCCGTTCAGATAGTGCAGGGCACCCTGACCGTCGGCGAACTCGTGGCATTCTCGAGCTACACGTTCCTGCTCCTTCAGCCGCTCTTCGTCATCGGGTTCGGTGCACAGGCCATCGCGCGCTCCTCCGCCTCGGCGGAACGGCTTTTCGAGATCCTCGACGCCGAGAGCGAGGTGCGTGAGAGAACGGACGCCCGTCCCCTTCTCGAGCTCGAAGGCCGGGTGGAGTTCAGGGACGTCACATTACGCTACCCCGGATCCGCCGAGGAGACCTTGCGTCACGTCTCTTTCGCTGTCGAACCTGACACGACCGTCGCGCTCGTGGGGGCGACCGGATCCGGCAAGACATCGCTCGTGAATCTCATCCCACGCTTCTACGACGTGTCGGAAGGCGCGGTGCTGGTGGACGGCCAAGACGTTCGCGACGTCACCCTGTCCTCGCTTCGGTCGCGCATCGGCGTAGTGATGCAAGAGTCGGTCCTCTTCTCCGGCAGCGTGCGCGACAACATCGCCTATGGGAAGCCGAACGCCGCGGACGAGGAGATCCAAGCGGCGGCGCGATCTGCCCAGGCTCACGAGTTCATCGTGCGCCTGCCCGACGGCTACGACACCCGTGTCGGCGAGAGGGGCGTGAGGCTTTCCGGAGGGCAGAGACAGCGGATAGCGATCGCCCGGGGACTGCTCATCGACCCGCGCATACTGATCATGGACGACTCTACGTCGTCGGTGGACACGGAGACCGAAGCGGCTTTGCGTGCGAAGCTGGACGCGCTCATGGTGGGCCGCACTACTTTCATCATCGCGCAGCGTCTCTCAACCGTACGCAGGGCGAACCTGATACTCGTGCTCGACCACGGCGAACTGGTCGACTCGGGAACTCATGACGAACTCCTCGAGAAGAGCTGCCTCTACAGCCAGATCGCCTCCAGCCAGCTCACCGGCGCGGACGAGGTAGCGTGGAGTGGCGCTTGTGACGACGGGGAGGTTCCGTAGATGGCTCACGGAGTCTCTCTCAGGTCACTGGCGAAGCAGGACAAGCCATCCGCTGCTCTCCCGACCGTCCGCCGCATCATCGCCTACCTGCACCCGTACAGGAAAGACGTCCTATTCGCCCTACTGTGGGTCGTCACGGCCTCCTTGGCTCAGGCTGCCCAGCCGGCGCTGACCGGAAGGCTGATCGACGCTGCCGTGACATCTTCGTCGCAGGGCTCGGGCGCCCGGGCGCTGTTGTCGCCATTCGCGATGCTACTGGCAGTCGTGGTCGTGGGCTGGTGGGCGCAGCGAATGCAGATACTCCTGCTCGGGCTCGCGGGCCAGCGCGCCCTGTTCGCGCTTCGCGAGGACGTGTTCGGCAAGATCCAATATCTGTCGGTGGCGTTCTTCGACAGGACCGAGTCCGGCGATCTGATGAGCCGGCTCGTCAACGACATCGAGACGATCAACTCCTTCCTGTCGCAAGGTTTCCGACGGGTCATCGGTTCGGGGTTGGGTCTTCTCGCGACGTTGGCGGGGATGTTCGTCGTCGACTGGCGCCTCGCCTCCGTCACCCTCATCGTCGTGCCGGTCATGCTTGGGGCCACGCGTCTCTTCGGCGCTGTAGCACGACGCGCATTCCGGCGGCGACAGGAGGCGATAGGCGACGTCTCCGCAACCCTTGCCGAGGAACTCGCGGGGATCAAGGTCGCCCAGGCCTTCAACCGCACCTCCATCAACCGGAGCGCGTTCTCCGAGCGCAATGCCGCCAACCGCGACGCCAACATCACCGCGTCGGCGGTTTCCTCGGCATTCTCCCCCACCCTTGCCGTGATCTCCGCCGGTGCGACGGCACTGGTGGCTGGATTCGGCGGCTGGCTGGCCGTGCAAGGCGCCGTCACGATAGGCGTCGTTGTCGCGTTCTTCGGCTATGCCCGGGCCTTCTTCAATGCAGTCAGCCAACTCTCGAGCTTGTATGCCGAGACGCAGTCGGCGCTCGCAGGCGCCGAGAGGGTGTTCGGGCTTCTGGACACGAAGCCGGAGGTCTCGGATGCCGAGGACGCCGTCGATGCCGGGCGGGCCCTTGGTCTGGTGGAGTTTCGCGGAGTCGACTTCGCGTACGGCACAGGGCCGTCCGTGCTGCGCGATATCAACCTCAGAGTGGAACCCGGGACCTCACTGGCGATCGTTGGGCCGACCGGGGCCGGTAAGACCACACTCGTCAATCTGGTCGCGCGTTTCTACGACCCGACGAGCGGGTCAGTCATGCTCGATGGGCGCGACCTGAGGACGCTGACGCTCTCCTCGCTGCGCGCGAATCTTGGAATAGTGCTCCAGGACCCCTTCCTGTTCTCAGGCACCATAGCGAGCAACATACGCTACGGCCGGCTCGATGCCACCGACGAACAAGTAAGACTCGCGGCCGCCGCCGCTCGGGCATCCGAATTCATAGCGCGGCTGCCTCAGGGCTACGAGACGGAGGTAGGCGAACGCGGCGGCATGCTGTCCGTAGGCCAGCGCCAGCTCGTCGCGTTCGCACGCGCGATCCTCGCCGACCCGGCGGTGCTTATCCTCGACGAGGCTACATCGTCGGTGGACACGAGGACTGAACAGTTGATACAGCAGGCGCTTCGACGCATTCGCGCGGACCGCACAGCGTTGACTATCGCCCATCGCCTGTCCACGATCCGCGACGCCGACAGAATCGTAGTCGTGGCGGATGGCCGTATCGTCGAGGACGGTTCATACGCGGACCTCCTTGCTGCGGGCGGCGCCTTCGCGCGGCTCCATTCCGCGCAGTTCGCCGATTCCTGACTGGCCCGGCTCACTTGAGCCGCGGTCGAGTCTTTCGCCACCACCCTGAGCTGCGGTGAATCTGGTCTGGCTCGACCTCGCCTTGAGGGTCTGGGGTGTGTATCCACTCCCGCCGCCTCCCTCGTCACCCCCGTCGACAGCCGTTGCGAGCATATATGCTTTGTCCTATACTCGTTTTGTCATATATCATGCAGTGTCGCCCAGAGAGGTCTCGCGCATGTCGCTTGAATACGCCATCCTCGGCTTCCTCACGTCGGGTGAGATGAGCGGCTACGACCTGAAGACACGGTGCTTCGAGCGCAGGGCCGACCACTATTGGACAGCCGACCAGGCGCAGATCTATCGCACGCTGGAACGCCTCGAGCGCCAGGGACTGGTGACCTCCGAACCCGTGCCCCAGCGCGGCAAGCCCGACCGCAACGTCTACTCCATCACCCGTCCCGGTCGTGAAGCTCTGAACGCATGGGTCGCGGAGTACCATCCTTCCCCTCCTACGCGCGACCCCCTACTGATCCAGCTTGCCTGCGCTGTCGCCGTGCCCGAGAGCACCACGCTCGCGCTTCTCGAGCAGGCGCGCGAGGACCACCAGAAGCGACTCGAGGAGCTCCGCGCACGGGCCGCAGGCTACGACCGTGAGGTCGGCAAGAGTCCGTCTCGCCGCGGCCTCCTCACGCGCATGACGTATGACGCCGCACTCGCCCGCCAGCGAGCCACCATCGACTGGCTCGACGACTGCATCGACGAGATGAGGGGCGTCATCGAAGGCGACGGCTCTGCTCAGCGTCCTCTGTTCCGTTCGCACAACTGATGCGGGGGTACGGGCAATGATAATCCTGGCAATCGACGCGAGCGAGCGAAGCGGCATCGTGAGCCGCTCAGTTGCCACGGCCGCCGCGGCGGCAAGGTCTGCCGGAGCGACCGTGGAGATCGTGCGCTTGAACCAGATGGAGATCCGCTTCTGCACCGGCTGTGGCATGTGCCGCGCGAGCGGAGCCTGCAAGATAGACGACGACCTCCCCCGCCTCGCCTCCAGAATCGCCGAGGCAGACGGCGTGATCTTCGGCACCCCGTCGTATTTCCGCAAGGCCAACGAGCGCACCTCGGCTATTCTCGACCGTCTCGCAGGCTACTTCGCCGATGACGGTCAGCTGCACCTGCCGGGACTCGGCACTCGTGAGGTTCCCCGCACCGGAGCGTCGCGGTCAGTCAAGCGGGCCGTGATCATCACGGCATGCGCGATGCCCGAGCCCTTGGCGACATTCTTCGGCTATACGACAGGCCCCGTGCGCGAGCTCCGCAAGGCGCTGGGCAGCGGCGGCATCAGGACGATCGGCTCGCTTGCCGTCACTGATACCTGGCGCCACCCACTCATACATGACTGGGAGAGTGAGAAGGCGCAGGCGCTGGGCAGAGTCCTTGCGGGCAAGATCTGATTGTCAGGTCGCCAGCAGCAGGTCCATGACCCTCCGGCCCGGGTCCACGAACACACCCGTGTCCGCGGCAGCCTCCTCCGAATACGCGTCGGCAGCGCCGCCGGACAGGCCGGGGCCGTGCAACACGAACGGTACCGGCTCCCCTACATGCGTCTTGATGGCTATCGGGGTGAGGTGATCCGGCATTGCCAGAACGCGAAGGTCCCCGTCGTACGCAAGCGCCCTGCCGAGGACCTCGCGGTCGATCGCCTCTATCGCAGCGATCTTCGCGTCGATGTCACCGCCGTGCCCCGCTTCGTCGGGCGACTCGACGTGTGCGACGACCAGATCGTAGTCGTTGAGCGCGTGCATCACGCCCGCCCCTTGGGCGAAGTAGTCGTTGTCGAGGCCGTCGGTGACCCCGGCGATCGTCAGCCGGTCGATTCCCGCGAGCACCGCCAATCCGTTCAGCAGGTCTACGCCTGAAGACATTGCCGCCTTCAGCCCGCGCGACTCCGCGAACGGGGTCATCCCCTTAGGCGCGACGCCCGGCCAGAACGGCCATACGTCGGTCGCCGGCAGTTCGCCCGCGGACACGCGTTGGCGATTGACCTCGCTGGCCGCAAGAATCGGACGCGCCCGGTCCATGTAGTCGAGCAGCACCTGCGCGCCCGTTCCGCTCGGCACATGGTTCCCGATACCTCTGTCGGACAGGTCGTGTGGCGGGGTGTAGGACAGCTCGGTCAGCTCGGGGTGGCCTTTCACCACGAGGATGTGCCTGTAGGACACGCCGGGGTAGAGCCGAAATGTCTCGTCGTCGAGCGCGTTCGTCAGTTCCGCGGCGACGCGACGGGACTCCTCCGTGGTGATGTGCCCGGCCGCGTAGCTACGCATGATCCCCCCGTCGCACGTGACCAGATTGAGACGAAGCGCGACCTCGTCTTCGGCGAGCATGATTCCCATGCTGGCTGCTTCAATAGCACCACGACCGACGAAGTTCGATACGGGATCGTAGCCCAGGATGGACGTGCACGCGGCCGATGACGACGGCTCGAACCCTTCCGGGACCGTCTGAGCGAGGCCGAGCACTCCACCGCGCGCCATCCCGTCGAGATTGGGGGTCGAGGCGGCCTGCAGACTCGTCCTGCCACCGAGCTCGGGGAGAGGCCAGCCGGCCGCGCCGTCGAGAATCACAACGAGGTACTTCACTCGCCCTCCGGGCTGTTCGATGGCGTCTTACAGCCAAAGGGTACACCAATACTCAGACGTCCTCGGCCACGAGACAGGAGTTCCATGGACCAGCTTCCGGTGATTCGCGGCAGTCAAGTCACCCTGCGCCCGATCGAACCTGCGCACGTGCCCCGACTCGTGGAGATCCTCTCCGAGCCCGACATTCGCGCCGTGTGGGGCCACTACGACGAGATGCGTGCGCGGCGCGAGTTCCTGGAGGACGAGGGTGAAGGAGTCTTCGTGATCGAGAGTCGCGGCGTGGTCGTGGGATCGGTGATGTTCGGCGAGGAGACTCACCCCGATTACCGCCGGGCCGAGATCGATGTCTTCGTCTCCGGCGAGCATCAGAACCGCGGGCTCGGCACGGAAGCGCTGCGGCTGCTGGCCGGGTACCTGTTCGACGAACGGGGCCATCACGCGATAGACATCGCCCCTGCGGTCACCAACGACCGGGCGATCGCGGTCTACAAGAAGGTGGGATTCAGACCCGTCGGGACCCGAAGACTGTATGAGAGAGACGTGAACGGCCGGTGGACCGATGTCCTGCTGATGGACCTGCTTCCCGAAGACCTCAACCGCGGTACTTGAGACGTCGCGAGCGAACCTCGATACTCGCCCTTGAGACGCCCATCTGCCGTGGAGGCCCTGCACATGCCCAGAGCCGGATACTGCTCGGAGTGTAACGGTTACGTCTGGCTCGGCGCCGACGGGCGATGCCCCGCCCGACACGATCCCGGTCATCTGCGCGACGTGCACGTGACGGAAGCGCTCCCTTCACCGGTCGGCACTCCCCCGCAGGTTGCCGCAGAGGAGCCACGGGCAGTCCCCGACGGCTTCTCGTGGGGCGCTTTCCTCATTCCGGTCTTCTGGTGCCTTGCGTATGGCGTCCCTGAGTATGCGGCCGTCGCGTTCGCGTCGGCGCTCCTGGCGGGGCTCGTGATACCGGAAGCGGCTCCTTCGCTGGGCCTGGTCGCATCGCTTACCCAGCTCGGCGTCTACGTGTGGATCGGCTTCGCCGCACCCAAGGCGTTTTGGCGCAAGCACGCGAACAAGATGTCACCGGCGGCATACCGCGCCAAGCAGACGAAGTGGATCGTGATCGGAATTGCGGGTCCGCTCATGCTCATAGGCCTGGCGATCTTCGCCACAGCCGGCTGAGTGACCGTCCCCTCACGTCCACTCCGGTTGCGGTAGGATGCACGCATGAGCGAGAACATCACCTTCGTGGACACCCGCGGCCACAACACCGCTCGTCCGACGTTCACAGAAGCAGTCATAAAGGGAATCGCCCCCGGCGGGGGTTTGTACGTCCCCGCACGGCTGCCCGCGCTCGAGCTCGACGACGTACTCGCGTTGGGCGAGATACCTTACTGGCAGAGAGCAGCGTATGTCTTCGGCATGTTCGGAGTCGATGTCCCCCCATCCCGAGTTGCCGAGCTCATGCGGCGGGCGTACGGCGAGAACTTCGACGACCGGCGCATCGCCCCGGTGGTCGAGGTCGTCTCTGACATGCACGTGCTCGAGTTGTGGCACGGTCCCACGAGCGCGTTCAAGGACATGGCTCTGCAGTGCATGCCGCTGTTCTTCGCCGAGGCGGTCACGGTCCTTCGCGAACGCGGATGCGCCGAAGACGACTACCTGGTCCTCGTAGCCACCTCCGGAGACACCGGCAAGGCCGCGCTCGAGGGTTTCGCCGACCGCGAGCACACTTCGATCGTCGTGTTCTACCCGGCAGACGGCGTCAGCGACCTGCAGCGAAAGCAGATGATCACCCAGCGCGGAGAGAACGTGGGCGTGTTCGGGGTGCGCGGCAACTTCGACGACTGCCAGAGCGCGGTGAAGGAAGTCTTCAACGACGAGGACTTCAACGCCTGGCTGCACGAGGCCCACGGGCTCAGGCTCTCCTCAGCGAACTCGATCAACTGGGGACGGCTGCTTCCCCAGGTCGTGTACTACGCAAGCGCCTATGCGGACATGGTGACCGCGGGAGGCGTGAAGCCGGGCGAGCCGATGGACGTGTGCGTGCCCACCGGCAACTTCGGCAACATCCTTGGCGCGTACTACGCGCGCAGGATCGGCGTGCCGATCGGCCGGCTGCTGTGCGCGAGCAACGAGAACAACGTCCTGGCCGACTTCATCGCCACCGGCGTCTACGACATCTCGGGGCGCGATTTCGTCACCACGCCATCGCCTTCGATGGACATCCTGATCTCAAGCAATCTCGAGCGGCTGTTGTTCGAACTCGCCGATGCCGAGCGCGTGCGTGAGTGGATGCGCCAGCTGGCCGAAGACGGGCGGTTCCAGGTCGATCGCGAGACGTTTGCCGCCATGCGCGAGTCGTTCGCGGGCGACTGGGTGGACAACGACATGTCGCTTCGCGTGATTGCGCGCGTGTTCGACGATCACGGCTACCTGCTCGACCCGCATACGGCCGTCGCGTGGGAGGTTGCCGAACGGCTTCGCGGGGACGCACCTGTGCTCGTGGTCTCGACCGCCCACTGGGCAAAGTTCGGCGCCGACGTTCTGAAGGCGCTGCGCGGGATCGGATATGACGAGCCCCTGCCGCGTGAGTATCACGGACTGACAGGCGTCGAGATGCTGGCACGCGCTCAGGAGATCGCGGGCGAGAGCGCGTGCGTGCCACGGGCGCTCGCAGAACTCGACGAGCTGCCGGTGCGGTTCGGCGAGATCGTCGAGGCGGGGCCGAATGCCGTGAAGGACGCGGTCACCGAGTGGCTGGAGGCCCAGGCGTCGGCCCTGGGGGGCTAGCCCTCGGTGTCAGCGGGCCGGAAGGTCACGCTCCACTCACCCGTACCGGGGTTACGGCCGGCACTGGTGGTGAGGATCCCGCTCCACTCCTGTGTCTCGGCGTCGAAGACCTGGTAGCGTACGATCCAGGACTCTTCCTCCCCGGCCGTGCCGGTGAACTGCGCCTCGACGACGTAAGACCAATCGAGGTCTCCGTAGGACCGCGCGAACGCGTCAATGAGCCGTTCGGCCGAGGCATCGTCATCGCGCCCGAGCAGCAGCGGGCGCTCCTCGTAACCAGGGTCGTAGGAGACCGGCTCCATCATCGCGATGCGTCCGATGTCGCGCGTGTAGTCCCACGCGACTATGCGCACCGCGCCGCCGGATCCCTCGGGTTCGTCGGCGCTCTCGACCTCCCAGCCGGGATGCATGTCCGTGAAGACGTCTTCGGCAGACGTGGTCTGGGTGAACGCGGGCATCAGAAGCGCGAGTGCCGCGCCGAGGATCGCGAGGCCGATCAGCACGACGGTGACGCCGGCGAGGCAGCCGCAACCGGACCTCTTCTTCGGCTTGGCGGGCGCGACCCCGCGTTTCTCCGCGTGCTCCAGGATCTCGCGCGTCTCCTGGACCGCGTACTTCTGGGCCTCGGTGTGTGGCCAGCCGAGCGGTGGGGTCTTCTGTGCTGGCATGACGTATACCCCCCTCGTCGCACGCCGAGGCCGGTGGGGCCTGCGGCCTGTCCTTCTGCGCCCTGCCGGTCTGCCGGCCCGCGCCGTCTACGGAGTGTCGCGCCACTCCTTTGTCCTCCGGTCTATATAGTACGTCTCGTAGAGCATCCGTGTGTCCGGAAGGACATCCCCCGACGACGTCACGGAGTACGCACATGACCATTCTTCCAGCTCAGGGTCGAGGGATGCGCCGTAGCAGACGACATCCTCGCCTGCATGGTTCTCAAGGAACAACTCGATGAAGCCGTCAGGGTTCTCGAGCTTCCACAGGCCGTCCGAACGGAACAGGTCGGTCTCGGCAGGATGCAGTTCCTTCCAATCCGTCCACTTCCCGTCGGAGCGCCTGAGGTAGCGTTCGAAGCACACTGCGAGCTGGAACGCGTACCGCCTGTGCTGCAGGATGACGTCGAAATGATCGGTGCCGCCGTCCTCTTCTCTGTCGTGTTGGAAGGATTCGGCCACCGTGTAGTCCTGGTACGCGTTCGCAACGATGCCGAAGATCTCCGAAGGTAGTGGCTTGGGCGTCTCGCCTGCCGATGATGACGACATCTCCCCTGCCGAGGACAGGATCAAGGCAGTGCAGCCGCCAAGAGCCAGCAGTGGGACGAGCACCGAGGCGAGTACCCACGGCCACGCCTTCCCTTTCAGAAGGCGCGAGCGAGGACGCCCCCGCCCGTCATCATCTTCAACCGGGATAGGTATCGGAAGCGGATCCACGCAACCCCCTGTGTACGTGGCTCAAAGACCGGTCTCGCGCAACAGCTCCTCGGCTACTATACTCGGACACCCGGTGCCGAGGCTCAAGGGCGGCGATGGAGACACGCCTCGAACAGTTGCAGCGCATGCTCGATTCGCTGTTCCGTGATGCGAAGCTCGTGACGCGGCTCGATGTCGTGGTGCGGGCGGAGGCCATGGACCTTCCCGAAGAGGTTCTCGGCCTCGTCGAGTTGTTGCCGCCCGGTCGCTACACGCGCCAGCGCCTGTGCGACCAGCTCAACTCCGCGATCGTCGGCCACGGGTGGGGCCGCACGCTGGGGACCGTGGAGTAGCGCAGCTGTATGTCGGGCTACGCGGGTCCGCTCACCCGGTCACAGGTCCTGGACGATCCTGCCTACACCGTCGTCGATCTCACGCTCGTCGATACCCACGAACACGACGCCGAGGGGTTCGAGGCGCTTGACGAGCTCTCGCACGAAGACGCCCGATCCGTCTATGCGCTCTCGAGCCGCTCGAATCCTCGCCATGTCTTCCTCCGGATAGTGCCCGCCCCAATCCCCCGAGCTCGTTGTGGTAATGCCGCAGCTGGGGCTTCCCTGGAGTCCGATGAGGGGGCCGACCTGGTAGCCGCAGCGCACGTACTCGCGGACCTGGAGGGCGACATCTTCGGCAAGGCGCGCGCAGTGTTCCTGGAAGAAGGGCGTATCGTACTGCTCGATCGTCTGACCCCAGCGCTTCATCCCATGCGACGTGAGTTCGGGGCACGGCAGCTGCACGATCCCGTATCCGCGGTCTCCCAGGGCCTGCACGATCGGGTGCACCCCGCGATAGCTCGCCAACCCCTCAACCTTGGAACTGGCGTTGAGCAGGCAGTGCGCAAGAATCGCGATCTTGCGGCTTCGCTCCACGCGCTTCCCTCCGCTTACTGCTGCTCGAGCTGCGACCGCAGCGCACGCCTCGCTCCGAAAGCTGCTGCGGCAGCCACTGCCATGGGAGCGCTCCAGCCCTCCACGAGCATCAGACCTCCCGGCAGCAGGTTCGTAAGCCCCAGTACCACGAGCGGGGGTACCAGCATGCACACGGCTCTCAACAGGACCATGAGCGGGCTTCCTCCGTTGTATCTGAAGATCGCCGAGTTCACGGCGACGGCCACACCGGCGACGAAGGCCATCACGGAAACGCCCACGAGGCACAACTGCTGCCCAAGAGCGACCAGGGCCGCAACCGCGACGAGCGCCGGGAGCGCGAACGCCAGCACCTGACGCGCAATGTGCCTGCCCAAAGGGGCGTCCATAGAGCGCCATCTGAGCCGCCAGACAAGAAGGGACATGACGACGGGAGCGAGCACCGCCGACACCAGGTAGAAGGCAGCCATGAATCCAGACAGCCGAAAGCCGATCCGATAGAAAGCCGGCACACCCAGCGTAATCAGAAAGGCGCACAGAAGTAGCACGTCTGCCGCGTACGAGGCAGCGTACTCCGGCTCGGGTTCAAACGCCGCTTGCGTCTTGGCGCGAAACGGCATGGCTATGGTGTCTTGTGGCATGCTTCCCCCTGATACCTCTGGGCCCAGACGGGAGGCGCATGCTTGCGTGCCCCTCTACCCAGTCCGATACTTCCTCGGCAGTGCTCCATATCCTGCTGCCGTGCATCCTAAAGAGACGAAATGCCTGAGCAGTGACGCTCACGAGACCTGCGGCACTTCTTCGGCGAATCGAGAGAAGTATCGCAAGAATACGTAACCGAGGACCCCGGCTACCAGCGATGTCACGAGGATTCCTAGCTTGGCCTCCGCGCGCAGGAGCATCCCGCGGAACGCAAGGTTCGAGATGAACAGTGACATCGTGAAGCCGATGCCGCCGAGCATCCCCGCTCCGATCACGTGGGTCCACGAGACTCTCTCAGGCAGGTCCGCAAGACCAAGCTTGACGGCGAGCCACGTGGCGCCGCTCACACCCACTGTCTTTCCAGCGAGCAGGCCGAAGAACACACCGAGCGTCACGGGCTCGAGCAGGAGCGAGGGGACGTCGTAGTCCACCAGCGTCACTCCCGCGTTGGCGAGCGCGAAGAGAGGCAGGATTCCGAAGGTGGTGTAGGGAAGCAACGTGTGCTCCAGACGCTGGAGGGGCGCAGCCACGTACCGCGCCGTCTCCTGGATCTCGAAGGCGCACTTCTGTTGCGACGGGTCTTGGAGGGGATGAGCGCCCGGGATGTCCCACTCCTCTATCTCCGAGAGCTTCCCGCGCGTCCACTCGACGAACGCGAGGGGCTCTATCCGCGCCTTTGCCGGAATGGTGAACGCAACGAGCACGCCAGCGATCGTGGCGTGCACTCCCGAATGAAGGAACGCGAACCACACGATGAACGCCACCAGGAAATACGGCAGCGGATCGTCGACCCCGAACACGTTGAACAGCACCAGCACCACCATCAGTCCGATGCCGATGCCCAGCCAACCGAGCGAAATGGACTCGGTGTAGAAGAGCGCGATCACCAACACCGCGCCGATGTCGTCCACGATCGCCAGCGCCGTCAGGAAGACCTTCAGACCCGCAGGGATACGGCTTCCGAGCAGGGCCAGCACGCCCAGCGCAAACGCGATGTCGGTAGCCATCGGTACGCCCCAGCCCGACGCGCCCTCCCCGCCCGCGTTGAATGCCAGATACACCAGGGCGGGCGCGATCATCCCTCCGACAGCCGCGATGATCGGCAGTGTCGCCTTGCGAACCGTTGAGAGTTCACCGACCAGGAACTCCCTCTTGATCTCAAGCCCGACCACGAGGAAGAACAGGGCCATCAGTCCGTCGTCTATCCAGTGAAGCAGCGTCTCCGAGAACTCGAACCCATTGACCGAGAACGCTATCTCGGTCTCCCAGAATTCGTGGTAGGCCTCCCCCAGGCCGCTGTTCGCGAGAATGAGGGCCACAACAGCTGCAGCCAGAAGCACGACCGCTCCGGCGACTTCGAGCCTGAAGAAATCCAGAAAGCCCTGGCCGAGCCTGACGAGTCGGGCAGATGAGGCGTTGCGGTCGCTCAAGACGGGACTTCACCCTTGTCCGATCGGAGACGGGGCACAGGTAGTGTACCCGACGAGCTACTCAGTGCAGCAGCTTCTGTACGAGAACGACGTCGAGCCGCTTGCCGAACTTCTCACCGGCTTCGCGGAGAACCCCCACGGTCTCGAAGCCGACGGCAGACGCGAGCGCCAGGCTCCCCGCGTTTTCCCCCACGATCTGGCCCACCACCAGGCGGTGCCCGATTTCGTGAGCCCGATCGAGCAGCGCCTGCATCGTCGCTCGCCCCAGTCCACGTCCTTGATACCCGGGATGGACGTACAGGGACAGCTCCACAGTCGGATACCACGCTGGGCGCTGCTGGTAGCGGCTGATCGCTCCCCATGCGACGACCGTCCCGTCCGACTCCGTCACCAGGACCGGGTGGGCTGAATCGCGCTCGGCAAGCCGGGCGGCTCTTTCCTCGGCAGTCTGCGAAACGGTGTCGAACGTCGCCACCGAGTTCACCACGTAGTGATTGTAGATATCAGCTATAGCCTGCGCGTCTCCGAGTCTCGCGTCCCGGATGACAAGTGGGCTCTCTGCATCTGAACCGCCGCCGCTCATGCGAGCACGAGGGGACGAGTCGCTGTGACGAGACTGTGCCACGCAAGCCCTTTGTGGATACTCACGTCGCCGAAGCCGGCTGCGGTCAGATGTGCGGACAAGGTTTCGGCAGTCACCCTGACCTTCAGCGGCGGACCTTTGGGCGTTTCGACCGGGGCCCAGTCAGCGACGAGAATGCGCCCACCGGGCCTGAGCACTCGTTTCGCTTCCAGGTATGTGGCCGTCGGGTCGACCAGCTCGTGGTGAAGGTTGATCATGAAGACGATGTCGGCCAGGTCGTTTTCGAGCGGGACGCCGGTTGCTTGCGCGAGCGCCGGCACGATTCGTCCGTCCCTGACTTCGGGACGGTTCGATTGCATCCACTCGACCATCGCAGGCTCGGCGTCGACCGCGTACACCGTCGCGCCCGGTGCAAGCGCACTGAATGCCGACGCGAACATGCCGGTTCCCGCTCCGATCTCAACGATGACGCGTGGATCAGGCACCCCCATGGCCTGCCAGAGTACCGCAGGCGGGAGTGTTTCGAAGCGCTCGGGGTCGTTGAGTCGCATCAGCTTCGCGGAGTCGAACCTCCAAGGACCGCCCACCGGCGTTGCTCCTTCCCGTAGACTCGGTCGCGCATATCACTCACCCACGCACGCTAACGTTGATACACCGTGCGCCCGGCACGGGCAAATCGCCTTTTGAGACTCCCAGAGTCGGCATGTGTCTTGCTCCTTCTGTAAGCGAGCATGGCGACCCGCCTTTCTCCTCCTCCTCCCCTCGGGGCGGGGAACGCCGCTCTAACGAGCAGGACGCGCTACCCCCCTCGGCGCGTCCTGTCCTTTTCCCTGGTAGATTGGCGTATCCATAGGTACGCCGTGCCCTACTCCGCGCGAGCGCTGCTCACCCGAACCGCCCGGTGATGTAGGCCTCGGTGCGCCTGTCGGTCGGGTTCGTGAACATCGTGCGGGTGTCCCCCACCTCGATCAGTCCGGCTGGGCGCTCCATGGACTCGCGGAGCATGAAAGCCGTTTGGTCTGAGATGCGTGCGGCCTGCTGCATGTTGTGGGTGACAATCACGATCGTCACCGTCTCCTTGAGTTCGGCGATCGTGTCCTCGATCTGCTGAGTGGAGATGGGATCGAGTGCAGACGCCGGCTCGTCCATGAGCAGTACTTCCGGCTCGGTCGCGAGAGCGCGCGCTATGCACAAGCGCTGCTGCTGTCCGCCCGATAGTTCGAAGGCATGCTTCTTGAGCTGGTCTTTGACCTCGTTCCACAGTGCGGCGCGCCTGAGCGACGACTCAACCACTTCTTCGAGTTCGGCCTTGGAGTGTGACGTGTGTGTCTTCGGCCCGTAGGCCACGTTCTCGAATATGGTCATGGGGAACGGGTTGGGCTTCTGGAAGACCTGGCCCACCCGTCTGCGCAGCTCCACAGGGTCCATCTGCTTGGAGTCGTTGATGTTGCTCACGTCGTCGAACCGGATCTGGCCGCCCACGGTCACGTTCCCGAGCTCGTCGTTCATGCGGTTCAGACATCGGAGCAGCGTCGACTTGCCGCATCCGGAAGGACCGATCAGAGCGGTGACCGATCGCGCGGGGATGTGCATGGTCACCCCGGCCACAGCCGTCTCCGAGCCATACGTGACCGAGACGTCGTGCAGGTCGAACGATCCGGTGTCAGTGCGTGTCACCATCTGACCTTTCTTCGTTGGGCCGAGCGCCACAACGCGACAACCACGTTGAGCAGGCTCACGGTCGTGACTAAGACCAGCGCGCTCCCCCACACCATATTGGGAGCGTCCTTGGTCGACTGCGTGGCCATGATGTAGATGTGGTACGGCAGGGCCATCGTCTCGTCGAGCGGGCCCGACGCGATCGGCGCAAAGAACGCGACCGCCGTAAACAGGATGGGCGCTGTCTCGCCCGCTGCGCGCGAGAGTCCGAGTATCGAGCCGGTGATGATGCCAGGTGCCGCAGCGGGCAGGACGACCCGCGTGATCGTGCGCAGCCTTGTGGCACCGAGCGCGAGCGACGCCTGGCGTAAGTCCGTGGGAATCTGCCGAAGAGCCTCCTCTGTCGCCGTGATGATCACCGGCAGCGTGAGACACGCGAGCGTCGCCGCTCCTGAGATGATCGAGCGGCCGAGACCGATCTGGATCACGAACAGCGCAACGCCGAACAGCCCGTACACGATGGACGGGACTCCGGCCATATTGGCGATGGCGAGCCGGATCGTTCTCGTCGCACGGTTCTTCGGCGCATATTCGGACAGGTAGATTCCTGCCATGATGCCGATTGGCAAGGCCAGCACGGCCGTCCAGAACACGAGGTAGGCCGAACCGACGATCACGGGGTAGATGCCGCCCTCGGTCATTGCGTTGAGGGGGTTCTCGGTCAAGAACTCCCAGGAGATGTAGCGAGCTCCTCTGTAGAAGATGTAGCCGATGAAGAACAGCGCGCTCCCGATGGCGACAAGCGTGCAGAGGCCCAGCACAGTCCGAGCGACGCCCTCGTAGAACCGCGCGCGCCGGATACGGCTTCTCCCCGAGCTCATCGGCGCCACCTCTGCCGCTGCTTCTCGAGGACCACGTCAGCGGCGAAGTTGATGGCGAACGTCACCACGAACAGGACCAGGCCCATGGCGAACAACGCGGAGAAGTGCACGCCGCCCCGCACGACTTCACCGAGTTCGTTGGCGATCGTGCCGGGCAGCGTGCGAGCGGGTTCGAACGGGGAGAGCGGGATGGTTCCGGCGTTGCCGGACAGCATCAGCACGACCATCGTCTCGCCGATGGCACGACCAAGCCCAAGCATGACAGCGGCGAACACCCCAGAGGAAGCGGCCGGCAACACGACCTTGAAGGTGGTCTGCCACCGCGTGTTGCCAAGCGCGGCAGAGCCGTGCCGCAGCTCCATGGGGACCGCGTGCAGTGCGTCCTCGGAAATGGACACGATCGTCGGCAGCGCCAGCACCCCCACCATGATGCCGGCGGTGAACGCGGTCAGGCCGGTGTCGAGTGCGAACCACTCCCGCACGTTCTGAACGAGTAGGGCAATACCGATCAGCCCCAAGACGACTGACGGGATGGCCGCCATGAACTCGACCACGGACTTGGCGATCTCTTTGGTGCGCCGGCCTGCGAACTCCGAGATGTAGACTGCCGCGGCGACTCCGAGCGGCACGCACAACAGCAAAGCCACCACGGTGACCCACGCCGAGCCGGCCTCCGACGGCACAAAACCGAACTGCGCGTTGTTCGAGGTCGGGTACCAGAACTCGCCCGTGACCATTGTCCACAGGCCGACCTCATCGATGGCTCGGCGCGCGCCTAAGAAGAGGTAGACGGCGATGGCCGCGAGGATCGCGATCGCGGACCAGCCGGCAAGCCGGATGAGGAACTTGACGACGGGTTCGGCCGCCCGGTTGATCGCCGGGCGGCCGAACCGCTGCCTCATATGGGGAGGCGTGTCGGTCATCTGTTAGTCGAGCGGGACGAAGCCCTGGTCGACAACGATCGCCTGGCCATCAGCGCCGAGCACCCACTCCAGGAACGCAGCGCCGGCGCCCTGAGGCTCCCCGTTGCTGTACATGTACAGGTACCGCGCGATGGGGTAGCTGCCGTCCTTGGCGGTTTCGATGCTTGCGGCCACGCCGTCAATCTCGAGGACCTTGATGTCATCGGTCAGGTAACCCAAGCCGACGTAGCCGATGGCAGCCGCATTACCGGTGACCTCGTCGACGATCGCCTGAGTCGAGGCGAGCAGCTGTGCAGACGCAGCATACTCCGCGTTCTCGTCCTCGACGGCCACGACGGCCTCCTTAAAGTACTCGTACGTGCCCGAAGAGGTGTCGCGCGAAAGCAGCACGATGTCCTCGTCCGGACCGCCGACCTCACTCCAGTTGGTGATCTCGCCACGGTAGATCTGGCCGAGCTGCTCGAGCGTGAGCCCGGTGACCGGGTTCTCCGGATTCACCACAACGGCGATGCCGTCGATGGCCACCTCGGTCTCGACGACCGTCCCGCCGCCGTTCTCGATCTCAGCGACCTCTTCGTCCTTCATCGCGCGCGACGCGTTCGCGAAGTCAACGGTGCCGTTGATCAGCGCCGCGATGCCGGTTCCCGAGCCGCCACCCTTGACAGAGATCATGACACCCGGGTTCTCACTCATGAACGCCTCGGCCCACGCCTGAGACATGTTCACAAGGGTGTCCGACCCCTCGACGTTGATCGAGCCCGTGAGCTCCTCTTCCCCGTTCTCGGCGGGTTCTCCTGTCTCGGTGTCGCTGTCCTCTTCCGCAGTGCTGCCGCACCCGGCGAGGCCGATGGTACCGAGCGAGAGAACGACGACGAGTGCGAGTACGAGCCACTTGTTCGCCTTCACATTACTCTCCTGTCCGACGGTTCTGCGTACACCACCGGCCCTTCTGGTCAGCGGCTGCAAGCCATGCTAGGTCTCCGATGGCCCGCGAGTGGTTGCATCCGCGTAAAACCACGGCGCCGACTGTGAACTAATTGTTAAGCGGGATTGAAATCCTTGGCGCACGTGCCATGATGTACGCGCCGACACCTGCGCAGAAGGAAGAGGAATGGCATCCATACTCGTCGTCGAAGACGATCCGATCATCCGACAGACAGTCGAATACGCATTGCGGAGAGCTGGTTTCGACACAGACTCCTTCGCTGACGGCGCTGAAGCGCTCCACAGGGCCCGCACCTCCCCTCCCGACCTCATCCTGCTCGATCTCATGCTTCCGGGCATGGACGGCTATGCGTTCGCACGGGAGCTTCGGTCCGCCGACAAGGAGACTGCCATCATCATGGTCACAGCCCTGGACGAGGAGCGTGACAAGGTGCGCGGACTGGACGCAGGAGCAGACGACTACATCACCAAGCCCTTCTCGATGGAGGAGCTCCTCGCGCGCGTGAGGGCCAACCTGCGTCGGGTCCGGGAGCGCGAGGTGCTTGCCAAGGACGAGACGATCGAAGTCGGCGACCTGTTCGTGGAGCCGAGTGAGTTGCGCGTCGCCGTGAACGGAGAACCGGTCAAACTGCGGCTCAAGGAGTTCCAGCTTCTCGTGGCGCTGGCGTCGAATCCCGGCTCGCTCCAGACCCGTCAGAGGCTCGCCCAAGAGGTGTGGGGATATGAGTTCCTGCCCTCCTCGCGCACGATCGACGTGCATATCCGCCGACTCCGCCAAGCTGTCGAAGACCCTTCGAGGTACGTGTACATCCACACGGTGCACGGCATGGGCTACCGGTTCGAGCCCGTCGCCAAAGAAGACGCCGAGTCGTGACGGCTGCTGCTCGCAGATGGGGGGCCTCATACCGTGCGCGCCTGGCATTCGGCTACCTGGCGATCGTCGCCGTGTTCGCGGTGGCTTGGGCCTGGAGCCTGTTCGGCCCCCTCGAAGACGCGGTGATCAGTCAGCAGGAGGACCATCTGCTCGCCGTCGCGCAGGCAGGCGCCCTCGTCCTCGGCGACACGTCCTCGACGCCGTTCGAGGTCGCGAGTCGGCTCGTTATGCACACCAACTTGCGCGTGACTGTCGTGGCGTCCGACGGATCGGTGCTCGCCGACAACGAGGAAGACCCTTCCCGGATGGAGAATCACGCCGACCGGCCTGAGGTCCGCGCCGCCCTCGAGGGCGAAACGGGCACGGACCGACGTTTCAGCGAGACCCAGGGAACGGAGCGAATCTACGTCGCAGTGCCCGCGAATTATGACGGCCGAAGAGTCGCGCTGCGCGTGTCCTCCTCTCTACAGGAGGTCGCGAAGGTGGCGGCGCAGGCGCGACGGACGGGACTCGTCCTGCTCGCCGTCGCCGTCGCCGTTGCTGCGATCGTGGTCACCCGCCTCACGGCGGTCGCCTCGGAGCCGATCCGCCGACTGAGCCGGTCGGCGGAGGCGATGGCCGCAGGCAACCTGCGCGCGGAAATCCCCCGCGAGAGCGGTGACCTGAGCGTTCTCTCCTCGGCATTGTCGGAACTGCGCGAACAGATGAACGCGCGCCTGAGCGACCTCGAGGCCGAGAAGCGCAACCTTCGTGCCGTGCTCGACGGACTCGAGGACGCGGTCTTCCTGTTGCATGGCGACCATATCCGGTTCGCCAACACGACTGCCGACCGGCTCTTCCGTCGTCCGCCAGGCGGATGGCGCGAGCGCTCTTACGACGACGCGGGTCTGCCCGCCTCGGTCGAAGGGACCATCGCGGCATACATCGCACGCGGAGAGCCCGGTACCGAGGACTCCGGCCCGGACCCGGCCGGCCGCTACCTTCGAGTGACCGTGGTCCCGCTGAACCCGGCCCAGGAGCACGCGCGGACCCTGATCTCGGTCGCCGACATCACAGAGCGCACGCGGGTAGACCGGGTGCGCCGCGATTTCGTGGCGAACGCGAGCCACGAACTCAAGACCCCTGTCGCCGGGATCCACCTGCTCGCCGAGTCCGCCGAGGACGCTGCGTCCGCGGGCGACGTCGAGCAGGCGATGGCGTTCGCGCGGCAGATCGCGGCAGAGTCGGAGCGCCTGGGCCGGCTCGTGCGCGACCTGCTCGATCTCTCTCGACTCGAGTCCGCCCGGACGCCTGACACGATCACCGACATGCGCACGATGATCGACAATGCGCTGGTTGGACACGCCGCAGAGGCACACGCCCGAGGGCTGAGCGTCACGTACGACGACTCGGCCGCCAGAGGAGTGGACGCATACGTTGCGGCGGACCCCACGGACGTCGCCGTAGCCCTCGACAACTTGCTCGACAACGCCATCAAGTACACCGAACGCGGCGGCGTGACCGTCTCGCTCTCCGTGATGGGCGGGGAGGTCAGCATCTCGGTCGCCGACACGGGCATCGGCATTCCTGCGGAAGACCTTCCGCGCGTCTTCGAGCGCTTCTACCGCGTGGACCGGGCGCGCTCAAGGGACAGCGGTGGCACCGGCCTGGGTCTCTCCCTCGTCAGGCACGTCGTGGAGCGCACGAACGGTTCCATCGAGGTCTCCTCGGAAGAAGGGGCCGGTACCACGTTCCGCATGACACTCCCGCGGGCGTGCTGAACTCCGCCGTGCGGCCCCGCGATTCAGGCTCCTGAAGGCGAACGTCAGTCGACCTTCTCGCGCGTGAACCACCAGTACGCACCGATGGTCGCCGTCATCCATGCCGCGCCCAGGAGCCACGATGCGACGATGTCGCCGAACCAGTGCACGCCAAGGTAGACACGCGAGCCCGCCACGCCGAGCGCCAAGACGAAGCACACTGCCGCAACGGTCGCCCGCGCGGAGAATCGACGAGCCTCTCCCATCACGAGAAACGTGAGCGTGCCGAAGAACAAGAAGCTGGTAAGAGCGTGTCCCGACGGGAAGCTGTATGTATCCGGCAGGGGGATTCGCGCTACGTCCAGACCCGGTCTCACCCGCTGGAATATCTCCTTGAACAAGCTTCCCAGGGCGGTCCCGAGCACGATCGTCGCAACGAACAGCCCCGCTTCCGCTTTGCGCTTGGTGAACATGAGGAACAACACGACCGCCGTGGTGAGTCCGAACATCACCTCGATGTCCCCGAGCCGAGTGAACCACACGGCGGCCACCTCGAGGACTTCTGAATGGATGGAGCGAACCGCCTCGGAAACGGCCTCGTCCGCAGTGACGAACGCGGGCACCGTGAGGCCGGCAACGACCAGCGCCACGAACCCTGCAAAGGCTGCGCCGAAGACCATGACCAGCAACCCGGGCGTCGTGTCCCGGCGCCACAGATCCGCCCTTTCCGTCCCCGGCATGTGCCCTCCCTACGACCCGACGGCGTCCATCAGTCTCGACGCAACTTGCTTCTTCCGCGACAGCACACCCGGCAACCAAGCTGACCCGTTCTCCAGAGAGACCTCCAGGGCTCGCTCGGCAAGGCGTGTCCTGCCCACCGCCAGCAACTCGCTGCCCTCCCGCACGACGTCGGTCACCAGGAGCAACACGAGATCGTATCCCCGGATCTCGCGGAGCTGCTCCATCGTAGCGCGCAGCTCCCCGGCATGGCCCATGAAGTCGGCGGCGTCGACCGTCTCGACCTGGCCGATCGCGATGAGCGCGTCGCCCGCGCGGTAGTCCTTCAGGTCCGCGTTGAGCGCGCGCTCCGCAGAGAACATCTCGCCGGCCGAGCGGGCGTGGAACATCTCCAAACCCATTTCGACCGCGTCCACGCCAAGGAGACCCGCCAGCCGCTTAGCCTCCTCGCGGTCCTGGTCGGTTGTCGTGGGAGACTTGAGCAGCACGGTGTCTGAGAGGATAGCCGCAAGCAGTAGCCCTGCCATCGGCTCCGGCATTTGCACGCCGGCCTCGGCGTACCGTCGTGCGACGATCGTCGCGGTCGCCCCCACCGGCAGGTTCAGGAACAGTATTGGCCCGCTTGTCTGCACGTCACCCACCCGGTGGTGATCCACGATCTCGAGGATCTCGGCGTTCTCGACCCCGGCAGCGGATTGCGACAGCTCGTTGTGGTCCACCAGGATGACCTGGCGCCTCTGCCCTCTTGCAAGATTGGTGCGCGTGACGATGCCTACGGCTTCGCCCTGCGCTCCCACGACCACAGCCTCGCGGTGAGGGGAGGCAAGCAGGTCTTCGGCCGCCTCGGCCAGCAGCATGTCGGGCCCGATGAGCGGCACTCCGGTGTCCATGAGGTCGCCCACGCGGTGGCACAAGTTCGCGAGCTTCGCTGCGGCGTACGTGTCGTGCGAGGTCAGCACGACAGCAGCGCCGCCCTCATCGGCACGTGCGAGGACATCGTCGTCCGGGCGCTTGCCGCCGCTCACAACCATGCACGCGACGCCTGCCTCCAGTGCCATCGGCTGGGTGCGCACGCGGTCGCCAACGATGATCGTGTCGCCCTCCCTTATGAAGCCACGCATGGTCGCAGGCTCCATCGCGCCGATCAGGACCCCGCCGGATAGCACCGCGTCGGGATCGCCGGCGAGAAGCTCTCCGTTCAGGACCTCCACGAGCTCCGAGACGCGAACGGGAAGCTCGCGGAAGCCGGTGAGGTCGGTTTCAGCTATATAGCGTTCGGCGAGGATGGACTGGTTGATCAGCCCGCGGATGACCCCACGCTCGACGACAGGCAGCGCGCGGACACCGCGCTCCTGCATCAGACGTCCCGCCCCGAGCATCGACTCATGGGTCTCGATCGTGACGGGGTCCGGGGTCATGACGTCGCGAACCCGGGTGTGCACGTGCTCGATCTCCCCCGGAGTCTCGACGCCGAACCGGGCGAAGGCCCAGGCGGCCTCCAGCGGGACCGGGCCAAGCCGTGCAGCGAGGTAGACGTGCTCGGCATCTGTGAGGTTCTTGAGGTGCGCATACGCGACCGCCGAGCACACCGAATCGGTGTCGGGGTTCTTGTGGCCGAACACGAGGATGGGTCCCATACGCAGGTCGAACCTCCGCCGCGCGTACGCGGCCCAGGGCCGCCGGACACGCCTTAGTCTCGCACTTTCCTCAGCGGAGCGTAACCCGACAGCAGCTTCTTGGCGCCGACGGTCTCGAAGGACACCGTCACCTTGTCGCCAGCGACCTCGGTCACCGTTCCTCGGCCGAAGACCTTGTGCTCGACGGTGTCGCCGACCTCGAAGGTCTCGACCTCCGCCGCGGGCTTGGGGCTCCGGGGCGCGCCGCTGCCGAAGACACGGCCCTCGGTACGCCCGGTGCCGAACGTCGAGCCACGCGACGCGGCCCCGCGGCGCTCCAAGCCCACGCCGCTCACGCCCATCGAGCCGATGCCGCTCGCCTTGACGTGCTCCTCGGGAATCTCGCCGATGAAGCGGCTCGGCGGATTGTGCTGCGTGCTGCCGAAGAGCGAGCGCGAGTGCGCGTGCGTGAGGTAGAGCCGCTCTCGTGCGCGCGTGATGCCCACGTACGCCAGGCGGCGTTCCTCCTCGAGGCCGGACTCGTCGAACATCGAGTTCGCGTGCGGGAAGATGGTGTCCTCCATGCCCGCCATGAACACGACGGGGAACTCGAGCCCCTTGGCGGTGTGCAGCGTCATGAGCGTGACCGCGCGCTCGCCTTCGGCGAGCGTGTCGAGGTCGGTACGCAGCGCCGCCCACTCCATGAACTCGGGCAGCCCCACGTCCTCGTGCAGTGCGGAGAACTCCTCGACCACGCCGAAGAACTCCTTGATGTTCTCGATGCGGCCTTCGGACTCGAACGTGCGCTCCTCGGTCAGCGCGCGAATCAGACCGCTGCGCTCGACGACCTCCTCGACCAGGTCGCGCAGGGTGGCGCCGTCATCGGCCGCGACCCCACGCAGCTCGCGCATGAGCTTGGCGAAGGCTGCCACGCGCGCCGTCGAGCGGCCGTCGAACCACTCCTGGGCAGTGTCGAGCGCCTCGCGAAACGGGATGCCGCGCGAGATCGCCTCGTACTCGAGCGCCTCGACGGTCGACTTGCCGATCCCGCGCTTGGGCGTGTTGATGATGCGCTTGAGCGCGACCTCGTCGGCGGGGTTCACCACCGCCTTCAGGTACGCCATCACATCGCGGATCTCGGCACGGTCGAAGAAGCGCGTGCCGCCGACGATCTGGTACGGCACGCCCGCGCGCAGCATGAGGTCTTCGAGCACGCGGCTCTGCGCGTTCGTGCGGTAGAAGACCGCGAAGTCCATGTACGAGCGGCCCTCGGTGCGCACGAGCCGCTCGATCTCGGCGGCGATGAAACGCGCCTCGTCGCGCTCGTCGGACGCGTAGTAGCGGCTGATCGCCTCACCGCCCGCGTTGGCCGTCCACAGCGTCTTGGGCTTGCGCCCGCGGTTGTTGGCGACCACCGCGTTGGCGGCGGCAAGGATCGTCTCGGTCGAGCGGTAATTCTGCTCGAGGCGGATCACGGTGGCTTCGGGGTAGTCGCCCTCGAACTCGAGGATGTTGCGGATGTCGGCGCCACGCCACGAGTAGATCGACTGATCGTCGTCGCCCACCACCATGAGATTGCGGTGCTTGGCCGCGAGCAGGTTCACGATCCGGTACTGCGCGTGGTTCGTGTCCTGGTACTCGTCCACGTGGATGTAGCGGAACCGGTCCTGATAGGCGGCGAGCACGTCGGGGTGCTCGGCGAGCAGGCGGTGCCCCTCCACGAGCAGGTCGTCGAAGTCCATCGCGTTGGCCTCGCGCAGACGCTCGCGGTAGCGCGTGAACACGCGCGCCGCCGCCTTGTCCGGCGGGGTGGCCGCAGTCTCCGCGTACTCCTCGGGCTCGATGAGCTCGTTCTTCGCCGAAGAGATCCGCGCGGCGATCGCCGCGGGCGGGATACGCTTGGGGTCGATGTCGAGCTCGTTCATGATCGATGAGATCATGCGCTTGGAGTCGTCGGTGTCGTAGATGGTGAAGTTGCGGTCGAAGCACGGGCGACCCGCGGCATCGCACGCGATCCGGTCGGCGTCACCGCGCAGGATGCGCACGCAAAACGCATGGAACGTCATGACCCACATCGCGCGCACGCCTGGCCCGCACAGGTCGGCCAGGCGCGAGCGCATCTCCTCGGCAGCTTTGTTGGTGAAGGTGATGGCGAGGATCTCGTAGGGCGCGACACCACAATCGGCGATCAGGTGACCGATGCGGTGTGTGAGCACGCGCGTCTTGCCCGAACCGGCTCCGGCAAGCACGAGCAGCGGGCCTTCCGTGGCCTGGACAGCGTCGAGCTGGGCGGGATTGAGTTCTGAGGTGGAGAGTGCCATAGGGGAATCAGTGTACACGCGCAGCGGCCCCGGCGAACAGGCCGGGACCGCTGCGAGATGCGGCGCGCGTGGCACCGCCTATGCGAGCTGAGAGACTACCTGCCGAGCCAGCCGTCGACCAGTGCCTGGTTGGCGCTGTCGGACAGCCACTCCTCCACGGCCTCTTCCTCGTTGCCCGCACCGTACTCGTTGATCACGAGGTTCTCGAGCGAGGCCAGGGAGTCGTCGTCCATCTCGAAGTTGCCCATCCACTCGGCCACCTCGGGGAAGTCGTCGCTGAAGCCGTCACGACCCACCGCATGGATCTCCTCGGCCTCACCGAGCAGGCCCTTGGGGTCCTCGAGGTCGCGGATCGGGAACACGCTGTAGGCCCAGTGCGGACGCCACAGGGTCACGACGATCGGCTCCTCGGCATCGGTCGCACGCTCGAGCTCGGCGAGCATCGCGGGGGTCGAACCCTCCACGATCTCGTACTCGTCCAGGCCGTAGCCGGGCTGCACGTCTTCGCGCGATACCCGCATAAGACCGGAGCCGGGCTCGATGCCGATGATCTGGCCGCCGAAGGTATCAGCCATGCCGGCGAGGTCCTCGATGCTGGTGGCATCGACGTACTCGGGCACCGCCCACGTGAGCAGGCCGTTGTCGTACCAGACCTTGATGTCCTCGAGCTCATCACCGTACTCGGCCCAGTAATCCGAGTGCGTCGTGGGCAACCAGGCGTCCAAGAACAGGTCGAGGTCGCCGGTGGACAGGCCGGAGAAGACCGGTGCCACGTCGAGCTGCGTGAGCTCGACGGTGTAGCCCTCTTCTTCGAGGATGTTCTTCCACAGGTACGTCGCGGCAACGTCCTCGTCCCACGGAATCCAGCCGATCGTGATGGTGCCCTTGTCGGCGGTATCGCCGTTAGTCGTGCCGTTGTCGCCCTCGGCGTCACCATCGCCGGCGCAACCCGCAACGGCGAACGATGCCACCACGAGCATGGCGGCCAGCACCAGGCTCAGCCACACACGGCTCTTGCTTGTCTTGTCGGTACGCACGTTGTGCATGCCTCCTTCGAATCGCTTACAGCTGCACTTACCGGCTAGCGAGACGTCCGCTTCGACGCACGCTCGCCGAACGCCGACGTGATCCGGTCCAGGAATATGGCCAGGATCACGACGCTCAGTCCACCCTCGAACCCGAGCCCCACGTCGAGGCGCGTCACGCCGCGGAAGACCACGGCTCCCAAGCCGCCCGCGCCCACGATGCCGGAGATGACCACCATCGACAGCGCGAGCATGATGACCTGGTTGACGCCCGCCATGATCGTCGGCAGGGCGAGAGGGATCTGAATCTGGGTGAGGATCTTGCGCGGGGAGGCACCGAACGCCTCGCCCGCCTCTATCACTTCGGAGTCCACCTGCCGAAGACCCAGCTCCGTAAGCCGGACGGCAGGAGGCATCGAGAACACCACGGTAGCCACAACGCCCGGTACCTTTCCGATCCCGAAGAAGATGATGGCCGGGATCAGGTACACGAACGACGGCATCGTCTGCATGAAGTCGAGCAAGGGACGTATCAGGGCGCTGAATCCGGAGCGCCGGGCGGCAAGGATGCCGAGCGGCAGACCGATCAGAGCGGCCACGAGACTGGCCACCAGCACCAGCGACAGCGTGGACATCGCCTCGCCCCACATGTCCATCGTGGCGATCAGGGTGAACGCCAAGAATGTGAATGTGCCGAATCGCCAGTTGCGCACGAGTGTGGCGATCAGGGCCAACGCGACGGCCATCGCCAGCGCGGGAGGCCACTGCAAGGCGCCCTCGAGGGTGTCGATGAGCGCCCCCAGCACCGTGGAGATGCCCTGGAACAGCCATTGGACGTTGACCGTCAGCCACTCGACGCCCGAGTCGACCCAGTCCCCGATAGGAATGTAGAGGGATTCGACCATGCTACGCTCCCTCCTCGCCGCTCGCGGCGCCGTTCCGTGTCACGCCGCCGAGAGCCGCCAACAAGGTCACGCGCGGAATCACGCCGACGAGCTTCCCCTCGTCGACGACCGCGAGCGGCAAACGACTCTCCGCCGAGGGAACCAGCAGGTCCACAAGCGGCGTGTCGGGTGACACCATGGGCACGTCGGATTTCACGATGTCGTCCAAACGGTGCTCGCCGCCTCGAATCGCCATGATGACCTCGTCGTCAAGCGCGGCGCCAACCAGCCTGCGTTGTGGATCTACCACGTACAGCGCGCTCACCTGACGTTCACGCATGTGCTTGAGCGCCGCCTTGGGCCCCTCGCGCCGCAGAATGGTCGCGATCGGCTCCTCCATGACCGCTGACGCCGTGAGCACGCGCGACCTGTCCACGTCTTGCACGAAAGCCTCGACGTAGTCGTTCGCGGGGTCTGTAAGGATGTCTTCGGTGGTCCCGATCTGGACGATCCGTCCGTCTTTCATCATCGCGATGCGGTCGCCCAGGTACATCGCTTCGTTGAGATCGTGCGTTATGAACACGATGGTCTTGTGCAGCTCCTGCTGCAGGTTCACGAGCTGCTCTTGCATCTCGCCCCGTATGAGCGGATCGAGCGCGGAGAACGCCTCGTCCATCAGCAGTACGTCGGCGTCAGTGGCGATCGCTCGAGCCAGACCTACGCGCTGCTGCATGCCACCGGACAGCTCGCCCGGGTAGGAATCCTCCCAGCCCGCGAGCCCGACGAGCTCCAGTGCCTCAACGGCACGCGCGCGACGCTCTTCCTCGGCGACCTTGCGTACTTCCAGCCCCCACATCGCGTTCTCGATCACGGTCCGATGCGGGAACAGGCCGAAGTGCTGGAACACCATGCTGATCTTCTCGGCGCGCAGGGTGCGAAGGTCCTGGTGCGAAAGCGACGTCACGTCGGTACCATCGATGGTCACGGAACCGTCGGTCGGCGGATGCATCAGATTCAAACACCGCACGAGAGTGGACTTGCCGGAACCCGACAGCCCCATCACCACGAATATCTCGCCGCGCTCGACCTCGAACGATGCGTCGATCACCGCGGGAACGACACCCGTCGCCTCCTGGACGGCTTCCCGCGGGTGCCCCTCTTTGAGCATCCCGAGCGCCTTGGGAGCTCGTTTGCCGAATATCTTGTAGACGTTCCTGACCTCGATGGCACTCAAAGGCAACCTCCTGCACTGCGCTGTGTCGCTGCGGCCGTCCGGCAGCCGAACGCCTGCGCCGCTCGATGCGCGTAGTCCACGCTCTGTCTTTGTGGTGTTGCTTCTTCTGCGGTCGGCCGATCAGGGCGACCTGTATGGCGTGCGGCGTTGGCGATCCGGGCAGACCGACGCCCCACTGTGATGTCCAGCCGAAGGAACCGTCCGAAAGGAGCTCTACTTCGTCTGACGCCATGCGACCCGCACATGGCGGGTCAACACGTCTACTGTAGCAGTATGCGTGCCGGGCGACCAAGTTCGCTGCTCAGAACCCTATCGGCCACCTTTGCCAGCAGGCGGCGCGGACTCACTTGATGAACTTGATCATGGAGAACGAATCGCCCGACCTGTGCAGGCACTCGTTGTGGATGACCTGCTTCTCGCCCTTGACGTGCTGGATGTTGCCGCACTTCTCACAGACGGCGAGACCGCAGACCGAGCAGTGACCGAGTCGCGCCATACCCACCGCTCCACAGTGCGGGCAGAATCTCCTCGGCGGCTCGGACACGGCACTCCCCCGTGTGCGGTGGGTTCATGTGGCCGACATACGCGTGCCGCATCCCTGCGGCACTATGCAATGAAGCGCCCCACCGCTTTCGCTACAGGTTCTAGTTCGATGACCAGCGCACGCAGTCCTGCAATGTCGAGGGATTGAGGACCGTCGCACAGCGCCGCTCTCGGATCGGGATGCACCTCCACCATCACGCCGTCCGCGCCGATCGCCACCGCTGCTCGACATACCGCCGGCACCAGGTCCGCTTGCCCGGTGGGGTGGGACGCGTCCACGATGATGGGCAGGACCGACAGCTTCTTCACCACGGGGACCGCCGTGATGTCGAGCGTGAACCGCGTCGCAGTCTCGAAGGTGCGTATGCCGCGTTCGCACAGGATCACGTTTGTGTTGCCTTGCATCGTGATGTACTCGCTTGCGGCCAGCCACTCCTCGATCGTTGCCGCCATGCCGCGCTTGAAGACCACCGGTTTCCCGGAATGGGCGGTCACCGCACCGATCTTCTTGAGCAATGAGAAGTTCGCCATGTTCCGCGTACCGATCTGGAGGAGGTCCGCGTACTCGTGAACGATCTCCACGTGCGCGGAATCCACGACCTCGGTCACGATCTTCACGTCGAATTCGTCCCCGACCTCGCGCAGGATCTTGAGGCCTTCTTCCTCGAGCCCCTGGAAGGAGTACGGTGACGTCCTCGGCTTGTAAGCTCCTCCCCGCATGACGCGGACGCCGAGTTCGGCGCAGGCCGCGGCGACCTCGCGCATCTGCTCCAAGCTCTCGACCGAGCACGGGCCCGCGATCAGGGTGACGGCGCCGTCGCGTTCGATGATGCCGGCGCGATCCTCGGCCATCGGGCTCAGAGCTCCTTCATGACGTGCAGGATGGCCTCGTAGATCTCGCGGAGATTGTCAGCATACAGAGGCCCCTCGTTGCACCTGGCGAGCGCGGTGAATATCTCCTCCTCGCGCTTGGGGTCGTACAGGCCGAGTTGGACCTTCGGCTTGATCTCACGTATCTCGAGTGCCTTGACCGCGCGCTGGTTCAGCAGCGAGACGATTTGGCAGTCGATGGCGTCGATGTCGGAGCGCAGCTGGTCGATGCGCTCCCTGGCAGCGGTGTCGTCGGTCATCCGGGTCGCCCCCTTGCGGTCGCGCGGTGAAGCGGCTGGCGGTGTGCGCGTATTGTACGACGAAGCACACCCCGCGCGTCACGCCACCGGCCGAAGAACTGCCCGCGCGCCCTGAGCCTCGATGCTCACGCCTCGGTGAGGAACGCCGGATGGTGCCACACCTCGCCGACAGGGACGTCCCCCTGTAGCGGGAGGCAGAGCACGTTCTCGTCCGGGACGCCTTCGCGCGTCACACCTTCGGGGTGGGTGAAAACCGAACCGCTGGTAGAACGCCGGGTCGCCGACGAGAACGCACCCGGCGGCCCCACGCGATCGCAGCTGCTCGAGACCCGCCTCGACAAGCGCATTCCCGATTCCACTGCCTTGGGAACCGGAGAGCACCGCAACCGGACCGAGCAGGAACCAGCCTTCCGTCGTGTCGCCGATGCGCGCGGCGGAGAAAGCGATGTGCCCGACCACCTCGCCGTCCACCTCGGCAACAAGCGAGATCTCGAGTGCCCCGGCCGCCCTGAGCGCCTCAACGATGAGGTGCTCGGTCTGCTGGCTGTACGGGTGAATGCGGAAGGCCTCGACGTTCACGTGGCGGATCGCGTCATAGTCGGCCGGAGACTCGGGGCGGATAGACGCTATGCGAGCCACTTCCGCACCTCGCTCTCACGCGCGCGTCCTACTCCCACTCGATGGTACCCGGCGGCTTGCTCGTGATGTCGTAGGCCACGCGGTTGATTCCTTCGACCTCGTTGATGATGCGGTTGCTCATGCGCGCGAGCAGGTCATGAGGCAAGCGCGCCCAGTCGGCGGTCATCGCATCTGCCGAAGAAACCGCGCGGATGATGATCGGTCGGCCGTACGTGCGCTCGTCACCCATCACACCCACAGAGCGGATGTCCGGCAACACCGCGAAGTACTGCCACACCTCGCGGTCGGTATCCCACGCGGCGATCTCCTCGCGCACGATCGCATCGGCGCGCCGCAGCGTCTCCAACTTGTCGCGGGTTATCTCACCGATGATGCGCACGGCAAGCCCCGGGCCGGGGAACGGCTGCCGATGCACGATCTCGTCGGGGAGCCCGAGTTCGGCACCGACGGCACGGACTTCATCTTTGAACAGCGAACTCAAGGGCTCGATCAGGTCGAAGTGGACGCCTTGCGGGAACGGGATCAGGTTGTGGTGGCTCTTGATCTTCGCTGTGGCTTTTCCCGCTCGTCCCCCCGACTCGATCACGTCGGGATAGAGCGTTCCCTGTGCGAGCCACTTCACGCCTTCGAGCTCAGTGGCCTCTTCGAAAAAAACCTGCCAGAACTCCTCGCCGATGATCGTGCGTTTGCGCTCGGGGTCGGTCACGCCGGCGAGAAGCGAGAGGTACCGGTCCTCGGCCTCGACGTGGACGAGGTCGATGTCGAACTGATCGCGGAACACGTGCACGACCTGCTCGGCCTCATTCTCGCGAAGCAGCCCATGGTCTACGAACACGCACGTGAGCTGGTCGCCTATCGCGCGGTGCAGCAGAGCGGCTACTACCGAGCTGTCGACGCCGCCCGACAGGCCGCAGATCACACGGTCTGTACCGACCTGCTCGCGGACCCGCTCGACCGTCTCGTCGATGATGTTCACCATCGTCCACAGCGGCGGGACGCCGGCGATGTCGTGCAAGAAGCGCTTGATGACCTGCTGGCCGTACTCGGTGTGCGCTACCTCGGGATGGAACTGGGTGGCGTACAGCTTGCGAGAAGGGTCCTCCATCGCCGCGACCGGGGTAGTGCCGGTGCGCGCGGTCACCACGAAACCGTCGGGTGCGGTCCCCACGCTGTCGCGGTGACTCATCCAGCACTGCGACCGCGGCGGCAGACCCTCGAGCAGCTCGCCGCCACCTCCGAGCAGCTGGAGTTCGGCGAAGCCGTATTCGCCCACGTCGGTTCTGGGGATCTCGCCGCCTAGATGCAGCGCCATCTCCTGGATGCCGTAGCAGAAGCCGAGCACGGGAATACCGAGATCGAGCACGCGGGGGTCCATGTGCGGCGCGCCCTCTGCATACACGCTCGACGGACCGCCCGACAAGATGAGCGCCGCAGGCTTGCGGCGCTCGACCTCCTCGGCGGAGATGTCGTACGGAACGATCTCGGAGTACACGCGCGCCTCGCGGACGCGACGCGCGATCAGTTGCGCGTACTGGGCTCCGAAGTCGAGTACGAGGACGACCGGCTGGTCTTCGTGGTACAGGGACACTCCCGCTCCTAGCAGCCCATGCCCACGCCCTGCGACTGCTGCAGGACCTTGCCTTCGGTCTGCAACGCGGGCGCGACCATGACCTCGGCCTTCTGGAAGGCCTTGAGGTTCTCGTATCCCGTCGTGGCCATCGACGTGCGCAAGCCGCCGATCAGGTTGAGGGTGCCGTCATTCTCGTGCGCGGGACCGAGCAGGATGTCTTGCAGCGTTCCCTTCATTCCCGCACGTACACGTGTGCCGCGCGGCAGATCGGGGTGGAACGTGGCCATCCCCCAGTGGAAACCACGACCGGGCGCCTCGCTGGCGGCAGCGAGCGGAGAGCCGATCATCATCGCGTCGGCACCCACAGCGACGGCCTTCGCCAGGTCCCCACCTGTGCGCATGCCGCCGTCGGCGATCACATGCGAGTACACGCCGGTCTCCTCCAGATAGCGTGTCCGCGCGGCAGCGGCGTCTGCGATAGCGGTGCACTGGGGCACGCCGATGCCCAGGACCCGCCGCGTGGTGCACGCGTGACCCGGACCCACCCCGACGAGCACGCCGACAGCGCCTGCGCGCATGAGGTGCAGCGCACCCTGGTAGCTGCAGCAACCACCTATGATGCACGGCACGTCGAGGTCGCGCACGAAGGCGTTGAGGTCGAGCGGCTCGTCATAGCTCGACTTGTGCTCGGCGCTCACCACGGTGCCCTGAATGATGAGGATGTCGAGACCGCCGGCCAGCGCCGCCTCGATGTACTTCTCCACGTTGTTCGGGGTGAGCGACGCGGCAGCGACGACCCCGCCGTCCTTGACCTCTTTCACGCGCTGGGTGACGAGCTCGGGCTTGACGTCCTGGGCCGCATAGATCTCCTGCAACCCGCGAGTGGCCTCCTCCTTGGTGAAGGAGGCGATCTTGTCCAGCTGCGGCCCCGGCTCCTCATAGCGGGTTTGGATACCCTCCAGGTTAAGGACGGCAAGGCCGCCGAGGTTGCCCATGGTCACCGCAAACGCCGGGTCGACCACGCCGTCCATGGCCGACGCGAGAACCGGAAGGGGGAACGTGTAGCTCTTCCCGCGGAAGTCGAAAGTCCACGTGATGTCGACGTCCCGCGGGTCGCGAGTACGCCTGGAAGGCACTATCGCCACATCGTCGAAGCCGTAGGCCCGCCGTGCCGTCTTACCCCGTCCGATCTCGATCTCCATGTCTGCTGTTGCCTCCCATGGTCCGCGGCGTAACGAATGCTTGCCCGGATGCGCCCCCGACCTGCCCTCCGGCCGAGGATGCGGGGCGGAATTCTCGTCTGATCGGCCGACGGTCGCGCGGTCCCGCGTTTCGCCGGCGCCCGTCGCCCGCGGGGCACCTCGGTGAAAGCATTCTACGCGAAGTGGGAATGCTTATGAACGCAAACCGGCTATAATGGCGGAGGAATTCGTCCGGGGGGTCTATTGCCGCCGGATTCTCACATCGGAGCCGATCACATGCGGTCACGTAGCACACGTCGAACCTCGCCGCTCGCGCGCTCCGGAGCTCGCCGCTCGGGCGGGCTCCTCGTTGCACTTGCCCTCTTCGCCATGCTTCTCTCCCCCGTCCCCACCGGCGCTACGGACGTATTCATCGATCCCGGTCACGGCGGACGCTACCCGGGCGCGACATACGCGGGGGTGCGCGAGTCTACGGTGAACCTGCTGCTGTCGCTGGAGTTGCGCACGGTCCTGCGAGCCCGTGGATACGGGACTCGGCTCTCACGCGAGGGCGACTACGACGTCAACGCCGCCGACATCGCCACCTGGCACTGGGACTCAGCCGCGGGGACGTACCGCTACTACGCCGACGGACGTCTCGGCGCCTATCCGATCCCCTACGACGACCTTCAGGCCCGATGCGACATGGCGAACAGCTGGGGTGCCGACATCTTCGTGTCCGTCCACAACAACGCCGCGGGCTCCTCGGCAGCTCGTGGCACGGAGACCTACTACAACTGGGACAACCCGACCGACGCTGCGTTGTCCTCGAAGCTCGCAACGTACATCCAACAGGAGATCTGCAAGGCGACCGGCATGCCCGACCGAGGTGTCGGGGACGTCGGGTACTACGTGATCAGGTGGGCCAACATGCCCGCTGTCCTCGTCGAAGGCGGATTCCTCTCGAACGCATACGACCGTGCGTTGCTCACCACTCCGTCATTCCGCCGCCGTATGGCCGAAGGTATCGCGAACGGGATCGATCGTTTCATGGCCGAGGAACCGTTCCGGCCCATCTATCCACGACTGGCGGGAGACACCCGCTATGCGACTGCCGCCGAGGTCGCCCGTGCCGGATGGCCAGGCGGCGCAGAGACCGTGCTGCTGGCATCGGGCACGGAGTGGCCCGATGCGTTGGCGGCGACACCGCTCTCGGTGAAGCTCGACGCCCCGCTGCTACTCACGCGTCCCGACTCGCTGCCTATCGAGACCGCACGGATGCTCGATGAGCTTGCACCTGAGCAGATCGTCGTGCTCGGTGGCACAGGAGCCGTGACAGCCGGAGTTGCCGACTCGGCCCGAGACGTCGCTCAGTCGGCTCTGGTGAGGACACGAGGCACGAACACGACCGCCACCGCAACCGTGCGCCGGCTCGCGGGGCCCACCCGATACGAGACCGCTGCGGCCATCGCCGGCGAGGTGGGCCTGCCGGCCAACGGAGAGATGATCCTCGTCTCAGGTTGGTCCTTCCCGGACGCCCTTTCGGCTTCGGCATACGCCGGCATGACCGGCGCCCCGATACTGCTCAACGAGCAGACGCCCACCGTGAGCTCGGCCGTTCGCGGCTTCGTCGAATCTCACGAGACCACGCCCGCCACGGTCAGGATCGTCGGCGGACGAGGGGTGGTCGACACTCTTGTCTACCAGGAGCTTGCTCACACGATGTCGGTGATCCGTCTCGCCGGAGCCAACCGTTACCTCACCAATCTGGCGGTGCTCAAGACGCTGTGGCCAAGCGGGAAAATCGCGCCATACGTGGCGACCGGCCTGGACTTCCCCGACGCCTTGTGCGCCGGCGCGGTCGCCGCCCGGCACTCACAGCCGGTCATGCTGCTCGGAGGCCAGGCGCTACGCGGAGAGCAACGCGAGTACCTGATGCACCAAGAGTCGAGGATCACCGGCTTCACCATGGTCGGCGGGGACGGGGCCGTGCCATACGTCGCCGACTGGGAACTCCAAAAGGCGATGCGCAGGCATTAGCTCGCCCGAGACTCCGGAAGGGGAGACGCTCATGCACGCGCACATCGTGCTCACGCTTACCGGGCCGGACCGCGTGGGACTGGTCGAGCGGGTCACCGGAATCCTGCTCGAGTTGGGGGGCAATATCGCGGGAAGTCGCATGACGCGATTGGGAGGCGAGTTCGCAATGCTCATGCTGTTGTCGCTCCCCGATGGCGCCGTCGAGCGGGTGGAGCCTGCTCTCGCGTCACTGCGAGCCGAAGGATACGCGACCACGGTGGTGCGAACCGATCAGGACGGGACCCGTCACGCGGGCTGGCTGCCATACGAGATAGAGGTGGCCGGCGCCGACCACGAGGGAATCATGCACGACATCGCCGCCGGGCTTGCACGCAGCGGTATCACGATCGAGACCATGGAAACGGAGACTGCCCCTGCACCCGATACCGGAACCCCGCTCTTCTCCATGAAGGCACGGGTGCTCGTACCACCCCATCTCGGCGAGGCCGATTGGACGTCGACGCTCGCCCAGGCGGGCGAGCAAGCCAATGTAGACGTCACGGTGTCGTCCGCCCGCCAGTAGTATCCGCGCGACTCACGAAAGGGTTGACGTGCGCCCAGCCTGGGGTACGGTCTCTTGCGGGCGACACGACTGGAGGCTGCATGCGAGTAGGCATGTTCTGCGACATGTACACGCCGCACCTGAGCGGGGTGACGAACCACATACGGCTCTACAAGCGCCAGCTCGAGCGGCTGGGGCATGAAGTCTGGGTCTTCACGTTCGGCAACCGCCAGTACGCCGACGACGAACCCAACGTCGTGAGGTCGCCCGCCATCCCCTGGGGCAAGACCGGCTGGCAGGCCGGAGTCCGCCTCGCCGAACAAGCCCGCGACCTGATCCCCCACCTCGACGTGGCCCACGCCCATCATCCCTTCGCATCAGCACGCCTGGCGCTGCGGTATGCCGGCCCCGCGGGCATCCCGGTCGTCTTCACGAATCACACCCGCTACGATCTGTACTCCGACGCCTACGTGAGGTTCCTCCCCAGAGCCGTGCGCATGAGGTTCCTCCAGCGCTATCTCAGGGACCTCGCCGAAGAGGTCGACGCGATGATTGCGCCGTCGCAGGGGATCGCCTCGTGGCTGAGGGAGTTTGGGGTGACCGACGATGTCACCGTGATCCCGAACGCGATCGACACCAGGGCATTCGCTTCGCCGGCACACCCGGTCTCGCGAACCGACGTTGGCTTCGCCGAGGACGCGATCGTCCTGTGCTACCTGGGCCGGCTGGGGCCGGAGAAGAACCTCTCTCTACTCATGGACGCGTTCGTGGAAGCGGCAACGGTGAACCCCAGGATCTGCCTGCTCCTCATCGGCGACGGACCCGAGCGAAGCATGGCCACTGAGCGTGCTTGGGCATACGGCGTATCCGACCGGGTGCATTTCGCGGGAAGGACACGGTACGAGTGCGTTCCCGACCTTCTCGCAGCTTCAGACGTCTTCGTAAGCGCGTCGGTCTCCGAGGTGCACCCGCTGGTCGTACTGGAGGCGATGGCCGCCGGCCTACCCGCGATCGGCGTACGCTCACCGGGAGTCGGAGACATCGTCGAGCACGGGGTCACCGGATACCTCACCGCCGAGGACGCCGACGAACTCTCGCTGCGCATGCTCGATATCGCTCGCGACCGAGCCGCTCTGAGCCGGATGTCGGAGGCCGCCCGACTCTATGCACAACGCTACGACATCGGCCTCATGGCGGATCGTCTTGTCGCGCTATACGAGCGCCTCCCGGCCTCCGCCCCAGCCCCCACCCCCGCGTAGCATTCAGGGACGGCGCCCCGGGCCCGCGCCGGCATACGCGCGTCGGGGGACAGACGGGCACCCAGGCTGGCCCATCTGCCATAATCGCTGCATGTCGCAGGCCGAGCTGATTGAAGCGATCACACTGGGGGGCGCCGCGTTCGTGGTAGGCCTGTCCGGCGCCATGTCGCCGGGTCCGTACCTGACCGTGACCATCACGCGCACGCTCCGCCAGGGACGCATCTCGGCTGCACTCATGCTCGTCGGACACGCGCTACTCGAAGGCACACTGCTCGTCGGGTTCGCCTTCGGCTTGCAGGAGTTCCTCAAGCGACCGAGCGTTGCGTCGGGCATGGCGCTCGTTGGCGGCGCAGTGCTCCTGTGGATGGGATTCGACCTGCTGAAAGGGGCCGCGACCGGCGCCATCGCATCTGATCTCGAGGCAGCCGGTGACCCTTCCTCCCTCGGCCCCATCCTCCATGGGGTCCTTGTCTCGCTGTCGAACCCCTACTGGACCCTGTGGTGGGCGACGATCGGGGTGAAATTGGCAGCGGACGGCCTCGCCATCGGCTGGATCGGCGTACTCGCGTTCTTCATCGGCCACGAACTGGCCGACATCGTCTGGTACGGCTTCGTGATCCTCGCGGTTTCCGCAGGGCGGGGACTGCTGTCGAACCGCGTGTACCGCAGCATCATCGGCGTGCTGGCAGTATTCCTTCTCTACCTCGGACTGAGCTTCGTATGGGAGGGATTGCCGTGGTCCTAGACGCGCACGTCCAGGCTGATAGCCCGCAGGGCGACAACGGTCCTCTCCTGAGCATGCGTGATGCCCGTGTGGTGCGCGACGGCCGCACGATACTGCACGTGGAGTCCCTCGACATCCGCCGAGGAGAACACGTCGCGCTCCTGGGGCCCAACGGCGCCGGCAAGTCCACCCTCCTGCGCCTCATCACCCGCGACGTTCGCCCGATAGCCACCGATCCCCCCGCCGTGTTGCTCGACGGTCGTTCCCGATGGGACCTCTTCGAAGCGCGACGTGTCTTCGGCATCGTCTCCGACACGCTTCAGGAGGCGTACGGCCGTGCGGTCAGCGTGCGAGACACCGTGCTGTCGGGATTCTTCGGCTCGATCGGTGTGTGGCGGAGGGCCGAGATCACCGAAGGGATGCGAGAGCGAGCCGAGCTGCTCATGGACGAACTCGCCATCGGAGACTTGGCTGAGCGCAGTATGGACACGCTATCCACCGGCGAGGCCAGACGCGCCCTCATAGCTCGCGCGCTCGTCCACGGTCCTCCTGCCCTGATACTCGACGAACCCTGCGACGGTCTGGACCCCGGTGCGCGCGCCAGGTTCGTCGGCACCATGCGTGACCTGGCCCGAAGCGGGCGCACGCTTGTGTTGGTCACCCACCACGTGGCTGACGTGGTGCCCGAGATCGACCGCGTCGTGATGCTCAAGGAAGGACGCGTGCATGCGGACGGGCCGAAACCCCAGCTACTGACATCCGAAAGGGTGAGCAAGCTGTTCGAGGTACCGCTCTCCGTGTGCGAATGCGACGGCTTCTACACGCTGTAAAGGCGCCATGAACCGCGTGCCGGGTGCGCCACCCGGAACCGCTACTCGGCTGTGTGGTCCTCGATCTCTTCCACGTGCTCGACGTGCTCGACTGTGCCGGCGCTCGACCGCGGGGTGATGGCCCGCACCAGGGCCGCGATGCCCCAGGCGATCAGCGCGTATACGACGATTGCGAGAAGCACGCTCCACTCGAACACCGCGCCCTCGACCTGTTCGGTCGGGAAGACCGCTATGAATGGCGCCATGAACGGAGCGGACAGAGCGTAGATCATGTCCACGAACCCAGCATCCGGATTCGCACCGAAGAGCTTGAGGAAGAACCGGAAAGCAAGCAGGACGTCGATCGCACCGAAGATGTAGTACACGATATCGATGATGATCGACTCGACCGGGCGATGCCGCTCGGTGCGAGCTTCCGAAACCTCCGTGCGTCCGTGAGCGTGTGCTCTTGTGTCGGCCATCCTCTTCACTCCCTTCGACAGCCGATCTCGGCCTCACGGCCCGATCGGCAGCGGGTGTTCGCTCGCATTCGCCCCCGTGGCGGATGCGTTGACCGGTCAAACACGTTCGTCCGATTCACCCGGTAGCAGCCGTCGAGCAATGCATCTCGATGCTGTCATATACCCACTCCACTGAGACGCGTTCGCCACGCCAAGCCGGCTGGCGAACCGTCTCTCGACGGCGCGAGTCGTCTCGCAGTCGCGAACACAGGAAGGGAGAAGGCCCCGGGCTCGCATGCCCGGGGCCTTCTCCAAAGGCCGTTCTATAGCGCAGGCGACAGTGTGCGCTTTGCTACATCATTCCCATTCCGCCGCCCATACCAGCGGCTGCCGCCATCGCGTCCTCTTTCTCAGGGATATCGTTGATGGTGGTCTCGGTGATGAGGATCAAAGCGGCGATCGACGCGGCGTTCTGGAGCGCGGAACGCGTCACCTTGACCGGGTCGATGACACCCATGCCCATGAGGTCGCCGTACTCGCCGGTCGCGGCGTTGAGCCCGAAGCCCGTCTTGGCCTCGCCCTTGATCTTCTCCGCGACGACCGAACCCTCGAAACCTGCGTTCGAGGCGATGGTCTTGAGCGGCTCGTCGAGAGCCTTGCCGATGATCTTGACGCCGATCATCTCTTCCTCATCGAGCTCGAGCGTATCGAGCGCGGCGGATGCATCCACGAGCGCCACGCCGCCTCCGGCGACGATGCCCTCTTCGACAGCTGCGCGAGTGGCTTGAAGCGCGTCCTCGATGCGGTGCTTCTTCTCCTTGAGCTCGACCTCGGTCGCGGCACCGACCTTGATGACCGCTACGCCGCCGGAGAGCTTCGCGAGACGCTCCTGGAGCTTCTCCTTGTCGAAATCGGAGTCGGACTGCTCGATCTCTGCCTTGATCTGGTTGATGCGGGCCTTGATGTTCTCTTCGGTGCCCGCGCCGTCGATGATCACGGTGTCTTCCTTGGTGATCTTGACGGTCTTCGCGCGGCCGAGCATCTCGAGCGTGACGTTCTCGAGTTTGATGCCCATCTCCTCGGACACGACGTTTCCGCCGGTCACGATGGCGATATCCTCGAGCATGCGCTTGCGGCGGTCGCCGAAGCCCGGTGCCTTCACGGCGACGGAAGTGAACGTGCCGCGCAGCTTGTTGACGATCAGCGTGGCCAAGGCTTCGCCCTCGACGTCCTCGGCGATGATCAGCAGGTTCTTGCCGGACTGCATGACCTTCTCGAGCACCGGCAGCAGATCCTGGATGTTGCCGATCTTCTGGTTCGCGACGAGGATCAGCGGCTCGCTCAGCACGGCCTCCATGCGCTCCGCGTCGGTGACCATGTACGGCGAGATGTAGCCCTTGTCGAACTGCAGACCCTCGACGGTCTCGATGTCGATGCCGAAGGTCTGGGACTCCTCGACTGTGATGACGCCGTCCTTGCCGACGATCTCCATGGCCTCGGCGATCTTGTCGCCGATGGTCTCGTCAGCCGCCGAGATAGCGCCCACGTGCGCGATCTCGTCGCGGTCCTCGATCTCCTTCGCGTGTTCCTTGATGGCATCCACGACCGCGTCAACCGACTTCTCGATGCCGCGCTTGATGGCGAGCGGGTTAGCGCCGGCAGCCACGTTGCGCAGGCCCTCGCGCACGATGATCTGCGCGAGCAGCGTGGCGGTAGTGGTGCCGTCACCGGCCACGTCGTTGGTCTTGGTGGCTACCTCCTTCACGAGCTGGGCGCCCATGTTCTCGAGGGTGTCCTCCAGCTCGATCTCCTTGGCGATGGTGACGCCGTCGTTGGTGATCGTGGGCGCTCCGAACTTCTTGTCGAGCACCACGTAGCGGCCCTTGGGGCCGAGAGTGACCTTCACCGCGTCGGCCAGCTTGTTCACGCCGGCCTCAAGACCGCGGCGGGCCTCCTCGTCGAAACGAATCTCCTTGGCCATCTAGGCTCGTACCTCCATTCGTGTTCTCGGTCGGGAAAGGCGCGCGGTCGCGCGCCGATTCGGGTGTTCGCGGCTAGTCCTCGACGATCGCGTAGATGTCGCGCTCCTCGAGGATCTTGTACTCGACACCATCGATCTTGATGTCCTGGCCGCCGTACTTGCCATAGATGACGACGTCGCCGACGCTGACGTCGACCGGGATCCGCTCCCCTTCATCGTCACGCTTACCCTCGCCCACAGCGATGACTTCCCCCCGCTGCGGCTTCTCTTTGGCGGTGTCGGGGATGACCAGACCGCTCTTGGTCTGCTCCTCCGCCTCCGCCGGCTTGACGATCACGCGATCGCCCAACGGCTTCAAGTTCATTCCTGCCCTCCTGATTTCGAGTCCAGGCCAACATGACGAAACGCCCGATGGGCCCCGTTGTGGAGAACCCCTCGGTCCGGCACTCGGGTGCGTGCATGATATGTACCCGATTCGCAACCCGATACTACCGACTGCTAGCACTCGGATGTTCGGAGTGCCAGCGCATGTGATTCTAGTATTACGGCCGACGAGCTTCAAGGGGTTTGTCCAGCTATTTTGCGTGATGGGTTGAGTCCCATACGCTCAGATTTGCAGGCGCCGAGCGTCGTGCCGGGCATGCATGCGCCCCAAAGGAGACGTCGCCCGCTCGCCCTCTAGCCGAGCGCAAGGTTCGGCACGGCCTCCGCATCAAGGGCGAGTAAGTCCCCACGGCGCAGCCGGAATGTGCCGGCAGCAGCAATCATGGCGGCATTGTCCGTGCACAGAGCCAACGGCGGTACCGATAGCGAGATGCCTTCGCTCCCAAGCGCCGCGCGCAGACCTTCGCGCAGAGCCGTGTTGGCAGCCACACCCCCCGCGATACAGAAGGTGGAAACACCGTGCTCCAGCGCCGCCCGCACCGACTTGTCGATCTGGACGTCGATCACGGCCTGCTGGAACGACGCTGCCACGTCCGGCACGTCGATCTCCCGCCCGGCCTCGCGTTCGTGGCGGATGTAGTTCACTACCGCTGTCTTGAGCCCCGACAGCGAGAAACGGTAGTCGCCCGAGCGCATCATCGCGCGCGGGAAGTCGACGGCGCCGGGGTCACCTTCTTCGGCGAGTCGCGAGATCGCCGGGCCGCCCGGATATCCGAGGCCGAGCACCTTCGCCACCTTATCGAAAGCCTCGCCCGCAGCGTCGTCGAGCGTCTCGCCCAGGACCTCGTACTCGCCCCACTCGGGCACGTACACAAGCGAGGTGTGACCGCCGGACACCACCAGCGCGACCAGCGGGGGCTCGATGCCCGGGTCGGCCAGCACGTTCGCGAAGAGATGTCCCTCGAGGTGATTGACCCCCACGAGCGACACGCCGGTCGCCAAAGAGAGCCCTTTCGCGTACGCCACACCTACCACCAGCGCGCCCACGAGCCCCGGGCCGTACGTCACCGCGATCGCATCGAGGTCATCGAAGCCCACGCCCGCATCGGCGAGCGCCTGGCTCACGACCCCGACGATCGCCTCCGTGTGCTTGCGCGACGCGATCTCCGGCACCACGCCACCGAAGCGCGCGTGGAAGTCCACCTGGCTTGCCACCACGCTCGAGACGACCTCCAAGCCGCCTCGCAGCACCGCCGCTGCGGTTTCGTCGCACGACGTCTCTATGCCGAGGACCACTTCCTCCCCGCCCGATGCGACGCGCGCCACCGATTGCGGTCCGGAGTATGCACCCAGCGCCGCCTCGCCCCGTGCGCGCAACGAGTCGATAGCTGCTTGCTGGCTATCGTGCGAGAGGTCGCCGCTCCACATGATGAGCGCGTCCTCCCCGCTCTCGGAGTAGTATCCGCGACGGCGTCCCTCCTCGGTGAATCCAGCCCCACGGTACAAACGGACGGCTGCCTCGTTGCCCTCGCGGACCTCGAGAGTGACGCGCTTCGCGCCCAGGTCCCGTGCAGCGTCCACGAGCGCCGCGAGCAGCGCCGCGCCGATGCCTGCGCTTCGCGCATCGGCACGTACGGCCAGGTTCATGACATGCGCTTCGTCCTCGACGACCTGGATGCCCCCATAGCCGATCACGCGCCCGTCCCACTCCGCGACCAGCCACGCCCGCCGCGACGAGCTGAGTTCCTGCGCGAAGGTCTCCCTTCTCCACGGTGCCGGGAAGCTCGCCTCCTCGATCACCATGACGGCATCGAGGTCCGCAAACTCCATCGGCCGAAGAACCGCGCCCATCACGGCTCTCCCCTCTCAGCGCTCACGGAGTCGTCCTCAGCGCCGTGGACTCCCGTAACAGACGGAGTCGCTCCGGGGCGGCCGGATCTCACGCGCTCGGCTTCTTCGGCATCCGAGAGCCGCGTGTACACGGGCAGCAGTGCACCGGGATCGCCGTCGCCGGCATCGCCGCGGGCGAGGGCGTCGTCGAAGGCACGGAGCACGCCGAGGCCCCCAGGATGCCACTCACTTTCGGGAAGGATCGCCGCTCTCGGGCCGAGTTCCTCGGCAAAGACCGCCGCGTACTTCCGGAGGGCGTTGCCCGCAAGCATCAGACGCGACCCCGCGTACTCCACCGCCCACTCTCGGGCGACGTGCCGAGGATCCGCCACACGGTCGGGCGTCATACGCAGTGCCCGCCCCGCTTCCAGCCGGAACATCGCAGGGTAGACTTCGCCACGCATCGCGTCGCCTACGACGCCCAGTAGGCCTTCGTGGACGGTCGCGCGCCACGCGACCGCGTCAAGGGTCCCGATTCCGTACAGCGGGACGTCGAGTCCGTGCGCGATGCCCTTGGCGGTCGCGACGCCGATACGGACTCCGGTGAACGACCCGGGTCCCCGGCCCACCACGACCGTGCTGATGTCGGAAGGGGTGAGGGAGTGGGCGTCCAGTGCCCGGAGAATCGCCGGTGTGAGGCGGCCTAACGCGGCCCGTGGTGCGCGGAAGTCGAACTCGCCCAACATGCGCGTGCGGCCCTGTTGCGCGGCCCGTTCGCCGAGAGCCAGCGCGATGTCGTCGGTAGCGGTGTCGAAGGCGAGGACGTAGGGGCTCATGACCCCTCCTCGATACGAACGTCCGAACGCCTCGCGATCGCCTCGACCCACCGGGCCGCCAGGCTCTCGCCCCGGATGCCGGCCCAATCGACACGGACACGCCTCTGGATGCCGTCGTCCAGCTCGAAGCTCAGGAGCAGGTAGTCGTCGGGCAGGGCTTCCGTGAACTTGTCTCCCCACTCAACCACCGACACGCCGCCGGATCCCAGGACTCCCCAGTAGTCGATGTCGTCGAGATCGGCTGGACGTTCCAGGCGGTAGAGGTCGAAATGGTTCAGAGTCAGCCGTCCCGGATAGGCAAGCAGGATGTTGAAGGTGGGACTGGTCACCGTGCCGGCGACTTCGAGACCCTCGGCGATGCCTTTCGCGAACGTGGTCTTCCCCGCGCCCAGGTCCCCGGTCAGGAGAACCACGTCGTTGGGTTCCAGCAGCTCCGCCAGTGCGACGCCCGAGGTATGAGTGGCCTGGGGATTCGCGAGCGTCAGCGTGGTCACGCTCGTCACTCCTCGAACAGAGAGCCCTGAACGGGCTCGGCCGCGGGTGAGCCCTCCTCGGAGGGTGATGGTAGGAGTCCGGCGAGCACCTGGAAGTCTCGGAACAAGACATCCCGCTTGCTTACGTCGTAGAGTGCGGCGGCTGGATGGAACATCGGCACCACCGTGAACTTGCCCACCCGCTGCACGCTCCCCCGCAGTCGTGTGATGCCGTCAGTGCACTTGAGCACGAACCTGGTCGCGAAGTTGCCCAGGGTGACGATGACCTCCGGATCGATCAGCCGGACCTGTTCCCTAAGGTATGGCGCGCACGCGTCGATCTCCTCGGCTTGCGGGTTGCGGTTGCCCGGAGGTCGGCACTTGAGGATGTTTGCGATGTAGACCTGGTCGCGTGTCAGCCCGATCGATTCGAGGAGCTCGTCGAGAAGCTTGCCTGCGGCCCCCACGAACGGGACTCCCTGCAAGTCCTCGTTCTTGCCCGGCGCCTCGCCGATGAACATCACTGCGGCATGCGAATCGCCCGAGCCGAAGACAAGGTTCGTGCGCGTCGCCTCGAGCGGACAGTGGTGACTGGTCTCCATGAACTCACGAAGCTGTTCGAGCGATTCGAATCGCCGGTCCATCTCGTCTTCCACGACACCACCTACAACCAGGTCGTCACCTCGTCAAGCGGCCTGCGCGCGGGCTTGCCTGCGGATTCTGCGGAGTACCCGATCGGGAGGACGATCACCGGGGTGATCGCGTCGGGCAAGCCGAGCGCCGTGCGCACCGAGTCCTCGTCGAACGCGCCTATCCAGCAAGAGGCGAGACCCCGGTCCACAGCTGCAAGCAGGATGTTCTGCGCCGCTGCGGCAGTGTCTTGTATCGCGTACAATCTCTCCCCACGCGCACCGTACCGGGCAGCGCAAGGTCGGGGGTCGACCGAGACCACGATCGTCACCGGCGCGGCGCTCGCCCAGCGCTGGTGGAGCGCGGAGGCCAATCGCTCCCGAGCTTCGAGGCTCTTGACCACACTGAATCGCCACGGCTGGATGTTACCCGCCGAGGGGGCCGAAACGGCTGCGAGAAGCAGCGCACGGATGTCCTCGTCGCTCACGCTCTGCTTCGAGCTGAAATGTCGCACGCTCCTGCGACGGCCGATGACTTCGCTGAACTCCATTCACGGACCTTCCGGTCGTTTACGTCAGGACAGGCGGGGAAACGCAAGCGCATCGAGGGTACCAAGAAGGCGCCTGGCTCATTCTAAAACAAGGAAACCACGTGCACTTCGGCGAAAAGTCCATCACAGGGGGTGAATACGCACATGAGCGCACAGCGACCAGATGTTACTGATGAAGATATCGGAATGCGCACCTTCCAATTACAGAAGGCCAAGGCCGTCGAGCGGGCCACGGAAAGGCTGCGGGCCGGACTCAAGGGAGAGTGGGCCAGCCTAACGACGCACGAGATCGAAGAGCTCGAGTGGGTACTCGGTGAAGTCTGGGCATACATCGCCCGCGCCGAATGGCAGGACTTGCGCTTCGGCCTGCTCACGATGCACGACGTGCGAACGATCCTCAAGTACGGACGGGAGATGCGCAAGCACACGCGCAACGCGGTTGACGTGTTGAACGACGTTGCCGCGCTCGTCAAGTCGAAGGGCTGACGCCCCCCGCCGCGATAGCACGCGCACCGAACGAACGCCGCCCTCGAAGGCGGCGTTCTTCTTCTGCGAGGTGGAATCTCGCTCCGGCTCGTCTCATCGGCCGTCTGAGGAATTCCAGCGACTGCCCCGGGGCCAGTCGACACACTCAGGGCAAAGAGGTGGGGCGGTATCCGACACCCCCCGGTTGGCGACACCGCCCCACGACTGGGACACCTCTCGTATGTTGCGGGCGGGCCCGCCCGCGTGACTCGATTCTACGAGCCCTGCTGCTCCCTCTTCTTCTGCTCGATCTTCTTCTTGACCTTCTTCAGCCGGAACAGGTCCTCGCGGGCCCGTTCGTCGAGCGTCTGTCGAATGTAGCTGACTTGCTCCCTCAGCTGCGGCACCGTGACTTGCTCGAGAGCATTCACGCGCCGGTTCGTCTTCTGGATTTCCTCGCCGAGTCGCTTGAGGCGAGTCTCGATGTCGGCGTACTCGATGATGACGTCGAGAATCCGCTCGAACTTGTCCGCGCTCTCGTCCACTCGCGAGGAGATGCCCGTCACCGAGTAGCCACGCGTGAACGACGAGCGGATGGGGCTTTCGCCCTTGGTTACGACAGGCACCGACACTCCCATGATCTTGGTACCGGTCATGTCCACTACGATCTCGCCCTTGGTCGCCATGCCGGCCGAACGCAGAGCCACCGTGCCGTCAACGGCCTTTGCGACCGCAAGCGAATACTGGGCCTCGGACACCGACTTCTGCAACGACTCCGACAGTCGAAGAGTCTCGTCCATGACGCCCATGAACTCGATCAGCAACGCGTCGCGCTTCTGCTTGAGCAGGTCCATGCCTTGCTCGGCAAGCTTGATCTGCTCTCTGCGCTCGAGGAGCTCTGCCCGTGTTGGCCGGACTTCCTCCATGCGTCAGATCCTCCTACAGGTCGCCCTGCTCTTGTGCGCTCGGATGGTACTCGTCGATGAATTCTCGAACTCGCTTGAGCTCGCCCATCGGCAGCCCAGCCATGAGCTCCCATCCGATCGTAAGCGTTTCCTCGATGGTGCGCCCTTCGTCACCCTGACCGACGATGCGCTTCTCGAAGTCGTCCGCGAAGCGCAGGTAGCGGCGGTCGGTGTCGGAGAGCGCTTCCTCGCCGACGATCGCGACCAGCTTACGCAGGTCACGACCTTGCGCGTATGCGGCGTACAGCTGGTTCGCGACCGCGCGGTGATCGTCGCGAGTCTTGCCTTCACCGATACCGAGGTTCATGAGTCTCGAGAGACACGGCAGGGTGTCGATCGGCGGGAACACGCCTCGGCGATGCAGGTGGCGCGAGAGAACGATCTGGCCCTCGGTGATGTAACCGGTAAGGTCAGGAATCGGGTGGGTGATGTCGTCGTCCGGCATCGACAGGATCGGGAGCTGCGTGACGGAGCCTTTGCGCCCCTTGATGCGCCCCGCGCGCTCGTAGATGGTAGACAGGTCCGTGTACATGTAGCCGGGATAGCCCCGGCGACCCGGGACTTCTTCGCGTGCGGTCGAGACCTCGCGCAGCGCCTCGCAGTAGTTGGTCATGTCCGACAGGACCACGAGGACCTGCATGTCCTTCTCGAACGCGAGGTACTCCGCGACCGTGAGCGCACACTTCGGGGTGAGCAGGCGCTCGACCGTGGGGTCATCGGCCAGGTTCAGGAAGAAGACGACGCGCTCGAGAGCGCCGGTGTCCTCGAACTGCGTCATGAAGTAGCTCGCCTCGCGGTGCGTGATGCCCATTGCGCCGAAGACGATGGCGAATTCCTCACCGGAGATGACCCGCGCCTGGCGGATGATCTGCGCCGCGAGTTCGTTGGCCGGCAGACCCGAGCCCGAGAAGATGGGCAGCTTCTGACCGCGTACCAGCGTGTTCAGGCCGTCGATGGCCGAAATGCCGGTCTCGATGAAGTCGGCCGGTTTCTCGCGAGTGTACGGGTTGATCGGGCTGCCGGTGATGTCGAGCCGCGCTTCCGGAACGATCGGCGCGCCGCCGTCGATGGGGTTGCCGACCCCGTTCAGCACCCGGCCGAGCAGCTCGGGCGAGACCGCGATACGCGCGACCTCCTCCAAGAAGCGGATCTCGGTCGTGTCGACGTCGATGCCTTGCGTACCTTCGAACACCTGGATGACCGCGACGTCCCCGGCGACCTCGAGCACTTGCCCGGAGCGGTGGGCCCCGTCGGGCATGCGGATCGCGACCATCTCGTTGTACGCGACGTCATGGACGTTGTTCACGAAGACCAGAGGACCGGTGACGTACTGGATGGTCTTGTAGTCGGTGGAGAGCAGCGAGCGATTCGGTGCCTCCGCAGGCTTCGTCATCGTCTCTGTAGCCATCTAGTACACCTCGATCCCAGCGATGTCTTCTGTCAGTTTCGTCACGAAGCCCGGCATTTTCTCAATAGCCTCCTCGTGAGGAGTGGTCTTGAGCTGGGCAATCTCGTCCTTGATCGGGAGCTCGAGGATCTGCCGAAGTGAGACGCCCCTGTTGAGCGCAGCCGTCGCCGAGTCGTAGAAGGCCATGATGACCTTGAGCATCAGGTAAGCCTTCTTGGGCGGACAGTATGCATCGACTTCATCGAACGCGAACTGCTGCAGGAAGTCCTCACGCAGCATGCGCGCGACCTCCAGGATGATCTTCTCGGATTCGGGCAAGGCATCGGGTCCTACGAGCTGTACGATCTCCTGCAGCTCGGTCTCCTTCTGCAGGATGAACATGGCCCGGTCGCGGTACTCGTGCCAGTCGGGCGCTACGTTCTCGGCGAACCACGGACGTACCTGGCCGAGGTACAGGGTGTACGATTTCGTCCACGAGATCGCAGGGAAGTGTCTGCGGTGTGCCAGCGACGTGTCCAGGGCCCAGAAGGCTCCTGAGACGCGCAGCGAGTTCTGGGTCATCGGCTCGGACATGTCGCCGCCTGCTGGCGAGACCGCGCCGACCATCGTGACCGATCCGACCCGGTCGGTATCGGAGCCGAGGGGCTGCACACGACCCGAGCGCTCGTAGAATGTCGCCAGTCGTGTGGCGAGATACGCAGGATAGCCCTCTTCTCCTGGCATCTCCTCGAGACGCCCCGAGACCTCGCGCAGAGCTTCGCCCCATCGCGACGTGGAGTCGGACATCATGGCCACGCTATATCCCATGTCCCGGTAGTACTCAGCGAGGGTCGCACCCACGTAGATGGATGCCTCGCGAGCAGCAACCGGCATGTTCGACGTGTTCGCCACGAGAACGGTACGGTCCATGAGCGGAGCGCCCGTGCGCGGGTCCTCAAGTTCGGGGAACTCAGTGAGCACCTCAGTCATCTCGTTGCCGCGCTCGCCGCATCCGACGTACACGATGATGTCGACGTCGGCCCATTTGGCCAGCGACTGCTGCGTGACCGTCTTCCCCGTTCCAAAACCGCCGGGGATGATGGCGTTGCCGCCCAGCGCGATCGGGAAGAACGTGTCGAGGATACGCATACCTGTTGTGAAGGGGTGCGTAGGATCCAGCTTGCGCTCGTAGGGGCGGCCGACTCGCACGCCCCACTTCTGCGTCATAGTGAGCTTGGTACCGTCCTCGAGGGTCGCGATGACGTCGTCCACGGTGTACTGCCCCTCTGGGGCGATCGAGGCTACCGTGCCCTTCATGTTCGGCGGCACCATGATCTTGTGGATGATGGTTTGCCCCTCGGGCACCGTGCCTAGGACGTCGCCGGCGGCTACCCCCTGCCCTTTCTCGGCAACGGGAGTGAAGTCCCACTTCCTCTCCCGATCGAGCGCTGAGGCCACGGTTCCACGCTCGATGTAGTCGCCGCTCTGTTCCGCGACCACCGGCAGCGGACGCTGCACGCCGTCGTAGATCGACGAGAGGAGCCCGGGCCCGAGCTCTACCATGAGTGGGCCCTCGGTCGATTCCACCATGTCACCGACGCTCAGGCCGGACGTGTCCTCGTACACCTGGATCGTGGCCAGGTCTCCCTCGAGACGGATGACCTCTCCCATGAGGCCTTCCTGGCCCACGCGGACCACGTCGTACATCTTGGCGCCCAGCATGCCGTTCGCCACGACGACCGGGCCCGTGATCTTTGAAATCGTTCCGGAAATCATCAGCCTCGCCTCAGTGTGATGTCGAATCCGATTGCCCGTCTGATCAACCGTGACAGATACGCCCGGTGATCCTCACCCATCTCCAGCTTCTCGCGAATGGGCAGCGAGATGACGATGGGTCGATAGATCGAGTCGATCTTCTTCTGCGTGCGCTCGTCGATATGAGCCATCATGCGCTCGTTCACCGCTATGATTCCGCTGGCTTCGTCATCGATGAGTGCATTCAGCCTCTTGCGCGCCAGTTCGGGGGAGTCGGCAACCTCTACATCCACTCCCGCCAGCCTGAAGCCGTCGGCGGTGTCCGAATCGGTGAGGACGATGAGCTTATACAAGGATGAGCTCCCCCCTCACTCTCTCGACCGGCATGCCGACCGCCTTGCCTTTCACTATGATGCGCAGGTTCGTGATCTCGTTCTGCTTGCCATACAGGTAAGCGATGGCGACGCCCACACCGAGCGGGTCACCCGTCGCCAGGGAGAGGGCCTTGCGCATCAGGTAGTCCTCAAGAGCCCGCTCGAACACCGCAATCGAGTTCTCCTCTAAGAACTTGATTGCCGCGTCGTCAAGCGTCTTGCCGTACGGAGTGCCACGAAGCCGGTCCAATACCTCGTCTACATCCGACATCTGGGCCAGTTCCTTGTACAGGTCGAGATCGATCGCTCTGCCTCCCTCGAGGAAGAACGCCTGGACATCGACGCTCTCCATGTCGGCCTTCTGCAGACGGAACACCATGACGAGATTCAGGATGTCGGTCTGCATGCCGAGTATGCGCATCGCCATGCGCATGTTGGGCTTGCGGGACCCGAGCCGCTGCGACGCCCAGTCCGTGTAGTACCTGTCCATCGCAAGCTCGAGATCGGCCAACTCGCCGCTTTGCATGTACGCCGTGTAGCCCTGCGTCATCGCGCTGGCAAACTGCAGGCCCCAAGTGGCCGCCGTGTCCACGACGCCCTTGATGTCGGATTGCATCGCCAGCGCTTCCAGGTCGATCTGCGTGAGATACCCGATGGGCAGCAAACCTTCCTCGATCTCCTCGGCCGTGAGTTGCATGTGCTTGCCGCGCAGGATGGTCTTGATGTTGAACACGTCCCAGCGGCCGAGGAGGGTCGTGAGGATGTCGCGCGCCTCCTGGTTGAGGAATCCCATCACCTTCTGGAACGTTCTAACCATGTTGCTCTTGAGTGCGTCATCGACCTGCGCCGCTTCCCGACCGTGAATCAGCGCCTCTTCCAGATCCGGGCCGTACTCGGTGTCGGCAAGGTCCTGGATGAGATGGCTGAGGTCGGGCGCCGCGATCAGACCGTCGAGGTAGGCTCGGTCGAGCAGGCGCGAACGCATGCCGCGTATACGGGCGTTCGCGTACCCGTAGTCCTTTCCTCCAGGGGCGTTTGTGCGGGACGTGATCGCGCTACCCCTCATGAGAACAGCTTCTCCGCGACGTCGGACTGAATGAGCTGCCTGACCTTGCCGAGCCGGTCCTCGAGGGTGTTGCGCCGCATGATACGGCCACCCCCCGTGACCACGACCAAGCCGCCACTCGTGGAGATCTCGGGCTTCACAGCGGCGTCGATGCCCTTCTCCTCGAACGTGCGGCGGGCCAAATCGGCGTCCGCCGGGTCCACCAGCACCTCGACACCGCCGTCGAGGCCGGCAACAGCCTCTTCGGCAAGAGCTTTGAACGTGGCCGGATAAGCGCCCGAGTCTCGCAACGTGCGCATGCTTTCGAGTGCCTTGTCGAAGACACCGGCTACCGCGTCTTGCTTGAGCGCGGCCACCTTCTTCTTCGTCTCCAAGCGTGCGCTGTTGACGGACTGTGACGCCCTACGACGGGTTACGCGCTCAGCCTCCGCAACCATGTTGTCGCGTATCTCTTGGGCCTTCTCGTTGGCCTCTTCGATGATGGCGTCAGCCTGGTCGCGCGCATCTTCGAGTATCTGTCGGCACTCCTGCTCGGCCTGTTCTTCGAGAGCTCGGAAAATGTCTTCAAGGGCCATGAGTCAGGTTCCTTCCGCGGTCTTTGCGCTGCGGGGCATGCCCCCTAGCCGTTGATCATGATCGCGGACACGAAACCCAGCAGGACGATGATCTCCGGAAGCGCCTGGAGCGTGATGATCCAGATGGAGACCTCGGGACGCTCTGCGAGCGTGCCAGCGCCTGCGGAACCGATCTTGGCCTGGGCATATCCAGCGCCGAGCGCCGACAGACCCATTGCGAGACCAGCGGCCATCGCCTTGCCGACTGCCGTCTGCCACTCTACGGGACCCTCTGCGACGGCCTCTTCCGCGAACGCCATGGCCGGCACTAACCAGGCAGCAACCAACGTGCTGCCGAACACCCACTTTGCGAGCCGATTCTTGATCATGCGCTCTTTTCACCTCCGGTTTTCGTGAACGGCTGATACTGCTGCTTGCCCGTCTCGTAAAACTTCCCGAAGAACTCCAGGAAGTTAAGACGCAAAGCGTGGATGGTCGGGCTGAACGCGCAGATGATGAAGTTCAGCCCGTGGAGCAGGAGCCCGACTATCGCTCCGAGAACGATGTTCCCCATGTCGGCGACTATCTGATTGACCGCGTCGGCGAAGATGGCTCCGGCAAGGCCAACGGCCATGATACGGATGTAGCTCGCCATGTGGGCCACAGACTCGACCGTCTCTACGACCCCCATGACACCGCCGCCTCGAATGGCGTAGTAGAAACCGCCGAATGCCAGCACGGCGAAGACTATCTGGCCCCACAGGGCCCACGCGCCGAAGAAGTCGGCGGCGATCAGGAATCCGGCAAACACGGCCATCCCCAGGATGAACACGAGGATGCCGGCCTTCTCGTACAGGTGCTTCCTGTGTTTCGTGCGAACGGCGTTGACTACTCCCATCACCAGACCGAACACGACATGCACCACGCCCACCGCGATGGCGATGTACATGAAGTTCGTGACCAGAGCCACGCGGTGGAACGTGGGGATCACGCCGAACCACGCTGCCGGGTCATGGCCGCTGATCAGGCCTATGGTCGCCGGCACGTTGCCGAACATCTCGCCGTATACGACCCCGAAGGCGCACACCATTGTGGCCGCGGGTCCCAAGATCGACGTCGCAAGCTGGATTCCGGGGTTCTCCTTGAACTTCACCCTGAGCCAGATGACGATCGCCAGCATGATCAGGCCATAGCCCAGGTCGCCGACGATCATGCCGAAGAAGAGCGGATAGAAGATGAACAACAGCCATGTCGGATCGACGGTGCCGTAGCGCGGTGTACCGTACGCGCTCAGCAAGAACTGGAACGGTTCCACAGCCTTGGGGTTTTTCAGGGCCACCGGAGTGTCTGCGAACTCCTCTTCTTTGATCTCGGTCTGCTCCACGATGATGTCGTCGCCCCAGCGCTCCTTGAGCGCCTGACGGAGGTCGGGCACGTCGCGCACCGGCATCCATCCCGTGATCACGAACGCGTACTCGGTCCTTCCGAACTTCGGGATCGCAGAGATCTCCTCGGTCTTATCGATGAGGACATCACGGATGGCCGTGAGAGTGAGCTGCCACTTCTCCGACATCTCCTCGAGTTCAGCGCTCACCTTCGCCAGATCGGAGGGCAGGTCCTTGCGCCGGTCCTTCAGCCGGTCGTACGCAACATCGAAAGGCATCCCTTCGAATTCCGAGGGGAGCCTGATCTGATTCACGTTCTCCATGGCCAGGAACTTGTGAACCGGCTCGGAATAGTTCTTGTTGAAGACGACTATCGCTGCGGTCGTGTCTTCGTCCACATCGGTGGACACGATCTCGCACTGCTTCTTCGTGATCTTGTCGAGTTCTTCTTTGAGCTGCTCTAGCGCACTCTTGTAGCGGCGCTCGACCAGGAGAGCGACCGAGTCGTAGGCGCCGGTGGTCACGATCTGCTTCGCAAGGGGCTGAATCTTGTGGAGGATCGGCTCGTACCTCTGGAGCAGAGAGATCTCCGACTCGATCGAGGTGTGGCTGGAAGCCAGAGCCGAGGTGCGGTCCTCGACCTCCTCAATGACGGTCGCGACCTGGTCGGTGAGGTCGTCGGCATCCATCTTATAAAGGCGTTCGTACTCAGCCCTCACTTTGGCGGGATCCATGGGGGTCTGGTCCCTGTGGAGGGCCTTGAGGATGGCGCGCACGCGGATAAGCATGTCCTCCATGCGCTCCTGGTCTTTCTGTTGAGACTCGTAGATCTCCATGCGGTCGAGGGGAACCTCGCCCGATGCAATCTTGCGAGACAGGTCTTCGATGTGAAGTCTGCCCTGTTCGTGAATCTGGCTGACCACGTCGAAGAACAGGTTCTTCGGGCCGATTATCTCGACCTTGGCCATTGGAACAAGCACTCGCGACACCCCCAGGTGGGTCACTCGAAGTGGCCTGAGAACATGGTTAGACCGTTGTGATGTACTCCACTACGAAATCGACTGCCTTGTCTGTCCGCTGGGAGATCGTCTCGGTCAGAGAGGCGATCTCGCTCTCCGCGTTCTTGTGGATCTCCTCCACTTCGGCTTCGACCTCTTTGAGCACTGACATCTCGTGGGTGCGCGCGAGGCCGGCGCCTTCGTCCTCGGCGGCGGCGACGATCTTCGCCGCCTTCTTCCGGGCCTCGGCGACAATGTCTTCCGCTTCTTTCTTCGCCGAGAGGACTCGCCCGGAAATCTCCATCTCCTTCTCGCGAATCAGATGAAGGGGCGAGTTGTCGTCAGTGCCTATCGTCTCTTGGTGGAACCGGATCTCCTCGAGGACCTTCTCATCCACGCGGCTTTCCCCCCTGTCAGGAGTACTCGAGATTTCGCGCAGCGACCAGCCGCGCTGCCGGCATCGCTCAACGGTTGGTTTCGACGAAACGGCGCGCCGCTCCTGCTAAATACTTCCGAGGAAACGAGCACGAGTAACGACGAATACGAGTGGGTCGGATCGAGGCCACGCGGCGGGTGTTCAGGAGCCGGATTCGGAGGAGGCGCCGGCAACCGCGCAACTCAGCCGCGATAGATGCGCTCCATGCGCATGCCGAAGGCACACGCCATCTCGTAGTTGATGGTTTCGGCATGCTCCGCGACCTCATCCATCGATATGGTCTCAGACCCTTGCTTCCCGACGACCACGGCCTCTTCCCCCGGGGAAACGCCCATGTCCCTGGGCAGCTCGATCATGACCTGGTCCATGGTGACGCGGCCGACCTGCGGGCAGCGCACACCCCTGACCAGTACCTCCATCCGGTTTGACACGATGCGGTGCAGACCGTCTCCGTAGCCGAGCGGCAGAGTGGCGATAGTCGTCGGCGCGACCGCACGCCACGTCAGTCCGTAGGAGACTCCCTCGCCCATGCCTATCCGCTTGACCAGCGCGATCCTTGCATGTACCGACATCGCCGGCCGAAGATCGACCTGGTCGTACGTTTCCCTGCTCGGGTGCAGCCCGTACACCGCGATCCCACAGCGCACCATGCCGAGGTGCGACTCCGGGTGCAGGATGGTCGCCGGGCTGTTCGCGGAGTGAACGACCCCCGGGTCGACTCCTTCAGTCCTCATCTCGGCGATGGTGTTCTCGAACCGCGTCATCTGGTTCGCGAAATCCCAGTCACCCACGGCGTCGGCGGTCGCGAAGTGGGTGAACGTACCTTCGTGCGTCAGCCCCGGAAAGTCCTTCAGGGACGCCGCGAAGGCAGCCGCCTCCTCAGCACGAACGCCTATCCGGTTCATGCCCGTATCGACCTTCAGGTGGAAGCGTGCCCGCGTTCCTGCTGAACTCGCGGCACGCGCCAGCTCCACCGCGAACTCGCGGCGCGAGACCGTCGCGATCAGGTCGTGTTCCACGAGCATGTCGACTGACGACGACGGGGGCTCGGAGAGCAGGTGCAGTGGCGCGGTGATACCGGCCTCACGCAGTCTCACGGCCTCCTCCACAGTGGCGACCCCGAGCCGGTCGGCCCCCGCGGCGATCGCCGTGCGGGCGACGCGCTCCGCGCCGTGACCGTAGCCGTCGGCCTTCACCACAGCCATGAAAAGCGTCTGCCGAGGAACGAGCTGTTTGAGGGTTCGCACGTTGTGCGCGACCGCGCCGAGATCGACCTCGACTCGGGCCCATCTCGGATACATCGTCCCCCTACTCCTCGACCAGTAGGGACCGGACGACGTCGGACTTGCTCACGATTCCGACCAGTCTCCCGTTCTCCAGCACGGGGAGACGGCTCACATCACGCTCGATGAGCAGCGTCGCCGCGTCTTCGACGGGCGCGTCCACGTCGATGGTGGTGGGGTCGGGAGTCATCACAGCCTGGACGTCCGCGGCCACCGCCTTTCTGAGCTCGTTCTCGAAGCGTGCGGTCGCGGGTGGGTACATGATGAAGCCGTCGAGCAGGTGTATGTACGTCGGGAACTCGAGCTTGACGTCCTGCATGATCAGATCGCCTTCGGTGACTATGCCGACCACCCGGTCGTCATCGACCACGGGCAGCGCACCGATGCGGTTGTCGACCATCAGCCGTGCGGCGTCCGTGACGGACATGTCCGGTGTCACGGTGACCGGGTCTTTCGTCATGATGCTGCGAACTGTGAGGCCAGCCATCTCGTCCCTCCACGCTCGTGGCTGCGTGTCACGCACGCCCGCCGCCGTGCCGTCGCGGATCCCCGTGACGGACTTCAGTCCCTGCCGAGGAGCTCGAGCACCGCACGCGGCAGGTACTCAGGCACGTCCTCGGCGACAACACTCGTGTCGCTCAACTCCTCGCCCGCCAAGTCGCCTGCCCTCCCGTGCAGGTACGCGGCGAGCGCACCTGCCTCAAGGGGCTCCAGTCCCTGCGCGAGCAGCGCCCCCACCATGCCAGCAAGCACGTCGCCCGTTCCTGCCGTGGCCAGCGCGGGGCCGCCCGCCAACGTGATCACCTGGCGGCCGCGTCCGCTCACCACCGTCCGGGCTCCCTTGAGCACGCATGCCAAGCGCGGACCGGTGATTCGCCCGCCGAACCCTAGTCTATCCGACTGGACGTCCGCGGGCGTGGTGTCGAGTAGGCGCGCCAGCTCGCCCGGATGAGGAGTGATCACCGTGGGCGCGGACCGGCCAAGCAGCGCGTCGGCTGCGTCGACCATGGCGTTCAGGCCGTCCGCGTCGAGCACGAGTGGCGCCTGCAGCTCGCTGACGACGTTCCGTGTCACGAGCACCGCGCCGTGTGCGACCGTCATCCCCGGCCCCAGGACGACCGCGTCGAACTCGCGTGCCATATCCAGGATCTCGTCTGTCACTTTCGACGCAAGCGTCCGCGACGGGTTTTCCGGCAGCCCCACAACCACGGCCGACGTCAGCTTCGTTTGCAGGACCGGCTGAATGGACTCCGGCACGGCGAGCATCACATAGCCCGCGCCCATACGCTGGGCGCCTTGCGCGGCAAGAGCGGCCGCTCCAGGGAACGACCCCGAGCCCGCCACCACGAGCACCCGCCCCCGGGCGTTCTTGTGTACGTCCGGAGCAACCGCAGGCATCAGCGCCGCGTAGTCGAAGGACTCCCAGACCTCCGGGTCGCCCGGCTCCCCGAGCATCTCGGCTGGGATACCGATGTCGGCGACCGTCACGGTTCCCGCATACCCGGCCCCCGGGTAATTGAGAATACCTACCTTGGGAGCGGAGAATGTCACGGTGACCTGCGCGCGGACGGCGTGGGCGTCCGCACTCCCTGTGTCGGCTTCTACGCCGGAAGGAATATCGATGGCGACCACGACCGCGTCTGAAACGTTCGCCGCCTCGATCCAGGTAACGAAGGGATGGCGCACGGGACCGGAGAACCCGATGCCGAAGATCGCATCGACGATCGCCGCATACTCCTTCAGCTCATCGACGGGCATCGCTTCTTCGCCTAGGACGGTGAACGCCACACCGGCGCTTACCGCCCGAGCCGCAGCCTCACCGGCGATACCTTCGAGACGCTCGGGCGGGACCGGCGTGTACACCCGCACCTGCCGGTCGTGCCCATGCAACTCTTCCGCGGCGACCCATCCGTCGCCACCGTTGTTCCCTCTACCCGCCAATATGGCGACCGCGCCTTGAGGGACGCGGAGGGCCACCTCTCCGGCGACAGCCGAGCCCGCCCTGCGCATGAGGTCGGCAAGCGTCACGTCGAGCTCGGCGACGGCACGCTCCTCGGCGCGCCTGGCCGTCTGCTCCCTGAGTGCGTAGATCACCTTTCAGGGACCTCCGAATCCTCCGACGAGCCCGCAGTGCGCACCGAACCTTCCTCCAGCGCGTCCATACCCTCGTCAGGTACATCCCCTTCCGAGGATCGGCCCATCTCTTCCAGCATCGCTCGCGCTGCCTTGAAAGAAGCCGCGAGTTCGGCCTTGGGGTCTGGTGCCTGTTCGGCGGGCTTGGGTCTGGCTGCCTCGGTGATGGCGACTGCGGATGCCACCGCGGTCGCATGCGTGAAAGAGAGCGAAAGGTGCATCTCGACGACGCGCCGCTCCTCGGCGATCTCAGCGGCCCTGCCGTGCAGGATCGGCATCGGCCTGCCGCGGTCGTCCCTCATCACCTCCACGTCGGTGAAACGCATGCCTGAGAAGCCCGTCCCAAGCGCCTTAAGCACCGCTTCCTTTGCGGCGAACCGCATGGCGTAGTGGATCTCGGGTCTATTGCGGTCATCACAGTACGCTCGTTCCGCTTCGCTGAAGAGGCGTTCGCGCATCTTCGGGCGACGTTTCAACGCATCGCGCATCCGGTCGATCTCTACGATGTCCACGCCGAGCCCGGCGACGATGTCACGGCGCTCTTCGTCGGTGGTCGGCGATCGGGACGGAAACGCCGCGTGGACGGAATCGGCCCGGGACTCTTCGGCCATCGTTCACTCCACCGTCACGGACTTGGCGAGATTGCGGGGCTGGTCCACGTTGCATCCGCGAAGTTTGGCGATACGGTAGGCGAGCGCCTGGAGCGGTATCGTGGCAGGGATGGCGGACAGCGCATCGGATGTGGCCGGCACGGGCAGGACATGTTCGGCGTGTTGCCGTATCTCGGAGTCTCCGTAGGTGGACACTGCGATCACCTCGGCGCCTCGCGCCCGGACCTCCTGGATGTTGCTGACCACCTTCTCGTACGTTGGACCTTGCGTGGCCACGACCACCACGGGCACGTGCTCGGTGATCAGCGCGATCGGACCGTGCTTCATCTCGCCGGCCGGATAGGCCTCGGCATGTATGTAGCTGATCTCCTTGAGCTTGAGCGCGCCCTCCATCGCCACGGGAACGCCCACCCCCCTGCCGAGGAAGAGCGTCGAGTAGACGTCTTTGTACGCGGCGGCGCACTCGTCTATCGTCTCGAGGTCCTCCAGGATCGCCTCGACCAGGTCGGGAATCCTGCACAGCTCCTCCCACACGGCTGTGACCCGCTCTTGGCTCAGCATCCCCTTGGCCTGCGCAAGCTTGAGAGCGAGCACGTTGAGTGCGGCGATCTGAGCGGTGAAGGTCTTGGTAGCCGCGACACCGATCTCAGGCCCCGCGTGAGTGTAGATGACGCCGTCGGACTCGCGGGTGACTCGCGAGCCGACCACGTTGGTGATCGCGATGACCTTCGCGCCCCGTTCGCGGGCCTCGCGCACGCCGGCGAGGGTGTCCGCGGTCTCCCCGGACTGCGTGATCGCCACGACGAGCGTCTCATCGTCGACGATAGGGTCCGAGTAACGGAACTCGCTCGAAACCTCGACCTCCACCGGGATTCGCGCCCACTGCTCGATCAGGTGCTTGGCCACGATACCGGCATGGTAGGACGTCCCGCAGGCGAGTATGAACACGCGGTCGATCGCAGTGACCTGCGCCGGCGTCATGGCAAGCTCAGAGAGCTGGATGGTGCCGTCACCACCCATGCGCCCGCGGAGTGTCTCGCGTATCGCCTTCGGCTGCTCGTGGATCTCCTTGAGCATGAAGTCCTCGAAGCCGCCCTTCTCGGCGGCATCCAGGTCCCATTCGACGTGCATGATCTCCGACTCCACCGGGACCCCGTCCTCGTCGGTCACGCTCACGCCGGACTCGCTCACGATCGCGACGTGCCCGTCGAGGAGCACGAGGACCTCGCGCGTGTACTCGAGGACCGCCGGTATGTCGCTTGCCACGATATTCTCGCCTTCACCGATGCCGATGATCAGCGGCGAGTCCTTGCGTGCCGCAACGACTCGGTGCGGGTCGTCAAGATGTACGACCCCGAGTGCGTAGCTCCCGTCCAATCGTTTGATCGCACGGCGGACTGCCGCGGCGAGGTCGCCCTCGTAGTATGCCTCGACAAGGTGCGCCACGGTCTCGGTGTCGGTTTCGGAGCGCAGAATGTGACCGGCCTGCGCGAGTTCCTCACGGAGTTGGATGTAGTTCTCGATGATGCCGTTGTGGACGACGGCTATCCGCCCCGAGCAGTCCACGTGAGGGTGGGCATTCTCCTCGCTCGGACGGCCGTGTGTCGCCCAGCGGGTGTGGCCGATGCCCACCGTACCGGGCACCGGGGACGCCTGAACCGCATTCCGGAGATTCACCAGCTTGCCGGTCCGCCTCACCACCGAGAGGTCGCCGTCGCCTATGACTGCGACGCCGGCTGAGTCGTATCCCCGATACTCGAGACGCGCAAGACCTGCGAGCAGTACTTCATGGGCCTGACGCGGCCCCACATACCCTACGATTCCGCACATTTGCTTCGATGCCTTTCGTTTCTATGCGGCGCGCTACCGACACAGCCGAACATGGGCTGCGCGAAGGCGCGAGCTAGCGGAGCGGGGTCCTCGGCGACTGAAATGCCGAGGACTGAGAGGCGACAGAGCCTCCTCAGACTCGAGATACCGGACCGACACCGCTTTGTTCCGTGAGTCACCCCACGGTTTTGTCGATGCCGTCACGACCCCGGTCGGGCCGGAGAGCCATCCGCCGAATGTTTCGATCAGCTCTCTCCTCGTCAACTGGCCGACGCCATGGCGTCGCCCTTGCCAGTCCTGGCGCTTCCTCACCTTTGGTGTCGCGGGCGCCCTCCTTTCACGGTCGCATCAGTGCCGCCGACATTGTACCAATCCGGAATGCCGACGGTGCGTACTGCATGTCGGCAAACGATGTGACGTTGGTCACCGACGCGTATCCGCGCGGGCTCGTCAGCCGTTGGAGGGTTCATAGGGGCACGGTCGGGGTGGTTGGCGATCTACTCGGGCGCGCATGCGAAAGGGGCACATGTGACACCCAGCAGACTGACCGGAATAGTCTTGGCCGTACTGGTCGTGGGGTCGCTCGCGTTGCCTGCGGTGGCGGCCGCCGGAGGCGACAAGGTCCAACACGGTCGTCCGAGCGACGAGATGCCGTTCGCCGGGGCGGGAGACCGAACCGATGGGCAGTGGGGCAATCCGGATGCGCATTTCGGCAACTAGTCTACCGGCGCGTCTGACACTCGCGCGCGGTCGTTGAGGCCGCCCCGAGTCGCGGGACCGCCGGGCGCTACGAGGCGCTCGGCGGTTCTTTCTCGCCCCCCATGAGTATCCTGCCCTCTTTGACGATCGCCTCGTACGTGCGAAGCGGTCTCGGATGCTTGAGGAACTCGGCTATCGAATGCACCGCACCTTCGTATCTCGTCCAACGGATCACCCGGCCATCGGTGACGTCGAACTGCGAGCCGTGCCAGGGACATGTGAGAATGGTCCCGTCCAGAGTGCCTCGCGCGAGATGGGCGCGCATGTGCGGACAGCGTCCGTCCGTGACGTACACGTCACCCCCCACTTTGGCGACGAGGACCTCGTGGCCTTCGACGTCGATCTCCCTCATCTCGCCGTCCGCGAGCTCCTCGATCCGCATCAAGTCGACGTAGTCACCCATGGCAGACCTCCCGGATTCGACCGCCCACTGGGAAGGTTCATGCCCCGTAGCGCCTTCGCTACACACCGATCTCGTCCGCCCACTGAGCGATCTCCAGGATGCCCAGGAATGTCTCGCCCTCACGCACCGGCACGTACCTTACGTGCACCGGCCGACCGCCTTTCTCGGTGAGGAAGGTGGCCTGGTTCATGCAGCCGTCGCGCAGCTCCGCGATCAGAGCGGCCACCCTGGGCCGGGTGCCGGGTGAGTGACACTCGACGACATCGCTTCCGATGTCCTCGGGTCGCCTGCCGAAGATCCGATAGCGCTCCGTGTAGAAGCGGATCACGTTCTGAGCGTCGGCGAAGGTGACATCCGCCGGCATCGACTCGAGCACTGCGCGGAGCTCCCGCAGTGCCAGGACGCCGGTCTCGAGTTCGACGCGCTTGTCGAGCGATTCCTCGGCCATGATCAGCCGAGCTCCCTCGAGACGACCTCGGACAGACGCTCGACGACCGCCGCCGCGCGGTCTTCAGTCTCAGCCTCGGCCATGACCCGCACGAGCGGCTCGGTGCCCGAGGCACGCACCAGCACCCGCCCGTGCTCGCCTAGTTCGGCCTCCGCGGCCTTCACCGCGTCGGCTACCGCAGCGCTCGTTGCGAGGAGCGCTTTGTCGGAGACGCGCACGTTCTTCATCACCTGCGGGTAGCGCGTCATGACCTTACGCAACTCCGACAGCGGCCTCCCGTTGTCACGCACGACCGCCGCGAGTTGCAGCGCTGTGATGAGGCCGTCTCCGGTCGTGGTGTGGTCCATGAAGATGATGTGGCCCGACTGCTCGCCGCCCAGACGCGCCCCTGAGACCTGCATCTGCTCGAGTACGTACCGGTCACCCACTTTGGTCTTGACCAGCGCGATCCCGTGATCGCGGAGCGCGACCTCGAGTCCCATGTTGCTCATGACGGTCCCGATAACCGTGTCGCCGTCGAGCTCGCCGCGCTCCTTCATGTGCAGGGCACACAATGCCATGATCGCGTCGCCGTCGACGTCCGCACCGGTCTCGTCGACCGCAAGGACTCGGTCGGCGTCACCATCGTGCGCGATGCCGAAGTCGACATCATGTGTCGCTACGACCTCTCTCAAGGGATCGAGGTTCGTGGAGCCGCATCCGACGTTGATATCCATTCCGTCCCATTGTTCGTTGATCGCGACGACATCCGCTCCGAGTTCGCGCAAGGCCATGGGCGTGGCGACGGACGCAGCGCCGTGCCCGCAGTCCACCGCGATGCGCATACCCTCGAGTCCCCCCTTGATGCTCTCGATGGCGTGGGCCACGTAACGGTCGAGGGCGTCTTCGACGGCGTACACTCTGCCGACATCAGCCCCAGTGGGGCGCTTCCACTCCCGCTCGTGATGGGTGAATTCCTCGATCTCGTCCTCGAGGTCGTCGGGGAGCTTGAAGCCGTCACGGCTGAAGAACTTGATGCCGTTGTACTCGGGCGGGTTGTGGGACGCGGAGATCACGACGCCTCCGTCGGCGCCCAGCACGCGGGTAAGGTATGCGACCGCGGGAGTAGGCACCACCCGGCAGGTCAGCGCATCCGCGCCGCCCGACGTGATGCCCGCCACGAGTGCTGCCTCCAGCATCTGGCCGCTGCGACGTGTGTCGCGACCGACCACGATGCGGCCTCGGCCCCGCTCCCCTAGGAAGTGCCCGGCAGCTTCACCGAGTCGGAACGCTAGCTCCGGTGTCAGCTCCTTGTTTGCCACGCCGCGTACGCCATCGGTACCGAACAGTCGCGTCATGTCGCGTGCCCTCCGTCCCAACACACAGGGCCCGCCGCGAAGGCGAGCCCTGAGATCGTTCGTGCCTGTCCTCGCAGCCCCTAGCGCTTGGAGAACTGCGGGCGCTTCCGCGCCTTCTTCAGACCGTACTTCTTGCGCTCCACCATTCGGGGATCGCGCGTGAGCAGCCCGGCCTTCTTGAGGTCATCACGATACTCGTCGCCGGCCTCCAGAAGTGCGCGGGCGATACCGTGGCGCAGCGCGCCTGCCTGACCGGACACGCCGCCGCCGCTGATCGAGGCCACCACGTCGAAGCGGCCCAGGGTCTCGGTGACCTTGAACGGCTGCTCGAAGAATGTGACGTGCTCGTCGCGGCCGAAGTAGTCGGCGGCCGGACGACCATTGACGGTGTAGGTGCCCTCGCCGGGCATCAGCCGGACTCGCGCCACCGACGTCTTGCGGCGGCCGGTGCCCAGGTAGACAGCTTTCTCTTCGGCCATTTCCTAACCCTCCAGGGTGATCTCGCGCGGCTTCTGGGCCTGGTGCGGATGGTCGGGGCCTGCGTAGACCTTGAGCTTCTTGCCCATCTGGCGGCCCAGCGTGTTCTTGGGGAGCATGCCCTTGACGGCCTTCTCGATCACCCGCTCGGGGTGACGCTCGAGCATGCGGGAGACAGGGATCTCCTTCAGGCCGCTCGGGAACCCGCTGTGACGATATGCCATCTTGTCGTTGAGCTTGTTGCCGGTCAGACGGATCTTCTCCGCATTCACGACGACGACGAAATCTCCGGTATCCACGTGCGGGGTGTACTGGGGCTTGTGCTTGCCCTTCAGTATCTGCGCGATCTCACTCGCGAGACGACCCAGCACCTGATCGGCCGCGTCGACCACGAGCCACTCGCGCTCGACTTCGCCGGGTTTGGCGTGGTAGGTCTTCAAGTGGTCCTCCAAAACGTCCCTGCATTCGATGTTCGCTGAGTTCACGGGGCTCAAACGAACCCTTTGACTATAGCCATGTGCCCATGGTGCGTCAACCATTTCCACGCCACCGGGCGTGTCCATCCCCCGGCATGCTCGAGTACCGATGGCGGCAGCCGGCAAGACCGTCATCCCGCCGAACTCACAGCCACGAATCGTCAGGATAGCTCACGTGCCACAAGGTGAGCCCCTCGGGCGGCGCCGTGGGGCCGGCAGCTGTGCGGTCCCGTGCCTCCAGCACTTCCCTCACCCATGTCGAAGGTCTGTGCCCCCGTCCCACCTCGACCAGCGTCCCGACCACGACACGCACCATGGAGTGCAAGAACGCGTTGCCGACTACGCGAACCACCACGCAGTGCTCGCCGAGCTGCTCCTCGGGAAGAACCTCTACGGTCTCCAGTGCGCGAATCGTACTCTTTCCCTCCGCCGACTCGGCGACACAGAAGCTGGCGAAGTCGTGCTCGCCTATCAGCCCCGCAGCGCCGTCGCGCATCGCGTGCAAGTTCAGCCCGTGCTTCACCCACCAGGAAGTCTTGCGAAGGAAGAGCGGCGGCAGCGGGCCGGGGACAAGGCGATAGCGGTATTCACGGGCGGTCGCATCGAACCTCGCCGAGAAACCCGCAGGCGCGGTGCTGACCCCGGTTACAACGATGTCGGGCCCCGTCATCGCATTCAGGGAGCGCAAGAGGGAGTGGGCATCGGGCTCGGTCCCGTCGGCGTCGAAACTCATGACCTGACCGAGCGCGTGCACTCCCGCATCCGTGCGGCCGGCGCCCACGGTCTCGACCTCGCGCCGCAGGACCGTGCGCAACGCTTCCTCGACCTTGCCCTGCACGGTCGGCAAGCCCGGCTGGCGAGCGAAGCCGTGGAACGAGGAGCCGTCGTAAGAGATCGTGAGCACAACTGTGTGCCCGTTCATGGACTTCCTCCCTTACAGGAGTAGCGCAAGCGCCACCATGACGCCGGAGCCCGCCAGCATGGCGAACCAGTCCGCGGCAGACAGGCGACTCTCGTGCAACCGCGTGCGGCCTCGGCCTCCACGATAGCATCGGGACTCCATCGCCACCGCAAGGTCCTCGGCACGGCGGAACAGGTTCACGAAGAGCGGCACGAGCACCGGCACATACGCACGGGCACGCGCCATCGGTCCCCCTTTGTCGAACCTCGCGCCCCTCGCGGACTGGGCGACGAGAATCTTCTCCGCTTCTTCGGCAGTGGTTGGGATGAACCGCAACGCTATCGTGAGCATCATGGCCAGGTCGCCGACCGGGACCCGTACCTTCTCCAGCGGAGAGAGCACGGCGACAAGTGCGTCGGTCAGCGACACCGGCGTCGTCGTGAGGGTGAGGAGCGACGTGCCGGTCACGAGCAAGACGATGCGAACGGCAAAGAAGAGGCCGGTGACGAGGCCCATGCCGTCGAGGGCGACGGGGCCTACCCTGACCAGGGAGACGGTTGCCGGGTTCCACCTGAGCGAATGGGCGAGGACCGTGAAGGCCAGAAGCAGCGAGACGGCGCGCAGGCCACGTACCAGCAGACGTAGCGGCACACGGGATGCCGCCACCGCCGCCGCTGCGATCGCCGCCGAGGCCGCGAGGCCGGCGAACCCGGATACGGAGAACAGCAGGATGGTGAAGGCGGCCATGAGTGCCATCTTGGCGCGGGCCTCCAACCGATGCACCGGTGAGTCGATCGGCACGAACTGACCGAATGGGACGGCAGGTCTCACGCCGACCACCCTCCGGCGGCCGCGATAGCCGCACCGGCCTCTTCGGCGTCCATGGTGAGCCGCTCCAGCACGATGCCGTGCCGACGGGCCGCGAGTTGCACGCGAAGGATGTCGGGCACGACCAGGCCCACCTCACCCAGCACTTCAGGTTCCTGGACCACTTGATCGGCCCGGCCGAAGAATGCCGGCCGCCCTTCGGACAAGATGAGCGCGCGGTCGGCGTGTCCCAGGAAGCCTTCGAGGTCATGCGAGACCACCGCAACACCGACGTCGTCCCGCACCTCATCGATAACGGCGAGAACCGCTTCCCGTCCCTCGGGGTCCAACCCGGCCGTCGGCTCGTCAAGGAGGAGGTATCGTGGCGCGAGAGCGATCACACCTGCGAGTGCCGCCCGGCGAGCCTCGCCACCCGATAGCGAGAACGGGGAACGGTTCGCGAATCTGCCGGGCGGGAGTCCCACGCGCTGAAGCGCCTGGCGCGCGATCTCCTCGGCGGATGCATGGTCCAGGCCCTGGTGTCGAGGCCCAAATGCCACGTCCTCGATCACCGTTTCGCCGAACAGCTGCGTTTCCGGAAACTGGAACACCAAGCCTATGCCGTCTCGCGCCCCCGTAAGGCCTTCGAGCGAATCCCGCTGGTCAGCGTCCACGTGCCCCGCCTGGAGGGGAATGAGACCTGCCGCGATACGCAGGAGAGTCGACTTGCCGGATCCCGTAGGTCCTGCGATCAGCGTGACCGAGCCCGGGACGATCGTCAGGTCAACGTCCGCAAGCGCGGGCTGGGCGAACTCAGTACCCGCGCCGTACGTGAAAGTGACCCCTGTCAGCTGGAGGGCCACAGTGCCTCCACGACGTCATCCGCGCGCACGGCTGTCACGGGTATGGGAGCACCCGCGTCGTGCAGCCGCCTCGCCAGGAGTCCGACGGGGGGGATGTCGAGTCCGAGCGTCTTGAGCCGCTCGAGATCTCCGAACAGCACGTCCGCAGTGCCCTCGAAGGCCGCGCGGCCCCCGTCGAGCACGACGACCCTGTCCGCATCTGCGGCGTCTTCGACGTGGTGCGTCACGTGCATGATCCCGGTGCCTCGAGCGCGCAGGTTCGCGAGCACCCGCAACACGTCTGCGCGACCCCGCGGATCGAGCATCGCGGTGGGTTCGTCGAGAACCAGGTAGGCGGGATCGAGCGCAAGCGCTCCCGCTATCGCCAGGCGCTGTTTCTGCCCCCCCGACAGCAGATGCGGTTCCCGTCTCTCGAGGCCGGTGAGACCCACAGCAGCCAGCGCCGTGTCGACCCGCGAGCGCAGCTCGTCCCTCGGCAGGCCCAGGTTCTCGGGCCCAAATGCGACGTCCTCTTCGACGAGCGTACCCACGATCTGGTTGTCGGGGTTCTGGAACACGAGTCCCACCGTTCGCCGGATCTCCCAGATTCCATCAGCCGAAGACGTGGAGAGACCGTCGACCTCCACCGTCCCCGAGTCTGGCAGGAGCAGGCCGTTGAGCAGCCGGGCCAAGGTCGATTTGCCCGAGCCGTTCCGTCCCAGCACAACGACCAACTCCCCGGGATGAAGCCCAAGAGAGACCCCCGAGAGAGCCGCCGGACCCTCGGTGCCGGGGTACGCGAATGTCACGTCACGCACGTCGATCACTGCTCGACGGACACCCCCTCGACCACCCGACAGCTCTGGAATCTGACGAGGGCCCCACGGTTCGCGGGACCCTCGGTTGCACACGTGCGCACAAAGCGGCGTACCGTTGCGACGATGCTAGTCCACAAGCTCCATGATGACCATGGGGGCGGCATCGCCCTTGCGCGGGCCGAGCTTGAGGATGCGCGTGTATCCGCCGGCTCTGTCTTCGAAGCGCGGCGCAATGTCCGAGAAGAGCTTGTGGACGAGCTCCTTGTCGCCGAGTGCGGCCATCGCCATGCGACGTGAGTGAACATCGCCCTTCTTGCCCCACGTGATGAGCCTGTCCACGAGTTCGCGAACCTCTTTGGCACGCGGCTCGGTCGTCTTGATGCGTTCGTGAGTGAGCAGGGCGGTCGCGAGGCCCTGCAGCATCGCCTTGCGATGCGACGCATCCGTGCCGAGCTTGCGGCCTTTCTTCATGTGTCTCATGCTCTGCGTCTCCTACTACTGCTTGAGGCCCAAGCCCATTTGCTGGAGCTTGTCTTTGACTTCCTCGATCGACTTGGCCCCGAAATTCCGGATGTTGAGCAGGTCACCCTCGGTGCATTCGACGAGCTGCCCCACCGTGTTGATGCCCTGGCGCTTGAGACAGTTGTACGAACGCACGGACAAGTCCAGGTCGTCGATAGAAGTGTCGAGGACCGTGTCGGTCTCATCGGCTGCGGCCGCAAAGATCCCTTCTTCGGGAAGGGTCGTCGTAGCCTGCTCCACGAACAGCGCCATGTGTTCGTTGATGATCCTGCCGGCCCTGGCCACCGCATCACTCGCGTCTATCGCGCCATTCGTCTCGACTTCGAGGATGAGCTTGTCATAGTCGGTGCGCTGTCCGACACGGGTGTCTTCCACCACGTACGTGCATCTGGACACCGGGCTGAACAGTGAATCGACTGTGATCACGCCGATGGGATCGTCGGGGCGCTTGTTACGATCCGACGATACATATCCGCGTCCGACGCCTACGCGAATCGACATCTCCAGCTTCGCGCCTCTGTTGAGGGTAGCGATCGGCTGATCGGGGTTCACCAGGTCGAACTCGGCCGGAACCTTCAGATCTGCGCCGGTGACTACTCCAGGACCCGAAGCGGACAGGGTCGCGATCGCCTCGCCGTCCCCCGCTCCGTTCTCGCGAAACACGAGTCCCTTGACGTTGAGCACGATGTCGGTGACATCTTCGCGAACGCCTTCGATGGCGGTGAATTCGTGCTGAACGCCCTCTACTCTTATCGAAGTAGCTGCTGCGCCTTGCAGCGAAGAGAGCAAGACCCGGCGCATGCAGTTGCCGAGCGTGTATCCGAAGCCACGCTCGAGCGGCTCGACGATGTAGCGTGCCACACGGTCGTCGACCTGATCCACCGTCACTTGCGGTCTCATGAACTCAGTCATCTAGTGAGCCCTCCTTGGGGTGTCCGTGCGTCCTACTTCGAGTACAGCTCGACGATGAGCTGCTCGCGGACGGGCGCGTCGATCTGGTCGCGCTCGGGCAAGGACAGCACTTTGCCGGAAAGCTTCTCGATGTCCACCTCGAGCCACCCGGGGACCTCTACCTTCTCCGAAGAGATCAGGGAGGTCTTGATGACCAGCAGGTCCTTGGACTTGTCGGTCACGGCTATCGTGTCTCCGACCCGCAGCCTGTACGACGGGATGTTGACTCGACGCCCATTGACCGTGATGTGGCCGTGACGGACAACCTGACGCGCCTCATCCCGAGACTTCGCGAAGCCGAGCCGGTACACGACGTTGTCCAGTCGGCTCTCGAGAAGGCGCAGCAGGTTCTCGCCCGTGATCCCGCTCTGACGCGAGGCCGTATGGTAGTAGTTGCGGAACTGCCTTTCGAGAATCCCGTACACCCGCTTGGCCTTCTGCTTCTCTCTCAGCTGGTTACGGTATTCGGAGTCACGCGGGCGGCGCTTGGGCTGCTGGCCCGGGGGATAGGGGCGACGCTCGATGGCACACTTGTCCGTGTAGCAGCGGTCGCCCTTGAGAAACAGCTTGATTCCTTCGCGGCGGCACAGTTTGCAGTCCGCCCCGGTGTAACGTGCCATTCGTCGATCCTTTCGAAGTCACACGCGGCGGCGCTTGCGCGGCCGACAGCCGTTGTGCGGAACCGGGGTGCAATCCCGGATGCTGGATATCTCGAGACCAGCGGCCTGCAGCGACCGAATAGCGGTCTCTCGACCCGAACCAGGACCCTTCACGAACACCTCGACCTTGCGCACGCCATGCTCTTGGGCCATCTTCGCCGCCGTCTCGGCAGCCATCTGCGCTGCGAAAGGCGTGGACTTGCGAGAGCCCTTGAAACCGACTGTGCCTGCGGACTGCCACGAGATCACGTTTCCCTGCGGGTCCGTGATGCTGATGATCGTATTGTTGAACGTGCTCTTGATGTGCGCCTGTCCGACGGCGATGTTCTTGCGTTCGCTTCGGCGGACGCGCGTCTTCGCGGTCTTCTTCTTTGCTGCCATGCTTACTTGCCCTTCTTCTTGGCACCGATCTGGCGGCGCGGACCTTTGCGCGTGCGCGCATTGGTATGCGTCCGCTGACCGCGGACCGGCAGACCGCGGCGGTGACGCAGTCCGCGGTAGCAGCCGATCTCCATGAGGCGCTTGATGTTCTGGCTGGTCTCCCGGCGAAGGTCGCCTTCGACCTGGAGGTTCTTGTCGATGAACTCGCGAAGCCGGACGACTTCTTCCTCGGTGAGGTTGCGGACCCGCGTGTCGGGATCGATCCCCGTCTCGCGCAGAATCCGCTGGCTGGTCGTCAGGCCTACGCCGAATATGTAGGTCAGGCCGACTTCGACGCGCTTCTCGCGCGGAAGGTCGACACCTGCGATTCGGGCCACTGGCTACTCCCTCCTGCCTTCTAGCCCTGCCGCTGCTTGTGACGCGGGTTGTCACAGATGACGAACACGCGCCCGTGGCGGCGGATCACTTTGCACTTGTCGCACATCTTCTTGACTGAAGGACGTACCTTCATCGTTCTCCCTCTTTGTCTTGCGGTTCGAATCTATCTCCACACCCAGCCGCAGGTGCGTTCTTGCCGTTCAAGGTTGGCGACTTCGAAGGTCGAGCTTTCCACGCCACCGGGCGTATCCACCCCGCCCCGGCCGCACGTCACTTGTATCTGTACGTGATTCGGCCTCTGGTCAGATCGTAGGGCGAGAGTTCGACGACGACGCGGTCTCCCGGAAGGATCCTGATGTAGTGCATGCGCATCTTCCCGGAGATGTGAGCCAGTACCTTGTGGCCGTTGTCGAGCTCGACGCGGAACATCGCGTTCGGCAGCGGCTCGACGACCGTGCCCTCCATCTCTATGGCGTCGTCTTTCTTACTCACGTTAGGCGAATCTCTCCCGTCTGCGGCCAAGAAGCCGCAAATGCGCAGTATAGCAATGCATCCCGCGCTAGTCCAGGTTATGCGGCCAATTCACTCGACCGTGAGTACCATCGGGCCGTCAGGCCCGATGGCGACCGTGTGCTCGAAGTGCGCGGACACGGAGCCGTCGTCGGTGACGACCGTCCAACCGTCGTCAAGAGCTCGGACAGCGGCAGCTCCGGCGTTCACCATGGGCTCTATCGCAAAGACCATACCTGTCTTGAGCGTGGGACCGGTTCCTGCCTGGCCGAAATTCGGTATCTGCGGGTCCTCGTGCATCTGTCTGCCTATGCCGTGCCCTACGTACTCGCGCACGACAGAGAATCCTGCTCCTTCGGCCACACGCTGTATCGCGTTCGAGATGTCGTACAGTCGCATGCCTTCCACGCACGCCGCGATCCCGGCCCGGAGGGAGTCCGCCGTCGTATCGAGGAGTCTCCGCGTTTCATCGGAGATGTCCCCCACTGCGAACGTCATGGCGCTGTCGCCATAGTAGCCGTCGACTATCGCCCCTACATCGACGGAGAGCACATCCCCGGGTTCGAGCACGCGCTTTCTCGACGGTATGCCATGCACGACCTCCGCGTTGAGCGAGGCGCATATCGTCGCCGGAAACCCGTGATACCCCTTGAAAGCAGGTAGAGCTCCGGCCTCGGCGATCGTGCCCTCGGCCAGCTCGTCGAGTTCGGCGGTGGACACCCCCGGTTTGACCGCCTCCCCGACCACACGCAAGGCGCGGGCGGTCACCCGGCCCGCTTCCCGCATGATCGCGATCTCGTCAGAGGACTTACGGATGATCACTTCGAGGCCGCTAGCCCTCGAGAACGGCGCGCACGTCGGAGAACACGTCGTCCACGGGGCGATCGCCGTCGATCGTGTGAAGCAGACCCTTGGCGCGGTAGTACTCGACGAGCGGGGCGGTGGAACGGTCGTACACCTCGAGGCGGTTGCGGACGGTCGCCTCAGTGTCATCGTCGCGCTGGTAGAGTCCCCCGCCGCAAACCGGACACACGTCGGGGTTCTCCGGAGCTTCCACGAGCAAGCTGAACACCCGGCCACATTGCCGGCACGTACGCCGCGCCGTCAGCCGCTCGACTATCACATCGCGGTCAACGTCGATCTCAATCACAGCGTCGAGGGGCCTGTCCATCTTGTAGAGGGCCGCGTCGAGAGCCTCGGCCTGGGCCTCGGTGCGCGGGAATCCGTCGAGGATGAAGCCCGACTCGGTGTCGGGCTTCTCGAGGCGACCTTTCACGAGGCCGATCACGACCGAATCGGGCACCAGCTCGCCGGCGTCCATGTACCGCTTCGCTTCCATGCCGAGTTCCGTCTCGTCGGCCACCGCCTTGCGCAGGATGTCGCCGGTAGAGATGTGAGCGAGACCCCACGTCTCTATCATCTTCGCCGCTTGTGTGCCCTTGCCCGCACCCGGTGCCCCCAGCAGAACGATGTTCATCTGGTCCTCCTCTTCGGCATGCGCGGTCTGCGAGTCTTCGTACCTACTTGAAGAAGCCGTCGTAGTGCCGCATCTTGAGCTGGCTTTCGAGCTGCGTCATCGTCTCCAGCGCGACACCGACCATGATCAGGATCGATGTGCCGCCGAACTGCTCCAGGATGGTCACGTCGGTGACCCTGAACAGCATCGTGGGAACCGTTGCGATCGCTGCAAGGAAGAGCGCTCCCGGGAGCGTGATGCGGTTCATGACCTTCTCGATGTAGGTGACCGTCGCCTTGCCGGGCCGTACCCCAGGCACGAATCCGCCGTTCTTGCGCAGGTTGTCGGCTATGTCGATCGGGTTGAACACGAGGGCCGTGTAGAAGTACGCGAAGAACACGATGAGGGCAGCGTAGAGCACGTAGTACAGCCAGCCGCTGGAAAGCGCGTTGCCGATGCTCTGCAGCGTCGCGTTACCGGTGAGCGTCGCGAGCTGCGCGGGGAAGAACAGCAAAGCCGACGCGAAGATGATCGGGATGACACCGGCGCTGTTGGCTTTGAGCGGGATGTAGGTGCCCGCCCCTCCGTAGACTTTGCGACCCACGACACGCTTGGCGTACTGCACAGGAATGCGCCGCTGCCCCCGCTCCATGAACACGATGGCGGCGACCACGAACACGAAGATCACCAGCGTCACCACCACCATGGCGGTATTGCCCAGCAGGATCGACTGCCAGATTGCGCTCGGGAATCGGGCGACGATACTCGCGAAGATCAGGAGCGACATACCGTTGCCGATTCCTCGCTGCGTGATGAGTTCACCCATCCACATGATCATCGTTGTACCGGCGATGAGCGTGATGACGATGACCACGTTGGTGAGCAGGTCGAATCCGGCGGCGCCGCCCACGTACTGCCTGAAGACAGTGAGCAAGCCGATCGAGTTGAGCAGCGCGATCGCCAGCGTAAGGTACCGCGTGGTCTGGATCATCTTGCGCTGACCGGCTTCGCCTTCTTTCGACCAGCGCTCGACAGCGGGGATGACACCCTGCAGTAGCTGCATGATGATCGACGCGGTGATGTACGGCATGATGCCGAGTGAGAACACCGCGAACTGCTCGAGGGCGCCTCCCGAGAACAGATTCAGCAGGCCGAGCGCGGCCTGGCCCTCGATGAGCTGCTGAATCTGCGCGATGTCCACTCCCGGGACGGGGATGTGCGCGCCTACCCGGTACAAGCCGATGATCAGCAGAGTGAACAGGATACGACGCCGAAGCTCAGGTACTCGGAACGCATTGGCGATAGCCTCGATCACAGCGTCTCGACCGTCCCTCCAGCCGCCTCGATCTTGTTCCGGGCCGCCCCGGAGACCTTATCCACCTTCACGCTCAGCTTCTTGGTTATCTCGCCGTCACCAAGGACCTTGACTGGCACCGTCTTCGACTTGATCACGCCCTTGTCGAAGAGCGAGTCGACATCGACAGTGTCGCCCTCGGCGTAGATGTCATCGAGTCTCGATACATTCACCACCGAATATTCGACGCGGAACCGGTTCTTGAACCCGGGGAGCTTGGGCAGACGCATCGCGAGCGGGTTCTGTCCGCCCTCGAAGCCGGGGCCCTTGCCGCCTCCCGACCGCGAAAGCTGACCGTCTTGGCCGCGACCGGAACGGCCCCCGCGTCCGCTTCCATGGCCGCGACCCACACGCTTGCGGTCCTTGCGGCTCCCGGGAGCCGGGGAAAGATCGTGAATCTGCATCCTGCGTTCTCCTTCTTATCGCTTGCCGGCGAACACTCCGTCCGCCGCTGCCGGCCGCTCGCCGCCGGCTGACTGTTCTCGTGCGCGGCTCGTCTTCGGCCGCTCACGTCTGAAGCTAGATCTCTTCGACCTCGACCAGGTGCTTGACCTTGAACACCATGCCCCGCACTGCGGGCGTGTCATCGTGCTCGGCAGTGTCGCTTATGCGCTTCAGGCCGAGTGCACGCACTGTGCGCTTCTGGTCCGCAGGGGACCCGATCACGCTCCTGACCTGGGTAATCTTGAGCTTCTTCGCCATGTCGGGCTTACTCCTCCCAGCCGTAGACCTGGCCCACGGTCATGCCGCGCTTGCGCGCGACGGCTTCGGGGCTCGCGAGGGACCTCAGCCCTTCGGCAGCCGCCTTGACCATATTGAGGGCGTTGTCGCTGCCGAGGGACTTCGAGAGCACGTCCGTGATGCCCGCGAGCTCCAAGAGAGCCCTCACAGGGCCGCCGGCAATGATACCGGTACCGGGGGCGGCTGGCTTGAGCAGCACTTTTCCCGCGCCAAAACGGCCGAGGACCTCGTGCGGGATCGTGCCCTCGCTCAAGGGCACGGTGAACATGTTCTTCTTCGCGTCCTCGATACCCTTCTTGATTGCGATAGGGACCTCGGACGACTTGCCCATGCCGACACCGACCTTGCCTTCGCCGTCGCCGACGACCACAAGCGCAGTGAGCGCGAAGCGGCGGCCGCCCTTGACGACCTTGGCGACACGATTGATGTAGACGACCTTCTCTTGCAGCTCCGAAACCGGGGCTTCTCTGCGCGCCATACTCCAGATCCTCCCTAGAACTTCAGTCCGGCGCTGCGGGCACCTTCGGCCAGCGCCTTCACGCGGCCGTGGTACAAACGGCCGCCACGGTCGAACACGACCTCGTCGATGCCCTGCTCCTTGGCACGTCGGCCGAGAACCTCTCCGACCGCCTTCGCCGACACAGCATTCGCGCCGGTCTTAAGAGCGCTGCGCAGCTCGGGATCGATGGAGGAAGCGGACACCATCGTGGCGCCCGCGACGTCGTCGATGAGCTGAGCGTAGATGTGGGCGTTGCTGCGAGTCACGGCCAGCCGTGGACGGTTGCTCGTCCCGGTCACCTTGCCACGGACGCGCCTCCGGCGCCTCGCGAGTCCCGCCTGCTTCGCTTTCAGTCTCTCCATGCCCTGCTTCTCTCCTTGCCTTGACGCGTACGGGCTTCACCGCCGCGTGCGTTACTTCGCGGTCTTACCGAGCTTCCTGCGAACGTGCTCGCCTTCGTATCGCACGCCTTTGCCCTTGTACGGCTCCGGGCGGCGCCAATCGCGGATCTCGCTCGCGACCTGTCCGACGCGTTGCTTGTCGATGCCGCGCACTGTGATCTTGGTTGGCGCAGGCACCTCGAATGTGATGCCTTCCTCGGCCTTCACGACGACCGGGTGGCTGAACCCGAGCTGGAGCTCGAGGTCCCGCCCGTTGAGCGCCGCACGGTATCCGACACCCACGATCTCGAGCTTCTTCTCGAAGCCCTCCGACACGCCAGTGACCATGTTCGCGATCAGCGACCGGGTGAGGCCGTGAAGCGAGCGGTGGTCCCGCTCGTCCGACGGCCGTTCGACGACAATCGCATCGTCGGCCATCGAAATCCTCATGTCCGGGTGGAACGACTGCTTCAATTCGCCCTTCGGGCCCTTCACCGTGACCGTTTGCTCGTCGATCGTGATGTCGACTCCGGACGGGACCGGGACGGGCTTGTTGCCGATACGTGACACGGCTTCTCGCTCCTTTCTTGCGATCCTGTCCGCTACCAGATGTACGCGATGACTTCGCCGCCGACGCCCGCCTTGCGAGCGTCGCGGTCGGTCATCACGCCATGCGACGTCGAGATCACTGCCACACCCAGGCCGCCAAGCACGCGCGGCAGGTCGTCCTTCTTCGCGTACACGCGCAGGCCGGGCTTGGAGATCCGGCGGATGCCGGTGATAGTCCGCTCCTTCTTCGGCCCGTACTTGAGTGTGACTTCCAGTGAGTCCTGCGGGCTGCTCTCGACGACTCGGTAGTCTTCGATGTAGCCCTCTTCCTTCAGGATGCGCGCTATCTCCACGAGCTTGCGCGACGACGGAATAGTCGTGGTCGGCTTGAACGCGGCGTTCGCGTTCCGCACTCGTGTGAGCATATCGGCTATCGGGTCTGTCATGCTCATTGTGATTCCTCCTATGATCCGAAGATGACGCCCGACTCGGCGGTTCGTTCGCACCCGTGGTCCGAACGCCTCCCGAATGGGCCTTCCTCGGCGTGCCTTCCTACCAGCTCGCCTTACGCACGCCGGGAAGCTCGCCACGGCTCGCGAGTTCGCGCAAGCAGATGCGGCACAGCCCGAACTGGCGGTAGTAGCCCCGCGGGCGTCCGCAGCGCGTGCAGCGGTTCACGCCGCGCACCGAGAACTTCGGCTTGCGCTTCGCCTTGGCGATCATCGATTTCTTGGCCACTGTCTACCTCCTTCTCGCGGCGCGTGTGCGCCGGTCGAATCTATCGCACGAACGGGAAGTCGAACGACGCCAGCAGCGCCTTTGCTTCCTCGTCGGTCTTCGCCGTAGTCACTATCGTGATGTCCATGCCTCGGACGCGATCGATCTGGTCGTAGTCGATCTCAGGGAAGATCAGCTGCTCGGTCACGCCCAGCGAGTAGTTGCCGCGTCCGTCGAACGAGTTGGCGGGCAGACCGCGGAAGTCACGAACGCGGGGAATCGCCATCGACAGCAACCTGTCGAAGAACTCCCACATCCGGTCTCCGCGAAGCGTGACCTTGGCGCCGATGGGCATGCCCTGCCGGATCTTGAAGCCGGCGATGGATTTCTTCGCCTTCGTCACCATGGGCTTCTGTCCCGTGACGATAGCGAGGTCCTCCATGGCCGAGTCCAGCTGCTTCACGTCCTGGGCAGCTTCGCCGACGCCCATGTTCACCACGATTTTCTCGAGGCGAGGCACCTGGTGGACGTTCGTGTAGCCGAACTGCTCCATCAGCGAGGGGATCACCTCGTCCTTGTACCTGTCTTTGAACCTTGGTGCCACCGGTCTTACCTCCGTCATCTTTGCGGCTCGCGGATTTCCGACCCGCAGCCTTGGATTCACCGGCTGACTGCAGCCGGGGCAGTGCTACTTGTCGATGTCTCCTCCGCACCGCTTGCACGTACGGATGCGGGTGCCGTCTTCGCGGCGCACGCCCACGCGCGTGGGTTCCGAGCAGTTCGGGCACACGAGCATCACGTTGGACCGGTGAATGGTGCCCTCGACCTCCAGGATGCCGCCTTGAGGCTGCTTGTTCGTGGGCCGCTGGTGCTTCTTGATCATGTTCACGTGCTCTACCACAAGCCGCTGCGACTCGGGATCCACGCGCAGGACGCGAGACTCTTTGCCCTTGTCCTTACCTGCGATCACCTTGACGCGGTCGCCCTTGCGGATGGTAATCGATTTCGCCATCAGCGCATGTCTCCTTACAGAACTTCCGGGGCGAGCGAGACGATCTTCATGTATCGGCGATCGCGCAGTTCGCGAGCGACCGGGCCGAAGATTCGCGTGCCCCGGGGGTTACCCTGCTGGTCGATGATCACGGCGGCATTCTCGTCGAACTTGATGTAGCTCCCATCGGGGCGCCGCATCTCCTTCTTGGTCCGCACGACCACCGCGCGTACAACATCGCCCTTCTTGACCTGTCCGTTCGGGATGGCCTCCTTGACCGTGCAGACAATGGTGTCCCCAACCCGGGCATAGCGGCGCTTCGAGCCGCCTAGCACCTTGATGCACAGCACCCGTCGTGCCCCCGAGTTGTCGGCTACCTTCAGCCGGGATTCTGCCTGGATCATCTCTTCCTCCGTCTTATGCTGCGGCATGAGCAGCGAGCTCTGCGAGTCTGCTCGATGCCGCAGGCGCCAGCGCTGCCTACGTCAGCGCTGGCGCTACTTGGCCTTCTCCACGATCTGGACGAGCCGCCAGTGCTTCATCTTCGACACCGGGCGGGTCTCCATGATCTGCACCACGTCGCCCACGCCGCACTCGTTGTTCTCGTCATGGGCGTGAAACTTGGTGCTGTGCGTCATCATCTTCTTGTAGAGCGGGTGTTGCTTCCGGTCCTGCACCTCGACAACGCAGGTCTTGTCGCCGGCCGCGGACACGACCACGCCCTGGCGGACTTTGCGCCTGTTACGCTCTTCTGTCATCGTCGCTTCCTCCAACTCTCGGCCTTACGACGCCTGCGCTTCGCGAGCCGCACGCAGTTCGCGGGCGCGAATCTCGGTGTGTAGGCGAGCGATGTCCTTCTTGACCGCCTTGATGCGTGCGGGATTGTCCAACTGGCCGGTGGCAAGCTGGAAGCGCAGGTTGAAGAGCTCGGCACGCGAGTCCTTCAACTTCTGAGCGATCTCGCTCTCTTCCATGTCACGAATCTCGATCGGCTTCATCTATGCCTCACCGCCGGTATCGGCTCGACTCACGAACTTGCACTTGATGGGCATCTTATGGGCGGCCAGCCGCATCGCCTCCTTGGCGACGTCCTCCGACACACCCGCGACCTCGAACATCACCCTGCCGGGCTTGACGACGGCGACCCACTTCTCCGGATTGCCCTTGCCGGATCCCATACGCGTTTCCGCGGGTTTCTGGGTCACCGGCTTGTCCGGGAAGATGTTGATCCACACCTTGCCGCCACGCTTCATGTGACGCGTCATCGCGACACGCGCGGCCTCGATCTGGCGGTTCGTGATCCACGCAGGCTCGAGCGCCTTGAGCCCGTAATCGCCGTACTGGACGTGCGTACCGCCCTTCGCGGCTCCCTTCATGGAACCGCGCTGGACCTTACGGTGCTTGACTCTCTTGGGAAGCAGCATCTGTTACGACCTCCTCCCGCCGGGTCCGCCACGCCGGCGACGCGCCGGAGGTCTGTCTTCCTGCGGCGCCGAGGGAATCTCCTGGCCGGGAAGTACTTCTCCGCGGTAGATCCAAACCTTGACACCGATGGCGCCCATCGTCGTGCGGGCTTCGGCCGTTCCGTAGTCGATCTTCGCGCGAAGGGTGTGCAACGGCACGCGACCCTCGCGATACCACTCTCTTCGGCCCATCTCCGCGCCGCCGAGACGGCCGGAACACTGGATGCGGATGCCAAGGGCTCCGCCCTTCATCGCCGAAGCCACCGCCTTGCGCATCGCGCGGCGGAACGCCACGCGTCCTTCGAGCTGCTCTGCAACGCTCTGGGCGACCAATGTCGCGTCGAGCTCGGGGCGCTTGATCTCGACGATATTCACGGCGACGGCGCCACCCGTAAGCTTCTCCAGGTCCTTGCGCAGTTGGTCTACCTCCGCGCCCTTCTTGCCGATCACGATGCCGGGACGCGCGGTCCACAGTTCGAGGATGGTCTTGTCACCCTTGCGCTCGATCTCGACGCGCGAGACCGCGGCGCGGCGCAGACGCTTTGCCAGATACTCTCTGATCGCGATGTCCTGCTCGAGGACGTGGCTGTAATCCTTGCCTGCGAACCAGCGGGAGCGCCAGTTCTCGGTTATGCCGAGTCGGATCCCGACGGGATATACCTTCTGGCCCATCGGCTAGGCCTCCTCTCGCTGCTTGACGACGACGGTGATGTGGCTCGTCCGTTTGTCGATGCGATGGGCACGGCCCCTCGCCTGCGGACGGATTCGCTTGAGCGTGGGACCCTCGTCGACGAACGTCGTCGAAACGAACAGGGTGTCACGCCTGATCTTCAGATTCTTCTCGGCGTTCGCGACGGCGCTGTCGAGGACCTTCTCGACGACCTCGGCTGCTGCCCTCGGTGTGAACCGAAGGATCGCCGACGCGTCATCCACCGACTTGCCGCGAATCAGGTCAACGACCTGACGCGCCTTGCGCGGGCTCACGCGAACGTAGCGTGCGACTGCCTTGGCTTCCATGTCCTACCTCTTGCCTTTCCTGTCTGCCGCGTGTCCGCGGAAGGTGCGCGTCGGCGCGAACTCACCCAGCTTGTGGCCGACCATCGACTCGGTCACGTAGACGGGAACGTGCTTGCGTCCGTCGTGGACTGCGATCGTATGCCCCACCATCTCTGGGAAGATGGTCGATGCACGCGACCAGGTCTTGATGACCGTCTTCTCGCCCGACTCGTTCATCGCATGGACGCGATCGAGAAGCCGTGGCTGGACGTACGGTCCCTTTTTCAAGCTTCTGCTCATGCTTCTGCTCCAGCTCCTTCGACTTACCGCTTGCGGCGGCGGATGATCAGGCGGTCGGAGGCCTTCCCCTTCTTGCGCGTGCGGTGGCCCTTGGTGGGCACGCCCCACGGCGTCACGGGGTGACGGCCGGCGGTCTTGTTCTTGCCCTCGCCGCCGCCGTGCGGGTGATCGACGGGGTTCATCGCGGTACCGCGCACTGTCGGACGCACGCCCAGCCAGCGGGCTCGGCCGGCCTTGCCGATCGAGATCCCTTCGTGCTCGGCGTTGCCGACGGTGCCCACGGTGGCACGGCACGTCAGCAGCACCCGGCGCATCTCCGAAGAGGGAATGCGCAGGATCGCGTAGTTGCCTTCCTTGGCCATCAGCTGTGCCGACGTGCCAGCCGACCGAGCGATTGCCGCTCCCTTACCCGGCTGCAGCTCGATCGCGTGCACGACGGTACCGGTCGGGATGTTTGCCAGCGGCAGCGCGTTGCCCGGCTTGATGTCCGCGCCCTCTCCGGATTCGACCATGTCGCCGACGGAGAGCTTCTGCGGCGCCAGGATATAGCGCTTCTCGCCGTCCAGATAGTGAAGCAGCGCGATGCGGGACGACCGGTTCGGGTCGTACTCGATCGTGGCCACCTTCGCGGGAACGCCGTCCTTGCTGCGCTTGAAGTCTATCTTGCGGTAGCGCCGCTTGTGGCCACCGCCCTGGTGCCGGGTGGTGATGCGCCCGTTGTTGTTGCGGCCGCCCTTCTTGTGGAGCGGCTCGAGTAGCGACTTCTCGGGCGTCGTCGCAGTGATGTCGGCGTAGTCCGACACCGTCTGGAATCGACGACCCGGTGAGGTCGGCCTGTACTTCTTCAGTGCCATCGCGTCTCCTTCCGTCCGCTGGCCGGGCCACCCGCGATAGCGGGGCTCATCGCCCCTAGCGGCTCCGACTCCGGACTACCACGGTGCCGGGTGACTCCATTGCCCCCGCGCACCGGTAGCACTTGCCGTTACTTACGGCGCCTCGAAGTACTCGATCGAGTCGCCGTCCTTGAGTGTGACGATCGCCTTCTTCCAGGAACGAGTGTGGCCCCGTGCCCAGCGCAACCGTCGCGGCTTGCCCGTCACGTTCATCGTGTTCACGCCCGTCACCGTCACGCCGAAGATCTCCTGGATCGCCGAGGCGATCTGAGGTTTCGTCGCCCGCTTGTCCACCTCGAAGGTGTAGCGGTTCTCCGCGATCAGGTCGTATGACTTCTCCGAGACGATCGGGCGAACGATGATCTGCCGAGGATCCGTCATCTTATGCCAGCACCTCCTCGAGCCGGTTGAGCGCCGGCTGGGTGATGAGCACGGCGTTGTTGTTCACAAGGTCGTACGTGTTCGCCTCGGAAGACGTGATGACGCACACCTTGGGGATGTTCCGGAATGACAGCAGTGCGTTGCGGTCCTCGTTCCCGACAACGACCGTGACCCTGCCATCGAGGCCCAGATTCTTGAGCACTTCTGAGGCCTTCTTGGTGGAGGGAGCATCGAAATCGAGGGTGTCCACGCAAACCAAGACCCCGTCGGCCTGCTTGGCGGACAAGGCGCTACGCATGGCGAGCTTGACGACCTTGTTCTGTACCTTGAACCCGTAGCTGCGAGGTTCCGGGCCGAACACCACGCCACCACCCCGCCACTGAGGAGCACGGATGGTGCCCTGACGGGCGCGGCCCGTGCCCTTCTGGCGCCACGGCTTGCGCCCTCCTCCACGGACATCACTGCGCCCTTTGGTGCTGTGGGTGCCTGCGCGGCGAGCGGCAAGCTGACTGCGCACAACCTGATGAACGGCGTGGGCATGCGGCTCGATGCCGAAGACCGCATCAGCGATCTCAGCCGAACCCACCTTCTTGCCGTTGGCGTCTTTGATATCGATCGTTGCCATCTTCTCTATACTCCTTGCGAACGTGACGGTTCAGCCGGCCCCGTGCTAAGCGCTGCGGATCGTCAGCAGCGCGCCTTTGGCACCCGGAACGGCACCCTTCACCAAGAGCAGGTTCTGCTCCGGATCGACCTTGACGACCTCCAGGTTGCGCACCGTAGCGGTCTTGTTTCCCATCTGTCCGGCCATCCGCTGGCCCTTGAAGATGCGGGACGGCGTCGATGCCTGACCCACGGAACCAGGCGCTCGGTGGAAGTGGGAACCGTGCCCTCCGGGACCTCCGCTGAAGTTGTGACGCTTGATCACGCCCGCGAAACCCTTGCCCTTGCTGACTCCGCTGACGTGCACGCGCGACGTCCCCTCGAACACGTCCACCGTCCACTGGTCGCCGACCTTCACCGAGTCCCCATCCTCCAGCCGGACCTCGAGAAGATGCGCCTTCGGCTCGACGCCGGCCTTCTCGAAGTGCCCTGCCTTGGGCCTGTTGAGCTTCTTTGGCTTGATCTCGCCGAAGCCGATCTGCGCGGCGGAGTATCCGTCGCGCTTGACCGTCTTCAACTGGCTCACAACGCAGGGGCCGGCCTCGATCACGGTGACGGGGACCAGCTCGTCATCCTCGCTCCAGACCTGGGTCATCCCCAGCTTGCGTCCCAACAATGTCGCCTTCATCTCTGCTCCGTCTTCTCTTCGCGATCTTGGGACTCTCGCGGTCACGCCCTCGCGCGACTCTCCCAGAGGACCGCTATCTTCACAGCCTCCCGGCTGCATGAAACCTACAGCTTGATCTCGATGTCGACGCCTGCCGGCAGGTCGAGACGCATCAGCGAGTCGACCGTCTTCGGCGTGGGTTCCAAGATGTCGATCAGACGCTTGTGCGTCCTCATCTCGAAGTGCTCGCGGCTGTCCTTGTTTACGTGCGGCGAGCGGATCACGCAGTACAGATTGCGCTCTGTAGGCAGCGGGATCGGACCCGAGACCTTGGCGCCCGTCTTCTGGGCGGTGTCCACGATCATCTTCGTCGACTGGTCGACGATCTCATGGTCGTAGCCCTTGAGCCGGATCCGTATCTTCTGGTTCGCCAACTCTCATCCCTCCAGTTACGTCCGTGGCTTCAGCTGCGAGCGTAAGCTCGTCCGCTGGAAGCCGCGGGTCAAGTGATGCCGTGAGGTCGTCACTTGACGATCTTGGTGACTCGACCCGAGCCGACGGTGCGGCCTCCCTCGCGGATGGCGAAGCGCAGGCCCTCCTCCATCGCGATCGGGGCGATGAGCTCCCCGCGGATCTCGACGTGGTCTCCGGGCATGACCATCTCGGTGCCTTCCGGCAGGTGCGCCACGCCGGTCACGTCGGTGGTGCGGAAGTAGAACTGGGGACGGTAGCCGTCGAAGAACGGGGTGTGACGGCCGCCCTCCTCCTTCGTGAGCACGTACACCTGGCTCTCGAACTCGGTGTGCGGGGTGACGCTCCCGGGCTTGCAGATGACCTGGCCGCGCTCGATCTCGGTGCGCGAGATGCCGCGCAGCAGCAGGCCGATGTTGTCGCCCGCCTGGGCCTCGTCGAGAAGCTTCCTGAACATCTCCACGCCGGTCACGACGGTCTTCTTCGTCTCGTCGTGGATACCGACGATCTCGACCTCGTCGCCGACCTTGACCACGCCGCGCTCGACGCGGCCGGTGGCCACGGTGCCGCGCCCGGTGATGGTGAAGACGTCCTCGACGGCCATCAGGAACGGCTTGTCGGTGTCGCGGACGGGCTCGGGGATGTAGGAGTCCACGGCGTCCATAAGCTCGATGATCGAGCCGCACCACTCGCAGTCGCCCAGCCCGCAGCGACACTCGAGCGACTTGAGCGCGGACCCGTGGATGACCGGCGTGTCGTCACCGGGGAACTCGTACTCGGAGAGCAGCTCGCGCACTTCCATCTCCACGAGCTCGAGCAGCTCCTCGTCGTCGACCATGTCTGTCTTGTTCAGGTACACGACGATGTAGGGCACGCCCACCTGACGGGCCAGCAGGATGTGCTCACGGGTCTGGGGCATGGGACCGTCGGCCGCGCTGACCACCAGGATCGCGCCATCCATCTGGGCGGCGCCGGTGATCATGTTCTTGACGTAGTCGGCGTGACCCGGGCAGTCCACATGGGCATAGTGACGGTTCTCCGTCTCGTACTCCACGTGCGCGATGGCGATCGTGATGCCGCGCTCGCGCTCCTCGGGAGCCTTGTCGATCTCCTCGAAGGGCGTGAAGTCGGCCATGCCGCGTGCCGCAAGACAGGACGTGATGGCCGCGGTCAGGGTGGTCTTACCATGGTCGACGTGACCGATGGTGCCTATGTTGACATGCGGCTTGGTGCGCTCGAACTTCTTCTTGGCCATCACTCGCTCCTAGACCTTCGATCCGTCGCCGCCGACCTTGGCGACAATCTCTTCGGCAACGGACTTGGGAACCGGCTCATACGCTGAGAACTGCATGGTGTAGCTCGCGCGACCCTGAGTACGCGAACGAAGGTCCGTGGCGTAACCGAACATCTCGGAGAGCGGGACGCGCGCGCGGATGACCTGACCGCCGCTGCGGGGTTCTATGCCGTCTATGTGCCCGCGCCGCGAGGAGAGATCGCCCATCACGTCGCCCATGAACTCCTCGGGAGTTACGACCTCGACGGCCATGACGGGCTCGAGCAGTTGCGGCTTCGCCCGGCGCAATCCGTCCTTGATAGCCATCGAGCCCGCGACCTTGAACGCCATCTCCGAAGAGTCGACGTCGTGGTAGGAGCCATCGATCAGCTCGACTTTGATGTCGACGACCGGATAGCCCGCGAGGATACCGGACTCCAGGGCTTCCTGGATGCCCTTGTCGACGGCCGGGATGTACTCGCGGGGCACAACGCCGCCCACGATCTTGTTGTCGAACTCGTAGCCGGCGCCCGGCTCCTGCGGCACGACGTTGATGACGACGTGGCCGTATTGGCCGCGGCCGCCTGTCTGCCGCACGAACTTGCCTTCGACGTTCTGGGCAGGGTTCGCTGCAGTCTCGCGATATGCGACCTGTGGTTTGCCGACGTTAGCCTCGACTTTGAACTCACGCAATAGGCGGTCGACGATGACCTCGAGGTGAAGCTCGCCCATACCGGCGATGATGGTCTGACCGGTCTCCTCGTCCGTGCGAACCCGGAACGTCGGGTCCTCCTCGGCGAGCTTCGCCAAGGACTGGCCGAGCTTCTCCTGGTCGGCTTTGGTCTTCGGCTCGATCGCGATGTCGATGACCGGGTCCGGGAAGACCATGGACTCGAGCAGGACCGGGGATTCTTCCCCACACAGCGTGTCGCCGGTGGTGGTGTTCTTGAGGCCAACGGCCGCTACGATGTCGCCGGCGGTAACCTGCTCCACATCCTCGCGATGGTTCGCGTGCATCGCGAGCAGGCGACCGATGCGCTCCTTGTGGCCCTTCGTCGCGTTGATGGCGTAGGAGCCAGCGTCCATCGTGCCGGAGTACACACGGAAGTACGTGAGCTTGCCCACGTAAGGGTCGGTCATGACCTTGAACGCAAGTGCGGAGAATGGCGCTTTCGGATCGGCCGGACGCTCCACCTCTTCGTGGGTCTTGAGGTCGTGGCCCTTGATCGGCGGGACATCCAGTGGAGAGGGCAAGAAGTCTATGATCGCGTCGAGAAGCGGCTGCACACCCTTGTTCTTGAACGACGCGCCGCAAGTGACCGGCGTGATAGCGCAGTCGATCGTGGCCTGGCGGATCGCGGCCTTGATCTCGCCCACGGTGATCTCTTCGCCCTCGAGGTACTTCTCGAGAAGCGAATCATCGTACTCGGCTGCCGCTTCCACGAGCTCGTGCCGGTAGTGCTGTGCATCCTCTGCGTACTCTGAGGGAATGTCTTCCACCGTGGGGTTGATGCCCTTGTCGTCCTCGTTGAACAGGCGGGCATTCATCTCCACGAGGTCGATGATGCCTTCGAACTTGTCTTCGGCCCCGATCGGGAGCTGCAGGAGGACCGGCCTGGTGCGAAGTCGGTCCTTCATCATCTGCACCACATTTTGGAAGTCCGCGCCCGTCCTATCCATCTTGTTGACGTACGCGATGCGCGGAACACCGTAGGTGTCCGCTTGGCGCCACACGGTCTCGGATTGCGGCTCTACACCGCCGACCGCGCAGAAGACGGCGACCGCGCCGTCGAGCACGCGCAACGAGCGCTCCACCTCGACCGTAAAGTCCACGTGGCCGGGCGTATCGATTATCTGGATGCGATGGTCCTGCCAGAAGCAAGTAGTCGCTGCGGAAGTGATGGTGATGCCACGCTCCTGCTCCTGCACCATCCAGTCCATGGTGGCAGCACCGTCGTGGACCTCGCCGATCTTGTGCGTCTTGCCGGTGTAGAACAGGATGCGCTCGGTCGTGGTCGTCTTGCCGGCGTCGATATGGGCCATGATCCCGATATTCCGGGTCCTGGCAAGCGGGTATTTCGTCGAAGCCATCGTGTTGGAGATATCCTTCTTCTCGTGTCGATCCGCTACTGCCCTACCAGCGGTAGTGACTGAAGGCGCGGTTCGATTCGGCCATCTTGTACAGATCCTCGCGCCTCTTCACCGAAGCCCCTAGGCCGTTGGCGGCGTCCATGATCTCGTTCGCCAAACGCTCGGCCATCGTCTTCTCACGACGATCCCGAGCGAAGTTGACCATCCAGCGGATCGCCAGAGTCGTGGCGCGACGCGAGTTGACCTCGACGGGTACCTGGTAGGTGGCGCCACCGACACGCTTGGGCTTGACTTCGAGGGTCGGCCGGACGTTGTCCATTGCCTTCTTGAAGACCGACAGCGGGTCCGACCCTGTCTTCTCTTCGACAATCCCGAACGCGTCATAGACGATGCGCTCGGCCGTGGACCTCTTGCCGTCCCACAGCACCTTGTTGATGAGCTGGGTGACGAGCCGGTTGTTGTAGACCGGATCCGGTATGACTTCGCGCCTGGTTGCAGCGGCACGCCTCGGCATGTCCTAGTCTCCTCGTGACAGGGCCCGTCCACCTGTGACGGGCCGCGTTCCGTTCCTGGTCGTGCTAGCCTTTCTTGGCGCCGTAGCGCGAGCGCGCCTGGTTGCGGTCCGAGACACCGGCCGCGTCGAGTGTCCCGCGGATGATCTTGTAGCGAACGCCCGGGAGGTCCTTCACTCGGCCACCGCGAACAAGCACGATTGAGTGCTCCTGCAGGTTGTGACCGATACCGGGGATGTAGGCCGTGACCTCCATGTGGTTGGTCAGACGCACGCGAGCCACCTTACGCAGGGCCGAGTTCGGCTTCTTGGGGGTGGTTGTGTACACGCGGGTGCACACACCACGCTTCTGGGGGTTGCCCTTCAGCGCGGGAGTCGCGGTCTTGTCGGCCTTCGCCTTGCGGCCCTTGCGGACCAGCTGGTTGATCGTCGGCACCTGTTAGCTCTCCTTCACTCAAGATACTCTCGCTCACGGGCGGATTCGGTGCATAGGCGCACGTCACCGCGCATGAGGCCGCAAGGTGGAACTCTAACAAACGCCACCCCGCGTGTCAAACGCCACGCACCCGGGCGTATCTATGCTCTCTGTGCGGACCACGTTCCCATCAACAAAGACGACGGGCGCCCCGCGTTGGCGAGACGCCCGTCGGCAAGTGTCATCACTGCTAAGCGAGGCTCAAGCCCCGCTCCTCAAGCTGGTGCTCGATCTCCTCGAGCGCCTTGGCGCCGAGCCCTTCGATTCCCAGTATGTCCTCGGGGGTCTTGGTCACCAGCGTGCGAACGTCCCCGATGCCGGCGCCGGCGAGCTTCACTTCCCAGCGGGTCGAGATCCCGAGTTCGCTGATGGCGAGATCGAGAGCCTCCTCGCCAGTGGGCATGGCGACCGCTCGCTGCTGCGCGGCCGCGCTTTCCGGCTCGAAGACGGTTCCGGCCAGCGTTCGGGCCGCCTCGTCGGACTCGTCGCCAACGCCCAGGTCGGCGAAGAACGCCGCGGCCTCACTCGGTGTGAGCCCAGCTGCGGCCTCGGGGATCGTAGGACCGGGAAGCATCGCTTCGAGTTCCTTGAGCTCGTCGGGAGCGAACTCGGGCAGCGGCCCTTCCTCGGCACGCGTCCACTCGGCGGACTGGCCTTTGTAGGTCAGCCGCACGCCGCGGTATCGCTTCATCCCCGTCGCCGCTGGAATGAGCTTGCCGATGATCACGTTTTCCTTCAGGCCCAGGAGCTGGTCCTCCTTGCCGGCGATAGCAGCATCGGTGAGCACTCGGGTGGTCTCCTGGAACGAGGCCGCCGAAAGGTACGACTCCGTAGCGAGCGACGCCTTCGTGATGCCCAGGAGAACGGGTGTGCCGACCGCGGGTTCCTCGCCGGCGGTGGCGAGCATGTCGTTCGTGTCCTCGAACACGAACCGGTCCACGAGCTGGCCGGGGAGCAGGTCGGAGTCGCCGGGTTCGAGCACGGTGATCTTGCGCAGCATCTGCCGCGCTATCACCTCTATGTGCTTGTCGTTGATGTCGACGCCCTGGCTGCGGTACACCTCCTGGACCTGGCTCACGATATAGCGGAGCACGGCGCCTGGGCCTTTGAGGTGCAACAAGTCGTGCGGATTCACGGAACCCTCGGTGAGCTGCTGCCCCACCTTGACCGTCACTCCGTCCTCGACACCCGGACGAAGGCGAGCACGCCGCGAGACCGTATAGGACTTCTCGGCACCCTTGTCGCCGTGCACCGTGAGCTTCCGGGCCTTCTCAGTGTCCTCGATCACGAGCGTGCCAGTAATCTCGGCCAGAATGGCCTGGCCCTTCGGCTTGCGGGCTTCGAAGAGCTCGGTGACGCGCGGAAGACCATGCGTGATGTCCTCACCCGCGACACCACCGGTATGGAAGGTACGCATCGTCAACTGCGTGCCGGGCTCGCCGATGGATTGCGCGGCGATGATGCCGACCGCGGTTCCGATGTCGACCGGGCGTCCACTGGCAAGGTCCCATCCGTAGCACGGCTGGCATACGCCGTGGCGTGCGTGGCACGTCATGACCGTGCGCAGCATGACGGTCTCGACGCCCGCCTCGACCAGCTGGGCGATCTCGGCCTCCGACGTCAGGTACTCCCCGGCCGGCTTGAGGACCTTCCGCCCTCGGGGCACTTTCGCGTCTTCGAGCAGGCACCGGCCGACGAGCGTGTGGTCGATGTCTCCTGATTCCGTCGTCAGGGAGAACTCGACGCCTTCGTCGGTGCCGCAGTCGCTTTCGCGAACGATGACGTCTTGGGCGACATCCACAAGACGGCGAGTCAGATACCCCGAGTCCGCCGTGCGCAGAGCAGTGTCTGCGAGGCCCTTCCGGGCGCCGTGTGTAGAGATGAAGTATTCCAGAACGGTGAGGCCTTCGCGGAAGTTGGCCTTGATCGGGCGGTCGAGGATGTCGCCCTTCGGGTTCGCCATCAGTCCTCGCATGCCGGCAAGCTGGCGAATCTGCTTGATGTTTCCGCGTGCGCCGGAGTACGCCATCATGTAGATGGGGTTGAACCGGTCGAAGTTCTCGGCCATCGCATCGCCGACCTGGTCGGTAGCGCGGGTCCACACGTCCACGATCTGACGATGCCGCTCGTCCTTCGTGATGAGTCCTCGCTCGTACTGCGACTCGATGGTGTCGACGGTCTCTTCGGCGTTACTGAGAATCTGGCCCTTGTCCTCAGGGATCACCGCGTCGTATACGGCAACGGTGACGCCCGCGCGCGTCGCGTAGTGGAACCCCAGGCGCTTGAGCTCGTCGAGAATGTTTTCCATGTCGTTCGTGGAGTACGCGTTGGCCGCGTCTTCCACGATCTTCGAGACGCCCTTCTTGTCGATCTCTCGATTGATGAACGCGTGGCCCTCGGGAAGAGACTTGTTGAAGGTGATACGTCCTACAGTGGTTTCGATGCGCTCGCCGGCCTCCCGCGGGCGCTGCGTGATAGTGCCCTCCTCGTCGATGTACTCCTCAACGATGTCCTCGCTCAAGCGAGCACTGATCGGCGCCTGGAGGTCGAGGCCGCTGCGACTGTCATACGCCAGCATGGCTTCATCGAAACTGAAGAACGATCGGCCCTCGCCCGGCATACCCGGTCGCAGCGCGGTCAGATAATACAAACCGATGACCATGTCCTGCGTGGGTGTGGTGAGCGGGCGGCCGTGAGCCGGAGACTTCACGTTGTTCGCCGACAGCATCAGGACACGCGCCTCGGCCTGCGCCTCTGCGGACAGCGGCAGGTGCACCGCCATCTGGTCGCCGTCGAAGTCTGCGTTGAACGCGGTGCACACGAGTGGATGGATGCGGATCGCTTTGCCTTCGACCAGCACGGGCTCGAAAGCCTGGATTCCAAGGCGGTGCAGGGTGGGTGCGCGGTTGAGCAACACGGGGTGCTCGGTGATGACTTCTTCGAGCACGTCCCACACAACGCCCTTCTGGCGGTCTACAAGTCGCTTGGCTGCCTTGATGTTCTGTGCGTGGTCCAGGTCGACCAGGCGCTTCATGACGAACGGCTTGAACAGCTCGAGTGCCATCTGCTTTGGCAGGCCGCACTGGTGCAGCTTCAGCTCAGGGCCGACCACGATCACGGAGCGGCCCGAGTAGTCCACGCGCTTGCCCAGCAGGTTCTGGCGGAAGCGTCCCTGCTTGCCCTTCAGCATGTCGGACAGCGACTTCAAGGGCCTGTTGCCCGGCCCGGTGACCGGACGGCCACGGCGGCCGTTGTCGAACAGCGCGTCGACGGCCTCCTGGAGCATGCGCTTCTCGTTGTTCACGATGATCTCGGGAGCGCCGAGGTCGAGCAGCCGCTTCAAGCGGTTGTTGCGGTTGATCACCCGGCGGTACAGATCGTTGAGGTCGCTCGTGGCGAAGCGTCCGCCGTCGAGCTGGACCATCGGCCGAAGATCCGGCGGGATAACCGGGATCGCCTCGAGGATCATCCACTCCGGACGGTTCCCGCTTGTGCGGAATGCCGCTACGACTTTCAGGCGCTTGACGGCTTTCTGGCGCTTCTGGCCCTTTCCCTCACGGATCTGATCGCGCAGTTCTGCCGAGAGTTCGGCGAGATCGACCTGCTGGAGCAGGTCCTTGATCGCCTCGGCGCCCATGCCTCCGCGGAAGTAGTCGCCATAGCGGACCTTCATCTCGCGGTAGAGCGTCTCGTCGTTGATGAGCTGCTTGATTGAGAGTTTCTCAAAGGTGTCGAAGGCCTCCTGCAGCAGCGCACGGCGCTCTGCGTGGTCCTCTTCGATGTCCTTGATGTCGCGCTCGGCTTCCTTGGTCAGCTTCTTGACGCGGTCTTCGACCGGGGTCTCGTCTTCGGTCTCCTCGCCCTCCTCGGGCTCGATCTCGCCGCGCGCCACGGCGATCAGACGGTCGCGCTCCGCCTCGACTTCGGCGATCTCCTCGGCCATCTCGGCCTGCAGACCCTCGATGTCGGCAGCCAGCTCGTCCTTGAGCATGGCGATGTCGGCTTCGCGGTCCTCGTCGTTCACCGAGGTGATGATCGACGAGGCGAAGTACAGGACCTTCTCCAGGTCCTTGGGCGCGAGGTCGAGCAGGTATCCGAGACGACTGGGGACGCCCTTGAAGTACCAGATGTGGCTCACCGGGGCGGCGAGCTCGATGTGCCCCATGCGGTCACGGCGGACCTTGGCACGGGTGACCTCGACGCCACAACGCTCGCACACGATGCCCTTGAAGCGGACACGCTTGTACTTGCCGCAGTAGCACTCCCAGTCCTTGGTCGGACCGAAGATCTTCTCGCAAAACAGCCCGTCCTTTTCCGGCTTGAGCGTGCGGTAGTTGATCGTCTCGGGCTTCTTCACTTCTCCGCGCGACCATTGACGGATCTGCTCGGAGGAGGCCAGACCGATACGAAGCCGGTCGAAATTGTTCACATCGACGTCGAGCAAGGCTTACTCCTCCTCGTCGCTTGATTCGCCTGAGATGTCGAGCGCGGCGATGTCTTCCTCGATCAGCTGAGCGAGAGCGTCCGCGTCCTCTTCGGCCTCCTCTTCCTCGGTGCCGAGGTCCAGGCCGAGTTCCTCTGCGGTCTTGAAGATGTCTTCCTCTTCTTCCTTGAGCTCGATCTCCTCGCCGGACTCCGAGATGATCTCGACGTCGAGACACAGCGACTGCATCTCTTTGACGAGGACCTTGAACGATTCGGGGATACCCGGCTCGGGGATGTTCTCGCCCTTGACGATCGCTTCGTAGGCCTTCACCCGGCCCAGCACGTCGTCGGACTTTATGGTGAGGATCTCCTGCAGCACGTAGGCGGCACCGTATGCGTACAGCGCCCAGACCTCCATCTCGCCGAAGCGCTGACCGCCGAACTGCGCCTTACCGCCCAACGGCTGCTGGGTGATGAGTGAGTACGGGCCGGTGGAGCGCGCGTGAATCTTGTCATCGACGAGGTGCAGCAGCTTGAGCATGTAGATCTGGCCTACGGTGATGGGCTCACGGAACGGCTCGCCCGTTCGCCCGTCATACAGCGTGGTCTTACCCTCGCGAGTGAGTTGTGGCATGACCGGCTCGAGCGTCTTCTTCCCGAAGCGGTGCCGGTACTTCAGCTGGAGATTGCGGTTCGAAGCCTCGATCGTGTCCGAGATCTCGTGCTCACGCGCACCGTCGAACACGGGCGTGGCAACGTGTATCGGGCCCTCGACCGGGTTCTTCTCCGATGCGTCGTCGGACCAACCGTGGCTCGCCGCCCAACCGAGGTGCGTCTCGAGCAGTTGTCCGATGTTCATTCGGCTCGGTACGCCGAGCGGGTTCAAGATGATGTCCACCGGCGTGCCGTCGGACATGAAGGGCATGTCCTCCACCGGCAGCACTTTCGCGATGACGCCCTTGTTGCCGTGACGGCCCGCGAGCTTGTCGCCCTCTTGGATCTTGCGCTTCTGGGCCACGTACACCCGAACGAGTTCGTTCACGCCCGGCGACAGGTCATCGCCCGCCTCACGCGAGAACTTGCGAACCGCGATAACGCGTCCGGTCTCGCCGTGCGGGACCTTCAGTGAGGTGTCGCGAACCTCGCGAGCCTTCTCGCCGAAGATCGCGCGGAGCAGACGCTCCTCGGCAGTTAGTTCGGTCTCGCCCTTCGGCGTGACCTTGCCGACCAGCACGTCGCCAGGGAACACCTCGGCGCCGATGCGGATGATGCCGTCCTCGTCGAGGTTGGCGAGCACGTCCTCGCCGACGTTGGGGATCTCGCGGGTGATCTCTTCCGGCCCGAGCTTGGTGTCGCGTGCCTCGACCTCGTACTCCTCTATGTGGATCGAGGTCAGCAGGTCTTCCTTCACGACGCGCTCGGAGATGATGATCGCGTCCTCGTAGTTGTAGCCCTCCCAAGGCATGAACGCCACGAGCAGGTTCTGGCCGAGTGCGAGTTCGCCCCGCTCGGACGAGGGACCGTCGGCCAGCACATTGCCTGCTTTGACCTTCTGGCCCTCCACGACGATCGGCCGATGGTTGATGCACGTGCCCTGATTGGAGCGCATGAACTTGGGCAGCTCGTACGTGTCGGTCTCGCCGTCTTTGGTCTCGATGACGATCGAACGGCTGTCGACTGACTGAACCGTGCCCGCCCGCCTGGCCACGATGATCTCGCCCGTGTCCACAGACGCGCGGAACTCCATGCCCGTTCCGACCAGCGGCGCTGAGGGACTCAGCAGGGGCACTGCCTGACGCTGCATGTTCGAGCCCATGAGCGCACGGTTCGCGTCGTCATGCTCCAGGAACGGGATGAGCGCGGTTGCCACGGACACCATCTGCCGCGGCGACACATCCATGTACTGCACGCGCTTCGGCTCGACCTCCTCGGGCTCTCCGCCCTTGAGCCGGCACAAAACGCGATCGCGCGTGAACTTGCCGGTCTTGGGGTCGAACGGCTCGTTCGCCTGCGCAATGATGAAGCGCTCCTCGACGTCGGCGGTGAGGTACTCGATCTCGTCGGTGACCTTGCCCTTCGCTACCTTGCGGTACGGCGTCTCGATGAAGCCGTAAGCGTTGATGCGGGCGAACGTCGCGAGCGAGCCCATCAGACCGATGTTGGGACCTTCAGGCGTCTCGATCGGGCACATGCGCCCGTAGTGAGACGGGTGAACATCGCGGACCTCGAAGCCGGCACGCTCGCGAGACAGACCGCCCGGACCGAGCGCCGAAAGGCGACGCTTGTGCGTCAGCCCCGCCACCGGGTTGGTCTGGTCCATGAACTGCGAGAGCTGCGAGCTGCCAAAGAACTCCTTGATGCTCGCCACGATGGGACGGATGTTGATCAGCGACTGTGGCGTGATCTCCTCGACGTCCTGCGTGGTCATGCGCTCGCGCACGACACGCTCCATGCGCGCCAGCCCGATCCGGAACTGGTTCTGTATCAGCTCCCCGACGCTGCGGATGCGGCGATTTCCGAAGTGGTCGATGTCGTCCACCTCGTAGCCGTCCGTGCTCTCCCACAACTTCACGAGGTACTGGACGGCGGCCAGGATGTCCTCGTTGGTAAGCGTGGACTGCTCGTCGGGAAGGTCGAGTTCGAGCTTCTTGTTGAGCTTGTATCGGCCGACCTTCGCCAGGTCATAGCGCTGCGGGTTGAAGAACAGTCCTTCGAGCAGCGACCGAGCGGACTCGACGGTAGGCGGCTCTCCCGGACGCAAACGCTTGTAGATCTCGATCAGTGCTTCCTCACGCGTTTCGGTGAAGTCCTTCTCGAGCGTCTTCTCGATGCACTCGGCGTTGCCGAACAGCTCAAGGATCTCCTCACGCGTCTCGGCGATGCCGAGAGCCCTGATCAGCACCGTCGCGGGTTGCTTGCGCTTGCGGTCCACGCGCACCGACACGATATCGCGGCGATCCGTCTCCAGCTCCAGCCAGGCGCCCCGGGCCGGAATCACCTTCGCCGTGAAGATCGACTTGTCCGTGGTCTTGTCGAGTTCCTCGGCGTAGTAGACGCCTGGAGAACGAACCAGCTGGGAAACGACGACTCGCTCCGTGCCGTTGATAACGAACGTTCCGCGGTCGGTCATGAGCGGGAAGTCGCCCATGAACACCTGCTGCTCTTTGATTTCGCCGGTGTCCTTGTTGATGAAGCGCACCTCGACGAAGAGGGGCGCCTGGTAGGACATGTCCTTCTCTTTGCACTCGTCCACCGAGTACTTCGGGTCACCAAACTCGTGAGCGCCGAACTCGACAGCGAGCGTTCGGGTGAAATCCTCGATAGGCGAGATGTCCGCGAACGTCTCGCGCAAGCCTTCTTTCAGGAACCAGTCGAAGCTGTCCCTTTGAATGGCTATGAGATTGGGTACTTCGAGGATTTCGGGAATCTTTGCGAAGGTGCGGCGCTGGCGTGTGCCTGCGCTTGCTACGGGGGAGCGTTCTCCGCGGGGCACCAGGCGATTCCTCCTTAAGGCAGCGGGGTGATGATACAAGAGTCGCAAATTATCAAAATACCCGTTTCTACGGCCTCACGCAACAGTTTTCTTGCCGAAGTCCGGTCGCGCAGATGGCCGGGCCGCCCAGCGGCCCGGCCATCGAACACGCACCCCGTCAAGACGCGCCGTTACGCGCCGGAAACGTGTGCGCGGGCCGACTACTTGAGTTCGACGCTGGCGCCGGCATCCTCGAGCTTGGACTTGGCCTCCTCGGCCTTTTCCTTGTCGACTCCCTCGAGCACGGGCTTGGGTGCGCTGTCGACGACTTCCTTGGCCTCCTTGAGGCCGAGAGACGTCAGCTCACGGACGACCTTGATCACCTGGATCTTCTGATCGCCGGCGCCCGCAAGGACCACGTCGAACGAGTCTTTCTCCTCGGGGGCGGCCTCTCCGCCACCAGCGGCGCCAGGAGCGGCGGCGACAGCTACGGGAGCCGCAGCAGACACGCCGAAGACCTCTTCCATCTCCTTGACGAGCTCGGCGAGCTCGAGAGCCGGAGCGCCCTTGACCCACTCCAGGACCTCTTCACGAGTGATATTCGCCATTGTGCTTTCTTCCTTTCGATCTCACGTTCGCGAACGGCCGGCTCTTCCGTGCCGTCGCGTCGATTCCACTTGGCTACGCGGCGGCCTTCTGATCGGCGACCGCCTTCATGGCGCGGGTGAGTGCGCCAGCCGGAGCATTGGCCATTGCCATGAACCCCCGGACAGGATTGAGCATCGTACCCATGAGCTTGGCGATGAGCTCCTCACGCGAAGGTAGCGCAGCGATGGCCTTGACGCTCTCCGCGTCGACGACCTCGTTGTCGAGGAATCCCGCCTTGACCTGAAGGGCGTCGTGCTGCTTGGCGAAATTCATGATCGCCTTCGCCGCACTCACCGGGTCCTCGGGCGTGAACACGAAAGCCGTCGGACCCATGAGGTGCTCGTCCATGGTCGGCAGGGCGAGTTCGCGCAGTGCGATTATGGTGAGCCGGTTCTTGAAGATCTTGATCTCCCCGCCGGCTTCCCGAACTCGAGACCGCAGTTCCTGCATCTCTTTGACGGACAGCCCGCGATAGTCCGCCAGGATCATGCCACCGCTTCCGGTGATCTTGTCCTTTATCGCCGCGACCATCACGGACTTCTGGTCACTCGGCATGTCTCGTCCCTCCTTTCCGCGCGCGCCCGGTGCCTGGATCACGAGAAGACATACCCTCGCGGAGACCCGCCGTGACCGTCGGCTCGGATGCCGCGGAAACGAATCGTGGCCCCCGCCGATTCGACGGGGGCCACGGAACATTCGACCGTGTGACCGGGCAGTTTGACCGGTCCTACCCCACCTCGGCTGGCGGACCCGCAGTCCTTGGGTCCATCAAGCCCGGATGCCCGGGCGCCTGCTGTCTTCGGCGGTTAATCGTGCGCGCATATGATGTTGTCAGCGCTCGGTAGTATGCACGCGCGAGGGTCCGAGCGCAACCCCCGCGCGGACACGCGGGTGGTGCTCACGCCTCCATGAGGTTGCGCGTGACCGCCGGGTCTATCTTGATTCCCGGACCCATCGTCGTGGTCAATGTGATCGACTTGATGTAGCGGCCCTTCGACGACGCCGGCTTGACGCGCAGGATCTCGTCGAGCACGGTGCCGTAGTTCTCCACCAGCGCCGTCTCCTCGAACGAAGACTTGCCGATTGCAATGTGCGCGATCCCGTACTTGTCGGCGCGATACTCCACCTTGCCGGCCTTCAGTTCTGCGACTACCTTGGCGACGTCGTTCGTGACCGTGCCGAGCTTGGGGTTCGGCATGAGACCGCGCGGTCCGAGCACCTTCCCGAGTTTGCCTACCTTCGACATCTGGTCGGGTGTCGCAACGGTGGCGTCGAAATCCGTGAATCCACCCGATATCTTGTCCACAAGATCGTCCGAGCCCACGACGTCGGCGCCGGCTGCTTCGGCCTCACGGGCAGCCTCGCCTTCGGCGAACACGGCGACCCGAACCTCTTTGCCGGTCCCGTGAGGCAGAGAGACACTGCCGCGCACCTGCTGGTCCGCCTGACGCGTGTCGATGCCGAGGCGGATATGCACCTCGACCGTCTCGTCGAACTTGGCCTTGGCGCCCTGCTTGATGAGTTCGAGTGCCGCTCGCGGCGTGTAGAGCCTGCCGCGGTCGACGGCTTCCGAAAGTCCGCGATAACGCTTGCCCTTCTTCATGGGTATTTCCTCCCTTGTGGTCAGCGGGCCGGGCGGGCCCTCCCACATGCGTGCTCGCAACGCGATGCGCGCTGCGAGCACTATCCTTCTACGGTGATGCCCATCGATCGAGCAGTACCCTCGATGATCCGCATCGCGTTTTCCACGTCGTTCGCGTTCAGGTCAGGCATCTTCGTTTCCGCGATCTCTCTGACCTGTGCTTTTGTGACCGTCCCGACCTTCTCGCGATTCGGCTCGCCGGAGCCCTTCTCCAGACCCGCAGCCTTCTTCAGGAGAACCGCCGCCGGAGGCGTCTTGGTGATGAAGTCGAAAGTGCGGTCCTCATATACGGTGATCTCGACAGGGATGATCGTGCCCATCTTGTCCTGCGTGGCGGCATTGAACGCCTGGCAGAACTGCATGATGTTCACCTGATGCGCACCCAGCGCGGGCCCGACCGGCGGAGCAGGATTCGCCTGACCCGCAGGAATCTGCAGTTTGATGAAGCCGGCGACCTTCTTGGCCATCAGTCATTCACGTCCTTTGTCTCACGCGCCGCTATTCCGGCGGCGATGCCGTCGTGCCGTGCTTGGCGGGGCGACAGAGAAGCCGCGCGCGGGGCATCACTCCCGCGGCGCCTGGACCCCGCCCTACAGCTTCGCTACTTGATCGAAGCCTACCTCGACCGGAGTCTCCCGGCCGAAGATCGAAACCATGACCTTGACCTTGGTCTGGTCGAGGTTGACCTCGGCAATCGTGCCATCGAAGTCCGCGAACGGACCCGAGGTTATCTTGACCGCCATGCCTTCATTGAAGTCGGTCGAGGTCTTCGGCTTCACGCCGGCCTCCGTCCGCTTCACGATTCGGTTGAACTCGGTTCGAGAAAGCGGGACCGGCTTACCTTGAGAGCCGACGAATCCGGTCACACCCGGCGTGTTGCGCACGACGTACCAGGAGTCGTCGTCGAGTTCCATCTGCACCAGGATGTATCCGGGGAAGACTTTCTTCTCCGAAGTGACTCGGCGCCCGCCCTCTTTGATGTCGGTGACGGTCTCCTTCGGAATCAGCACCTGGAAGACCTTGTCCTCCATTCCCATCGACTCGATGCGGTGCTCGAGATTCGTCTTCACCTTGTTCTCGTAGCCGGAGTACGTGTGGATGACATACCACTTCTTGGCCATTCGTCTACCCGCCGATCCGTCCGATGAGCTGGACCAGCTGCGTGGAGATGGTGTCGACCACGAGAGTCAGGGCGATGAAGAACGCCAGGGTGACTATGACGACGAGACTGGAGTTTATGACCTCCGGGCGCGACGGCCAGACGACGCGCTTGAGTTCCGAGCGCACGTCGGTCAGGTAGCGGACAAACCGCGCGAAGATGTTGGGTTTGTCAGCCTTTGTCGTCTTAGCCATATCGCCCTTCCGTCCGGTCCAGCGCCGCACATGCAGCTTTCGTGCGACCGCCGCAGTGTGTCCGGAGTCCGCGGCGGCGTGATCGTCGTGGCAGGGCAGGAGGGACTCGAACCCCCAACATCCGGTTTTGGAGACCGGCGCTCTAGCCAATTGGAGCTACTGCCCTACAAACCTTCCTGCCGGACCTGATCGCTGTCGTCCGCTAGCGAGTCTCCCGATGCACCGTGTGGGTCCGGCACCATTTGCAGTACTTCTTGAACTCGATGCGCTCGGGATTGTTCTGTTTGTTCTTCTTGGTGGTGTAGTTCCGGCGCTTGCACTCTGTGCACGCCAGCGTGACCAACGTTCGCATAGGTCCTCCAACCAGCCGCGCACAAGCATTGGGCGTGGGCGCGGTAGGGTACTCTAGCACCCCGTTTTCAGCGATGTCAAACTCGGTACCAGCGGAATCGACGGGGTCCGGACGTACGCCGTGACCCCGTCGATCTCACTATCAGCCAAACGCGCTACTTCAAGATCTTGGTGACTCGACCCGAGCCGACGGTGCGGCCTCCCTCGCGGATGGCGAAGCGCAGGCCCTCCTCCATCGCGATCGGGGCGATGAGCTCTCCGCGGATCTCGACGTGGTCTCCGGGCATGACCATCTCGGTGCCTTCCGGCAGGTGCGCCACGCCGGTCACGTCGGTGGTGCGGAAGTAGAACTGGGGACGGTAGCCGTCGAAGAACGGGGTGTGACGGCCGCCCTCCTCCTTCGTGAGCACGTACACCTGGCTCTCGAACTCGGTGTGCGGGGTGACGCTCCCGGGCTTGCAGATGACCTGGCCGCGCTCGATCTCGGTGCGCGAGATGCCGCGCAGCAGCAGGCCGATGTTGTCGCCCGCCTGGGCCTCGTCGAGAAGCTTCCTGAACATCTCCACGCCGGTCACGACGGTCTTCTTCGTCTCGTCGTGGATACCGACGATCTCGACCTCGTCGCCGACCTTGACCACGCCGCGCTCGACGCGGCCGGTGGCCACGGTGCCGCGCCCGGTGATGGTGAAGACGTCCTCGACGGCCATCAGGAACGGCTTGTCGGTGTCGCGGACGGGCTCGGGGATGTAGGAGTCCACGGCGTCCATAAGCTCGATGATCGAGCCGCACCACTCGCAGTCGCCCAGCCCGCAGCGACACTCGAGCGACTTGAGCGCGGACCCGTGGATGACCGGCGTGTCGTCACCGGGGAACTCGTACTCGGAGAGCAGCTCGCGCACTTCCATCTCCACGAGCTCGAGCAGCTCCTCGTCGTCGACCATGTCTGTCTTGTTCAGGTACACGACGATGTAGGGCACGCCCACCTGACGGGCCAGCAGGATGTGCTCACGGGTCTGGGGCATGGGACCGTCGGCCGCGCTGACCACCAGGATCGCGCCATCCATCTGGGCGGCGCCGGTGATCATGTTCTTGACGTAGTCGGCGTGACCCGGGCAGTCCACATGGGCATAGTGACGGTTCTCCGTCTCGTACTCCACGTGCGCGATGGCGATCGTGATGCCGCGCTCGCGCTCCTCGGGAGCCTTGTCGATCTGATCGAAGGGCGTGAAGTCGGCCCAGCCCTTCTCGGCCAGCGTCTTGGTGATAGCCGCGGTCAGGGTGGTCTTACCATGGTCGACGTGACCGATGGTGCCTATGTTGACATGCGGCTTGGTGCGCTCGAACTTCTTCTTGGCCATGAGTCTCCTCCTAACGAGACCTCCCCGACGGTGCCGGCCGCTCTTCGGCCGACCGCGACCCGTCTTCGAATACTCTCACATTCCGAACACTTGCTACTGGAAATCCTTAAACACCGATGGTTACGGCGCGTGATGCCTGGTAGCGGTGACTGGATTCGAACCAGTGACTCCACGGGTATGAACCGTGTGCTCTAACCGCTGAGCTACACCGCCACGGGACCGGCCTGCCGACTGGCCGGGCGCGATTCGTGGAGCCCACAACCGGACTTGAACCGGTGACCTCTTCCTTACCAAGGAAGTGCTCTGCCGACTGAGCTATGTGGGCGAAGCTACGGGAGTCGGACGAGCTCCCAGGATCATCGTGGTGGGGGCGCCTGGATTCGAACCAGGGTAGGCATAGCCAACGGGTTTACAGCCCGTCCCCTTTAGCCACTCGGGCACACCCCCACAAAAAAAAGAACCTGCTCTGTGCGCTTTTCAAGTTGCACGCCTGGCTGAAAGGCATAGGGATAGTACGATATGGGCTTCGAGAGTGTCAACGACGACAACGGTGCCGGGCGTACCCATCATAGTACCCTGGCCGATCACTGAAACAGGTAGCCGAAGCGCCATCGGTACCGCCCGCCGGTCCTGGCGCTCCTACGCCTTGATACCCCGGATCGCCGTCCGTATGACGACCGCAGCGGGCGGATGCCGCCGGGCGGGTGACCGCGCGCCCCATGGCTACCAGCCAGCCCGCTCATCCGCCACGCGGAGACGGCGACTGAGGACTTCCAGCAGCTTGATCGCGATCGACGGGTGCGTCTCGACAAGGAGTGCCTTGAAGTCCCAGCTCGACAGCATCAGGCAGCTCGTGGGCTTGAAGGCCTTGATGGTGGCCGAGCGCGGAGCCTGGTCGAGCAGGGACATCTCGCCGAAGAAGTCTCCCGGACCAAGGGTTCCCAGCGAGCGGCCGTCCCGGATGATCTCCACCCCGCCATCAAGGATCAGGTAGAAAGCCTGCCCGGGGGTGCCCTGAGTGACGATGATCTGCCCTTCCTGGAAGGCGCTCTCCTGGGAGACCGCAGCAATCGCCCCTATCTCATCGGGAGTGCAGTTGGCAAAGATGGGTACGCGGGACAGGAACTCCTCATGCGCCATGTCCGATCCTCCCAAACCCCTTGGTAAAAGCGCTTAATGCGCGCCTTCGGGTCTTTATATCAGACTTGTCCCGCGCACCACGATGTTTTCATGCACAATGGTTTGGACGGGATTCGGCGACGGAGCGTCAATGACCTTGCTGCTCAACCTCTACCTCGGTCATCTCCTCGGCGACTTCGTGCTGCAACCGGGTCGGCTGGTGACGGCCAAGCGCAACGGCGTCGTCGGACTCATCACCCATGTAGCCATCATCGGTGGGTGCACGGCGCTCATCTTGTTCGAAGACCTCGATTCGCTGTGGAACATCGTCCTGCTCGCCATGGCAGCCCACATCGCGATAGAGGTCGTGACGATCAATGCCCGCTCGGCCCGAGAGCTCAGCGGCTTGTCCGTCTTTCTGATCGACCAGTCGCTGCACGTCGCCAGTCTGGTCGCCCTGGTCTGGATAGCGGAACCGGCGGCGCCGATCGACGACATCGCGACCCTCGGGGCGGTCGTGGACCCCGTCTGGGTCGCTCTGGCCTGCGCGTTCATAGGTGTCACGTTCATGGGCTCGATCATCGTGTTCGAGGTGTCCAACTCCATCGGACCGCGCTCCTGGAACAGAGACGTCTTGCCCTTCGACGGGGGACGGGTCCTCGGCATGCTCGAAAGAGGGGCGTCTCTCGTGTTCGCGGTGCTCGTGCACCCGCTGTTGATCATCGTTCCGTTCCTGCCCAGGGTCGTCGTGGCCCTACGGCAGCGGGAGCCGGAGCGCGCCCGACAGATGGTGGTCGCGACCACAGGACTCATCGTCTCGCTCGCGGCATGGATCCTTGTGCTCGTCGCAAGCCTGTCGCCCGGCTGGACGGGCTGATTCACACAGGGGGGACCGGATGACTCAAGCAGTCCGAAGAAACGAACACCTCTTGCGCTGGCTCCGCGCGGCCGCGCTAGGCATCGGCACAGCTTGGGCACTCATCGCCATGTCGTTCTCTCCCGGCGCGGCAGCGCTCGGACTGGGGTTGCTGGTCGGCGTGCTTGCGCTGTTCTCACCCGGGATCGCGGTGCTGCTGTCCATAGCATGCCTGGGCCTCCCCGTACTTGCCGCGGATTTCGTGCTGGGCGTGGCGTTCATGATCATAGGATTCGCCGCCATCCAGTACTTGGGACAGGACAACGGCCGGGTCTACCTCTTCATCTTGTTTGCGTTCATCGGCGCCGCATACGGCCCTGCGTGGGCGATTCCCGTGATCGCGGGATACCTGATGGGCGCTTCCGAGGGAGCGGTGCTGGCACTGGTTTCCGCGGTGGTGCTCGAAGCGGCCGGACTGATGGCCGGTCGAGAGCTGGTGGGAGTCGTCGCCACCGGCGGCACGGCCCCCGGGGTCTTGGCGTTCGAGACTCTTCCGGACAATCTGCTCTCCTTTGGCTGGATAGGCGAGTCACTCCGTGGGGTTGACCCGCAGCTGACGCTAGACGCGTTCTCAGGAGTTCGATCGATACCCCTGCTGATCGTACAACCCGTGATCTGGGCCGCAGCCGCTGTGGTGCCCGCACTCGTACGAAGGCCGCTCGAGGACTCGCGTCGGCCGTATTTCGGGCTGCTCGCGGCTGCCGCCGGCGTCTTCGCAGCTGCTGCTGCGAGCGCGGCGGCACTGGCGGCGTTCGGCGCTGACGTGGGCCTGTCCCAGATCGGAACCGCCGCAGCACTCTCGCTCGCGGTCGCCGCAGCGGCGATCGGCGCGTGGGAGTGGGTCTTCCCGCCGTTTGCGAAGAGAGCGACCATCCCACGTATGAGCACCATGGAGGCAGAGGACGCCGACGTGGACGAGCTTCTTCGGCTCATTTCCACTGCCGAGGACGAGCTGGCGAGCAAGCATACGACGCACGCTGTCGTCATGATCACGGACATGAAGTCCTTCTCCGCCATGACAGAGGAGGAAGGCAGCGTGATCTCGGCCAAGACTATCCAACGCCACCGGGACCTCCTGTTGCCTGTCATCACCTCGTACCACGGGAACGGGAAGTCCACGGGCGGCGACGGCCTCGTCGCGGCCTTCGACGCACCGGACGACGCGCTGCACGCCGCGGTGACGATGCAGCGCACGCTGCGCGACTACAACGTCGCACACGAAGGTGAGCGGGAGATCTACATACGCATCGGCATCGCGAACGGCGAGGTGGTACTGGACAGGGGTGGACGCCCGTTCATCGGCAATGCCTTGAACCTGGCCGCGCGCGTCATGAATCTCGGAGACGGCGGGCAGGTCTTCACCACACGGTCGGTGGTGGATGCCTCGCGAGCAAGGGATGTCGATACATACCGTCACGGTAGCGTCGAGCTCAAGAATATCGCCGAACCCGTCGAGGTCTTCGAGATCCTGTGGGATCTGGGGCAGGAGCCGGGCACCCCAAGAGGCTTCTGAGCCGACGCGGCTCTCCACTCGCTCGCGGACAAGAACGGCGTCCCGTCGGGACGCCGTGTGTTCTCTGGAGCTGGCGGAGGGACTCGAACCCACAACCTACTGCTTACAAGGCAGTTGCTCTGCCGTTGAGCTACGCCAGCGAGCGTCGCCTATTGTAGACGCTCGGGCGAGATCCGGGCCAGTCAGCACAGCCCTCTAGCACATGCGACAGCGATCGATCTGAGCCTCGATCTTGCGCTTGATACGCTGCAGCGCGTTGTCGACCGACTTCGCGTGACGCCCGAGTCGGTCGGCGATCTCCTGGTACGAGCAGCCCTCCATGTACAAGCGGAGAACCTGGCCCTCGAACGGAGACAACGCCTCTTTGAATCCCGTACGGATGTAGTCGCCTTCCCATGCGGCTACGACCATCTCGGCGGGATCGCACGCTTCTTTCGCTGCAAGAATATCGGTGAGAAGACGCTCCCCCTCCTCGTCGCTCACCGCGGGGCGTGATAGTGACACGTAAGTATTCAGGGGAGCGTGCTTGCGACGAGTCGCGGTCTTGATCGCGGTGATCATCTGCCTTGTGACGCAGAGTTCGGCGAACGAGCGAAAGCTCGCCTGCCGTGACGGGTCGTAGTCGCGAATGGCCTTGAAAAGGCCGATCATCCCCTCTTGGATGACATCGTCCCGGTCCCCGCCGACCAGGAAATACGAACGCGCCTTGCATCTCACGAGACTTCGGTACTTGCGGACCAGCGCGCTCGAAGCGCCCTGGTCTCCAGCCTGCGCGGCCAGAACTAGGCCTAGTTCGGTGCCGCGTCCCAGTCCAGGCAGTTCAGTTGCGACCTTCGTTTGTGCGTCCAATCACAATCCCTCCCGCAGGAACCCCTCGTATGAAAGACAAGGGGAAGGACGGCGCCTCCGGCACGGCGCAGGACATCTCGCCTCCCGAACATACTCACCAGCAATCTGGACTGTCAACGAATCTGCTAGAACCTGAAGAAACATGTGTCGCTAGGAACCGCGCGCCCATCTCGACAGGGCCTCTCTCGTCGATTCGTCCAGCCGTTCCGAGATCGTGGCGCGTCGGGAGCCGGACGGCGTGGACTCCTCCAGCTCCGCGTCCTGACGCTCGAGGCTCTCCACGAAACCTGCCGAGGAGAGACGGCCCGCTCCCTGTCCGAGTACCACCCACTGTGTCTGGGCGTCGGAAGTGACGACGGTCACATCGTCTCCGCTGCGCCGATGCCGGCCCGCGAGTTCCTCGATAACCGCGTCTGCGTCTCTGCCGTACGCAGAGAAGACTACGGTCACGCCCGCCGCCTCGTGCGGTTCCCCCTTCGAGGCGGCGTTGGAAGCGCCGTCGAACACGATGGTCGCGTCCATCTCCCCATGGGAGTAGGACGCAACGTCCGCGAGAAGCCGCTCACGAGCGGCGTCCATGTCCCGTTCGGCCAGCCGAGTGTACCGGTCGGAAGCGTGTATCACGTTATAGCCGTCAACGATGAGTACCCGGCGCACGAGATCAGACCCCCGACTCCGAGCGACGCAGCCACTCGAACATCAACACTGTTGCGGCCTGGGCAACGTTGAGGGACTCGACATGCCCGCGCACAGGCAGCCGTACCAGGAAGTCACAGTGGTCGCGTGCGAGCCTGGACAGTCCGGAGTCCTCGGCTCCCAACACGAGCACGAGGCGGCCTTCGAGAGGCGCCTCCCAAGCCAAAAGGGGCGCATCCCCGGCGGCCCCCGCCACCCAGAACCCCGCAGCCTTGCAGCTCTCGAGCATCCGAACCAGGTTCGGTTCACGGGAGACCGGCAGGTGCGCCAGAGCGCCGGCGCTGGCCTTCATCGCGGCGGGCCCGACGGAGGCACTGCGCCGGGATGGGATAAGCACTCCGCGGGCGCCGACGACCTCCGCGGAGCGGGCAATCGCACCGAGATTGTGTGGGTCGGTGACGTGATCGAGCGCCACGAGCAACTCGTGAGGTGAGTCCTCGGCATCCTTCAGGATTCGTTCGAGCGGGGTGTAGGAGAACGGTTCGGTGAATCCGATGACGCCTTGGTGGACGCCTCCACCGCTGATCTCGTCGAGCTTGGACCGCGGCGCCTCCTCGACGGAAACGCCTGCTTCGCCCGCGCGGCGGACGATCTCATCGAGGACGCCTGCCCTCTCGAGTCCTCGCGCGACCAGGAACTTGTTGAACGAGACCCCCGCCTTCAGGGCCTCGAGTACGGCGTTGCGACCCTCGACGAGGTCCGACACGGCTCACCCCTTCGGCGAGTACGTCACACGGGCGCCGCCAGGGGTGTCGTCGATCGCGAATCCCAGGTCCTGCAAGCCGTCGCGCACGGCGTCGGCGGCAGCCCAATTGCGCTCGCTGCGGGCGACGGCCCTGGCCGCCAGCAACGCGTCGACCGCCTCTTCTGGATCAGACCCGGCGTAACCCGCCAGCGTGCTCGCCAGCTCGACCACCTCCTCGGGATACCCCGCCGACTGCGCGGGCGGCGCCGCCTCGATTCCCAGCACGCCGATGAGTCGCTCTATGGCGTCACGAGCCTGCTTGAGCACAGGTGCGTTCTCGCCGTGAGGTCCGAGACCGAACTCGCCGAGGAACCGGTTCGTGGCGCGTACGAGCTCGAACACGGCTCCCAGAGCTCCGGCAGTGTTGAAGTCGTCGTCCATCTCTTCGACGAACTTCGCATCGGCGGCCTCGATGATCTCGACGAGCCGGGTGCGCTCCTCCGCCGAGGCCTCTTCGGCCGACCACCCGGCGTTACTTTCGAGGTACATGTCGACGTCGCGGATCGGGGTCAGTAGCCGGTCGAGGGCCACGCTGGCCTCCTCGAGCCGCTCGGCGGAGAAGTCCAGGGGGCTGCGATAGTGCGTCTGCAGCATCATGAGGCGAATCACCGGAGCCGGGTACTTCTCGAGCACGTCCTTGAGCAGCATGAAGTTGCCAAGGGACTTACTCATCTTCTCCTGGTCGACTTGGAGCAACCCGCCGTGGAGCCAGTAGCGCACGAACGGCTGCCCGGTGGCCGCCTCTGACTGGGCGAGCTCGTTTTCGTGATGAGGGAAGATCAAGTCGTTTGCGCCTCCGTGGATGTCGAAGGTCACGCCGAGTTCCTTCTCCGACATCACCGAGCACTCCAAATGCCATCCCGGACGGCCCTCGCCCCAGGGGGACGGCCAATGCGGTTCGCCTGGTTTCGCGGCTTTCCACAGCGCGAAGTCGAGCGGGTCGCGTTTGCGCTCGTCCACATCGACTCGCGCCCCGGCGTTCATCTCGTCGATGTCGCGACCCGAGAGTCTCCCGTAGCCGTCGAACGAACGCACCGAGAAGTACACGTCGCCGTCCACCTCGTACGCGTGGCCGCTGTCGAGCAGGCGTTGCACCATCTCGATCATCTCAGGAACCGTCTCGGTCGCGCGCGGCTGCACCGTCGGGGGTCTCAAGCCCAGCGCGCTCATGGCTTCTTCGAACGCGCGGGTGTAGTCTGCGGCGATCTCGGCTGCCGAACGGCCTTCTTCGGCAGCCCGGTTGATGATCTTGTCGTCCACATCGGTGATGTTCTGGACAAACCGCACGTCATAGCCGCGGGATTCGAGATAACGGCGAATCACATCGAACGAGAGGAACGTGCGGGCATTTCCGATGTGGATGTGGTTGTACACGGTCGGTCCGCACACGTACATGGAGATCTTGCCGGGCTCGCGAGTGACGAGGTCCTCTTTGCGGCGTGTCAGCGTGTTGTAGACGCGGATGGTCATCTTCACTTCCTTTGGCGGTCTCGTGCGGCGGTCGTGTGCGAAATCGCATGCGGCCCGCGAGGTCGGCGCTCCCCTTCCCGCGGTCTCCCCCAGGCCGGGCTACTCGTAGTTGGGCGGCTCGTCTGCGCCAGGCCGCCCCTCGTCGCGGGCGCCGGCGGGCTCGCTCCCATGGTACTCGGCCATCGAGGCTTCGTCGTGAGATATCCGCGCCTCGAGCCGGTCAACGCGGCGCTGGAGAGTCCGGAACATCTCGACCACGGGATCGGGCAGGTCTTCATGGTGCAGGTCCACCGTCTCGACCCGACGGCCCTCTCGCACCACCACGCGTCCCGGCACGCCCACGACCGTGCAGTTGGGAGGCACGTCGGAGATCACCACGGCTCCGCCACCGACCCTCGAACCACGGCCGATAGTGATATTGCCGAGGACGGCCGCACCGACGCCCACAACGACGAAGTCCTCCAGCGTGGGGTGACGCTTGCCCTTCTCCTTGCCGGTACCGCCGAGCGTCACCCCCTGGTACAGGGTCACATCGTCGCGGATCACGGTAGTCTCGCCGATCACGACGCCCATGCCGTGGTCGATGAAGAACCGCCTGCCGATGGTTGCGCCCGGATGGATCTCGATGCCGGTCAGGAAGCGCGTGATCTGGCTCAGCCAGCGGGCGAGGCCCCTCCGGCCGTGATTCCACAGCCAATGGTCGAACCGGTGCCACCACACGGCGTGCAAACCGGGGTAGTTCAGCATCACGCTCACCGTGGACGTGGCCGCCGGGTCGCGGTCCTTTACCGTACGTATGTCCTCGCGAATCAGATTGAACATGCTCTGAGGATCCTCGCTTGCCGCTATCGCGAACCGCACCGACGCATGTCACATCATCTCCGAGGTGACTGCGCGACTCAAGCGCTTGGCGACTCGCTCCCCCGACGTTCGAGCAGCACGACGGCCTGAGATGCCGCACCTTCGCACCGGCCGATCGCCCCGAGACCCTCGGTGGTCGTGGCTTTCAGGCCTATCGACTCGACGGGCGCGTCGAGACGATAGGCGATCGACTCCCTCATGCGGTCCCTGTACGCCGCGACCTTGGGCTGCTCCATCACGAGGACGATATCCGCGTCGAGAAGGCGGAACCCGCGTTCGCGCATGAGTTCGGCAACGCGCTCCAGCAGCTCCATGCTCGACACGTCCGCGTACCGGGGGTCGCTGTCCGGGAAGTGCAGCCCGATGTCTCCCGCCCGCATCGCGCCGAGGATGGCGTCCATGAGCGCGTGCGCAATCACGTCGGCGTCCGAGTGACCCGACAGGCCCACCTCGTGCGGAATCTCGACACCGCCGAGCACCAGTGGACGTCCCTCTACGAAGGCGTGCATGTCATAACCGATCCCAACGCGAAGCGTGCTCACTGGCCCGCGCTCCTTCCGACGAGGACTGCCTCCACGAACGCGATGTCAGCCGGGACCGTGACCTTGATGTTCTCGCGAGGCCCCTCGTACATCCGTACCGAGCCGCCTATCGCCTCTACCAGCGACGCGTCGTCGGTGCCTGTCAGTCCCGACCGGAACGCATGTGCATATGCCCGCCGAAGACTCTCGGCGCGAAAGACTTGCGGCGTCTGGGCCGCCCAGTACATGGAGCGGTCGGGCGTGCTCACGACCGTGCCGTCCTCCACTAGTTTGAGCGTGTCGTAGGAGGGATGGCCGACGACGAGCGCATCCGAGTCCGAATCCATGAGTGCGTCGACGGCGGCGTCGATGAGGGCCGCAGTGACCAACGGGCGGGCGCCATCGTGGACGGCGATCACCTCGGCCGTCGGCGCGCTTCGGTCCAACCCGCACTCGACCGAATGCTGGCGGCTGGCGCCTCCGGGGACGGCAACCATCGGCTTGTTGAGAGAGACCGCCTCGAGCACGGCCTCCTCATATGCTTCGATCTTATCGGGATGACACACGAGCACGATCTCGGAGACGGTGGCGGCCCGATCGAACGCCAGTACCGTGTGAGCTAGCATGGGGAGCCCGGCGACAGGGACCAGCTGCTTTCCCTCGGCGCGTCCGAAACGCTCGCCCGTCCCCCCCGCAACGATGATCGCAGAGACCCTCCGGCGGGGGATGTCACTCGTCGGAGTCAACGGTTTCGGCCTCTCCGGTGAAACGCGCGAATATCATCCTGCCCGCCGATGTCTGGAGTACCGAGGTGACCTCGGCATCGACTCGCTCCCCGATGTGTCCTCGGCCGTCCTGTATCACGACCATGGTTCCGTCGTCGAGATAGCCGACTCCCTGCCCGTCCTCCTTGCCGGCCTTCTGCACCTCCAGGCGAATGGCCTCACCAGGCAGGAACGCGGGCTTGAGCGCCGTAGCCACCTCGTTGAGGTTGATTGCGTTCACGTCGCGGAGCCTGGCGACTTTCGTGAGGTTGTAGTCGACGGTGACGATCGAGGCCCCCATGTCTTCGGCAAGCCGCATCAGTTTGCCGTCCGTCTCCGGGATCGTGGGATAGTCCGCCTCGAACGTCTGGATGTCAATGTCGCTCGCCGAGAGCCGTGTCAGGAGGTCGAGTCCTCGACGTCCCCGCGAGCGCTTGACGTCGTCGGCTGAGTCCGCCAGCGTCTGCAGCTCGGAAAGCACGAACCGCGGTACCTTGAGCGGACCTTCGAGCAGACCGAGAGCGACGAGTTCCGTGAAGCGCCCGTCGATGATGGCGCTGGTGTCCAGGAGCTTCGCAGCGCGAGCAGCCGAACCCGCGCGGGCTTCGGCCTCGGGACCGGCCAGCTTCGGGAAAGACGACGCGATGTCGTCGCGCTTGAGCAACGCGATGCGAAGACCCAGGTAGCCGCCCATCATGAAGAGCGCCACGGTGGTCAGCACGGCGATCCACGACGGCTCCAATAGGCGCAGGGGCCAGCTTGCGAGCAGCGCGATGAGCAGGCCCACGATCATGCCCGTCGCACCGAGGGTGAAGTCCACCGGTGCCATCTCGGACAGGCGTTCTTCCGCGCGCTCGTAGATCAGCTTCAGTTCCCGGCCAAAGATCCCGCCGGCGACGTAGCCCATCGAAGACCCAAGAAGAATAAGAATGAGGATGACGTAATACTCGGGAAGGCCTGTCGTATCGGACCAGTCAACCAGCCTCGAGACCGTGAAACCGCCCATAGCCCCCGCTGTGACAAGCACGAAACGGGTTATGTGAACGATCATCAGTTCGACTCAAGCGGCAGTGACCGCGTGCGTCGCCACCTCCCTCGAGAGTCGTAACGCCTTGCACTAGCGATTCTGCCAGGGATTCTAGCACACGGACCTGCCGAGGAAGCCCGGTACGCGGGCGTCCGCACGCCGAGCACGGCGTTGCGATTCGCGAAGGCCGCGTGCTGCGGCGACCTTACGTGAGATGCGCGCGCATTCGTTTGAGGCCTTCGGCTATCGACTCGGCGCGGCGCGAACCGACGCCGTCGACGTCGTCGAGTTCTTTCTCGGTAGCGTTCTCGAGTCCCGAAATAGTGCCGAAACGCTCGACCAGCCTGTTGACGACCGAGGTGGGCAGCATTGGGATCTTGCGAAGAATGCGGTAGCCGCGCGACTGCACGTGGTCCTCGGGACCCCGGGAATCCGAGGGCAGACCCAACGCCTCTGCGACTACGGACGGCTCCAAGAACTGCTCGGGGGTGAGCTTGCCGATCTGAGTGCGCACGGCAGCCACCTTGCGCGGGGACGGATCGCTCGCGTAATCGCGCAACAGCAGCCCGTACTCCTCGTCGATGTTCGCGGTGAGCTCTTCGGCCTGCATGCGTACGAGTCGGCCTTCCGTACCCAGCTCGGAGATGTAGCGCGACACCTCTCTGGAGACGCGATGCACCATCTCGAACCGGCTCAACACGTCGGTGACGTCGCCTACCGTGACCAGGTCGTCGAACTCGAGGGCGGTGAGTCGCTCGAGCACGTCGTCGAGACGCGCGCGGTAGCGCTGGAGTGTCTGCAGCGCCTGGTTCGCCTTTGCCAGGATGACCTCGATGTCGTCCAAGATGATGCGTTCGCCGGCGAGATACAGGCTCACCACGTCCCGGCGTTGCGAGATCGAGATCACGAGCGCTTTCGTCTGGCGGCTCACGCGCTCGGCGGTACGGTGACGCATCCCCGTCTCCGAGGTGGGCAGCTCGGGGTCGGGGACGAGATGAACGTTCGCCTTCATGATGCGCTCGCACTCGCCGTCCATGATGATGGCGCCGTCCATCTTGGCAAGCTCGAACAGCTGTTGCGGTGTGAAGGGCGTGTCGATGTTGAAGCCGCCGTTGCACAGCTGTTCGACGGCATGCTCGTCGCCGATCACGATGAGCGCTCCCGTGCGCGCGGAGATGATGAAGTCAAGACCTTCGCGAAGCGGAGTACCTGGGGCGACCTTCTCGAGCTCGGACCTCAGCGCCTCGTCGGCTGCCTGTTCCACAGGTCGCTCCTCTCCGGGTCACACTCGCACCGAAATGTCCCCTCGCTCGATTCTGCCACGACCCGGTTGCGGGTGCCACTGGGCGTCGTGAAAGAACTGCCTGGTTGCTGCCTCATATGAACCACCCGCGTCAACGGAGTGCGTCGAGTGCCTCGATCAGCGTCGTCGTGATCAGGGCTTCATCCGCCTCCGCTGCGTCCGCGCCGTTCCTGAAATTGGCGGCCACACGCCCGAAGCCTTGCTGCACGGCCTCGCGCACGCGTGCTCGAGCGTGCGGGACGGTGCGCACCTGGCCCGTGAGGCCTACCTCTCCGAACGACGCCAGGTCCCGCGGGAGCGGCTGGTCGCGAAGCGCGGACGCGAGCGCGAGCGCGAGCGGAAGGTCGATAGCCGGTTCTGACACGCGCACACCGCCAGCCACGGAGACGAATACGTCGTGAGAGCCGAACGACAGACCGACGCGCCGCTCGAGCACGGCGAGAAGCTGAAGCATCCTCGACGTCTCCACACCGGTGGCGAGCCGGCGAGGTATCTGGAGGTAGGACGGCGTGACAAGCGCCTGGACCTCGACCAGGAGCGGGCGACTGCCCTCCATCGTGACCATGACCGCCGACCCTGCGGCGGTTTCGGCGCGTTCCTGAAGGAACAGGGCTGAGGGATCCCCGATGCCGGTCAGTCCGCTCTCCCCCATCTCGAAGACACCTATCTCGGAGATCGACCCGAAACGGTTCTTGACGGCGCGCACGATACGGTACGCGTGATCCCGATCACCTTCGAAGTACAAGACGGCATCCACCATGTGCTCCAGCACCCTGGGACCAGCGATCGCTCCGTCCTTCGTCACGTGCCCGACGATCACCGTCGTGACACCGATGTCCTTCGCGATGCGCATGAATCGGGCGGTGCTCGACCTGACCTGGCTCACGCTGCCTGGTGGCGAGTCGAGGTCCGGATCGACAGCCGTCTGCACTGAGTCCACCAGGAGCACCTCGGGTCGCCGCTCGCGGACGGCATGCTCCACACGTGACACGTCGATCTCGGGGAGCAGCGAGACTCCGTCGGTCACGGCTCCCAATCTGCGCGCCCGGATTCCGATTTGGCCCGGCGACTCCTCGCCGCACACGTACAGCACGGAGCGGCCGCTCTTCGCAATCGCCGAAGAAGCCTGCAGCAGAAGCGTCGATTTCCCGATACCGGGCTCGCCGCCCAGCAACGAGAGAGAGCCTGCGACCAGACCCCCACCGAGGACCCGGTCGAACTCAGGAATGCCGGTCGATATCCTCCGACACTCCTCGCTGCCCGCGGCGCTCAGTTCGACGGCTGGCAGACCCATGGCCGGTTCCCGGGAGGAAGAAACGGATCGGTCGACACGCTCTTCTACGAACGTGCCGAACGATCCGCAATCAGAACACTTGCCGTACCACTTGGGTGCGGTAGCGCCGCACTGCTGGCATCGCCAAAGAATCCTGTTCTTCGCCATCCGGCGCGAGCGTACTAGGCGCCCGACGCGCCGCCCGCGGCAGCGCCTCCGCGACCGCGATGCGACGTCTTGGGCATGCTCGCGGAGGCCGGCTTGTCGGCGGCCTGCTTTGCAGCCACTGCGACGGTTCCCTCGCCTTTGCCGAACGATATGGTGTCGTTCTCCACTCGAATCTCGATGATGTCACCTGCTCGCCACTGTCCAGCCAGCATCTGCTCGGAGAGCGGGTCCTCGACCAGGCGCTGTATCGCCCTGCGCAACGGGCGGGCACCGAGAGCCGGATCGAAACCCTGTTTCGCGAGGAGTTCCCGGGCTTCTTCGGTGAGAGCGATGTCCATGCCCTGGGACAGAAGCTGCTCGCGCAGGCGGGAGACCATGAGGTCGACGATCTGCAGGATCTCGTCGTGAGTAAGATCATGGAACACGATGACCTCATCGACCCGGTTCAGGAACTCGGGCTTGAAAAGCTTCTTGAGTTCCGCGGTCACGCGGTCCTTCAGAGCCGCGTACGAGAGCCCCGTGGATTCCTCGGCAGTGAAACCGAGGCTCTGACCCTTCACGATGTCACGCGCGCCCAGGTTGCTCGTCATGATGATGATCGCGTTGCGGAAGTCCACCTTGCGTCCCTGAGCGTCCGTGAGGCGACCCTCCTCCAAGATTTGGAGCAGGACGTTGAACACGTCCGGGTGGGCCTTCTCGATCTCGTCGAACAAGATCACCGAGTACGGGCGGCGCCGAACGGCTTCCGTGAGCTGGCCACCCTCGTCGAACCCGACGTAGCCGGGCGGCGAGCCGATGAGCCGGGACACCGTGTGCTTCTCCATGTATTCGGACATGTCGAGCGAGATCAAGGCGTCTTCACTTCCGAAGAGGAAGGACGCGAGCGCCTTGGACAGCTCGGTCTTGCCCACGCCCGACGGGCCGAGGAAGATGAACGAGCCGGACGGACGGCGCGGATCTTTGAGCCCCGCGCGTGCCCTGCGGATCGCCTTCGACACAGAGCCGACGGCCTCGTCCTGGCCCACGATGCGCTCGTGCAGACTGCCCTCCATCCGCAGGAGCTTCTCGGTCTCCGCTTCGGTCAGAGACGTCACCGGCACGCCTGTCCACATCGAGACCACCTCGGCGATCTCATTGCTGGTGACCTCCACCACTCTTCGGTTGTCCGGCTTGAGCCACTCCTCTTCCATTGCGCGCTTCTCGGACAGGATATGCTTCTCCTTGTCCCGCAGTGATGCGGCCTTCTCGAACTCCTGCGCCTCGATTGCGGCTTCCTTCTCCGCACGCACGCGACGCAAACGCTCCTCGACCTCCTTCACACCCGGAGGTGCGGTCATCATCTGGATGCGCATCTTAGATCCAGCCTCGTCGATCAAGTCGATCGCCTTGTCGGGAAGGAAACGGTCGGAGATATACCTGTCCGCAAGGTTGGCTGCGGCAGAGATCGCGTCATCCGTGATGCTCACGCGATGGTGCGCCTCATAACGGTCCCGCAGGCCCTTGAGGATCTCGACGGTCTCGTCAACACTCGGTTCGCCCACCATGATGGGCTGGAACCGGCGCTCCAGCGCAGGGTCTTTCTCGACGTACTTGCGGTATTCGTCGAGAGTCGTCGCGCCGATAGTCTGCAGCTCGCCGCGTGCGAGCGCGGGCTTGATTATGGAGGCGGCGTCAATCGCACCCTCGGCGGCGCCGGCGCCGACGAGCGTGTGCATCTCATCCACGAACAGGATGATGTCGCCACGCTCGCGAATCTCTTTCATGACCTTCTTGAGACGATCTTCGAACTCGCCGCGATACTTCGAGCCGGCCACGAGCGCGGCCAGGTCGAGCGTGTACAGCTGCTTGTCTTTGATGGTCTCCGGGACCTCGTCGGCGGCAATCGATTGAGCGAGTCCCTCGGCCACGGCCGTCTTGCCTACTCCGGGCTCGCCGATCAGCACCGGGTTGTTCTTGGTGCGCCGCGACAGTATCTGCATCACACGCTCGATCTCGAGCGAGCGGCCGATCACAGGATCGAGCTTGCCTTCCTTGGCAGCGCGCGTGAGGTTGCGTCCGAATTCGTCGAGCAGCGCGCCGCTCGCTCCGCGGCGTTCCTCCCCGCCCTCGGCGGGCTTGCCGTAGTGTCCGGAGAGCAGCTGGATCACCGCGGAGCGCACCTTCTCCAAGTCCGCACCGAGGTTGAGCAGCACCTGAGCCGCCACGCCTTCGCCCTCCCGGATGAGGCCGAGAAGGATGTGCTCTGTGCCGATGTAGTTGTGTCCGAGCTGTAGAGCTTCGCGCAAGCTGAGTTCCAGCACCTTCTTCGCGCGCGGCGTGAACGGAATGTGGCCGGTCGGCACGAAGGTTCCTCGGCCGATAAGCTCTTCAACCTGGGAGTGTACGTCCTCGAGAGAGATGTTGAGACTCTCCAGCGCCTTGGCCGCGATGCCGTCCTGCTCACGGATCAGGCCCAAGAGCAGGTGCTCCGTCCCGATGTAGTTCTGGTTGAGCATCCGGGCCTCTTCCTGCGCATAAACGATGACCCGGCGTGCCTTCTCGGTGAAGCGTTCGAACATGATGTGGTCCCCTTATCGCTCTCGGCACCCACCTGCGTGGGGTCCGAGGTCGCGTATGGATAGAATCGGCTCGATGGTGTCCTAAGTATACCCCCGCGCGATGACAGCTTCGCCGGGGCACCTCGGTTGGAGCAAGGCTAATGCCAGCAATATGAGTCGAGTGGACTCATATCCTGCCACGCTCCGACCTACGTTGTCTCAGGCCGCATGTGGGGGAACAGCAGGACGTCACGGATAGATGCGCTGTCGGTGAACAGCATGACGACGCGATCGATGCCCACACCAAGACCTCCGCAGGGTGGCATGCCGTACTCCATCGCGCGAAGGTAGTCCTCATCGAACCCCATGGCCTCGTCGTCCCCGCCTGCCTTCGCGGCCACTTGCGCTTCGAACCGTTCTCTCTGATCGATGGGGTCGATCAGCTCGGAGAACGCGTTGGCCATCTCGCGCCCGGTCACGATGAGCTCGAAGCGGTCGGTCAAGTCGGGCTGTTCGGGCTTCTTGCGAGCGAGTGGTGAGGTCTCCAGCGGATAGTCCGTCACGAACACCGGGCCCGCCAGGTCGTGCTCCACGAGCTTCTCGAACAACTCCGTGATGAGCTTGCCCTTTCCCCATTCCGGATCGTGAGGGACCTCGTGCCGATCACACAGCTCACGGAGTTGCTGTTCTGACCGCTTGAACGACACGTCCCCGCCGGCGGCCTCGGATGTGAGTTCGACCATTGTGCGTCTCGGCCACGGCGGCGTGAGATCGACTCTGTGTCCCTGGTATTCGAGGACCAGCGTGCCGAGCACTTCTTCCGCAACCGTGACGATCATCGACTCTGTGAGCTCCATCATGCCTTCGAGGTTCGTGAACGCCTGATATGCCTCGAGCATGGTGAACTCGGGATTGTGCCGGGGTGACATGCCCTCGTTCCGAAAACTGCGGTTGATCTCGTACACGCGCTCGAAGCCGCCTACCAGCAGTCGCTTCAGATAGAGCTCCGGCGCGATGCGCAGGTACAGATCCATGTCGAGGGCGTTGTGATGCGTCACGAACGGCCTGGCGGTAGCTCCCCCCGGAATGGGATGAAGCATCGGAGTCTCCACCTCGAGGAAACCGCGACCCTCCATGAAGCGCCGCATCGCTGCGATCACACGGAAGCGGGTAACGAACACCTCGCGAACCTCGGGGTTGGCGATAAGGTCGATGTAGCGCTGACGATAGCGCGTCTCGGTGTCGGTAAGCCCGTGGTACTTCTCCGGAAGTGGCCTGAGCGACTTCGAGAGCAGCGTCACTTCCGTGGGCGAGATGGAAAGCTCCCCCCGTCGCGTACGCAGCACCGTGCCTGTCGCCCCTACCCAGTCGCCCAGATCGAGAGCGAGGACGCCAGCGAACGCATCATCTCCGAGCACATTGACGCGGCAGAACAGTTGAATCTCACCCGAGGCGTCCCGCAACACCAGAAAGCAGATCTTCCCCTGGTCGCGTTTCGCGACGACACGACCGGCAATGGAAACAACGTCCTGGGTGTCTTCGCCGGGCGCAAGACCCTCATAAACCGAGGAAAGCTCGCTGGCGGTCGATGTGGTGTCGAACCGGTCGCGATACGGGTCGATGGACGCATCCCGAAGACCGTCCAGCTTCGCCCGCCGCACCTCGAGTGGGTCGTCTGAGACTTCGCCGGACTCGGACCCTGTCACGTCGTCGGCGGGCATGGCCCTACCGCGTGATCTTGATGATCGTGTACTCCAACACGCGCCCAGATGGGGTCGCGACCTTCACCGTCTCGCCCTTCTTCTTGCCGATGATGGCCTGGCCCACAGGTGACTCGTTCGAGATGCGGTCGTGAGCGGGGTCCGCTTCGGCGGAGCCGACGATCTGGTACTTGTGCAGCTCGCCGCCATCGGTATCTTTGAGTTCGACCTTGCTGCCGAGCGTGACCTTGTCGTTCTTCTTGGGCGACTCGATGAGCGTGGCATTTGCGAGAATCTGGTTGATCTCTACGATGCGGCTCTCGACCCACGCTTGTTCGTTCTTCGCGTCGTCGTACTCGGAGTTCTCAGAGATGTCCCCGAAATCCTTCGCTTCCTTGATCCGCTCGCCTACCTCACGGCGCCTGACTGTCTCCAAGTAGCGAAGCTCCTCCTCAAGCCGGACCTGGCCTTCAAGGGTGAGCGCGATCTCCTTGTGCATAGTGCAGAACTCCCATGGGACGACCGTCGTTGCGGTACTGCGGCTACACCACGGGCTGCCCCTCGGGGCAGCCCGTCAAAATGTCCACGCAAGTATACCCAAAATCCCGCCACCGACAAGGGGTGATCTCCGCAACCGCGATTGTCGGCTGGGAACGGGCCGGTCGTCCTACTCCTCTTCGTCTGCTTCCTCTTCCTTGTCGGACTTCGCCTTGTCCTTGGCAGACGTGTCCTCCTCCAACTCCTCCTCGTCTCCCTTTCCTTCGGAACCTTCGCGAATCGCGCGAACAGTCTTGCCCAGCGACTTGCCGAGCTGCGGCAGACGCTTGGGACCGAAGATGATCAGAACGATCACCAAGATGATGATCAGCTCCATGGGTCCGAGGCCGGGAATGAGTGCAGCCATGTTCCCTCCAGTTCCGACACATTCGATATCTTGACCGGCGTCAAGCAGGCCGGACTCTCGACTCGGGCTAGCGTATCACCATACTCAGACGTGTGCCACGTCTTCGGTGCGGGCAAGATAGTACAACGTGTGGAGCAACTCGCGCACCGGATCGGTGTTGTGGAGCGTGACTTCCGGCGGCACACGCACGACCGTCGTAGTGTAGTTCAAGATCACGCGGATGCCGGCGGCAGCCATCTGGTCTGCGACTTGTTGCGCCGCGTCCGGCGGCACGGCGATAACGCCGATTCGGACGGTCTGCTGACGCACTACGCGCTCCAGGTCCGCTACGTCCTGGACGATGATGTCGCCTATCCGCGTGCCGATCTTGTTCGGATCGCTGTCGAGAATCGCCGAGACAACGAACCCACGGGCGCGCAAACCACTGTATGCAGAGATCGCCGCCCCTAGATGTCCTGCACCGACCAGCACGATCCGATGGGTATGGTCCGACCCGAGGATGCGCTGGATCTTGTCTATGAGCGTCACGATCTCGTATCCGACACCACGCTTGCCGAAGGACCCGAAATGGGTGAGGTCGCGACGTATCTGGGCAGGGTTGATGCCCGTGAGCTCACCCAGGCGTGCGGAGGAGACCGTGTAGCACCCATCCTGTCGCAGCTGGATAAGCACACTCAGGTACGTGGGAAGGCGTTCGATGACCCCCTCAGGGATGCGGTCTTTCTCGAGTGCGCTCACGCTAGCTTCCAACCGTCGCAGTGTGGTTGATATCGTAACAATAGTTACAAGCCCTAACAAGGTGCTCTAGGGCCGGATTCTCCAGTCGTTCCCGCCAGGAAGCTGGAGTGCACAGGAGCGACGATTCCGTCGCATCATATGTCGGCCCGGCGAAGCCGGGAGACGACATCCGTCCTGGTCAGAATACCTACGACGCGTCCGTCCCGAACCGCCAGGACTGCCCCTGGGCGTTCGCCCACGAGTCTGTCCATCACTTCGTCCACATGAGCGTCGGCGTCGACGAGCAGTGACTTCATGTCCTTGTCGGCGACCTCGAACGCATGCGTAGCGGCCCATTGATCGCGAGGCACGCCTTTCACGCCTGCGAGTGAGATCAGGCCGACAACCCTGCCATCCACGACGATTGGATACCTGCTGTGCCTGCCTCCGAGGAAGTACTCGTGGGCGAGCTCATCCAGGGTGATGTCTCCAGGTGCTACCACGGGATCGGGCGTCATGATCGCCGAGACCGGCACGTTCGCAAGGCGGCTCTTCGCGGCCTGCTGTCGATACGCGTTGTCCGCGAGCACAGCGATGAACCAGCCTATCAGTCCCAACCAGATCAGATTGAGCGCCCCATTGAGGACGCCGAGAACCGCCACCCCCACCATCGCGTAGCCCACGAACTGCCCCGCACGGCTTGCCCACAGGGTCGCCTTGAGCAGGTCGCCCGTGATTCCCCAAAGGATGGCGCGCAACACACGACCGCCGTCAAGCGGGAAGCCCGGCAAGAGATTGAAGACCGCGACGGACAGGTTGATGAGCGCCAGATACTCCAGGGGTGCCCATAGGGCGTCTGACACACCCGCTGACCGGCTGATCGCGTAAACGATGTAGAACAAGCCGGCGAGAAGAAGGCTCGCCCCGGGACCGGCTATTGCCATGACGAACTCTCGCCCAGGTCCCCTCGGCTCCTCTTCCATCTGTGCCACGCCGCCGAAGAGGAAGAGCGTGACCTTGCGTATCTTGATTCCGCCGGCACGCGCGACGAGGGAGTGGCTCATCTCGTGAATCACAACCGAGGCGAAGAAGAACAGCGCCGTCAGGACGCCGTTGACTACCGCGAGCCAGGTCGGCCAATCGAACAGCGCGGGGAAATAGCTGAAAGCAAGCGACGTTGCGACCAGCACGAAGATGATCAACCAGGTGGGGTTGATCTCGACGGGTATCCCGAAGATCCTTCCGAGCCTGAGCGAGGGCAGGTTGAACACGGTCAACTCCGGATGTCGTTGGCTCTCGTCTTAGAAGGCGGCCCCCTCGAGAGCCGTCGCACACGGGCAGTCTCTCTCGATCGGCAGTGAGGGAATCATCTCGTGGAGGAGACTCTTCACTTTCTCGTTGTTCGCGGCGGCCACTCGTATCACTTCTTCGTTCGTGACTGCGGGCACGTCGCCTGCTCCCACGTCGTAGTCAGTGATAAGTGAGATGTTGCAGTAACAGATCTCGAGTTCCCTCGCCAGATAGCACTCCGGATACTGGGTCATGTTGATGACTTCCCAGCCCTGTGATGCGAACCACTTCGACTCCGAGCGGGTCGAGAACCTGGGACCCTGTATCACGACCACCGTACCCGTAGAATGCGCCTTGATCCCCAGCCGTTGTGCGGTGTCGATGGCCGCGGACCGCATAGTAGGACAGTAGGGGTCCGCGGCCGAGACATGAGTGGTGGTGGGGCCGTCGTAGAAAGTGTCTTTGCGTCCCCAGGTCCGGTCCACGAACTGGTCGCAGATGACGAAGTCGCCCCGCTCGACATGCTTCTGCAGGGAGCCGCATGCGTTTGGCCCGATGATTCGCGTGACGCCGAGTTGCCGCATGGCCCACACGTTCGCTCGGTAGTTGATCATATGCGGCGGCAGCTGGTGCTCGCGTCCGTGCCGCGGCAAGAAGGCCACCGCACGCTCACCGATCGTGCCGTATGTCACCGGGGACGAGGGCGCCCCATAGGGAGTGTCGACTTTGAACTCCTGTGGGTCATCGAGCAGCTCGTAGAAGCCGCTACCGCCGAAGACACCGACGTCTGCCTGGGGATACTCCATAAGCGCCTCCTCTTGATGCGAACCCCTGAACCGACTGCCGTCGATTGTAGAGTATTCCCGTCGGATGTCGCGTCACGCCCGCAGGCGACAATACTGCTCGTCCTCCGCCAAGTAAGACGACTGTCGCTCATCGAGCGAGGACGGTGCGTACAGGGGTCTGCGGAAGAGATTGTCCGCCCCCGTCCACCGTTCATCGAGCGCACTCGCACCGGTAAGCAGCGAGATGAACCCGTCTGCCTTCGCGTCGAGGTTGTCCGCGTGGTGGAGCAGGAGCGCCTCGAGAGTCGACGGCCGCTTGGGAGCGCCCCATTCCAGCTCGCCATGATGCGACAAGAGCGCGTGCGAGAGTCGGTCCAGCAGCTGCGGCTTCAGGCCTCTCAGCCCGCGACACGCCTCGCGAACGCGCCGCTCACCCAGGACAACGTGTCCCAGCAGTCGCCCCACGTCCGAATAGCGGATAGATGCCGAGGTCTCGAGTTCGTCGACCTTGCCGATGTCGTGCAGGAGCGCCGCAGCCACGAGCAGGTCGCCATCGGCTGAGGGATACAGCCCCGCGAGATGCCGGCAGATGCCCGCGACAGCGATGGTGTGCTCGATGAGTCCCTGAGTGTGAGCGTGATGGATGCTCTGAGCACCAGGGGTGTTGCGAAATCTCTCTAAGAACAACTCGTCTCCGAAGACTGCCTTGAGCACCCTTCGGAGCGAACGGTCCTTGACCGAGTTCGCTATGTGCCGAAAGGCCCTGAGCACCTCTTCGGGATCCCTGTCGCTAGCCGGAATGAAGTCCTCGGCATCATATGAAGACATGGGGACCAGGTCGTCCACTGATACACGCTTGACTCCTCTGAACTGCGTGACCACTCCCGAGACTCGAACCACGCTGTCGGTCGGCACTGCCGTGACGTGGGACGATGGACGGAAACATACCGCAGGAATCCGACCGGTTCTGTCCGCCAAGTCCAACGAGAGGTACGCGTCGCCCGCTCGGGTACTCCGCATCTCGCGTGCGGTGAGTACGAACGCGGACTCGACGCGCGTGCCGACTGCGAGTTCCCTGACGAACTGGTCCTTCACCACGGCCCTCCCGGACTGGCGGATGCTTCAAGCTCACACTACCCCGGAGGTCTGACACTCCTCAGTCGCGCCGCCTGACTCGCGCAGGAGCTCCCGATTCAAGGCCGTAGCGCTCGGCCGCACTTCCTTCACGGACCGCCAGCGTCAGCCAACCCGAGGAGTCGACGAGCGCGACCGGCTCGCCTACCGCCGCATCGGAGAACGTCTCTCCGAACGGGACGTCGAGGACCAGATGCCCGAAGCTGACCTCGAGGCGATCGGAATCGAGGCCGAGTCGCTGCAGCTCGTCGCCCCCGATCGCCATGCGGACCGACCCAAAGCGATCGATGTCGACGATCTCGGTCAGCACGTATTCGCCTTCCACGCGAGAGGACGCGAAGGGTGGGCGGGCAAGATCAGCAGCGTCCACACGCGCGCCCAGGGACCGTGGTTCGACGCCGCAGGCGAGCGCCGCAGCGGCGGGAGCCATCACGTCACGAGCGTGGAAAGTGGCGAGTGGAGGACGGAAGTCGATGTTCTCTGGATCGATCGCGTATGCTTCCGCGATGCCGCCGGCCCGCAGAGCTGCAGGGATCAGCACGCCATTGTCCGGGCCGACGAGTCGCGTGCCACGCTGTGTGAGCAGACACAAGTCCGACCTGCCGCCTCCCACGCCGGGATCGACGACGATGAGGTGAATGGCGTCCGGAAGCTGATACACTCCGGCGGCTGCGACAGCCGCCGCCTTCCTGATGTCGAAAGGCGGGAGCTGGTGTGCGAGGTCGACCACGCGCGCCTGAGGACACGCCTCGTATATGACCGCGTGACAGACGCCCACCCAGGTGTCCTCGAGACCGAAATCCGAAACGAAGCAAATGATGTTCTGCAAGCCGACCTCCGTTCGTGTCGACTTCACTATACGCTCCGTGGAACGACTCAAGGGACGGCGCGGGCGCGGATAATACTCTACGATGAGACCACCCACCACGGAGGGTCTGATGCGCAGAAGGAGCGCCGTTTCGGCTATAGCGTGGTCCATCCTCACCGTGACGCTCGCGCTGGTTGCCACATCCTGTTCTGAGGCGGACATCCGCTTCGTGGACCAGGGAGCCTCCTACAGCTTCGACGAAACCGAGCGACTCGCCGAGTCGGCCGAACTGCCGGAGTTCGCGGGGAGGCCGACGGAGGAGGCCGCGGAGCTACGGCACCGGCAGCTCGTCGCTCTGCGTTCGGCAGGGAGCCAAGGTGCCGAACTCGCCGAACTTCTCACGGACCAGTTCCCGGGCGAGAACCGCTCCGTCCCCTTCTATGCGGAAGCTGCGTCTGTCGACGGGTCGCCCGCCTGGTTGGTGGTCGAGGTATGGGGGCCCGAAGGCGAGACGTTGAAGAGTACCCGCTTGTGGGTGTTCGAGCGAGCCAGCGGGCGAGTGATGCTCTCGGCCTCCTTCAACAGGTGACGCACCGACAGCGGCCCGTCGACTACGCCGAGAAGGCAAGCTGGCCTTCGCAGTCGGACACCGACAGCAAATCGGCGTGATAGGCTCGCAACTCGGCCTCGACCTGCCGAGGAGTCCTTCCACTCGAAGCCAGGTCACGACGAATGGATTCCAGGACGAACCGCGCGCGCAGCGCCGAGAGACCGCTCTCGTTCGAAGCGAGACAACGCCTCCGGATGACGCCCCAGAAGTACGCACGAAGCCGACGCTCCGACAACGGGGCCGGCGCCGCATCGTCCTTCATCCAGGCGGTAGTCGCGTGCGCGGCCAGTCGAGCCAACTCGGCGGGGATCCCCCGTTTGGCTACGGCATCGGCCACGAGCGTCTCGACGTAACGGTACGACATCTCGGATGGGCAAGGCATGCGATTCTCCCTTCGAACGTGTGTTCGAGGGGATGGTAACTCGCGAGTCTGACAGCCGCCTGTGCCTAGGCAAGCCCGGCAAGCCCGAGCAGCACGTTTCGAACAGCAGCCGACATCGCGAGTTCGATTCCCGTGAGACCGGCAGCCAGCAGAATCGGCAGCCACGCTTCGCGCAGCCGTGAGTACCGCCGCTCGAACGTGGGCAACAAGCACACGATGACGAGGTTCACGGCTGTGAACGTGACCAGGATCGCCGCCGTGACCAAGAGCGGATACACCACGCCAAGCAACGGGAGCACCCACATCACGACCGCGTACGATCCAGGCAGGGCGACAAGGTACAGCATGAGTTCGCGCACGGTCCCCAGTATCTTCGTGCCGCCTGGGTGCTTCCACAATTGTCCGTTGATGATCGGCCACACCATTCCCGTTATGGCCAACCCCGTCGCAAGTCCCGTGACGAGTCTCAGCTCGTTGGTGGACTCTCTCAGGCCCGCGTAAGAGGTGAGTCCGTCGAGCGCCATCAGCGCGATCATCGCGCCCAGCACGAGACCGGACAAGAGCGGGGGCGGCTCGGCCGACCGACGCCTGCCGTCGATCGATCTCAAGGCGATCAACCCCACGACGAACCCCACATAGATTCCGGTGTCGCGAGCGCATACCGGGACCTGCAGACTCCCGCCGAAGAAGGAGCGCTCCGGAAGCTGATGGCACAGCCCGAAGCCGATCGCCATCATGAGCCGTTCGAGCATTCAGACCTCCGGAGAATGTACGACGGCAGGGCTACACGAGGCGCCCTGCCGTCGGAGTCTTCTGGTCGGGATGGCGGGATTCGAACCCACGACCTCTGCGTCCCGAACGCAGCGCTCTACCAAGCTGAGCCACATCCCGACGAGCCGCTATGATACACGGTCGACGCGCAGAGGGCAAAGCGTTCGGGAAAGGCCTCCGTACCGTGTGACCTGGGAGAGTCGTGCTGCGTACACCCCGCCACGGTATTCACCAGAGAAGGAAGACCCGGCCCCGCATCGGGACCGGGTCTTCGAAGTCGAGTCTCTTATGCCCTACTGGATGAATTCCTGCGCGCGACGCACGTGGCAGAAGGAGCAGTACGTCTCCTCATGGCACTCGAAGCACGCATCCGCTCCCGATTCTCGCACGGTAGCGGGGTGAGCGTTCACCCACGGCTGAGCCGCTGTGTACCCGTGGTGGCACCTGTTGCAGAAGGTCCCCGAGTGGCATGTATCACATGCGGCCCTGTCCAGGGACTGGTCGGCGAAGCCCTCGGCGTGCTGCCCTCCGTTGCCTGCGCCCTCCGCACCATAGTCCGCGGGGTGCGGCATCGGGAGCCCGTGGCATCCCATGCAGAATGCGGCTTCAGGCCCACCTTCCCCGTGACAGTACGTGCAGCTCTCTGCATTGCCGTCGTAAGCCGCAGGATGCAGCGCAGCCGTGCTGAGCGATGGGCGGCGAGTCCATCCCTCCTGGTTGTGCGAGGCGGGCACCACGTTCAGCGACGTGTGGCAGTTCACGCAGAAGGCCCTGTCCTCGTGGCACTGCTCGAAGCAGCCCGCGGCACCGCTCTCGTTGACGACTCCGCCGTGCACCTGACGCCACGGCGTCCCGTCGACCGCACCCTCGTGGTGGCAGTCGCTGCACAGCTCCACGAACGTGTGACAGTTCGAGCACACCGCGGGGTTTTCCTTGCCGGTGGCGGCGTGAAACTCCTTGAACTCCTGCGGGTGCGGCATCTCAAGTACATGGCAGCCCCTGCAGAAGCTGTTGTCGTTGGGCATGTCGGCCCCGTGACATATCTCGCACGAGGTCGGCTGCGACTGGAAGTTGGCTGCATGCACACCGAGTTCGTCGACAGGCTTGCGGAGCCAATCGGCCGCCGAGTGCGATGCCGGGACGGGTTGTAGCTGCGTATGACAGTCATAGCAGAACTGCACCTCGTGGCAGCGTTCGAGACAGCCTTGGGTACCGTTGGCCACCACCGTGGAGGCGTGCTGCGTTTGCCACGCTATCGCAGGATCGAACTCCCATTCGACTGCGGTGCCGTGGTGGCACGAATCACAGAAGAACGTCTCACTCTGGTGGTGACAGAATTCGCACTTGTCGGCCATCGTCTGGACGACCTCAGGGTGCTCCTCCTCGATGAACTCCTGCGGGTGCGGCATCTCCATACCGTGGCAGTCAGTACAGAAGGACTCTCGGTGACACGTCGAGCAGTAGTTGACCTCCTCGACCGCAACGAGTTCCCACTCGCGGTCGCCTTCCTCGGCTTCAGTGGCGTGTGCCTCGCTCACGCCCAGCAGCGAACTCTCCTCGTCGCCCTCGGGCGCCGCAGTCGCCTCTTCGGATTCCGTGCCCTCCTCGGACTCGGCACCCTCTTCGGCACCTTCCTCACCGTGCTCGCCTGCGGCCCGCGCGGCCTCGACGCGCTCGATCTCCTCCAGCGCCATGTCCGCGTGGCCTTCGGGATAGAAGTCGGCTGCGAAGTGGCTTTCCGGCTTCAGTTCGAAGTCGCTGGGGTGACATGCGGAGCACGCACCCGGCGCTTCGGCGCCCTCCTCGAAACCGTGGCATCGGAAGCACGCGGTCATCGTCATGAAGTCGGGGTGGCCGATGTTGAGCTCGCCGGATTCGGGATCGACATTCACGAATTCGATGCCCTCTTCGTTGTGGGCGACGCGGTTGTGACACAGCGTGCAGTGCACGCTGTTCTCGGAGTGAACCTCGTGGTCGATGAGGACGCCCCTGCTCGGCGTCACCTCCCGATTCTCGAGGTTGTGACATTGGGTGCACTGCTCGGAGCCCATGTGGTGGGCGTCTTGGGCCAGATGCGACCCGCCGTTGAGGGGGATCTCGAAGTTGTCGGTCGCGGTGAGGTACAGCTCACCGAGGGCCTGCGCCTTGTGGAACAGGAATGTAACCGGGTCGGCGCCGACCGGCATGTGACAGGCCATACAAGAGATCTCGGAGTGGGTGGAGTTGTTGTATGCCGTGATGGTGTCGTCCTGCACTTTGTGGCACACCTCGGCGCAGAACCAGTACGTGGAAGTGATCCCGAGCGCCGTGATGACGAAGGCCGCGAGGAATATGACGACTGCACCCGTCCATATGATGTATCGCGGCCTACGGACCGGGTCTTTGAACCCGGCCAGTGAGATCTTCGGCATATCCACCTCTCCTTGGTTCGGGGCCACACGCACACGTGAAGGACGGCACAAAGCACCCCCCACGTGCTAACGATATCTAAACAATCCCTCATCCTCAATACGACGGACCACCCGGAGGCGGCCGTTCTCGCTCATCGGATTACTTCGCCGCACCGCTGTGGATTCCTACGGCCGACCTGTCGCCTTTTGCCCGAGTTCGAGCACCAACGAGACCTCGACGGGGGCGTTCGCCGGAAGGCGTGCGACGCCGACAGCCTCACGGGCGTGCCGCCCGGAGTCCCCGAACGCGGCCACGAGGACCTCGCTGGCGCCGTTGACTACGCCGGGCTGCCCGCTGAACTCTTCGGCCGACGCAACGTAGCCGACGAGCTTCACGGCAGCGCTGACATCGTCCAGGTCGCATACCGCGCCCGCGGCCGCGAGTGCGTTGAGCGCGCATGCCCGGGCGCACGCGGCGGCCTCGTCCTCGTCCACGTCCCTGCCGACGAGTCCGGTGGCGAGCAGCTCTCCGTCCACGAACGGAAGCTGACCGGAGGTGAAGACGAAGGGTCCCGAGCGCGTCGCAGGGACGTACATGCCGAGCGCGGAAGGAGTCGGGGGAAGAGAGAGTCCTGCATCCGCCAGACGCTGAGCTACGGTCGTCACGACTCGCTACCTGATGAGAAGAGAGTCGGCCAGGTTGTTGAGGTCCATGATCGCGGCTGCGATCTGTCGCGAGGTCTCCGCGGCCTGCTGACTCACCTGGGCGACCTCCTTCATCGAAAGCACCACCTGATCCGACGCCGTACGCTGCTGCTGCGTGGCGATGGAGATCTGCTTGGCCGAGTCGGTGGTCTCCTCCACCTGGTGAACGATCTTCTCGAGCGATTCCGCGGTCGACTGCGCGAGACCCTTGCCCTCATCGACCTTTTTCGCCGCACGCTCCGTGGACATGATCAGCTGCGAGGTCGACGCTTGGATCTCGCGAACGACTCGACCGATCTCCTGAGTCGACTCGGTGACCGAATCCGCGAGCTTGCGGATCTCCTCGGCGACGACTGCGAAGCCTTTCCCCGCATCGCCGGCGCGCGCCGCCTCGATTGCCGCGTTGAGCGCGAGGATCTTGGTCTGCTCGGCGATGTCGTCGATTATCACGAGCACGCGGCCGATCTCTTGGCTGCGCTCGCCAAGTGCAAGGATGCGGTCCGACGCCTGCTGTGTGGACACGCGGATCTCATCGATGCCGTCCGCCGTGTTTGCGACCGCCTGCATACCTTCCTCGGCGCTCGCGAGCGTACGCTCGGCGACGTCGACCACTGCCGAGGAGTTCTCAGCGATCTGCTTGGAAGTCTGGGCGAGCTCTTCGACGGTCGCCGACGTCTCGGTGACTGCGGCGGCTTGCTCCGCCGCTCCGGATGCCTGCTGCTCGGTGGCGGCAAGCACCTGCGAGGTGAGCGCCCGCATGTCGTTATTCACCGACCTGGCGGACTCCAGCAAAGTGTGCAGTCGCCGCAGCAGCACGAGAAGGTCCTGTTGCATGGTCTCGGTTCCTTCGCCGCTGACGTCGACATCGAAGTTCGCGCGGGCCTCGTCCATCACCACCCTGAACTCCCGCGCCGTGGCACGGGCCGCGATTGCCGCGCAAAGGAAACCCACGAGGACACCCGCCCCCACGCTGAGGACCCAGAAACCGATCCACAGAGCTGTCGATCTGGGTTCGACGAAGGCTCTTGCGACCAGAGGGAAAGCCAGCCCAACGGCGGTTCCGAGAATGAGCGTAACGGACAGCAGTCGCCCGTCCGCGCCGGACACACCAAGAATACGTCGCACAGATCCCTCCCGGCGTACGGATGCCGCAGCTTGCGCCCCCACCAGCGCCAATACTACCAGGTGGCCGTCTGCGATGACCAGACCGCGCAGTCTTGCCCTGGGTATACCCCTTGGGGTATACTCCCTTCAAGACGAAGTGCCGGGAGCCGAAGGAGAGCAAGTCACGATGGCAGAGGTGACAATCGACAACGCGATGTGCGACCGTTCACCAGGTTGCCCCTCGCGGCGTGTATGCCCGACGGGTGCGATCATTCCCGTAGAGGGAGGGCCCTACCCTGGAGCCAACGGGTATACGGTCATCGAAGAGCTATGCCGCGGATGCGGGGTGTGCATACGTATGTGCGCCGGTGGCGCGGTCCAAGTCGGTTGAGGCGGGAGAGAGCCCGATGACAGACATGCAGGTGAAGGTTGACGTGTTCGATCTGCCCGCTCAGACCGCCTGCTACAGCGGCGGTTGAGGGCCTTCCTGGTCTCCGGAGGAGATCACCGCCATCATCCGTGCCGAGATCGAACGCAGATACGGTGACAGGGCGTCCATCGTCTACCACGACGTGCAGTCCGAGGAGGTCAGGCGGGAGCATCCGGAACTCCTCGACGAGATCGACAAACGGGGACTGCTGTATCCGGTGACCGTCCTCGACGGCGTACCCGTCTACGACGGCGCGGTCTCCTACCCCGCCATTCTTCGAGCGATCGAGGGGAAGCTCTCGGCAAGGGCGTAAGCGTCCTACCGGCCATTCGACCGATGTCGCGGTCCGAGCCGCTGCCTCAGCGGCCTACCGCTGCGGCGGCATCATCTTGTCCAGGAACATCCCCAGAAGGCCCTTCGACATGAAGGTGTCCCACGCCGAGGCACCCGCCTGTGACGGTAGCGTGAGGTCGTATCGCCTGCGTCGCAGAGGGTCGCTCAACACCGCGTACGCTGCGTTGATGCGCTGCATCCTGCGAGTGGCGTATTCGCGGCGCTCCGCGGGCACGACATCGGGATGGTACTTCAGACACAGCGCTCGATACGCCCTGTCGATCACCTCGGGGTCTGCGTCCCGCTGAACCTGCAGGATGCGGTAGTGGTCCACGCTCATCCTCCCACGCACACGTTTGCCCGTTCTCGAGCGAGCGCTGCCCGGACGGTCTCAAGTACACTCACGAACGAGCATGTACGATGCCGAAGCGTGCGGCGCACGCGTTCTCACGGCGAGTGACGTCCTGGAACGGAACGACACGATGGTAGCACGCCCTAGCAGCCGGCCGGAGTCCAAAGGCGCACGTCTCACGGACGCCGCGACCGCGCTGTTCGAGACCTGGAGAGCATTCCTGACCAGGGGGCTCCGTGCCGCATCCGGTGCAGCGCACTCGGTCCTGGCTGGACCCGGACGTGTCATGCGCGCGCTAGCGGCTGCATTCACGACCGGCGTGAGTGACTCCCGCGACGCGAACACCCTCGTGCGGTTGGGCGTGACCGCGTTCGCTTTCGGCTCGCTACTCGGAATCACGCTCTCGTCGGACTCGGATGACGTCCGCACCGCGGTCTCTGGAGCGGTGGTCTGGGCCGCATGGCTCCTCGTACGGCTCTTCGTCCTGCGCATCGTGTCGCGACCGAGGTCCCGTGCCGAAGAGTCCGGAGTGCTCGCCGCGTGGGGAGTCGGCCTGCTGCCTTTCGCCGTCGCAGTCGGCTACGTCACGAGCGTGGCAGCGGGCTGGTTGCTGTCCCTCTTGCTGACATGGAGCGTGATGCGTCGCTCTTCGATCGCCGAGCATAGAGCGAGACAAGCAGTTCTCGTAGCCCTCGGGATGGAGGTCGCGGCCCTGGTCGGTCTCGCCCTCGTACGGAATGCGCAAGTCCTCAGGGTGCTGGTCGGGAGCTGAGAGCGAACTGCGCGGTCGCGAGGGTCTCCTACACCGCCGCGAGGGCCTCACTCGACGACGTCCCGAGTTCGGCCACCACCACGCCCGCGAGCACGAGCACGGCTCCTGCCCACTGCACAGGACCGAGCCGCTCGCCGAGGAGGAGGGCGGCGAAGACGATCGTGAACAGCGGCTCGAAAGTCGATAGCAGCGCGGCTTGTGAGACTCCCAAGGCGCGAATGGCGGCCCAATACAAGAGAATGGCGACGAACGTGGGAAACACCACGATGGCAGCCAGGAGCGCCCATGAGCCTACGTCCCACGCTCCCGGAGAGAGGGTCGAGCGGGTCACGAGCGCGGCGGTGGCAGCGAGCAGAGCCGTGAACAGCACCAGGTAGCTCATCATGACGGACCTCGAGCGTCCGGGAAGCCACCGGTGACTTAGGATGCTGAACGACGCGTAGCCCGCCCCCGCCCCCAGTCCGAGAACCACTCCAAGCGGGTGAATCGCACCCGACCCCGAGAAGGGGTCCACCACCAGCACGCACCCCGCAAAGGTCAGCGCGATGGCGGTGATCCGGCCCTTCACGCGCAGTGCATCTCGGCCGAGGCTCTCCGCAGCGGCGACCATCGCCGGATACGTGTACAGCAGGATGCCGACGATGGAAGCGGGCGCATACGTGAGGGCGAAGAAGAAGCACAACGAGGCGGCCCCATACCCCGCGACGGACAGGAGCGCGAAACGTCCCAGGTCCGCGATCGGGACCCGAAGACCTTCGGGTCTCCGGACGGCCGTCCAGGCACCCAGGAGCACGAACGCGATGCCGAACCGCCAGGTGAGCAGTTGAAGCGGCTCCACACCACGCTCGTACGCGAGGGATCCCAGGACTGCGAGCACACCGAAACACGCAGCAGAAACGATTGCAGCGACCACTCCCGTGCGGTGCGTCATGACCCTCCTTCAACAATGAGGGAACAAGACTCACACGCTGCGGGAACGCAGTCAAGGGAGCGTGCTAGACTCGACCAGCCGGGAGCACCGGCAAGATCGCGCCAGACGAGAGGACCTCATGGCGGGCCCGCGCCACACACCCCGAACCGGACTCAGGTGGTTTGCCGTCGTCACGTGGATGACGGTGATCTTCTCACTCTCGTCGATAAGCGGGTCATCGCTGCCGAGCGGTCCGGCCAGCCTCGCCCATTTCGTAGAGTACTCGGTCCTCGGCGCCCTGCTGGCGTGGGCGCTGCTTCCGGTCTACCCCCCTCGCGCCGCCGTTCCTCTGGCGGTGCTCCTGGGGTCGGCTTACGGCGTCACCGACGAGCTGCACCAGCTCCTCACGCCTGGGAGGTCCGCCGACGTCGCCGACTGGGGGGTGGACACGATGGGCGCGGTCTTCGGCGCTCTCACTGTCGCGTTTGCGATATCGCGATACCGCAAACGCAGATCCCAGGTGCCGACACAACCCGACTCCGGGGCGGGGACTTGATCGTCCGCCCCTGCGGAGCGCCCTTCGGCGCAGCCGAGCCTACTCCAGCAACTCCGCGACCGAGTGCAGGATCCAGCGCACCCACGCCGTCAGCCCCTGCCTGAGGCGTGTTGCCAATCCGGTGAGACCCACGCCGCGCTCGTCGGGTCGACCGCGCTCCGTCGTGTCCGTCGTGGTGCCGCTGGGTTCGACCGAGCCACTGGGTTCGACCGAGCCACTGGGTTCGACGGACGATGACTCGTCGCAGGTTCGCAGCTCCAGGCGTTCACGAGTGCGGTCGCGGTCGCCGTCGCCGGGGCGGTCTTCGGCATACTCGCCTTCACGCAACTCCGACCGCGTACGTACGCGCTCCTGCGGCGCCGCGTCGTCGGACTCCGCCTGGGACTGATACTGCTCCTGCGTAGCGACCAGCTCTTCACGGGTAGGTTCGCCCGAGGACGACTGTGGCTCGCCCGGGCCGGCTGCGACAGTCGCCTCACCCTCCGCGCCCGTGCGGGCAGCGACGGGCTCCGGCGCCTCCCCTTGGCGAGGGGATTCGGGCGGTGCCGCCTGCTGGGCCAGCGCCGGAGCGGCAGCACAAAGCAGGACTACAAGAAGCAGAGGGAGCAAGCTGCTGATCCTCATTGTCGGCTCCTCGACTACTCACGCCCCTCCAACACGATAAACGCCGAGGAGTCCGAGTAGGTTACGGGGAGTTCGACCCCGGTCCGGCAGGGTCCGGTTCGCTCCCGGCATGCGACGGTGGCTGGAGAGGCCCGCCATCCGACCCCGCGTCACTTCCCGACGTGCCGCCTCCTGCGGGCTCGGAGTCCTGCCCCGATCCTGATGGAGGATCGGTCTCCGGCTCCTGCTGCTGTTGCTGCTGGGGCTCCTGCTTGGGCTGCGGTTCGGGTTCCGGTGCAGGCTCAGGCTCGGGAGTCGGCGCGGGCATCTCGTTCTCGACCCGCTCGCGCACCTGCGCCGGAGCTTCCTGTACGCTGTCCTCTATCTCCGAGACCCGCTCGCGTGACTGGACCGGGTCGTCCTCGGCGCTGACCGCACGTTCCGCCGCGTCGCCGAATTCCTCGGCAGCCTCCCTGATCCGTTCCTCGGCGGCATCGGATTCGATGAGCCGCTCGACCTCGCGGACGCGCTCGTGCGTGATCTCCATGAGCGTATCCGCGCGACTCGTCCGGCCGAGCTGCAGGGCGACCTGCGTCTCCTCGATCGCCCTCTTGAGCGGGTACAGAGGGCTGCCCGGCAGCGCCGACGCCGAGGCGAAGCTCACTCCCCCGACGCTGATGGCCAGCGCAGAGAAGACGGCCGCGGCGCGGACGAACAACGCGTGCGCCCGGCCGGGAGACGTGGCAGCAGTGGCCGCGGACAGAACGCTCTCGCGAATCCGTGCACGGGCGGCTTCGGGCATGTCGGCGACGACGCCCCGAAGGACCTGCTCGACCTCGATCCCGCGTCCCTGTGTGTCCTGCATGTCAGCCACCGTCGGTCAACTCCTCCAACGTCCGAGCGAGGTTCCGGAGGGCTCTGTGCTGCAGCGCCTTGACCGCGCCCTCCGTCCGCCCGAGTGTCTCGGCCGTCGTACGAATATCCATGTCCCAGAAGAACCTGCACGCGACTACCGCCGCCTGGTCTTCAGTCAATTCCGCAACCGCCTGCCGAACGGTCTCGTCATCGAGCCGGCGTGCGACGAGTTCATCCACCAGAACCGGGTCGCTGCCCGTGTGCAGCTCTATCTCTTCCACCGTCTCCGGCCTCGTGCGAGAGCGTCGTGCGTGGTCGATTGTGGCGTTCCGGGCGATTCTGAAGAGCCACGCCGCGAACGGCAACCCTCGCTGGTCGTAGCCGCCGATGGCCTCGAACGCCTTCAGGAACACGGTCTCGGTCAAGTCCTCGGAGTCGTGTGGGCTCCCCACACGCGACCGCACGAACGAGTACACGCGCGTGACGTACAGGTCATAGATCGCACCGAAGGCTTCGATGTCGCCCTTCACCGCTCGGCGGATCAACCTGTCAACGTGCTTGTCATCTATCGCGGTCATCCGCGGTGATGGCTCCAATCAGTCAAAACGCCGCAAGAGGTGAAACGGATACGGGTCTGGGTAGCGTGTGACCCTACGCGTCTACCGGCTCGATAGTCCCATCTTCAAGCTTCAAGTAGAAGCAAGAGATCTCGATGCCCGGAAGAGCATCCGTGAGCCGCCGCGCCCCCTCGCGGAGGTCGGCTATCTGCCGATCTCGCAAGGACGTCTCCTCCGCGCCGGTCGCTGCTGCGTAGCCGGCGCACAGACTGTGCGCGGTGAGCACGAGACGACCGCGCCCGCGGCCGAAGATGCGTAGGAGAGCCCCGGCGTCCTCGGCCAGTCGCTTTGCAGCGGCACCGGAGAACGGCAGCAGCCCGCCCACGTTAGAGATGTGCGCCTCGCCATCGCCGCGCGGCTCCGCCTCAAGCCCCATGAGTCGCCTCGAAGTGGTCTCGCCGAAGAACGGAGTCAGCCGCGGATCGGCGCAGCGGACGATGACGGTGAATTCGCCTTGCCCCATCCCGTCAGTATATGCCTGTCTCGGCGGCTTGGTGCGGATCCACGCCGAGCTGGCGGACTTTGATCTTGAAGTCGTGAGCGTTGTGCGCCATCGCCATGGCGTCGTCGAGGGTTATCTGGCGGTCCGTGTACAGCTTGAGCAGAGCCTGGTCGAAGGTCTGCATGCCGTAGTACTCGCCTTCCTCCATCGCGTCACGGATCAGATACGTCTTGTCGGGGTCGGTGATGTACTCGCGGATCGTGCCCGTCATCACCATGACCTCCACCGCAGGGACCAGGCCGCCGTTGATGGAGGGGATAAGGCGCATCGAAACGATGCCCTTGAGCGTGGCAGCCATCATGAGCCGTATCTGCTTCTGCTGATACGGCGGGAAGAAGTCGATGATGCGGCTCACCGTCTCCGTTGCGTCAATGGTGTGCAGCGTAGACAGCACCAGATTCCCGATCTCGGCGGCCGTGAGTGCGGCGGATACGGTCTCGTGATCGCGCATCTCACCGATGAGCACCACGTCGGGGTCCTGCCTGACCACATGCCTAAGAGCATCGGCGTAGCTCTCAGTGTCTATGCCGATCTCGCGCTGGTTGATGATGCAGCGCTTGTCCTGGTGTAGGACCTCGATGGGGTCCTCGATCGTCACGATGTGGCCGTCGCGCGTGCTGTTGATGTGGTCGATCATCGCCGCAAGTGTCGTAGTCTTGCCCGACCCGGCCGTGCCCGTGACCAGGATGAGTCCACGTGGCTCGTCGGCAAGGCGGCGGATGATCGGCGGGAGACCCAGGTCCTCGATGCTCGAGCGCTCCGTTGCGACCCGGCGCATCGTGATTCCGACGCTCCCCCGCTGGTGGAAGACGTTTACCCTGAACCGCCCCACACCCGGTAGCGAGTACGCGAAGTCGGCTTCGCGGTGGTTCTCGAAGGACTGCTTCTGACGCTCGTCCATCATGCCGTCTGCGAGCCGCATGGTGTGTTCGGACGCAAGGTTCTCGAATTCCTCCCGCAACACCACGAGTCTGCCGTTCAGGCGTATCGCCGGAGGGCTGCCGACCTTCAGGTGCAGATCGGACGAGCCTCTCTCGGTCATCAGTTGGAGCAAAGCGTCGATCTCTGCCACGCGACATCACCACCTGAATGCGTATATCGGCTCGATACGGCGTTCAGCTGAAGAATACCGTGCGACGCGTGGCGAGGGTCACAACCCGGCAGTTCGCAGCCCTAGGGGCGGCACGCTCCGACGTAGTCGCCACGGCTCAGCGGCGAGACCTTCACCACATCGCCCGTGCGAGGCGAGTGGATGTATTGGCCGCCGCCCACGTAGATGCCGACGTGGTGGATGGGCGACCCAAAGAACACCAGGTCGCCGGGCTGCAGGTCGGCGCGGGATACGCGCTGCCCAGAGCCGTATTGCGCTCGCGAGGAGTGCGGCAGCGAGACGCCCACCTGCCCGTATACGAACATCGTGAATCCGCTGCAGTCGAAAGCGTTCGGCCCCGAGGCCCCCCAGCGATACGGAGCACCCAGATACTTCATGGCGATGTTGACGACCTCGCTCCGCGGAGCGCGCGTAGGCGGAGGGAAGCTCCTCTCGGTACCGGCCGATGAAGATGCACGCGAACGGGACACAGCCGCGCGAGCAGCGGCCTCGGCCCGAGCCTGTTCGGCCGCCTCCAGCGCCTGGATCTCGCCTTCGATCCCGGCAAGCAACCGCTGACGTTCGGCGAGCTGCGACTCTACGGCGTTCTTGTTCGCCGTCATCTGGTCCAAGACAGCCTTGGCCTCGGCCTCGCGATCGGCAAGCACGTTCGCCGTGCGCTCCGCTTCGCGGCGTACCGCTTTCAGCTCGGCGATCGCTTCGGCGTCACCGGCGTTGATGTCGGTAAGGAGGTCCCATGTGGAGGCGAACTCCTCGAAACTCGACGCGTCCAGCAGCACCTCCAGGAACGACAGCGGGCCGCTCCGGTACATGGATTCGGCACGCGTCGAGAGCATTACGTCTAGCTCGCCTATGCGAGCGTTGGCGGCGTCGAGTTCCGCCTGGGTCTCCTGAATGTCGGCGACGATCGCAGCGTGCTTCATGTTGGCCTCGTTGTAGGCCTCCGCTGCGATCTCCACCTTGCGATCGAGTTCGTCTATCTGTGATTTGACGCGACGAGCCTCTGCCTGCTTGTCGCTGACGGTCGGAGCCGCGACTGCCGGCGCCACACCTACGAGCACGGCGACCACGGCGGCTACAACCACGGCCAATCTGAAGCGGGGTGTCAGAACGGAACCTCCCCATCCGGCTGCAGTCAACCGCGCTATTCTAGCACGTGCCCCGCCGTTCAGGCCAACGCCGAGCATAGGGCGTCGACGAGTCTCACAGCGCGGCGTTGGCGTTCCCGCTCATCGGTACCGACGAGGTCCCCGATGTCCACCACGACTATTCTGCAGTCCTCGTCGGTCAACGCGAACGCGGTCATCAGTCGTGCCCCGGCACCTGCGGAGTCCTCTCCCAGCTGCACAACCGCAAGATTCTCGACGGCCTCCGGCTCTGCGGTGAGAACCAGGAGCACGTCGGCCGGCTCTTCCCAGCCTACCTCGCGAACGAGGCGCACGCGCGCGCCGGGATGTGCCGCAGAGGCGAGGTTGACCACTCGCTCCGCAACGTCAGAGGCGTCCGGTTCGGCTGCGCGAATGCTTATCTCGAGTCCCTCCAGCACCTCTGCCCGACGAGAGGGTGTCGCGGTGGCGACCGCCGGCGTGTGCGGGTCCTTTCCCTCCCACACGTGCCTGAGGCTGAACAGCGCACGCACGGTCTCCAGTCCGGCGATCCCGTCTTCCGGATGACCGATACTGCGCTGGAACTCCCTCACTGCACGCTCGGAGTACGGTCCGAAGATCCCATCGGGAGTCCCCGTCCAGAAACCCAAGACGTTCAGCGCTTCCTGCAAGACGCGCACGTCGCTCCCGTGGAAGTACGGCACCCGCAGGTACAGCATGCGGTCCCCGAGCGTGAATGTCGCGTCCACCAGCGCGGCCCACGTCTCGTCCCCGACCACGCCGTCCTCCGAAAGCCCTCCCGAGCGCTGGAAGGCGATGACCGCGTCCCGCGTCTTGCCGAGGAAGACTCCGTCGACGCCAGTCGGCCCCAGATCGTATCCCAACCGCAGCAGCCGCCGCTGGATGTCTTCGACTGCGGAGCCGCGTCCGCCAGGGAGGATAGGTTTCACTTTGGAACCACCAGTATCCGAGTGATGGCCGCTTCCGTCGCAAAGCCTTGGCCGTCGCCGCTACTGCTGGCCGTAGCGACTCCGGAACTTCTCTACGTTGGACTGAAGTCGTCCGGAGTGGGTTTCCGCGCGACGCATGAACCGGTCTATCTCGAGCTCCAACAGCCTGTCCGTGCGATACACGTAGCGCGGAGGATCACCGCAGGAGTCTAGCACGAAGCTCTTCCGCAGGATTGCGAGCATGTCTTCTACCGACGACGTGTGCAGGTCGGTGACTTGGGACACGCGCGCGCTGGATACCGGCTCTCCCTCATGCCGTCTGAAGAAGGTGAGTATCTCGCGCACCGCTGCCTGTGTCGCGCGGTCCGCCGGTAGTCGCTCCAGTGCGCTCCTGAGACTCACGGCTGGGCCTTCCGTCCAAGTCTCGCATTCGTCGTGTCCGTACGGCGACGCTTCGCCCGGTCGCTAGTCCGCGACCGCCACCCTGTCTTTACCCTCACGTTTCGCAGCATACATCGCCCTGTCCGCTGCTTCTATGAGGCGTGTTGGATTCGTGGCGTGCGTGGGAAAGGTCGCCACTCCGATGGACACGGACTTGTGCACTGGGGGAATATCCTCGCCTCCGACGAAATCCGAATCCCTGACTGACTCGAGTATGCGCTTGGCCACGAACAGCGCCCCGTCGGAATCCGTCTCCGGCAAGACCACAACGAATTCCTCGCCTCCATACCGGGCTGCGACGTCGATCTCGCGGAGGTTGTGCTTGATGATCTCGCTCACCGTCTGCAGGACGCGGTCCCCTCGAGGATGCCCGTAGGTGTCGTTGAAGTCTTTGAAGTCGTCGATGTCCAACATGATGAGAGAGAGCTTGTGACTGAATCGATTGGCGCGGCCGAGTTCCTCCTCCAGGCGCTGTTGGAAGTACCCGTGGTTGTACAACTCGGTCAGGCGGTCGGTGACGGACAGCCGCTCGAGCTCGCCATGGAGCAACGCGTTCTGTAGAGACAACGACGATTGATTACCGATGACCTGCAGCCGCTCCATCTCGGCCCCGGTCAACTCCCGGTAGGCGGTCGAGGCGATGGCCACGATGCCTATGACCTTGTCGCCGGACCGAAGCGTGACGGCCGCGTGCGAGCGGATCTCGTCGGCGATTCTTGCCCAGCGTACCGACTCGGAGCCCAGGGGCACATCGGCCTCCTGCGCGATGCCATCGCGGAAGGCACGACCGAGTAGGGTCTCGGACACGGGCACGATGGGCTGGAAGGCATCTTCGGGCCGTCCCTGGCACGCTGCCAGGCGGAAGGTCCAGTCTTCCCGTTCGAACAGGTACACGCAGGAGATCTCGGCGCCCAGGATACCGTTCGCGCCGTCGACGATCAGGCTGCATACGTCGTCAACGGAACTGAACGACGTGAGCGCCTTGAAGAACTCGTGGGTGAAGAAGATCTCTGCGAGCCTTCTCTCGAGCTCGTCGTTCGCCCGCTCCAGGGCCTCTTTGCCCGATTGCAGCTGTCTCTCATGACTGCGGATCTTCTCGTAGGCGACCTGGAGCTCCACAAAGAGCTTCTCTTGCTCCTCGCCCCTCTTCTTCGCCACGAGCAAGTCCCATATGAGTTCGGAGCCCGAGCACCCGATCATCTCGACGCCTGGAGGGCACTGGGATTTCAGCGTCGCATGCACGTCTGGATCGTCAGACATGTCGATGATGAGGTCCAGGTCGGGTACTTGGAAGACCTCGGACATCTCGCGCGTAGTGTAGATGCCGAGGTCTTCGGCAAGGCGCATCGCGGGTGCAGTGGCGCCCGAACACGTGATCGCGGCGACATCGATGTTGTCGACCTCGCTCAGGAGCCTAAGGATGGACGCCGCGCGCAGACTGCCGCCCACGATGACGATCGTGAGCTGTCTCCCGAGATCGTCTCGAGTCGGATACGAAATCCCGGAGATCTCATCCGTCGTCGGACTTGTGCGCTCCACCCATTCCACGCAGTCACAGCCTCTTCACGCCGTACAGGTAGCTTCGCACCACAAACACGCCGGTATCGAGGCGGAGCTCGACCGTGCGAGCATGGTGCTCACCTGTATCTTCGGCAACTAAAGGTATCTTCAGTAGCTCTAGCTGGCGTTTTACTTCCGCAACGTTGCGGTCGCCGACGTTGGGCGCGCCGCTCTCCGTGCGGAACATCGCCGCACCGCCGGCGAGTTTGGCGTGAAGCCGTCTGCGCGGGGAGCCACTCTCGAGCAGTGCCGTAACGAGAGCGGCGACAGCCACGGACGCGAAGCGGTCCTGCTGCCCTTTGGCAGCCGATTCCGTGGGGACGGGCAGCATGATGTGAGCCAGCCCTCCTTGCCTGAGCGTGGGGTCGTACAGCGCCAGGCCCACACAGGAGCCGAGAGCGGGCGTCATGAGATACCGCGGATGGCGGGCGGTGGCAATCTGACCAACGCCCACGGTCACCACGTCGGGATCGTTGAAGTCCGCGAGGAATCCTGTAGCGCTGCCGTCGGTCACGTCCGCTACGCCATCCCCAGCCTGCCGAGGATGACCTCGAGGCTGTCCGGATCGGGCAGGAAGAACACACCTACATCGATGCTCGTCTCAGCGTCCTGGAAGCTCGTGCGAATGAGTAAGGCCGCTGTAGCCTTCATCCCGACCTCGACCGTGGCGACCTCGAGAATCGCGCCCGCCATGTCGAGGACGAAGGACGGCGGGGAAGGCAACACGTTCAGGTCCGCCAACCGCGCGATCGCCGCCACGTAGGCCGCGGTGAGGATGGCCCCGAAGTGCGTGAACAGCGCCTCCTCCTCGCGCCCGAACGACTTCGTGGTCCCCGGTGGACGATTGTGCATCAAATCGATGAGCGCGAGAGAAGAGTCCCTCGGAGCCAGAAAGAGGATGCCTCCGTCTATGTCGCCGAGCAGACGCGAGTACACCGCTCCTACCAGCTGTTCCGGACCGCCGAAGACGAGCGGCACCTCGCTGAACGGGATGATCTCGAGTTCCGGCGTCGTGAGCATGACCTGCTTGTCGACGAGTTGCGACAGCGCCGTTGCGGCATGCCCCGCCCCGATGCTGCCCAGCTCTCGCAGCGTGTCTTGCTGCATGGGTGTCAAGTCTTCGAGTCTCACTGTTTCTCCTCCCGTGCCGGGAAGACCGTGCGCGGATCGATGATGAGCGCCACCTTGCCGTCGCCCAGCACCGTCGCGCCCGCGAGACCGGTGACCGAGCGGAACAGACGCGACAGCGGCTTGATCACGATCTCTCTTCTTCCGAGCAGTTCGTCCACGATGAGAGCGCGCCGCGCGCCGAAGGACTCGAGCAGGACGAGGTGGTCGCCGCGCTCGGGCGTCCGATGCGGCCCCTCGTCGAGTCCGAGCAGCGCGTCCAGTGAGAACACGGGAACCACCTCGCCGTCACGCATGACCACTACAGGAGCGCCGTCGACCGTTTCCGCGTTCACGTCCTCGGCCGCGAGCACCTCGCCCACTGCCGACAACGGGGCCGCGAACACCTGGTCCGCGGACACTATCAGGAGCGCTTGGACTATCGCGAGGGTGAGCGGCAGCGCAAGGACGAAGGTGGAACCCGCTCCCGGTGTCGACTCGATACGCAGCGATCCTCCCAGATGCTCGATCTTGCCTTTCACGACGTCCATGCCGACTCCTCGGCCCGATACCTTGTTGGCTGCCGAGGTGGTCGAGAAGCCGGGAACGCAAGTGAACAGGAGGACCTGCTCGTCACTGTATGCGTCCCGGTCCTCGCGGGCCGCCAGACCGAGTTCGACTGCGCGCTCCCACACCCTGTCGCACGCGATCCCCGCGCCGTCGTCGCTCACCGTGATGTGCACATTGTCGCGCTCCCGGGTGGCGTTCAGCCGCACCGTGCCCCGGCGCGGCTTACCTGCTGCTTCGCGCTGCTCCGGCGACTCAATTCCATGGTCGATGCTGTTTCGCAACAGGTGGACGATCGGGTCGCCGATCTCGTCGAGCACCGTTCGGTCGAGTTCGATGTCGAGTCCCGACATCTGGAGGTCCACGTCCTTGCCGAGATCGCGCGCGAGGTCGCGGACCATGCGCGGGAACCGGCTGAATATGTTGCCGACCGGGACCATGCGCGTATGCATGACCTCGTGCTGGAGTTCGCCCGCCACTCGATGCAAGTCCTCTATTGCGTCCGTGAGTTCCCGGTCCTGGAGCTCCACCGCGACCCGGTCCAGACGTGAGCGCAGAATCACGAGTTCCCCGACGAGGTTGACCAGGTTGTCCAGGTGGCCGATTGCGACCCTGACCGTCTGCGTCTCCGACAGTTTGGGAATCGCGGTGCGCCGGCGGCCTTCCGCGGACCCGACATCGGGCCCTTCCGAGTGATTCGTCGGATACGCAAGCTGTTGCACCTCCACGGCGCCCACCTGCGCCGCCTCCACCTCGCTTATGGCCATCACAGCGTCGTGCACCGCGGGCTCGGACGCTTCCGTGCCCAGCACCACGGTGAACTCTCTGCCGAACTGTTCGTCCTCCAGCTCCCGTGTGCTCGGCTCGGTGTCGAGGACCTCCCCCATGTGACTGAGGCGCTTGATGACCATGTAGGCGCGCACGGCCTTGAGCACACAGCCCTCCTCGAGGGTGACAACCACACGGAACGCGCGTCCCTCCTTCGCAGAAGATCTCGGCAAGGGCGCAAGTACCGCGTCTGCCGGCGCCTCCTGGGCAGGTGCGCTCTCCTCTGTCATCTCGACGATCCGGGAGATCAGGCCGGAGGGGTCGATCTCATTGCGGTCCGCGGCCTCGTCATCGATGAGTCCCCGGACTGCGTCTACCGCCTCGAGCATGAGGTCGATGAGGACGGAGTCCGGCGTACGCTCTCCTGCTCTCACGCGGTCCATCAGACTTTCCATCTTGTGCGTGAGGTCGGCCGTGCGCTCGTAACCCATGGCCGCCGCCATGCCCTTGAGACTGTGAGCGCCGCGGAACACGCTCTCCACCGGCTCGAGGTCGCCGGGTTCCGCTTCGAGAGCCAGCAACCCATCGGTGATGCTCTGGATGAACTCGGCGCTCTCGGACAGGAAGATGTCCTTGTACGCATCCATCTCTCCCATACGCTAACTCCTCCGCATCGAGCGCCGGATCTCCGCGGCCACCAAGCCCACAGGCACGATATGCCCCACCGCGCCGGCTTTCACGGCCGCGCTCGGCATACCCCACACTACGCTCGTCTCCTCGTCCTGAGCGATCGTCCGGCCACCGCTCTCCTTGATGCGGGCCAGGCCTTGCGCGCCGTCCGACCCCATCCCGGTGAGCACTACGCCGACAGCGTCTTCGCCGAAGACGTCGGCTACGCTCTCGAACAGCGGATCGGCCGACGGACGCATCCCGTGGACCGGCTCGTCTTCGGAGAGCACGACACGCGGGACGCCCGCGACGTCTGCCACGCGCATGTGCCGTCCATGCGGGGCGATGAGCGCCGTCCCGTTGACGAGCGGCATCCCGTCCTCGGCCTCGCGAACGATTAGGCTGCTGCGCGCATTGAGCCTGCGTGCCAGCGATGCGGAGAAACCCGGCGGCAGGTGCTGCACAACGAGGAACGACGCGGGCACGGACTCCGGGATCCCGTCGAAGACCCGTTCCAGGGCAGGCGGGCCGCCGGTCGATGAGGCGATCGCAACGGCGGAGCGGACTCTTCCCCGCGAGGACTTCGGCTCCCCGGCAGCGGGTGTCGGCATTGCAGGCTCGAGAACCGCGGTGGCGGTCTCCCTTTGCACGGCGTCGCCGACCCGGCGCGCGAGACGCGCGACGCGCCGCGGGTCCACGCCGTACGCGGTGTGGATCTTCTTGAGCAGGATGTCGGAGAGCTCCTCGATCGACGAGGCGAAACCCTGTTTGGGCTTGGAGATGAAATCTACGGCGCCCGCGTCGAGTGCCTGGTAGGTGGTTTCGGGGTCGTCGACGTTGCTCAGTATGAGGACGCGCGCCGACGAGTCTTTCAGGATATGCGGAAGCGCTTCCAGCCCGTTGAGCTCGGGCATGTTGATGTCCAGGGTGATCACGTCGGGGTCGAGTTCTCGCGCCTTCTGGATCGCCTCGACACCGTCCCTCGCGACCCCGACCACCTCTACCCTGGGGTCGACCGACAAGGCGCGCGTGAGTATCTGTCGAATGAGAGCCGAATCGTCGACTACGAGGACCTTGATGAGGGACGGCATGGCGCGTTGCGCCTCAGTGGACCTGACTCTGGAGGCACTTCTTGACAGTCTCCAAGACCTTCGTTGGCTGGAATGGCTTCACCAAGAAGTCCAGGGCCCCGGATTCGAGCGCTTCGACGATCATCTTCTGCTGTCCCATCGCCGAGACCATGAGCACCTTGGCGCCGGCGTCGCGATCGCGGATCTCCCGCAATGCCTCCAGGCCGCTCATCTCGGGCATTGTGATATCCATGGTGACCAGATCGGGCTGTATCTCTTCGTACTTCTCGACAGCATCACGGCCGTTGACGGCTTCGTGGATCACGTACCCCTCTTTGGCCAGGATGTCGCGGATCATCATTCGCATGAAAGCAGCGTCGTCTACCACGAGGATGGTCTTAGACATCGACTTCCCCTTCTGTGCCTGTCTGGCCGGTATCTGTTGTGTGTGCGTTCGTCGCCCGCGGAACCGTCTCGTCGAGGTCCAGCAGGACTACCAGGCGTCCCTCGCGCTCGGCGACTCCCGTGATTGCCGAAGCCGTCTCGGGAGAGAGGACCCCGTCGGGCGCGGGCTGGACCGCCGTGAGCGGGATGCTCGCGACCTCGCTCGCGGCGTCGACTGCGAGCCCGAGCAAGCCGGCCTCCGACTCCGCCACCACGATCCTTGCATGCGCCGAAGGTGTGAACTGCGTTCCCTTCAGCCGTTTCGACAGATCGATCACCGGAATCACGCGGCCACGCATGTTGATGACGCCTTGGACTATGCCCGGCGCGCGTGGAACCGGGGTGGGCTCCTCGTAGCGGATGATGCTTTGCACCCGCTCGATGGCGATGCCGTACTCCTCCGAGCCGAGCCGGAACACCACGTACGAGCGCGCGTCGCTGTCGAGGGCTTCGGTCAACGGCCGGTCCTCTCAGTCGGTCTTGAAGGTGTGGACGGAGTCTTCGAGGCGTTGCGCCATGTCGGAGAGTTCCTGTGCCGACGAGGTGATCTCCTGCATGCACGCGGTCTGTTCCTCGGTAGCCGCCGCCGTCTGCTGTGCCGAGGCGGCGTTCTCCTCGACGACGGCTGCTATGTCGTGCATCGCTTTGTCCACCGAGGATGTCTTGTTCGCCTGCTCCGCCATCGCGTGGGCGATCTGTTCGGCCAATACCGCAGTCCTCGAGACTGCCTCGGTTATGCGCCGGAGTGATTCGCCCGTTCGGCCCACCACGTCGCCGCCTTCGGCGACCTCCTTCAGGCCGACCTGCATGTACTGCACGGCCTTCGCGGTCTCCTCCTGCACTTCCTTGATGAGCTCCCCGATCTGCTCGGCAGCCTTGCCCGAGCCCTCGGCGAGCTTCCTGACCTCCTCGGCCACGACAGAGAACCCTCGGCCCGACTCGCCGGCGCGCGCGGCCTCGATGGCTGCGTTGAGCGACAGCAGGTTGGTCTGATCGGCGATCGTCGTGATCACATCGACGATCGAACCGATCTCACCGCTTCGCTGCCCGAGGAGCTCGACGGAAGCAGAGAGAGTCTGGATGGCCTGCTGGACCTCCGCCATCTTGAGCACGGCCTCGTTGGTCGCCTTCTCCCCCGTCTCAGCGACCTGCGCGGCCTGCTCGCTCATGCGGGCGGCCTCGTCGGCCTGGTGCGAGACCTCCTCCGTGGTGCCGGTGATGGACTCCATCGCGCCCGATGTCTCCTCCACCTTCCGCGATTGGAGCTCGGCGCCGTGGGCGATCTGCTGAACTGAGGACGATATCTCCATCGTGGAGGACGATATCTCCTGGGACGAAGCCGATAGCTGAGCCGCCGCGGCCGAGACTGATTCGGCCGACCTCCGTACCCCGGATGCGATGAGCGAGAGCGATTCGACGAGCGCGTTGCATTCGTCGGCCAGCAGGCCGATCTCGTCATCGCGGACGATCTCGGCGCGCACGGTCAGGTCTCCCTGACCCACTTGCTGCATCACACCGCCCAAGTCCCGGAGCGGGCGGAGGACCTGATCCTTGAACTTCGCACGCCAAAGCAGCGTGCCTAAGGGCGAAAGGAGGACCATCACGATTCCGCCGAACAAGATGATGGGGAACATCTCGGCAAGTGTGAGGTCCAGGTACTGCCCTGCGAAGATCACCGAGGCGATAAGGCCGATGAGTACGGGCGGGCCGATCGTCGCCCACGTCCACAGTGTGAACGTGAATGAGAGACCTCGCTTCATCGCACTCGCGCGATGCTCCTGTGCCATAGCGTGTGGTCCTCCTCCACTTCGGACGAAGCACTGCCCCAGTGCTCGACTCCTACTGCTCGGCCGGCTTCCGATATATCCGCTCCCTGGCATTCACGAGCTGGAACCTCTGAGCGAGAGGCTGCGCCATCTTCTCGCTCCTGCCGAGGACCAGGTACCCGCCCCGCGCCAGGGAGTTCCAAAACTTCTCGAGGATGCTCGCTTGCTGCTCGCGATTGAAGTAGATGAACACGTTTCTGCAGAAGATGACGTCAACTACGCTTATCGGCTTGTCGGAGAACAGATTCAACCTGCGGAACTTGACGCGCCGCGCGACCTCCGGGCGTATCTGAAACGTCTCGTCCTGCACGTCCAGGTATTCTACCTGAAAGGCTTGGGGGATGTTCTTCAGCTTCTCGAGCACATAGGTGCCTCGCCGCGCCTCTTCGAGAGCCTTCTCATCGAGATCGGTGCCGGTAACAGTGACCATGAATTCGCTTCGGCTCTCCCGAAGTGCGTCTACGAGTGACATCGCTATCGAATAGGTCTCCTCGCCTGTCGCGCACCCCGCCGACCACGCACGGATCAGCCGCTGCTTGCGCGCGCTCTTCTCGGCGATGAGCGCCGGCACGACGTCATTGCGGAAGGCGTCGAACACCGTGGCGTCGCGAAAGAAGTCGGTCACGTTGATGGTGAGCGTGTTCAGCAGCAGGGGGTACTCGTCCTCGTTCGCGCTGAGATAGTCGGCGTACTGCCGATAGGAGTGAAGCCCCAACGCGCGCAGCCGAGTAGCGATCCTGCGTTCGAGGTACTGGGGCCGATACTGGCTCAGGTCGAGGCCACGCTCGCTGTTGATCTTCCTTGTGAGACGTCCAAGGTCCCCGCGATACACGTGAGTCGCATCCCCCCGCGCGGCGGCGGGTCCTTGCTCGTCCGAAGCATCGGTGCGACGCACATCCATGCGGACATTGTAGAATATCGCTCGACTCATGCGGGCATACATGAGTAATCGCCTCACATAACAACACGAGCGGAGCGACATTGAGCGTCAAGACGAAAGCGCTGAGACTCCTTGGTCTGCTTGTCGCGTGCGCGATGCTGGCTCTCTCAGCCGGATTCGCATGGTCGGCGGCCGATGATTTCGCGTACCGAACGGTCGTCCCGGAGGGAGTCACCCTCGGCGAGACAGACCTTTCCGGAATGTCCGCGGACCAGGCCCGGTCCACCATCGAGTCACTTGTCACCGAACCGATGATGCAGCCGATCGAGGTGACCTTCGGCGGACAGGCATTCACGTTCGAGCCGGAGGGGACACTCTACGTGGACGTCGACGCTATGCTCGACCAGGCGTTCCATGCTCGAACCGATTCGGTCCTCGCTGAAAGGGTCTTTCGCCGTGTCCTGGACCGGCCCGAAACCGTCGACGTGGAACCGGTTCTGGCGGTCGACGGCGACCCGCTCGGCGAGTGGGTGAGGAAGACGGCTTCGGTCATCGACACGCCGTCCGTCGACGCGACGATGACGCTCGAAGACGACGCCATCGTCACTCGCACATCCTCCATCGGCCTGCAAACCGATACGGCTGCTACCGTCGAGGCACTGACGGACGCGCTGCTGGCAGGCAAAAAGCAGGTTGAGATGCGCGTCGAGACGCTCGAACCGTCTCTCACCGAGGATGACATCGGGCGCACCATCGTCGTTGACCTTTCGGAGCGCCGGCTATATCTCTACGACGATCTCGAGCTGGAGAAGACGTACGGGATTGCAGTCGGCACACCGGGCCACCGCACTCCCCGCGGGTCGTGGGAGATCATCAACAAGCGTTACATGCCGGCGTGGAGGAACCCCGGGAGTGCATGGGCGGCGAGCATGCCGGACTACATTCCTCCCGGGCCGTCGAATCCCCTCGGCACCCGGGCTCTCGATCTCGACGCGCCCGCGATCCGTATCCACGGCACGACACAGGACTGGTCGATAGGGCGCGCGGCAAGTCACGGATGCATGCGCATGCACCGCTGGGACATCGAGGAACTCTACGAACTCGTGCCGGTCGGCACTAAGGTCTTCATCAAGTCTTAGACCCTAGGAGCCGTCGTAGCTGTGCGCCGTGGCCGTGGGTGAGCCGGTCGAGTGACAGGCATTGTCACACGTGCCGCCGCCGCTCCCGCTGTGTGTGAATCCCACATCCGCCCGGATGAGGTGCTGGACCTGGCCGCCGTGGGTGACGTGGCACGCCTCACACCCGTAACCCAGTCCCGTAGACCCGCCGAAGACGTGCTGGCGATGCAGTCTCGGCTCGGTTGCCGCGCCGTCGTAGAAGTTGCTCGTCGACTCAGCGATACCGTCCTCCGTGCCTGAGTAGTACACGGTGTACTTGTGGCAGTCGTAGCACAGGAGGTCCGCCAGGTCTGGTGTGACGCCCCAGTACGGACTGTTCACGATGGGCGCCTCCGCGCTGGTGTGCGGACCTGCGGGCTCGGCATCGTCGGCGTTGCCATGGCAGTGCGTGCAGTAGACCTGTGATTCGCTCGTCCATGCCGGCGTAGTCGTCACGAACGACCCCTCTGTGTTTTGCGCGACGGCGGACGAGGCCTCGACGGCGTGGAAGGACGCGTTGCGGGTGTCCACTTCGGACGATATGTCTCGACTTCCCTCCAGTTCGGACCACTGAGAGTGACACTTGAGACACACCTCGTACTCGTACAGGACTCCGCGCCGCTCAGTGAAGGTGATCGTCCCCGGTGTGGGTCCGTTGTACACTTCGACTCCCCATGCCCCCGTCAACGCGCCAAGGACCGCGGGCGGCGTCCCGGTGGCGACGGTCGGCGTGCTCGTGGCCTCGTGAACGTTGTGACAGTCGGTACACTCCACGTGACGAGTGAGCGTTGCGACCTCAGTCGACACGTGCGTGTCTTCCACGACCCCGACCGGGTGGCGGCTCTCCCCCACCCCTCCGAGGTCGACAACGGCCAGACCCGGAGCCGAGCCCGAGAGCTGCGTCCCGCCTCCCCACAACGTCTCGCTGGGGGTCGAGGTCAAAGCGGTGCCCGTGCCGTTGGACCGAAAGACCTGCACCGACGGCGCTTGCTTGTCCGTCGCTACTCGCGTCCACGTCCCCGCGTTCCCCACCACGAGTTCGGCGTTCGAGTCGCCATCCACGTCGCCCGCCACGAGTGACGAGGTCCTGAAGCGATCTCCTGTCTCGTAGTCTTGAGGTGCGGACAACCCTCCGCCCGAGAGCTGAGGAAACACGTTGACGGCGCTCGTGCCGCTCTCGTTTCGCAGCGCGACAACGATCTCGGCGCCGGAGACATTGGGCAGGACGTCGGCGACGAGCGTGTCGTATGCGACGGCTCCCGAGGCGCTCGTCGAGGTGGCATCGTAACTGCCGAGGACCGTTCCCGTGCCGCTGATGACCGACACCGTGCCTGTGACTTCACCTGAGTTCGCGACGACGATCTCGTTCACGGTGCTCGCGCCGTCCCATGCGTCACCGATACTGGGTCCTCGAGGCGCACGTCTTGTAGGATAGGGCCCGCCCGCGATCAACGTTCCGGGAGAGGACACCGAGTCGGTGAACACGCGCAGTGCGTCCTCGGCAATGGAGGTGACCACGAGGTCGGCCGCAACTCCGGCGGTGACATCGCCCGACGCGAGACCGGAGGCGTCGTTGCCCACGCCGATAGGTCCGGCGAGGAGCGACAGCGAGCTTCCCACGAGCCGGTACACGTAGAGATTGCTGGCGAACGGCGACGTCGCGGACCTGGAGACAACCGCGATCTCGGGCCGTCCGGTACCATCGATGAAGACATCCGCCACGGTCACATACGTCGCTACCACGCCCGAACCGAGCGTGTACGCGGTAGACGTCAACCCCTGCAGCTCGTCGTACACGAAGACCTCGAGTCGATTCGAACCGGGATCGGCGACGACCAACTCAGCACTGCCGTCCGCATCGAGATCCCCGACCGCCGTCTCGCCTGCACGTCCGGTCACCGGGTACTCACGCGGACCAGCGAGAGGACGCGGGGCGGTGCCCGTCGTCTCCGCCGCGTACACCGCCACTCGGCTGTAGTTGCCGCCGAGCACCTGCGGATCGAATGTCAGCACGAGTTCCGCGTCACCGGCCGAAGAATCCGGGAACTCGAGCGACGCGATGTCGACCCCGGTACCGGAGGCCGTGTGGCACGTGTAACACAGAGCCGAGCTCTCCTTCTCGGCCAGCTTGGGCACGACGCCGCCGGCGCCGTCGTCGCGCCCCATCGGTGCGTGGCAGGCATGACACTCGCCCACCCGGCGATCGATCTCCGCTGAGGCCCACTCGCCCGAGATGGCGACGGTCGCCTCGGACTGTGCGTGACTCGACGCCTGGTAGCGCGACTGTCCGACCCAGGTCGACGACGCGTCGACGTGGCACCCGAAGCACAGGCGCCTGTCGTTGGCGGCGACCGTGTAGGTGGTGGGAGCCGCCGGAGGAACGAGTGTCTCCCGAATCATCGGGGCATTGGTCGAGCCGTGCTGGTCGTGGCAGTTGGAGCAGGTGATGTCGGTGCCACTGGCGGGGGACGCCATTCCGGTAGCGTGAGCCGTCTGGTCCCACACTGCGAGCCCGTCGAAGGAGCTCGCGGGGCGAGCGACGTGACAGGCTGCGCAGAACACCTCGCCCTTGTTGTAGATGATGTCGGTGTTGGTTGTGGATGTGGTGCGGAGCAAAGCCGCAAAAGGTTCGCCGTCCGTGTCGTGGTCTGTGCCGTGGCTGTCGTGGCAGGTGCTGCACTGCTTCTTCGTCGGGCCGTATTCCGAGGTATCGGGCGTGAGGACGTGTGACGAGGTCGCGAGGAAGGATGTCTCGATGTCCGTGACGGCGCCCAGGGCAGAAACGCCGTGGCACACGTAGCACAACCCGGCGTCACCTTCGTCGGTGAACGATCCCACGAGAAGAGCGCTGCCGGTGAGTTCGAACGAGCCCGCCACGGTGTGCGATGCCTCTTGCGCAGATGTGTGCGCTCTGTGACACATCGCACACACGTCGGTGTCCGTGTCGATTGCGACGTGCGGGGCCACATCCTGCGCGTGTGCGGCGGGCGCGAAGGCGAGCAAGAGCGCGGTCAGGGTCGCGGCAAGTGCGGCAAGAGCGGCAATGCGCGCACGAGACCGTGCCCGCGAGCTCCCTTCTATGATCGCCACACCGAACGCCATCTCAGCCCCGTCCTGCGATTCTACGGGCACGCCAAAACCGCGCGAAGCGAATTGCGCGTCGCGATGTCTCATAGTACCGCGATAGTCGCGACGCGACTACTCGCATCGTCCCTGCTTACGAGTGCTTTCAGGGTGTTGCGGCATCGATTACCGCTGCACGGACCGCCTGCGAGAGCGCTCCCGTGCCTCCGAGGAACCTCACCTCACGTATCTCTCCACTATGCTGGCCGATTGCAGCAGCGGTCGCGGGGGACAGCGCGGAGGTCCTGGTGAGCAACAGAATAGAAGCGGAGTGGCCCTGCATGACGCCTCCGGCAAGTGCATCGGGGAAGTTCTCGCCTGTCGCAACCGCCGGCTCGGCCCACGTGAGTCCCGCAGATACTCCATACGCTGCGACGGAGACCGCGGTCGCGTACCTGTCAGCACCACCGCAACGCTCCACGTTCGAGACTCCGAACGCCGTCTTCAGGGCCTGCTCGGTGTTGGCATCAATCGCGCCCGTCCCGCCCAGGATGACGACCTTCTTCACCCCGTCCGCCTTCATCGCGGCGATGATCGCGGGCGGCAGCGTGCCCTTCGGGGCAAGATACAGCGGATCGCCGGCATGAGTAGCGAGCGGCGCTGCGGCAAGCGCGTCCGGAAAAGCCAGACCAGTGCCGAGGAACGCCGTGTCGTCCCACGCCGACCGGCCCGAGAAACCGACGACCTGATCGGCGATGAGTAGAGCGGTCGCATAGCGGTCGGCGCCGCCGATTCGCTTCACCTGCACGATTCCGGGTAGCTTGGCAACGGCAGACTGAACACCGGCGCTCACCGCGCCCGTCCCGCCGACGATCATCACGCGGTTCGCGCCGAGTCTCGATATCTCCTGGGCCACGGCCGCCGGGAGGTCAGTCGGACGCGTGAGCAGGAGCGGCGCCTCAGCGGCGCCCGCCAGACCTGAAGCGGCAAGCGCATCGGGCCACGTCGCGCCCGAGGCGAGCACGACCCAGCGGTTGCCGTCGGGCCCTGCCGGCATCACGGTCGGGAATGCCAGCTTGGAGGCCTCGATCGCCGTCATGTAGCGGTCGGTACCCTGAACGGGAACCGGGACGGGATCGGTGACGGGCTCGGGATCAGGGTCGGTCGGAGACGCTGTGATCACAACGTTCTTCTGCGGAGACTGATACTCATTGTTGACTTTGTCCACGGCCCAGTACCGGAACGTGTGCGTGCCGGCACCGGTCACGGAAACGGGGGCTGTGTACTTGGTGCGAGTCCCACCGTCGAGCGAATACTCGATGCGATCGAGTCCGGAATGCTGGTCAGATGCGCTGAGAGTGACGCTGGCGCTGTCCACATAGCCGCCGGCATCGATGTTGTCCGAGGCGGTCGGCGCTGTGACGTCGACCTTGACCTGCCGGAGAGCCGTTTCGCTCCACTCGTCGTTCGCGTCCTGCGCCCGGACGTGCATGTAGAAGATGCCCGACCCGGGCGACTGCAGAGTGACGCCCAATCCCGGCGGTTCGACGTTGTCATCCGGGATCGTGTCCGGAGAGGAATCCAGAATGTAGGAGTAGCCCGTGATCTCGACGTCGCTCGTCGCCTCCCAGCTGAAGGAGATCGACGTGTTCGCCACCCACGTGTTCTCCGGATGCGAGCTACTCGTCAGCGACGTCATGTGTGGCGACGTCGGCGCAAGGATCTTCACCGTCGCCTGGTACGTCGTCGATGAGTTGCCCGCGTTATCGTAGGCGACGTACTCGAGCGTATGATCGCCCTCGCCCGTCACGAGAACCGGACCCGCGTAGGTCGTGAACGATCCGCTGTCGAGTGAATACTCGATGCGATCGAGGCCAGAGTGGGCGTCCGAGCCGGAGAGCGACACGCTCGCCTGCAGTTCGTAGCCCGCCGGGTCTACGTTGTCCGATGCCGTCGGGTCGGTGATGTCCACGAGCACTTCCTGATGGAATGTCGCGCTCCAGTCTGAGCCGTCCGTCGCGCGGACGTGCAAGTACCAGTGGCCGCTGGAGGCCGCCGTCACCGATGCACTCGTCCCCGAGGTGTCTTGGACGGTATCGGGCACGGTCGAGGCGCTCTGGTCGAAGTCGTAGGAGTAGCCCGTGACGCTTGAGGAGCCCGTCCACTGGAAGTCGACCGAGTCGTCGGCGACCCACGTGCTTGCCGGGTGTGAGGTCGACCAGACACTCGTCACCTGCGGAGCGGGCGGCGGTTCGTCGGGAGCGGCCCAATCCACGCCGTTGCTGGTGAGCAGTATCGTGCCCGACGCACCCACGGCAACGCCCTTGGTGCCTTCGAGCCACGCCACGTCTTCGAGATAGTAGCCGGTCGGCGTCACCGGACCCGACCAGCTCTCTCCACTGTTACTGGTCCGGATGATCTTCCCGTTCGCGCCTACCGCCCAACCCCAGCCGTTCGATCCGAGGTCCACGCCGGCCAAGTTCGAGATACCCGCCGGAGGCGTGACGGAGGCCCACGTCGAGCCGCCGTTCGTGGTGCGAACTATGAAACCGCTCTCGCCTACAGCCGTCCCGACGGTTGTCGAGGAGAAGGCGACGTCGAGAAGAGCGAGATTGCCCGACACCGGCTGAGCAGCCCATTTGGTCCCACCGCGGTTCTCGTCATAGTCGTATATGATTGCTTCCTTCGGTGAGACCCATTCATCGACGCCGACCGCCCAACCGCGAGAAGCATCGACGAAATCCACACCGTAGAAACGGCCCTCGGCGTCCTCGGGGTTAGTCTCCGAAACGTAGTGGGTAGCTCCCTCGAAAACAAGGGACCACGGCCACGTGCTGCCGGCGTCCTGGGTCTCGAACGCAAGCGCCGGCCTGCGCTCGAAGTCGAATGTGTCCCACCCCACTGCGTGGCCAGCCGTGGCACTCGGGAACGAAGCGTCGAAGACCTGCTCGACAAACCAGGGGCTTCCAAGGTCACTGTTCACCGTGATCCACGTGTCGCCGCCGTTGGAGGTGCCGAGAACGGTGCCGTCGAACGCCACCGCTCGTCCGTTGCTGGCATCCCAGAAGTCGATCGCCCGGATGTCGAGCGTGCCACCTGACCGCACCACTTCCCATGTGGCTCCGCCGTCGGTCGTCTTCAGAATCGTACCTGACGAGCCACCCGCGAAGCCCAACGTAGACGTCACGAACTCCAGACACTTCAGGTTCGCGGTCGTGATCGCCGAAGCCGACACGGTCTCGGCTTCGACTACCGCCGCCGACGCAGCCACAGGTCCGGTTGCGATAACGAGTAGGCACGCCAGCAACGTTCCGATCGTGCGTCGTGCGAGGCGTGGTCCGGCGCCTCGTAAGTACAGCATCACTTCATCAGCTCCTCGGCGACATTGGTAAGGGGTGACTTGAGTCCCTCCGCGTTGTCGGATGTCGTGGCCCCCTCAATGGCAACGAGTACTGCTCCGTCGGTGAACGCCAGCACCGCCACGGAGCCTCTAGCTCCGAAGTAGCCCGGCTCGCCGGCGATGGTGACCGCGGAAGAGCCGTCCGGATAGCTCGTCTTGATCTCGGTGTCGAGTCGGGCAGCGGCGTCCTCGGACGTACGGAACTGCTCCGCGACGATCACGAGCGCTTCGACGTCCCCTCCGCTCTCAGGCAGGTAGTTCCGGGTCAGAACGAACGGGTCGGCGATGAGTCCCTGTGCCACGAATCCCGTGAGCGTGTCGGGCACGTACCGCATGAGGTCGAGGATCGGGCCCTGCGGGGTATCAGGCGAGTCGGTGCCGTTGTCGGGCGCATCGGAACCATCCGGTGCATCGCTGCCGTCAGGCGCATTCGGGTCACCGGACTCCCCGCCCGCCGGGTCCTGTGCAGAACCGGGATTCTCGGACGATCCGGTATCGTCCGGCGCGGGAGTCCCCCCGGACTCGATCTCGTCGAGCTGCGCCGATGCCTTGCGGTACGTAGGGTCGGTCGCGACGATCTCGGCAAGCGCTTTGCGCGCTCCCTCGACGTCGCCTACTCTCAGCGCTTCCTGGGCTTCGTCGTAGAGTTCGGCAAGTCGTGCGTGATAGTCGCACGTGATGACGCTCGTAGTGACGCCGTAATCACCGACGTCGCTTGCAGGTACCTCGAGTTCCTCGGTGGTGTCGGAGACGACCTCGCCCGCCGTGCACAAGACGATCTCGCCGCTCATCACCGTGACCGTCTTACGCTCTTGCCCCAGGAAGTACACGGCCGCCGCTATCGCTACAACGGCGATGACGGATGCAGCGATGATGACGTACTTGTATCGCCTCACGTGAGTTCGCCCTCCCTGACCGGGTCGATCTCGCGAACGGGTGCGGAATCGTGCCGCAATGCAAGCCAGCCGAGCACCAACGCGGCGATGGACGTGGAGATGACACTTGCCCACTGCCAGGGAACGGCTATCTGGCTGAAGACGATGGAAGCATACTCCGTGCCGTAGTCCTGCTGAACGTCAGATGGGATCCAGGCGACCCACGTATGCAGGGGAATCGAGTGCAATGAGAACCACGCAGCCACCCCCACAGCAACCGTGCCTACACCCAAGACGGCGCGCGCGCGACTTGCCCCGCCTCGGAACAAGAGCGCCATGACCACCGCTCCGATCCCGAGGGCAAGCCACGCCCCCACCGTCTCGAACCCGACCATCGTGAAATCCGCCGAGAACTCAGCTCCTTCGGTCCGGACACCCCGCACCGCAACGTCCACGCCGGGCGCGATCAGCGCCGCCAGCGCCGTACCTGCGCCGAGGACCGCAGCGGCTCTTCCCGCGACGGGCAGATGCGTGCGGCCGAAAGGCACTTGACGCTTGTCGGGAAGCAACCCGAGGGCGACCGCCGCCAGCACCGTCGCCGAGCCCCACCCGACCGCACCAAGCAGCAGTGGTCGAGGACCCAGGGCCCCGATCGCCGCTTCGGCGAACGTGACGCCGCTCAGAGCCACCGGCACGGCGAGCAATGCGGCGCCAGAGTAGACCGGGTCGACAGCAGCGAGTCCCACGACAAGCGTGACGGCCACTGCGAACGTCGCCGCGTGCATCCACAGCGTCGGCGACGACAAGAAGGATGCGTCTCCAAGCCCGCCGAGGACAAGAAGAACAGCGCCGGCCGCGGCACCGCCGGCCGCGACCACTGGAGCAGTCTTCGGCCATCCCAGGTCTCGGGCGACGGCTCCGATGTAGAGGATCGACACTGCCGAAGCGACCGCGGCAACCCCGATCCAGATCTGCTCGCTGGGATAGCGCGCGAGCAGCGAGAACGAACTCGGCCTCTCCCAATTCGCCAAGATGCCCGCGACGCCTACGAGCGCGAGAAGCGACGACGCCGCGCGGACAAGTCCTGCCTCGCGCGCCCGAGGAGCAACACCGGCGAGGAGGACCGCGCCCGGAACCGCCACAGACCAGAACAGGACGATCGAGCCGGGAGGGGCGTCGGAGTGACGGTTGAGCAGCACTCCGAGGGGAGCGACTGCGAGAACGGCGGCGCCCGCGACAGCCAAGAGAGCGGCGCGCCGGATGCCGAGAGAGGGGAAGTCTGGTGAAGTGCGGCCAAACACCAGCCATAGGAGCGTCGACGCGACCAACGCCGAGGACCCTGCGACAGCCGTCTGATCGATCCTGCCGATCGTCGCGTTCTCGAGCAGGAATCTGATTCCGGTCGTAGCCGTCACGAGGAGAATGGCGAGTCCGGCCGTGACTCCTCCGGCAAGCGGCATTCGGGTTGTGACATCACCTGCGGAGGGGCCGGGCACTGCCCGACCCCTCCTCAGGTCTTCAGCCTTGTCGCTGGATCGCGACATCGGGCCTCTTACTACTTGTTGTGACAGGTCTCGCACACGCCGCGGTTGTCGAGGCGAAGCAGAGCATTGCCGTCGGTCGGCGGGACGCCACCCGTGCCGGAGTCCGGCTGCGGGTCGGTTGCGTCGGCGACGTTGGCATAGCCCTCCATCGTGACGTTCGAACCGTGTGCAACGTGACAGGTCAGGCACTCCATCCAGTCGGTGTCCTCGTTGGTCGCGACATCGGCGTTGCCGTCATGAGCGAGCGGCAGCACCTGGTCGGTCACGATGAGGGACCGCACGCCGGCGAAGTTGCTGAGAGGCACGTTCACCGGGTGGCGATGACGCAGAACCGCGCCAAAGCCGTCGTTGGAGTCGTAACCAAGCCCTGGCGTCCATGCCAGAGTCTCGGGATCGCCCTCGCCCGCGTTCAAGCTGGTGTCGAAGTATGCACCGGCTTCGGAACCGACCGGCTCGAGGTACTGAACGTGGCACGCTGCGCACCAGCCGCTCATACCCTTCGTCGTGTCGCCACCGGGAGCCTTGGCGTACATCGGCTCCGTGTAGACAGGAGAGTACGTCGACACCTGAGACGCGCCGGGCTCGTGCAGCAGCCAGCCCATGGTCGGATAGCCGGGCTCAGCCGACACGACCCACGGAAGCGGAGTCGGGTTCTCGGGATCCACCGAGTCGTCGTAGCCGCCGACGGTGCGACCGTTGACGATGTCCTTAAGCAGGCGGTAGTTCGCACTGCCATGCACATCGTGACAGGTCGAGCAGGTCATCTCGATCTGCGGGCCGTCCTTGAGGTCTCCAAGGATGTCTTCGTCGGTCTTACCACCGTAGATGAGCCAGGACGATCCTGTGTACATGTGCTGCGTGGGGAACAGGGTCCCCTCGAAACCGCCACCGTTCAGCGGAGCGAACTGCGTGTTGCCGGCGAGAGTACCTTCGTAGATACCCTCCTCGACGTTCGTGTCCGCGCCAAGGCCGACGGCGTCGTGGCACGTGTAACAGAACTGGTAGATCTCCGTTGCCGTACCCAAGAGCAGGGCACTGGCGGTCGCATCGTCAGTACGGGTCCAGGTGATACTGCTGGCGGCCGTGTGCGCGCGGTGACAACCTGCGCATGCGTCCGTGTCCATGGAGTAGCCACCGTGGATCGAGTAGTTCGCCATCGCGACGCCCGGAACGAGCAGGAGGGTCACGGCGGCCAGCGCAATGATGAACGCTACTTGCTTACGCATACCGATCACCCCTTCTCGATTCCGGCAGATTCGCGTGCGTTTTGCTCCCGCCGTGCGATGACGGCAAGGAGTCCGCCTGCGATGAGCGTTGGCACAAGAGCACTCCTCTTCACCGAATCGCTGAGCACACCGCTCAGGAACGGAGTCAAGTGGTCCTCGACGTACGGATCGGCCTTCGGAGCGGCAAGGATGTACTTCTTGCTCGCCCAGAATACACTGCCGTCACCCTGGTAGGAAACGTACCCGCCAGTCTGGATCAAGTTCAGGATATTGGCTCGCGTGTCCCAGGTAAGGGCCTTGGCCGGGCACGTGTAGACGCACGTGGGCCAGTGAGCCTTCTCGGGAACCGCTGCGATCTCGCCGGCCGTGGAGTTCGAAGGAAGCGGGTTGCCGTATGCGGCATCCAGGTCCGCGTCTGCCCCGGCACGGCCGAAGCATAGCGTGCACTTCCACGACCTCGGTCCAGCGAAAAGGTCGCTGCCCGCGCCAACCTTGGGGTATCCGCCACGCTGGCAGTCGGCGTTGCACTGATACGTGCACGTGACGCCCTGCGCGTTGGTCCCACCGGGCTGGCAGAGGTTCGGGTCGATCGACACGGCACCGGTCGCCTGCTTCGTGAGCGCCTTGAACGGGCATCTCTTGACGCACGGAGGATCGGGACAGTGCCAGCAACTGAACCTGATGAAGGGTCCCATGTCGACACGCTTCTGGGACTTGATGATGAGTCTCTGATCAGGTGCGGTCTTATGGACGCCCGGGTTCAGGGCCTTCATCTTCCACGTACGCTTGCAGCCGATGACGCATCCGTTGCAGCGCATGCACTTGTCTACGTCGTGGAGAATCGCCATTACGTTACTCACTGTTCACCACCTCCTTAAGCCGGTTCGATTCGACAGAGACAGGCCTTGTACTCAGGAATCGTAGTGTTCGCGTCACCTGCGTCGATCGTGAGGTCGTTCGCACGGCTGCCCGTGGAAAGACCTCGGTCGCCCCAGTGCCACGGAATCGCTACGACGCCGCGCCCCACTCGCTGGTTGCTCTGCAGGCCCACGCCCACGCGTGCACGGAAGCCAAGTGATGCGGAGTAGAGGGACCGGGCGTTCTGATCACTCGTAGAGTTGCTGCGAGCGGTGACCACGTTCACCAGATCGCCGTCCTTGATGCCCATCGCCGCTGCGTCAAGAGAGTTGATCTCGACCCAGGGCTCCGGCTCCGCCTCGACGTTCCATGGGTTGTTACGTGTGATCGGGCCACCCTGGAAGTGCTCGACGCACCGGATGGTGGTAAGCACGAACGGGAAGTCCTCGGCGGGAACATCGCGGCCTGCGACCGGGGTGTCTGCCTTGACACACGCCCACTGTGCTCCTCCGACGGCGGCCTTCGAGTTGCGGCCGAAGCTGGCGAGCAGGTCGGAACGAGGCGTCTCGTAGGGTTCGGTGTGTGCGGGGAATCGTCCGGGGAGTACGTGGACTCCTGCAACATCCGGCTGGTCGCCCATCAAGTGGTAGAACCTGTAGCCGGTTGCGTAGTTCACGTCCACGCCCTTGCCTGTGTAGGTCGTCACGAACAGACGCCCGACCTTGTCCGGACCCTGGTAGCCGTCGCCGACCTCCGCGTAGGGGTCGCCGTTGCCGTACAGGATGCGGCGGTTGACCAACCAAGCATAGCCCCAGCCGGGGTAGGCCAGTGTGCCGTTCGGATCGGCGTTGTCGCGGCTCTTGGACCGGTTGTGGACCAGCCAGTCGGCCTGGTTCACGTGCTTGTTGGACGTGTAGTCGGAAACATACGCGTTGACCCAGAGCCAGGACGTACCACCGAGAGAAACGTTCTTGCACATCTCGCGGTACATGAGCTCAGAGATCCACTCGGAGCCGTACACCGTTCCCGTGGAAGGAGCCGCATCGTCGCCGCGCCATATCTCGGCCGTGCCGCTGACGTCCTCGAATGCGGTGGCGCCACCTGGTGTCCAGCCGTAGCGGTCACCGTAGAGCGTGGCGTACGCGCTGGTGTAGGTCATGCCGAGCGCAGTCCACTGAGCAGTGATATGCGAGAATGCGCCCGCAGTATCCAGAGCATAGGCCAGACGGAACAGAAGCTCGAGATCCGCCTTGCTGTTGCCCTTTGGAAGCGTTGCGCGCTCGCGCCACTGAAGGACGCGGCCCGAGTTGACCACGCTGCCTGCCTCCTCCACGTGCGAGCACGCGGGAATGAGGTAGGTCACGCCGGTACCCTTACGAGGCACAGACGCGGTCTCGTTCTCGAACATGTCCACGACGACGAGCGTGTCGAGGTTGAACAGACCGTCGCGCACCTTGCTCTGGTTCGGCTCGGTGACGGCGGGGTTCTGGCCCCACACGACAGCCGCTGTGGTGGTCCCGCTGATCATGTCACGGAACATGGTGATGTGATCGGAGCCGTTGCCCTTGGGCCACAGATCGTACAGCCCGTTGGTAAGGGTGCGGTCCGCGATCGGCGTGGTCATCCACGTGTCGAAGCTGTCGGTGTTCGGGTTGTAGTCGTGCTTCCCGAAGAAGTTGTAGGTCATGTTCAAGAAACCGCGGTCCTGCAACCACATGGCGGCCGTGTTGTAGGCATCGTCGTACGAGCCGTCCATCTGAGCCTGGTCGCCAGTGCCGCTCAAGGGGTTGCCCCACAGCGGGTCCATGTACTTGCCGAACGCGTTGGCGTCGGAAGAAGTCTGGGTGCTGGGGTTGCCCGAATAGAACGGAATCAGGTGCATGAGGTTGCCGGCGTCGGTCGAGCCCTGCACGTTGTGGATACCACGCAGAGCGTTGATGCCGCCACCAGGACGACCTGTGTTGCCCATGAACGTCTGCAGAGTCGCGAACGACTTCACGTTCTGAGCGCCGCAGGTGTGCTGCGTCAAGCCCATGGCGTACATCATGGTCGTGCACTTGTAGCCGGCAGCACGCGGGTCCTGCGAACCGGCACCCGAAACGGCCCCGACGCTGGAGCAGCGGCTGTTGTCGATGTAGGCCTGGATGACGTACTCGACGTCGGCAGTGGTGCAACCGCAGATGTCAGCTACCGTGGCCGGATCGTACGGGGCCACGTGCGCCTTCAGGCGGTTGTACACGGTGTTCGGATCGTCGAACACGCTGGCGGCCTTCTTGGGGAAGTTCGAGATCAGCTGATCGGCCGTCTCTCCACCAACCGGCGGCAGCCCCGTCGCGGCTGCAACCGTCTCGCGCACGTAATCCGTGCCCGACCCATTGAGAATGAAGCGAGCATCGGTGTACTTCGACGAACCCGGAACGGCGATGCTGTTCACGCTCGGATGGGTTGCGTCTCCGTCGGTCCAGAACGCAAGGTTGCCGCTCCAGTTCAGATACTCGTAGAACTTGTCGCGCTGCGGGTCGCCGGGAGCCCGTGACTCCATCTCCGCGATGACGCCGCGGAGGATGCCGTCGATGAAGGCGATGTCGGTGCCGGGACGGATCCGGATGTAGCGGTCCGCCTGGGCAGCCGTGCGCGTCTTGCGGGGATCGATGACGACGAGCTTCGCGCCCTTAGCACGAGCCTTGTTGACATGTGCGATGGAGGCGGGATGGTTCTCCACCGGGTTGGCGCCCATGACAACGATCAGGGACGCGTTTCCGATGTCGGTCCAGTTGTTCGTCATCGCACCTCGTCCGAATGAGGCGGCCAGACCGGCCACCGTGGACGAGTGTCAAATACGGGCCTGATGCTCGATGTTCGAGGTTCCGAACTGAGCGATCAGGCGGCGGTACGCTACGTTCTGCTCGTTGTTCAGGTGCGACGAGCCAAAGAATGCGACGCCCTTGGAGTTGTATCCGTTGGCGTCGTTGACGGTTCCGCGCGCGGTCACGAGCGCCGGCGCGATCTCCGCCAAAGCGGCGTCCAAGGACATGCTCGCCCAGGCGCCGTTTCCTGTCCGCTTGTAGGCAACACCGTCCGGGTACGTGGTCGTGTCGGCTTCGAACACCGAGTTGACCGGATGCGTACCGGCGAACGCGCCGATGCGGCGCGGGTTGGTCACAAGCTGGTAGGTACCTGCTCCCTTTGCACACAGGCCACCGTCGTTGAACGGGGACATGTGATCGCCGTAGACGTCAAGCACGTTGCCCGACGCATCGACGTCGACCAGCTGACCACAGCTGGCCGAGCAGTAAGGGCAGGTGGTGTGGTAGGTAGCTGCTACTTCCTCGGCGAGTGCCATCGACGGCCGGGCGGCGAACTCGACGCCGGCCGAAGCCGCGGCGATGCCCGCACCGGTGGCCTTGAGGAACTGCCGCCGTGAGAGTCTCAGCTTACCCTCCTCAGTATCTCGCTTGCCCATACCTTGCTCCTTCTTCCTTCGCCTTGCGGTCCAATGCCGGCTGTTTCGGCCGGAATCAAACCCTTCCAGGTCGCGGGCCCTGCCCGCTTTCGCGTTTGAGAGATCTCACCTCCAGTTCGGATGCGAAGGAAGCGCTGGACACGAAGAAGACCGACGAGGCGCACGATCGGATCAGAACACCGTATCGTGACCAGCCGGTCTCATTGTTCCAGCTCGCCTCCTTACCCCAGCGTGGCAATCGGCCGCGAGTCCCTATGCCGGGGGACCCGAAGCCCCACATCTCCTTTCCAAGACTGGGAGGCACAACCGTTTCCGGTGGCACCCTATCGGCCTTGCGCCTTGGCCGAAGCTTTAGGCGGTCAGGCTCGGAGACTAAAGCCGATATGTGGTTTTCGATACCCGGAATGCAGGTACCGTGCCCGTCAACTCGGACGGGTTCTTGTAACAAAAGTTACAAGGTCTCATACGGAATTCTATGCCCTCGCCGCGAGGGTGTCAACACTCAGCACGACCTGGTGTTCCAGCCCGTTCTTACTCGCCGGAGGCTCTGTGATGCCCGTCACCGAAGCGCTCGATGAACCGCTCGTGGTCGAAGAGCTCTATGCCGAGCGCGGCTCCAACAGCCGTCAGCTGCTGGTCCTCGGTGCACAGACTGCCGGCTCTCTTGCCAAGCACAAGGAGAACGGCTGTATCGCGCTCGACGCCGGTGCGCTCCATGAGATCACGCACGTCGGACTCGGAGTAGGTTTCGGGCCTGATGAGCTCGCCCAAGTCCACTCCTTGCACGATTCGCCCTTCGAACTCCGGCCAGACAGTCTCCGACGTGATCCACTTGAACCGTCGGCGCGCCATGAGTTCGACACTCGCCACGGCAGCCAGCGCATCGACGAAGTCCCTAGTGACCACGAAGCGACGGCGGCGAGCGAGAAGCCAGATCGGCGGAATAAGGAGCAGCGGCGAGAGACACAGAGCCCACTGGGCCGGCGTCTCAGGAGCACCTGGGATAATGACCGGCTCTTCCGGCCATCCCCAAACCTGGACCTGATGGTTCTCGCGGTCGCTCACATAGATGCGTCCCTCGGTGTCGAGAGAGACATCGTTGGGATACTGGAACTGCCCGGGTCCCGAACCGGCCTCGCCGAAGCCGGTGACCCTCTCTCCTTCCAGGGTGTAGACGTCCACGGTGTGCGCAAGGACGTCGACCACGTACAGCTGATCCACATCGTCGATAGCGAGTCCTCGCGGAATGCCCGACGTTCGAATCAGATAGTCGTAGGCGCCTCCGAGATCGAAGACCTGGACTCGGCGGTTGTTGCTGTCGCCAACGAAGAGTCTCTCGTCTTCGGAGATCACGATGCCGTTTGGGAAGTAGAACTGCCCCGGCAACTCGGATAGCTGAACTGCCTGACCGGTGTTGCCGAATCGCAGAATCTCGTTGCCTTGCGGATCGAACGCGAGAACGCGGTGTTGTGCGGTCACACCCACGTCCGTCACGTACAAGTTGCCTTCAGCGTCGAAGGTCATGCCGAGCGGGCTCCACACACCCGCGTCCTCACCCTCGGGCGCGATCTTGCGGATGTACTCACCCTCCGGAGTGAACACGTACACCGCACGGAGTCTTCGGTCTGACACATACACGTTGCCGTCGGAATCGATGCTGATGTGTCCGGGGTTGGCCAGCGCGGTGGTCTCTCCGTCGGCTATCTCAGAGAACGACTGGACGTACGTGCCGTCGCTTTCGTAGACGCGGATGACGTCCGAGCGCGTGTCGGTCACGTAGACGCGGTCGCCGTTCCCGACAGCCACACCCACGGGGCGCGTGAGCGCGTCCTCCCCTTCCGGACCGGAGATCGAGTACAGGTACTCGGGGGGTGCTACTTCCTCCTCCTCGGTGCGCGCGATCTCAGGTATCGGCAGCCGCCGGTACTTGAGGTAGTAGTACGTCGCGTACAGAAGGAGGGCGAGAATCACAAGGAGAAGCGTGAGCAGGACGATCTTGCGGGTCATACCCCGACGCTCGCGCGTCCCTTGGAGTCCTTCCGCGTGGGTCGTTTCGGTCACGTCACGCACCCTTCTCTATTGCTCCTCGGCGATAAGTCGCTGGACGGCTTCCTCGGCCTCGGCGTCTCCGGGAGTGAGCTGGAGCAGACGTTCCCACGCTGCCAGCGCCTCCTCGGGAGCGCCAGTGAGTTCGAAAGTCTGCGCTACGAGTCGAACGGCATCCGTGTTCTCAGGATCGAGTGAGGCGGCGATCCGTGCTTCGGAGAGAGCAGTCTGCGAGTCTCCGGCATCGAGCGCCCGTTGCGCCGCTACGATGTGCTCTCCCGGGGTGCCGAACTTCTCCAACTCGTCGACCGGCTCGGTGCGGTTGCTTGGAGCCCCGTCCGCAGAGATCCGGAAGCGCTCAGCGGCGGATGCCTCATCGCCCTCCGCAAGGAGTAGCAGTCCGAGCTCGTAGTTTGCCTCCGGCATGAGCGGGTCGAAGGTAAGCGCCCATTCAAGGTGCTCTCGTGCTTTGACATCCGCTCCTGTCTCTTGGTATGCGACGAACAGCAGGAAGTGAGTATCCGAAGCGTCCCGCCTCATCCGCAACGCCTCGCGCAGGAACACCGACGCTTCCTCGTACTCGTTGACCTCCATCAGCGTCGAGCCGAGGTAGTAGTAGGCCTTCTCGAGACGCTGGTCCTGGGCAGCGTACTGGCTCTTCTGCAGTATCTCGATGATACGGCGCCAGTATCCTTCGGCCGTACGCCACTCTCCCTGGTTCATGGACAGCAGCGCCAGGCCCGACAGGGCTCCAGCGTGTTCCGAGTCGATGCTCAGGGCGGCCTGATACTGCTCGGTAGACTCCCGCAAACGGCCCGCCGCGCCGAGTGCGTCGGCGAGCTTGACGCGGGCGTTCGCGTCGTCCGGATTCTCGCGGACGAGCTGCAGCAGGTTTTCGACAGCGCGAGCAGCGGGAGACGAAGCGCGCTGCGACAGGTTGAAGCTGATGATCGAATACGCGAGGAAGCCGGCTCCCACCAGAATGCCTACTGCCACCACACGAATCGCTATGTCGAGCCAGCGAAGGCGACGGCTCAAAGACACGCTCCCGACCATGGACCTCAGGCCCGGTGTCGGGTGCTGAGGGCCGGCGGCATCCGAGGCATTCCCGGCCGCCTGCGTGGCGCCTAAATGTTCAGGTCTGTGTGGCACCGGCGGCACAACTCCTTTCCTGGCCAGGGCGCGATGAGCAGGTTATCCGGCCCAAGGCTGCCGTGACAGTCGTAGCAGAGACGCAAGTCGTGAGCCTGCGTCGTGACAGACGGTTGCATAACTCGTGCCCGAGTGAAGCCGACATGGCAATCCGCGCACACATAATTCCGTCCGACGCGTTCCTGGACGTCGAAGTGGACGGCATGTTCGGCGAGGCCGATGTTCTTGATCGTGGTCGGTTCGCTCGTCCGCATCTCGTCGTGGCATTCGACGCAGTTCTCCCGCAGTAGCTCCACCGACGCCACCGACGCATGATGGCATTCCTGACAGTAGGAGCGGTCGGCGTGACACACGCCGCAGTCGTCCTGGACCACGAAGCCGTTCCCCGAGGCGTGCAGAGTCACCCAGTTGGTGGGGTGGGGCATCGAGGTGATGTGACACTCGACGCATGTCGAGTTGTCGTGGCAGATCGAGCACGCGCCCTCCTGCCCCAGGAAGCGTGCCCCATGGTCCGGCTGCCAGTTGGGCGTCTGGTGGTCGGCGGGGATGACCGGCTGGCTGACCACGCCGTTGCGCATGGTAGCGCCGCCAACGTGGCACGCCGCGCAGAGCCGTGGGGAATGGCACATCGCGCATTGCTCGATGCCCTCGTATGCCTGCTCCGAGTGTTCGTCGCTCATGAATGCCACGTTGTGGTCCGCGGGCGCGAGCTCGAAGGATTCTGGATGGCAGTCGTAGCAGCCAAGCGACGCCACCTCGCCTTGGACCCCATGGTCGAGCGTGTGGCACCGATAACAGGAGATCATCGCCGGCCGTACTGTCCCGTCCGGCTGGTGTGGGAAGGCCTCGTGGCACGCGGTGCACTCGTAGTCGCGTTTCAAGTGCTCGCCGTGTCCGAATGTGAGAATCGGGCTTCCCGCCGGCTGGTCGATCATCTCGTGACAGAAGGTGCACTGCCCCATCGAGGTCGGTGCGCCAACGTCTATCTCGACTGCGGGCCTTTCGACCGGAGCCGGGAGTGTTCGCAAGTAGTACGTTTGCACGGGCTCGGCTTCGGGAGCGAGCTGAGCGTGGCACGTGTCGCAGTCCTCGGCCACGTGGCAGAGCATGCAGGGGTTCTCACCTGTGAGTTCGACGGCTGCCACATGAGGCATCTGCGCCCAGTCCTCGCCGTGGCTTTGCGGACGCAGCTCCCATGCCGCCGTGTGGCAGGCGGTGCACTCGGACGGGGCCAGGAGCCCCTGCGGCCCGTGCAGCAACCCGTGACACGTGAAGCACGTCCGCATGGTCGGCCGGTACGTCTGTCCCGCCTCGTGGGGGGTCTTCACGTGGCACGCAGTGCATTCGACGAGCAGGTGGTCGGTGTGCTTGAAGACCAGGCCGGGCACATCAGTGGCGTCGAACACGCCGTGACACGGGGCGCAGTCGCCTCCCGCCACCTCCGCGGTCAGGTCGATCGACTGGTCGGCGGCATCAGCGTCTGGTGCGGTCCCGATCACGGAAACGGCACCAAGCGCGAACAGCGCTGATGCGAGCACGAGGGTTGTTAGGATGCGTCGCATGCGGTGACCTAACCCAACCTCAACAGGGAGCCGACGAAGTCGACGATCCCGCGCCAGATACCAACGAGGGGGTTCTCCGCCGTGCGCTGCTCTCGCGTATGCACGAGCTTCGCGTATGCCAGATAGCCGGCGCTCACGTCGGAGTGACACGCGCCGCACGTCTCCGCGAGATGCCGCTCGTTGACCATGGAGTCGACGTTGGTGGAGGGCAGGATCTCGTGCCCGCCGTGACAGTCCCAGCACGCCGGGGCGTCAATCGCACCCCGCTTGTATGCCGCACCGTGGTAGTAGTCGGCGTAGTTGTCCCAGTACTCCTCGTGGCACCGGCCGCACAGCTCCCACCCGCGGTCGTGCAGGAGTGCCTGACCTTCATCATCGTCGGTCAGCGTGGGCGTAGCATGGCCGTCGTGACAGTCGCCGCACAGGGGCCGCTCGACCGCTTCTCCGGATGCCGTGACCAGCGTGATCTCGTCGTCATCAAGGTTAGACCCGTGCACGCCCCGACCGTAGTCCACGGACTGCTCTCCGTGGCAGTTCTTGCAGGAGGACTTGGCCTCCGTGCGCCAGTCCACTCCGGGACCGACGTGCGGCACCGTGAAAGCGAAGTTGAGATGGCAGCCGGAACACGAGGTACCCGCGTGTGCCGAAGACTCCATCACGTCGGGATCGACGAAGTAGCTCACGACCTCGTTGTCTTTGACGCGCGCAAGGTCCGGGTCGCCGTGGCACACCCCGCACCCGGCCTTGGCTGCCGTCGGCAGGGTGAAGTCGAGGTCGTACGGCAGGAGCACGCTGGGGTCCACAGAGTGCGTGGCAACAGCGGCGGGAAGTTCGGGCGGCTGCGCCACCGCCTTTGACACTGGAGAAAGCGACGTGAGGGCCGCGGCCCACACGAGCGCTACCGCCAATGTCATCCCGCCCCGCCTCACGGGAGCAGTTCCCTCAGCGAAGCGAGCAGGTACTCCACGTCCTCCCGGTCCAGGCCCCAGCCGATGCTGATGCGTACTCCCCCGCCTTCCGACGTGCCCAGCGTCTCGTGAGCCCAGGGCGCGCAGTGCAGGCCCGCGCGCACGGCGATCCCGTACTTGCGGTCGAGTTCGAACGCGATCCTGTCGGGCTCTACGGATTCGTGGACCACGGTGAATACGGGTACGCGCTCGAGCCCCAGATCGGGCCCCAGCACGCGTATCCCGTCGATTTCGAGCAGTCCCTCGTGCAGACGCCGGCCGAGCGCCTGCTCGGTCGCGTGGATCTCATCCAGCTGCTCGGCGACGAACCGCGCCGCCGCGCCCACGCCAATAATCCCCGGCGTGTTGAGAGTGCCGGCCTCGTAGCGGTCGGGCCTGTCGCTCGGCATCTCGAGGGAGCCCGAGGTCCCGCCTCCAGTCCCGCCCTCGCAGAACGGTCGAGGATCGACTCCCGGCTTGAGATACAGCAGGCCCACGCCCTGAGGTCCGAGTAGACCCTTGTGCCCGGACGTCGCGTACACATCCACTCCGAGCGCATCGATATCCACGGGCAGATGCCCAGGACCCTGCGACCCGTCTACGACCGCGAGCGCGCCGGCTTCGTGAGCGATGTCGGCCAGATCCCCTATCGGCTGGACAGACCCTGTGACGTTCGACGCGTGCTGGCACACGACCATGCGCGTGGGCGCCGCCTGGACGGCTCGCTCCACGTCGTCCGGGTCGATCTGCCCGGTCGGGTCCGCGTACACCACGTCCACCGTCACCCCCGCCTTCGCAAGGGTGTTGAGCGGCCTGGCAACCGCGTTGTGCTCCATGGACGTCGTGACCACCCGGTCACCCGGATCAAGCAATCCCTTCAGCGCCATATTGATGCCGCAGGTGCTCGACGCAGTGAAGATGACGTCGCGGGAGTCGGACACTCCGAGGACCTCGGCGCACGACCGCCGAGCCTCGAGCACCGCCCGCCCGGTCCTGAGCGCCATCGCGTGGGCTCCTCGGCCGGGGTTTCCGCCGAAGCTCACCAGGGAATCGGCGAACGCCTCGATCACCGGAACCGGCTTAGGCCACGACGTTGCGGCGTGGTCGAAATAGCGGACTGCGGGTGCGGCGGGGGTGTGCACTCCTAGTGTCCACCTCCGGAGAGCATCTCCACTGCATGCTCGAACTGGTCCGCAACGAAGTCGAACGACTCGACCGCGCCCTTGTGGCTCCCAGGAAGGTTCACAACGAGCGCCGCTCCCCGAACGCACGACACTCCGCGCGAGAGGATCGCACGGCCGGTCACCTGAGCGCCCTTGGCGCGGATGGCTTCGGCGAATCCGGGGGCGTCACGGTCGCACGCCTCCCGCGTCGCCTCGGGGGTCACGTCCCGCGGGCCCAGGCCCGTGCCGCCGCATGTGAGCACGATGTCGGCGGTGAATTCGTCGGCACACCGCACGATGGCGTCACGGATGACCTCGAGCGTGTCGGGACAGACCTGATAGGCGACCACTTCCCAGCCGCGGGCCTCGCACAGTTCGCGCAAGGCCGCACCCGCCGTGTCGTCGGTCTGGCTGCGTGTGTCCGAACACGTGATGATGGCGACGCGCACCGTCACGGACTAGCCCTCCGTCCCCGAACCGCCCGTCTCGGCGGTATCCACGACGTGCTCCGACGGCTCGCGCGAGCATGTCCCGTCGCCGACGGCTTGCACGCGCACGCTGTCTCCCACCGAAACGGTACCTGGCTCCAGCACGACAGCGAAGATGCCTTCCTTGGGCATCACGCAGTCCCCCGCCTGATAGTAGATGGCGCACTTGGTGTGGCACACCTTGCCGATCTGGCTCACCTCGAGCAGTGCGTCGCCCACGCGAAGCGTCGTGCCGAGGGGCAGCGAGATGAGGTCCATCCCGCGCGTGGTGATGTTCTCCGCGAAGTCTCCCGGACCGACGTCGAGTCCGGCTTCGACCATCTTGTCGATGGACTCGATCGCCAAGAGACTCACCTGGCGGTGCCAGTCGCCCGCGTGAGCGTCTCCGGCGAAGCCCCGGTCCACGATCAGCTCTCCCTCGGTGCCCGCGGGCTTGCGCACCGTCTTGCGCTCGGAGATATTGACCGACACCACGGTGCCCGTCGCCTGCGCGATGTCGGTTTCGACGGACGCTTGTCTCGTCTCACTCATTCCGAACTCTCCTCTCGGACCCACGTCCCGGAAACGCCACCCTCCTTGGAGACGAGGCGGACGTCGGTCACGGTCATTGAACGGTCGATCGCCTTGCACATGTCGTACACGGTGAGGCCGGCCACCGCGGCTGCGGTCAGCGCTTCCATCTCCACACCGGTCTTGGCGTCGGTCTCAGCCCTCGCCACGATCGCCACACCCGCGCGCGAACCGTGCTCCACCGTCAGGTCCACGGACACGTGAGTGAGTGGCAGCGGATGGCACAGCGGGATGAGTCCGGACGTCCGCTTGGCGGCCATGATGGCCGCAACGCGCGCCACCGCGAGCACGTCGCCTTTCGGGGCGGTGCCGTCGTGGATCGCGCGGGCCGTGTCGGGTGCCATCTCGACGAACGCCTCGGCGACGGCGCGACGGTGTGTCACGGCCTTGCCGGACACGTCCACCATGCGCGCGTTGCCGGCCTCGTCCAGGTGACTCAGCCCGCCCTTGTGTGCGCGCGACTCGCTCATCTGTTCTCTCATCCTCCGATCTGAGACATGCGGCGCAACGTGCCGATCCGCATGTCGTGGCTCTCCGGTTTCGCGGCGAGCGCCGACCTGATCACCGCGCGCACGTCTTCGTCGGTGCCTCCGCGAAGAACCGCGCGAGCATCGAGTTCGTCATCGCTGAACAAGCACGTGCGCAAGCGACCGTCCGCGGTCAATCGCAACCGGTTGCACTCGCCGCAGAAGTGATGCGACAGCGGCGATATCACGCCGATGGTACCGAGTGCGCCAGGGAAACGATAGTAGCGCGCGGGTCCCCACCCGCCTGGAGCGTCGCCGCGAACCACGGGAGTCAGCTCGCCCAGTCCGTGCGCGAGGCCTTCCTCGGCAATCGTGGAGAGCACCTGCTCGCTCGGGATGTGGTCCTCGGCGGTCCAGCCGAGCTCCTGCGACGGGTCGCATGCCGAAGACTCGCCCGCGTCGTCGCCGATCGGCATGTACTCGATGAACCGCACGTGAACAGGGCGGTCCAGAGTCATCTCCGCGAACGCGCCCAGGTCCTGGTCGAGGGACCTCACAACGACCACGTTGAGCTTGACGGGGTCCATGCCGGCCTCGAAAGCCGCGTCGAGGCCTGCGAGGGCGTCCTCGAGACGGCCGCCGCGCGTGATGCGCGAGAAGACGTCGGGGTCCAGAGAGTCCAGCGAGATGTTCACGCGCGTGAGGCCTGCGTCCACGAGGTCGCGGGCGAACTTGGGAAGCAGCGTCCCGTTTGTCGTGATCGCGACTGCTTCCAGGTGGGTTATGGCCTTGAGCCGGCGCACGTGGTCCACCAAGCCCTTGCGCACGAGTGGCTCGCCGCCGGTGAGACGAATCTTCCCAATCCCCTCTTCCACGGCGATGCGCGAGAAGCGCTCGATCTCCTCGAAGGTAAGGATCTCCTCGTGCGACTTCCACTCCACGCCCTCGGCGGGCATGCAGTACCGGCAGCGCAGGTTACAGCGGTCGGTCACGCTGATGCGCAGGTAGTCTATGCGCCGGCCGAACCTGTCCTTCGCCATCAGGCGCCACCTCCGCCCGCAACGGGCGCGCCCGCCCTCACTCCGGGAGCGAGGAAGGTGCGCTCTACGAGGTCTGCGACCCCCTCGTAGTCGTCCATGGCGAACGTGGGCACGTCGCCCATCTCGCTCACGTGGTCGCTCACGACCGCGAAGAGCTCGCTCGGCCCGCAAATCATCTCGGTGGAGCGCCCGGCGCGGGTCACTTCGATGCGGTTGCGGCCCAAGCGCTTAAAGCCCTCGGTGATGAGGATGTCCACGTCACCGGCCTCGCGAGCAATCTCGTCGATGCCGAGTTCGTGGTCCACCTCGCGGATGAGTCCGAACTTGACCGGAGACGAGATCATCGTGACCCGGGCACCCGCCCGCGCGTGGCGGTACGAGTCTTTCCCGGGCACGTCGATGTCGAAATCGTGTACGTGATGCTTGACGGTGGCAACACGCCAACCCCGCCCGACGAGGGCCGCGATCAGGCCCTCGAGGAAGGTCGTCTTGCCCGAGTCGCTCTTGCCCACGACCGAGACTATGGGAATCGCGGATCGCGACTCTTCTGCCTGCTCCATATATGTGTCCTTACCCGTGAGTATGGAGATTGCGGGAATGCCCGTGCCGGCGGGCTAGAAGCATCCGAGCTCGCAGTTCTTGACCTTGACTCCCGCCTGGTCAGCCGCGGCGCCGGCTACTTTGTACGGCACTCCGGAATCCTCGGCGACCTTACGCAATACGGGACACGTTATGCGGCCTTCGACGGCCTTGGCTCGAACGGTCTCGACGAGTTCGGGTGTGACCTGTTGGGCCCAACGAGGGTCTGCAACCTTCTCGCTTCCGCTCATACCGGCGTCCCTTCTTCGACGTCGAGCCTAAGACAATCAACTATGGTGCCAGCTGAGAACGCAGTTTCGCCCTCGGGCAGTATCATAAGGCAATTGCCGCGATGGGCTGCGGTGAGCAATGCCGAAGACTGCGATCCCGAGAGCGCGGCGGTGTAGCCGTCTTCGGCAGGTCTCTCGAGACGTCCGCGCAGGTAGTACCGCCTGTCAGGCTTCTTGCGCACGTCATGCGCGAGTGTCGCACGCACGACCGGACGGTCCAGATCGGTGTGACCCATCATCTTGCGCAGCGCCGGCCTCACGAACACCTCGAATCCCACGAACGTGCTCGTCGGATTTCCCGGCAGGCCGAAGAACGGCACGCCGCCGATCGCACCCATCGTCTGCGGGTTGCCCGGGCGCATGGCTACTTTGCAGTACGTGAGCTCGCCCATCTCCTCGAGCACCGGCTTCACGAAGTCGTAGTCGCCGACCGAGACTCCCCCGCTCGTGACGATAAAATCGGTCTCGCGCGCAGCCCGTTCGAAGGCGGAGCGCGTGGCTTCGAGGTCGTCGGGGACGATGCCGTAGCGCACCGGCTCCGCGCCCGCGGCCAGGACCTGGGCGGAGATGGAGTACGAGTTCGAGTTGCGGATCTTCCCGGGGCCCGGCTTCTCCGCGATCTCGACGAGTTCGCTTCCCGTCGCTAGCACGCCGACCCGGGGGCGCCGGTGCACGGGCACGAGTGCGTGACCGGTGGCCGCGAGGAGCCCGATCGTCGCCGGGCCTATCCGCTCGCCGGCACCGACCACGATGTCTCCAGCGCGTACCTCCTCGCCGCGGCCGCGAACGTTCTCGCCCGGCCTGGCGGCCCGCTCGAGAGCCACGCGCGCGCGTCCGTCGCCGGAATCGAGAGGCTTGCTGTACTCGATCATCACGACGGCGTCGGCGCCCTCCGGCATCGGCGCACCCGTCATGATCCTCGAGGCCTCGCCGGGTCCGATCGCCCGCGTGGGCGGGTGACCGGCGGGTATCTCCTCGACCACCACGAGCTCCGCCGGCGACTCCGGCGATGCGTCGCCGACGTCTTCTGCCCGAACGGCGAACCCGTCCATCGCGGAGTTGTCGAACGGTGCAACATCGATATCGCTGGCGAGGTCTTCGGCAAGAACGCGGCCGAGCGACGCGAGAAGCTCGACCCGTTCGACCTCGGTGGGCCGGATGCGATCGAGCAGCAGGGCACGCGCCTCTTCGACGCTCATCGTCTCTGTCATTCTGGCGCCTCCGTGATCCGCTCCGGGTGCGTGTGGATGACGATCTTGCTCCCACGCGCATACCCCACGAGCGTGATTCCCAGGGTCTCGGCGATCTCGGCAGCCAGGTCCGTGACCGCCGTTCGCGACACCACCACGGGCACGCGCGACTTCGCGGCCTTCACGGCCATCTCGTAGGAGATGCGCCCGGTGGTGAGCAGCACGGCGTCTTTGGCGGAGATGCGGTCGAGCCACGCCCTGCCCAGGACCTTGTCGAGCGCGTTGTGCCGCCCAACGTCCTCCCTGACCACGAGCAGCTTTCCGTCGCGGCCCAGGGCGCACGAGTGCATCCCGCCAGTCTCGCGGTAGCGCTCGGCAGTGCGCGCCATCTCGACCATCATGTCGTAGATCTCCTGGCTCGACACGCGGACGTCGCTCACGATGGGCTCGAGGCCGCGGGCATGGCCCACGCTCGAGAACGTGACCCCCTTGCCGCACCCGCTCGTAACGTACCGCGTGCGGAAGACCATGTCGTCGGGCACGTGCTCTTCCGTGGTCACGTACACCAGGCCGCGCTTCAGGTCCACGTCGATCCCCTGCAGCGCGTCCCGGTCGGTAAGCAGGCCTTCTGTTAGCATGAAGCCGATGGCCATCTCCTCGAGGTCGGAAGGCGTCGCTTGCACCGTCGCGATCTCGACGTCGTTCATGTACACCGTGACCGGCCTCTCCGAGGGCATGCCGCGACCGCGCCGCGTGCCCACCTCGACCACGCGAGGATGCGCCTGACTCACCGGTTCGGGTCCCTCGCTGACTATCTCGCCTGCCGAGGAGACCTCGTCGGCGGACTCCTCGACCGAGGCCCGAACGTCGGCGAGGTCCTCCGGAGTGTTCACGTTCACGAAAGAGTGAAGGGCAGGGTCGACGTCGCGCAGGTCGCTGATGGGAATCTCCGCGACGTGCAGGTTCTGGAGGACCGCGACGAGCCGTCGGCGTCCACTCGCGAGTGCAGCGGCCGCCGCCTCTCGACAAGCTTCGACCCGGTAGAGGGCCAAGAGCGGCTCTGGACCCTTGTCGGTCATCGGCACCACGGCGTCGGCGCCGTCGCTTGCGGCGTACAGCGCCCTCACCACATCAGGCTCGAGCCAGGGCATGTCGGCAGCTACCGCCAACACCCACTCTTGCTCCGCGTGCGCTAGCGCCGTGGCCAGCCCGCCCAGAGGTCCCTGGTACGGCACGTCGTCGGAGACGACGCTCACGTGGTCGTCCAGGTCGACGTCTTCGAGGGCCTCCGGTCTGTTCGTGACGACCATGACTTCGGCGCACACCGATCGCACCGCCGCGATCACCCGTGCGAGGAGGGGCTCGCCGTCGAAGTCGAGCAGGGTCTTGTCCACACCCATGCGCAAAGAGCGGCCGCCGGCAAGGACGGCCGCGGTCACCGGGAGTAGTACTCTGTCGTCCCGCTCGGGCACCTGTGTCAGTCACCGCCGCATCGTTCGCAGAGCAGGTCAAAGGGCTCGCGTACCGGGTCGGGGGGTAGCGCCGCCGCATGCATGTGACGACGGCAACACGCCACCGAATCCCCACGTCGAGCCGAGGAACCAGCGCCCTCTAGCATACGCCGACGCCGGGCTTGTAACAATAATTACAAGCCCGGCGTCGTGGAATCTTGGCCGCCTACTGTAAGAGCGACAACGCTTCTTTGAGTACGGTCTCCGTCACCGCGCCTTCACCACCCACAACGGCGACGAACGCTACCGAATCGCGAGCCGACAACAGCGCCGAGGCTTGCGGCGACAGGGCGGTCGGCAGAGTCAGCATGAGCGGACGCCACCCGTCACCCGCCGCCGCGGCAACGCCGCCCGCCAAAGCATCCGGGAAGTTGGTTCCGGTGGCCAACAACATGCCGTCGAAACCGCTCGGGGAGATCGCCTTCTCACCGTACTCCGCGAGCAGCTTGGCCGTGTCGTATCTGGTGGCGCCACCTTGGCGCACTACTGCCGGAGAACCGAACGCCGTCCCGGCAAGCTGCGAGGCGACGCTTGCGCTTACCGCGCCGGTGCCGCCGCATACCACGACGGTCGACGGCTTGAGTTCACTCAGGACCGCGGCTGCCTCGGGTGAAAGCGTGCCCGTGGGCGTAAGCAGGATAGGTTCCGAGAGCTCCGCGGCAAGGCTCGACGCAGCGAGGGCGTCGGGGAAGGCCAGACCCGTGGCTACGAACACCCGCGACGGTTTCCCAGCGATGTCCCGCGTCTCTCGCGCAACCGCGGCCGCGGTCCCGTATCGGGTCGGACCGGCAAGCCGCTCGACGGTCAGACCCAGACTGGTCTGCAAGTAGGAGCGCACGCCTTCGGACACCACCGCAGTGCCGCCAACGATGTACGCTTTGCTCGCACCAAGGCGCTTGATCTCCTCGGCCACGTTCGGAGGCACGCTCGTGTCGCGCACGAGCAGCAGCGGACCCTTGACGGCGCCTGCGAGCGAGGCGGCGGACAGAGCATCAGGGTAGTCGTATGCCGTTGCGAGGACAACGGCTTTTTCACCGGTGAGGGGTGCCGGGAAAGCCTGCTTGGAGAGCGCGATCGCGGTGGCGATGCGGTCAGCGCCTGCCACGCGCGAGGGGTAGATGAACGCCGTGCCCTGGGTCGAAGCGCTTTCGGTGCCGTTGAAGGCGGGTGTGCTCGGAGAGCCGTACTTGGCGTCGGCCGTGAAAGCGTAGGTGGTGGTCGAGTTGACTTGCGGGGCGTATCGACGGCTCGCCGTGGCGCCGGCAGCCAGTTCGTCGATGACGGCCAGGTTAGACCCGCCGACCTTGAGCGTGATCGGGCCCAAGGGAGAGTCGCCGGTGTTCTTGACGTTCACGTCGAAGAAAGTCGTCCGGCCGGCGTTCACGGTACGCGACGTCGGTGACACGGAGAGCGAGACCGAGGGGTCGTAGACTTCGACGAGACTCGGCTCGGAGTCGGAGACTGGAGTACCGTTGGCATCGCCTGACACCGTGACGGTGTTGTTGGTGTCCTGTGTGAGGGTGTGCTCGTTGCTGGTCACGGTGGTGCTGTCTTCGGACGGCAGGGTCGTCGACTGCAGTGTCAGTACACTGCCGAGAGTGTCAGAGATCTCAAGATCCGTGATGTCTTCGAGCCCAGTGTTCGTGATCTGGTAGGTATAGCTGACCTTCGTGCCCGTTGTCACCTTTGTGTACGTGGGCTGGGCGGTCACGTCGATGCCCGCCTGGTTGAGCACGTGCACCTCCGTATCGGCGAACTCGCCGTACTGCGAGGTCTCCCCCTGCGCAAACGCCACGACACGATAGTGATACGTCTCGCCGGGCACCGCGGTCGAATCCAGGTAATCGACGCTCGTCTCCGGGTCGTTCACCGCGCCACCAGACGTGACATCGGTCCACGGACCGTTCGGCTGGCTCACGAGTCTGCGCCAGATCCTGTACTCGATTGCACGCTCCTCGAGCGTCACGCTGTTCTCGGCCCGATACGGCCGCTTCCAGGAAAGCTTCGCGCCGGCAGCAACGGAAGTCGCCTGGAGATCGCGAACGGGACCGAACATGTAGCCCTTGACCTCGACATCGTCGATGCTGGTGCCCTTGCCCTGCCGAACATATGGAGGCAGCGGGGGAAGCGGATCATCCTCGGGCTCGAAGAGGTTGACGAACGTCCATCGGAAGACGCCGGCTTGCCTCGACAGGTGATCCGCGGTGATGTCGTAGGTCACCTTCGACCACGAGGCGGTCAGGGGGATGGGAAAACGAAACTCCGACTGAGACGAGGGATTCATTTCCTTGTTCGGACCCCACGCAACGCTGTAGGAATTCGTGTCGCCGGAACCAAGGCTCGGCATGAGATACCAGAAGGACAAGTCTGCGGAGTAGTAGTTGGTGAGTTGAGGGATCCCGAGATAGGCATACCCCGCAGTGTCCTTCGGATAATCACCCGCGTAGTTGGTGTATGGAGTGTTCGAGATAGCGTTCCAACCGGCACACCAAAGGGCGTTGGACCCACCATGTGCCCCTCCGGTCACGGTGGTGATTGGCCCCCATATGTACGTCCGGGCGTTGGGAAACCCCGCGACGTACGGGAATCGCGCCGTCGAGAAGTCAGACGGATAGGCTGTCTCGAAACCATACGGCGCCCTGACAGTCATCGGTCCGGTCGGCACACCGAGCGCAAGTGCCGATGCAGGTGCGGCCAACAAGGTTGCGGCGATTACCAACCCACATGCGAACAACATCCTTCGAGTCTTCATGTCTGCCCCTAAAGCGAAGTCGGAAAGGCCTCTGCGGCCTGCACAGCCGTATCCAGCAGCGTTCCCGGTGAAACCCCGGAGGCGAGAATCACTTCGAACGCATAGCGACCTCTACTGAAAGAGACGACCGCGAGACGCGTGCCGTCCGTCCCGAAGTACCCCGGCGTCCCCTCAACGCTCACGTCGGCGCCGTTTTCCGGAAACGCGATGTGCATCTGATTGGCAACGAACGAATCCGCACTCGCCACATCTACCATGTCGTGCACGTAGAAGGTCGCTGAACGCACGCTACCGCCCGGTGTCTCCGGCTCGGCGGACACCTGGGCATCTTCGGCGGTGGCCAACGGCGCCCCGAGCGTGTAGCCGTCCACGGATGCCGGCAGCAGTATCAGGAGGCTGGAGACCGGGTTGAAGAACGCCTCATCGATGCCTGGGTCCCCGTCATCGTCTCCGTCCACATCGGACGGCTCGTCGTCGCTCGATCCGTTACTGCTCGACGACCCCGCGGGCGGGGGCGGCTGGATCGACTCGAGTTGCTCCCTGGCGCCCTTGTTCGTGGGGTCGACCGTTATCGCCTTCGCGAACAGCTTTACCGCGGCGCTCGTATCTCCGCTCTCGAGGGCCTCCATGCCGCTCTTGTACAGAGTCTCGCTTTGCGATTGCGGACTAAGGTCGACGTTGCGGACCTCGGGTTCCGGACTCGATGTCAGCGCCCAGACCCCGTAGATGATGAGCGAGAGCACGATCACCGTGCCCACACTGCTGAGAATCCACAGGAGCCGCTTGCGTCGCTTGTTCCCGGGCGTCGCCGCCGCGTCCGCGGCACCCGCGCCAGACGCCTTCATCGCGTCCGCGTCACCCACACCAGACGCAGGCGCCGTCTTGGGACTCTCCGCATCACCCTTCGGGGTGTCTGCGGGCACCGTGCGTTTCGGGTCGCTGTTCTTGGTCGAATCGTCCATACATCGCCTCGCGTAGCGAACGAACGTGTCCACGGGTCCATGCAGCAAATCGCAGGCCCAAGATTGCCAGTTTAGCCGCTTCTAGCTGCCCAGATGATACCGCGGCTACTCCTCGTCCCCGCTCTCGTTCTCATCTTCCGCTCGCGCCGCGCGCTCGCGCGCACTACGCCCTTCGCTAAGGGACGTCTCATCCAAGCCGGTGAGTCCCCTTGCCGCTGCATCGTCGATTGCCGCAGCTGCTGCGGTACAGAACGATGTGAGGTCGTCACCGCTCTCATCAAGCAGCCCCTTCAGTCCCGATTCTGCAAGCGATATTTTTTCTCGGCCGGGCAACGTGGCGGACTCGATCCAGTCCTCGAGCACCTCCTCGGTGAAGACTCTCCCCTCATTCCCGAACACGTCCACTCCCGGGAAGTCCCACATGACGCGTTCGCCTCTGCCGAATTCGCTCTCCAGGTCGGGAGCGGTGTCCGTCTCGATGAGGAATGCCATGATCCCGTTGGCCCCAAGGCGAAGCCTGATCTCGGTGAGCGAGGCCATGTACTTGATTCGCAGGTCCTCGTCCATCAGCGTCCAACTGTCGAAGTCGTCGTAGATGAGACACACCTTGCGATACCTCAGGGCCGCAAGGTCCGCCAGAGCGCGTAGCGTCTTTCGCGGCGCCTTGGTGATCTTGAGCTCCTCGGCAAGAGCCGACGCGCCATCGCGCGCATACACGCGCAACCCCCTCGCGACGACCCGGGACAGATGCTCGCGTGTGTAGAGGGCGATGTACTCGAGCACCGCGGCCTTCTCGGCATCGGCCTGCTCCTCCGCCGTCGGTGCCGGGGGTATCTGCCCGTAGAACTCGTCGTCCTCAGGGCTCTCCTCGGTCTCCTCCGGCTCAGCCTCCTGCGTGGCCGCCCGCGGGTCTATCGGCGGGAGTTCGTCCGGTCGACGCGCCATATGGTATTGGCCGAAGACATCCTCGACCGCAGCGTCCGGGTCCTTCGCGTACTCCTCTTTGAAGCGCTCCCACGGTTCGCCTGCCGCGCCGGACTCTTCCAGGAGGGCCTGGTCCGGCTCCCCCACAATGCGGCCCACCCATGCGACGAGCACCTGGTTGAAGGCGCGCATAGAAAGCCGCTCGGCGACCACGTTCATCGCGCTTCGGACCCTGCCCATGCGTGCAACGAACAACTGGACGTACGCGGGCAGGATATTGAGGTCGTCGTCATTGATGAGCGCCTTCTCGGCATGGATGAGGGCGGCTCGGTGGTAGAAGCTCGGACGCTGATTGCTCTTCTCCACCCAAACAAGACCCGGTTCCTGCGTGTCGGCCAGCACGTCGAGTACGGCGAGCAGCCGATTGCCCCCTGCCTGTATCTCGAGGGAGGTGGCGATGCCTTCGCCTTCTCTCACGCGCACTCGCTTGAACGGATTTCCGATGAGCCCGAGCGACCGGTACTGCGCGATTCCGACCTGGGACCCCTCTCCTGTTTCCTGCACGACCTCTTCCACGTCCTCGAATCACCTCACTGCGTATGTCATCTTCACGACGGCCAACCCGCCGCTCGATCGTCACTCGGTCTTCCTGCCTATATTGCTGCGGGGAGCGTCGTTCGCGACCTGTCCGAACAACGAAAACGGGGGCCCCGGACCCTGCAAGGTCCGGGGCCCCTCGTAACGGCCTTGGTCAGGCCGCGCGGGACTGCTTACGCATGCCTACTTGTTGTGGCAACGCTCGCAAACACCGCGGTTGTCAGCACGCAGCAGCGCGCTGTCGAACACCGGATCGACACCGCCGGAACCAGGCGTGCGGACCGGGTACCAGTCCGTGCCGTTGGTGGTATCGAGTGCGGCCTCGGCCCAGCCTTCCATCGTGACGGCGGTACCGTGCGCACGGTGGCAGGTGAGGCAACCGAGATAATCGGTGTAGTCCCACTCGCCTGCACGGAACGCCGCGATGTCACCGGAACCGTCGAACTCGAGCGGCAGAACCGAGTCGGTCGTGACCGGCGTGTTGAGCCAGTACAGGCCGTTCGGATCGCCAGCAGCGAGCGTGACGTTCATCGGGTGACGGTGGAAGATCTGGCTGCCGACCTGGGCCGGGCTGTCCATGTCAGCAAGGAACGAGTCGTAGTCGTAGGGGTTCGTCGTGATGTCGTCGAACTCGCCACGGCCAGAGCCGCCCCACGCAGACACAGCGGTCTCGTCGTTGCGCACGATGTAGCGCTCGTGGCACGAGGAGCACCAGCCGGAGATGTTCTCACGCGCAAGACCCGTGTTGCGGTACTGAGACGTGGTGTAGTCCGGGTAGTAGCCGCTGACCTGGGTCGCGCCCGCCTCATGCTTGAACCAGCCAGAGAGCGGGTAGCCTTCCTCGGCGGAAACGACGAACGGAAGCGGGTTGTCGGCGAGGTCGTACCCACCGACGGTGTTCCCGTTCACCGAGTCCTTGAGAAGACGGTAGTTGGAGGAACCGTGCGGGTCGTGGCAGCTCGTGCAGGTGAGCAGGTCCCATGTGTTGTTCAACATGGTGTCGTTGTCACCCCAGAGCGGCTGGCTGGTCGCTTCCATGCCGTGACTCGAGCTGCTGGCCACCATGGTGGTCGAACCCGAGGCCTCAGGCATGCTGTAGAAGCCGCCGCCGTTCAGGACGCCGCCGAACGTGGAGTTGGTCTCGTATGCGACCACTACTCCGTCGTTGTCGTCCCCGACGATCTGTGTGTCGGCGCCGGACGGACCGGAGTCGAACACGCCTTCGACGACGTTCGTCGAAGCGCCAGGAGCGTCGGCGCCGTGGCACGCGTTGCAGAAGTCCTCCATGGTCGTGGCAGAACCGATCAGCAACGCGGAGCCGGTACCGCCAAAGCGGTCCTCCCAAGTCACTGTCGAGAACGATGTGTGTGCCCTGTGGCAACCGGCGCACGCATCAGTGTCCTCTGTGTAGCCACCGTGGGGGCCGAAGTTGGCGTACGCCACGCCACTGAACGCAAACGTCAGCGCGAGGGCGACGAGCAGGATGATGCTAATCCTCTTCAACATCTTCACCTCCCGGTAGCTAGTGTACCGCGCAAGCGATGCACGGGTCGAAGGTATGGGCCACACGCAGGGCCTCGAGGCCGCCCGCAGCACCGAAGTCCTGAGTGACGTCCTCATAAGGCACGCCGATCATGGCTTCCTCGATCGGGCCACGGTTGCCGGCCGCATCGTGCGGGCTGGCGTTCCAGGTCGTCGGAACGACGCACTGGTAGGCCGTGATCTTGTTCTGCGCGTTCGTGCTGATGAAGTGCATGAGAGCGCCACGCGGCGCCTCAGTACCGCCCCACCTGCCGGTCTGGTTCGTGGCCGGCGGAGTGGTTGTGAAGGTAGGAGCGTCGACTGCAACGTTGTCACGAAGGTCGGCGATCCAGCCACCCGAGAACTGACCAGTGGTCTTGTTGTACAGACCGATCATCTGCTGGATAAGCAAAGCGGCCTCGAGAGCACGGCCACGCAGACGGTCCATGACGGACAGGCCACCGACGATGCCGAGGACCCATGCCGCAACGGCGCCGGTGATCTCGGCCGCCGGGTCGGTGTAGGCCGCAACGATCTGCGCGTTGCTGAGTGTGCCGACATCGAGAGTGACGGTTCCGCCATCAACGCCGGTGGGGTCACCGACTACGGTGGCGCCTACGGTCAGCGTCGCGATACCGTCCCTCAGGCAAGCAACTGCCAGATCCGCCGACACCATGGCCGGATCCAGTCCCGCGCCCTTGCCGTACAAGGCTGCGGCGGTCGGGAACGTGTCCACGATGCCGTCGGTCTCATCGACAGTGATGTAGCCGTTCACGACCATGCGGGCGAACGGGCCTACCTCGCACGGATCGCCGTCCCAACGGGGAGCCTTGATGTACGAGTAGCCGTTCGAGCGGTCCGGCTTGGTCCGCTGGACGGCGCCCGGGTACCCCAGCTTCGTGGTTGCGTCGATGTTGGCGGTGTCGAACTCGCTGATGGTGTAGCGCGAGTACGCGATCGACTCCTTCAGGTTGACGGGGACGCTGTTCGCGCCTCCGGCCTGAGTGAACGTCGCCGCGACTCCAGCCTTGTCAGGTGCCTGGAACAGGATCGCGCCGGCCTTGCCGCCCTTGAAGACGCCGCCGCCGATGCCGAGAGCATCCTTGACACCGAACGGGAGAGTCGACAGGTCGGAGATGGTCTGCGGGATCGGGAACGCGCCCCACGCAAGGAAGTTGCCGCAGCCCGCACCCCAGTTGGTGTTGACACCGTCGGTCGGGGTGGCCGTGTCGGAGAAGTTCCCCATTGTCCACAGCGCCGGGTAGGCAGTGTTGAGCAGGCTCGCGTTTGCGAAGTTGTCGTAGTTCGGATACAGCGCACCCAGAGCCAGCACCAGCGGCACGTGCTCCTTGAGGATGAACTCGCCGACCTCCGTCATGATCTCCTCGTACTTGTCGCACCGGTCCGAAAGGTCCTCGGTGCTGTCGTTGGTGACGCCGCCGCCGACGAAGCACGAAGTCATGGGCATACGCCCGGCGAACAGCGCGCCGGCCTCAAAGGTGAGGCGGCGAATGCGGAGCGCCTTGACGTACTGCGTGACCGCAGCCTCCCAGATGTTGGCCGAGAAGCCGTCGTCGTACGCGGGCAGAAGCGTGGTTCCGCCGGGGTTGAGCAGCAGCGCGTGATAGTAGCTGTTGTCGAACCACGGAGTCCACGGCGGCATAGCCGGGCCCTGCACGTAGTCGAGCGCCACAAGATGGTAGAAGTGCGTGATGTGCGACATCAGGAACTCGGCAGAAAGCACCAAGTTGCGGATGTGCACGGCCTTCGCGGGAACGCCCTTCGTGCCGGCGGTAACGAACGTGATGTGGTTGTCGTTGTAGCCGAACGCGGCATCGACCGCGTACGTGGAGGTCTGGCCGTGCGGAACCGGACAGACACCACATATACGCTGTGTGAATGTGATGGCATCGTTGGCGCTGCGGCCAAGCAGGAAGTTCTCGAAGCCACGCCACAGGTTACCGTGGATGTTGGCCTCGGTGACCACGCCTGCCGGGGCGACGAGCTTGACGCCCAAATGACCCTCGATACGCGATATCGGGTCGACCTCTGCGCCACCAGCTGTGATGACATTCGCGCCATCAACGGTACCGGCAATGTTTCTGTAAGCCATGTGCTATCCCTCCTTTCCGCTTACCAGTTCACGAACGGGACGAAGCTGTCCGGATAGCCCTGCTCCGTGCAACCCATGCAGGGGTGTCCGGCCTGCGTGCAGTGACCGCCCTTGTAGCCGGGCAGGACGCCCGTCGGGGTCACTGAGTCGTTCAGCGTCGCGAGACTGTTCGCGTTCTCCGGCTGCTGGTTGTTCCAGCCGTGGACGCCGCACAGCGAACGGACGCCAGGACCCTTGCAGCCGATCAGCTGCAGGCAACCGGGGTCGCCAGGCTTCTCGGCAAAAACGCCCTGGCGCCAGTAGTTGAAGCGCGGGCAGTAAGGGCCGTGAATCTGGTACGGATAGGCGAGCTTCAGGCGCCGCGTGTTGTCCACTGCGGAACCCTTGATCGCGCCGGTGCTGTCCAGAATGCCGAGCGGGCCGTCAGCAGAAGCGAGCGGCCCATTCACGTAGTCGACGAGGAACGCCACTACGGTCAGCACGAACCACCAGGGGTTCGTGGGGCAGCCGGGTACGTTGACGACCTTGGCAGCAGCAGTCGGGGCGATCGGCAGCAGGAAGTCGAACACGCCGGTCGCGCCGGTCTGGGCCTGCGAGGTGTCGAATCCGGCAGCCAGCGGATCCATGGGCGACTTGCAGCCAGGATAGCCGCCGAACGTGGCGCACTGGCCGATGGGAATGATGCCGAGGCAGTTCGCGTCGGTCGCAAGCGCATGAACGATCTCGGGGAAGTCGATCTCTTCGCCCGCGGGATTGTCCTCGTGCGCGATGGAGCACCACGAGACATCCGTGTTCTGCTCGTTCCACGCACCGGTGTTCGTCTTCGCCTGCACTGCGCCTTCGACAACAAGCACGAAGCCGTCAGCATTGTTGTCGCGGAAATCGATGAGCCACTGTGCCGCGAGGTCGCCACCCATGTTCATGATCGTCTCGTGGTACAGCAGGTCTACGACGTCGATGACCACGTCAGCGATGGTCGCGAACGCCGGATCGCCGACTGCCGTGGCGTAATCCGTGTTCAGTGGCGCTCCACCGTGGTAGATCAGATCGCCTGCGCCGGACCAACCGCCAGCAAGACTGAGGGCCGTGATTGTGTCGGTGCCCTCAAACCCGTTGGCGTTGGCGACCAGCGCAGTACCGCTCGGGTCCTCGAAAATGCCGAGAACCGAGATCGAGCATCCAGTGCACTCAGCGCCGTGTACCCAGACCACTCTGGGCTTGCCGAGTGTCCCGCCAAGATCAGGCGCGTAGGCGAACGCCTCTACGAGCTTGTCGATCTGCCCTTGACTGAGACCTGCGGCGGCGGCAAGTGCACCCAGACGCGTGACAAACTGTCGCCTGGTGATAGCCATACCGTCTTTCCTCCTTCGAATGAATCGATAGGCCTTCCCGACCGGAGAATTACAAAGCCACCTCCCTTCCGTCCCGGTTCGGGTTAACGGGTGGAGGTGGCGCGAATTCCCTTTGAAGAGCGGTGGACGATCTACCCCGGACTACTATCAGGTCGTTCATCGGAGGCATGACCGGTGCACCCATGGGTCTTAGTGCCGGCTCCAACCCGTGGTTTCCTGCTTTGCGGTCCTTCCCTTCCCCCCGCATGCGCGGAGCGATTGTAACAGATGTTACAACAGCACTGTGAAGCCTACATACTTGCCGTGGCGTCGTCAACAGACGGGCCATTCAATCTTCTTTATTTATATGCAGTTCGGTGTTGCGCGACTAGGAGCCCTCTCCCTCACCGCCCGTGGGTCCCGCGGTCTCCTCGGCATCTTTATTCGCGAAGCGCTCCATGAATTCCTGGTGGTTGACCACATCTATCTCGAGCGTTCTCGCGATACGACGGAGCTCCGCGTCCTCGGTGCAGAACACGTGCGAGCGCTGCGCGACCGACACCACTATGGCCTCTTCGCGACCGATCTCCATCCTCTCCATCAAGGAGTTCACATCCGACTCGGAGAACTCGGTCGGCTGCAGGAGCTCGCCCAGGTTCACGTCGCCCTGCACGAAGTCCTTGAGCAACTCGTAGTCGCGCTCGGTCACCAGCCACTTACGGCGACGGGCAGGCATGTGGTGCACGAGACCCTCGGCAAGCATGACGTCCACGAAATCCTTGGTGGCCAGGAACCGCTTCTTGCGCAGGAGCAGGAGCAGCGGCAGGAGCAACAGAGGAGCGAAGCACCAGCGCCAGTACTGTGCGACCTCCGGAAGCGGGATGGGCGAGATCTCGGCAGGCCAACCCCACACCTGGATACGTCCGTTCGCGCTGTCGGTGATGAAGATCAGGTTGTTCGGACCTATCGAGAGGTCGTTCGGGTAGCTGAACTGCCCCTCCAGCACTCCGCGCTCGCCGAAGCTCAGGACCTTCTCGCCACTGTCGGCATTCCAGATGGTGCAGTCGTGCGCAAGAGTGTCGACGATTACGAACCGTGGTGGCACGGTGGTCTCGTCGGAGGGGTTGGTGTCCGCCAGGAAGTCGAATCCACGAGGCAGACCGCCGGTGGAGAGTAGGCTGTCGAACTCCAGCTCGGTGTCGAAGATCTGCATGCGCCGGTTGTTGCTGTCCGCCACCCACACGTTCTCGTCTTGCACGTGCACGCTGTTGGGGAACTGGAAGACCTGTGGAGCCGCCGTCGAGTCCAGGACGATGCCGGCGGTGCCCGCAGACTTCACGAACGACCCGTCCGGGGCGAACTGAAGGATACGGTGGCCTTTCAGGATCTCCGAGACGTAGAGCGACCCGTCCTCGGCGAAACCAAGGGCGACCGGGGCCCATTGGACTCCTCCGGTTTCGAAGGTCGGCAGTTCCTCCTCAGGCAGCTGCGGATCGAAGATGCCCACGAATTCGCCCTCAGGGGTGTAGATGTTGATCGTGCGCGCCCGGCGGTCGCTTACGTAGATGTTCCCGTCCACCGGATTCTCGGCGATGTAGAGGGGGGTGCGCATCTCCTCACCGCCGATCTCGCGCAGCAAGTCTCCGTCGAGGTTGAAGACGAAGACCTTTGAGTAGCGCGTGTCGCTGACGTAGACCTCCCCGTCCTCGTCGTCCACATACACACCGATCGGCCGCTCCAACCTGCGGTCGTCGGGACCGCTGAAGCTATATAGATACTCCGGTGTCGGCAGAAGGTCTTGTGTGGACACACCCAGATCGCCGAAATCAAGCCGCTTGGTGGCGCGGAAGTACAGGAAGTACAGCGCCAGCAGCAACAAGAGGATCGCCAGGATGGCGATTATGATGATCTTCCGCTTCTGGCGTCGTGTCACGCCGTTCCGCCTCCCACTACGATTCAGACTCGGACTTGAGTCGGTCTATCTTTTCTTCGATGCCCGGCTTGTCCTCGTCGGGGGCAATCTGAAGAGCCTCTTCGTACGCGGTGATGGCGCCTTTCGGGTCACCGACGGCAACCAGCAACTCCGCGTGCAACACAGTTGCTTCGATGTTGTCGGGAGCAACGTTGCGGGCGATACGCACCTGCCCGAGCGCTTCTTCGAGCTCCCCGGCCTGCTGGGCGCTGCGCGCGCGTGCGATGCGGTCTTCGGCAGGACCCAGTGAGGCCAGCGCTTCTTGTGGGGGATCAGCATCGGGCACTGCCTGAACTGCTGCATAGAAGTGATTCGAGGCTTCCACCTCGTCGCCCTGCTCCAGAAGTATCTCTCCCCACAAGAAATGCGCCTGCGCGTAGTTGGGATCGAACATGATCGCGATCTCCAACTGTTCCAGCGCCGCATCCACCTCGTCCAGCCCGTAGTACGCCTGTGCCAGGTTGTAGTAGGTGTCGGACGCGTCCTTCTTCACTCGAAGCGCGTTCCTGAAGAAGGCGACAGCATCTTCATACTCACCGTTCTCCAAAGATATGAGCCCAAGGTTGTAAAGCGCGTACTCGCGCAGCAGGTCGACGTTCTGGAAGTCGCTCCCCTCGGTGAGTTCGATAACCCGAAGCAAGAAGCGGTTGGCCGCTCCGAAATCCCGTTGCTCGATTGCAACCAGGCCGAGGTCCAGGTACGCGGCAGTGTTCTCCGGCTCGATCTTGAGCGCGTTCTCGAACTGCTCCACTGCCGCGTCGTATTGACCCACGGCACCAAGCGCTTCTCCCAGGCGGATGCGCAGATTGGCGTCGTTGGGGTTCTCGCGGACCTGAGCTTTCATGTTCTCGACGAGGCGGAGGGCGGGTGTGGCGAGCCGCTCCGCTTGACGGGTCTGATACACCGAATAGCCGAACCAGGCGCCCAAGCCGATGACACCGGCAAGCAGCACTAGGATAAAGACATTGAGGACCGTGTCGAGGGTCGAACGCGGAATCTTGGGCGGGGGACCTTCGGCCTCCTCGGCCTCCTCGGCCGCGAGATCTTCGGTCTCGAGGTCATCCGCCCGAGCGCTGTCGTTCGCGTGGATTTCATTCATGAAACGTTCGGTACCTCACCTTAGCGATGACACGCCGGCGGTATGCCGGGGCCCAGGCCGACGTGGCGAACGCTACGAAAGCTACACGTCAGGCCGAGTTTGTGTCAATAGTTACACAACTTCTCCACAAGCCCTCTAGCAGGAGAAAGCGTGCGCGCCGGACCCCGGCGCCTTGGCGATCAGATGCCGACGTCCCTGTGGCACTGCCGGCAGAGAGACGCCCCGGGATACGGCGCGATGATCCTGTCGAATATGTCGAGAGAGCCGTGGCACTCGTAGCACAACCGCAGGTCGTGTCCCTGTTGGGCTGCCAGCTGCTGCGCCGCTTCCGACGTGCCGAAGGTGACGTGACAGTCGTAACACTTGTACGGCTCGCCCTTCGATTCCGCCACCCCGAAGTGCACCGCGTGCTCCGCGAATCCCTTGTGTTTGATGTCGGTCGCCGGCTTGGGGCTCATCTCGTCGTGGCACGGCGTACAGTTCTCCTCGAGCAGCTCCGCGCGCTTCACCTTGTCGTGATGGCAGTTCTGGCACGAGTCCCTGTTCGTATGGCATACGTTGCAGTCGTCTCGCTCGGCATCGTCGGCGGGCTTGTGGTTCTGCAGCCAGTCGGGCGGATGGGGCATGACGGTCTTGTGGCACAGCTTGCATGACGCTGAGTCGTGGCAAGAGCCGCAGGAGCCCTCCTGCTGGAGGTAGAGGCCACCGTGGTCGCTATACCATTCGACCTTGGTGTGATCCGCCGGGATGACGCGCGCCGACCCCGGTCCGCTCTCCCTGCGTCCCATATGACACTCCACGCAGAACGCGGGCTGGTGGCACATGCCGCAATACTCGGGCTCGCCGCTCGCGCGTTCCTTGTGCTGGCCGGCTCGGAACTCGTCGGTGTGATCGGACGGCATGAGCTCGAAGTCCGAGGGGTGGCACGCCAGGCACTCCTCTGTGGCCACGAGACCCGCCACCGAGTGCGTGAGGCCGTGACACCGATAGCACGACATCATGTCCGGACGCCTGATGGTCTCGAGCCCGTGACCGAACTGCGGGTGACAGACTTCACAGTCGAAGTTGCGTCTGAGATGGTCCGCGTGAGCGAAGATCACGCGCCCGGGCAGGAAATCGTCCACATCCGGATGGCAGTAGATGCACTGCCCCATCGAGGTGGGCTGCGTCGGATACACGGTGACCGCCGGCCTCTCCGGCTGGACGGGCAATACACCCAGGTAGGTGTTGAACACCGGCTCGATATCGAGATTCTCCGCCTCATGACAGGCGTCGCAGTCCTCCGGCGCGTCGTGGCACAGCATGCACTGGTTGGTGTCGTTCCGCGCCCGTTCGGCATGCGGCGTTTGCGCCCAATCGGCGGTGTGGAACTTGGGCCGCAGCTCGAATGACGGCGGGTGGCAGTCAGCGCATTCTCCGGTCGCCAGCTCGCCGGCCGGTCCGTGCTCGACGCCATGGCAGTTGAAGCATATCTCCATCGGAGGCGTGTACGTGGCTCCCGCCTCGTGGGCGGGCTTCCAGTGGCACGCCGTACAGCTCACGACCAGGTGGTTGCCGTGTGAGAATATGAGTCCCGGCTTCTTGGACTCGCCGAGTTCGAGGTGGCACGGGGCGCAGTTCACGGCCTCCACGTCGCCGGTGAGATCGATGGAGTCGGGAATCTGACCGGTGGTGTCACCGGGCGCGACAAGCAGGAAGGCGGCGGCTAACGCGAGCGCCAGCGCCGCCCCCCAGACATGTCGAGCACGTATGTGCCTTAGCTGAACCACGACCTTATCTTATCGAGTTGCTGCCGCAGCCAGTTGCCTTCGGCAGCCTCGATCTTGCGGTGGATGAGATCGGTGGCCTGCTCAGCGAACGCTGCTGCGTCGGCCGAAGACCCGCGGTGACAGCCTTCCTGCCCGCACGTGTCGGCGCGGTTCTGTTCCGACATGGTGGATTCAGGGTCGGACGTGGACAGGACCTCGTGCGCGCCGTGGCAGTCCCAGCACGCCGGAGCGTCGACCGCTCCCCGCTTGTATGCGGCACCGTGGTAGTAGTCATCGTAGCTCTCGTACTCGTCGGGGTGGCACCGAGCGCACACTCTGTACGCCGCAGCATGCAACTGCCTTTGCGCCGCCTCGGTATCGAGGCGCTGGATGTAGTGTCCGCCGTGGCATGACGCACACGTGGCGGACTCCATATTCCCCGCAGCGATCTCCATGCCATGCACGGAGTCGAGGTACACGGTCTTGACTTCCTCGTGATCGTGGCACTCCTGGCAGGCGAAGCCGGCGTTCACGTTCCAGATCGGCGTCGGGTCGGCGCCTTCCTCGTACTTGTAGTCGATGTGGCACTGCTGGCACGTCAGGTCCTGGTGCGCAGACTCGTCTACACCGACGACCTGGAACGACTTGGGCCGGCCTTCCGAGGTCTTGGTGAGGTTCTCATCACCATGGCACGCGAGACACCCGGTGTCGGAGTCAAAGACATAGGGAACGCCGGGGTTCCACACGACGACTTCTTCCTCGTGGCACTCGACGCACCACTCCTCGTCGTGACACATCATGCATTCCGTCTGCAGACGCTGCTCGCCCGGCTTGACGTGAGGCTCGAACGCCCAGTCGCGCGTGTGCCAGGTCGGGCGCAGCCGGTCGACGGGCGTGTTGTGGCAGTCCTCGCACTCGCCTGTTGCGAGTTCGCCCATCGGTCCGTGACTCAGACCGTGGCAGTCGAAGCATCCCTGCATCGTGGGCCTCTCGGTGCCCTCCGGCCTGTGAGGGAAGCGACTGTGGCAACTGCTACACGCAATCAGCTGATGGTACCCATGCTGGAAGATGATCTCGGAGGCATAATTGTCCGTATTCGCGATATTCCCGTGACAAGGATCGCAGTTCTCCGCGTACACCTTGCCGCCCAGGTCGATGATGAGCTGCTCGTCGTCGATGTCGACCGTCTGTGCCGCTGCGACGGATGCGGTCAGCGCAACCACCACGACGGTCATCAGCGCGACCAAGCCCCACCTGCCCAGGCCTCCTCCTGTCGTGCCTGCCATAGCCAAGTTCCCCTTCCTCTCCCGGGTCGCCGGGGGCCGACTCCCTTAGGTGAACCAGGACCGGATCGTCCCGAAAAAGCCCTCGATACTCTCCCGCGTGCTCTTGATGAAAGAGTACAGCGGGTTCTCCGCATAGACGTCGGCACGCCTGTGCACGAGCCCCGCGTAACTCACGTACGCCTCGTTCGCTCCATCGTGGCACTTGGAGCACGTGTTCTGAAGATTGTCCGGATGCACGGAAGACTGCCTGTCCGACGACGGGAGCATCTCGTGGTACCCGTGACAATCCCAGCAAGCCGGAGCATCGGTTGCGCCACGCTGGTAGGCGGCGCCATGGTAGTAGTCGTAGTAGTTGTCCCAATAGTCCTCGTGACAGCGGCCGCAGACGTCGAACCCGTTCTCGTGCAGGTCCGCCTGGCCTTGCGGATTGTCCGTCAGCATCCGGATGTCGTGCGACGGACTGTGACAGTCCCCGCACAGAGGCTTGGTGGCGTCCTGTTCCGTGAACTCGTCGCCCGGCTGCACGGAGATCGAGTGGACGCCCAGGCTGTAGGAATCCCACTGCTCCTGATGGCAGTTCTTGCACGCCAGTCGCGCGGTACGCACCCACTCGACGGGATCCACGTCGTGCGGAGACTTGTACGCGAAGTCCAGATGGCAGCCGGTACACATCACAGCCGCGTGCGGACCCTCGTCCAGCGGCGTCCCCTCGACGTAGTAAGAGACCCATTGGTCTCCCTGCAGTCTGCCGAGGTTCGGGTCGGCGTGACACACCATGCAGCCCGACTTGCCCGCGGTGGGCAGAGTGAAGGTGAGGTCGTAGTCCTGGGCGAGTGCCGCCGTGGGTGCGACGAGCCAGGCGCACGCCAGCGCGCAGACGTACAGCAGGGCTGTCCCACGGCCCATTCGCAAAGCTCTCAACACCTCTCTTTTGTGAAACTCACTCAGCCTTCGTGAACGCGGGCGATGGTGCGTGTCCGTGCTCCTCGCCCGGCTCGTGCTCTCCCCCATGCTCGTCTTCGTGCTCTTCGTGACCGGCGTGTTCGCGGTCCAGGAAGCTCAGCCCGAAGAAGTTCAAGAAGGCCGGGAAGTCTTCGGTGACGGACAGATACACGTGGATGGTAGTCAGGATGATGAAGAGCCAGTTGACCACGTAGTGCGTCATGCGCATGTACCAGCCGGCGAGATCGGTCGAGCCTGCGAGAGCTCCGAGCCACCAGCCGACCAGCACCTCTCGGGGGCTGTAGCCGAACAGCACCGGTGCGGTGACGAGGGCGAAACCTGTGAACGCCTGGATCACCAGCAGCGGCGCGAACATGATGTACGTCATCTTCTGCATGACGTTGTATTTGCCGAGGTGCGGCTTACTGGGCTTGATGAACGTGTAGTACAGGAGGACCTTCGGCGCCGTCACGACGTCCTGCTTGGTGATGGCGAACTCGCGGTAGTCCCGCTGCCTCGAATAGAACGCGTACCACAAGCGCCAGATCAGGTTGATCGTCACGATGATCATGGCCACGTAGTGGATCCACCGCATGAATGTCCGGGCGTTGTCCCACCCGCCGAAGATGAAGCCCGGGAAGCGGATGTAGAGTCCGGAGAGGGCCAGGAGGATCATGCATGTGACGTGCTGGAAGTGCAGGAGCTTGGGTAGGAAGGGAATCGGCGGCCCCTCGTGGTGTGGCCACTCCCAGCCGATGAACCTGCGCTTGGCGCGTCCGGTCAGGACATTGCCGAGGAAGTGGATCGGCAACACTGTGATGATCACGACATACAGACTCGTGAACACCACGTCCAGCCAGACATTGATTTGCAGCAAGTCTATCGTTGCCACCCCCTACACCGTGGGCGGGTCCTTCACACCCGCCACTGTAAGCGTTCGACGCTCGTGAGCGTCGCCCTTCCGAAACAGCCGAACAAACGCGCCCGGAGGACTACCTGTGCCGGGCAGCCGCCGAGCGCTTTGGTAACAGTAGTTACATAGAATAGGCGCGGCCCGGGTCGAAGTCAACGAACGGGCAGGTCGCACGCATGAGAACGCGTGGCACCGGCAAGGCCGCCGAAGACATCTTCCGCGCTGCTCACAGGTCCTCTATGAGCGCCCGCCCCTGCGTCTCGATGCCGGCGGCAGCGAGCGTAGCTCTTGCTGCATCCTCTTCTTCCGGCGGTATCCGCATCGCGATCCCGCAGCCGACACCGATGGCCGGAGGCGTGGGCACCGGCACCACGTCGACTCCGGCCGCCAACAGGAGCCTCTCCGCTTCCAGTGCCCGGTGGGTGGAATCGAACCCGAACACGACGAACATCCGCGGCAGACGAGGCATCATTCGTCACCGGTGCAGTGTGGCACGGCGATCGCCCGGTGTGGCACGCAGCAGTCTCCGCGTGCGGCGAAACAATTCAGGCAGGAGCATGCTAAAGACTCAACGTGTAGTAGAGGTGTAAGAGGAGTGGCTCTCCCTCTCCTGCCCACCCGCTTGTGATGCCCCTGGTGGGCGGTGGACGACGTGCCCATCGACGCGCTACCGATCCTGCCGGCGCAGACGCGTCCGCAGCATGGCCCCGAGTTCTTCGGCGGCACGGGACGGCGTTCTTCGGCCGGTCACAAGGTACAGCGGCCGTCGGACCTCGAACTCGGTGGCTGGAACGACCGAAACGCTTCCGAGCTGAATGGCCTTCTCGGCGACCAGTCTGCTCACGACGGCGATCCCCATCCCGCCTTCCACGGCGTTGACGATCGCCTCGCTCGAGCCGAGCTCCATCACCACCGGCAGGTCGCCCGGCTCGATACCCGCCGCCCTGAAGGTGTCCTCGGTGACTATCCGGGTCCCCGACCCGTGCTCGCGCATGATGATGGGGGTCTCCGCGATGTCGTCGACGCCGACTGTCCTGTGTGCGGCGAGCGCGTGGCCCGGAGGGCAGATCATCACCAGATCGTCGAAGCCCACGGCTTCGTAGTCCACCTTGGCGCCCTTCACCTCGGCCCCGGCCATGCCGAGGGCGGCCTCCCCCGCCTCCACCGCCTCGATGACCTGGGCGGTGTCGCCTATGGTGAGGGCGAGGCTGACCTCCGGATACGCCGCAAGGAACTCTCCCATTATTCTGGGAAGGATGTACTGCCCGGGAGTGGTGCTTGCGGCAACGGCGAGGCGTCCCGTGACGCGGTCTTCAAGAGACTCCATCTCCGTACGGGCCGCTTCGAGCTGGGCGATCACCTTGCGTGCGTGAGGGCGCAGCGCCTCTCCCGCCTCCGTGAGCCGCACGCCGCGTTGCCTGCGGTCGAGCAGAGTCACTCCCAGGTCCGCTTCTAGCGCCTGGATCTGCATGGTCACGGCGGGTTGTGAGACCCCTAGAGCCTTGGCTGCGGCCGAGAAGGAACCGTGTTCGATCACGCTCAGAAACGTGCGCAGTTGTGGGATGTTCAATGCCGACCCCCTTGTCGCATTCCATGCTACAGAACCGTCAATGCGCCCGCCACGTCGAGAGCGGCGCGGGGACTGCGGACCTGAAGTGTGTAGCCGGCGTGCGAGCGGGTATCATCTGCCAAAAGTGATAACGATTCTCACGAGAGGTTCCGTACACGCCATGACCGACAAGGCCACGATGCCGCTCTCCCAGGCCTACGGGGGTGGCCGCGTCTCGCCGCAGCGCCGGACGATCGCGCGGGTCGCGGAGGGCCTGACACGCGCCTTCACCGTCGACGAGCTGTCACGCAGCGTGCGGGAGCGAGACGACGACATCGGCGTGGCGACCGTGTACAGGGCGGTTGCCGCACTCGAAGGCAGCGGCTGGCTCGCACGAGTCGGAGAGCGCGACGGCTCGGCGTTGTACGCGCGGTGTACACGCGACCACCATCACCACCACTTGGTGTGCACGGAATGCGGCGCGGTCACTCACGTGGACTGCCCTCTGGAGATAGTGACCGCCCGGCACGCGGAGGAGTACCGCGGCTACGCCATCACCGGTCACGAGATCACACTCTACGGCGTGTGCCCCGACTGCCGGGAGCGCAATACGCGAGGTGACGTCTGATGTCCCACATCCATATCCCGGACGGCGTGTTGCCGCTCTGGCTGTGGGTCGGCGGCTGGATGGCCGCGCTGCTCGTGATCACCGTGGCCGGCAGGGCGTCGAGTCGCGCCGACATGCGCCGCAAGGTCCCGCTTCTCGGCGTGGTGAGCGCGCTGATGCTGGTGGCCATGTCCAGCGAGATCGTGCCCATCGCCTACCACATCAACCTCACCGTGGTCGCGGGAGTACTGCTGGGTCCGGTGCTGTCGCCTATCGCGGCGTTCGTCGTCGCCGTCGTCCTCGCGATGCTTGGCCACGGGGGCGTGACCGTGATCGGTCTTAACACCCTGATCGTTGCCCTCGAGATGGTAGTGGGGTGGACGCTCTTCCACGTGCTCGTCCGCGCGTTGGGGCGCTCGCACGTGCGCGCTTCGGCCGCTGTGTCAACCGTGATGACGCTCGCGCTCCCCACAACGGCACTCGTGGGAATCGTGTGGCTTGGCGGGAGCGCGGCGACGGCCCGCGAGACCGGAGCGCTCGACCCCGCAGACCTGCGTTTCGAGGACCCGTTCTCCGCGGGCGTGTTCTCGCTCGGCTTGTTCTCGGGCGGCGAGGAGCACGACGCCGAGGCGGAGGGTGAGGAAGGCCACGGCGACGGCGAGCCGCAGGATCATGCCGAGGACGCGCCGACCCTCTCGCTCAAACGCTTCGCCGCCGTCGTCTATACGCTCGGCCCCATCGGCTGGCTGCTGGAAGCACTGGTCACGGCACTGATACTCGGATACGTGGCAAGGGTCCGTCCGACCCTGGTGTTCGCGGGCGCCCTCGCCGAGACAAAGCGCACCATCCCCGGCGACGAGGCGGGTGGTCTGTGATGGACATAGGGTCCATCGACGCTTCGGCCACGCTCGGCCGCTCGTGGCTGCATGTTGTCTCGCCGACCTCGAAGCTGATAGCGTTCGCTCTCGTCCTCGTCGCCGCGATCGTGAGTTGGAACGTGCTCGTGGTGGGCGGTATCGCGATCCTGCTCGTCGCCGTGGACGTGTCCGCGCGGCTGCGGCTCAGGCTCGCCTTCGGGCTTGCAGCATACCCCGCGGTATTCGCTCTCGTGTTCGCGCTGGCGTCGGCCCCGGACGTGATGATCGGGGCCGTCATCACGCTCAAGGCGGCAGCCGCAGGTCTGTGCGCCGTGACCGTCGCCCTCACTACCCCGTATCCTCAAATCTTCGCGCCCATCCAGCGAGTGGTCCCTTCGATCGTGGGCGACGCGCTGCTCATGACCTACCGCTCGACGTTCCTGCTGCTCGAGAAGTTCTCGGACCTGGTACGCGCCGTACGTCTTCGCTCGGGAGTGGCGGCGGGACAGCCGGTGCGGTCGGCTAAGGCCACAACGAGGGCTCTCGGCACCCTGCTGCTCTACTCCCTGGACCTCTCCCAGCGTGACTACGACGTCATGCGCCTTCGCGGCTACCAGAGCAGGCTTCGCGCGCGGCGCATGCGCAGCCGAAGGCCCGCGGTGGACGTCGCACTCGTGTCGGGTGCGCTTCTCACGACCGCCTTCAGCGTGCTATGGCGGGTGCGCGCCGACGCGCTCAACCCCTTCAGCTGGCTCGCACCCGTGGTACCTGTTCTGTTCCTCATCGCAGCACCAGTCTTACGACGGAGGAGACAGCAATGATCGACACCCAACACCACGCCGAACACGCCGGTGCGCCGACCGCCGACGAGGTCGTTCACGTCTCGTGCGTGCGCCACTCGTACGAGGACGGCACCAGCGTCCACCTGTGCGGCCTGGACTTCGTTGCGCAGAAGGGGCAGCGCGTCGCGGTACTCGGCCCGAACGGAGCCGGCAAGACGACGATGCTCTACCACATCCTGGGCCTGATGAAGGCGCAGGAAGGGATCGTACGGGTCTTCGGCGTGGACCCGTCCGATGAATGGCCGAAGATCCGTCAGCGTATCGGCGTGGTGCTGCAGAACGTGGACGAGCAGATCTTGGGCCCGACCGTCGAGGACGACGTGGCCTTCTCGCCGCGACAATACGGGCTGCCGGACGACGAGGTGGAACGACGCGTGACCTCGGCGCTCGAACTGCTCGGCATCGAAGCGCTCCGCGGCCGGGTCCCGCACAACCTGTCGGGCGGGGAGAAGCGCAAAGTGGCGCTCGCCGGCGCCTTGGTTATGCGGCCCGACCTGCTCGTGCTCGACGAGCCGTTCGAGGGGCTGGACCCGGCGTCGCGACACATGGCGCTGGACCTCGTGTCGGGGCTGGCGGCAGGCGGTGTCACCGTGGTCATGTCGACACACGACATCGACGCCGTGCCGGAGCTGGCCGACTTCGCCTATGTCCTCGCACCCGGAGGGCAGATCGCGTTCTCCGGCACTCCCGCGGAGGTCTTCGCGGAGGCCGACGCGCTTGCCAGAGGCAACATCCGGCCGCCCGTGCTTGCGGAGTTGTTCGCCGAGCTGCGCAAGGCTGATCCGGACGCGCCACCGCCCGCGCTCAGCATCGAGGACGCAGTCGAGTCACTCGTGCGGTGGCGCGGGTAACCGGATGTGTCGGCGCCCCAGGGCGCGTCCAGGCATCCGCCACTGGAGGCCCGACGGGACTAGTGCCCGTTCAGCCGAGAAGCACGGAGTTCTCGTAGCGCGCGTGGGCGCGATGGTCCGCCGAGTACAAGGGGGCTCCCAACAGCGTAGCCAATGCGGGGGCCACGGCATCGTAGAACGAACAGTCCAGGCGCTCGCACGTGTCCCATGTCTCCCGCGCCAAAGCAGCATCGAACTCGAAGATCCCGAGCCGCCAGTCCAGCAGCCGGTTGTACGCTTCTCGTCCGTCCGGCACCCCGAGCTCACGCTTGGCGACGCTCGCGAACTCGTAGAGGAACACCGTCGCCACGCATAGTGTCAGGGCACCGCGGCCATGCTCTCTGAGCCGCTCGAACATCGCTTCCGAGCCGCCTTCGTCGCGGAACCACTTCACTCCGGCCGATGAGTCGATCACGACCGGGTCACTCATCGCGAGTCCTCGGGCGGACGGTGTGGCGGCGCCGCGTCGTCCGTGTCCCGGACCTCACCGAGAATCTCCAGAGTCGGCCGCCCGTCGAGACCGGGCTTGCGCGATATCTTGCGCATCCACTCGATGCCGTCCTCGACCGCCTTGCGGCGCTTCACCGCCTCGGCACCGGTCTCGCGGCGCGTGATGTACGCAGTTGAGGCCTCGCGGATCACTTCGCTGCGCGAGATCCCCGCTTCACCGGCGGCATCGTCGAGCTTGGCCAGGAGTTCGTCCGGCAAAGAAACCGTTACCCGCGCCACAATGTCTCCCCAGGGTCTGAGTATGCACCATCTGCATAACGATTGTATGCATCTTGCTCCGACAAGGCAACCGGCTGCTTCTGAGGCACGCTCGCAGCCGGGCGCGGGTAGGGCGCCACGCGATGCCTACATGTCGCGAACGGCGCGCGCGAACTGCGCTCCCCACTCGCGTGCGGCCTCGAGTTCTTCGGCGGTGGGCTTGAACTTCTGCGCGTACGGCTCGAACGGGAGCTCGAAGCCGATCTGTTCGAGGCGCTCGACGATCTGCTGGGTCGCTCCGGAACTCCAGCCGAAGGAGCCGAACGAGCCGCCGATCTTGTCTTTGGGCTTCAGGCCGCTGATGTATTGCAGGTAGCCGGCCACCCGGTAGAGCATGCCGTGATGGAGCGTGGGCGAGCCGACGAGCAGCGCGCGGGCGTCGAGCAGCTGGTGGGTGACGTGCGCGAGAGTCGACTCGGCGAGATCGTACACGCCGACCTCGACCCCTTCGGCCGCAACGCCGTCGGCCACGGCGTCGGCGAGCAGGCGGGTCGCTCCCCACATGGTCGAGAAGACCACGACGATCTTCTCCCGAGTCTCCCCCGCCGTCAGGCGCGCGTATGCGTCGAGCGCCGCAGCAAGTGACTCGCCTCGCCAGATGACGCCGTGCGAGGGTGCGATCACGCTCGGCTCCCACCCTGCGGCGGCCACCCTCTCGACGGCCTTGGCGACCTGACTGCCGAGCGGCATGAGGATGTTCGCGTAGTAGATGTCGAGCTCCTCGAGCGCCAGATCGAGGCCGACCTCTTCGGCGAATCGTTGCGACGACGCCATGTGCTGGCCGAAGGCGTCGTTGGGGAGCAGCGTCTTGGACTCCTGGACCCAGGTGAACATCGAGTCGGGCCAGTGCACCATCGGCGCGGGCATGAAACGCAGCGTGCGGCCGCCGAGGTCGATGACGTCGTCGGCGCCGACCACGTCGACCTCGAGACCGTCGTGGTACTCGGCGACGCCGCGGGCGCCGCTGGATGAGGCCACGACGCGCGCGTTGGGCATGGCATCCATGGCCGCGCGCAAGCCGCCGTTGTGATCGGGTTCGACGTGGTTGACGACGATGAGGTCGATGTCGGCGGGGGCGACGAGCGTCGACACGCGAGACAGGAGCTCCGGGACGAACGGGAGCTTGACCGTGTCCACTAGCGCCGTCTTGTCAGTACCCTGGACGAGGTAGGCGTTGTAGGTGGTGCCTCTCGGCGTCTCGTATCCGTGGAAGTCCCGAAGGTTCCAGTCCACGGCTCCGACCCAGTGGATGCCTTCGGAAACGGGCACGGAACGCATAGGCATGTGAGTGCTCCTGACGTCGCTCGGGGGACCGGAAGGGGCTATGTGGCGCATACGTCGCGCCCTGACGGCGCATTCTCGCGCCGCTACGGTGAAGATACCCGTCCGCGCCGTCCGCCCCTACGAACTCCGCTTCACGAAGAAGTCCGCCATCGACATCAGGAGGTTCTTGGCCCGGGAAGACGGCAGCGCCGCGTCGAGTTCGGTCTTGGCGTCCAGGATCAGTGAGCGCGCGTAGTCCTCGGCGAATTCGATGGAACCGGCGTCGCGCATGATGGTGACGGCTTCCTCGAGCTCCGCGGGGTCGGCGGTGCGGCCCGAGAGTATCTCGAGCAGCCGTTCGCCGCGGTCCGAGTGCCGAAGGGCGTGTATCGCGACAAGCGTACGCTTGCCTTCGGTGATGTCGGAACGGAAGTCCTTCTTGGTCGCTTCCTTCGTGCCGACGAGGTTGAGCACGTCGTCTTGTATCTGGAACGCGAGCCCGGCGGCCATCCCGAAAGAGCGCAACGCGGCGATCTGCTGCTCGGTGCCGCCGCCGATGATGGCGCCCACCGCGAGGGGCACGCCGCCGGAGTAAAACGCGGTCTTGTGCGACGCCATCACAAGGTAGTCCTCGACGGTGAGGTCGAAGCGGTCGTCGCGCGCCCACCCGATGTCGAGCGCCTGGCCCTCGATCGTGCGGGTGGTCATCGCCACCAGCTCGGCGAGCACCCGCAGCTTCACGGGGTCGTCGAGCCCGGGGTCGTCGACGACGGTGCCGCACACGAGCGCAAGCGCCAGGTCGCCGGCGTTGATGGCAAGCCCCTCACCTTCCGCGACGTGCAGGCACGGCTCGTCGCGGCGTGTGAGCGAGCTGTCCTCGATGTCGTCGTGGATGAGGGCCGCGGTGTGGAAATGCTCTATCGCCGCAGCCGACGGCCAAGCCAACTCCGGGTCGCCGCCGACGGCCTCGCAGGCCAGCAGGCAGATGAGCGGACGGTGGCGCTTTCCCGCGTTCGCCGTAAAGTCCGACACGAGTCCGTACAGGTAGCGCCGCATATCGGGGTGAGTGCCTTGGCCGAAGAACGTCGCCAGGTATGTGTCGAACTTCTTGGCGTTGCGCTTGAGGTAGAGTTCGAAGCTCGTCATCGGTCTCCTCGGCCGGCCGAAGAAAGACACGCGCCCGCCCCGAACGTTCGGGGGTGCGGTCAGGCCGGGCGTCCGCGACCGCTATGGTACGGGGCCGCCGCATCGGAGTAAAGCGCGCGATCCCGCGCGACGCGGGATCCCTCAGCGGCGTTCCGGCCGCAGGCCTCTCTCGAGATAGATACCGTCGCTGGTGAACCGGCGCCTGAACGACAGCAGGACCGTGAGCACCGCGCCCATGGCCGTGGCGGCGGCCACCATGAGCATGACCACGATCTGGTAGGCAGTGGCGTCCACGGGGTCGGCTCCGGCGATGATCTGGCCCGTCATCATCCCCGGGATGAACACCACGCCTACCGTGGCCATCGAGTTGATGGTGGGGATCAGGCCGGCCCGGATCCCCGTGCGCACCGACGCGCTCCCCGCCTCCCATGGGGTCGCCCCGAGCGCGGTGAGTGAGAGGATCTCGCCGGAACGCGCGTCCATATCCGAGTACGTGCGTTCGAGCGCCAGCGCGATCCCGTTCATCGAGTTGCCGAGCACCATCCCCGCGATGGGTATGACGTACCGCGGCGCGTACCAGGGTTCGACCTGGATGATCAGCGCGGTAACGATGAACGTGACGCTGAACGCCGTGACCAGCATAGAGAAGAAGGAATTGCCGAGGATGCCGCGGGGAGCGTCCGGCGCGCGCTGCACTATGGTGACCGCGGCCATACCGATCATCACCAGCAGGATACCGATCACGAGCAAAGCGCTGTCGACGCCGAACACCCATTGCAGGACGAACCCCAGGAGTATCAGCTGTGCGTACGTGCGGAGCGTCGCTATCGCGAGGTCCCTTTCGAGGCCGAGTCGAAGACGCCACGAGAGAGCGCCCACGAGAAGTATCAGCCCGGTGGCGAGCACGAGCTGGAGCCAGCCGATCGCCACGACGCCGGTAGCCGGATCGGTGTTCACTCGCCCACCTCCGCGAGCCGTCCTTGCTGCATCCGAAGCCGGCGGGATGCCAGCGAATCCGAGCGGTGGTGACGGACGCGCACCACTCCCTTACCTCGCTCGGCGAACTCCGCCGTCATCTTCGCCACCTGCGCCGTCGAGTCTTCGTCGAGGTTCGCGTCGGGCTCATCGAGCAGGAGGACGTCGGGGTCGGTGAGGGTCATCCGCAGCAAGGCGATGCGTGCGGCCTGCCCCACCGAAAGTCTCGCCGCGTCCCTGTCGAGGTGTATCCCCTCCAGCCCCACACCGTCCAGGGCCTCCCGAAGAACGCGATCTGCCGGCCGGGACTGCTCGGAGCGAACCTTTAGCGACCAGGGAAGCAGCAGGTTCGAGCGCACGGTCCCCCCGGCCAACGACGCGATCTGCGGGAGCAGCGCTACCCGCATCCGCCACTCACGCGAATCGATCTCGGAGCTCGGTGTCCCCTCCAGCGACAGCTCGCCAACCGCTCCCGGAAGCAGCCGCGCGAGCGCGCGCAGGAGGGTGGTCTTGCCACTGCCGGAAGGCCCGACGACGTCCACGATCTCGCCGGCTTCCACGGAGAAATCCGCTTGGTCCAACACGCGCAGGGGTCCGTCGTCACCTGCCACGGTGTATCGCAACCCATGAGCGACGAGCAGCACGTGAGTCCTACCAGCGGTCGTGGTGCACGAAATCGGGGTCATAGCGACCTGACGGCGGTTTTTCCTCGGCGGGATGGCCGAACGAGAGGACAGCCAGCGGCTCCACGCCCTCCGGCAGGCCGACTTCGCGCTTGAGTGGTTCCACGCGCTCCATCTTGGGCCAGAAGCCGAGCCACACTCCGCCCAGGCCCAGCGCGTGCGCCGCCAGCAACGCGTTCTGCACGGCTGCGGAGCAGTCCTGCTGCCACATCGTGGGATTCTTGAGGTCGCGTGTGTCGGCGCACACCACGATCCCGAAAGCCGCATCGCGCAGGATTCGGCCGTAGGGCGTGGTGGCCGCCACGCGCTCGAGCGAGTCCCGTTCCGTGAGCACCACGAAACGCCACGGCTGCTGGTTACTCGCGGAAGGAGCGGCCATGGCAGCGCGCAGGATCTTGTCGACGAGCTCCGGCGACACCTCTCTCCCCGTGTAGCGCCGGATCGAACGTCGCGACATGATGCATTCCATGGCGTCCATGGTCCTCAGGCCTCCTTCTCCTCGCCGACGGGCGTGGCGGTAGGAGAGGCAGGTGCGCCCCTCGCGTCGCCGTGCTCCTTCACGCGTCGCGAGTCTCGCCGGATCACGGGACTTGTGGCGAACAACAGGTCGTTCTCGAAGCTGATGCGCTCGAGGGTGGCGAGTTCCTTGGCGATGTCCATGAGGTTGACGCGCACCTCCGGCGAGCTGACGGTGAGATCGTGCAAGTCTACGCCGTCGAGACGGCCCCGCTTCTTGTGGTGTACGTACGTCTTCCACATGGCCTGCTTGATGCGGGGTCTCGTGGACGGCCTGCGCAACGCCTCGAGGATATCGCGACGAGCGTCCTCGAGGACACCGGCTGCCGGATTCTTTGGCAGGGCGGCGAGGCGGCGTCCCATCTCGTCGGCGAACGAGCGGTCGGTCTCCTGGATCACGAACTTGAGCACATGCCACGCCTCGTAGAGGTCTCGGGCCCGAGTCAGCTCGCGGTCGACGAGCCACAGCCATGCGTGGAGGCGACGACGCCAGTCCCACCAAAGTAACGGATTGGCCAGAGCGCTATCGGGGATCAGGAACCATCCCGTCTCGAGAAGCATCGCCCCGAACACCCCGCTGCCTTCGACCTGCTCGTTGCGCTTCTTGCCGATTCTGGCGCGGTACACGCCGCACGAAGGCGAGGCCTCCTTCACGATCATCGCCCGCACGCCGGCCCGCTGGAGCGTGGCGAGACACGCGCGACTTCCTTCGATGAGGACGTCGGTCACGTCCCGTCCGCGTCGGTCCTTGACCTTCGCGCGCCCTGCGAGCACTTCCTGCCCCGGGCCGGCCAGGTGGATCGGCATCCTAGGCACCCCGAGACCGGCCATGCATTCGGGACACACCGGGGTGAAAGCGAAGTCTTGCCTCTCGCGGCCGACCGTGGCGAGAGCATCGAACGCCTTGCCGTTGTATCGCACCGGACAACGGTACACGCAGGCGCTGATGCCCAGCGGCACCCGCTCTGTGATGATCTCGGCCACCGGGCCTCCCCGTGTAGACGTACATGTTGCCCGCACGTGCGCGTCCCTGGAAACATATACCCCGAGCCCGACATAACCGAAAGCGCCGCATGCCGAAGAGACCTGGAGGACCGCGTGCACGCGACAGCCATCATGTGGTTCCGCCGGGACATGCGCCTGGCGGACAACGCCGCGCTGCTCGCGGCGTGCGAGCGCGCTCGCGCGGTGGTGCCCGCGTACGTCGTGGGGGGCGCCGCGGCGCCGGAGGCGCCCGGCGCGAGCCGGCGAGCGTGGCTGGCGGCCTCGCTCGCGTCACTGGACGCCTCCCTCCGCGAGCGCGGCTCGCGCCTCGTGGTGCGCGAAGGCTCGGCAGGCGAGGCGCTGGGGCGCCTCGCTGCCGAGTGCGGCGCGACGCTCGTCGTCTGCACGCGTGAGTGGACTCCGTCGGGCCTTGCCGCCGAGGCAGACGCGAGCGACGCGCTCGCGGCGTCCGGCGTCGAGCTCGCAGTGCGCGAGGGGTCGCTCCTGGTGACGCCGGACGCCCTTCGCTCCCACGGCGGCGGCGCCTATCGGGTCTTCGCGCCCTTCCACCGCGCATGGCTCGGGGCGTGGCGGCCGGAGCCTCCGCTTGCCGCCCCGGAGCGCGTCTCCGCCCCTCCGAGGTGGCCCGGCAGCGAGCCGCTGCCTATAGCGTCGCCGGATGCGCCCCGCATCGCGGATCTGTGGCAGCCCGGCGAGTCGAGCGCCGCCGAGCGTCTCAGGCGCTTCATGACCGACACGTTCCGCGACTACCCTACCGCGCGGGACGTCATGGGCCAGCGCGGGACGTCCGAGCTATCGCCCTACCTGGCCGGCGGCGAGATCTCTCCTCGGCAGGTCGCTTACGCCGTGCACGAGGCGACGGCCGGAGAAGCCGCGAACTCGACGCTCACGGTGGCCGCGGAAGCGTTCCTTCGGCAGCTCGCGTGGCGCGAGTTCGCCTACCACGTCCTGGGGGCCGCGCCCGATCTCGCCACACGCCCGCTCAGGCCGGAGTTCGCCGCGATGCCGTGGCGCGACGACCCTGAGGCACTCGACGCGTGGCAGGCCGGGCGCACGGGATTCCCGATGGTGGACGCGGGTATGCGGCAACTCGCCGCCACCGGCTGGATGCACAACCGGGCGCGTATGATCGTCGCCTCGTTCCTCACCAAGGACCTGCTCGCTCCCTGGCTGCACGGACTGTCGCATTTCACCGACGCGCTTGCCGACGCCGACATCGCTCAGAACGCTTTCAACTGGCAGTGGGTCGCGGGCAGCGGCGCGGATGCTTCGCCGTACTTCCGCGTCTTCAATCCCACGCTACAGGGCTCGCGATTCGACCCCGATGGGGCGTACGTGCGCAGGTGGGTCCCCGAACTCGCCGATCTGGCCGCCAGGTGGATACACGCGCCCTCATCGGCCCCCCGCGAACAGCTCGAGGCTGCGGGCGTACGGGTCGGCGTCACGTATCCTCGGCCGATCGTGGACCATGCCGAGGCGCGCGCCCGGGCACTGAGTGCGTATGATGTCGTGAAGGCGGCGAAGGGCTAAGGGACCGTGCGGATTGTCCGAGGAGACCTCCGACGAGGGACAGCGCAGAGGGCCGCCCGGTTGCGACACAGCGTGCGGCCGGCGCGCGCGAGACTCGTGGCCTGGGGCGCCCGCGTGCTGTTCGCTGCGACCCTGATGGCGCTCGCCGTTGCTCCTGCGGGTTGCATACCTCTCCAAGGCGAGGAGCCCCCGGATTGGCTCAACGTCCAACCCGAGACGAGCGAGACGATCCAGACGGAGTCCGAGCCGACCGAGGCGCCGGCTCCGGGCGACGCACACGGGCACGGCACCGAAGTACTCATGATGGGTCGCTCGGTCATGGAAGGCTGGTTCGAGCACTGGGGCTGGGACGGTGAGAGGCCGGTGATCCGCGACGGCTACGCGCTGTACTACCGCTCGCTCCCCTCGCCTCCGGAGATCGGGTCCGCGGCAGCGGCAGAGATCGCGAAGGTCCCCGACGGCACGGTGGTCTTCTTCAAGCTTTGCTTCGAGGACTTCTACGCCGACAGCGAGACCGATATCGAACCTGCGCTCGCCGAGGCCGTCGGATACGCTCGCCAAGCGGTCGAAGCGGCCAGCGGGCGCGATGTCACTCTTGTACTCGGCAACGCCTTGCCGAGGGTGCGGTCGCAGACGTCGGCCGCGCTCGTGGGGCTCCACGAGCGATACAACGCCTCACTCGAGCAACTCGCGGCCGACCACGCCAACGTGGCTGTCTTCGACCAGTACTCCGTGCTCGCAGGACACGACGGTTCGTTGTCGAGGGGGCTTGCCCTCACCCCCGACGATTCGCACCTCAACGACGTGGCGTACCAGGCGCTGGACGCAGAATTCTTCCCGCTGCTGACGTCGCTCGAGTGAGGACGTCGGCGCGGTAGCGGCGCCGTGAGGACGCTGGCGCGCTTCAGCCCGCCCCGGGTGGGTGCATGGCGGAGGCGCGTGCGAATCGAACACACCCGGGACGCTCTTCACGCCCCACTACGGTTTTGAAGACCGCGGGAGCCACCAGGCTCCATCCGCCTCCATCGGCGTATTCTCCGTGCGGCACGGTGGCGTGTCAAACGCCTTCGGGGGAACACATCATTCCGCCTCTCACCACCTCAAATGAGAATCTAAGAATGAGAGCTATCTCATCACATTCTCAGGAACCGCTCATGGAACGGGCCGACAGTCGTCAGTAGATGCACTGACGGAAAGGCGCCCACATGGCTCGCGTGCGTTCCTGGATACTCACCCATAAGGCTCGGGCCGCGATCGTGGTCGGCGTCGCGGCGGTCGTGTTCCTGCTGACGCTCCTCGGTGCCGCCCGGGCGACGGACCAGTCCATCTTCTGCTCGACCTGCCACGAGATGCAGCCGTTCTACGACGCCTGGACAGAGGGGCCGCACGCGGGCGTCGACTGTGTCGCATGTCACGTGGGAGACGGCGATCTGGACCGTCTCGCTCACAAGATGGTGGCGCTGCAGGAGGTGTGGGCCCATGTCGCCGAGGACCCGCGATTCCCCGTCGCGCAGCCCCCGGAGGTACCGGACGAGCGCTGCACCGCCTGCCATGACGACATCCGGAGCGACCGCGATGGTTTCTCGCACGAGGAACACGCATCGAATGGCACATGCGTGGATTGCCACCCGGATGCCGGGCACTCCGTCACGGCCCGCGCCCTCGACGAAGCCGGGATCCTGAACCCGGACACATGGGCCGAGCGTGAGGCGGACCGTGTAGCCACCGTAGGCGACGGCAAGGCGAACCTGGACGGCCACGTCCCCACGGCGTGCGATTCCTGCCACGACATGGCCGCCACCTCGTGCTCGGACTGCCACGAGCCGGCCGGCGGACACGATGAGCACCCGGACACGTGCACCCAGTGCCATCAGCCCGGGGGCGAGTGGGTCTTCGCCCACCCGGCCGAAGGGACGTGCGCCGACTGCCATGAGAAGACCGAAGACCATCCGGCCTCAGGAGAATTCGATTGCGAGACCTGCCATACCGACCGGGGTGCGACCTGGTCCGCCACCCACGTGGCGACCGATTCGTGCGATGCTTGCCATTCCCGTCCCGCCGAGCACCGCGAAGGCGCCTGTGAGACCTGCCATACCGCGCCGGGCGAATCGTGGGCCTTCTCGCACCCCGGTCTTTCCTCCACCTGCACCACATGTCACACCCGTCCAGCCAGACACAACTCGGGCACATGTACCGGGTGCCACACCACGAGCACGTGGCGCTTCAGTCACTCTTCCGCCACGAACTGCGGGTCATGTCACGCGCGACCTGCGAAGCACTCGACCCAGGCGTGTCTGAACTGTCACAGGTCCCGGAGCGCGTGGACGTTCTCGCACCCGGGTTCCGGCTCCAAGTGCACGTCGTGTCATACCCGGCCCGCCAAGCACGCGACGGCCACGTGCGCCACCTGCCACAAAGCCGGCGTCTCCTGGGCGTTCTCGCATCCCGGCTCGGGCTCCAACTGCTCCTCGTGTCACACCCGGCCCGCCGGTCACAAGACCGAACAGTGCTCGACGTGTCACGACGCCGGTACGACGTGGAAGTTCACCCATTCGAGTTCGACAGAGTGCACCGCCTGCCACAACGTGCCGGTGCGCCACTTCAGCGGTACGTGCACGACCTGTCACACGACTCGCACGAGCTGGTCGTTCAGCCATCCGGGCGCGACAGCCGCCTGCACGACTTGTCACGGCGCCCCGGCGCGCCATTTCGGCGGTACGTGCACGACCTGCCACGCAGTGGGATCGAGCTGGGCTTTCGCCCACCCGTCGTCCACGAGCTGCTCTTCGTGTCATGGCACGCCGACGAACCACTACGGTACGTCGTGCGTGTCGTGCCATACTCCGAGCCAGCCGTTCTCCAGCGCCACGTTCAACCACCCGCGGCTGAAGGAGCACAGCTACCGGGACTTCACGTGCGCTACCTGCCACCCGAGCGGATACTCCAGCGCAGTGTGCACGGCGTGCCACGGGCCGGGCGGGCCGGATGATGACGACGATGACGACGATGACGACTAGGACCGGGGAACAGACAGTCCATGAGACCTCTGAATAACACGCCGAAGAAGGCGCTGGCCCTCGCGGTTCTCGCGGTCCTCGTCTTCGCGACGGCTGTCGCTGCGGCGGTGGACCGTGCCGCGACCCGGAGGGTGGACTGGACCGACGTCCCCGAGCTGGTCACCGAGCGAACCGTCGAAGACACCGCTGCGGCCGACGCCGTACCCGGCGCCGAGACATCCACGCCTCCCGGCGCCGGGGAGGCCGAAGACGACGACGTGTCCGCACCTGACGGCGGTTCGTCGTCCGCACGGGTAACCCCGTCGGCAGGAACCGAAGGCGCCGGATCGCCGTCAGGCGCGGACCCGCCCCCTGCCGCCTCCTCGCCACAGCAGCCGAGCGCGTATCCCGGGAGCGACGCGGCCGCGGACGGTGATGATGGAGGGGATCAACATGGAGACGGAGACGACACTGACGATGAGGCGGATGATGACGCGGATGACGATGATGAGCGCGAAGTCGTACGCCCCGAGGTAAGGGACGAACGCGACGACGCGGACGAGGAGGACGAGGAGGAGGAGCCGGACGGCGGCGAAGCGCGCAGCACCGAGGCACTTGCCGACCCGGTCTCGACCCGGTCCGGTCACCCCAGGAGTGACCGGCGACCCCGGGTTGGGGAATCATTCCAGCATGGGTCGACAGATCGGTCGCAGAGACATCGAAGCGACGGATGACCGGCATCGCGTCGTCCGGCAGCGGGGTGAGCGCGCGTGAGGATACTGCTCGTCGAAGATGAGGACCGCGTCGCGGCCTTCGTCCACAAGGGTCTTACCGCCGAGGGACACTCGATCGAGCGGGCCGCCACCGTCGCGGAGGGCACGGCGATGGCAAGCACCCGGGAATACGATCTGGTCCTGCTGGACCTGGTGCTGCCCGACGGCAGTGGCCGCGAAGTCTTGCGCAAGGTGCGAGACGCCGACCCAGACGTCCCGGTGATCGTGGTGAGCGCCCTCGGCGAGGTCGAGGACAAGGTGGACCTGCTCGACGCCGGCGCTGACGACTATATCGTCAAGCCCTTCCCTTTCGCCGAGCTTGCGGCTCGCGTTCGCGCGAGCGCGAGGCACGGGCAGCGCACATCGCGCACGCTGCAGGTAGGTGACGTGTCGCTCGACACCCGATCTCGCGTAGCCCGCCGCGGAGAGCGAGCGGTGGACCTCCCTGCCCGCGAATTCTCCTTGCTGGAATACCTGCTTCGGCATCCTGACCAGGTGCTTACCCGACAGCAGATACTCGACGCAGTGTGGGGGTTCGACTTCGATACCGGCTCGAATGTCGTGGACGTGTACGTCGGGTACCTGCGGCGCAAACTCGACCGCCGCGGCGAGCCCTCCTTCATCGAGACGGTGCGCGGGGCTGGCTACCGTGTCCGGTCGTAGGCGCCTGACCGCATCCGGCAGAGTCGCCGCCACAGTCACGCTCGTCCTGGCCGCCGGCGTCCTGCTGGTGTCCCTGATCGCGTACGCGAGCGTCGTGCGAACGGCGCGCACCGACCTGGACGAGGCGCTCGTTCTCGAGGTGGACGCGTACTCCGCCGCTCTTGCGCCCGTCGACGGGACCGACGAACGGGACCTTGCCGAGGCTTCCCGAGCGTACCTGGCGCGTCGCACCACCGCAGGCGAAGGACCCATACTGCTCGTCAGGCTCGCCTCGGGCCGGGTCCTCTCCAATTCCGACATCAGGCTCGAAGACGCCGTCGGCAACGACGAGCTCCTGGACCCGGACACCGCCAGGCGGGGCTTCAACGACCTTGAGTTCCAGGGGACGGAGTACCGCGCGGTCACCGCTCCCGTCCTCGACGTGGACGGGAACACCGTAGCCGTCTTCCAGGCGGCCGAATCCACGGAGCGCCTGCTCTCCTTCGCGCGCACCCTCGCACTGTCGCTCGCCGGTGCCGGCTTCGCGGTGGTGCTCGTGGGCGCGCTCCTGTCCCGCTGGGTCGCTCGCACGAGCCTCGCACCTTTGCGCGAGATGGCCCAGACCGCCACGCGGGTCACCCACTCCTCGCTCGGGGAGCGCGTACGCTACTCGGGGCCGCCCGACGAGCTCGGTGCGCTCGCCCGTTCGCTCAACGAGATGCTCGACCGGATCGAGCAAGCGTTCGCCGAACAACGCAGGTTTGTCGCCGACGCGTCCCACGAGCTCCGCACACCCGTCGCCGTGATGCGGGGGAACCTGGGCTTGATCGAGCATCCAGCGACCACCGAGGAGGAGAAGCGGGAGGCGGTCCGCATCATCGATGAGGAAGTGCGACGGATGGCGCGCATCCTCGACGACCTCCTCGCCCTCGCGCGAATGCGGGCGGGTGTGGTGCGAGAATACCAGCCGCTCGACCTGGGCACGCTCGTAACGGAGGTCGCTGCACGCGCGAAGGCACTCGGGGAGCGGACCATCACAACCACGTGCGAGGACGACGTGTGGGTGAGCGGCGACCCCGATCTGCTCGAGCAAGCCATGCTCAACATCGTCCGGAACGCCATCCAGCACACCTCTGTCGGGGGGCGCATCGATATGGTGTGCAAGGCCGACGGCCCCCGAGCGGTCCTCACGATCGCCGACGACGGCCCAGGCATTCCTGAAGAAGAGCTGAACCGGGTGTTCGACCGTTTCTACCGCGCTCAAGGACCGCGTCCGGCCGATTCAGGTGGCAGCGGATTGGGCCTGGCGATCGTCAAGGGTCTCGTCGAGCTGCACGGAGGCACGGTAAGCGTAACGAACCGCACTGCCGGAACGGGTGCGGTCTTCACGATCACCCTGCCGAGAATACGTCGGCCCCGCCCGGGAGAGCGGCTTCCGGGGAACTGAGGCGCGCGCCTCGAAGCCCCCCCCCCGTCGCAAGCTGAGCGGCGGCGACCGCGTCTAGGAGCGCCTCAACACGCGAAGGTCGCCTTCGCGTTTCGTGAGGCCTTGCGCGTCGAAGTGTTCCAGCAGCGGTATCGCGTACTTGCGCGACACGCCGAGGGCATCCCGGAGCGCGGCCGCGGTCACTCCTTCCGGGTGTGCGGTCAGCAGCTCCACGATGCGCGAGCGGGCATCGTCGAGGGCCTCGCCGGCGAAGTGGAGGCCCTGCCCGATGCGGACGACCGAGCCCTCTTCGGCAAGTCTTAGTAGCGCCCGTCGAGCGACATCCAATTCAACGCCGCTTTCCGCTGCGAGCTCCTCGGTCGTGCCCGGGGTCAGCCCTTGCGAGCGCAGGATACGCGCCAGCTCCCCGACCGCGCGGTCCTCGACAGCGCGCGCCGTGACCGCCGCCTCCGGATGGCCGACCCTTCCCGAGGCCACGGCGGCCACGCCGGCTTCGCGCGCATGCTCGAGCAACGCATCGAACACCTTGGGGGAGAGCCGTTTGTCGACGCGGTCGCGCAGCGCCGCAGTGGGAATGCCGGTGGCGCTCGGTTCCTCTTGGTGGAATGCGCGGAGTTCGCGGTCGATCGCCCCCGTGAGCGTCTCGAGGGCCTCCGGGGTCACGAAGTACGTGTCCCCGCCCGCCTTCAGACGCTCGAGCGAAGCGGCGTTGAGCTGGTCGGCGATGACCGAGCGCTGCACACCGATGGCAGACGCCACCTCGGCCGACGTCATGGGGATCGCGCGAGACGCCAGCAGCCCGACGGCCGCACCCGACAGGTCGCCGGCCAGCAGCGACTTGAGCAGCTCGCGCTCGTGAGGCGCGAGCGTGGTGCGTCTTGGCGGCATAACGTCGAGGATGACTCCCCCGCCGATCGTGTACGTGGGCGAATACGAGCGCACGATGAACCTGTCCTGGTACCGTGGCGCCAGCGGCTCTTCCAGCCGCACTTGCGCGAATCCCGATGTTCCCGGCGCCATCTCCTGCGCATCCATCAACAGCACCCGGCCGAGGACCTCGCGCGTCCCGTGGTGAACGTGCACCCGTGTTCCAGTCTCGAAGGGCTTGTCCTCCCCGGGCACGCCCAGGTACGTGAAGCGCACGTCGAACCGCTCGCTCACGCTGAGCGTGCCGGGGGCGGCCACGATGTCTCCGCGCGAGATCTCGTGTTTCTCGATGCCTGCGAGGTTGATGGCGACCCGCTGTCCCGCGTGCGCGACGGCCACACTCTCCCCGTGGACCTGCACACCGCGGATGCGGGCCTCGCGGCCCGTCGGGTAGAGCTGCACGGCATCGTCCTTGCGGGCCGAGCCCGACCACATGGTGCCCGTCACCACCGTGCCCGCACCCGCGATAGTGAACACCCGGTCCACGGGTAGCCTCATCGGCAGCGCGGCTTGACGGGAAGGCGCTTCCTCGGCGACCTCGTCTAAAGCGGCCCGCAACTCGTCAAGCCCCTCGCCGGTCACCGACGACACCGCCACGACAGGCGCGCCTTCGATGCTCGTGTCCGCCAGCAGCGCAGCGACCTCTTCGCGCACGAGCTCGAGCCAGTCGGGCTCGACCAGGTCGGCCTTCGTTATCGCCACGACTCCGCGCTCGATACCGAGCAGGTCGATGATCGCGAGGTGTTCGCGCGTCTGCGGCATGATGCCGTCGTCCGCGGCAATCACGAGCAGCACGGCATCGATACCGGTCGCGCCGGCCACCATGTGGCGCACGAAACGCTCGTGGCCGGGCACGTCCACCACGCCCATGGTGCGGCCGCTCGGAAGCTCGAGCCGCGCGAACCCGAGTTCGATGGTGATGCCGCGCGCCTTCTCTTCGGCGAGGCGATCGGGGTCGGTGCCGGTGAGGGCCTTGATGAGAGCGGACTTCCCGTGGTCGATGTGACCGGCCGTGCCGAGGACGAGCGACGGCATGGCCGCCTAACCCCCCGCCGCGGCGACCAGGGCGTCTGCCACGACGCGGGCGTCGGCCTCGCGCAGCGTTCGCGGGTCGACCAGCAGTCTGTCCTCGGCAATTCGCGCGATCACCGCGGGCTCGCCGGTGCGCAGCCGGTGCTCGAGTTCGACCACCGTCATGCTCACGGGTTCGATCTCGAGGACGAAGGTTGGGATGTCGGCCATGGGCAGAGCGCCCCCGCCGGAGCGAGAAACGTCGGGGCGAACTCGAAGCTTGTAGGCATCCGTGCGCTCGGAGACTTCGGCCATCAAGGCGCGCGCTCTCGTCTCGATCTGCTCTGCCGGAGAGGTGAGCATCGCGAGCGTGGGGACCTCGGCAAGCGCGCGTTCGGGGTCGAGGTAGGCGCGAAGCGTGACTTCGAGAGCGGCGAGCGTCATCTTGTCCAGCCGCAGCGCGCGCGCCATGGGATGCTTCTTCAGGCGCGCAATCACGTCCGCGCGTCCGGCCAGGATTCCCGCCTGCGGCCCGCCGAGCAGCTTGTCGCCGGAGCACGACACGAGCGTGGCGCCCTTCGCGATGGCCTCGCCCACCGTGGGCTCGTAGGGAAGTCCGTGTTCGCGCAGGTCGATGAGCACCCCGGAGCCCTGGTCTTCGAATACCGGGATGCCGTGTGCCGCGCCGAGCTCCACGAGCGCGTCGAGTGAGACCTCCTCGGCAAACCCGACCACCCGGTAGTTCGACGTGTGTACCTTGAGCAACAGGCGCGTGTTCTCGGTGATGGCATTCTCGTAGTCGAGCAGGTGGGTCTTGTTGGTGGTGCCGACCTCGACCATGATCGCGCCGGACTCCGCCATCACGTCGGGGATGCGGAACGACCCCCCGATCTCGACGAGCTGCCCGCGCGAGACGATAGCCTCACCGCCACGGGCCAGCCCCGCGATGCCGAGCATGACCGCGGCGGCGTTGTTGTTGACCGCCATGGCCGCCTCGGCGCCCGTGAGTGAGCAGATCAGCCGCTCGCAGTGCACGTGGCGCGAGCCCCGCTCGCCCGTCTCGATGTCGTACTCCAGCGTGGAATAACCCGTCGCTACCTCGTGTACCGCAGCCGCTGCCGCCTCGGATAGGATCGAGCGGCCCAGGTTCGTGTGCACGATGATCCCGGTCGCGTTCACGACGCCGCGCAACGACCGGCGCGCCTTCATCGCCACGCGGGCCTTGGCCTGGGCAATCAGCTCGTCGGCGTCGAAGTCGTGTTCGCTGTCGGAGAGCACTCTGGCGCGCGTCTCGTCGATCACTTCGCGCAGCGCTTCGATCACGAGGCGGCGCGGCTGGGAAGCGATTTCTTCGGCAAGAAGCGGGTGCTTGAGCGCCTCGTCGACCTTGGGGAGACGCCGCAGGCGGGCCTGTGTGTCCATGCCCAGTATTGTACCGCTACGCGACTGTGACGATGTCGTCGGGACCCATGAGCGCGGCGACGGTCTCCGGCATCGTGCCGACCTCGCCGACCGCGAGCTTGTCGGTGATGCCGAGGAAGTCGAGACAGGTGCCGCAGGCCTTGATCGCGACACCGTCTTCAGCAAGCAGCCGAAGGTCGTCGACGGAGTCGGAGCCCTCACATGCGAGCCGGACACCTTCGTTCATGAACATGACCGCGAGCGGCTTGTTCGGGTCGCGTGCCAGGGAATACAGGAAGTTGCGCATGAGCAGGCGTCCGAGTTCGTCGTCGCCCCGGCCGATGCGATCGGTGGTGATGAAGACGCGCTTGGACATTCGTGAACCTTTCCCTCGGTGCCGGCACATACACCGGCACTGCGCGGACAATCACCTCAAGGTGATATGCCCAGCCTGCCCCTCCTCGATGCCTCCGACCACGAACGCCTCCTCACCGCGCGCCTCCAACGCCGCTAGCAGGTCGTCCACTTTGCGCGGCGGGACGGACATGACGAGGCCACCGCTGGTCTGCGGGTCGGCAAGCACGCCCTTCCAGGCGTCGTCGGCATCGCCCCAGTCGACATGCGGATCCATGGCCGCGATGACATCGGCCGTGCGCCCGGGGCGGATCCACCGGCGCGAGTAGTCCAGAGCCCCTTCGAACACCGGGACCGCATGCACATCCAGCCGCGCTCGCACCCCGCTGCCCACGGCCATCTCGTGCACGTGACCGATCAGGCCGAAGCCGGTCACATCGGTGGCTGCGTGGACGCCCACCTCCACCATCGCCTCGGCAGCGGCGCGGTTCAGCCGCGCCATAGACTCGATGACCTCTCTCAAGGACTCCTCGGTCTCGTACCCGTTCTTGAGCGCGGTGTTCAACACTCCTACGCCTATCCGCTTGGTAAGCACGAGCACGTCGCCGGCAACCGCGCCGACGTTGCGCACGACCTTCTCCGGATCTGCGATGCCCATCACCGACAAGCCGTACTTGGGTTCCTTGTCGTCGATCGTGTGACCCCCCACGACGACCGCGCCGGCTTCGGCGCAAGTGTCCGCGCCTCCGCGCAGTACCTCGGCAATCACCTCGGGGTCCATCGCGCAAGGCCAGGCAAGCAGGTTCATCGCCGTCAGCGGCACTCCGCCCATCGCATAGACGTCGGACAGCGCGTTAGCCGCCGTGATGCGACCGAAGTCGTACGGGTCGTCCACCATCGGCGTGAAGAAGTCCACCGTGAGCAGCACCGCCTTGTCACCCATCAGGTACACGGCGGCATCGTCGGAGGTCTCGAAGCCGACGAGGAGCTGATCCGACTCTCCGGGTGCCAGCTGATCGAGCACGGCCTTGAGGTCCGCCGGACCCCACTTCGCCGCTCAACCCGACTTCGTGGACAGCTGCGTGAGACGCACGCCTTCCATTGACGCCCCTCCCTATAGCTCCTTGAAGTGTGCGTACTCTGTCTCGTCCGGGAAAGGCGCGACCGGCTCGGCGAACAGGAAGCCCTGTCCGAAAGGGACCCCGAGTTCGCGCAGCGTGCGCAGCTCTCCGACCGTCTCGATCCCCTCAGCGACCAGACGCACCCCGACCGTCTCGGCGAACCGCACGAGACTGCCGATGAGCTGGGCTCTCACCCCGTCGTGGTCGCAGTCCCGGACCAGAGAGAGGTCTATCTTGAGCCACTCGGGGCGCACCTCGGCGAGACACTGCAGCGAACCGTAACCCGCCCCCGCGTCGTCGATAGCGCAACTGAAGCCGAGCGTGCGGAGATACTCCAGAGTCGACCGGAACGAGGCAAAATCCGTGATGGCGGACCGCTCCGTGATCTCCAGGACGATACGTTCGGGGCTGAGGCCGGTCCCGTCGTGCATCCCGCTCGAAAGCGTCTCGCGAAGCTCCGGGTCGGCAACGGCGTCCGGCTCTATGTTCATGAACAGCAGGCGCTCGGACGGGAGACGCATCGCCGCCTCCAGCGCCTTCTTGCGACACAGCCGTTCCAAGCGCACGACGAGGTCGCCGTCGTATGCAGCGCGAAAGAGTTTGTCGGGACGTTCGAACTCAGTGGCCGCCGGTCCTCGCGACAAGGCCTCGTAGCCGATCACGCTCATGTCCCGGAGATCGAAGAGCGGCTGCACCAGGGTCGTCACCGACTCGTCGCCGATGATCTCGCGCAGTCTCGACGTTCGCGCCTCTACGTCTCGCGCCTCCCGCGTACCCGAGTCAGCGAGAGCCCGGTCCAGCCCCTCGTGGACGAGCCGCTCGAGCCTTACGTGTTCGTCGTAGGCCACAGTGGCGGCACCCACGTAGCACCCGAACTTCCTGAACAGCGTGGGGTCCATGCGCCCCTCGAGGACCTCCCGCACGCTCCTTTCGACCTTGTGCACGATCATCTGCCGTGCCTCCGGGTCTATGTGGCGGCTGCTTCTGGGGGGCGACAGCACGACCACGAACGCGTTGCCCGCGATCATGAGCTCCGCGACGATGTCGGTATCGCGCAAGACGGTGCCGGTGATCCCCTCCAACGCCCTCGCGACCTCACGTATGACCTCGTCGAACACCTTCCACCCGTAAATCTCCTCGATCTTGGAATAACGCACGACGTTGAGGGCGAGGAGCGACACCTCGCCCCGCTCCTCCAGCAGCATCTTGATGCGAGGGAATAGAAGCGAAGTCGTGGGAAGCCCCGTGACCGGGTCGAACAGCAGGCGTTTGATCTCGGGATGCGTCTCGAGCGCGTCGGCGAACTCCAGCCACGATTCCAGCAGGAAATCGCGTGTGCTTTCCTCAGAATCGCGCATAGACCCTCCCGCCGGTGACAGTCCTCGTCAGTCTAGCACCAGCTCACCGGGCGCTACTTGTACGCGAGGCGCAAAGCAGCCGCTCCGTTCGCCTGTAATGGGACGCCGAAGGTGCTTCCTCCCACTTGGACGTCCGCTCCGCCGCGCACGTCGGACAGCGTGGATATCGAGCGGTCGAACGCAAGTCCGGCGGTTACCTTTCTCGCCGAGTGGTTCAGGAGCGTGAGAATGTCGTCGTCCTCCCCGTTGAACAGAGCGATCTCGACATCAGGTGAATCGCAGGACACGGCGGAGCCGCATCCTGCGACATCCGCCACGGCACCGAGCACGGTCGTGAGCATCGTCGCTACCGCCTCGGAGGCCGCCCACTGGTCACCTTGGGCGATGGCGCGCTCGACCGGCAGGGAGACGAACACCGCCCTCCCCTGACCGTACTGGTTGCTGGTGAGCAGCGGATTGCCCTTCTCGTCGGTGGCGACGATGGTGGCGCCCCCATGCCCCAGCAACGCGAAGTTCGGCAGACCGAGGACGGCGTCGAAGGAAGACAACGCACCCAGCAGGTCCGGTTGTGCCACCCGGCACGACAGCCTGTCTCGACCTCCCGCATCGCCGAGAAATTCGACGCCGAAGATCTCGCGGACCGCGGGGTGGGCGTCGCCGCCGCCGTAGGACATCACGAGCGAGCCGCCTTCCTGCACGAACGAGCGCAAGCCGTCCCACGTCCGGTCGCCCAGGGCGAACGCCGACGGGACCACGACCACGGAGAACGCGTCGAGCGGCTCGCCCTCGCTCGTCACCGTGACGGGAACATGCGCGCGTTTGGCGGCGATGTACGCCGTCAGGCAGGCGCGAGGACCGTACAGCCCCGCCATGCTGGGCAGCGCTTCGTAGCGCTCAGCGGGAACGAGCACCGCCATCCGTTCGGGTGCAAGCTCGTAGCGACTCAGGTCGATGCGCGCCACCGTCCTCGCGAATGCGACGAGCTCCGCGTAGGTGGACTTGGGCACGCCTTCGATGTCGGCGATGCCTACCAGCACCTCGAACGGGTCTCGGAAGTACGGCTCCCTGCGCTCGGTGTCCAGGTCCCGGTAGCGGCGCACGAGCGCGCCGGCCGCGCCGTTCATGAGTCCCGAGTACAGCGCAGTGCGGAGGTACGCGGCCTCCTCGGCGGGTGAGTGGTCGAGTGAATGCGGTCCGACATCGTCGAGCAAGACGGGCAGACCGCGCGCTGCCGAACGGAGCATGAAGGAGTCGAGGTAGGAGGAGACCCCTAGTGTGATGGGGCCGGGAGCCATGAACGCCCGGTACGCGGTCGTGGCATGGCTGATGGCGAATTCGCAGCGGTCGATCGCGCTGCGCGCATCCACTCCGGCGTGCCGGAACAACGTCTCCGGGTCGGCGGACACGATGATCGGGCGGTCCGGGTCCACCTCCCGGACTGCGTCACGCAAGGCGACGACCCAGGCGTCGAGGTCTTCGGTCGACGAGAACCCCGAGCAAAACGCCTCGTTGGCGAGGTCCCAGGCGAACACTGCGGTATCGGCACGGAACCGGTTCACCAGCTTCTGAGCAAGGGCGGCCTCTCGCTGGATGAGATAGCTGTCGGTTCGCGGGTCGCGTTTCTTGCCCCACGGGACGTCGAGCATCTCGGAGAGCCTGTCGTCGGCGAACAGGCAGATGATCACCTGCATCTTGCGGGCACGGGCGGCGTCGATGACGGCCTGGAGGCGCTCGATGGCGTCCTCGTCGTACTGTCCGACCTGCGGTTCGAGTGCCTTCCACGACACGAACAGCCGGACGAGCGACATGCGCGCTTCGCTGAAGGCCGAGAAATCGGCCTCGAGATCACCCGTGTACCACTCGTCCCACCGCTGCGTCTCCGCGTCGAGCGGGTAGTAGTTCACGCCGAGGGGGAACAGCTTGTTCCGCCGCGCCGCCCCTGAGGGCCCTTGCGCCGCGTTCGCCTCGCGAGCGTCCTCGACGCGCACGCGCTCCGGCGGCGGCTCCACGGCTCCGACGGGTTCCGGGGATCGAGCCGGCGCCGCTGGATTCTCGGCGGGATCCTCTGCCTGCTCCGGGCCGGCCGAGGACTCCTCGGCCGGCTCGCTCGCCAGGGCGGCAAGACGTTCCTGCGCGGCCCTGCGGTCGCGCCGCTTCCGGGATCCTTTGCGCGTCGGCATTCTCTACTGCCTCCCCTCGACATAGGCGTCGTAGAGCTGCCAGAAGAGACGCTGCCTGCTCGTGTCGAAATACGCCGCGCGACGGATCTCCCACATCGCCTCGGCATGGCGCGACTCCATGAGCAGCGCCGCCGCCAGACCGAACCGGGCTCTCACGCATGACGGGTCTCTCCGTAACGCCTTGCGATACGCTGTCCCCGCTTGCGTGTACTTCTGAAGACCGAGCAGCGACTCCGCGTACAAGACATGAGGGATCGGGTGCTTGGGCACGGCCTTGGAGAGCGCGGCGAACACCTGGGCCGAATGCCCGGTCAGTCCCGGACGCTTGGAGAACGCCACGCCCAAGACGTACACAGCGGTCGGCGTTCTCGTTGAGATCGAGAGTGCCCTCAACGCGCACGCCATCGCCTCGTTGTTCGCCTCCTGCTTGAGATAGAGGTAGCCCGCGAGGGCGAGGGCCTCAGCGTCGGTCGGCTCATCGTCGAGCACGGAGCGTATGAGTTCGGCAGACGCGAAGAAGTCCTCCTCGAAGGCCAATGCACCAGCGGCCTCGAGCCGGCTCGAGCGGTCGGGTGGGACGCTCGCCGGGTCCGGCGCGGGATTGCCGTCGTCATAGATGCCGGCGAGTGCGAAGAAGAGGTCGTCCTGGCTAGGATCGAGCTCGCCCGCCTTGCGAAAGCCGGGAAGCGCGGTCGCCATCCCTTCCCGCCGAAGAGCGGCCACAGCCAGGTTGTACATCGCCCGCGCCTCATTGGGATCGAGCTCGAGCGCTCGTCTCCACGCCTCGATCGCCTCTTCGTCGAATGCTGCGGCTGAGAACGCCTCGCCGAGCTGGACGTGTGCGGTAACGAGATCGGGCTCGACCTCGGCGAGCTCGTGCCAGACGAGGATCGACTGGTCCCACATCCCGCCCCGGCGGTCGTAAGCCAGTCCGAGAGCGAGGTACGCGGGCGAGCATGAGGGGTCTATCTCGATGGCTCTCGTCGCCGAGTCGATGGCCTCGTCGTAGAAGTCGCCCGCGAGCATGAGTTCGGCGAGCAGACAATGTGTGCGCGCTACCTTCTCATCTATCCGAAGCGCCTGGAAGCACGCCTCCACAGCCGGTTGCACGTGTCCCTGCCGCGCGAGACCTTCGGCGAGTGCGAGATGCTGTGAGCGCTCCGTCACCGGCTACTCGCCCCGGTCTCGAGCTTCTCGGCCACGACGCGGTCCACGAGGCGCAGCGCGCTTTCCGCACCTCGCGCCACGCCATTCGCCCCTACCTCTTTCGCGAGGTCAGGGTCGGCGATGAACGGGCCGCCGGCCACGAGGATCACGGCGTCGCGGTGGCCTGCCGAAGACAGCATCTCCCGAACGCGCTCCACAGAGCGCGCGGTCCCGGCCGTCTCGGCACACACGATCACGATTCGCGCGCCGGATTCCTCGAGCCGCTCGAGGAACTCCGCCGGCCTCACGTCCACACCCAGGTCGATGACTCGATGGCCGGCTTCCTTCAGCGCTGCACCGATGATGTTCTTGACGATCGCGTGGTGGTCGCGGTGCATCCCCCCGACGATCAGGGTCACGCCGGTATCCTGTGCCGAAGCCGGGGGTGTCACGAACGAGGCGATCTGCTCGGCGACGACCGCCGCCTGTGTGAACGCGTACTCGTCGATCGCGCCCGATGCCCACGCGCCTCCAAGCAGAGACATCGCCGGCGCAAAGAGCTGGTCGAACAGGTCGGCCTGGAGCACGCCGCCTGCCTTCGCCCTCTCGATCACCGCAATGGCGCCGGCGGGGTCCTCGCTGACGAACGCCTGGTAGAGCCGCGCCGAGGTGTCATCGGTCATCGACTGCCCCCCCTTCGTGCTCGAGGCCCTTCACACTTCGTGGGTCGCGAGAAACGCGGGCGCGGCCGACCAGAGTGCGATCGTCGGCCCGCTGCCCGCCATCGTATCTGGTAGCGGTGGTGGGATTCGAACCCACATGGCCCAAAGGCCAGAGGCTTTTAAGGCCCCCTCCTGTACCAATTCGGATACACCGCCGATTCACTTGACACCGTTCCGCGCGCCCGGCCAACGTCGTCACCCTTCCCGGGAGCGGCGGAACGTGTCGAGCACTATCCCATACAGTATGTCGCGGTCGCTCACGAGGGTCGAATCCAAACCCGAGAGCGCAACGATCACACCGAGTATCAGGGCGCCCGCAACGATGACCGGCGCCCGCCCCGGATCCAATCCCACAACCTGCCGCCGTTCGGCAAGCGGCAGCGTCGCGAGCCTCTGCAACAAGTCGGCCACGTCGCTGCCGGACAGCTCGTATCCCTGCACCCGCTCGGCGTCGTATTCGGCCATTCCCAGCTGGATCGCCGCAAGCGTTGTGGCCGTCCCCGCCACAGAGACCACAGCGCTGGCCCGCCCTTCCAGACGGCCGAAGAACCGCCTGAGCTCCTCGGCCGCGTACGCCTGCGCCTGTTCGAGTTGCGCAGAACTCGGGGGGTCTCGGCGCAGGAACATCTCGGTGAGCCGGCGCGACCCGATGTCGATCGAGCGCGACTTCTCGATGCGTACTCCATCTCGCTCCCGCGCGGCATCGCCGAGGACGAGTTCGGTCGATCCTCCGCCAATGTCCACCACGAGCAGCCGCGTACCGCGCATGCCGTACGTCGCACCCTCGAAGGAGAGCCGGGCTTCCACGTCCCCGGAGACGATCTCAGGCGTAACGCCTTTGGCTGCCAGCAGGTCCAGGAACCGGTCCCCGTTGGCGGCATCGCGAGAGGCCGAGGTCGCAATGGCCCGCACCTGGTCCACGCCGAGTGCGGCGACACGTTCCGAGTACCGGCCTATGACCTGCGCCACCCGCTGCATCGCCTCCTCGGCGAGGGCTCCCGTCTCGTGCACGCGCTCACCCAGGTGGGTAATGTCGGTGCTCCGCTCGACCTCGCGGATGCCCTGCTCGTCGATGTCGGCGACGAGCAGCCGGGTCGTCACCGTACCGATGTCTATGGCGGCTATCCGGCTCATCGCCGTGCGACCTCGGGTTCTCGGCGACTCTCCCGGTCGGGATGCGGAGCGCACCGGTCATCGGGACACTCGCTGTCATGGATACTGCCAAAGACCGCCTCGCCGACCGGGTCGTCCAACCCCGCGAGGAATGTTGCGACGTGAGCGTGCAAGCACTTGGTCGCCAGCGGATCGGACTGCCCCGCGATGCCGACGTCCGCGCACGGGTCCGAGCCCCCCGCGCACCGCGCGCGCATCCGGCGATAGTGCGAGTCCGCCTCCAGGAGGCGTCGCGCCGCCGATGCGTCACCGGCAAGCCGCTTCTTCCACGCAGCCGCTTCACCAGCCGATTCCTGGCGACCGACACTCTCCACCAACCAGGGACACGAGAGCCACATGAGCGTGGGGAACGGCTCTCCGCCCTCAAGAATGGGGCCACAGCGGATCACGCTCGGACGTCCGTAGCCGCAGCGTACGGCGACCGACCACGGAGAACGTGGTGGTCTTCCGAGCTGACGGGTCAGCACTTCGACGTCGGTCGGACGCTCGTCTGTGGACCGGGAATGCAGCAGCTCACTCCTCGAAGCCGAACAGGGCGTCCAGGATCCGGTACACGACACCCTCGCCTTCACGTGGGTCTGCCGCCGCCTCTATGGCGGGAGTCGCACTCGGCTCCTCGGCCTCCATTACCACGTAGACGTTCTCGCCCTCCTTGACCATGCCCAGGTCCTGGCGGGCGATCTCCTCCACGCCTTCCGGGGTCTTGAGGCGCTCCACCTGCGCGCGCAGCCTCTCGTTGCGCTGCTTGAGTCCCTCGAGTTCGGCTTCGAGCCGCACCCGTTGGCGCTCCTCCTGGTACTGGAGGCGTGCGACAGGATAGAAGGCCCAGATTGCGAGAGCCACGGACACGACGGCAGCGATGAGGATGAGCGGCCCCCGCTCTTTCGCGGGGCGGCGCGAGCGCTTGGCCGCGGGCCGCCGACTCGAACCCCCCGAAGAACGTGCGCTCGTACGTGCACGGGGGACCGAAGTCCGCCGTGCTCTTGCCGAGGCCCCGTGCCGCGTCTTCTTCCTCGATGCCATGTACCTGCATCCGTGATGTGTGAAGGCCAGCGGGTGGTGCGAAGGACCAACCTCCCCACCAGTGGCGATGATACCACAGCGCCGGGCTGTGAACCGCCTATGTCTCGACTATAGGTGGAGAGTTATTCGGTCCCCTGAACGGTGCGTACCACGATGAAGTCGGTGTGGCCCGGGACGCGCGAAGAGATGCCCGCCGTCACGGCCACCCTGTCGCCCGCTCCCGCGAAACCCTTCTCGCGCACCGCGGCGGTCACCACGTCGAGCATCTCGTCGGTATCGTCGGCGATCTGCACGACCACGGGGTGGACGCCCCAGGTGATCATGAGAGCACGTGCCACCGACTCGTGAGGGGTGACCGCCACGATGAGGGTGGGCGGGCGATGGCGGGCGACGGCCCTGGCAGTGGCTCCGGACTGGGTTGCCGTCACGATTGCAGCAAGCTCCAGGTCTTCGGCGAGGTCGCAGACGGCGGCGCTCACGGCCTGGGTGACGTCCTCGCGGTTGCCTCCGGACGTGAAGCTGAGCTTGTCCCCGGTCTTCTGTGACACCTCGGCACTCGTGATGATGCGTTCCATCGTCTCCACGACGAGCACGGGGTGGTCCCCGATCGCAGTCTCGCCCGAGAGCATCACCGCGTCGACGCAATCGAATATCGCGTTGGCGACGTCCGAGGCTTCCGCCCGGGTCGGGTGCTTCGCGTGCGTCATGCTCTCGAGCATCTGGGTGGCGATGATCACCGGAGTCCCGGAGGCTCGGCACCGGTCGATGATACGACGCTGCAAGACGGGGACGGTCTCGGGAGCGGTCTCCACCCCAAGATCGCCACGGGCGACCATGATTGCGTCTGCCGCCGCCACGATCGCGTCCAGGCTCTCGGCTGCCTCATGCTTCTCGATCTTGGCGACGATGGGAATGCTCGCGCCCTTCATCAGGTCTCGCAGAAGGTGCACGTCGTCGGGATGTCTGACGAAAGACTGCGCGACGAGGTCCACGTTCTTGGCCACCGCCCATTCGACCATCGCACGGTCGAACCGCGTCACGGGCTCCACGTTCAGGCGCACGCCGGGAACGTTGACTCCTTTGTAGCTGGTCAGCGGCCCGCCGACGACGACCGTCGTCACAACCGTGTTCCCGCCCGCCCTCTCGACCCGCAGCTCGATGCGACCGTCGTCGATGACGATACGATCCCCGGGGGAGACGTCGCTTGTCAGCCCTGCGTACGTGACGCTTGCTTTCGCGGCATCGCCAACCATCTCGTCTGTGCTGAGAACGAACTCGGAGCCCGCCTCAAGGACCGTGTCCGGCGCCATCTCTCCCACCCTGAGCTTGGGGCCGGCGAGATCGAGCATCACGGCGACGTGCTTGCCCGTCTCCTCGGCAACCGAGCGCACGAGCTCCAGCCTCGATGCGAGTTCGGCGGGGCCGGCGTGGGATGCGTTCAGGCGCGCCACGTCCAGTCCGGCGTCGATGAGGCCCCGCAGTGTCTCCGCGTCTTCAGTGGACGGGCCGAGGGTCGCGATTATCTTGGTGCGTCGCATGAGGGCCTCCTAGACGCCGGCGAGTCGGAGCGTGAGGGCCACCTACCTGTTACCCTTTTCGGCTCCGACAGTCGCGCCCCAAAGAGGTCTCGCAAACGACGGTGAGAGGATCCGAAGGATTCGGGCCCGGCCTACCAGGACTCTTCGGAAGGTTCTTCGCCGCCCTTCGGCAGGCGCACGAGCTGGATGGAGCCGTCTTGGCGCCTCACCGTCATCTCGTCGCGACCAAGCCGGTGGACGGCCGTACGCAGGTTACCGTACAGCCGGTCGACACCGCGCGGGTCTGTGGTGACCAGGACCGCCCGGTCCCCGCCGGATAGGAAGTAGCGAACGAGCCGGGTTGCAGCACCTCGCGGAGCCGGATACGGCACCTCGATCTCCCGGGCCTCGAGGTCCCAGGCTTCGGCCGGGGCGAAGTCGGGCGTCCACGACTTCACATCCGCGACCAACAGGACGGCGTGGCGACGGCGGTCGCGAGTCTCCCCCTTCTCCGAGACGACGTGCATCCTCAGGTCGAAACCCTGGATGGCCGCGCTCCGCGCCAGATACGCCCAATCGAGCGATCCGTCCACGTCGAGAAGCATCACGACCTTGTCCCGGACCCGCATCGCCAACTCGGTGAGCAGCCGGAGCAGGCCCAGCCCGCGCCTCGGGGTGAAGGTCACCACCGCGACGTCGTACGACTCGTCGTGCAGCAGGTCCTCGACCATGCCCTTCTTGATGCTCAAGTGCGGCGATTCCGCTACGTCGCTGCTCAACAGCCTGCGCAGCATGCCCGCGGACGGCTCCAGTGCAGTGACATGTCCCGCTCGCTCCAAGAGTGGGCGCGTGAGCAGACCGGTGGCCGCCCCCACCTCGAGCAGAAACGCGCCCTCCGGGATCTCGTCCAGCAGCGCCTCGACGAGTTCGGGGAAGACGCGCTCCTTGCCGAATTCGATGTCGTACTTGTCGGCAAGACGCTCCCGCTGCGCCAGGGCGAAGTCGAGAGGCACGCCGTGGCGATACGACGTGCGGTCCTTGAGTCCGTTGCCGCTCTCGCTCATGCGAGCGCTTCCTTCGGCGATCGTCCCCTGCCAGCGGCCCACGCCGTGGTCACACGCTCCCGCGGATGTTGTAGAACGCTCCAAGGCCAGGATACACCGACGAGTCACAGAGTTCGTCCTCGATCCGCAGAAGCTGGTTGTACTTGGCCACGCGGTCCGAGCGTGCCGGGGCACCCGTCTTGATCTGGCCCGCGTTCACCGCCACAGCGATGTCCGCGATGGTGGTGTCCTCGGTCTCGCCGGAGCGGTGCGAGATCACGCACGTGTAGCCGGCCTGCTTGGCCATCTCGATGCACTCGAGGGTCTCGGTGAGCGACCCGATCTGATTGACCTTGATCAGGATCGAGTTCGCCACTCCCATCTCGATGCCCCGCCCGAGCCGCTCGGTGTTCGTGACGAACAGGTCGTCTCCCACGATCTGCAAGCGGTCCCCGAGCCTGTCCGTGAGCATCTTCCAGCCGTCCCAGTCTTCTTCGGCCATGCCGTCCTCGAGGCTCACGATCGGATAGCGCTCGACGAGGTCCGCCCAGAAGTCGACCATCTCTGCCGAGGATAGCTCGCGTCCCTCGCCGGCAAGCACGTACACCCCGCGCTCGGCGTCGAAGAACTCGGTGGCCGCCGGGTCGAGAGCGAAGCGGACCTGGTCGCCCAGGGAGTAGCCCGCCTTCTCGACAGCCTCCACGATCACCTTGAGCGCATCCTCGTTGCTCTCGAGGTCGGGGGCGAACCCGCCCTCGTCGCCCACGGCCGTCGAGAGCCCGCGCTCGTGCAGCACGCCCTTGAGCGTGTGGTAGATCTCCGCGCACATGCGCAAGCCCTCGGCGAACGTCGACGCGCCGACCGGCATGACCATGAACTCCTGCAAGTCCACGTTATTGTCGGCGTGCGCTCCGCCGTTGAGGATGTTCATCATCGGCACGGGAAGCACGTGTGCGTTCGCTCCCCCGATATATGAGTACAACGTGAGCTCGGTGGACTCGGCGGCAGCTCTCGCCACCGCCAGAGACACGCCGAGAATCGCGTTCGCGCCGAGCTTGACCTTGTTGGGGGTACCGTCGAGCGCGAGAAGCGTGTCGTCTATCTGCCGCTGATCGGTGGCGTCGAGCCCGACGATCTCGGGACCGATCTCGTCGTTCACGTTCCTCACCGCGTTGAGCACACCCTTGCCCAGATAGCGGGCGGAGTCCCCGTCACGAAGCTCGACGGCCTCGAAAGCGCCGGTCGATGCCCCGGACGGCACGATCGCGCGCCCGAACGACCCGTCGTCGAGCACAACCTCCACCTCGACGGTCGGGTTGCCACGGGAATCGAGGACCTCGCGAGCGAACACGTCGGTGATGTAACTCATAGCGGTTCATCCTCCCCTTCTCCGCCCTCGTCCGGCAGCTGCCCGGCGCCGGGCAGCTCCTCGCGCTTCGCTTCTTGCCACAGACGTTCCAGCACGTCTATGCCCATCTCCGAGATAAGCCGCCCTGTGCGGGCAGCCTCCGCCTCCATGAGCCGCCAGCGGCGAGAGAACTTATCGCATGTGCCCCGCAAGGCCTCCTCGGCATCTATCCCTTGCTTCCGCGCGATGTTGACCATGGTGAAGAGCACGTCGCCGATCTCATCGGCGGCTTCGGCCGACCCGGGTTCGACACTCTTGAGTTCGTCTATCTCCTCGTGGAGCTTCTCCCACACGTCCTCGAGGGTTTCCCACTCGAAGCCCACGCCCACCACGCGGCGTGAGATCTTCTGTGCGCGCATGAGGGCCGGCAAAGAGCACGGCACGCCGTCGAGCAGACCCTCAGACTCCTTCTCCCCGCGCTTGATCTCGTCCCAACGCTCGTGGACTTCAGCGGGCGTGGTGGCTATGGCGTCCTCGAAGACATGAGGATGTCTGCGCAGGATCTTCCCAGTGATCCGTGAGACCACGTCGTCGATCGTGAAGCGTCCCTCTTCGGCAGCGATCTGTGCGTGCAGCACGATCTGGAGCAAGACGTCTCCGAGCTCGTCCTCGAGTTCGTCGTCGTCTCCCGACTCGATGGCCGCTACCGCCTCGTATGCCTCTTCGAGCATGTGGCGGCGCAGCGACATGTGGTCCTGGGCGCGGTCCCACGGGCAGCCGTCCGGCCCTCGCAGCACCGCTATGAGCTGCACGAGCCGCTCGAAGCCGGACATCGGGCCCACGTTCCCCCTATCGTGCCGCCCTGTGCCTCTACTCGGCGGTTTCCGTAGCCGCGCCGCTCGGGCCGTCGTCCGTGGCTACCTGCAGCTCGGGGATGAGGATCTCGATCTCGGCCTCCGCACGTAGTTCCTCGAGGAACTGCTGGTAGACGTCGGCGTTCTGCTGCTGCATGAGAATCTGCTCGACCTGGTCGCGAACCTCGTCGAGCGTCTTCTGGCGCGTTTCCCGCTTCTCGATCACCTTGATGATGTGCCATCCGAAGCTGGTGTGCACGAGATCGGATACCTCGCCGACCTCGAGCGCCTCGGCGGCCTCCTGGAACTCGGTCACGTAAGGCGTGTTCGGCCAGCCGAGGTCGCCGCCGTTCTCAGCGGTCGCGGTGTCTTTGGAGTGCTCCTTGGCAAGTGCCGCGAAGTCTCCGCCCCCACGGATCTCGGCCAGCACTTGCTCCGCGGTCTCTTTGTCTTCCTCGTCAAAGAGGATGTGAGCGGCGTGCACCGCCTGCTCCTCCACGAACTGCGTCTGGTTCTGCTCGTAGTACTGGTCGACCTGCTCGTCGTCGATCGCGACATCAGCCGTCAATTCCGCGAGCAACTGCTCGGTGATGAGCTGATCGCGCACCTGCTCTTCGAGGGTCGCGACGTCCATGCCCGCCTGCTCGAGCGCCTGGCTGAACTGCTCTTCGGTTTCGAAACCCGACTTGAGCTCGTCGATCTGTGCCTGGACGTCGTCGTCCGAGACCGAGATACCGCGCTCTTCGGCGGCCTGACGGATCAGCACGTTGTTGATCATGTTGTCCAGAAGGCGCTGCTGGAAGTCGAGCAGACGGCCTTCGGCGTCCGCACCCTCGAACATCTGCGGGTACTGCTCCTTGAGTTTCTCCACCTGAGCATCGAGGTCGGACTTCTTGATGACCTCCCCGTTGACGCGTGCCGCGATGTCCTCCTCGCCGCAGGCGGTCAGACTCAAAACGAGCGCGACCGAGAGAACTACGGCCACGAGAATGCGAAGCTTACTCATCGATCCTCCTGGTTTCAGCTGCTGTTGAAGCCGTTTCGGCTCCGGTCAGTATAGCATCGAGTATGCCGAGGACGGCCTCCGTCACAGACTCTCCATAGCCGACGGGCACCACGAGGGCGCTGCGCTTCTCGCGAAGCGTCGCCCCACGGGCCGCAAGCTCCGCGTGCGCGTCGGCGGAGATCGACACCGGCGAAAGCGTCACGCGCCCGCGCGCCACCTGCACTCGTTCGATGCCGGCGTCCGCGCACAGCGCGCGGATCATCGCGACATCGACAAGGAACCGGGCGGGTTCCGGCAGTGCGCCGTAGCGCTGCGCGAGCTCCTCGCGGACGCGCACGACGGCCTCGGCCGCGGGAGCTCCCGCCAGTCTGCGGTAGGCTCGGACGCGCTCGTCAACAGCGGGGACATACTCCTCGGGCAGGTATGCGGCAACCGGGATGTCGACCTTGATCTCGGGGTGCGCCAGCACCGGCTCTCCGCGAGCCTCCGCCACGGCTTCGCGCAACATCTCCGCATAGAGATCGAAGCCCACTGCGCTCATGTTGCCGTGCTGCTCGGCGCCGAGGAGGCTCCCCGCTCCCCGGATCTCCAGATCGCGCATGGCGAGTTTGACGCCGCTGCCCAGCTCCGTGTACTGGCCGAGGGCCGTGAGTCGGTCCACCGCCTGCTCCGTGAGCGACTGACCCCTGGGGAACATGAAGTACGCGTACGCGCGGACGTGGCTGCGGCCGACACGCCCCTTGAGCTGGTAGAGCTGGGCAAGACCGAGCCGCTGGCTGTCCTCGATGATAAGGGTGTTCGTGTGCGGGTTGTCGATGCCGGACTCCACGATGGTCGTCGAAACCAGGACATCGTATTCTCCGGCCGAGAATGCCTCCATCACACGCTCGAGCTGCTTCTCCGACATCTGGCCGTGACCCACGCCGATGCGCGCCTCCGGCGCGGCCTCGCGCACACGCTCCACGGCGTCCTCGATGGTGCGGACGCGGTTGGAGACGAAGTACACTTGGCCACCCCGCTCGATCTCGCGGCGGATCGCGCCCGATACCACGTCGGGGTCGAATTCGCCCACATGCACGTGCACCGGGTAGCGGTTGGCGGGCGGGGTGTCGATCACGCTCATGTCCCGCACCCCCGAAAGCGACATCTGAAGGGTGCGCGGTATGGGAGTGGCCGTAAGGGTAAGCACGTCCACCTGCTCGCGCAGGTTCTTGAGGTGCTCCTTGTGCCCGACCCCGAACCTCTGCTCCTCGTCGATGACCACCAAACCGAGGTCGTGAGGACTGACGTCCGCCGACAGCAGCCGGTGTGTTCCGATGAGGACGTCGACCTCCCCGGCCCGGAATCCTTCGATCGTCCTCTGCTGCTGCGCCGAGGTGCGGAATCGCGACAGCACCTCGACCCGCACGTCGAACGGCGCGAACCGCTCTGAGAACGTGGTGAAGTGCTGCTGCGCAAGAATCGTGGTCGGGCACAACACCATGACCTGCGTGCCGTCCATGACGGCTTTGAACGCGGCCCGTATGGCGACCTCGGTCTTGCCGTAGCCGACGTCACCGCAGATGAGGCGGTCCATGGGTATGTCGCTTTCCATGTCCGCCTTCACGTCGGCGATGGCCGCCAGCTGGTCCGGCGTCTCCTCGAACGGGAACGACGCCTCCATCTCCTTCTGCCACGGAGTGTCGGGGCCGAACTCGCGGCCCTCGACGGCCGCACGACGCGCGTACAGGTCCACCAGGTCGAAGGCGAGCTTCTTCGCCGCCGCGCGCGCCTTGCGGGTCGCGCGCGTCCAGTCAGCCGTGTTGAGCCTGGTGACGCGTGGGGCGCCGCCTTCTCCCACGTACTTCGTGACGCGGTCGATCTGCTCCACGGGCACGTAGAGCTTGTCGCCCTTCGCGTACTGCAGTACGAGGTAGTCCCGCTCAGCCCCGAGGACTTCCTTGCGCGCGATCTCGGTGAACAGGCCGATTCCGTGAGCGGCATGCACCACGTAGTCCCCGGGCTGGAAAGCGAACGTGACCCGGGTGGGGTCGACACCTCTCGCGGCACGTCTCGCCCTGGCCGATCGGGGACTGATATCGTCGATGCTCACCACAGCGAGGTGCGCCGAAGGTATGACGTAGCCGGCGGGGACCTCCGCAGCTGCTGCGCGCACGGCATCGCGCGGCGGCTCGCGGACCGCTTCGCCCTCCTCGGCCGCCTCTTCGGCGGGCCGAAGAGACGTCACGGGGATCCCGGCGTCGGTGAGGACGCCGGTGATCCGCTCGCGGGCACGCCGCTCCGGTACGGCGACCACGACCTCGTTGCCCGCGCGAAGTAGGCCGCGCACGCCGGCGACGAACTTGGACTCGCCACCGGCGACTTCCGGACGGCGTGCTTGGATCTCGGCGTCGACAGCCCCGCCGGCACGCAAGAGCGACAACACAGTCAGGCGCTGCCGGCCGCCCAGGTCGATGCGGGCCGCGGGCAACACGACTCCTTCCACCGAAGCGCGCGCCGCTTTCGCCGCCGCGAGGATCTCGTCGTGACGACGGGAAGCGTCGTCGAACAGCGCACGAGGTTCGGCTACGACCACGAGGACGTCGGCCGACAGATAGTCCGTGAGCGCCCCGGGATGCTTGTAGAAGATCGGCATGTAGCGTTCGACCCCGTTGAAGTACACGCCTTGCTCGATGAGGTCGAGATGGTGAGCGATCTCCGGCTCGGCTGCGGCGCGCTTCTCGAGCGCGCGACGCGCCGCGTTCGCGGCCCTGCTCCCGAGACGCACCTCTCGCACGGGGTAGACCTCGGTCGGGGGCGCGGCGGCTATGGTCTGGCCCGTACTCGGCACGAACCGGCGGAGTGTCTCGATCTCGTCGCCGAAGAGCTCGGCGCGCACCGGATACGTCGAGTCGCCGCCGAAGACATCGAGCACACCGCCGCGGACGGCGAACTGCCCGGGCTCCTGGGCAAGGTCGACGCGCTCGTAACCCATGGACGCGAGGCGCGCTGCGGCGTCCTCGAGGTCGACCAGCTCGCCCTCCGCCAGCGTGAGAGGATCGAACACATGCGAACCCTGCGGCGGCACTGCGCGCAGGAGCGCCCGCGCGGACGCGACCACGATCGCCGACCGCCCCGCACTCAACGCGTGCAGCGCTCGAGTGCGCCGGGCGACGACGTCGGGGTCGGCCGGCGAATCGGTCCAGGGCATGTCCGGGCGCTCAGGGAAATGCAACACCGACTCGTGCGGGACGTACGCTCTGAGCTGACGCGCGAAGCGTCCCGCAGCTTCCTCGCCCGGAACGGCTACCAGCATCGGACGCGGGCGCTCATGGAACACGGCGGCCGCGAGCAGGGGTCGGATGAGCCCGGGCGCCGCGACCGTGACGTCCGTGCCGTGGCCCAGGAGCCGCACGGTGTGCTCGAACGCAGGCGACGAGTCCAGTGCCCGTATGAGGTGGTCGATCAGGTGCATCCGGTTTTCTGGTCCTTGTCTGTCGCACGGCCCGCTCGGGAATTCGACTCGCGACGCCGCATCGAACAGCACGAAATCCCCGCGCCGGGCCGCCGGACGGGGTGCAGCCGAGCGTACGCCGGGCCGGGTCGCGGGTCAAACCCGCATCGTGACGAGCACGTGCTGTGCCGCATACACTCACGAGGAGAACACTGCTGCCGAGGAGATGAGCCGATGTGCGCCAAGAAGGCCGGGCCTGCCACCCCGACGACCTGCTGCGACCAGGAACAGCTCGAGCGGTGCGCACAGATCGCCGAGCGGCTGGAGGAGCATTACACCGACCCGAGGCCGGCGCTCCATTTCGAGAATCCCTTCCAGCTACTCATCGTGGTGATCTTGAGCGCACAGACCACGGACGACGCCGTCAACCGCGCCGCGCCGGCCTTGTTCGATGAGTACCCTGATGCCGCGTCGCTCGCGGCGGCAGATCCTGCCCGGGTCGAGGAACTCGTGCATTCACTGGGCTTCTTCCGCCAGAAGACCCGCTCCATCATCGAGACCTCGCAGGCACTCGTTGCGGAGTTCGGCGGCGAGGTACCGCGCACCATGGAAGAGCTCACCAGTCTGCGCGGCGTGGCCAGGAAGACGGCGAACATCGTACTAGGCAGCGGCTTCGGGATCGTGGAAGGAATCGCCGTGGACACGCACGTGCATCGGCTCGCCCACCGCTTCGGTCTTTCTTCGGCGAAAGACCCGAACAAGGTCGAAGGGGACCTGTGCGCGTGCTTCCCCCGTGACAGGTGGTACCGCGTGAACTACGAGATGATCAGCCACGGACGGGCGATCTGCCAGGCCAAACGTCCGGTATGCGGCGCGTGCTTCCTGAACGACATCTGCCCGAGCGCGTTCGAGGTCGAGGGATGGCGCGAGAGCGCAGACGACTAGCCCGCTCCTAGGTCAGCAGCGCCGCCGCGATCGCCGCCACGAACACCGCCGGCAGCATGTTGCCAACCGGCAGGCGCTTGATCCCGGCGAGGTCCAGGCCGATCGCGAGGATGAGCGCTCCTCCTACGGCCTCGATGGCGGCGATCACCGCAGGGGTGATGAGCGGCTCGAGAGCGGTGGCGCCGAGAGCGATACCGCCCTGCAGCACAGCGATCGGTATCACCGACAGCCCAACGCCGGCTCCCAGTGTCGTAGCGAGCGCGACGGAAGCCGTGCCGTCGAGCAGAGCCTTGAGCGAGAGGAGCGACGGGTCGCCGAGCCCGTCCTGGATGGAGCCGAGGACCGTCATCGCGCCTGTGCAATAGAGCAGGCTGGCGGTGACGAAACCCTCCACCAGCGTGTGCGCTTTCTCGCCTGGCTGGTCCGCGTGTCCAGGCGCCAATGCGGGGGCGCGGTACGTCCGCTCCTGCAGCCAGTGGCCGAACTGCTCGAGCCAGTACTCGATGCGCAGCGCTTCGCCGAGAAGGGCTCCGACGGCCAGTGCGCCGACGAGCACGAGTGCGGCATACGCACCCAAGCGTGACTCGCCGAGATCCGCGAGCCCACCCAGGCTCATGGACCCGCCTATCACTATCACCGACAGCCCTATCGCCGAGAAGGCGATGGAGCGGAATCTCTCGGAGATCAGCCGACCGAAGAGAAGCCCGATCGCGGTGCCCGCCAGCACGGCAGCGATGTTGATGATGACGCCAGCGCCCGGCATCTCACTCCTCGTCGTCGTCGGGAAGCCACAGGTCTTTCAACTCTTGGGTGATGCGGTTCGCCCCCGGCGGCAGTCCGGCAGCTCTGCCAGGATACCCCCTTCTTCTCCGAGCGGCACCGCGGGGCCGCGCCGACTCGAACACCTTCTCGCGGCCCAGGACCGTGACGTCGCGCTCCGCAACCGACCGCACGCGCTCCGCAAGCTCCCGGTCCCCGCTCACGAGCGCTATGTCCTCGGCCGAAGAGGCGGCGAGTCTCACGATGACGTCGTCGGCGTCCTCACCGCGGGAGAACCGGACCTCCACGCCGCCGTGACGGGCCGACGACACGCCACCGTCCTCCGGGCCATCGAACACCACGACGATCCTGCCCTTGCCCAGCAGTTCAGCGCCTCGCGCAGAGAGGCGCGCAAGCAGGGCGATCCGGGCTTCTTCGGCGGACATCCCGCTGGTTGCAGGGTCGGCTCTGGTGATGTTGTAGCCGTCGACGAGATAGAGCATCAGGGACTCGTGGGCCGGGTCAGGCGTCACCGGCGACGGGGTCGTCGGCGAGTTCGGCCTCGACCCGCTGCTTCACGCTCAGCAACCACGCTGCGACCTCGGAGCCTTCTTCCCCCAGGAGCTCGAAGTACTGCACGGCGCAGCCTTCGGTGCCTTCGACCAGGTCCAGATGCCCCGCGATGCGCCAGAAGATGCACGCCTCCCCGTCGCATGCCTGACCTTCCTGACCGGTAGCCGCTCGCAGGTCGCACTGATCCGTCATCGCCCTCATCCTTCACAGACCCTCGGGTGCTTGAGATTCTACAACAGGGCCCGTCGCACGCAGGCGGCACGTCGACGCGCTGTACATGTCGGGTATCTACGAACTGCACGGAGCCCTTCAACGGCACGGCCTTCAGGGAGGGGCAGGATGAGACACAGAACGGCGATCTTGGCGCTCGCGGCAGCTTGCGCGGTGACGATCGCGGGGTGCGAGGCGCGTCAGCCCACCGTGATAGACCAGCCCGAAGACCGGCGCCCCGCTGAAGAGGACACCCAGCCCGCCGAATCCCCCGCAGGCACCGGCGCGCTCGAAGACATCGCACTCGAACTCGTGCCGGTCGCGGACGGCTTCGAGCAGCCCGTCTACCTCACCGGCGCAGGCGACGGTAGCGGACGCCGGTTCGTGGTGGAGCGAGTCGGGCGCGTGTGGGTCCTGGATCCCGGCGGCTCGCGGACAGCTGACGAGCCGTTCCTCGACATCACGGCGAAGACGCGCAACGACAGCGAGCGGGGCCTGCTCGGAATCGCGTTCCCGCACACCTTCGCAACCGAGGGCGACGCGCTCGAGGGGCAGTTCTTCATCCACTACAGCGATCGCAACGGCGACACCGTCGTGAGCAGGATGCGCGTGTCCGAACAGGACCCCGATCGCGCGGACCCGGCGGAGGAGATCCTGCTTCGGGTCCCGCAACCCTTCTCGAACCACAACGGAGGACAGATCGCCTTCGGTCCCGACAATTACCTCTACATCGGACTGGGGGACGGCGGGTCCGGCGGGGACCCGCAAGGCAACGGGCAGAATCCCGCAACGCTGCTTGGTTCGGTCCTGCGCATCGACCCGCGATCGCCTATACCACCTGAAGCGGCGTACGTGAGCCTCCCCTACGGCATACCACCCGACAACCCGTTTCGCGCAGACGGCGGAGGCGGCGGACAGCCCGAGGTGTGGCTCTACGGGCTTCGTAACCCGTGGCGTTTCTCGTTCGACCGCGAGACACGCGACCTGTGGATCGGTGACGTGGGTCAGAACGACTGGGAGGAGATCGACTTCGTCTCCGGCGAGGCGCTGTTCGACATGGGCGACGGCGTGTCCGGCGGTCAGAACTTCGGCTGGAACGTGATGGAGGGCAGCCACCCCTACCCGCCGGGCTCGGACCCCGGCGACACGTCACGCTTCACCATGCCGATCATCGAGTACGACCACTCGGCGGGCAACTCGGTGACGGGCGGGTACGTGTACCGTGGCTCGCGCTACCCGGAGTTCGCAGGCGTGTACTTCTACGGAGACTTCGGCAGCGGGCGTATCTGGGCCGCGCGTCCCGCCGACGGCGGCGATCGCAACCGTGAGCTGACCGACACCGACCTGCAAGTCGTGTCGTTCGGCGAGGACGACGACGGCGAGCTGTACGTCATCGATTTCGCCGGCGGCGTGTATCACATGAGGTTGCGGTAGCGCGCGGCACCGGCGGGCCCGCGGACGACGCCGCGCCCGTCACCCCGCCAACTGCACCAGCCTGCCGAGGAAGGCCTGCACGTCATCGAGTTGCGTGTCCCACGACGTCACGAGCCGCACCTCACCCGCGGCCTCGTCCCACGTGTAGAAGTGGAACTCCTCGGCAAGCGGCGCGATCAGCCCGCGTGGCAGCACCGCGAAGACCTCGTTGGCCTGGACGGGCTGCGTGACACGCGCACCCGGCACATGCGATATGCCCTCCGCGACCAGGCGCGCCATCTCGTTGGCGTGCGAGGCGAGCTCGAGCCACAGGTCGCCTTCGAGCATCGCGTCGAACTGCGCGCCCACGTAGCGCATCTTGCTCGCGAGTTGGGTCACCTGCTTGCGCACGTACGGGACCACGTCCGTGCGCGCCTCGCCGAACAGCAGCACCGCCTCGCCGGTCAGCATCCCGTTCTTGGTACCGCCGAAGCAAAGCATGTCTACCCCGGCGTCCGCCGTGAACTCTCGCACCGGCACGCCGAGGAACGCTGCCGCGTTGGCGACGCGCGCGCCGTCCATATGCAGCACCATGCCGTGCTCGTGAGCGAGGTCTGCCAGCGCTCGGACTTCCTCGGCAGTGTAAACCGTCCCATACTCACTGGCCTGCGAGATCGAGATCGCGCGAGGTTGCGAATGGTGCTCGAAGCCGAAGCCGGTGAGGCGGGGCCGCACCAGGTCCGGTGTGAGCTTGCCATCGGGCGTCGCAACCGGCACGAGCTTGACGCCCGCGACCCGCTCCGGCGCGCCGCACTCGTCAGCGTTGATGTGCGCGGTCTCCGGGCACACGACCGACTCCCACGCGCTGCACAACGACCCGAGCGCGATCACGTTCGCGCCCGTGCCCGTGAGTGTGAAGTAGACGTCCGTGGCCTCGCCGAAGATCTCACGCAGGCGCCTTTCAGCGCGTTCGCACCACGGATCGGCCCCATACGCCGGAGCGTGACCGACATTCGCATCGGCGATCGCCTGGAGCATCCTAGGGTGCGCGCCTGACTGGTTGTCGGAGCCGAAACCTCGACTCGTGCGTGCGTCGTCGGTCATTCAAGGTCCCCTTCCGAAAGATCGCCGACTCCGCCGTCCGCAGACCCGCCGAAGAGCCGATCGCACTCCGCCAGATACTCCTGTAGCGGAAGGGGCAGCGTGTCGGCCCTGCCCGGCGCGGGCATCGGCGCGGAGTTGTACGTGTTCCAGAACATCACCCGAGCGTCGGTCAGACGTCCGTCGCCGGCGTCATCGAGCATCGCGGCGAACGCCTTGCCGGTGTACGTGGTCTCCAGCGACACTCCCGCACGCTTGCCTGTCCCCACCGCATCACGGGCTTCGGCCGTGACGACGCCGTAGCCCGGCTCGAACCAGTCGTGGCGCAACTCCAGGTTCAAGTCGTCATAGTCCAGGTCGGGGAAGCCGGCGTCCAGCGAACGGAGGAGCGCCACCGCACGGCCGGTGAGTCCCCGGGCGATGCTCTCATTCGCCACTTGATCGGGGGTGACGCGTACCGCCACAACACGGATCCCCGGATCGACCACGGCGAAGCCGATGGCAAGGCCGATGGCGGTTCCCAGCGTTCCGGCGGCGACATACACGATGTCGGGTGGCTCCAGACGGTCCTCGAGTGGAGCGGATCGCTCACACTCGCGGATATCTGCGTCAACGACCTGCCCGACGAGCTCGAACGCGGCGTTCACGTAGCCCGCGACACCAAGTGGATCTGTGCCGCCCATGGGAATCACGAGCGGCTCCATCCCGTTCTCGGCCTCCAGCGTCCGCCTGGCTCGGACGGCCTCCCGGGAACCGTCCCAGCCTGCGGCGACGCGCAACCTGGTGCCGAGAGCGGCATGCGCGAGCAAGGTGGCTCGCGCGTAGGGTGTCACGGCCTGCGGCGACAGAACGACGTGCGGCTCGAGCCCGACGGCTCGGGAGTGAACCGCGGTGGCTAGCGCATGGTTGGAGCCATACGCGCCGAACGTGATCACCGCGCGTCTGTCCTGGGCGAGGGCCGCGCCAAGAAGGAACTCCAGCTTGCGGACCTTGTTTCCGCCGTACGCGCCCGACGTGAGGTCGTCGCGCTTCATCCAGAGACAACCTATGCCGTACTTCTCCGCGATCTCCGGGGCGGCGTCCACCGGAGTGGGCAGCTCGCACAGATCGACGCGGTCGAGCGCGGCCGTCCCCGGGAATCGCCAGAAGAGCGGTATAGGCATATCGCGCTCGGCCCCCTTCGGCTCACTTGGGACGGCGGTCGCGAAGCGTCTTGAACAAGCGATACTCCCCGAATGCCACCGCCATGAGAGCCAGGCCGACGAGCGCCTTCCAGGGCCGCAGGGGCGTCTCGCGAGCGAATCCCGCTTCGACCAGGCGAACGTCTTCGGCATGGATGTCGAACTCACCCGCATGCTGCGGACACGCCCTGTTCAGGACCCCGTCGATGTCGATCACATCACCCATGTGCTTGTGGTCGCCGTACGTCGTGATCCGCTCCGCAAGCTCGTCCGTCATGTAGACGCCGACGGCCGCGCCGCCACCGAGCACGTTCACCCATCTGTGGTCGGCGTCCGCGCGCAGGTCCTCGCCTATGGCCTCGCCGCGAATCGTCACGGTCGTGCCATCGGTGTCCGCAGGACCCTCGACGATCGCTGCTGGCGTCATGGGCAACTCGTCGGCCTCGGTCGCGTGCGCTTCCGGAGGGCACGCGAGTGCCCCGGCTATCGCGATAGTCGATGCCATCGCGGCGCCGACCACACGAAGCGGCAGCCGGTGCGGGAGGCGCGCACGAATCACGGCTGCCCTCATCGCTGCGACCCTCCCGGTTTCGTCACGGCGAGCACCAACTGAGCGAAGAGCGAGAGGACCGCGATGAACTCCAGGCGGCCCGCCCACATCTGGAACATGTACACGAGCTTGAGGCCGGTAGGCATCGAGGCCGATGTTATGCCGGTGGACAGACCCACGTTCGCTGTAGCGGATATGGATTCGAACATCGCGGGTCCGGCTCCGTAGCCGTAGGAGGCTCCGATCAGGCCGCCGGTGATGTAGGTGACCGCGTACATGATGAACACGATCGCCGCCGACGTCGTGACCTCCGGCGTGAGAAACCTCTCTCCCATGTGGTGATAGCGTGAAGTCAGGACGGCGCTGCTCGGTGCGAGTGACGCCTTGACCTGGTGTATGACCGACTTGACGATCACACCCAGGCGCAGCGCCTTGATGCCGCCGGCGGTGGACGAAACGGCTCCTCCCGCCGCCATGGCGAGCATCACCGCGGCGAACGCCGGGCCGCCGAAGTCACTCAGCCACTGCGATGGGTAGATCGTCTGGTGTCCCGTTCCCGTGTGGGCGGAGAGGATGTGGTAAGCACCCTTGCGTATAGCTTCGGCCGACCCCGAGAAGGAGTGCGTTGCAGCGAGTCCCACTGCCGCGAGAGCTGCGAGGATGAGGATGTTGACGGCTAACACGCGCGTCTCGATGTTGTCCCACAGCTCCTTGCGGTCTCCCCTCCAGACCTGCGCGTGGAGGTTGAAGTTCATGGTGCCGGCGATCATGAGGAATACGCTCACGACCTCGAACAGGTAGCTGTGGTAGTACATGGCGTTCATCGACTGCGGGCCGAATCCGCCCGTGTCGTACGCTGCGATGGAGATCCAGAACGCGTGCAGGACTCCTCGGCCGGCGTCCATACCCAGATGCGTGTTGACGCCCCACAGCGTCAGTGTGCCGATTCCCACGTACATCGCCGTAACGAACCAGATGAAGCGGGTCGTGTACAGCACATTGGGCAGGATCCGCTCGTCTCGCCCTTCCGCGAGGTATAGCGAGAAGGCTCCGCCGCGCATGCCCACCGCGAGGGAAAGCGCCGCCACCACGATTCCCTGACCGCCTATCAGATGAGTCAGGTGCCGCCACATGTTGTGCGACAGCGCCATGTGGTCCAGGTCCACCACCACTGTCAGTCCCGAGGTGGTAAGACCCGAGATCGCATCGAAGAAGGCGTCCAGGTACGTGAGGTAGTTGCCCGACAGCGAAAGGGGTACCGCCGCGACCGCCGATGCCGTCAGCCATCCGAGGGCGGTCAGGACGAGGGCGTGTGCGTGAGTGAGTTTGGACTCGCGGGTGAGGCCCAGCGCCAAGGCCCCGCCGAGCGCGAGCGCCACGCCGATGCCGAGTGTGTAGTCCAGGGCAGCGTCCCACTCCGCGGAGAGTACCGCCGTGATGAGGGGAACCGACATCGCGACACCGATGCCGACGACGAACATTCCCACGAAGTGCAGGATGATGCGTATGTCCGAGAGCCGGGCCCGAAGCCACATACGCAGGCCCTACAGGATCCGGACGATGATAGCGGTGAGCAGCGCAACGATGGTCATGAACGAGAGGAAGACCGCGACCTCCGTCAGCAGTCCTTTGAGCCAGTGTCTGAACGGGCTTTGGAACAAGTGGACGCGCATCGCAGAGCCCCTCGTTGCGTCGCGTGCAGGTATGACACGCACCCAGGATAGTCCGGGCATCGGGCGTGGTACAAGCCACTCGACGGGAACGGTGCAATCAGGCCTCAGGACCCCGCTCGCGCATCGCCCGGAAGATGACCAGCACCCCTATCGCCAGCAGGCCCGCGCCAAGCAGGAGCGGGAAGAAGTCCTCCACCCCGCCGAAGTACGAACCGAGGCCCACGAGCAGGATGATGGCGCCGGGGATGAGCGGCCACCACGAGGCCGCCCGCGGACCCTTGTGCGTGAACGCCTGGTCTACCAGCCATATCGCCACGAACCCGGCACCGAGGCCGATGAGCACCGGCTCGCCTGCCGCCCCCAAGTCCTCGGCAAGGACACCTCCGCCCAAGCCGAGCAGGATACCGCCCGGTACGAGCAAGCCGTACAGCCGGTACACCACGTGGGCGATCAGAAAAGCGACGCCCAAGGCGATGAGGACGATCGAACCGGAGACGTCCTCCAGGAATTGCACGGCAAGGAACGCGACACCCAAAGCGATGAGGATGAACCCTGCGACCATCGAACCACGGTTGTCCGACATCGAGCCCCCTACGGTCGTACGGACCCTGTCCAAATGGTACCCCGAGTCGGCTACGTCAAGCGTAGCGGGGAGAGTAGAATGTCGCTGCAGGCCTTCCGAGAGGAGCATTCGATGAACTCCAGGATCGTCCGGGTGTCGCTCGTGGTGATGCTGTCTCTTAGCATGGCGCTGTTGTTCGCCTCCGGATGCCGCTCCGCCGAGGAGAACGGCGAGGCCGAGGAACCGGCGGCGCCGGCCACGCCCACTCCCGAACCCACCGTCCCGCCCGAGCCCGCCGACCTCACGCAGGTGCTGGTCTACTTCGCGAAAGGCGAGAAGCTCGGCGTCGTCGGGCGGGAGCTCACCGAGGTCTCCACGGCGTACGAGGCGGCGCTCAAAGCCCTCCTCGAAGGCCCCACCGCCGACGAAGTCTCGTGGGGCATGCACAGCGAGATACCGCAGGGCACCCAGCTGCTTGGCGTGGAGATCGGCGACGACCGTGTCGCCACGGTCGACCTGACGGCGGAGTTCGGCTCGGGCGGAGGAAGCTTGAGCATGCAGGTGCGCGTCGCGCAGGTCGTCTATACGCTCACCCAATTCGAAGGCGTCGACACGGTGGCCTTCATGATCGACGGCGAACCGGCCGAAGCCATCGGGGGGGAAGGTCTGATCGTGTCGCCGCCCGTAGGCCGCGACGACTTCGCGAACGTCGTCCCCGAGATCCTCATCGAGCACCCGGTGCCGGGGCAGAGCGTGACCAGCCCGATCCCCGTGTCGGGCCAAGCCAACACCTTCGAGGCGACGTTCCAGCTCGAGCTCTCGACAGCAGAAGGTGTGATAGCCGAGCGCCTGGTCACTGGTGGCGGCAGCGGGACATGGGAGCCGTTCTCGACGGACCTGGAGTTCAGCCGCACCGAACCGATTGCGGGGTACCTCAATGCCTACTACTTCTCCGCCGAGGACGGGTCGCGCGTAGACGCCTACTCTGTGCCGGTGACACTCGAGCCGTGATCGAGGACGGTCCCGCCACGCGCCTGCCGGGCGTGACGCACGGGCCCCGTTGCGCCGCGTCCTCAGTGGCCACGTTCCTTGTAGAAGCGCCGGATGGTCTTCGCGAGTTGCCTGCCGGAGCGCGACTGTTCCTGGCGAGCGCGCACGTCTTGTTTGGCGGCGAGATGCTCTAGCTCGGCGACGAGTCTCCGGTAGCTTTCCAGGCGCGCGGGGTCCAACTCGTTTGCCTCGGCGGCGGCCCTCACGGCACAGCCGGGCTCGTCCTGGTGCGCGCAATCACGGAAGCGGCATCCTTCGGCGAGCTGCGCGATATCGGGAAACGCGGCGCTCATGCCCTCCTCGGCATCCCACAGTGCGAGGGCACGCATGCCGGGGGTGTCGATTAACACGCCTTCCTGGGGCAGCAGCAACAGCTCGCGGGCGACCGTCGTGTGGCGTCCCTTGCCGTCGCTCTCCCGGACTTCGGCGGTCGCCTGCGTCCCCTCACCCACGAGCCGGTTGATGAGCGTGGACTTGCCCGCGCCCGACGGGCCGAAGAACGCCACCGTCCTGTGGCCGCGCGCGTACGCCGCCAGCTCGCCGACGCCCTCCCCCGTGAGCGCACTCACCAGGTGTACGTCGACGCCGAGGGCGACTGCGGCGACCTCGTCGCGCCAGGACTCGGCGTCGCCGCACAGGTCCGCCTTGTTGAGGACGACCACCGGCAGCGCACCGCTGTCCCACGCCGTCACCAGCTCGCGTTCCAGCCGACGCAGGTTCGGGGCGCGAGGAGCCAGCGCCTGCACGAGAAACACGTAGTCCACGTTCGCAGCCAGGACCTGGCCCGCGGTCTGTTCGCCGGGGTCCTTGCGGACGAACGCCGAAGACCTGGGCAGGATCGCTTCGACGATGGCGTGATCGTGGCCCTCCGGCCTGAGGAATGCTACCCAGTCGCCGACCGCTATCCGGGTATCCACGCTCGGGGCGGTCTTCACCAGATGCACCGCGGGTTCGGCGCGCACAACGGCACCGTCAACGCCCACGAACGCCATCCCCCGATCGGCCCGCATGACCCGGCCCAAAGAGAAGCCGTCGGCCTCGAGCGGAGCGAACAGGGCACGCTCGCGATCGGTAAGCCCCAGCCTGACCAGGGTCAGTCCGGGAGCGGCCTCCCCCGCCTTGTCATTCGCATGAGACTGAGCGGTCACGCGGTCAAGCGTAGCATGTCGGCCTGTGCCGCTATACTCGGGCGGACGACATCGATCGTCCCCCGCGTGAAAGGATGCGCACGTGAAACGCGCACTCGGCCCTTCAGACCGCCTGTATCCGATGCCGTCGCCACTGGTAGTGGCCGGCACGCTGGAGTCCGCCGACACCCTCGCGGTGGCGTGGATCGGCATCGCGAGCGCGACCCCGCCTTCGGTAGCCATGGCTCTCCGGGGAACGAGACACACACTCGAGCACATCCGCAAGCAAGGAGACTTCACCGTGAACGTTCCGTCGACGTCCCTTGCTCCGCTCGTGGACTACTGCGGCCTCGTCAGCGGTCGGGACCACGACAAGTTCGCCGAAACGGGCCTTACGCTCGCAGCTTCTTCGGCAGTCACATCGCCCATGATCGAAGAGTGCCCGTACAACATGGAATGTAGAGTCACCCACGAGATCGAGATCGGACAGTACGTGCTCGTGATCGGTGAGGTTGTCGAGACGCACGCCGAAGAGGCCATTCTCGACGAATCGGGCACCCGTGTGGACATCGAGGCGCTCGACCCGCTCGTGTACATAGCGGGACTGCGCGAGTACCGGGCGCTCGGCCGGCGCGTCGCGGACGCCTTCTCGGTCGGCAAGACGGTCGTCCCGAAGGAGTAGCCGCACGATGCACGGGGAGGCGGAGATCGAGATCCGGTCCGCCCTTGCCGAAGAGGCCTGGGCGATCGCAGACCTCGTGCGGAGAGCGTTCGAAGCCCAGTGTCGCCTCTACGACGACTGGACGCTGCCACCCATGCGCGAGACCGCCCAAGACGTGCTGGACGCGATGGACTTCGGCGTGGTGCTCGCCGCGATTGCAGACGGGCGTCTGGTGGGCTCGGTGAGGGGGGACCCGGTCGCCGGCGACCAGGCCACCGTGGAGATCGCCCGTCTCGCGGTCGAACCCGAGTTCCAATCGCGAGGGATCGGCCGCGCGCTCGTCAGCGCCATAGAATCCCGTTTCCCGGAAGCGGAGCGGTTCGAGGTGTTCACGGGCCATCTGAGCGAGCGGCCGCTGCACCTGTACGAGTCGCTCGGATACCACCGCGTGCGAGAAGAGCCCGAGCACGAAGGACTCACCCTCGTGTATCTCGAGAAGAGGCGCCCCGGCCCGATCGAGTGAGAGGATCCGGGCTCGCGGGGACATTGTTCGACAGAGACCACGCGAGGAGGCAGGAGTGGAATCCGTCGAAGTGCGCGGTCTGAAGATCGCCTTCCAACGCAAGGGAGCGGGGCCGGCCCTCGTGCTTCTGCACGGAGCCGTCAGCGACAGCCGTGAGTGGCACCGCCAGATCGACTCCTTGTCGGAAGATTTCACGGTAGTCGCATGGGACGCACCGGGGTGCGGCCGGTCGTCGGACCCGCCGGAGACCTTCCGCTTGCCCGACTACGCCGACTGCCTTGCCGGTCTGATCGAGAAGCTGGAACTGGAGCGGCCGTGTGTGTTGGGCTTGTCCTTCGGGGGCGGCCTCGCCATCGAGTTCTTCGGCAGGTATCCGCATGTGCCGCGGGCGCTCGTGCTGGCGTCCGCGTACGCGGGCTGGGCGGGGTCGCTTCCTGCCGACGAGGTCCAGCGGCGAGTCGAAGGCGGGATGCGGCAGTCCGAGATGCCGGCGTGGCAGGTCGTGTCCGAGTGGATCCCGACGCTGTTCTCGCAGGACACTCCGCTCGAGGTCGTGGCGGAGACGGCTGCGATCATGTCGGATTTCCACCCCGCGGGGGTGAGGGTGATGCTGCAGGCGTTCGCGGAAGCGGACTTGCGCGAAGTGCTCCCGCGCATCGACGTCCCCACGTTGCTCGTGTACGGGCAAAAGGACAAGCGCGCACCCCTGCCCGTAGCGGAGGAGCTGCACGCCGCCATTCCGGGGTCGAGACTGGTCATCTTCCCCGACGTCGGGCACATGACCCACGTGGAAGCGCCGCAGAGGTTCGAGTCGGAGGTTCGCGCGTTCCTGACATCGGCGGGATAGGCGACTATCCCTTTACGACGCCGAGCGGCGTGAGCCGCACTACCGGCTCTACGAGGTCCGCCTGCCACCGCATGACGTCCTCGATGTCCTTGTAGGCCTCGGGCGCCTCCTCCGCGAGGTCCTTCTTCTTGGCCTTGAACAGCCGGATGTCTTTCTCGCGCAACTCGTGGATCACGTCGTCGCGCAAGATCTCGCGCATCGCCTGCTTTCGCCCCATGGTGCGCCCGGCCCCATGGCTGCAGGAGCGGAACGCGTCGGGATTCGCCAGTCCTCGGCAGATGTAGGAGGCGGTGCCCATCGAGCCTGGGACGACCACCCTCCCCTCGGCCTTCACCGCCCCTTTGCGATGCACGATCACCTCTTCGCCGAAGTGCTCCTCGGGGGCGGCGTAGTTGTGGTGCACGTCCACGTGGTCGTCGGGCTCGATGCCCGGGAAACGCCGGTCGAGCGCGGACTGCACCGCCCGCTGCATCAGGCGGCGGTTCTCCTTGGCGAAACGAAGGCACCAATTCATGGCCTCGAGGTAGTCGCTGCCTTCCGAGGAATCGGCCGCCAAATGAGCGAGACCCCACTCCGGGGGGACGGGCGAGTGCTGGGACGCGTTGACCCGCTTGGCCGCCGCGTTGTGGTAATCGGCGACTTGCTTGCCCACGTTGCGGGAGCCCGAATGCACCATTGCCCACACCACGCCGTCCGGGTCGCGCTGGAGCTCAATGAAGTGATTCCCGCCCCCAAGGCTGCCGACCTGCTTCTTGGCCTTCTCCATCTCCCGCGGCAGCGGCTCGATGTCGGGGACGTTATCGAACAGCGTCGTCAGGTGTTCCTGGCTCGACTTGTGCCATTCGAATCCCACGGGCACCGAGCGCTGGATGTCGCTCAAGACCTGGTCGCGCACGTCCAGGAACTCGTCTGCCGGGATATTGGTCCGCCATGCCCGCACACCACAGCCGATGTCTAGACCGACCGCATTCGGTATCACTTGACCGAGCGCGGCAAGCACTCCGCCGATCGGCATGCCGTAGCCCACGTGCGCGTCGGGCATGAGGGCGACGTGATGGAACGCGAAGGGCAGACGGGCGAGATGACGGGCCTGTTCGAGCGCATCCTCGTCGATGTCCTCGCCCCACACCTTCAGTGGGACCGGCTCTGTCTGCACCACGTGCACGGTCGTCCTGCCGTCGCGAAACGCTGACGCCATGGGTATACCCGGTACGGCCCGGCGACAGACCCGCGTCTCGGAGCGCTGCGGATGATGTACCGAGGGTCGCCGAGGCCGAGGGCCTCCGTCCCCTCGAATCGCGATCAGTCGTGCTGCCTGCGCATGATCTCGACCATCTTGCGCAGTTTCCCGATCTGCTGGGACCGGTGCTTCTGCAGCTCGCTGTGCTTGGACGGGTCGAGCATGGCATCGACGTAGTCCGCGAGTTCGCGCGGATTGAACGGCTTAGTCATGTACTCCGACTGGGTCTCTTCCAGCGCGTCGAGTTGGCTGTCCATGTCCCCGACGGCAGAGAGGAAGATGACCGGGATGTTCTTGGTCTTGGGGTCCGCCGCCAAGCGCCTGCGGACCTCACGGCCGTCCATCTTAGGCATCATGATGTCGAGCACGATGAGGTCCGGCTTCTCGAGCCGCACCTTGTCGAGCGCTTCCTCACCGTTGTGAGCGACGACGACGTCGTACCCCCTGCCCAGAAGCGTGGTGGAGACCAGTCGCACGATCGACGGCTCGTCGTCGACGGCGAGGATCTTCTTTGCCATCAGCCCTCAGACTCCTTCCCTTGCCCAGTGCCGAGGATCTCGGACACCACGTCTGCCAGGTCACGCGGCGTGAACGGCTTACACACGTAGCGCACCGCCCCTTTGCGCAATCCTTCTTCCTGCTCGTAATGCTGGCTCTTTGCGGAAAGCATCGCGACCGGGATGGACTCGGTTAAACTGTCCTCCTTGAGCCTCTCGAGCGCTTCGATACCGGTCATCATCGGCATCATCACATCCATGAGTATGAGGTCAGGGTGCTCGGTGCGCGCGATGTCGATACCGGTCGGCCCGTCTTCGGCCGAGAACACCTCGTGTCCGTTCCTCTCGAGCGTGAAGGTGACCAGTTTGACGATGTGGGGCTCATCATCGACGACCAGGATTCGCGCCATCGTCACCCTCTCCCGCCGAGAACGCGCTCCACTTGCTCGACCACGTCGTCTGCAGACAGGGGCTTGTCTATCTGCTCGGCAGCCATCTGCAGGATGCCGATGCGGTCGTCGTCGATGTGATATGCCGTCATGACGACGATGGGGATGTCCTTGGTGTCCTCACGCCGCTTGAGCTCCTGGATGACCTGGTAGCCGTCCATGACCGGCATCCTCAGGTCGAGCAGGATCAGGTCCGGCCTCTGGGCCTCTACAGCTTGAATCGCCTCGCGCCCATCGTACGCGCATGCGACCGCAAACCCCTTCGTCCGCAGAGTCGTTGCCATCGTGTCGACGATCGAGCGGTCGTCGTCGACCACTAGTACTACCGGCGAGGTCACTGCCCCGACCAGGCTGTCTATGACCTTCACCAGCCGGGAGGAGTCGATCGGCTTCTCGAGGTAGTTGGCAGCGCCCAATCGCATGCTCTTGCCCTGGTCGCAGACGATTGACAGCACCACGACGGGGATGTCCGCCGTGCGCGCGTCGTCCTTGAAACGCTGCAAGAGGTCGAACCCGTCCATGTCGTCGAGCATCACATCGAGCGTGATGGCCGTGGGCTGGTGCTTTGCCGCCATCTGGACCGCCTCCACCGCACTATGCGCCTGGAGCACCTCGTAACCGCGCTTCTCCAGGTACGTGCCGATCAGGTCGGCCACTTCGGGATCTTTGTCGACGACGAGAACCGTCCCGCCACCCGCCTCGAGCGGGCCCTCGATCTCAGGCGTGCGCACCAGATCCGCAGAGGCCACCGGGATCGTGAACCAGAACGTGCTGCCCTTGCCCGGCTTGCTGCGCACGCCGATCTCCCCGCCGTGCAGCTCGATCACGCTCTTGCAGATAGACAGCCCGAGTCCCGTGCCGCCGATCTCGCGGGTCAGCGAGGAGTCGACGCGGAAGAACTTCGTGAAGAGCTGCTTGACGTCGTCGGGCTCGATCCCGATACCCGTGTCCTTCACCTCCACGAGCACCTCGTTGCCGACGCGCCGCGCCGAGACGCGCGCCGAGCCGCCGCCGGGTGAGTACTTGATGGCGTTGCTCACCAGGTTCATGAGGACCTGACCGACCCTGTCGCGGTCGCCCGCCGCCCGCGGAAGGCCGCGAGCGACATGGGATGTGAGTTCCACGTCACTTTGCTCTGCGTACGTCCTGAAGGTGTCCACCACGCCCTCGAGCACTTCCTCCATCTGGAGCGGCTCGACCTTGAGGTGTACCCGGCCCGACTCGATCCGCGAGATGTCGAGCAGGTCGTTGATCAACGACACGAGCCGGTCAGAGTTCTCCTGGACGATCTGGAGGAACTCCTTCTGCACGTCGTTGATCTCACCTGCCTCACCGTCGACGATCAGGTCGACGTAGCCCTTTATGGACGTGAGTGGGGTACGCAGCTCGTGCGAGACCATCGAGACGAACTCGTTCTTCATGATTGCGATCTCGCGTTCGGCCGTAACGTCGTGCAAGCTCGTGACGCACCCGAGATACTTGCCGGACTTGCTCACGACGGGATTCGTGCGCACCTCGAGGACTCTGTGTTCGGGATCCGATATGGTCACCTCACGGGCGACTCCCTCGCCGAACTCACCGAGGTGCCGGGAGTTCGCCTCGTACACTTCGCACAGAAGGCACATCGCGCGCTTGTCCGAGTAGCGCATCGGCTTGCCGTCGGGGCCCGGCGTTCCGCACTTCAACCAGCAGCGGGGGTCTATCTGACCGTAGGCAGGGCACTCCTCCCGCCTGCACTCCTTGAGTCTCCAGCACGGCACGGCCTCGTCTGAAGCCGGCGGAGCCTCGCCGAGGATCTCAGCGAGCGAGGCGTGACGCCCCATGGCCTTCTTCAGGGGCCGTCCGAGCATCTCGACAGCCGCGGGATTGACGTACGTGACGCGGCTGTCGGGATCGAACACGATCAGACCGTCCCCCGCTCCCGCGAGGATGGCCTCAGCCCTTTCCTGCTGACTCACGAGCTCGGTGTCGTCCCGGAGGACGACCGCACAGCCCGTCTCACCATCGTCGGAAAAACCGACCGCGCGGCAGCTCATGGTGCGGTCGGCGACCATCATCTGGACGGGAATCCGACGACGCGTGCCGGACATGACGTCCTCCACAAGGACCGAGATCTCGTCGCAACCCAGCACCGAGACCGGGGAGCCCACTGCGTCCTTGCGCTTCACGCCAAGGAAAGTCTCTGCCGTCTCGTTCATCACGCAGATCGTGCCGTCGGCGCCGACGACGACGAGACCCTCTCCTGAACTGGCGAGAAGGGCCCTGATGCGCGAATTCGTGCGTCTTTCTTCGCCGCCTGTGGCCAACGGCATCTCCCGTGACCGAGTCTTTCACGTGCACCGCATATCGCAGCGTCCGACACGTCGAACGCCCTCGTGGTGGATTTTCGACACGGCGGGGGTGTTCACCTTCATCAATGTCGCACGTGCCGCCTGGAGACGCTTAGCGAACGGACCTCCGGGACGCCCCCCGGAGGTCCGTTTCGTTCAGAGCACTCCGGCTCGTCCTACTCCTTGCCGGCGCCTATCGCGATCTTGTGTGTCTTGGGCTTGGCCGACTCGAGTGCCTTAGGCACGTGGACCTCGAGGATGCCGTCGCGGTAGTCGGCCTTGATGTCTTCGGCCTTCACGCCCTCGGGCAGGGCCATCGAACGCTCGAACGAGCCGTAGCTCGACTCGCGGATGATCCAGCCTTCGTCCTCGCGCTCTTCTTCGGCCTTCCGCTCACCCCTGATCGTGAGGACGCCTTCGGTGACCTCGATGTCGACGGCATCCGGGTCGATTCCGGGCAGCTCCGCCCGCACCACGATGTCGTCGCCCTTGGACTTCACGTCGATCTTGGGGATCCAGGCGACGGCGGTACGCTCCTCGCCGCCGTCCCCGCCGGTCCCCATCCGCGAGAAGATGTGCTCCATGTCGCGCTGCATCCGAAGCATCTCGCCGAACGGGTCCCATCGCGTCCATCTGGTGATCGCCATCAGTACTGCACCTCCACTGTTCATCTCGCCGCCCGGCCCCATGCCGGACGCGCCTCCTCACACGCCGGTCGCACACGTCCGCTTCCGGCGCGTCGTGCCTAGCCCACGTGCGCGATACCGCGCAGGTCCAGCTCACCTTCCACGACGTCGACCGTCACGGTGTCTCCTTCATGTACCCTTCCCTCGATGAGAGCCTTCGCAACCCGGTCGACGACCTCGCGTTGGATCACCCGCTTGAGCGGACGCGCTCCGTATACCGGATCGAAGCCCTCCAGTCCGATCCGCTCGCGTGCCGACTCGGTGAGTTCCAGCGTCACCTTGCGTTCCGCAAGCCGATCTCGCACCTTCTCGAGCTGGATGTCCACGATCTCGGCGATGTCCTCCATCGACAACGAGTGGAACACTACGATGTCGTCCACGCGGTTCAGGAACTCCGGCCGGAACGTTGCCCGCATCGCTTCCTCGATCGCGAGCTTCATCGCTGTCTCGTCGCCGGACTTCGCGAACTCGCTTATGAACTGCGAGCCTACGTTGCTCGTCATGATCACGATCGTGTTGCGAAAGCTCACGGTACGCCCTTGCCCGTCGGTGAGCCGGCCGTCGTCAAGCACCTGCAGCAGCACGTTGAACACGTCGGGGTGCGCCTTCTCGATCTCGTCGAGCAGCACCACGCTGTAGGGCCTGCGGCGCACCGACTCAGTGAGCTGGCCGCCCTCCTCGTAGCCGACGTAACCGGGCGGCGCGCCGATCAGCCGCTGCACACTGAACTTCTCCATGTACTCGCTCATGTCGATGCGCACCATGTTGCGCTCGTCGTCGAACAGGAACTCGGCGAGCGCGCGGGCAAGCTCGGTCTTGCCGACGCCCGTGGGCCCCATGAAGATGAACGACCCGATCGGACGGTTCGGATCGGACAAGCCGGCCCGGCTCCTTCGGATTGCCGAGGAGACCGCGGCCACCGCCTCGTCCTGGCCCACGACCCGCTCGTGCAGCTCTTCCTCGAGCTTGGCGAGCTTGGCCATCTCGCCTTCCATGAGCTTGCTTACCGGCACGCCGGTCCACGCCGCCACGACCTCGGCGATCTCTTCTTCGCCGACCTCCTCCTTGAGCATGGCCTCCCCGTCCTCCTGGGCGGCAATGAGCTCCTCGGCCTCCTGCAGACCGCGCTCGATCTCCGGGATACGCCCGTAGCGGATCTCCGCGGCCCTCTGCAGGTCGCCTTCGCGCTCTGCCCGCTCGGCCTCGACCTTGGCCGTGTCGAGTTCGGCCTTGAGCTGTTGCACCCGCTCGATGACGCTCTTCTCCTGTTCCCACCGTGCCTTCAGGCCGGAGAGCCGCTCGGAGACGCCCGCCATCTCGGCGCGCAGCGTGTCGAGCCGCTCCATGCTGACCTCGTCGGTCTCCTTCTGCAGCGCCGCCTCCTCGATCTGCATCTGCCGAAGCTGCCGGTCGAGTTTGTCGATGTCCTCGGGCATCGAATCGATCTCGATACGCAAGCGAGAGGCCGCCTCGTCGACCAGGTCGATCGCCTTGTCGGGTAAGAACCTGTCGGCGATGTAGCGGTCCGACAAGGTGGCGGCTGCCACGATCGCGCTGTCCGTGATGCGCACGCCGTGGTGCACCTCGTACTTCTCCTTGAGTCCGCGCAGGATCGCGATTGAGTCCTCCACGCTCGGCTCGCCGATGTAGATCGGCTGGAATCGCCGCTCGAGCGCCGCGTCCTTCTCGATGTGCTCGCGGTACTCGTCGAGGGTGGTGGCGCCGATCGCGTGCAGCTCACCTCGGGCGAGCGCGGGCTTGAGCATGTTGCTCGCGTCCATCGCACCTTCAGCCGCCCCCGCCCCGACAAGTGTGTGCAGCTCGTCGATGAACAGCACCAGGCGTCCTTCGGCCTGTTCGATCTCGCGCAGGACCGCCTTGAGGCGGTCCTCGAACTCGCCGCGGTACTTCGCCCCGGCGACCATCGCACCCAAGTCGAGGGCGACCACGTCCTTGTCGCGCAGACTGCTCGGCACGTCGCCGTCGACGATTCGCTGGGCGAGCCCCTCCACGATCGCCGTTTTGCCGGTTCCGGGCTCGCCGATCAGCACCGGGTTGTTCTTGGTGCGCCGCGACAGCACCTGGATGACACGGCGGATCTCGTCGTTTCGGCCGATGACCGGGTCGAGCTTGCCGTCGCGCGCGGCCTGCGTGAGGTTGCGGCTGAACCGCTCGAGCGCCTGGAACTGCGCCTCGGGGTTCTGGTCGGTCACCCGGGCGCCTGCACGCAGCTCCTCGAGCGCCTCGAGCGTGCGGGCTGCCGTCACACCCGCGCCGTTCAGCAGCCGTCCCGCCTCGCCCTTGTCCTCGGCCATGGCGACCAAGACGTGCTCGGTGGAGACGTATGCGTCCTTGAGCTTCTCCGCGTGCTTGAACGCGTCGTTCAAGACCGTGTTGAGCCGAGGACCAACGCCTGCCGGCCCGCTCACGCCACCTCCGCTGACCTTCGGCATCGCCTCGATGGCCGAGGTCACCTCGGCTTCGAGCAGGTCCGGGTCCGCCCCGACCTTCTGCACGATAGGGCGCACGATGCCCTCGGCCTGGTCGAGCAACGCCTTCAGCAGATGTTCGGGTTCTATGACCTGCGAGGAAGCGTCATCGGCGATGCCCTGCGCCGCCTGCAACGCCTCCTGCGCCTTGATCGTGAGCTTGTCCAAACGCATATCGCTTCGCACCTTCCAGGCCCGTGCCCACTACCGGCACGGTCCGTGTTCTGCCCCGACGCCCACGGGCGTCATCGCTTGACCGTTCAAGCGGGACTGGGTCGTCCTTTCGCTAGGCGTGACCACACCCAGGCGACGGCCTTTCATCCCGGCCCGCCGTGCAACTCTCCTGAGAACTGACTCTCCAGCCAGCGCACGGCGATGTTGCGCCTGTCGCCTGTCCTCGGCCCGTCATTCGTCATCTGTGTCCTCGAGTCTCCACTCGCCGTCGTCGTATTCGAACTCGAACTCCTTCGGTCCCTGCACAAACGCTCCGCTGATGCGGACGCGGTCCGTGCTTTCGCCGAACTCCACCTTGTACGTCTGGTTCATCTGCACGGCGTAACCCGCGTTCTCCAGCTTGTCGAATAGCAGCCTCACCACATCCGCCGGGACCGGGTCGTCAACGCTCGTGGCGTCCGGCACCTTCTCTTCCGCGGGCGTCTCGGCCGGTTCGTCCGGGGTCGAAGTCTCGTCGGCCGTGATGTCGTTGGTGGCATCTGGTGAATCCGTGGTAACCGCCGGGTCCGGCGCGACCTGGTCGGCGTTCCGCCACACCAGGTACCCGCCCAACGCTATCGCTGCGACCACCAGGATTCCCAGTGCAATCGAAGTCCTCCTGCTCACCGGCTGCCTCCCTCGCGACGCGCCAGTCCTCCGCGGCGTACCATCACGATCTCCGTCTTGTACTCGGCTCTCGGCCGCCCGCTCTCTTTCTCGAGCGTGCGACGCTGAAGCTCCTCAGCGTGCTTACGCATGCGCGCCATCTCCGAACGCATTCGCGTAATCTCGTTCTCCAGTTCCAGGATGCGTTCGACTCCAGCGAGATTGACGCCCTCCTCCTGGGTGAGCCGCTGAATCGTACGAAGCCGCTCGATGTCCGCTTCGGAGTACAGACGTGTGTTACCGGCCGAACGCTGCGGACAGATGAGACGCTTGCGCTCGTATATGCGAAGCGTCTGCGGATGCATGCCCGCAAGGTCCGCCGCCACGCTGATCATGTAGAGCGGCCGGTCCCTGTCGTTGGTGCGTCCTGTTCGTATCATGACTCCTCCGTACGTCTACACCCCGGCTTCTCAGGCGATGTGCGCCCTGAGATCCTCGCTCTGAGTGGAGGCCAGCTTCTGGAGCAGTTCCTTCTGTTCATTGCTCAGCTTCTTGGGCACGACGACTTTCAAGCGGACCTTGAGATCACCCTTGCCCTTCTTGTTCAATCGCGGGGCGCCCTTGCTGGACAGCTTCACGACCTGTCCGTCCTGCGTCCCGGCGGGCACCTTGAGCTTCACGCGCTGCCCGTCGGGGGTAGGAATCGTGATCTCCGTGCCCAGTGCCGCCTCGCTCACGCTAACAGGCAACTCCATGACCACATTGGCGCCCTCCCTCGCGTAGTAGGGGTGGGGCTTGATATGCGTCACGACGTACAGGTCCCCGGGAGGGCCGCCGGCTTCACCCGGCTCGCCCTTACCCTTGAACCGGAGCTTGCCACCGTCCGTGGCGCCCGCAGGCACGTTGACCGTCACCGGTTTGAGTTTCACGACTCGACCGGCGCCTCTACAGATCGCACAGGGATTCTCGATGATCTGCCCCGTGCCTCCGCACCGCGGACATTCTCGGGAGAACGCAAACATCCCCTGGCCCTGCGAGGTCCGCCCGGTTCCGCCACACGTTGGGCACGTCGCGGGCGACGTCCCCGGTCTGGCGCCCGTTCCCTTGCAGGTGGGGCACTTCTCCGCGCGCTGGACCTCGACCTTGGTCGAAACCCCTCTGAGCGCCTCGTCGAAGCTCAGCATGATCTCGTAAGTGAGGTCACGGCCTCGCCGGGGCTGCTTCGCCGAGGTGGCTCCACGCGCCCCGCCGCCCGAGAAGAACTCCCCGAACAGATCGCCGAGGTCTCCAAGATCCACGTTGGTGTACGTGAATCCTGCGCCCGGGCCTCCCGCAGCACCCGGCCACGCCCCCCCGGCGCCTCCGGCGCCCGGTGGGACGCCCCCGGCGAAGTACTGCCCGTACTGGTCGTACTGCGAGCGCTTCTCCTCGTCCGACAGGACCTCGTACGCTTCGTTGATCTCCTTGAAGCGTTCCTCGGAACCGCCGGCATCGGGATGGTGCTTGCGCGCCAACCGCCGGAAGGCCTTCTTGATCTCGTCGGAACTCGCGTCCTTCTTGACCCCGAGCACCTCATAGTAGTCCTTCTTGGAGGCCATCTTCGCTTACTCCTCGGCAGGCGGCGGGCCCCCGGTCGACACGACGACCATCGCCGGCCGAATGATCCGACCGTGCATCTCGTAGCCCTTCTGGTAGACCTCGAGCACGGTGCCTTCCGGGACCTCGGGATCCTCTGCCTGCCCGACGGCTTGATGCTTGAGGGCATCGAAATGCGAGCCGAACGGGTCGATCGTTCGCACACCTTCCTTGCCGAGGATGTCGATGAGCTGACCGTGAACCATCTCCACACCTGTGAGCAGCTCGCCCGACGTCCCCGCGGCGGTCGCGTGATCGATTGCCCTTTCCAGGTTGTCGATGACCGGCAGTATCTCGAGCGCTATGCGCTCGCCGGCACGCTTGACGATGTCCTCTTGCTCGCGTGCCATCCGCTTGCGGTAGTTCTCGAACTCGGCCTGGACCCGCTGCGCGGCGTCCTTGCACCGTGCTGCTTCCGCCCGTGCCTCTTCGAGCGCGTCTTCGAGCTGGTCGCCTCGGAACTCGAACTCCGCTCCGAGATCGGTCTCCAGTTCGGGGTCCACGGGAGTCTCGCCATCGCCGTCATGTACGCGATCGGCCATGGCTACTCTTCCTCGTCGACTACTTCGTAGTCTGCCTCGACGACCTCTTCTTCTTCGCTGGCGGCCTCGGCCTCGCCCGACCCCGCCGCGCTCGTTTCGGCTCCCGCCTGAGCGTCCGCATACATGATCTCAGCAAGCTTGTAGCTGGATTGCTGGAGCTTCTCGAGCGCAGACTTGATGGCCTCGGTGTCGTCGCCCTCCAATGCGCTCTTCACGTCCGCGACAGCCGCCTCGACCTCCGTTCTGGTGGAGTCGGGAACCTTGTCACCGAGGTCGGAGAGCGTCTTCTCCGTCTGATACACCAGCGTGTCCGCGGTATTGCGCACCTCCGCGGCCTCTTTCTTCTTGCGGTCCTCCTCTGCATGCGACTCCGCGTCGGTGACCATGCGGTCGATCTCCTGGTCGGACAGAGCCGTCGTGCCGGTGATGGTGATCTTCTGCTCCTGACCGGTACCGAGGTCCTTGGCGGACACGTTCACGATGCCATTGGCATCGATGTCGAACGTGACCTCGATCTGCGGTATGCCGCGCGGCGCGGGCGGGATGTTCATGAGGTGGAACTTGCCGAGTGTCTTGTTGTCGGCAGCCATCTCGCGCTCGCCTTGCAGCACATGGATCTCAACAGAGGTCTGACCGTCGGCCGCAGTCGTGTAGATCTCGCTCTTGCGCGTGGGAATAGTCGTGTTGCGCTCGATCATCTTGGTCATCACGCCGCCGAGGGTCTCGACGCCGAGCGAAAGCGGAGTCACGTCGAGAAGCAGAATGTCCTTGACGTCACCGGCCAGCACGCCTCCTTGGATCGCCGCGCCGATGGCGACGACCTCGTCGGGGTTCACGCCCTTGTGCGGGTCCTTGCCTGTGATGCCCTTGACCATGTCGACCACTGCGGGCATGCGCGTGGAGCCGCCCACCAGGATCACGTGGTCGATCTCCGACGCGTTGATCTCGGCGTCCTTGATGGCCTGCTCGACAGGCTTCTTGCAGCGGTCGAGCAGGTCGGATGTGATCTTCTGGAACTCAGCGCGCGTGAGCGTGTAGTCCAGATGCTTGGGTCCCGACTGGTCCGCCGTCACGAACGGCAGGTTGATCTGGGTGGTCTGCGTGGTCGACAACTCGATCTTGGCCTTCTCTGCCGCGTCCTTGAGCCGCTGCAGGGCCATCTTGTCTTGCCGCAGGTCGATCCCATGGTCGGCTTTGAACTTGTCCGCGAGCCAGTCGATGACGCGCTGGTCCCAGTCGTCGCCGCCCAAGTGGTTGTCTCCGGAGGTCGACTTGACCTCGAACACGCCTTCGCCGATCTCGAGCACCGACACGTCGAACGTGCCGCCGCCGAGGTCGAAGACGAGGATCGTTTGGTCCTCGTGGCCCTTGTCGAGCCCGTATGCGAGCGCCGCTGCCGTGGGCTCGTTGATGATGCGCTTGACGTCGAGGCCGGCGATCTTCCCGGCGTCCTTGGTCGCCTGCCGCTGCATGTCGTTGAAGTACGCGGGTACGGTGATGACTGCCTCGTTCACCGTTTCGCCCAGGTATGCCTCAGCGTCGGCGCGCAGCTTCTGTAAGATCATCGCCGAGATCTCTTCGGGCGTGTAGTGCTTGCCCTCGATCTCCACCACCGCACGACCGTCCTTGCCCTTCTCGACCTTGTACGCGATCGTCCCGCGCTCGGACTCGGTCTCCTCGAATCTTCGGCCGATGAATCGCTTGATCGACGTGACCGTGTTCTCCGGGTTCGTGATCGCCTGGTTCTTGGCGGCTTTGCCTACGACCCGCTCCCCGTCTTTTCGAAACGCCACGGCGCTCGGCGTCGTGCGGTCACCCTCGGCGTTGACGATGATCGTCGGCTCACCCGCCTCAAGAATGGCGACCGCGGAGAAGGTCGTACCGAGGTCGATCCCCAGTACTTTGCCCATCTGTCCGTCCTCCTGTTCCGTGTGCACGCCCCGCGTGCTGCCACATGGTTCACGATTGCCTGCCGCCGGTCTGGCCGGCAGGAATCCCAAGACTACAAATCTTAGTCTAGCATTGTCAAGTTTCCTGATATTCCTCGGGTGTTAGGTACCCAACGGACCGCAATCGTAATCTGGAATGAAATGGCAGGTAGGATGCCTGCCGCCGCGCGCAGGAACCACAGGCTGCCGGTCGCGGCCCTCGCACACGAGGGAATCCCCGGCTTTCTCTCTGCACGGGGCCAGCACGGACTCCTTTACACGAGGTGGGCTCGTGGGTACAGTACGTGCGAGCCGCGTGGCGAAGCTATGTGTTCAGGAGGTCCCGTGCCCCGACCGGTCATCAATGAAGAGGATTGCTCAGCGTGTGGGATCTGCGTTGATGCGTGCCCTGAAAGCGTACTCGATCTCTCGGGCGACAGCGCGGAGGTCGTCGATGAGGACTCGTGCACGGCTTGCGCGACTTGCATGGAAGAATGCCCGATGGGCGCCATCGAGGAGATACTAGACGATGACTGACTCTCAGGTCGCGAGAGACTTGAGCTGACTCCATACGCGCCTCTTACGTTCCGGATCGGCGAGAGACGCCTCGAGCCCGTCCACGAACAGCAACCGCCGACCTCTCACGTCTACAGGTCGCCCAGGCGCAGGGCAGCGAATGCCCAGCGCCAAAGAGCAGTCCTGGGCCCCGACCGAATCCACGGCGACCACGACTTCGGGATCGACGGCCTCGACCAGCCACCTCAGTCTTCCGGCCAAGGCAGTCTCATCTGCCTCCCCCACCGGGCGGGACAGGGCGCGGAAGACCGACTCCGGATCGAACCCCAAAGCCCCGAGAGCTTTGGCGGCCGCCGTCCCATCCAGACCCGATAGCGCCTCACCTCCGGCGTCTTCGGCAGGTCCGCGATGCCCCTTCACCAGCATGACCCGCGCGAACGGGTCCCCGGCGCACGGCACCGCGTCGGCGCCGGGAAACAGCGCCTCGGCCAGCGCGAGCTCGGCGCGGACGCGGGCTTCGGCTATCGATCGGACGCGACCGGGTTCTCCCGCAGCGGTGATGTCGCCCGAGGCGCCGTTCATGCGCTCACGTTTGCTGGGCGAACCAGCGGTACGTGAGGGCCAGGCCGCGGTCGAGCGACACGCGAGCGCTCCATGCGAAGGTCTCGCGCGCCTTGCTCGGATCGAGGGCGCTTCGCTCGATGTCGCCCTCCCGAGCGGGCGCGTATTCGAAGGCGCCGGTGAAGCCGCTGGCCGGCCGCAGCATCGTGGCAAGCGCGTCCACGCTCGTCTCCAGCCCCGTCGAGATGTTGTACGAGGGACCGCCCGGAGAGCCCTCGCGCAACCGCACGTCGGTCACGGCGGCCTCCAACAGCGCAGCCACCACGTCTCCCACGTACACGAAGTCACGCGTCTGCTTCCCGCTGCCGAAGATGACCGGCGCGCCTCCGCCGGCGAGGGTCGCACAGAATATCGCCACGACACCGCCTTCCCCGTAGGCATCCTGGCGCGGACCGTACACGTTGGAGAACCTGAAGCTCGCGAAGTCCACATCGGTCCCAGCCAGCTCTTGCGCCAGCAGACCTTCGGCAGCGAGCTTCGACTCACCGTACGGGCTCAGGGGCGCCTTCTGCGCGACCTCCGGTAGGGGTAGCGGCGCGTCCGCCGGATCGCCGTACACGGCCGCCGACGAGGCCGAGATCACCCGGGTCACACCGGTCTTCGAAGCGAGTTGCGCGATACGCCGGGTGCCCTCCGCGTTCACCTCCCAATCGCGAGCAGGATCGGCAAGCGACGCGGCCACGCTCGACTGCGCCGCGAGGTGCACTACCACGTCCGGCGCGAACTCCTCGAACGCGGCCTCGAGCGCGTCATCGAGTATGTCTACCTTGCGGAACCAGGCTGATGGGTGCACGTTGCCGATGTTCCCCGTGGACAGGTCGTCCGCAATCCCTACCTCGAAATCCCGCACGAGCGCCCATACCAGATTGGAGCCGATGAACCCGGCCCCTCCGGTCACAAGGATTCGCATCGGTCGCTGTTTCACTCCCTCGGTGACGACGATTCCGCCGGCAGTACTCTCACGTCCTCCAGGTCTGCGTGCACTATCAGCCGGTACCGGGCACTGTACGGCGGGTGACAGGCGGTCAGCGTGAGGCGAGGCTCCTCGGTCGAAGCCAGGACTTCCACCTTGTCTGGCGTGACCTGGAGTTTCTCGGCCACAACGTACCGGTACCGCCTGAACGGCGAGTACAGGTCGATGGTATCACCCGGCTCCAACGCGTCGAGACGGAAGAACGGGGCCCCATAGGTGGTCCTGTGACCGGATATGCCGCAGTTGCCGGTCGGTCCCGGCAGGTCAGTGTAGGAGACCCAGCCGGGCCCCTTCTGCAGGGACTCGCGAGAGTGGCCCCGCACGATCACGGTGTCGAGCTCCATCGCCTCGATTACAAGCCGGCCGAAGACCTCCCCCTCGGACAGCGACTCCCAAAACTGCTTGTCGTCAGCCTGCCAGTTCGTCCAGTCGAACTCCGACTCCTGTGACCCATCGCCGAAGAGACGATCCGGCGCGGGCGATGCGACGGCCCCGTACTCGGCCAACGTGCCGCGCAACTCGGTCTGCTCTCGGCGCGTGACGAGGTCGGTGATGCCGTAGTAGACGACCAGTCCCAAAGACACCCCGAGCAGCATGTTTCCCACAGCGTGCGCCGCATGGCGGGCGATGCTCCGGCGTGGGTGTACTTCGCGGTCGGTTGGCTGCATCTCGTCCAAGGTTCCTCGCCTGCCGTTGTGTGACGGTCGTCGCTCGAATTCTGTGACGCAGCTTACACATTACCTATAAGGATTGTACGCGCGAGTGCCGATATACCCAGTGAAGCGTATTGACAGTCGCACATCGCGCGCGTGCTTCCCGATAAAGGCACGGCCGGCCGAAAGGCTTGCCACGCAAAGTCACGGGTCTACAGGAGACGACAGTCTCCCACGACAGCCGGACCGCCGGGTGCGAGACCGATGGCCATGCGGCCCCGGCTTCAACCCAGCGTCAAGGGCGGAAGCGGGGCCGATGTGCACGGAACTCGTTCCTGAGGGGTACGCGAACATGAGAGCACGGTACCATCGCAGTTCGGTAGCAGCGCGAATTGCAGCATTCATTCTCACCGCTGCCGTCCTTGCTACAGCGGCGCCCGCTATGGCTGCAGTCATCTCCGAGGCATCCGCGGGACCTGTCGGCGCCAAGTTCGCCTCGAGACTCGACCCCAGACCCGTCGCGGCGCAGAAGATCGCCAAGGTCCTGGTTGTCGAGTCGCCCGCGCCTGTGACGGAGAACGCCTCCGCGCAGCGCGCGGTACGAGTAGAGTCTCCTGTCGCCGAGCCGGCGGCACAACTTTCGGCTGCAAGCACCAAGGCTCAAGCGCCCACTGTGGCCGCCGCGCCCAAGCCCGTCGCGTCGGCATCCACACCCACGCCGCGATCCGCCTCCAGCACAGGGGAACTCGCACAGGCCAAGGCGATCCTCGCAGGCTACGTTGCGCAGTACCCCATCCTGCAAGGCACGACCGTGACGATAGGCGACACGCCGAACGGCTACCAGGCGGTTTGCTACTACCAGTCAGCCCGGATCGTCATCAACAAGAACCACACCCGTAGTCTTCAAGCGCTCCTCGCTCACGAGATCTGGCATGTCATCGATTGGAGAGACAACGGGCGAATCGACTGGGGCGAGAATATCCCTCCGAAGTAGCGGTCGCAGTCTCCCTCCCCAGCGTGATTGCAGCTCCCCGCACCGGTCGATCCCCGTACCTTCTCCAGCCAAGAAGAAGTGGCCCCGGCGAATCGCCGGGGCCACTTCAGGTTGAAGCCTAGGTTCGGTCAGCCTAGCCGGTTACCCGTCCCCTCCTGCGCAGCACCGAACCCGCGATCGCGGACAGAGCCACAAGCGCCGCTAGCAGCGCCACGTCGCCGCCGGTGAACGGCAGGAACGGTTCCCTCACGGTCACTGCGACACGTGCATCGTCCTCGTTGTTCTCCGGGTTGGAATCGCCGGGGACGCTGATCACCACGACGTTGTCGAGGTTTGTCGTGCCCTCGGGCATCGTGCTGGCGACCCTGAACGTCACCGTGATGGTGCCCGTCGCACCTTGCTCCAACGGACCGGAAAGCGTCCAGGTGATCTTGCCGCCAGTCACGGTGCCACCGGCGACATCCACGGGAGTCAGGTACGTCTCGTCGTAGTCGTCAGTGATCTGGAAGGTCTCGCCTTCCTCGAGATTACCCAAGACCATCGTGTAGGTGAGCGTGTACGTGAGCAGGTCGCCCGGCTGAGCGGTCGACTTGTCGACAACTTTTTCGATACCCATGTCGATGTCCGTGGGCGAGAACGGCTCGTAGTTGCCGAAGTCGACTGGGCCTGCCGAAGACCCGTTCAGGATGTTGACAGGCATGTCGCCTTCCCCGCTCGGACCGGCGGACTGGACCCACGTCTCACCCGCTGGGAAGACCTCGGCCAGGTAGTACGTGCCGGGCAGTACGCCGGAGAACTCATAGGAGCCGTCAGCGGCTGTGACCGCCGTATCGTACAGGTCCCAGTCTCCACTGTTGTCCTGCCGGTGCAGGTTGATAGTCCAGCCGGCAATCCCCGGCTCAGTAGCCTTGTCCCACACTCCGTCGCCGGTGCCGGTCGCGAGGTCCGTGTCGTTCCACTTGCTGCCGAACACGGCTGCATCGTACTCGAACTCGTTGACCAGCGGACCGTCGATGAGCTCGGATGCAGCGCCGTCACCGAGCTTGATGTCCTGTCCGTTCCACGTGGCGAACCACTCGACGTTCTCGATGAGGGATTGCGGCCAAATGTCGTTACTCGCGGTCCACACGCCGTTGGACTCGACAAGATCGGTGCTGGTCGGCTCGCCGTCAACCTCGTAGGCAACGTAGAACGTGGTGCCTGCAGGAGCGCCGGAGGTCAGCGTGAGTTCGAAGGTCTTGGGCACCGGCGTCGTGTTGCCGAAGTCGTTTCCTTCCATCACGCCGCTCGAAGCGAACGTCTCCTCGTAGTAGCCGTCAGCAGGATATGTCACTCTCCAACCGTCCTGGGAGACCTCACGAACGGTCCACACGCCCGGTACGATGCCGGTGATGGCATACGCGCCTTCCTCGTCGCTCACGCCGAACGGTTCGCCCTCATCCAGGACGCCGTCGTCGTCATAGTCGACGAAGATCGTCCAGCCCTCGAGGCCGATCTCGCCATCCTCGCGAGGTTCGCCGTCACCATCGGCGTCGTAGAACTTGGTGCCGTACTTCGATCCTGTGGTCCAGTTGCCGAAGTCGTACTCGCCTTGTTCGCCGTACACACCGCGCGACTCGAAGGTGACCTCGAAGTCGCCTCTGGACTGCGTCCAGTCGGTCTCCAGGACCTCACGCACCCACCAGGTGCCCGGGACAACGCCGCAGATCTCGTAGTCGCCGTTGGCATCGGTGATGTCGGTGGGCTCGCCGGGGTCGGGTTCGCCGTCGTTGTCGTAGTCGACGAAGATCGTCCAGCCGGACAAGCCGGACTCGCCGGGATCGAGCTCGCCGTCGGCGTCCAGGTCCTCGAACTTCATGCCCTCGATACAGGCCGGGGCCCAGTTGCCGAAGTCGTTGTCGACGAAGTCGGCCGAAGAGGTGAACGTCTCCTCGTAGCCGAAGTCCGGAGAGCCCGGATACGACTGGGTCCAGTCGTAGTCGACCTTCATGACCTCGTAGACCATGTACGTGCCGGGGGTGACCCCCTCGATGGTGTAGAAGCCGTTGGCGTCGGTGACGTCGGAAGGCTCACCGGGATCGAGCACGCCGTCGTCGTCGTAGTCGACGAAGATCGTCCAGCCTGACAGGCCGGGCTCGCCGCCGTCCTTGACGCCGTCGGCATCCAGGTCCTCGAACTTCATGCCGGACTTGGTGGCCTCGTACCAGTTGCCGAAGTCGTACTCGCCCTCGAGACCGTAGGAGCCACGCGACTCGAAGGTGACCTCGAAGTCGCCTCTCGACTGGTTCCAGTCGGCCTCGAGCACCTCGCGCACCCACCAGGTGCCCGGCACCACGCCGCATATCTCGTAGTCGCCGTTGGCATCGGTGATGTCGGTGGGCTCGCCGGGGTCGTATTCGCCGTCGTCGTCGTAGTCGACGAAGATACGCCAGCCCTCGAGGCCGGGCTCGTCGTCGTTGACGCCGTCGGCGTCCAGGTCCTCGAACTTCATGCCCTCGATACAGGCCGGGGCCCAGTTGCCGAAGTCGTTGTTCTTAAACGAGACACCTGAGGTGAACGTCTCCTCGTAGCCGTAGTCCGGAGAGCCCGGATACGACTGGGTCCAGGCGAAGTCGACCTTCATGACCTCGCGCACCCAGTAGGTGCCGGGGACGACACCGGTCAGAGCATAGGAGCCGTTGGCCGCGGTGAGCGCGAACGGCTCGCCGGGATCGAACTCGCCGTCGTCGTCGTAGTCGACGTAGATCAGCCAGTTCTCAAGACCGGGCTCGCCGGCGTCCCAGACGCCGTCGGCGTCCAGGTCCTCGAACTTGGTGCCGTACTTCTCACCAGCCTGCCAGTTACCGAAGTCGTACTCGCCTTGTTCGCCGTACACACCGCGCGACTCGAAGGTGACCTCGAAGTCGCCTCGGGACTGCGTCCATGTGGCTTGATCGACTTCACGTACCCACCAGGTGCCCGGGACAACGCCGCAGATCTCGTAGTCGCCGTTGGCGTCGGTGACGTCCGACGGCTCTTCCGGATCGAGTACGCCGTCGTTGTCGTAGTCGACGAAGATCGTCCAGCCGGACAGGCCCGACTCGCCGGGATCGAGCTCGCCGTCGGCGTCCAGGTCCTCGAACTTCATGCCCTCGATACAGGCGGGGGCCCAGTTGCCGAAGTCATTGTTCTCAAACGAGACACCTGAGGTGAACGTCTCCTCGTAGCCGAAGTCCGGAGAGCCCGGATACGACTGGGTCCAGTCGAAGTCGACCTTCATGACCTCGCGTACCCAATACGTACCGGGGTCGACGCCGGTCAGAGCATAGGAGCCGTTGGCCGCGGTGAGCGCGAACGGCTCGCCCGGATCGAACTCGCCGTCGTCGTCGTAGTCGACGTAGATCAGCCAGTTCTCAAGACCGGGCTCGCCTGCATCCCAGACACCGTCGGCGTCCAGGTCCTCGAACTTGGTGCCGTACTTCGATCCTGTGGTCCAGTTGCCGAAGTCGTACTCGCCTTGTTCGCCGTACACACCGCGCGACTCGAAGGTGACCTCGAAGTCGCCTCTGGACTGCGTCCAGTCGGTCTCC